>FLOH01000122.1_pt1 | contig 221010 bp, 203 predicted proteins | sample 756751 | NCBI WGS metagenome assembly FLOH01 (sample SAMEA4026879, study PRJEB14308) | marine metagenome | biome: coastal water; material: water | depth 74 m
ACATTGGCAAAAGAGGCTTTATACACCGAGCGGCCATCCACCAGCACTTCCAGCCGCCGCGCCAGCGATACCTCACCCGAGTGATAAACCACACTGGTACGATTGGAATCCAGTTCGCGGGCGACAAACAGTCCGGGAACAAAGCGGAATAAAGAGGGGATATCGGCCGCACCCCAGAGACGGATCTGTTCGGCGGTAATAACGGTGACAGCGGCGGGAACTTCAGCCAGCGGTTGCTGCAGACGAACCGGGGTTAAAACCTGAGGGATATCGGGCTCGAATTCAAAGGCATCAAACTCTGCAGCCACAGAGGTGACGGATATTACCATGCATGAGCAAAGCAGTATCCGGCCCGCATACCCGCGCCTGTTCCCCGATTTCATTATGCATCCCTGCCCCATATAAGTGGCCAGATAGTACACAATTACGGCATGCCTGTTAATACCGCAACAGATCGGCCAGAGCCCATAAACACAGGGCGGAAGCTATACAGAATGCTTGTGCAGCAGCGATTCAGGACGACTGAACTTACCGACTGGTATCACAGACCTGACAATTTTTACGTAATGAGTAATATTTTACGGCAGCTTATAAAAAAACAGACCGCCAATATGCAGTCTGTTTTTTTATTACAAGAAGAGCGTCGTTACTTAAAGTGCGTTTTCGATAACTTCCCGAATGGTTTTCGCACGATCCTGCACCTGATTCTCTGCATTGATAATTGGCGAGTGGTTAATCGTTAACACACCATCGCTGTATGAGGCACATTTATCGGAGTTATGAATATCGCCATCATTTTCAATAACTATTTTTTTCAGATCAGCCTGGACGGCTTCCTGGCAAAAATCATCGGCGCACAATTCTTTAAGTGCAATAATTACTGGCTCAAAATAAATCAAAGGCCAGGTTTGATCATACAGATGTGAGTAACCATCAATGGTAATGGTGTCCCACTTAATTTCAATTTCGAACTCGAACTTAGCAGCTTCGAAGATCTGAGCCTTCAATGAATCCAAACGATCCTGTTCGAAATCACGTGCTGCTTTTTTTTCCTTAAGTCCCATTGTCATTCCTTAAATTCTGACAGGCTAATTAACATAAAAAGATCCGCCTCCCAGCGAATCTTTTTCATTGACCTGCAGAACCAGCATCACCGTTTCTGCAGATGGTCGTTAATCAAGCCGCATTTCGATGCCCGCCGCAGCCATATGCTGCTTGGCTTGCTGCACTGTGTATTCGCCAAAGTGGAAAATACTGGCGGCCAGCACCGCATCGGCATGTCCGATCTTCACGCCATCCACCAGATGGTCGAGGTTGCCCACACCACCTGAGGCGATCACCGGTATATTAACAGAATCAACAATAGCACGAGTAACACCGAGGTCGAAACCCGATTTCACGCCATCACGGTCCATAGACGTCAGCAGGATTTCACCAGCGCCGAATTCCGCCATTTTTACCGCCCACTCTACCGCATTAATACCGGTCGCCTTGCGGCCACCGTGGGTAAAGATTTCCCAGTGATTATCACCGACCTGCTTGGCGTCAATCGCAACGACAATACACTGCGCACCAAATTTATCTGACGCCGCTTTAACAAACTCCGGGTTGTATACCGCGGCAGAGTTAATCGACACCTTATCAGCGCCAGCATTCAGCATACGGCGAATATCGTCCAGCTCGCGGATGCCACCACCCACGGTCAGCGGGATAAATACCTGTTCGGCGATGGCTTCCACCATATGCACCGTGGTGTCACGACCTTCGTGACTGGCGGTAATATCGAGGAAGGTAATTTCGTCGGCGCCCTGGTCGTTATAACGCTTGGCGATTTCCACCGGGTCACCGGCATCGCGGATACCAACAAAGTTCACGCCTTTAACAACACGGCCTTTATCAACATCCAGACAAGGAATAATACGTTTGGCGAGCGCCATATCAGGCTCCTGTTAACTCGTCAGCCAGCGTCTGAGCTTCGGCAACGTCCAGCGTGCCTTCGTAAATCGCACGGCCGGTAATGGCACCCAGAATGCCCTGATTGGCCACTTTGGACAGCGCACGGATATCTTCGATATTGGTGACGCCACCGGAGGCGATCACCGGGATACCACCCTCAACCGCCAGCTGCAGCGTGGCTTCCACGTTAACGCCCTGCATCATGCCGTCACGGGCAATATCGGTATAAACGATGGAGGTTACACCGTCGTTTTTGAACTGCTTGGCCAGATCGACAGCTTTAACGTCAGACACTTCAGCCCAACCATCGGTCGCCACAAAGCCATCCTGCGCATCCAGACCGACAATGACAGTGCCCGGAAATGCCTTACAGGCTTCTTTAACAAACTCCGGCTCTTTAACCGCCTTGGTACCGATAATCACATAGCTGACGCCAGCCTTAATGTAATGCTCGATGGTTTCCAGCGTGCGGATACCGCCACCAATCTGAATCGGCAGACCCGGAAACGCTTTGGCGATTGCCGTCACCGCTTCGCCGTTAACCGGAGTACCGGCGAATGCACCGTTCAGATCCACCAGGTGCAGGCGGCGACAGCCGGCATCGACCCAGCGCTTGGCCATAGAAACAGGATCATCGCCAAAGACGGTGGAATCTTCCATACGGCCCTGACGCAAACGCACACACTGACCATCTTTTAAATCAATCGCAGGAATTACCAGCATTGTTTTACCTTACATTCTGAATTTGGAATCAGGCCTGACCATCCCAGGCGAGGAAGTTTTTCAGTAACGCCAGACCGGCGTTGTGACTTTTTTCAGGGTGAAACTGCACCGCAAAGACGTTGTCTTCGCCCATCGCCGCCGCAAAGTCGACGCCGTAATGGCCACGGCCTTTCACCTGGGCAGCGTTCGCCGCCTGCACATAATAGGAATGCACAAAGTAGAAACGGCTGTTATCGGCGATACCGGCCCAGAGCGGGTGCGCAACCTGCTCAACACGGTTCCAGCCCATATGCGGGACTTTCAGTTGTTCGCCGTTTTCCACCAGATCATTGCCGAAGAATTTTACTTCGCCGGGAAATAATCCCATGCACTCAACGCCGCCATTTTCTTCGCTGCGTTCCACCATGGCCTGCAGGCCCACACAGATGCCCAGCAGTGGCTTGCTTTTACGCACTTCGGCCACGACCTGATCGATTCCCTGACGGCGGATTTCTGCCATACAGTCACGGATAGCACCGACACCGGGCAATACCACGTGATCGGCTTTGCGGATCACGTCGGCATCGCTGGTAACCACCACTTTGGTATCCGGCGCCACAGTCTGCAGCGCGCCATGGGCGGAGTGCAGATTGCCCATGCCGTAATCGATCACTGCACAGAGTTTACTGCTCATTCATTTATCCCTTGTGCTTACAGGCAACCTTTAGTGGACGGCATAACACCGGCCATGCGTGGATCCAGCTCCAGCGCCATACGCAGTGCGCGGCCGAAGGCTTTGAAAATGGTTTCGGCCTGATGGTGGGCGTTAAAGCCTTTCAGGTTATCGATATGCAGAGTCACACCGGCGTGGTTAACAAAACCCTGGAAGAACTCCCAGAACAGCTGAGTATCCAGCTTGCCGATGCTGGCGCGGGTGAATTCTACCTTCATATCCAGACCGGGACGGCCGGAGAAGTCGACAACCACACGCGACAACGCCTCATCCAGCGGCACGTAGGAATGGCCATAACGGACGATGCCTTTTTTATCACCGACGGCCTTGGCGAATGCCTGACCGAGGGTAATACCGATGTCTTCCACGCTGTGGTGATCGTCGATGTGGTTATCACCTTTACAGGTGATATCGAGGTCGATCAGACCATGGCGGGCAATCTGATCCATCATATGTTCCAGAAAAGGTACGCCGGTATCAAAGCGTGCTTTACCGGTGCCGTCCAGGTTGATGGTGACGCTGATCTGGGTCTCCAGCGTATTACGCTCGACCGTTGCGCTGCGGGCCATGGGCTTGCTCCAACTCTCGCAAAAAGGAAAAGAAAGCATTATAAAGCAAAGCGCTTAAGAAAATAGGCCGGGACAAGGCGGCGGGACAAATTCCCGGCAATATTCCGCTCCGGCCTGCTATCCCGCCATCCTATGGAGCCATGCTGTGCCCGTTAAATTGGAACATATCCAGTCACCGGCCGATGCCGACTGGAACGATCTCGACAAAATTCATCAGGAAACCGCAACCAACGGCCTGCTTTCTGACCGCACCGCACTGGAGCAACACCTGCAGAGTGGTGGCTGGATTATGGCCGGACGTTTTAACGACCGTATTATCGGCGTGATTCTGGCAAACGAAAGCAACGAGGGAGTACTTCTGCAACAGGCGGCGGTACGCACCATCACCCAGCGCCGTGGCGTGATGCACCAGTTACTGCATTTTATTCAGCAGTGGGCGACCGGCGAAGGAAAAACACTCCGTATTGAAGCCTGCCCGGACGACCTTACTGCTGCTCTGCAGCACCGCGGATTCACGCTGAAAGATAACTTATGGACATACAATCCAGACAAATAACCCATCATCGTTGCATGGACGCAACAAAAAATTCATAAACCGCCACCTTTTCATCTCCGGCGCCGATAGCCATACTGGTCAAACTGTAAGTCTCCTGACGGATAACCAATATGCGAATCGCCATCCAGACATTATCAACCTTTGCGGTTTTTTTAGCCGCATTGCTTGCCTGCTCAGGTGTTGCAGCCAATGAGACTGGTACGACAGCCGTTACGGCTGAAGTTGCACCACGCGATGTAGTTGCTTCAGCAACGCTGGGCATCATTAACGAGCTGAACAAACTGCAGCCGGAACAGCGCACCGAAGAGGAAGTCCGCCGCCTGGTGCAGACCTATATCGTGCCCGCTATTGATCAGGAAAAAATCGCCATGGGCGCACTGGGCAAGTACTGGCGCCGCGCCAACCCGGAGCAGCGTCAGGCCTTTATTGACCGCTTCCGTGAGCTGCAGATCCGCACCTACAGTGGTGCCTTTAAAGCCTTTAATGGCGAACAGTTCGAATTTGATGAAGCACGCTTTAATGACAGCGGCGATAAAGCACTGGTTAAAGGCACGCTGAAACAGAACAATGGCAACACGATTCCTGTGGACTTTCGCCTGTACCGCGATAAAGACAGCCAGGAATGGCGTATCTACGATGCCGTCATTGCTGGCCTGGGTATGGTGAAAACCTACCGCGAGCAACTGAGCGAGCGTCTGCAAAATATCAGCATGAATGAACTGCTGGCGGAACTTTCTGCACAGGACGCCAACTAAGTTACAGCAAGTCTCTCTTTCTTGTTTTTTTCCTCCCCTATTACTGGCCCTTGCGGCCAGTTTTTTTATGCCTGCGTTTCGCCAGACAATGGTAATCCTCACACTCCTTACCTAAGCTGAAGAAGGTGCCGTACGCAGGCGGACATACTCGGCAAAGCCCGCCTCCGCCGTGAAGGAATCTCTTCCGCAATCCGGCACAGCAGTTTATTGTCTGTCTCCGGCCGCCAGAATCATGCAGATGCCTCTGTCGCGGCCACTCAACAGGATTGTTGGCAGGTATTCAGCCTGGGGCATATTGCCAGCAGCAGGGAATCGGAGAGTGTTGTGCAGCAGGGTCGCATGAGCAGTTTTATTCAACGGGAGAATCGTATCCATCCGATGATTTGCACACAGGGTTATCCCGGGCATGCGCAGGAGAGTGAGCTGTGATCCGCTCTCTCAGCGCACAGTCGCTGCGCCGAAAGCTGGTTATCATCGCTCTGATTACCACAGGCCTGACCCTGCTGGTTTCAAACCTCGCCTTTATTTCTCTCGAATACTATCTGAGCCGCCAGGACACCCAGAAGAAACTGACCGTACTGGGTGAAGTTATTGCCAACCGAGCCACCGCCGCCCTGACCTTCAGCGACTTCGCCTTACTGCGCACCAATCTGAATACCCTGCGCGCCGATAGCAGTGTTGTGCGTGGCTGTATCTATGCCGAAAGCCAGGCGCTGGCAGCGTCTTATCATCCGGAAGACGGCGCAACACAGTGCCCGGAAATCCTGCAGGGCCTGCAAAATAATCAGCACAGTAATTTCGCCCAGTTTTTCCCCATTCTGCTGGACAACAACCCCATCGGTACTCTCTATATAGAGATCAGCCACAAAGACCTGCTGCAACGAATTAATCAGTTTCTGATTTTTTCACTGTTGATTCTCGCAGCGGCGGTTTTGCTGGCAATTTTCCTGGCGACCAAGCTGCAGGACGTCGTCGCCAGGCCCATGAAAGACCTGGGCAATACCCTGCGCCATATTATGCTCAACAAGGACTATTCCATCCGCGCAGCCAAAGAAAATAACGATGAACTGGGCGATCTGGTCGATCTGTTCAACGGTCTGCTGCTGACTATTGAAGACGAAAACGCCTCGCTGAAAACCAGTGAAGAACGCTTCCGCAAACTCACCGCCCTCTCGCCCGTTGGTATTTTTCAGGTCGATGGCAAGCAACGTTTGCAATATGTGAATCAGCGCTGGCGCGATATTCATGGCATTCCCGATGAATTACCCAGCCTGCAGGACTGGTTTGCCCGTATTCATCCGGATGATCTCAGCACCACCCAGCAAGCCTGGAACCGGCTGATCTGCGAACAGGAAAGTATCGCACTGGAATTGCGTCTGGTACGCCGCGATCACAGTCATACCTGGATTCAGTTACTGGCCAGTGCCCTGCACGACCGTCATGGCGAATTATTGGGTTATTTAGGGGCTATTTCAGATATTTCCGAGCTGAAAGCCGCCCAGATTCAGATGGAAAACCTCGCCTTTTACGACCCGCTGACCGGCCTTGCCAACCGCCGCCTGTTTAAAAACCGTCTGGAAAAAGCCGTTAAAAGCGTACTGCGTTCCGGCTCTTCGATGGCGCTGATGTTCCTCGATATGGATCAGTTCAAACGCATCAACGACACCCTGGGTCACGATGCCGGCGATATTCTGCTGAAAGAAGTTTCCAACCGCTTAAGCGCTACCGTGCGCGAAAATGACACCGTATCGCGCATCGGCGGTGACGAATTCACCATCCTGCTGACCGATGTTCATCACACCTCCGACGTATTGGTGGTCGCCGAAAAACTGCTGCTGGCACTGGCCAAGCCCATCCGCATCAAAGGTCAGGACATCGTCACCACTGTCAGTATCGGTATTACCCTGACGCCAGACGATTCCACTGACGTTAACACCCTGATGAAAAATGCCGACCTGGCCATGTACCGCGCCAAAGAGCTTGGACGCAACAATTTCCAGTTTTTCTCCGAGGATATGAACCAGTCGATTCTCGAACACCTGTCACTGGAAAAAGAAATCAACGAAGCCATTAACCGCGAACAATTCAGTCTGGTATTCCAGCCTAAAATCAGCCTGTTCGATTACAGCGTTACCGGTGTCGAAACCCTGATCCGCTGGCAGCACCCGGACAAAGGCATGATTACTCCCGACCGTTTTATTCCCGTTGCAGAAGAAACCGGACAAATTATTGAAATCGGCAGCTGGGTTCTGGAGCAAAGCTGCCGTCAGATCAGCTCACTGATCCGCAGCAATGTACTGCCCAATACCGCCAAGGTTGCGGTTAACCTCTCGGCCCGTCAGTTTACCGATCCGAGCCTGCTGGCCCGTATTAACAGTGTGATCGAAATCAGCCAGATCCCGCCCCACTGTCTGGAGCTGGAAATTACCGAAAGTACGCTGATGGAAGACGTAGAAAGCGCGATTCAGATCATGCAGGAAATCAAAAAAATCGGCGTGGCCATCGCCATCGATGACTTCGGTACCGGTTACTCTTCTCTGGCCTATATCAAACGCTTCCCGATTGACGTACTGAAGGTCGACCGCTCCTTTGTTATGGATATCCCGGACGACAAGAACGATATGGCAATCACCGCCGCTGTAATCGCCATGGCGCATAAACTGAGTATGACGGTGGTAGCTGAAGGCGTCGAAACCCAGGAGCAGCTGCACTTTTTACGGCAGAACAACTGCGATGAGGGCCAGGGCTATCTGTTCAGCCGGCCACTGTCTCTTGGCCAGCTGCATCAGTTCCTCAATGAAAATGAGCGCATGCGTCAGCAGGGCAACCATATCAGCCTGCTGCAATAAGCCCTCGTTCCACAACGCTGAAATACCTATACTGGCGCCCAAATCTTAATCATCTGTATTTATGACGCGCTCATTTTCTTTCGCCGATGCCGTGCTCGGCTGGTATCACAAACACGGCCGCAAAGACCTGCCCTGGCAGCAGCAGATTAACCCTTACCGGGTCTGGGTTTCCGAAATCATGCTGCAACAAACCCAGGTCAGCACCGTTATTCCCTATTTTGAACGCTTTATGCAGCGCTTCCCCGATGTGCAGGCGCTGGCCGCCGCGACTCAGGACGACGTTCTGCACCTTTGGACCGGCCTCGGTTACTACGCCCGCGGACGCAACCTGCACGCCTGTGCTCAGGCCGTGGTGCGCGACTTTAACGGCGAGTTTCCGCGCAACGTCGAAGCCTTAAGCGAACTGCCGGGCATCGGCCGCTCCACCGCCGCCGCCATCGCCTCCATCAGCATGAATATCAATGCGCCGATTCTCGACGGCAACGTCAAACGCGTTCTGACCCGCTTCTTCGCGATTGAAGGCTGGCCCGGCGAAACGAAAGTACAGAACCAGCTGTGGACGCTGGCGGAAGAACTGACGCCGCAACACAGTTCACGCGAATACACCCAGGCAATGATGGATCTGGGCGCCACCCTGTGCACACGCAGCAAACCCGCCTGCGGTATCTGCCCGCTGCAGCCACAATGTGAGGGCTTACAAACCGGTAAGCCGACACAGTTCCCGAACAGCAAACCGAAAAAAGAAAAACCGGAAAAGCACAGCCTGCTGCTGATGATTCAGAACCCGGCTGGCGAATACCTGCTGCTGCAGCGCCCGCAGAAAGGTATCTGGGGTGGCTTATGGAGCTTTCCGGAGGCGCAGGACATACAACAGGCCCGGCAACTGCTGCAGGAACAGCTCAATCATCACAGCGGCGATGATGAAGAGCAGTGGCTGACCCCTTTCCGCCACACATTCAGCCACTATCACCTGCATATTCAGCCGATACTCATCCGTCTGCCGCACAGCCATCTCGCCGTAGGCGAAACTGGCGACCAGCAGCAACACTGGTACAATCCCCGCAACCCCAGCACGCTGGGCCTGGCAGCACCGGTAAAAATGCTGCTGCAAAGCATGGCCGGCACCAGCGCCGAATCCGGCATACCGTCCGAGGAATTGTTATGACCCGCACCGTTTTCTGCAAAAAGTACCAACAGGAACTTGAAGGCCTGAGCAGCCAGCCCTTCCCCGGCCCGAAAGGCGAAGAGATCTTCCAGCATGTGTCAAAGAAGGCTTGGGATGAGTGGACCGTGCACCAGACCCGCCTGATTAACGAGAAACACCTCAATATGATGGACATGCAGGCGCGCAAATATCTGACCGAACAACGGGACAAATTCTTCAGCGGCGACGAGTTCGACAAGGCCGAAGGCTATGTTCCTGAAAATAAAGATAAATAAACCGATTGCGAGGGGTTGACACTCCCTCAGCCAACGGGTTTAATACGCGCCACTTGACGAACACAACGTTGTTCAACAAGACGCCCAGATAGCTCAGTCGGTAGAGCAGGGGATTGAAAATCCCCGTGTCGGTGGTTCGATTCCGCCTCTGGGCACCACACTTTCTAAGAGCCTCGCTAATGCGGGGCTTTTTTATGTCCACCCTTCAGGCTGTCACACATATGGTACACATTTGTGACACACTATCTGATCCGGCGTGGCTCTATCTACTATTTCAACCGTCGCTTGCACGGTAATCTTATCCGCCTATCCCTGAAACTAACTGATAGAAAACAGGCACAAGAACACGCCCTCCTTATATACATACATCTGAATCGTTGCGTCCGGCAAAAAATGAAACCAAAGCAAATAGAAAAAGAAGCTCAAAAGCTGGCTAAAGAACTGTACGAGGACTGGCTGCTGAAATTTGAGGCACTAGATATACCTGAACGGGAGCGGCTCTCGTATCTGGATTCGATGCTACAGAGCGACGATGGCGGCTATTCCGACCTGTGCGATCTTGTCTACGACGGAAAACTGGATAATGAAGCCCTGCGAGACGCAAAGGCTGATCTGCTATACGTGGATATGAAGCGTGCATACGTTCGGAAGTACCGCAACCCACGATTACAACTGGAGTCCGACACTGCCAGCGTCTCGGCTCCCGCCACGTCTGCCAAGGTGATTCTGATAGGGGATGCTCTGGAAGAATTCCTGCAAGAGAAGCAAGCCAAAGACCCTAACGTCAAGGCTGCGACTCTGGACGAATACAGGGCAGCCGTTCGAGACTTCTGCGAAATCACTGAGATTCAGACGGTATCTGAAGTTACTCACGACTCAGCCAAACACTTCCGAAATACGCTGAAGGAACTGCCCAAGCAGCACAGGGCCAAAAGCCAATATAAAAGCATGTCGATAGCCGACCTGCAGAGCCTGAATCTGCCAGATAGCCAGAAGCCTTCACCCAAGACCATTAATGGCAAGCTGGCCAACCTGTCATCGCTGTTCGACTATCTGATTCAGACAGATGCGGCATCTAAGAATCCATTTACAGGGCTGCAGCTTAGAGCCGAAACCAACAGCTATGAAGCATTCACCAGTGCAGATCTGAAGACCATTTTCAGTTCAGCCATCTACAGCGATCCGAAGTACAGACGCAGTACCCGGACAGGTACACAGTCTCATTGGTGGTTAATGGTGCTGGCAGCATTTACCGGCGCTCGGATTGGTGAACTGGTACAGCTCCGTACACAAGACATCAACGAAACCGCTGACATCCCAACGCTGACAATCACGGATGACGGCGAGGATATGTCAGTAAAGACTAATGCTGGTATTCGTACTTTGCCTATACATGCGGCACTGGTAGAGCTGGGGTTCCTTGACTACGTTGAGCGCTTGAAAAAAGCAGGAATTAACCGGATTCTTCCTCAGATTAAAATGGGAACGAAAAAACCCGGCGAGGTTGCATCTAAATGGTTCAATGAGCGCTACCGCGAGCGATGCTTCCCTCAATTCAAAGCGGATAAGAAAGTATTTCACTCATTCCGGCACGCTTTCATCAGTCAGTCACTGCGCTGTGACATGGATATTCATAAGCTACAACAGATGGTTGGGCACGAACCTAAGTACCTGAACGAAACCGCAACCTATTCAGACGGCTTCTCTATTCAACAGCTAAAAACTGAAATGGATAAATTCCGGTACGATGACTTCAGTATCACTGACATCAAGGAAAGCTGGCGCGAGCTGCACGCCGCTTTATCGAATTAAAAGAGTACCCTCGGGTACTCTTTCCTGATTACGCCTCTGGCTTTTCCTCCTCCATCGCTCGTTCAGCCAAGTAAGCAGCCAGTGCCACCAGCACAACGCTGGCAATCCGCATTGCTATGTTCATTTCAGTTCCTCATAGGTATCCACGTTCAGCAAAGGACACTGAGCACTGATCACCTATTACCAGATGATCCAGTACCCGGATGTCCACCAGCCCCAGAGCCTGAACCAGACGATCCGTAATCGCCCGGTCAGCCTGCGAGGGTTCAGCTACACCTGAAGGATGGTTATGAGCCAGAATCACAGCCGCTGCATTGAGCCTCAGTGCCTCCTTCAGAACCTCTCGTGGGTATACAGCCGCAGCGTCAATAGTCCCTCTGAACATCTCCCTATACTCGATCAGGCGATGCTGACTATCTAGGAACAGCACGGCGAAGACCTCATGCTCATAGTGAGCTAATCGGTCTGTCAAATAGCGACGGCTTGTATGAGGGGTAGTGAACGAGTCACCCCGCTTGTAGCGTTCTGCCAGCAGCCGAGCAGCTACCTCCAGAACTTCGCGGGCGGTCATTGGTTGGGTTGTTACATAGTCCATAAGCACTCCTCATGTGTATCCAGAGTGCTTATAACAACGATGATCAGCCTTATTGATCGTCTGCTATGACTGGGGAACTACTCACCAATTCCAGAATTCTGGATGGCTCCGTTTCCAGCGCTCCTGCCAGTCTGAACAGGCTGACAACTGTCAGATTCCGTTTCCCCCTCTCGACCTCGGATATATATGTCGGATGCAGCCCTGAGCGGGCAGATAGCTCTTCCTGAGTAATATCCAACAATAAGCGTTGTCTGCGGACATTCCTTCCTATTGCGAGTAGTAGCTCTCTGTCTGTCATTGTTCGGACCATTGCGTGCAGTTGTGCAATGTTCCCGGCCTATCCCATCTTCCTCCACAGGCCATGAGTGAGTATTATTCACTTATAAGTGAATAATGTTCTATTCTTAGTAAAAAGGAAGCGCTATGAAGTACCTAACTGCTCTCTTAATGAGCCTCTGCCTGACTGGCTGCCTGAAGGAAGACCCCAACACTCTGGTTCACCTAGCTCTTACTGCTGTCGATTCTGAGCAGTATCAGAAGGCAGAACAGCTTCTCAGGGAGGCAACCGAACAGGACTACCTGCCTGCTTACAACGTACTGTTCAACTTAAAGACTAGGGGGCTGATTACCGCCAACGACGAGGACTCTGCACTCTGGCTCGCCAAGAGTGCTGAACACGGCAACAGACGCAGTACATACACGATGGCTCAACAAGCTAAGGCTGCGAATAAGCATGATGAGTACATCATGTGGCTGGATAAGTCAGCGTATGCCGGCAATACATTCGCTCAGAATGAGCTGGGCCTGTTCTATATGAACGAGGGGAATAATCCAGAAGAAGGCCTCCATCTGCTCTGGCTATCGCTGGATATACCCTATGACCTGACGCCTTCAGAAGTATTCACGTCCTTCCTCCACCTGTATGAGACGGGCGATTCCGCTATGCGCCTGACCGCATTTTATGCAGTGGGACAGCTTCTGCAGAGCGACGAGGTGAAGTTCAGCTTCAGAGACGACCAGCTATTCATAACCCAAGCCGGTACAGAGTATGAGATTCCACAATTCAAGCGTTTCGCTGAATTCGCTCAGAAGGGGGACTTCCGATCCAGCCTGATTCATGAGATGGCCTATATCAAGGCATCCAATGATATTCCCGTCAGCCGATTCTTGGGCACAGGCAAAGATGTCCGCACCCTGAGACAAATTGCGGTGTTCTTCATGTACGAAATGAAGAACAACCCTCCTATGGGCGATGAGCCCTCTGAAGCCAGACGAGATACCTTCGTTAGCATCAACACCAACTTCATTAAATACATGAATAAGCACTGCGCCGATGGCTATATCAAGTGCCCGATTATTAGCGAATACGTGTCAGGACTCTTACCAAGGACGTAACTATGAACCTGAAGCTCAATACCGCAATGCTGATTCTTATGCCTGTTATTCTGACACTGGGAAAATATGGCCTGTCCCTGACGAACGGCACCCTGCCACATTTACCGATGTCATCACTGGCCATACTCATTCCAGTCCTAATGGCTGGTGGAGCTGCATGGCTCATCAGCCGCTCGTCAGCCTTCGCTATCGCATGGGCGATGGCTACCCTGCCGCTTTCCGTTGCCGTGAACTCCCGACTGATTGCCATGAAGACCGGCCCACAATGGATGCAAGGCCTAGCCAAAGCAGAGGGAATGCAGTTCTTCAATACTTTCCTAAGTAATCTGGGCTGGGTCGCTATTATCGTGACCGTCATTGTACTGCTGGTGTTCCGAGAAGATGTGAAGGCCACACTGCAGAACAAGCTGATACTGATCGCCACTATCGTTGCACTGGCTCTGCTGGCTCTGGAGCATCATTGGATATTCGTATTCATGATGACCGCTCCTCTCTTCACTTCGTATCGCTCGTGGGGCAGCGTTCTGCCCTATCTGGCTCTGGTAGCCTTGGGAAGCTCGCTCATGTTCAAAGGCAATAGCCTGTTTGCCATTGGCGTTGTGCTCTTCCCTGCGTCCCTTGGCATAGCCTGGCTTATTCACTGGCTGAAGAAGCCGACTGAAGCCACCGCCTGATCCTCCCTCTAAGCGGGCGCTCTCTGCCCGCTATGCTCATACTCCCTATCGACCTATTCATTTTAATTCTTTTTTGTTTTTTTCAGTTCAGTTCTGTGCGCTCACCTTAAAATAATTACAGGAAGCTATTAAGGAATAAACACATTGAAAACCAACCGTATTACACGAGTCAGGAAGGCTCAAATTATCGCCCTCAGAGATGAGGGATACACCCACCAATACATTGCCGAGAAGGTCGGATGTCATCGCAACACCGTCGGCACGGTACTCAGAGACGCGAGAATTAAATGAGGACAGCATGTACCTGAAATTGAAGGGAGGGACATATACGTCCCTGCTCACAGAAGCCAATGCACACGGAATGTCGTTGGCCGCATATATCAACCGCTTACTAGAAATAAAATTAATCCAACAAGGATGTACTGATGGAACTGCACGAATTGAACGAACTGGCCATGACGGCCAGAGCCAAAGAATGGGCTGACCAAGAACACGCAAACGGCTGGTGCTGGTTCACCGGAGAAGAGCGCATAGCCCCGTATCTCTGGAACCCCAGAACCGGCACCCGGAATACCGTTGAGGCAATGTTGCTGAAGGCACACCAACTGGGTATAGAAAAAACGAAGGCGTATGACGCTCTCCGCCGAGAACTACAAACCGTCGATGGCGTCCGTTTCGCTCCGGGAATGCCACAATTTTTAGAAGAAAATGGCTGCGTATTCCTGAATACCTTCCGAAGCATGGAGGACGCCGTATCTGATATATATGGAGAAGTTGAGGAAATCGAAGTCGAACCATTCATGGAATTCATTAATCGCCTAACCATGAATGATCACGATAGAGAGTGGCTGCTGTGCTGGATGGCCCACATGATCCAGAAGCCACAGGAAAGGCCGAGTGTGCACCCTCTGTTCCGAAGCCAGCACGGCATAGGCAAGAACGTGCTCGTGGAGCATGTCCTGAACCGGCTGCTGGCAGGCCATACCAGCACCAACAGCCTACGTCAGATCAACAGCGAGCACAGTGAGAGTGTGGCGAACAACCTGCTGGTATTCGTCGATGAGAGCAAGGCAAAAGGGCTGAATGTCTATCTACAGCTGAAAAGCATTCTGGCATCGAAGTTCGCCACAATCAGTCCGAAGTACGTCAGAGAGTATCACCAGCAGATATACGCACGCTTCATGTTCGCGGATAACACTGAGGGGCGAGCCTTCACAATCGAGCAGGATGACCGCCGCATCTACGTTATGGAGTATGTAATTCATGAACTGGACAAGCAGGAGACTCAGGAATTCATCCGCGAATTCCTCGCGTGGTGGCCACACGGATGGGCGGATGTGTACTGTTATCTTAAACAGTACGACATCTCAGCGTGGAACCCTTTTGATTGCCCAATGACGCCAGCCAAGCGTGACTACTTGGATATGTGTACAGACAAATTGGAGAACCTGATTGCTAAATATCAGGCCGACACCCAACGCATGACAATTACTGAACATAGCTGGAACAGCTTCATCAATACACAGGGCTTCTCATATGAAGAAAGTGAGAATTACCGGTGGACGAAGCTGCATCTCAACAGGGAGCTATCCTTCCGGCGAAAACTGGAGGATGTGGGCTTCAGAGAAAAGAATGCGTCAAGAAGGATTAATGGCCGCCAGCGGCGGAAGAAGGCGTGGATTCTGACTAACCACGGACAGCCCAGCGAATATGACCTGATTGAACGAGAGGACTCCCGCGTCCTGAGAGAAAGTGAGGAAGCCATTCCCGAGGATGCACTACCAGAAAGTCAGATCTACACGGTGTAACCATCTATTAGGAAGGGAGGCCGCAACCCCGATCACCCCTATCACAGAAAAGGGCCGGAGATATTGCCAATCCAGCCTTTGGGAAAATGACTGAGGGTCGTGGGCAACACCTATCACTCACTGGATCAAACCCATATCAAGGGGTATCACTTTCCTCTTAGGGCCGCGTTATAAGTACAACGGTAAGCACCCTGCCTACCGTCATTCTTTGAACCATGCCCTAGTGGGAGACTTCTCCCGACCTGAAATTATCTCCCAATAGAGTCCATTCCAGGCTTTTGAGAGACATCTCCCACTGGGCCTAGAGTCTATTGGGAGGCCACTATGGCAATCATCGGTTACGCCCGCGTATCAACCACCGGGCAATCACTCACCGCTCAACTCGAAGCACTGTCATCCTGCGACAAGGTCTTTCAGGAAAAGGTCAGCGGTAGCAAGACAGACCGGCCTGAACTGGTCGCGGCACTGGACTACATGAGGGACGGAGACGAGTTCATCGTCACTAAGCTGGATCGACTGGCGCGCAACACCAGTCACCTGCTGGAGATCGTCGATAAACTGAACGCGAAGGGTATCACCCTGAAGATCCTGAATATCGGCATTGATACCGGTACGCCAACCGGCAAGCTGATGCTCACTATGATCGGAGCCATCGCCACCTTCGAGCGGGAAATGATGCTGGAACGACAGGCTGAAGGTATCGCTCAGGCCAAAGCGAGGGGGGTATACAAGGGAAGGAAGCCGACAGCACGGAGCAAGGCTAGAGAGCTGAAGACACTATTAAAAACCGGAATGTCGAAACGAGATGCCGCCAAAGAGTTAGGAATTAGTGAATCAAGCATCTACCGCCTCCTATTGCAGGGGCACTGATAGTCCAAGAGCACTTCCATCACTATAGGAGTAGCGACTGACTCTCTATATCCAATAGTAAGGATAGTCATCGCTAATCCTCGTAGCAAAGTCTGAAATGTCATCTACTTTTAGCTAATTGCTGTAGTAACTAAACACACCATCTACTACTCTAACTATTAGCTACGGCTCTAACTACTAACTTAGCTAATAAATTGGCAGGAAGTTAGAGTAACCATGAGCAGGTAGCTATTGACTTTTAAGTCAACCGTCGCTACATTATCGTCCCAATTTTTGTCAGGATGATAGTTTGATGTCACGGAACGATCAGTTCGCCAGCCCAGAAGAACTGGCTAAAGCTGTATATAGTAAGATTGTTGACTTAGCTAAGTTTGCGAGAAGTGTGCTTCACTTACCCTTTGCGGACCTAGATTCGATAAATCCTTCATTTGGTGTGATCGCAAAGTACTGCGATCTGATGGTGGAGGTACTTAAGGACTCTCAGAAAAAAGCTGGCACGGAGCAGAAAGAGTTATCTCTTGTGAAAGAAATAACAGAAATGATGTCAGATATATCAGAAGGTGTGGTAGAACGTGATGACCAAGCCCTGATAGATGCAATGTGTGAACTTGATGAGTTCTTTGTTAGAAACAGATAAGGAAGTTGTAACTACAATAGGGCAACAGAGCCAAGGCTCTACTCTAAGGAGAATGACTATGACCAATGAAAATTATGAAAAAATGATGTCATATCTGGCAGCCATTGAAGCTGAGCTAAACAAAGTGGCTAAAGTTGTCGGTCACTGCAGCTTCGATGAGTTCATTGCCCGAGAAAAAAGTAGTTACCAAAAAGCTGCTTGAGACTAGTTTTATTACAAAAAGCACCTTCGGGTGCTTTTTTTACGCCCACGAGAAGCTACAAACGTAAAAACGCGGTACACTTTTGGCACACATTTCCATCAACCACGATGGTCTGAGGGGCTCCTAGCCCGCATGATACGTGGGTTCTGTGATAGCTGTGCCCTGTCCGCCTCTGGGCACCACGAATATTAAAGAGCCCGCATAGCAATATGCGGGCTTTTTTATTGCCTGAAATCCGGCGTCATCTCAGGTTCGATTCATCAGAGCCATCTATGGCTCTACTCCTGCGGACAGTCTGCGGCTGTGTAAATCTGTTCCGGACAGATTTGTCCTCGCACTGGAATCTTCTCACCAATTCGCCCAGCCTTTCTCCCGACTTTGCGCCAAACCGCTTTCTTGTTCTGAGGAAGATTCCACAGCATCGGCTGATCATTTTTTAAACAATTTAAACGGGTGTTACAAAGCGTGGGGGACAGGGGGATTTTTCTTCAACTTATACTCAAAGTTATCCACAGATTCTGTGGGTAAACCGTAACAGAATCGCCATATAAAGAGTTTTTCTGTTAAAAACAACTCTTAATTCTGCTGATTATTAAAAAAAATGACTTGCCAGCGCATTACTCTGAAAAACCTGACTACGGTGTAAAAAACACCATAAAAGCCTTGATTTTCAAGGGTTTCCGGTAAACCGGCCGATACCGGACTGGCACCATGGCAAAGCGTTGCAGGCCTGTTGCGGGCTGCAGGTAGTTATCGCCAGCTTATCCCTTAGTTATGCACAGCATTCTGTGTATAAATAAACAGGCTTTCACTGAACAACCTCTGCCAGGGTGAAATTCCGATCAGGTTATTCACACAAAAAACTGCTTTTTCAGCGACTTAGATCAACGTCTGCAGATACTGCTACAGCAATTTCCCTTGCTGAACAAAAGGCCATTGGGTTAACTGACAGCTCTGCCCGGAACTACAGGATTACCCCCGTTGGAATTGCTCAAGCGCATGCTCTTTCCGGTCATTATGCTGCTGCTGGCGTTCAGCCTGTGGAGCAGTCCACAGCTGCAGCAGATTGCTGCCGGTGTCGCCATCTTCCTGTTCGGCATGCTGTCACTGGAACGTGGCTTCCAGAGTTTCAGTGGCGGCCTGATCGAACGTGTCCTGCAGCGCTCCACCAATACCACCGGTAAAGCCCTCCTCTTTGGTGTGGCCGCCACCACCCTGATGCAATCCAGCTCACTGGTATCGGTGCTGAGCATCTCCTTTCTGTCGGCCGGGCTGATCAACCTCGGTGCCGGGCTGGGCGTTATTTTTGGTGCAAATCTGGGCACTACCACCGGCACCTGGCTGATTGCCGGTTTTGGTCTCGATATCAACCTTTCCCAGCTGGCGATGCCAATGCTGGTGTTTGGCGTCATGCTGCTGTTTCAGCCCAATCAGAGCCGCGCCGGTATCGGCCATATTCTGGCCGGCATGGGTTTTCTGTTTCTCGGCATTGATTACATGAAGGATGGCTTTGCCACGCTGCAGGGCAGTCTGGATCTCAGCACCGTCAGCCCACAGGGCATTGCCGGGCTGCTGCTGTTCACCCTGTTCGGCATTATTGCCACGGTGGTGATGCAATCCAGCCATGCCACGCTGGTATTAACCCTGACCGCGCTGGCGGCCGGTCATGTGCAATACATGGACGCACTGGCGCTGGCCATCGGCGCCAACGTCGGTACCACGGTTACCGCCGTGCTGGGCAGCCTTGGCGCCAATACGGCAGGCAAGCGACTTGCTCTCGGACATTTGCTGTTTAACCTGCTGACCGGTGTGGTGGCATTGGTGTTAATGCCGGTGCTGTTGTGGCTGGTTGAACATCTCAGCGTGCTGCTGGGTATCGGCGCCGATAACTACACACTGAAGCTGGCCCTGTTCCACACCCTGTTTAACCTGCTGGGCGTCATGCTGATGGTGCCGCAGCTGCCACGCCTGCAAGGCTGGTTGTTACGTCTGGTGCCGGAACGGGCCACCAGCCGTATGCAGCCGCAATATCTGAATCAATCGGCGATGGAATCCCCTTCTGCTGCCGTTGCGGTAACCCGCAGCGAAAGCATCCGCCTGTACGCGTTATCCACCGATCTGGTACTGCAGGGGCTTGGCTGGCAGGCCGATGAATTTCACCGAGGGCAGCCGATTGCACTGTTAAGCGACCAGAGCCACTCTGCCATTCATACCAACCTGCAACAGCTGTACGAACAACAGGTGAAGGGAATTTACTCGGCCATCATCAGCTTTATCAGCAGCGCACGGGAAAAAGCCAGCGGCCGTCAGGACGAACAGCTGCGCGAGTTGCGTGCCGCCGATCACTATCTGATTGAGGCCATCAAGGGCGTCAAACATCTGCAGCGCAACCTGCTGTTTTATATTCACAGCGAAAACCCGGATATGGCGCAGGCCTATCAGCAATTACGGCAGCAAATCGGCGACGTGCTGCGCGCCATTCAGCAGGTACGCCAGATCGATGACGTGGTGGAAAGCCGCCTCGCCCTCGACCACCAGCTGCTGCTGGCCGAACGCGAGCGCGAACTATCCGACAGCCTGATCGAAGGTCTGATCCGCACCCGTAAAATCAGCGCCGAGATGGCCACCTCACTGATGACCGATAAAGGCTACTGCCAGGAAGTCTGCCGTGCGCTGATTCAGGCTGCGCGCTATCTGTTTATTGATGAACAGAGCCCACAGGGCGACACGCCGGAAAGCCTGCAACTGGAACACGCCGACCTGTCGGCCATTAACAAGCAACTGGAACAGCAACGCAGTGATGAAGACACTGCCACCCCGCCACCGGAGCAAGGCTTATGAAATTTTCCCGACTGGTGAAAAAGCTCAATGCGCTGTTTAACCAGCAGCAAAGACACCAGCAGCGCCAGCGCAAAGAGCTGGCTGCCGCGCTGAATAAGCTAAAACACAAACAGCATGAACTGAAAGCTAAGTTACAGAATTGCGACAGCGAACTGGAACGGGCGGAACTGGAAGAAAAGATTTCCATTCTCGCCACACAACGGCGCAAAGGGCTGGAAATGCTGCGCGAACTGGACAATAACGAAGACGATAACCTTTAGCCGCGCCCCGCGCTAAAGAGGTCCGCTGCGTCCTTTACCCGCAACGCAGAAACCGCTAGAGTCTTTGCCGCTTGCATGACTGCACGATTTATCTGGCACCAGAAAAGGAATTCACTATGTCGAACGTCGCCGGCAAAGCCTATGGTATGAATGTACTCACCCCGCTGCGGTGGTGGACTGCCCTCTGGCAAAAACTGATTTTCTGGGTGGTGGTAAAAACCTTCCCCTACTTCCTCAAGGGTTTACTGACCCTGTCGCTGATTCACTACGCACGCTGGACCATTATTAACCGCTGGTCATTTCCACGCTTAGACAAAAGCCAGCCGAAAGAAAAACTGACCTACAGCTATATGCTGTTTGAAAGTAATTTTAACGGCAGCTGGGATCAGTACATCGACTCCTTTTCGTTTGCGATTCCCTCCGGCCTCGACATGTTCTGGCGCTGGAATATCAAATATCCGAAATCCATCCCGCTGCACGATTTTTATAACTACATCCGTTTTAACCAGATAGAGAGCGGCCATTACTACAACGCCTATCCGCTGGCCGCGGCCAACGATGTAAAAACGGCGCAGAAATTATTCACCAATCTGAACAATTTCCAGAAAAATACCGCAAGCCTCACCGATGAAGAATTCTTCCAGGCTTACCAGCAGTTTCTTGCCAGCAACCAACACAACCTCGGCAGCATGGGTGAAAGCCCGCTGATGAGCGCATCGCACGAACTGGTGCAGGAACACCAGCACGCCAATCTTATGATGGCCCGCGTGGCCGGCAAGCAGGAGGCCTGAGCATGGCAAACACTTTCGGAAATTCCTACGGTCTGACCACGCTCTGTCCGCTGATCAACGGCGTCCATGACGAACAGACCTCATTCGACAAAATTACCCGCCGCCGCATTCAGCGTCTGGAAGAAGATGCCGGCAGCCCTTTTGCCCGTATTCCCAATACCTATTTTGCCCGTTTGTTTATTCTTAACGACGTGTTTTTTCAGCAGGGTAACGACGTTGCCCGCGATCATCTGAAATCCAAGTACCTGGTATTTACCAGTAACTTCCACGGTGAGCTGGAACCCTATCTGAAAGGCATGTGGGATAACGCTGAAGCCGATGTGCGCAGCCTGTGGCAATATGCCGTCGCCTTTGACAAAGTGCAGAACGCCGATGATTTCATCGCCTATATCAAAAAGTGTCAGCTCACTACGACGCTGTTTTTTAACGGCTCGACCGATGTGTCATTAAAAGAGCAACTGAAAGCCCTGTATGTAAAACAGGTTTTCAGCGAATTTGCTCTCGCTCACCAGGGGCAGGATGCCGCAGCACTGCGTACAGCTTTTAATAACTTTATGGCAGAAATCAAACTGGCCGACCTGGACCAGCCAAGCTGGGCGCCCGGTCAGACTCGTCTGCAAAACATGTACTGAATTTCCCAGGGATTTATTCAGCGCGTGCGCGGCACGCCTGGCGACAAGGACTGATTATGAACCGACCTCTCGATCTGTACGATATTCAGGGCAATATCTGTAAAGGCTATGGCCGCTTTGGTTTTCCCAAGGCGCGATACTTTTTTCTCGAATTTCACGACTACGCCGGTGGCCGCAATTTTCTGCAGCAGTTAATTCCGCTGATCACCACCGCCGAACCCTGGAGTGAAAAAAAACACCCGGATCAATCCGATAAGCCAGCAGCCACCACCAATATTGCCTTTACCTATCACGGTCTGTGCGCACTGGGTTTACCACGCCGCTCCCTCGACGGTTTTCCGCAGGAGTTTAAAATGGGCATGAAACCCCGTGCCGCCATTCTGGGTGACAACGGCCCAAGCAGCCCGCAGCACTGGGACCCGGTATGGCAGGGTGACACCGTACACGCCTGGGTTTCCATTAACGGTCAGACCCAGGAAGCGGTGGAACAACGCTTCGCCCAGATCGAAGAGCTGATGCAAAACGTACAGGGCAGCGTCAGCATCCGCCCTGGTCATAAAGGCCCGAACGGCAGCCTGCTGCCTTATCAGGATGCCTCCGCCGTTTTTGAAAACGGTAAAGCCACCCCCAAAGAACACTTTGGTTTTGTCGATGGTATCGGCAATCCTTACTTTGAAGGCTGCGGCCATGACCCGGAACGCCTGCCCGGACGCGGTAAACTGAACCGTGATGGCAAGTGGGAGCCGCTGGCGACCGGTGAATTTATTCTCGGTCATATCGATGAAGCCAAAGAATACCCGCTGGCACCGGAACCGCACCTGCTGGCACGCAACGGTACCTACATGGTGTACCGCAAGCTGCACGAAAACGTAAAAACCTTTAACGACTATGTCGAAAATATGGCCAAAGATTTTGACGGTAGCCGCGAATTATTAATGGCTAAATTTTCCGGTCGCTGGCCGGATAACGGCGCCCCGCTGGTGCTGGCACCGGATGATAAAGCCAAAGCCGAACTCGACCGGAAAATGGCGGAATTACAGAAAAAAGCCGCTGAAGGTGATGCCTGCGCTATTGGTCAGTTAAAAGCTCTGGAAGAGCAGTGGATTAATTTCACCTATAACGACGATAAACACGGAGCAAAATGTCCGATCGGTGCTCATATCCGCCGCACCAATACCCGTGGCTCGCTGGAAACCGAAAAAGGAGCCTTTGACCGTCCGGGTGCACTGGTCGACCGCCGCCGTTTAATGCGCCGTGGACTGCCTTATGGCGGCCATGATGAGCTGACCAACGACAACAGCGAACAGGGCATTATTTTTATGTGCATCAGCGCCAGCCTCGAGCGTCAGTTCGAGTTTGTGCAGCAGCAGTGGGTGAATTACTCCAACGATTTTCATCTAGGTAACGACCGCGATGTATTAATCGGCGCCAACAACGGCAAACTGACCGACAAGCATATTGTCCAGGTGAATCCGAAAGACGGTAAAGCACCGTTTTTCTGCACCCACCTGCCACGTATGGTCGAAACCCGTGGCGGCGATTACTTCTTTATCCCGAGCATTACCGCGCTGGATATGATCGCTCAGGGGATTATTGATCCGACCTGATGTTTGCTCTGTTGCAGTCATAAAAATGCCGCTTTAACAGCCACTGCTGTCCCACCGCTTGGAGTGACATCGTGTCACTCCAAACTTCAGCATTCACCGACTACTGTTTTTCAATCTGAAACGCCTTTCCGGGGCAAGCCCCTGGCCTCCTGTAAGGAGAGGTATCTCCTTACGATCCTCTCTTTTCGGCGCGTCCGGCTTCATCCAGCCAACTGCAACGATTCTGCGGCACGCAAAACAATTCGCCCCGGAACGACGCTTAAAAACACCAGCAATTTGTATCGTTCCGGGGCAGGGTTTTGCTCTGAAGGCCGCAGAATCATCTGGTTGTCTGGCGCCGCACGATCGCCGGTTTAAGTAACCCGCTCAGCCGCATTTCAAAGGAAACCGTGTTTGAGACATGAGACTTAAAAGAATACGTCTCACCTGGCTCCCACGCTCTGCGTGGTAGCCCTTGCTGGCACAGTTGCATTCCCAAGCTGCGCGTAGGAACGAGGAATAAAAATGCCGCTTTAACAGCGGCATTTTTTATTCCGGATGCTTAGCGCCGGTTTTTTAACAGCAGTTCCGGCAACGGAATATCAGAATCCAGCGGTAAACCCTTAAACCCAGGGGTTGCCGGCATTTTGGACAACACAGGCGACCAGCCAACACCTCCACCGCCAGTGCGATTAAAAAGCCCACCGCCGCCCAGATCGCTGGCACAGAGATGCCAGGGTCAACAATCAGGCTGAGCAGCAAACAACAGGCAAGCCAGATCAACTCGGCACTTACCAGCAGCCACTTCAGCTGCCGGTAACGGGCTCTGACCTCATCCATAATATGTTCTCCGGTCGCAACGGTCCTGATAACTCAGTCGCTGACGCAGACTGAGTATCAGACATTAATTAACCGCGTTATGGCCACTGTTTCCTTCTTCCTGCAATTCCCGCAGCGGCCGTATTTCCACACTGCCGTAACGGGCCGGCGGAATTTTCTGCGCCAGCTGAATGGCCTGATTCAGGTCATTGGCTTCCAGCAGATAATACCCTGCCAGCTGTTCTTTGGTTTCGGCAAAAGGACCGTCGGTTACCAGCAGTTTATCGTCGCGCACACGGATGGTGGTGGCCGACGGCGACTGCTCCAGCGGCGCACCATCGAGGAAATTCCCGCTCTGCTGCAGAGACCCTACGCAGGCGATGCACTCACGGTTAAGTGCATCCCATTCCTGTTGCGACATCTGGTTCATTGCTGATTCCTGGTAATACACCAGAGCCAGATATTTCATATTCTCTCCTGTTCTTATTTCCGCTCTTATTGCGGTTTTTTTATTGCCACTGCTATTGCTGCGGTGCTTTAAAGCCGCTGTTAACCATCCACGGAATGCCCCAGGCATCGACCAGCATACCAAAACCTTCCGCCCAGAACGTTTCGCCAAATGGCATATGCACGCTGCCGCCTTCGCTTAACGCATTAAATACCCTGATCGCCTGCTGCATATCATCAATCTGCAGTTGCTGATAAAACCCCTGCGGTTGCTGATACTGGCCCGGCATCGCATCAGAGCCCATCAGTGTGCCCTTACCGTACGTAAGACAGGCATGCATGATTTTATCGCGGTCAGCATCAGTGATAACGCCGGCACAGCCATGTTCATCGGCGTTATTTTCTTCCGGCGGTAATGCCGCAAAGGTCTGCATCACATTAATTTCGCCGCCCAGCAGCTCAGCATAAAACTCAAAGGCTTCGCGGCAACGGCCATCAAAGGTCAGATAGGTCGCGCAGCTCTGCGGCTGACGGGTAATTTTCTCAAACACTTTATGGGTGTCGGCAATACCACTGCCCGGCTCAAAATCCGACAGCTCATATAACCGGCGCAGTTCCAGCTGAGCATTACCGCCGCCATCCAGTGCCGGCCAGCGTTTCATCCACTCAATGGCTTCGGCTTTATCTTTCACCTCAATCATGGTGAAACCCGCCACCAGCTCTTTGGTTTCGGTAAAGGGGCCATCGGTAACCAGCGCATGACCGTTGCTGAAACTGATGCGGGCGCCCTCTTTACTGGGTTGCAGACCCGTTCCATCGATAAGTACACCGGCATTGGCCAGTTCATTGTTAAAGGCTGCCATCTGCTCAATCAGCTCATTGCTCGGCATACAGCCCTGCTCGGTTTCGGCATCCGCCTTTCTGATCACCATAAAACGCATAGTACTTTCTCCATATAAGTTAACGCCTGTTGGCATTAACTAATCGAATGGTGAAAGACGAAATCGACAGACAGATGAAAATATTTTTAATTTTTTTTATCCGCCGCCTGACGGCACTCGTCGATACGCCGCTGCAGGAAACGCAGCTCACTGCCGTAGCTGGTCAGACTCAGCGCTTTTTCGTAGGCAGGCAGGGCTTCCGCCGGGCGCTGCAGACGCCTTAAGAAGTCGGCGCGGGCCGCATGCAGGAGGTGATAATCGTCCAGCTGGCCATGGCTCAGCAGCTCATCCACCAGAGTCAGCGCCACCTCAGGACCGCCGCCTTCGGTCATCATCGACACCGCCACCGCATGGTTCAGCGCCACGACCGGACTGGGTTCCTGTGTATAAAGACGCTGGTACAGTGCGGCAATCTGGCGCCAGTCGGTTGCGGCAAAATCGCGGGCTTCAGCATGCACGGCAGCAATGGCAGCCTGCAGGCTGTAACTGCCCACCGGCCCCAGCTGCAGCGCCCGAGTAATCCATTCCAGCCCTTCGCGGATCTGTGCGCGGTTCCACAGATCACGGTTCTGGTCTTCCAGCAGAATCAGTTCACCCTGCTCATCTATACGCGCCGCCCGGCGGGCATCCTGCAACAGTAATAAGGCCAGCAGCCCCATACTTTCGCTGTGCTCTTGCGGCAGCAGGGCGCAGAGTAAACGCGCCAGCCGGATCGCCTCAGAGCTTAAATCGTTGCGCAGTGATTCATCGCCACTGGCCGCCGAATAGCCTTCGTTAAACAGCAGGTAAATCACCTTCAGAACACCATTTAAGCGCTCCGGCAACTGGTTCTGGGCGGGGATTTCGTAGGGAATATTGGCGTCACGGATTTTATTTTTTGCGCGCACAATACGCTGGGCGATGGCCGGCGCCTTGCTGACAAAGGCTCGGGCGATGGCTTCGGTCGTCAGGCCACAGACTTCGCGCAGTGTTAATGCCAGCTGTGCTTCCTGCGCCAGTGCCGGATGGCAGCAGGTAAAGATAAGCCGCAGCTGATCATCGTGAATACTCAGCTCACGCTCAGGGTCAAAATCGTAAAAGCCGCTTTCCAGATCGGTCAGTTGCGGCAACAGGTTGTCATTGAAATGGCTGCGGCGACGCAGCTGGTCGATGGCTTTAAAACGCCCGGCCGAGATCAGCCAGGCAGCAGGATTATGCGGAATGCCATCATGCGGCCATTGTTCCAGCGCGCTCAGATAGGCGTCTTGCAGAGCATCTTCTGCCAGATCAAAGTCTTTCAGCAGGCGCACCAGTGTGGCAAACACCTGACGCGCGACCTGCTGATATATCTGCTCAATCCCTGTCTGCATCACGCATGCATCCTGTCAGCGCCCTGTCACCATAGCCGGCGTCAGTCGCCCGCCAGCACCATGGCTTTAATTTTTACCGCTTTTTCAAAATGATCGAGGCAATGGGTTTTGATCCACCATTCGGCCGCTTCCATCAGCAGGTCCGGATCGTCATTTTTATTGGCGAAAAACGCATAAAAGGATACGCCGACATTATCGCCCTTGGCGGCTATTTTCTTGTCGCAAACCTGCACGACCTTAGCGCGTAGACTGGCTCTCACTGTATTTCTCCGCTGTGTTTCACTGTTTTATCGCCAGGGTCAGCGCGTATTCGGCCAGTTCATCCAGCGTCATATCACCATCGGGTTTATACCAGTTGGTGGTCCAGCTCAGTGCACCGGTTAAGAAGCGGCGCAGAATAAAAGGTTCAATCGCCACCATGCCGGCAGCACGGGCTTCGGCCAGCGCATCCAGCCACAGCTGTTCATAAATATCGCGCAACTTCAGGATGTGCTGCTGGCTGTCGGGTTTGAGTGAGCGCCATTCATACACCAGCACACTCATGGCTTCGCCGGTTTCACCGAGAATGGATTGCAGCTCGCAACGGATCAGCGCCAGCACTTTGCCGCGCGGGTCCTGCGCCTGCTGCAGCGCAATGCGCATCAGCGCGGTATTCAGCTGAATGGTCTCTTCCATTACCGCACGCAGAATATCTTCCTTACTGCGGTAATGGTGAAACAGGCTGCCCGACTGTATGCCGATTTCAGCAGCCAGATCACGCACGGTGGTGCGTTCGTACCCCTGCTGTTTAAACAGGCGCGCGGCGGCAGCCAGCAGGCGGCCACGGGCACTGCCCGGGTCGGTAATAACCCCTTCGGCAATCAGTTGTTCTATCACGGGTTTTCCTTATCTGAAGACGTCTGTATGACGAACAGGCCTATTGTAGGGGCAATCCCGGTCAGGCCGCAAAACTAAAAACCAAGCGCTTGCTTGGTTGTTCGATGATTGATAGTCTTAGGCAAACGCTAACAACAGGATTTCACCATGCAGGATACCGTCCGCATCGGCTGCGCCTCCGCCTTCTGGGGCGATACCGGCACCGCCGCCCACCAGCTGGTACAGCAGGGTCAGCTCGATTATCTGGTGTTCGATTATCTGGCCGAAGTCACCATGTCGATCATGGCCGGTGCACGCCTGAAAAATCCCGAAGCCGGTTTTGCCCCGGATTTCGTCCAGACGCTTAAGCCACTGCTGCCGGCCATCGCCTCTCAGGGCATTAAGGTGGTCAGTAACGCCGGTGGTATCAATGTTGAAGGCTGCGCCGCGGCGTTGCGCGCGTTAATCGCCGAAGCCGGGCTGAACCTCAGCGTCGGCACCGTACAGGGCGATAACCTCAGCGCCCGTCAGGCTGATTTTGCCGGCGTAAAAGATATGTTCAGCGACGAGCCTCTGCCCGGCCGCTGCCTGAGTGTTAATGCCTACCTCGGCGCTCCGGCCATCCGCGATGTTCTGGCGGCCGGTGCCGATATTGTCATTACCGGACGCGTGGTCGACAGCGCTGTGGTGCTGGGCCCGCTGATGCATGAATTTAACTGGAGCGAATCCGATTACGATCAGCTCGCGCAGGGTTCTCTGGCCGGCCATATCATTGAATGTGGTGCGCAGTGTACCGGCGGTAATTTCACCGACTGGCAGCTGGTTGAAAGCGGCTACGCCAATATGGGCTTCCCCATTGTTGAATGCTCCGCCGACGGCAGCTTTGTGGTCAGTAAACCAGCGAAAACCGGCGGCCTGATTTCGCCTTTTACCGTGGGTGAACAGCTGTTGTATGAAATCGGCGATCCGGCCTGTTATTTATTGCCCGATGTCTGCTGCGATTTTACTCAGGTAAATATCGTCCAGAGCGGCGAGCAGCAGGTCCGCGTCAGCGGCGCCCGCGGTTACGCACCACCGGCCGACTATAAAGTCAGCGCCACCTGGATGGACGGCTTCCGCTGCACCGCGACCTTTATGATCGGCGGACGCGATGCTGTAGCCAAAGGCCAGCGCGTGGCCGAAGCCATTCTGCAGCGCGTCAGCGTGCTGCATTCGGTACTGGGCATGGAGGCTTTTACTGCACAGGATATTGAAATTCTCGGCTCTGAAACCACCTACGGCGCCAATGCCCGCGCTGCAGACAGCCGCGAAGTGATTGTTAAAATCGCCGTGCGTCACGCCGATAAAAAAGCGCTGGAAGTGTTCGCCCGCGAAATTGCTCAGGCAGCTACCGCCATGGCACCGGGCTTAACCGGTATTGTTGGTGGCCGGCCAAAACCCAGCCCGAATATCCGCTTATTTTCTTTCCTCTGGCCGAAAGCCGATGTGCCGGTACAGATTCAGCTGGATGACAATAAAACAGCCGTGGCTATCGACTGCGCTGACCATGCTCCGCACTGGCCCTCAGCCAAAATTAATGCCGCCGCTGAAACACCCGACTCTGATATCAGTGTGCCGTTAGTCAAACTGGCGGTAGCGCGCAGTGGCGATAAAGGTAATCACAGCAATATTGGTGTCATGGCGCGCGATGCGGATTATCTGCCATTTATTCAGGCCGCACTGGCACCGGAAAATATCGGCCAGTGGTTCGCCCACGTGCTGGCCGATAACAGCGATGTGGAGCTGTTCGCCCTGCCCGGCTTAAACGCTTTTAATCTTTTATTGCGCAATTCCCTCGGCGGCGGTGGCATGGCCAGCCTGCGCATCGACCCGCAGGGTAAAGCCTTTGCTCAGCAGTTACTGGATTTACCGGTTGCGGTAACACCGGACATTGCTGCCCGGGCCAATGCTGCATATCAGCAGCTGCTGAATCGTTAAGGACACATCATGACCATTCTCACCTCAGAACTCGACAGCAACAGCGAACAGTTCCGCAATAACCAGCAGGCCATGCTGGCAGCGCTGGAAGAATTCCGTGCGGTCGAAGAAAAAGTGCGCGCCAAAGAACAGGAAGCGCAGGAAAAATTTCATAAGCGCGGAAAATTACTGCCACGCGAACGTTTAAGTCTGCTGCTGGATGCCGGTTCCGAATTTATCGAACTGGGCTCACTGGTTGGCCATAAAATGCACGACGATAAAGACGGCAGCGGTGCCGGTGGTGGCATTATTGCCGGTATCGGCCGGGTTGCCGGTATCCGTTGTTTAATCGTGCTGAATAACAGTGCAATTAAAGGCGGCACCATTTCTCCCGGCGGTCTGGATAAAATCCTGCGTATTCAGGAAATTGCCCGCGACAACAAACTACCGGTAGTGACTCTGGCGGAAAGTGGCGGCGCCAACCTCAATTACGCCACCGATGTATTTATTCCCGGTGCCAAAGCCTTTGCCAATCAGGCACGCATGAGTGCGGCCGGTATTCCGCAGGTAACAGTGGTGCATGGTAACGCTACCGCCGGTGGCGCCTATCAGCCCGGTTTATCCGATGTGGTGATTGCTGTACGCGGTAAAGCGAAAATGTTTCTCGCCGGGCCGCCGCTGTTAAAAGCCGCCACCGGTGAAATTGCCACCGACGAAGAATTAGGTGGTGCCGAACTGCACGCCTGCGATGCCGGCACCGCCGAGTATCTGGCCGAAGACGATGCCGATGGTATCCGTATTGCGCGTGATGTGATGGCTGCCCTGCCGTGGAACACCCAGCTGCCCTATCAGCCAGCCGCCGAATTTAAAGAGCCGCTGTACAGCGCCGACGAATTACTCGGCGTGGTTCCGGCCGAAGCCAAACAGCCTTACGACGTGCGCGAAATTATTGCGCGTATCGCCGATGGTTCAGAATTTCAGGATTTTAAAAACGAATTTGACCAGCAAACCGTGTGTGGATTTTCCCGCATTGGTGGCTTCTCCTGCGGCATTATCGGCAATAACGGGCCGATCACCGCCAAAGGTGCAAACAAAGCGGCACAGTTTATTCAGCTGTGCGAGCAGAACAATATTGCCCTGCTGTTCCTGCATAACACCACCGGTTTTATGGTCGGTACTGAATCCGAGCGCAACGGCATTATTAAACACGGTTCAAAAATGCTGCAGGCGGTCGCCAACGCTACCGTACCTAAGCTGTCGATTGTGGTCGGCGGTTCTTATGGCGCCGGTAATTATGCGATGTGTGGCCGTGGTCTTGATCCGCGTTTCATTTTCGCCTGGCCAAACAGCAAAACCGCGGTTATGGGTGGTGCTCAGGCCGGTAAGGTATTACGCATTGTCACCGAAGAAAAACAACGCAAGATGGGTGTTGAGCCCGATGAAAAAATGCTCACACAGCTGGAGCAGATGACCGCCGCCAAACTGGAAATGGGCTCAACCGCCCTGTTCGGTACTGCCCGTCTATGGGATGACGGCCTGATTGACCCGCGCGACACCCGCACTCTGCTGATGCATCTGTTAAGCATCTGCCACGAAGCGCAGCAGCGGCCGTTACGACCTAACACCTTTGGCATCGCCCGTTTTTAAACAATAATTTCAGGAAATTTTCTCATGCGTCTGACTCAGGAACATAAAGAACTTAAACGTACCGTTAAAAACTTCGTCGAAAACGAGATTAATCCGCATGTCGACGAATGGGAAAAAGAGGGTATTTTTCCCGCCCATGAACTGTTCAAGAAAATGGGTAACCTCGGCCTGCTGGGTATCAGCAAACCGGAAAGTGCCGGCGGTTTAGGTCTGGATTTTTCTTATGAAATGGCCGCCGCTGAAGAAATGGGCGGCATTGCCTGTGGCGGTGTGCCTATGGCCATTGGTGTGCAGACCTGTATGGCGACGCCGGCCATTGCCCGTTTTGGCAGTGATTATTTAAAAGAGAACTTCCTCGCCCCCGCCGTTGCCGGTGATATGGTTGCCAGTATCGGTGTCAGTGAACCCGGTGCCGGCTCCGACGTTGCCGCAGTAAAAACCACGGCGAAAAAAGACGGTGACGATTACATTATTAACGGCACCAAAATGTGGATCACCAACTCCACCCAGGCCGATTTTATCTGCCTGCTGGCCAATACCTCAGACGACAAGCCACACTCGAATAAATCCCTGATTGTGGTGCCGATGAATTCTCCCGGCATTACCCTGTCACCACGTCTGAATAAATTAGGTATGCGCTCATCCGATACCGCCCAGATCTTCTTCGATAACGTGCGTGTGCCACAGCGCAACCGTATCGGTGCTGAAGGTGCTGGTTTTATGATGCAGATGCTGCAATTCCAGGAAGAGCGTATGTACGCCGCCGCCATGTCACTGGTCGGTATGGAAACCTGTATTAACCAGACCATTGATTACTGCCGTGAGCGCCATACCTTTGGTCAGCCACTGATTGATAATCAGGTGATTCATTTCCGCATGGCCGAATTGCAGACCGAAGTCGAAGCACTGCGCGCCATGGTGTATCAGGCCTGTGAAGGTTATCTGAACGGCGAAGATATGACCCGTCTGGCGTCGATGGCGAAATTAAAATCCGGCCGCCTGACCCGTGAAGTTTCCGACAGCTGTCTGCAGTACTGGGGTGGTATGGGCTTTATGTGGGATAACCAGGTCGCCCGCTTCTACCGCGATAACCGTCTGGGTTCTATTGGCGGTGGCGCTGACGAAATCATGCTCGGCATTATCTGCAAATACATGGGCATTCTGCCTAAGCGTAAAAAATCCTGAGCGGAGGCGGTATGGAATTTACAACCCTGCAACTTGAGCAGCAGCCCGCCGTCTGGCGTGTACGCCTTAACCGTCCGCAGCTCGCCAACGCCATGAGCCTGACCATGGTGGAAGAACTGCTGGCGCTGATGAACAGCGCCCAACAGGCCGACTGCCGTGTACTGGTGATTGAAGGTAATGGCGATCATTTCTGTGCCGGTGGCGATATTAAAGATATGCAGGCGGCCGGTGGCGACAGCGCCCGTCTGGCCGAATTTAATCGCGCCTTTGGTCATATGATTGAAACCGCCAACCGCTTACCGGCGGTGGTTATCTGCGCTTTAAAAGGCGCGGTGATGGGCGGTGGTTTTGGTCTGGCCTGCGTCAGCGATCTGGCCATCGCCAGCAGCACTGCCCGCTTTGCCTTGCCGGAAACCTCGCTGGGTATTTTACCGGCGCAGATTGCTCCTTTTGTGGTGCAGCGCATTGGTCTGACTCAGGCGCGCCGTCTGGCATTATTCGGCAACCGTATAAATGCTGAAGAAGCTCTGCGTTTAGGCATTGTTCATCAGCTCTGCACCGACAACGACAGCCTTGAAGCTGAAGTAAATAACGCCATTCAGCAGGCGTTAAAATGCGCGCCAGCGGCCACTGCCAAAACCAAGGCACTGCTGCATGCGGTCGCCGATGCTGAACAACCGCTGGCGCAATTACTGGATCAGGCCGCACAGAATTTTGCCGCCGCCGTCATGGGCGAAGGACGGGAAGGCGCCATGGCCTTTATGCAGAAGCGTCCGGCCGCCTGGGCTCAGGCTGCTGTGCAGGAGGAAAAGGCATGAATAAAATTCTGGTCGCTAACCGTGGCGAAATTGCCGTACGCGTATTACGCAGCGCCAAAGCCGCCGGTTACGAAACCGTTGCCGTTTACTCCGAAGCCGACCGCAACGCACCCCATGTACAACTGGCCGATCAGGCTGTGTGTATTGGTGCCGCCGCCGTTGGCGACAGCTATTTAAATGCCGCACGGATTATTGCCGCAGCACAGCAGACCGGTGCCGATGCTATTCATCCGGGTTATGGTTTTTTATCTGAAAATGCCACCTTTGCCCGCAGCTGCGAGCAGGCCGGTATTATTTTTATCGGCCCGTCCGCCAGCGCCATTGAATTAATGGGCAGCAAACGTTTATCAAAAATCGCCATGATCGAAGCCGGAGTGCCCTGCATCCCCGGTTACGAAGGGGCAGATCAGAGTGACGAAGCCCTGCACAGTGCAGCATTAGCCATTAGTTTACCGGTGATGCTGAAAGCCTCTGCCGGTGGTGGTGGCCGGGGCATGCGTCTGGTGAATGATGCTGCAACCTTAAATGAACATATCCGTTCGGCCCGCTCCGAAGCGCAGAATGCTTTTGGCAGTGGCGAATTAATTATCGAAAAAGCGGTACTGCAACCACGCCATATCGAAATTCAGGTATTCGGCGATCAGCACGGCAATGTGGTGTATCTGGGCGAACGCGACTGTTCGGTACAGCGCCGTCATCAGAAAGTGGTGGAAGAAGCGCCATCGCCGTTTGTGAATAACAGCCTGCGCAGTGCAATGGGCGAAGCCGCCGTAGCCGCCGCGAAAAGCTGCGGTTATTACGGTGCCGGTACGGTGGAATTTCTGGTCGATGCTGAGCAGAATTTTTATTTCCTGGAAATGAATACCCGTCTGCAGGTCGAGCATCCGGTGACTGAACTGGTTACCGGACTGGATCTGGTTGCGTTGCAATTACAGGTTGCACAGGGTGAGACGCTGGGCTTCACGCAACAGGATATTACCCTGCAGGGCCACGCCATTGAGGTGCGTTTATACGCCGAAGATCCGGCCAATAATTTCACCCCGCAAACCGGAAAACTATTACTCTGGCAGACCGCCGATCAGCACAGCATTAACGATGGTATCCGTATCGACTCCGGTATTCAGCAGGGCCAAAAGGTTACCCCGCATTATGACCCGATGCTGGCCAAGCTGATTGCCTTTGGCCGCAACCGCGAAGAAGCGCGGCGGCGTTTATTGCGCACCCTGCGTGAATCGCATTTGCTGGGCATTGCCGATAACCGCGCCTTTTTAGCCGCGATTCTGGCTCACCCGGCCTTTATTAACGGCGAGGCAACCACCGCATTTATCAGCGAGCACCTGAGCGACCACGCCAGCATGCAACCGCTGCAGCCTGAGCTTAATGATCTGGCACTGGCGGCGGCATTAATCGCTGCGCCTCAGGGTTTTACCAGCAGTCACAGCGCGGCACGGCCGCTGAAATTAAAACAGGGTGAAACGGTTTTTACCCTCAGCATCCGCCGTGACAGCCAGCAATTGCTGGTTAACCATAACGGCGAAGAATGCGCCCTGCGCCTGCTGGAAAAAACCTCAGACCTGCTGCGTTATGAAATTGATAATGTGCAGCAAAGCATCGCCTGGGCGGAAGACAACGGCCAGCTCTGGCTGGACACGCCGCGTGGTAACCTGTGCTTCAGCGATGTCACGCTGGTCAGCAGCCGCACCCAGAGCGCCGGTTCCGATCAGGTGCGCGCGGCGATGGACGGTGCCATTGTTACCGTACTGGCTGAAGCCGGCGAGCGCGTAACGAAAGGCCAGACACTGGCGGTACTGGAAGCCATGAAAATGGAACATCCGTTAAAAGCCGGTGTGGATGGAGTGGTGCAGGACATTCTGGTGCAGGCCGGAGATCAGGTAAAAGGCCGCCAGCTGCTGATTCAGCTACAGGCGGATCAGAGCGTAGAATAATTCTTACATATTAATAAAAACAGGAGCTGAGCATGGCCAGCCTCAACAATAAAACCATTATTATTACCGGTGCCAGCCGTGGCATCGGGCGCGAAATTGCACTGGCCTGTGCCCGTGACGGCGCCAATATTGTGATTGCCGCCAAGTCCGACGAGCCGAATCCGAAACTCGAAGGCACCATTCATTCCGTAGCCCGCGAAGTGGAAGAAGCCGGCGGTCAGGCGCTGGCGATTAAAGTGGATGTGCGCAGCGAAGAAGACGTCGATAACCTGATTGCAAAAACCGTTGAGCGTTTTGGCGGTATCGATGCCATCATCAATAATGCCGGTGCCATCGCGCTGGCCGGTGTGGAAAGCACGCCGCTGAAAAAACTCGATCTGATGATGCAGGTAAACTTCCGCGCGGTGTTTCTGCTCAGCCAGAAAGCGTTGCCACATCTGAAAAAATCCGACAATCCGCATATTTTAAGCCTGTGTCCGCCACTGGATATGGATCGCCGCTGGCTGCGTAACCATTCGCCTTACACCCTGACCAAATACGGCATGTCGATGCTGACGCTGGGCATGTCGGACGAATTCAAACGCTATGGCATCAGCGTTAATGCATTATGGCCACGTACCGTTATTCACACCGCGGCAACCTCGTTTGGCGGTAAGCAGTCTTTTGACCGCGCACGTAATCCGCTGATTATGGCCGACGCCGCTCACACGCTGCTGCAAACCAGCGCACGTGAAGTCACCGGCCAGTTGCTGATTGATGAAGATTTTCTGCGCAGCCGTGGTGAAACCAATTTCGATCAGTACCGTGCCAACCCAGACAGCGATAAAACCGATTTAATGCCGGATTTATTTGTCCAGGCGCCAGATGCCTATGTGTATGGCGCACAGCCACCGCTGGGCGGTTTAAGCGAAGAATAAGGCAGGATAAATATGAGTCTGATCAGTTTACGCAGCGATGACAGCGGTAAGGTTGCCATTATCTCTTTCGATAACGGTGCCAACACTCACAATCTGCAGTTTGCCCGGGAATTTGAGCAACACCTGCAGACGGTGGAAGATAATCCGGATTTTAAAGCGCTGGTAATTACCTCATCCGATGAAAAAAGCTGGAGCCAGGGTCTGGATGTACCCTGGCTGATGGGCTCCATTCAGGGTGGCCAGCATGATGATGTGAAAGAATTTATGCACACCATGGATCGTTGCCATGCACGGCTGATGCAGCTTCCTGTGCCGGCGATTGCCGCCATTAACGGCCATACTTTTGGCAATGGCTGCGTGATTGCCTGTGCCTGTGATTTCCGCGTGATGCGCAGTGACCGTGGCTACTTCTGTTTCCCGGAAGTGGATATGAGCATTCCCTTTGTACCGGGTTTAATTGATGTGGTACTGAAGAGTCTGCCGGCGTATCGCTACAACGATATGTTGCTGACCGGCCGCCGGGTCGGCGCGGCGGAATTACTCGCCGATCATTTCCTTACCGCTATTTTTGAAGGTAAAGACGCAGTACTGGAAGGTGCGCTGACCTTTGCCCGCACCTTTAATAAAAAGCGCACTATTTTTGCCGAGCATAAAAAGCGCTTTCACAAGCCGGTACTGGATGCTTTGCGCGAAAAAAACCCACCGTTTATTGATGCCATGAAACTGCTCTGAGCAGAGCGCTGAACCGCTGACGCGAACACCTGGCCAGCCGCTCTCTGCGGCTGGTTTCTTCTGACAATTTCATCAGTTTAAATTCCGCTAAAAAAACAAGACCATCGTCTCATATTGTCATACTCCCTTCACAACCACAGGTCTAAGATAGTTCCTGCATGGAAGCTTATCTCCGTTGAGTGATCTCACGCCGCCACCGGAGAGCAATAAAAATAACTCTCCACTCTCTCTGTGAGGTCGGTATGAAAAAACCTTCTGTGCGCGCGCTGACCGCCGCATTATTGCTGTCAGGAACTGCGCTGGCAGCCCAGGCCGAAGACAAAGTCTGTCTGTATGAACATGCAGAATATCAGGGCGCCGAATGGTGTTATGGCGTTGGTGATAACAGCTGGATCGGCTCTTCCCGCAACGACAAGGTGTCGTCCATTAAACTGTACGGCAACAGCTATATCGAAATTTTCGAGCACAGCAATTACGGCGGTAAACACAGCCGGGTGATGGCCAACACCTACAAAATGGGCAATATGAATGACGGCATCAGCTCGTTTAAAGTGCGTAACCGCAACAGCACTGATTTTGCCTGTTTATTCGAACATCCGGGCTTCCGTGGTACACCACACTGCTTGCAGGCCGGTGAAGGTGAATCCGATCTGAATAATGTATTACTGGGCCGTAACAAAGCCTCTTCGCTGCTGGTTGCCGGTAAAGCCAATGTCGAGATTTTTAATTACCCCGGCTTTAACTACAGCAAAGAAAACCGCATCCTGACGCGCAGCACGTCTAATCTGGAAGAACGTCCGGCCGGTTGGGTTGAAGATAATATCGACTCTTTCCGCGTGACTTCACGCGCACCTACCGCTCAGGAAGCTGCGATCGATATTACCGAAGCCGCCGGTTTCCGCAGCCCTATCCGCGAAACCAATGCTCTGGCAGCCCACAACGCGTTTAACAGCACCGCGTATTTTGGCGGTCAGCTGATTCCCGGCCCGAACCATCGCCGTGCATTAATCGAGCAATTGCAGCTGGGTGTGCGTTTCTTTGAACTGGATGTCAGTAAAGGTGGCAGCTACACCAAGGTCTGTCACTCGGTTGATTGCGGCACCACCTTTACCACCACGCTGCGCCGCATGCTGGGTGAAGTGGACAGCTGGCTGAAAGGCGCCGACGCCAATGACGTGGTGTTCTTCTACCTGCAGGACGATATCAACGGTGACAGCAGTGGCTATCAACAGCTGCAGAACGACGTCGCCTGGCTGGGCGATATCGTCTACACCGCCGGCAGTTGTCAGACCCCTCCCTACGACCTGACTTTCGAGCAAATCCGCCAACAGGGAAAACGGGTCTTTATTTATAAAGATGACGGCAGCACCGGCTGTGATATTGCCAAAAGCGTTGCTGTTAACTTTGAGCAAAACAAAGGCGTCAGTGGCCTGAACGTCTACGAAAATCACTTTAACAGCAGCCGCTATGTACGCTCACAGGAATGCATTAACTATTTCTGTAACGACAACGTCAGCGCTGCAGATGCATTAACCGGCCTGCAGAACGGTATCAACGCTTTTGGTCTGGATATGATTGATGAAGGCGATATGGATAACAGCGGTGACCGCCTGAACAACCAGCTTTGGGCAGTCGGACCGGAAGGTGCAGGCTCAGCCTACAGCAATGGCCGCATTGCCCGTTTCCACGCCAGTGGCAATCGTTTTATGAGCGTTGCTGCCGACAACAGCCTGAACTATGCCTGCCGTAACAACAGTGGCCAGTGGGCCATCACTCAGGCGATGGGTAATGCCGCCAACGGTACCGCTGCATGTGCCGCTGAATATCCGGGCTATAGCTATACAACCCCGGCCAGTGCCTATGAAGCGCGCCTGCTGCGTAATGCCATCACCTCCGGCAGCGACGTGCATGTGAACTTTGCGGTCAGTAATGGTCAGTGGTTGCCGGATCGCTGGTAACAGCGTCTGCCGCTCGGCTCTGACCTTAAAATCCCGCGCCTGAGCGGGATTTTTTATTTCCGCTACAGCACAGAAAACTCTGCAGGCATAATGCTGTTTCCAAAGACAGCAGCCAACATCCGATGCGCAAATCAGGCAAGCCGACCACCGCATTAACTGAGCGCAGTTTTTATCGCGCCGGCCCCGACCATCGCAGCGTACTAGGTGGCGTCATTCCGGATTTTCTCACCATCCGTCAGCTGTTTGATTTTCGCGGTGTCGAAATTGGTCGCTGGGTAACACAGGATGAGCAGGAACATGCCGCGGCCTGTTTCTACGATGCATTGTGTGATTTAGCCCAGATTCTTGCCGGCCAGCCATTACCCACAGCAAAAGCCCTGCGCCTGCGGCGCGAGCTGATCTCGTTACGTGGCACGCTGGCATTGCAATATGGCCGTGGTGGCCGCCCTGGCGTATCGGCCCATTATTCGCCGCTGCAACGCAGTTTTGCTTTAGCCAAAAATGCCGGTCCCGGCAGCATTGCTCACGAATGGTTTCATGCCTTCGACCACTACATGGCCACCAAAGCTTTTACCGGCGCACCGGCTATGAGTTTTGCCTCGTCCCTCTGGCTGCAGAATAAAAGCGCGACAGAGCATCCGCTGAATACCTTATTGGGCGACTGCTTTAAAGCCATTCTGCTCAGCGTTGATGGCAACGACCCCAGCCCGTTGTTTATTGCTTCAGCCGCGCAGGATAAAGCGCTGAATATCCACTACTACAGTCAGCCGGAAGAACTCTGCGCACGCGCTTTTGAGGCCTTTATTCAGGACGCCAGTATCAAAAATGTTTTTCTGGTAAAAGGCAGCAAAGCATCGGCGGAAGCGCAATCAGGCCTGTATCCACAAGATGAACAGCGCCGCATTATCAATCTGGCTTTCAGCCGCTACTTCTCCGCCCTGTGTCAGGCATTGCTGCGCCAGCCCACAGAATTCAACCGTTGACCTGAAGCATTTATAAAGCCATTTCTTGTAATCTGGCTGTTGTTGTCCGGTAAGATAAGCCTCAGGATATACGTCAGGCAGTGCACTGTCCGGCAATCCTCAAATGTAACGAGTTGAAAAATATTGTCTTTGGCGCTGGAACTTCTGCCAGAGCTGAGGCAAAGGTTACCCCATGTTATTCGATATCCGCACCCTGGTTGCCGTAATGGCAATCACCACCCTGGTCAGTGCCATCACCCTGTTTTTATTCTGGCGCCTGCTGCCGGAAGAGCGCGGCTTACGCCCTGCTGTATTTGGTGCTGCCTGCCAGTCGCTGGCCACCATACTGATTCTGCTTCGTGGTCAGATTGCCGATGTTTTATCCATCTTTGCGTCGAATATATTATTACTGCTGTCATACGCATTGCTGTATCAGACGATGCGTATTTTTTGCGGTAAGACGACCGAGTGGCGCTTGCCTGCAATCATTATTATTGCTCTTGCCCCGGTTTTCTTATTTTTTCCCGGCAATGAATATCTTGGCATGCGGGTAATCGCCAGCGCGATTGGTATTGGCTCGCTGTGTTTTCTGATTGCACTTGTTCTCTACCGTGAACGACAGCAGCAACTACCAGCCCGCCGCGGTGTCGCCATTGCCTTTGCCGGAGCGTCGGTCTGCAGCCTGATCCGCATTGTTGTGACACTGAAGTACCCGCCCGGCGATATTCATTTTCTCGATAAAAGCGACGATTCCCTGATTTTTATCTGGGGCATTATCCTGGCATTTATTTATGCGTTTTCCATCATCATGATGACGTCAGAGAGGCTGCGGGAATCACTGAAACAAAAACTTAATGATGAGCAGAAAGCACACCAGGTTGCCGAGCGGGCTCTGCAGGAACAGCGGGCTTTTGTCACTATGCTGTCACACGAATTCCGCACACCACTGGCTATTATCCGCGCCAATACCGACGCTATAACCCTGCTCTCTGATCATCAGAACAATGATATTGATACCTCGGTGGAACGGATCAATCGTGCCAATTTACGCCTTACCACGCTGGTTAATGGTTGTCTGAACAACGACCGTGTACAGAATCTTCTGACCGACAGCCAGGAAACCTTCAGTGACGTCAACCTGACCTGTGTGTTGCAGGAAGTTGCCGATGAATATGACGTGCAGCTGCACGGTGATAACAGATCGCCGATCGTCGTACAGGGTGACCGTGATCTGTTATTTATTCTTTTTTCTAACCTTATCAATAACGCGATCAAGCATTCAACCGACCGCAGAAATATTGAATTTTCCTGGTACCTGGATGCTCACGCCGTACATATCGATGTCGCCGATGACGGCCCGGGTATTGCTGCAGAAGCCCGTGAAAAAATATTTGAAAAATACTTCCGCATTAACGCCGACAAGCGCACTCCCGGTACCGGTTTAGGATTGTATTTTGTGCGCGTTATCGCCGGACAACATCATGGAAAAGCAAGGCTGGTCGACGGGGACAACACCCGTTTCCGCATAAGCCTGCCGTTAAAGGAGAACACATAATGAGCGACATCCGCGTATTGCTTGTGGATGATGAAGACGACTTCCGTGCACCGATCGCCATGATTCTGGCCAGTCAGGGCATGGATGTGTGCCAGGCAGATTCTGCCGAAGCGATGGACTATGTACTGCAGAGTTATCAGCCTGATGTCATCGTACTGGACGTAAACCTGCCCGGAGAGAATGGCTTTGAAGCAGCCCGGCGCCTGAAACAAAAGAACAGCAGTAAAATTATTATGCTGACCGCTTACGGCGCACTGGAAGATCGTCTGCAAGGTCTGAGCTCTGGTGTCGATTATTACCTGCCCAAACCGGTCGACAGCCGCGAATTGCTGTTAATTATCAGGAACCTGGCCGGCAGACAACAACAGAGCATTCAGCTGCCGCCAGAGGTTCCGGTTCTGCACCAGGAGGCTCCGCTGACAATCCCGGCCGGTGAACAGGTCTGGCAACTTAATCTGCCGGAGTGGCAAATCATTCTGCCGCAGAAAACCACACAGAATCTGAATTTGTCGGAATTAAAATTATTGCTGAAGCTGGCCAAAACGCCGGGGACAGCAATTTCACGCAAAGAACTGTATGCCGCCCTCGGTTTTAAACAATATGCACCGGAAACCCGCAGTCTGGATGTGATGGTGTCGCGCCTGCGTCGTCGCTGCAAAGCCGATGGCCAGGAAATGCCGATTAAAACCGTTCACAGTATCGGCTATTCCTTTAATGGTGCGATTGAGATTATCGGCAGCTCAGCCCTGGCCGAAGAAGTTGAGGGCATGTAGACCGCTACCGGCAAGCGGCCTCAGTTTCCGCCGGCAACCGACAGTGCCAGCAGCTGGCTGATTTCATTCAGCGAGCGTCCACTGTCGGCACGCCACTGATCAAACGCCTGCTGCACTGTCGCCCGCGCTTTGGCTGAACCCGGCATGCTGTTGGTAACACCTTCAAGCTTCAGTGCGGCCAATACATCGTTGGAATAGATCGGCATATCCACCCCCATACGCCGCAGCCACAGCTGTCCGGTTTTGCCACCAAGACGGGCACCGGATTTTTGCAGGGTGGCGATATTGGCGCAGATATCTTCCGGCTGCCAGGCGGCAAAGAATGCGGCAACCGAGCCATGCTGTGCTTCCAGTCCGGCCAGATAATCGGCGTTACTCTGAATAGAACGGGTCTTGCTCCAGTGTTTGATCAGCCCGTCTTCCTTCATCATGGCTTCGAGCTGCTCGTCCGATAACTGACGGCAGTAGGCGAGATTAAATCCGCCGAATACCTGTTCAAAGCGCGGCCATTTATCGTCCACCACCTGCCAGCGGAAACCTGACTGAAACACCGCGCGCGAGGCTTCCGACAACCACTGTGGCGCCGGAATCTGCAACAGCTCTGCCGTGCTTTTGGGCTTCGTCAGGCGCGCTTTGACACTGGCTTCAGAATGACGCGACAGCGCACGTTGTTCGATTTCACTGAAATGGCGGAAAGACATAGCACCCCTCGTAACTGCGATCAGAAAACCCGTTCAGACTACCAGCATCCGCCACCGTGCGCGCACAAAAAAGCCCGCACAGTGGCGGGCTGAAGCAGATGCAGGAGGAATTCACATGCTCAGGTAGGCAATAGCAAACAGTAATACCGAGCTGATCAGGGTTGCCCACATATGGATATGCAGCATTTCATGTTCGCTGAGCTCATGCTCAAAGGTTTCAGTATCGTCCACGACAATAATCTCAATTGGCCGTCTATGACCATTATTCTAGATCAGCTATGAACGGACGTTCTGTTTATTGCCGGAATTTTCGTAACCATCCTGTGCTGTTTTGTAATCCGGCCACGGAAACGGCTCATTACACGCCCGGCACAGCCATTCAGCACCATAAATCACTTAATGCTGTCTGGGGGCTGAAGTGATGTGCGATCTGCGCCTGTAACAGCTCAGCACAGGCCAGGGCATCGGTCTGCGCATGATGCGGACGGTAAAACGGCAGATGGTAACGGCGGCGGCAATCGGCCAGTCGCACCGAGTCGGGTTTGCGGCCACGCAAACGCTGCCAGAACCCCGGCTCACGGCGCACGCGGTATGCCAGGGCCATGGTATCAATCACCGGAAATTCGATGCTTTCACCAATCCTTGCCTGCAGTGCATTGCTGAGAAAACGCCGCTCGATACTGCGGTGATGCGCCACTACCACGCGCCCGGCCAGCTGGGCCAGCAGGTCGTCCAGCACCTTGCTGAGATCCGGAGCCGCGGCAATATCGCTGTGGGTAATACCGTGCACCACGATGGATTCACTGGATAAACGTGCCCGCGGCCGCACAATCCAGTGCCCAGCACCGGCGCAGGAGATCCGTGCCAGCGTCATGGGCACCAGCCCGATACTGACAATACCGCCCTGCTGCGGATCAAGACCGGTGGTTTCAAAGTCCATGGCCACCATAGGCACATCGGCAATGGCCGTGCTGCCAGCCGGTACGCCGGCCTGGTAATACTGTTGCAGAGCCGGGTGACGGGCACTGGCGGCCAGTTCACGGAAACGGGCCGGCCAGTCGACCGCCGACAGATCTTCTCCGCTGAGACTGGATTCATTCTGCAGCTGACTGCGGGGCAAATAAAACACGGCTTATACCGCCCGTCCGGGCTGATAACGGAACTTCAGAAACTTCTGCGCATTGCTGAGAATCTGGAAAGCGTCTTTCAGGTTTTTACGCTCAAAATCCGACAGATTTTCCGGTTCGATATTATTATCCGGCTCGGTTCCCGATTGCAGATCCAGCGCCTGATGCCGGATGCGCACCATGGCAATTAATTCCAGCGCGTCGCGCAAATCCGGGCCGTTACCCGGCGGTAAAATACCGGCTTCGATGATATCTTCCAGGCGTTCAAATGAATTATGCGCAGCAGAGCCAACCGCCAGCGCATGCACACGGATCAGATCGGCCAGCGGCGCCGTGCCACGTCTTTTCATATTGATGGAATTGGTATGCTTACCGTCGGTCTCCATCACAAAGCCTTTAAAAAATCCCAGTGGCGGCGTACGCATTAATGCCGCGCGTGCCATACAGGCAAGAAAGCGCGAATTACTGCGTGCCTTACGCCGGATAAGGTCGTTCAGCATGTCGCTCCATTGGGTTTCGCCCCATACCCCTTCAAGATCAAAAAAGATGGCGCTGTTAAGCAAAAATTCCGGAGAGGGGCGTTCAATCCATTCGCTGAAATATTGTTCCCACACTTTTAATGGCTGGCGCCACTGGCGGTTGGTGGCCATCACCTTACCTTTGCAATAGGTATAACCACAGGCCGCCAGCCCATCACACACAAAGGTCGCGAGATTGGAAAAATATTCATCGTGTAATTGCGGATCAAAGCGGTTATCCAGAATCAGGGCATTATCCTGATCGGTAACAATTAACTGCTCTTCCCGTGCCATGGAACCCAGCGCCAGAAAACAATAAGGCACCGGTGGCGGGCCGAATTTTTCTTCCGCCATTTCCAGCAGGCGTTGTTTAAAGCTGCGGCCAATCACCGCCATTGAGCCGCCAATCATGCGTGAATTAGCATCCTCGGCCACCAGCCGGCTAAAACAGGCGCGTACATCGCTGGCCAATGCCGTCAGTTCTTCCACCGTTTGCGCATTAAAAATACTGCGCACCACAAACAGGCTGTTCTGCGATTCATAACGGATAACATCCGCCAGTGCGATAACCCCAAGCGGTAATCCCTGTTTAATGACCGGCAGGTGATGCACGTTATAACGCAGCATTAATAAAATGGCTTCGAACACAAACTGATTGTGCTCTACCTTGGTTAATTCGGCGGTCATGATATCGGTTACCGGCGTATCGAATGGCAACCCCGGCGTCACCAGCCGGTCGCGGATATCGCGGTCGGTAACGATGCCCACCAGACGTGACGCCGCCATCGGCTGATCATCCGAGGTGGTCACCACCAATAACGAGGAAACACCTTCTTCGGTCATACGGATAGCCGCTTCACGCGCCGTAGCACCGGCCGGTAAGAGTACCGGTTCGCGGCTGACCAGGGTTTCGATACGGGCCGTCATCAGCTCGTTGGCGTCTTCGCGCCGGGCAACGGCCTGACGCAGGCGGGTGCGGTCTTCCACCTCAACCTGATCGGCAAATTCTTCGTTATTATCAAATAATTCGGTAAATAAAGGCTCCGGAATCATATACACCAGCGTGTCTTCCAGCGCATAAACCGGAAAGCGCACACGCTTATTACGCAGCAAACCGAACTCGGCAAAAAAGCCGCCTTCGCTTAAGCGGTTATAAAGTTCGCCATTACGCCGGAATACCTCAACCGCGCCACTGCGGATCACATACCAGTCATTAATTTCGGCGCCGAATTCCAGAATCTGCTGTCCGGCTTTGAAATAGGCAATGCTGATCTGTACAGCGACCTGCTGCAAAACTTCATCACTCAGGCCGGTAAAGGGCTGGTGCTGACGCAGGAAATCAACAATTTCGATATGTTCTGCTTGCATGGCAATTCCGTAAAAAAACAACAGCACAGGAAACCCTGTGCTGTTGTTACTTATAGCCGTTTCAGGCCGCTTTAAGCCGGTTTAGGCTCAGAAGACAAACCTTTAATAATGGAAAAGGTTGCTACCAGTAAAACGACGGTAAAGGGTAATCCGCTCGACACCGCCATCGCCTGCAAAGCCACCAGCCCACCACCGAGAATCAGGGCAATAGCCACCAGCCCTTCAAAGGTACACCAGAATACCCGTTGCGGGGTTGGCGCATCGACCTTGCCACCGGCAGAAATCACATCAATAACCAGTGAGCCGGAATCCGATGACGTTACAAAAAACACAATCACCAGAATAATACCGATAAAGGACGTTATCTGCGCTAACGGCAATGCGTCCAGCATGGCAAATAACTGCAGCGGCAAGGCCGATTCTGCGGCGGTTTTGTAGCCGTCCTGAACGTACTGTTCAATTGCGGTGCCGCCAAATACCGTCATCCATAAAACACAGGCGGCCGATGGCACCAGCAATACCGACACCATAAATTCACGCACCGAACGGCCACGGGAAACACGGGCGATAAACATACCGACAAATGGCGACCAGGAAATCCACCAGGCCCAGTAAAAGGCTGTCCAGCCGGAGGTGAAATTCGCATCCTCCCGCCCAACCGGATTGGAAAGCGCCGGTAGGTTCTGGAAATAGGCCAGCATATTGTCAAAAAAGCCGGTCACAATCGCCAGCGTAGGGCCAACGATAATGACAAACAACAGCAACAGAATGGCCAGTATCATATTGATTTCTGACAGACGCTTAACCCCGGCGTCCAGACCGGCAACCACCGACATCATGGCAATAGCGGTAATACCAATCACCAGTACAACCTGCGTGGTATTGCCTTCCGGCAGGCCAAATAAATAATGCAGACCGGAGGCTGCCTGAGAAGCCCCCAGACCCAGCGATGTGGCCAGACCAAACAATGTCGCCAGCACGGCGATAATATCAATGATATGCCCCGGCCAGCCCCACACGCGCTCACCCAGCACCGGGTAAAACACCGAGCGGATAGTCAGGGGTAAACCTTTATTAAACGAAAATAACGCCAGCCCCAGCGCCATAATTGCGTAAATAGCCCAGGGATGAAGTGCCCAGTGATAAATGGTTGCCGCCATACCCAGACGGGCAGCTGCCTCAGCGTCACCTGCCGCTGCTCCCAGCGGAGCCCAATCGGTGCGTACGCCATTTTCTGTACTGATACCGGCAAAGGAACTGCCGAAGTGTGAAAGCGGCTCAGATACGCCGTAGAACATCAGGCCGATGCCCATACCAGCGGCAAACAGCATGGAGAACCAGGCGGTATAGCTGTAATCGGGGGTGGCTTCGGTGCCGCCTAAGCGAATGCGCCCCAGAGGCGAAACAATCAAACCAAGACAGACAATCACAAAAATATTACCGGCACTGAGGAAGAACCAGCTCAGGTTGGTGGTCAGCCAGCTGCGGATGCTGCCGAACAGTGGTTCAACCTGATTGTGAAACAGCAGAGTCAGCAGCACAAAAGCGATAACTGCCAGACCAGACACCGCAAACACGCGGTTGTGGATATCGAGCCCAAAAGGGCCAACATTGACAATGATGTTGTCCTGACCGACCTGATAATCAGTGTCGATCGGATTCACATCGCCATCGGGGATCATAGGATCATTTTTTTCAGCCATTGCGGCCAGCCTCCCGTGGTTTATTCAGACCTGCTTATTGCTTACGCGCAGGCTCGGATTTCAGGCGCCGATACAGGATCGGGCAAGTGCATACCAGACTGCTTCACCGGGAAGAAATGCCAGCCAGGGCATCAGTCTGATACAGAAAATGGCCTGAACAGCCTAGCAAAAAGGAAGGTATTGGGCAAAAAACGCCCCTGAACTTTCAATAACCACGGCCATTCCAGCCGAAGTGAGGGCTAACAAATACGGGAGAGAGAGCAACAGCGACAGTCAGAAAGGCAACCTCAGCGCGTCAGAAAATTCTGCACCGCGGTGATCTGATCACGTGCCATCAGCATCGGTGCATGGCCGATTCCGGGAAACTCAACCAGCTGGGTATCGTTATGCTGCAGCATGCTGCGCGCCGTTTCGGCCAGCAGTAAATCGGATTCGGCACCACGGATCACCAGCACCGGGCAGTGCACCGCACTCCAGACTGCCGACAAATCCACATCCCCGGTCACCGCGGCAAAGCCATCGGCAATGGCCGGGTCGTAACGCAGGCATAATCCATCGTCACAGCTCTCAGTGCCATGCAGCGCCAGATGCGCCCATTGCTCGTCGGTCAGCGGGCCGAAAGGCTGTGCTACCTGACGCAAATACTGTTCGGCTTCGCCAACATGAGCAAAATGCGGCGCTTTGCCCACATACTGCCCCAGCCGTGCCAGCGCACTGTAAGGAATAAAAGGCCCGACATCATTCAGCACCAGCTTGCCAATGGTGTCGCCGGGAGCAGCGGCCAGCATCATGCCGATCAGTCCGCCCATCGAGGTGCCTACCCAGTCACAACGGCTGACAGAAAATTCGCTGAACAGATGGGCCAGCAGCTGCTGCATCTGTGCGATATACAGCGGATAACCGTACAGCGCCGGCTGTTGCAGCCAGTCGCTGTCACCACGCCCTAATACATCCGGGCAGATTACGCGGTAATGTTCAGCCAGTTTTTCGGCCAGCGAATCGAAGTCGCGGCTGTTACGGGTCAGGCCATGAACACAGAGCAGCAAGGGCTGTTGTTCGTGCAGGCTGTTATGCCACTGCATATAGGCCATGCTGCGCGTCCCTTCCGGGGTCTGAATGTCCAGCCGGTGTTGGCTGTGCAGAATGCTCATAATCTCTCCCTGCCTGAAATAGCGGCAAATACCGCAAGCGCTGTCTGTGTCAGCTCAGGTTTTGTGTTAACCACTGCTGTACCCGGGCGTAGGGCTGTTGTTCGAGCCTGCCCATGGCTCCCAGCGAGCGGGCTTTTATCTTGCTCAGCCAGGGCACATAAATACCACATAAATAGCGGGTTAACAGCTCGATGGAGGCCGGCTGGCCGAATTGCGCCTGAATAGCCTGCTGCACCGGAGCACAGAGCGCACGCGCATCCAGCCCGCTGAAATTACCCTGCGTATTGCGTACCGGCCACGGCTGATGTTCACCACGACATACCGAGCAGCGACCGCAGTCTTCACTCAGGTTATCGCTGAAATAACCGGCCAGCGTACGGCTGATACAACGCGGCTGACGGAACAGCTCCAGCATATGCTGAATACGCTGAATTTCGCTTTGCTGTTTGGCGGCAAAATGCTGATATAAATCATTGGCCAATGCCGGCTGCAATAATGCGGTATTTACCCGGTAAACATCAGTCATCTGTTTGCTTTCCAGCTGCAGCCAGCCTTTTTCCTGACAGTATTCCAGCGCCCGCAGTGCGCGCAGCCGTGGTGGTGCATCGCTGCCTGTCTGAGTCTGAGCCAGAGTTTGCTCCAGTGCCGGAATATTCAGTGTGTACCAGCTGCGGCCTTTATCGCTGCTGTTGAATACCGTACGCAGAAACTGCTGCGGCTCCGGCTGAAAATGCGCCAGTAATTCTTCTTCGTTACCGTTAAGTCGGTATTTATATTCGGCAAAATAGCTGTATTGCGAGGTTAATACGCCGCGCATTTCCAGATTAACCAGCAGGGTTTTTAACGGTAATAAACGGATATTGCTGGCCGCCGACAGCGGTGTCATCAGCACTTCCCACTGACCGTTCTGAGTTTGTGTACTGATCGTCTGCAGCACCTGCTGAATACTGCTCAGCTCCGGCGTATCACCGTAGACAAAGTTTTCCAGCACCGTCAGGCCCGATTCATCACCGAGCATAATGCAGTCCGAGGCTTTGCCATCACGTCCGGCACGGCCGATTTCCTGACTGTAATTTTCGATGGATTTGGGCAGGTCGTAATGAATCACCTGGCGGATATTGCTCTTATCCACGCCCATTCCAAAGGCAATGGTGGCCACAATCACCGGCGTATTGCCGCGCATAAAACGCTGCTGAATGGCATCGCGCTCTTCGTGACCAATACCGGCATGATAGGCCTCAACGGTAAAAGGCAACTGAGCGTTGAGCGCGGCGGCGACTTCCTCAGCGGTATTCTGCAGGGTGACATAAATAACCGCGGCAAAATCCTCATGTTTTTCCGCACTTTTTTTCGCCAGATAATTCAGCCAGGTGGCGCACTTGGCAACGCGCTCATGCTCTGCTGTTGGCTGTGCCAGTAAGCGTAAATTCGGCCGGTAAAAGCCGGTGCAGACCACATGCTCGGATTTAATAGCAAAATGCTTTTGCATATCGGCAATCACTGCGGTGGTGGCGGTAGCGGTTAACAGCAGCACCTGTGGGATAGCAAATTCACGGCAGTAATCGGGCAGTTTTAAATAATCCGGGCGGAAATTATGCCCCCACTCCGAAATACAGTGCGCCTCATCGACCACCAGCAGCGAGATGGGAATCTGCTGAATAAACTGGCGGAAGCGTTCATTTTTAAGGCGTTCAACCGACACCATTAAAATTTTAATGCTGCCGCTGCGCACGCCGTTCATCACTTCCTGTGCTTCGTCGCGGCTTTGGGTAGAATCAATGGTCGCTGCGGCAATACCCTTGCTGCGTAAAAACTGCACCTGATCCTGCATTAATGCCAGCAGAGGCGAAATCACCAGCGTTAAATTTGGCAGTAATAAGGCCGGCAGCTGATAGCAGAGCGATTTACCTGAGCCGGTCGGAAAAATAGCCGCGGCCGAATGCCCGGCCAGTAATGCCTCAACCACCGGCTGCTGACCGGGACGCAACGCTGCAAAGCCGAAGTGTTGCTGCAGTGCGGCCTGCCAGTTCATATTTGTCATCGTTAATTAATCCTTATGATCAGACGCATTTTTGTGCATTTGATGTTTGCGGTACGCCAGCGGGCTGCAGTTTTGCCAGCGTTTAAAAGCTCGTGAAAAAGTGCCCTGATTGCGGTAACCCAGCAGCATGGACACTTCCAGCAGACTGAGGCTGTTATCGGCCAGATACTGGCAGGCTAATTGTTCACGGGTACGATCCAGTAACGCTTTCCAGCTCAGATTTTTTTCATCCAGCCGCCGCTGTAAGGTTCTTACCGAGCAATACAGCCGTGGCGCCAGCGATTCGATGGTCGCTTCTCCTTCCGGCAGCAGACGCACCATTTCCGCCTGCAACTGGCGCAGAAATTCATCCGGCTCCGGCACCGCACGCAACATCGACAGCGCCTGCTCCTCCAGCAGATGCCGTAACCCCGGCTCACCGCGCATTAATGGCAGGCTCAGAACCTCAACACTGAATACCAGGCGGATGCGGTCGCTTTCCATCAGCACCGGACAGGCAAAAAAATCTTCCAGCGCCTGCAGCTGCTGCGGGTTACAGCGATGACTGAAGTGCACCTGCTGCAGGGCAACATCACGCACCAGATTCTGCCGGGTAATATGCACCAGCGCGGCAATGGCTGTTTCGTCCACCAGCGCCATCCCCGGTAACGGCTGCCAGGCGATTTCCACACACTGAGTGCTATCCACGCTGCGGCTGTGAATCTGCGCCACCGAAGCACCATAAAATAAACGCTCAAAGCGCTGATAACTCAGCAGCGCCTGACCGAGATTGTCGCAGGCCGCCGCGAGATAACCCAATACGCCGGTATGCTGAAGCGTCACCAGGCGTGCTAACGCCAGCGAGGCGGCCTGATCCTGCGGACGCAGGGCAAAAGCCGCTGCCAGCATCTGCGCCCAGTCGTTAATCGGCACATTATCGGTCGGCCCGTAGGCTGCAACCGCTGCGCGCAATGCCGGGGCATCCAGCCCGTTCTGATCAAGCCAGTCGGTGAGCAGCCGTATCCAGCTGCCGGTGACACGGACAATACCTGCATTCTGTAGAGTTGGCATGAAATGCTAAAAACCTGGCACGAGGAAGTCATTTTGCTTTTCAGTTTCCCGGTAGATTGGCCAGCATGTCAAACCCAGCGGAGAAAAAGATGGAAGACTTCTTACACGCCCTTGTGTTTATTGTTCTGGCCGGCCCGGTATTTTTTGCCGTGATGTTTGCCGAACGCGCCTGGCTGATACGCCAGGGAAAAACCGATGCCTACGACCTGAAAGAATCGGCGGCCAATATCGGCACCGGTCTGATTTATAAAGTGCTTGATGCGCTGTCGATTATTTTTATTGGTTCCGTGATTTATCTGGCCGTACAGAGCTATGGCTTTCAGTGGCAGTCATCATCACCGCTGCTGAATTTTATTCTGCTGATGGTGCTGGTCGATTTTAATTTCTACTGGGTGCACCGCTTTATGCACAAAGTACGTTACGGCTGGGCCGGCCATTGGGTACACCACAGTTCTGAGCGTTTTAATTTTTCCACCGCACTGCGACAGACGCCGGTTGTGTCCTTTAACGGCATTATGCTGGTTGCCATGCTGCCTGCGGCGGTGATTGGTTTCAGTCTCGAACAGGCGGTGATTGCTCTCGAACTTAACCTGTTTTTCCAGTTTTTTGTCCACACCGAAGTCGTGCGCAAACTGCCACACTGGTTTGAATTTGTATTTAATACACCGTCGCACCACCGAGTGCATCATGGCAGTAATCCAAAGCAGATCGATACCAATTTTGCCGGTGTGCTGATTATCTGGGATCGTTTATTCGGCACCTTTGTCGATGAAAAAGACGCCGGCGAAATCCGTTATGGCGTCGACTTCCGTCCGGCTAACAGCCTGAACCCGTTTCGGTTGGTGATCGCCGAGTTTGTCAGCATGTGGCGCGATATTCTGCACTACCGCGATATACGCATTCTGTGGAAACACCCATCCTGGGTAGAAGAGCATTACGGCCGCAGATAAGGCATTTAAGAGAAGAACTTGAAGAGAAGGATTCAAGACCCCAGGTTCAATACGCTGGCTTACAGCGTATTGAACAACGCCGGATAACTCCGCGTGCTATTGCGCCGAAGTCATCCCTTTCACCATAGACAACAGGCTTTCAGGATGAGCGTTGGATACTAATGTGTAACTGATGCCCTTATGGTCAAAGGCTAAATGCGCAAAGAGCGGAAACTGGCTGAGCAGCACCGGTGTATTGCCAATGGTCAGCGGCACAGCGGGTACAGTTACCGGCTGGCCTCGCTCCGGCGTGGCAACCGCAAGCAGAAAGAATTTATCGCCATAGTAATAAGCCGCACTGCTGTTGCTTTGCTGATAAAACTTACGCTGAGAGAAACCCCAGGTATTATTTTTATCCTCCGGCCAGACAATGTTGTTAGCGGCCTTTTTACTCAGCTCTTTCTGCGACAGGGCTTTCTTACTTAAATCCAAAACCCTTACCTGAGTATTCTGCGGTAAGTTAATCTCCGGCAGCGTCAGGCCTTCTTTATTGAATTCGATGCTGTTGTTTCTGATGGTCGATTCAACACCATTATTAAATATAAACCGGGCCTGCATAAACAGGGAGTGATGATAATCGACAAAGGCTTCTATCTTTCTGATTTCATCGCTTTCATCTCTGGCGACAAAATCGATCCCAACCGCCAGACGGTCAGCAACGTGAATAGAGGGCGTAAAGGTCTGCTCGTAATGCTCTTTGTTGAACAGATAGACGTCTTTGATTGTCTCCAGAGAACCGCCCGCCTGATAAGCCTCAAGCCCTCTGACGATGAATGCCCGCTGGTTCGGTTTATCATACAGGGTGATGACCCCGGCATGCTGGCTCACTTCAATACCGCTGAGAGAATCCGGCTGTAGCACCGCCTGATAAAAGCCATCCGGTTTTTTGAACAGCACATCACTGATAACCGCAGCACCAGCGCCCGACTGCGTCTGCTCTGTTTGCGCCTGATAGTTATCAAACTTAGCCAGATTATCGTGCGTGCGGTTGATCCAGAAGCGGTCTTCACTGTTCGTACCGGCATTAATATCCGCCAGACTGGCAGGGCTTAAGACAGCAGCACCAAGACAGAACGCCAGCCCGCTGTTGGTGACAAAGCGAGTGACAAAGCGAGAGATCAAAGAACGAACATCCATATTCCAACCCTTAAGTGATTAATCAGGATGCTCACCCTAGCATGATTTGTGGAGGAGGGAACATAGCAGTGTATTCATGCTCGCTTTACCTCATCCGCGTTAGTTCTTCCCGAATATTAAAACCGAATGGCTCGGTCTCTTGGCTTATGGATTTTATTGAGTTACCACATGGTGTCACTTTCCGACTCTGTGCACTTCGTAATGATTTCCACTTCTTAGTTGTTTGTTATATCGGTATAACGGTAATCCGGAGGCATCGTAAATATTTATAGAAAGTGCCCGACTAACACTTGATGCTGGTAGATTGCTAATCCATACCCCATCTCTATACTCGGTATAGACATAAGCTTTTCTCCCTTTGCTATCTAAAAATGAGCATCTACCAAGTTGAAGCTTACACTTATCTTCATCCGAAGCATAATAGGCTTCTGGAGATAAATTTTTCCCTAGAAAATAGCGAACACCGGCCGACCACTTATACTTTGCAGTTGCAGTGTATTTCCCGTCAACAACCTTCCCGTAATCGAAGAAATATTCATCCGCCGAAGATGCCGTGAATTTAAATACACCATCCGTCAATTCATCCTGACCTTTTCTTTGCAATGCGAATAACCAGCCTATCGGCTTATCAAGTGGCTTCAGATTCCTAATAGTATCAGGTGTCATAATATTTCCTTCATTTTCTGAAAGAATATTCTTTGCCATATCTGAAATTTGAAAATCAGGAATAGACAAATTTTCAGATAATAATGCTCCACAGCGTTCTTGTATTAAGTCTATATTCCTAATAAGATGTGTGGCCATAAATGACTGGATTACTTGGCTATTGGGTGATCTAACCAAGCTGGCTTTATTCTCTTCTGATGTTCGACCTGCCACTTCATTTGTAAAGCAACGACAATAATTTTCGCTACTGAAGCTCATATTGCATGCACTCATCAATGCACTATCAAATTGCCTGCTGCTTGAATCGACTTTCTCTGTGATTGCAGCGTTAGATGCGCATCCAATTATGGAGATTGAAAGTATTGCCAAGGCAAAAAATTTTACAAAATACAATGTAAACCTCCTGATTTTAAGGACTGATGGGAATCCAGTCTATCACACTCTTCCGATTGAAGAATGACCGACCAACACCTACTCTGAAAGCCCCGCTTCTGCCCTAGTGCGTTATACCAAAACCCAAAAAACAACAGGCCTCTATTGAAGCAACTCCCTATTACTACAGAGCCAAGACTCCTTGCCTGTCATCACCGTGACACATTCCATTATGGTTATTTACCTGAATAACTCCTGCCGTTACGTAACAGCCTCAGTTACCGGAACCATCCAGCCGTTACTGCTGTACAGGTATCTCAATCCTGTTAATCAACGACACCAGCACAAAGCTCAGCAGCATCAGTAAATACCAGGAGGACAGCTTGGCCAGCGGCACCATTTGCCAGCCATTCTGCTGATTGGGGTAAATCCAGATATTGGTGTAGGTGGCGATATTTTCTGCCAGCCAGATAAACAGGGCCACCAGCAGCCAGCCAACCAGTAACGGCATATGGCGGTGCTCGCGGTGCATACGGAAATAAATATGGGTGCGGGCAAATAAAACGATGGTTGCGCCCAGCAGCAGCCAGCGCAAATCCACAATAAAATGATGACTGAAGAAATTCAGGTAAATCAGAACCACCAGAATAATGGTCCAGCGGCGGCGCGGATAATACGAATAGCGGAAATCGAATATCCGCCATACGCGGGCAATATAGCTGCCCACGGCGCTGTACATAAAGCCGGTAAACAGCGGCACATTGCCAATGCCAAATACATAATCTTCGGGGTAAACCCAGGAGCCGATGGCGTCTGAGGTTTTGAATAATTCCATCACGGTGGCCACCAGATGGAATACGACGATCACCCAGGCCTCACGCAGGGTTTCCAGCTTAAAGGCCAGCAACAGCAGCTGAAAGGCGATGGCGGCGAGAAAAATAAAATCGTAACGATGCAGAGATTCGAGCGGATACCAGTAACGGGTAACGATCATTACCAGTAATAGGAATCCGCCGAACAGGCAGGCATAGGCCTGCTTCAGACCAAATAACCAGAATTCGTGCAGCCAGTCCCTGGCGCGCTGATAGTGCACGGTTTATTTCTTAACCGGTTCTTTCAGCGCTAACGGACTGATATTACGGCTGACCAGCAAATCCTGTGCTTTGTTCATCTTTGAGCGGTCAGTAAAGGGGCCGACAAATACACGGTGCCAGGTGCTGCCATTAACCGTCGATTCCTGACGGTAGGCATTCAGGCCTTCGAGCAGCAGGCTGGCGCGCAGACGCTCTGCATCGTCAGCAGAGCGGAAAGAACCGGCCTGTAAACGATAGGTGTAACTGACTTCGGCATCTTTGGGTGTCGATTTATACACATCGACTTTAGGTACTTCGACGGTCTGCTTTTCCAGCAGCTGGTAAAATTCATAGCTGGGCTTGGCGACTTCTTTTGCCGCTTCTTCTTTGGCTTTTTCCACGCCCAGTTTCAGCGCTTTTTTGGCATCGCCTTTTACGGCTTCCAGTTCATCGCCGGCGGGAATGGTCGCCAGATACAGAATAAATCCGATAAAGGCGACTGCCAGTGTTGGCGTGGTTACCCACACCCACTTGGGAATACGACTTGCGCTGTCCGACATTTCGTTGCCTTTTTTCCGTGTTCGTTAAAAAGAATAAAGCCGCAGACTCCGCTGCGGCCCAATCATGCAAATAAAAGGTTACATTTCCTGCGGCGCAGAAACACCGAGCAACCCTAAACCATTGCTGATCACCTGACGCACGGCTTCCGCCAGTGCCAGACGGGCGTTACGCACATCGGCATCGTCCACCAGGGTTTTTTCTGAGTTGTAGTAGGTGTGGAAATCACCGGCCAGATCACGCAGGTAATTCGCCACGCTGTGCGGCTCGTGATTATTGGCAGCCACTTTAACGATTTCCGGGAAACGGCCCAGTTTTACAATCAGGTCTTTTTCGCTTTCCAGTTCCAGTTTTGGCAGTGCCGCCAGGCCTTCGGCCAGCGTCCAGCTCTGACCGGCTTCGGCCAGTTTACGGAAAATAGAGCATACACGGGCATGGGCGTACTGGATGTAGTAAACCGGGTTATCGGACGACTGTGAACGCGCCAGATCGATATCGAAGGTTAACTGGCTGTCGGCTTTACGCGCGGCCAGGAAGTAACGGGTAGCATCGCGGCCCACTTCGTCGATCAGATCGCGCAGAGTCACATAGCTGCCAGCACGCTTGGAAATTTTCACTTCTTCGCCGCCGCGCATAACGGTCACCATCTGGTGCAGCACGTAGTCTGGCCAGCCTTTTGGAATACCTGCATTCAGCGCCTGCAGACCAGCGCGCACACGGGTAATGGTGCTGTGGTGGTCGGCGCCCTGCTCGTTAACCACGCGCTCAAAACCACGCTGCCATTTGTCGAGGTGGTAGGCTACGTCCGGAACAAAGTAGGTGTAACCGCCGTCTTTTTTGCGCATTACGCGGTCTTTGTCATCACCGAAATCGGTGGTGCGCAGCCACAGTGCGCCGCCGTCTTCGTAGGTGTAGCCATTGTCGATCAGGGTTTTTACGGCGGCTTCGACTTTGCCTTCGCTGTACAGGGAAGACTCAAGGAAATACACATCAAAATCGACGGCAAAGGCTTTTAAATCCAGATCCTGTTCGCGACGCAGATAAGCCACGGCAAAGTGACGAATGGCTTCGAGGTCGTCGGCGTCTTTGGCTCCGGTAAAGCTCTGGTCGGCAGATTCAACGGTATCGCCGTTCATATAGCTGTTGGCCAGTTCGACGATGTAATCGCCACGGTAGCCGTCTTCCGGCCAGCTGGCATCGTCCGGGGTCAGGCCTTTGCAGCGCGCCTGTACCGACAGCGCCAGATTGTTAATCTGCGCACCGGCATCGTTGTAATAAAATTCGCGGGTTACATCCCAGCCGGAGGCATCGAGCAGACGGCAGATACAGTCACCAACGGCAGCACCACGGCCGTGGCCGATATGCAGCGGCCCGGTCGGGTTGGCCGACACAAATTCCACCTGCACTTTGCGCCCGGCGCCATCGTTGTTGCGGCCGTAGGCTTCTTTCTGCTCCAGCACGGCTTTTACCAGACTGGCGGTCGAGGCATCGCTCAGATAGAAGTTAATAAAACCCGGACCGGCAATTTCGACTTTTTCTACCAGCGTGTTAGCCGGCAGGGCGTCCACCAGCAGCTGCGCCAGTTCGCGCGGATTTTTACCGGCAGGCTTGGCCAGCATCATCGCCAGGTTAGTGGCCAGATCGCCGTGGGCTTTGTCGCGGGTGTTGTCGATCTGGATGCGCGGTTCGAGATCAGCGGGAAGGGTTCCCTGGGCCTTAAGAGAGGCGACGGCAGCGGACAAAAGCTCAGCAATTTGCGGTTTCATAGAGGAAATCTGGCCTGATTAATTTGTGTTCAGAAGATGTTTTCAGAAAAGGGCGCGATTATCGCAAAAATGCCGGTTTGGGTGAAGGGCGCCGGGGAGATTTAACCAGCGACCCTAAACACCTGTTTTTACAGCAAAAATGCTTTTTAGCCCCAGCTTATACGCAACTTTCCCGCAGTTAACTCACAAAGTTATCCACATTTTATTTTTTGTAAACACCGGCGCAAACGCCGCGCCATAACACAGCAGCAACGCTCATCCTACTGATTTTTATTACAAAATTTTCTTGCCAGCGCTTGCCATCCGTGGCCTGCGGCTGAATTCGTACAGGCGTTTAAAATTCGCACGATCTGACAACAACGCCCGCATAAAGTGCCCTGCAGCCCCTTACCCCAAACTTTTCCACGATTTTATCCACAGAATCTCTGGATAACATTCACATCTGGCGCAGCAGGCTGACCGTTGTGGATACAGACCCTGAACAACAGGCATAAAAAAGCGGAAGCTGCTTTCGCACCTTCCGCTTGTACTATCACACCAGCAGAGCCGGGAATTACGCCAGGGCGGCGATTTCCTGACCGGCAGCTTCCAGAGCGGCATTCTTGCTGTCATCACCCAGGTTCAGGCCTTCGGCATAGACAAAGCGCACATCGCTCAGACCGATAAAGGAGAAGATGGTGGTCAGGAACGGCGTCTGGGTATCGGCCGGAGTGCCTTTGTACAGGCCACCGCGGGTCGCCAGAATATGCACCGGTTTGTTGTCGAGCAGACCCACCGGGCCGGTCTCGGTGTATTTAAAGGTGATCCCGGCACGGCACAGGAAATCGAGGTAAGACTTCATCTGCGCCGGAATGGTGAAGTTGTACATAGGCACGCCCACCACCACTTCGTCGGCTGCTTTGATTTCGGCGATCAGGGCATCGGAGTAAGCCACAATGCTTTGCTGCTCGGTTGTGCGCTGTTCGGCCGGGGTCATAAAGGCACCAACGCTGTTGGCATCCAGATAAGGCGGAACGTCTGTGGCCAGATCGCGAATCACAACCTCACCGTTCTGGTTAGCGGCTTTCCAGCCAGCGATGAATTTTTCGGCCAGCTGACTGGACTGACCGTGGTCGCCGAAGATGCTGCCTTTGATGTACAGAAGTGTTGCCATGTTTGTGCTCCTCAATATGAGTGATCGCAGGAATTGAGGGCATTTTGCTCCGGACGATTTCGATTAAAAATCGCAAAAATCCGTGGCTATCTTTCTAAAAAGTTGTTCTTTTGCTGCAAGCAGCAGGCCCACGGGTGATTTTTTCTCGTTCCTACGCTCTGCGTGGGAATGCAACTGTACCAGCAAGGGCTACCACGCAGAGCGTGGGAGCCAGGTGAAAACCGGCGATCGTGCGGCGCCAGTCATTTCAACGAAAACCGTGTTTGCGACATGATATTTAAAAGAATACGTTTCCTCGTTCCTACGCTCTGCGTGGGAATGCAACTGTGCCAGCAGTGGCTACCACGCAGAGCGTGGGAGCCAGGTGATCGGGTTAATGCAGCAGCAGGCCCTCTTGCACTCAGACCACCCGCACCAGCGCGCTTTTTTCCCAGCCCAGCCGTCCGGTACGCACCTTCTGGCGCTGAATACCGGGCACTGGCGCCAGCATAAACAGGTCGCCATTACGTCCGGTAAGAGTACGCGGTACGCCGCAGCCTTTGGCCAGTGCGGCGTGAGCTTTCATATGCACTTCTTCACCATGCACGGGAATGGCGATTTCCGGCTGCACCCAGCGGTACAGTGTTTCCAGCTCTTCCTGCGCCGGATGGCCGGAGGCATGAATCGGCACTTCGGCATCGTCGGCAGTGATCACTTCCACGCCGATACTGTGCAGCTGGTCGATAATACCCTGAATAGCCTCTTCGTTACCGGGAATGGCACGGGCGCTGAAGATCACCCGGTCGCCGGACTCCAGTTCAAAATCCGGATGGGTGCCAGCAGCAAGACGGCGCAACGCGGTATGTGGTTCGCCCTGACTGCCGGTCGCCACCGCCAGCACTTCGTGGCGCGGTAAATAGCCCAGATGCCCGGTATCCACCGAGCCGGCACTGAACGGCCACACACCCGCCCGCTTGGCACACTGGTGCATATTGATCATCGAGCGGCCATAAAGGCCCATATAACGACCGGTGTCGTCCGCCACATGAGACAGCGTTAACAAGCGCGCAATATTGCTGCCGAAACAGGTAACGATAACCCGCCCTTTGGCGCTTTCGATGTAATGGCGCAGGCCATCGTACAGATCGCCTTCCGAGGCGGAATGCCCGGCCACGGTGGCATTGGTGGAATCGCACACCATCGCCAGCACACCTTCCTGCGCCAGGCGGGTAAAGGTTTCCTGTTTATAGCCGTGGCCCACCACCGGCTCGGGGTCGAGCTTCCAGTCGCCGGTATGAAACACATTGCCGGCGGCGGTGCGGATCATCAGCGCATTCGGGTCGGGCACCGAATGCGTTAAGGCTAAAAATTCCACCTCAAACGGGCCGATGGCCACACGCTCGCCGGTTTCCGGCACGATGATTTTTACCTGGTGCAGCAGGCCATGTTCGGCCAGTTTCTTTTTCAGCACTTCGGCGGTAAAGCGCGTGCAGTACACCGGGCAGCGCAGCTTGTGCCACAGATAGGGCACCGCACCGATATGGTCTTCGTGGGCGTGGGTGATGATTAAACCGGCCAGCTGATCTTTACGCGTAGCAATAAATTCCGGATCGGGCATTTGCGTATCCGGCTCGCCCGAATGGTGACGGGTGCCATCGGCGCTGACCCGCCCCGGCTTGGGAAAAGTCACGCCGCAATCGACCATCAGCCACTGATCGTCGTGGCCGTAGAGGTTCATGTTCATGCCGATCTCACCGGTGCCGCCAAGGGGCAGGAAGAAGAGATCGTGTTCGCTGGGGCTCATGGCTTTTCCTGACTGGCTTCCTGACAAGGCGCACTATGCGCGGCATTAATATATCTAATAACGAGTATACCGACTGCCAGACTTTATTCAGCCCGTAAAACCCTCAGCCGGTTACTAAAGTCCACTTGTTCACGCTTAAGCCCGGCCTTAGACTCCGCGCTACTGATTGATCGCTCGACAGGCTCTCGCCGCGACTCGCTGTTTACGGATTCATCCACAGATTCACGACCCGCAGATTCTGCTATGACACTTTCCCCTCTTAACACGCTGGTGCTGCGTACTTCGCTACCGGTGATGTTTGGCTATTTACCTTTAGGCGCGGCCTTCGGCGTGCTGTTCAGCGAGCTCGGCTACCACTGGCTGTACGCCACGGCGATGGGGCTGTTTATTTACGCCGGCGCCGGACAATTTCTGGCGGTGGGATTACTGGCCAATCAGGCAACGCTGACCGAAATGGCGGTGGCCACCCTGCTGCTGAATTCACGCCATATTTTTTACGGCCTGTCATTAATCAGCCGTATGCCCAACCGTGGCTGGCGCCGCCTGTACCAGATTTTTGGCCTCACCGATGAAACTTACTCGCTGATTACCGCCACACCGCTGCCGGCGGATATCGACCGCGGCCAGTTCCAGCTGCGCATTACTGCAGTGAACCAGCTGTACTGGGTAATCGGCTGCACCCTTGGCGCCTGGCTTGGCAGCCAGCTGGAATTCAACACCGCCGGCATCGCCTTTGTATTACCGGCGCTGTTTATGGTGCTGACCATCGAGCAATACAAACACCTGCGCGATATGCGCCCTTTTGTTGCCGCCCTGCTGATTGGCTTCGGCACATTGCTGCTGATCAGCCGCGAACAGATGCTGCTGATTGCCATCCTGCTCAGCCTCAGCGTACTGATGATGCAATACGCCGCGCGCCGCACACATAAGAGGCCTGAAGCATGAGCGAATTCTGGTATCTGAGCAGTGTGATTGCGCTGCTGGCGGGCGTTACCTTCCTGACCCGCGCCCTGCCTTTTATGGTACTCGGACGGGTGGCCGACCACCCACTGCTGGAACACCTAGGCCGCTTTCTGCCGCCCATCGTCATGGTGCTGCTGGTAATTTATTCATTTAAAAACGACGTGGCATTCTCGCTGGATTTTCTGCCCGAACTGGGCTGCCTGCTGCTGGTAACGGCGCTGCACCTGGCGTTCCGCCAGGCGCTGATCAGTATTGTCGGAGGGACGGCGATGTATATGCTGCTGGTGCAGATGGGGGTGGGGTGAGATTAGTTCGCTAGCTCATCAAAACCACAAGCCAACAAGTAGCTATAAGTGTCGTCATAATAAGCGGGCAGCCGAGTTTCATCCTCATTGCTACCCACCGGAACGTAAATAACCATCCCCTGACGAGCTCTGGTTAAAATGACACGATAAGCGTTTTCCAGATGGCGTTTGATCTCTTTTTTATTGCGCTTTTGCCATTTACTTCCCTTAAAGTTCCAGTGTTCAAACTGCCCACTTTGATAACGATAGTCTGCATCCCAGCCGACGATACACCAGTCTAATTCAAGCCCTTGAACAACAAACTCCGTTGCGGCTTCTTCAAGCATATTGGAGCTCCGAACATCCTCCTGTTCACTCAAAAACCATGTCACGGGGTCTAAGGAATCAGGTACAAAGAAGCCTGTCGCGCGGAGTCTTTTTCCACTGGAAGATGCCAGCATTCCCTTACTTTCAAGGGCTTTGGCTTTACTCTTCAACCATGACTTTGCTACATCAAGATCTCTAGTGATCTTGATCGGATATTTAGATTTAAACTGAGTAGCCTTAGCACGAGCGAGCTTAGGTTCATTCTGAACCAAAGAGTGAATGAACGAGGATACTGAGTCCGCCCTAAATGAACGTAGCGAGGTTTTAAGATGAAGCTCCCCTACTTGCAGCCACTTAGAGCCGCCTGAGTAATCGGCACAGGAAGTTCCTGAATAGTTTTTGTCATTCAATTGATTGGCGTAATAAACACACCAATCTGGATGTTCACTGATAGCTTCAAACCAGCCGCGAGCACCTGCCTCCCCGCGATTAATTTCCTGACCACCACCGATTAGAACAATTACAACACACCAATCTTTATGACGATCCATCACATTAATTAGAAACTCAGGCTCAGACTGATTGAAATTATTTTGACCCCGTTTCGATTCCATGAATTTCTTGGTCGCTTCGAGGTTCCAAGCTCTCTGTGCCTCATCAAAAATAACAACTCTTTCATTTGGGGCGCTATCGTCGACGAGTGCATCATCCCTAAAGTGATGAATATTCTGAATGTATGCAGCTACTTCACGCCTTGCATCGCCCGCTGTAATGCCTGAGTTTCTTCGTACCTTATCCCGAGCTAAGGCTTCCCTCAGAACCGTAACTAAAGGTCCATTGCCTGAAAGGAAAACTGCCGATTCATTGCCACGATCAGACCTAGTAGCCACATCCAAACCGACGAGTGTCTTTCCTGCACCCGGAACGCCCGTTACAAAGCAGATAGACTTCTGCTTATCGATGCGTGATTGATGAATAATCTCTTGAATTTTCTTTGTCGTTATCGAAAGGTTTTCGACACCGGACTCAGTCCTAGATATTTCCTCAACGCTGTGATTTGCATAGAGTGCTTGAGCGGCCTGAATAATCGTTGGACTTGGTTTGTACGAAGAATTAATCCACGTTTCATATTCAGCATTCAAATCCAATGATTGAGCGAATTTAGCGAGAGAGGCTTCTATTATTTTGCTGATCCCTTCTCCATTAGACTCAACAATGCTAGCCACATTTTGGTCATCCAATTTTAGAGAAAAGTCGCTTTCTTTAGCGGAGGTTGCAACAAGTATGGGGACAATAACTTTCTGCTCACTGCCTTGATGAAAGTTCTTCAAATCATACGCATAACTCAAAGTCTGCTGAGAATCGCCTCTAAAAAATGAGGAGGAGCCGACCTTAAATTCAATAACAAAGATAATTCCACGAATAAATAGAACAACATCCGCTCGCTTTCCCATGCGAGGAATCAGGAATTCAAAATGGATATGGCCATCTATGTATGAATCGATTTGAGACTGCAATATCTCAATCTGCGCTATCCAAGCCTGTCGCTGCTGAAAAACGATATCTTGCGTATGGTATGCGGTGATTTTCCCGATGATTTCATTGGCAGAGAGCTGGAGAAAGGAATCTATAGGGGCACTAAAGTAGCTACGGTTAATCATGGCTACTCTCTACAAAGTCCATCAATTCCGACAGAGAAAGTCCAAGCGCCACCGACAACTTCTTAAGGTTAATCAAACTGACATTTCGAAGCCCACGCTCTACCCCACTGATGTAAGTTCGATCTAGACCCGCCTTTAAAGCCAAAGCCTCTTGGCTTATTGCCCTTTGAGCCCGCAGTGTTTTTAGATGAACCCCAAATGCTTTCAGTAAAGCGTCTTCCATATCAGCCCCCAAACAAAGGACTGATCATTTAAGTTTGATGCCTATAGATCTACGGACTATAAGTCACATATCGGTAAAATAAATTCCCCAAACTAGAAGCCGGCAGTTTTACCACCAACTTACCCCCAATCTTATCCACAAAACTACCAATCAATAACTTACCTAACCCCCTTGACATTCTGTCTTATCTTTTTCAACTAACCTTCTGAATCCATTACAGAAAATCGCCATAAAACCCTTGCCAGCGCTGGCTTTTTCTGAGTTTCCGGCTTTTCTGCCCAGGCGTTCAAACTTTCATCAATCTGTTACGCTGGCCCGGTTTGTCTTACCTGTAGCCATTCATCCCAAAGTTAGTCACAAAGTTATCCACTGAAGATGGGGGTAACTTATGGCTCTGTCAGCTGAAAATAGGCAGATGAGCTATTGCGCCGCGGCTGATACAATATGTGCCTTTATTTTTCAGCCGTTGATCAGACGAGGGACACCATGCCTGAATACCGTTCCAAGACCTCCACTGCAGGTCGCAATATGGCCGGAGCCCGTGCGCTGTGGCGCGCTACCGGGATGAAAGATGACGATTTCCAGAAGCCGATCATTGCCGTGGCTAACTCCTTTACCCAGTTCGTACCTGGCCATGTGCACCTGAAAGACCTGGGTCAGCTGGTTGCGCGTGAGATTGAAAGAGCCGGTGGTGTAGCGAAAGAGTTCAACACTATTGCGGTGGACGACGGTATCGCCATGGGTCACGACGGTATGCTGTACAGCCTGCCATCGCGTGAAGTGATTGCCGATTCGGTTGAGTACATGGTGAACGCACACTGCGCCGATGCCATCGTCTGTATTTCCAACTGCGACAAGATCACTCCGGGAATGCTGTTGGCGTCGCTGCGTCTGAACATTCCGGTGATCTTTGTGTCCGGTGGCCCGATGGAAGCCGGTAAAACCAAGCTGTCTGAGCACAAGCTGGATCTGGTTGATGCGATGGTTATCGCCGCCGACGATTCTGCCAGCGATGAGAAAGTGGCCGAATACGAGCGCAGCGCCTGCCCGACCTGTGGCTCCTGCTCTGGTATGTTTACCGCGAACTCGATGAACTGCTTAACCGAAGCGCTGGGTCTGGCTCTGCCGGGTAACGGCTCGCTGCTGGCGACCCACGCCGACCGCGAACAGCTGTTCCTCGAAGCCGGTCGCCGCATCGTGGAAATCACCAAGCGTTATTACGAGCAGGATGACGAATCTGTCCTGCCGCGTTCTATCGCCAGCTTTAAAGCGTTTGAGAACGCGATGACACTGGATATCGTGATGGGTGGTTCAACCAACACCATTCTTCACTTATTGGCTGCCGCTCAGGAAGCCGAGTGCGACTTCGATCTGAAAGACATCGACCGCCTGTCCCGCGTCGTTCCGCAGCTGTGTAAAGTGGCACCGAACTCGCCGCTGTACCATATGGAAGACGTACACCGCGCCGGTGGCATCATGGGTATTCTGGGTGAAATCGACCGCGCCGGTCTGCTGCACAGCGATCTGCCAACCGTACACAGCAAGACCATGAAAGAAGCGCTGGATAAGTGGGACATCATGCGCAGCCCAAGCGAAGAGGTGGTGAAGTTCTACAAAGCTGGTCCGGCCGGTATCCCGACCCAGACTGCATTCAGCCAGAGCACCCGCTGGCCAACGCTGGATGGCGACCGTGAAAACGGCTGTATCCGTAATCTGGAGCACGCCTATTCGAAAGAAGGCGGCCTGGCGGTTCTGTACGGCAACATCGCACTCGATGGTTGTGTGGTAAAAACCGCCGGTGTGGATGAATCCATTCTGGTATTCCAGGGCAAGGCGAAAATCTTCGAAAGCCAGGACGATGCAGTAAAAGGCATTCTGGCTGATGAAGTAAAAGCCGGTGATATCGTGATTATCCGCTACGAAGGCCCGAAAGGCGGCCCGGGTATGCAGGAAATGCTGTACCCGACCTCTTACCTGAAGTCCAAGGGTCTTGGCAAAGCCTGTGCGCTGCTGACCGATGGCCGCTTCTCCGGCGGTACTTCTGGTCTGTCGATTGGTCACTGCTCTCCGGAAGCCGCAGCCGGCGGTGCTATCGGCCTGCTGCAGGACGGCGATATCATCAATATTGATATCCCGAATCGTTCTATTAATGTCGATCTGAGTGCTGAAGAACTCGCACATCGTCGTCATGAGCAGGACAAAAAAGGCTGGAAACCAGCGGCCGAGCGCCCACGTAAAGTGAGCACTGCGCTGAAGGTTTACGCTAAGTTCGCCACCAGCGCCGATAAAGGTGCGGTACGCGATAAGAGCCTGCTCGACTGAGCCTGTTCTGACTCCGGCCGGAAATTGACCTGCGGGACGATCTTCGGCCAGTTATAATGCCTGCACTCATTATTGTTATGGTGCGGGCATTTTTATATACGCCAGCCGCGATTCAGGAATTATTCATGCTGCGTTTTGCTTTTAACTCTTTTTCTTTTTCCACCCCACTGCTCACCGGTTTACTCAGCCTGTCACTGTTGAGTGGCTGCGCCGCTCAGCGCATTGCCAACGAAGACAGCGTGTCGCAGGCCACCACCGAAAAGGTCAGTGAGTTAGGCAACGATTCCGAGCGGGCGCTGAGTCAGGCCGAAGCCGCTTATGCAACAGCCAGCAGCGAAGATCTGAGTTTTTATGCACCACTGCATATGGAGCAGATTCAGCAGGCATTAAAACAGGCGCGCAGCCATGAACTGGCCGGTGATGCGCAGGCCAGTATTGAATCTTCTGCGCGGGTGCTGAGCCTGCTCGACAGTGCTCTTAAGAATAAAGCGCGGGCGCAATCAGCGTTATCTCCGCTGTTTGCTCAGAAGGCGGTATTGGATGAAATCAAAGCCGGTAGCGTAATGAGTGCGCGCTATCAGCGTGAAATGAAAGAGCTGCGCAGCCTGATCAGCATGATCGAAGCCGGGGAGAGCGACAAGGTCATCGATAAATCCGCAGGCGTTCTGAAATCCCTGCAGCAGCTGGAGCTGGATACCATGCTGCGCCTGCACTGGCAGCCAGCCAACGAAACGCTGGAAAAAGCCGATGACGAGGATGCCGATACTCATGCGCCTGCGACCTTCAGCGATGCCGAATTACAGGTAGAAAAAGCGGCGCAAACCATTCGCCGTCATTATCAGGATCGTGCCCTGACGGAAAGCACGGGTAAAGAAGCTTTGCGCGCCGCACAACATGCCCTGTATATCGCCCGTGAAGCCAAAAATATTACCCGGCTGGACTCCGCTCAGGCAGAACAGGCGGCTCTGGAATTTGAAGGTTATCTGCACCAGTTAAGCATGACCTTAGGAGCCGGGGATATGCGTCATATGGCCCTGAAAGATCAGACGCTGGCCATCGTTCAGTATGCTGAAGAGCAGGCGCGGCGCAACGCGGCACAGCAAACCACGTCACCAAACAACAGCGCAACGGCTATACCGGAGGCGGCTTCTCCTGTTGTTGTTGAGCAACCGGACGCAGAAGCAGCAGATAAGCAGCAACAGAACCCTGCCGAAGACACGGCGGCTCCTGAAGAAGCTGCGTCTGAAAAGGAGAGCACCGTGGAGCCTGTCACTGTGCCTGCGGCAACGGAAACCAGCGCGGTAACAACAGAGAGTGCTGAAGAGGGTGCTGAAGAGAGCGCCGAAAAAGAAGAAATAAAGCCTGCAGAAAAACCGCAGGCCGAAGATTAATATCCACAGCTAAACCCGCCGCAGAAATCTTCTGCGCGGGTTTATCAATCTCCCGTCATCGCATATTCAAAACCCTTAATCCGCAAACCGCGATTAATGTAATCACTCACATGCACACCAAAACAACCGCTGCGGAATACGCCCTGGGGTTGATACGGAACACCGAAATCATCGGCCGGTGCCATGGATAAGTTCACAATGCGCTCCGGTTGTGGCTGCTTATCGGGGCCGAGAATCATAATAACTTTAGGCTTCAGCTGGTAACCGGGATCAGCGGATAAAATAATACCCACCTCACCGTTACTCATTTCCAGCAAATACCCCGGCGGGTACAGCCCAATCATGGAAATAAATTTTCTTACCAGCTCTTCATCAAACTGGGTACCGCGGTTACGGTTCAGTATCCGCATCGCATCCAGCGATGACATGCCCGGCTTATAACAACGGTCACTGGTCATGGCATCATAAGCATCAGCAACGGTAACAATACGGGTAAACAGCGATAATTTAGTGCTGTCGATACCACGCGGATAGCCTTTGCCGTCCAGCCGCTCATGATGGCTGTATGCCACATCCACTGCCCCCGGATAAATATCCGAACGGCCCATTAATAATTGTTTGGCGTAAAGCGTATGCCGTGCCATTTCGGCAAATTCTTCCGGATCAAGCGGACCGGGTTTATTCAGAATTTCTGCTGGCACTTTCATCTTGCCGATATCGTGCATTAATCCGCAGATACCGAGATTTTCCAGCTCATAGGGTGCCAGATCCATTTGTTTACCTAACGCAATGGATAACAGGCAAACGTTAACAGAATGCTCGGCGGTATATTCGTCCTGGTGTTTTAAACGGGTCAGCCAGAGAATCGCATTAGGATTATTTACAACGCGTTCGACGCAATCTTTAACCGCTCTCTGTGCTTCCTGAAGATTAAATGCCTGCCCCAGCTGAGCACTGGCCAGCAGACGTTTAATCTGCAGTTTGGTCGCCTGGTAGGTGCGGTTGGCAGCACTCAGCTGCTGCGCCATTTCCTGTTTTTCAACATAGCGGGTGCGTTTTTGCGGCGCACTTTTTCCTTTCTCATCCAGCTCATTCCATTCTTCCTCGACAACATCGACGAATACCCACTTGCATAGGGTTTGAATAAGCAATAAATCATCGTCGTTTTCCAGCAGGAATCCCTGAAAAAGAAAGGGTGACTCCGTCCATGGCCGGTCCAGTTCAACAATGTACATCCCGGCTGTAAGTTCCGACACGTCCATTCGCTTGCGCGTGTGTCGTTTATTGATCTGAAACTTGCGGCCATTACGCGTTGTTGTAATGGATCCGATCATTGATAAATACCTTTGTTATTACTGTTATTTTAAAGGTAGTGGCTCTGTCTGGCACTTTATTCTCTGCAGGAGATTTGTAGCTGGTTTTTGCCGTCTTTTGTTTCAAACTGCAACCGGTTAACAATGGCGTCCGGGATTTCTGTAGGGTGATGGGTCACATACAGCAAGGTAGTGTCATGCTGTTCTGCCAGACGATTAATAAAGGCCAGAACCAGCATACGGCTGGGGTCATCCAATCCCTGACAAGGCTCATCCAGAATCAGCAATGGCGGCTGTTTGATTAATGCCCGGGCAATCAGCACCAGGCGCTGTTCACCATAGGAGAGATGCTGCAGGCTCTGGTTGGCTTTATGACGCAGACCGATAATATCCAGCCACTGCAGCGCCAGCTGCTTATCGTCATCACCGGTTGCCTGATACAGGCCAATGCTGTCATACAGGCCTGAAATAACGGTACTCAGCACATTGGTGGTCGCGCGGTATTCCCACTGCAGCGAAGCCGACACCAGACCTATGTGTTTTTTAATATCCCAGATGCTTTCACCGCGTCCGCGCTGCATACCAAACAGGCGCAGGTCGTTGCGGTAACACTGTGGATTATCGCCGGTGATCAATTGCAGCAGACTGGTTTTGCCACTGCCGTTCGGTCCCTGAATGGCCCAGTGCTCCCCGGCTTCAACGCGCCAGTTAAGGCCACTGAACAGTTCACGTTCGTCATAGCGGATGGCAACGTCTTTCATACCGACCAGAGGTTCACCTTCAGCCAGCTGCAGTGCTGAACGTCCGGCCGCAGGGAAATCCGGCAGCGGCCGGTCAAAATGCATCAGGCCGCGCAGTTCCGGCTGCGACAGTACATCGTCTTTTGTACCCTGATACAGCAGGCGGGCATCGTGCATAAAAGCAACGTGCGTGATCCAGCCGGGTAATTCATCCAGACGGTTGGCAACCCAGAGTATCGCCTGCCCCTGTTGCTGCAGCTCGTGCAGGGTATCCATAACCGCGCTGCGGCTGGCCTGATCCAGACCTTCAAGCGGCTCGTCCAGCACCAGCAGGTCGGGTTTATGGCGCAGAGCGTTAATCAGCAGCACTTTGCGGCTTTCGCCAGTAGATAACGAGCGGAAGCCCTGGTTCAGCAGGTGGCGGATGCTCAGACGATCAACCCAGCTTTCCACTTCAGCCAGAGGGGCAAGAAAATCACAGATTAATGTGCCTTTGTCCGGCGCATCATTCAGATCACTCTCGTCGTCATGGCGCTCCTGCTCAATCTGCGCGGCCTGTGCCTCCAGCGAGACGTAGGCCACCGACTCTGGTAAATCGCTGGCTTCGCCATGACTGAGCACCACCTGATCACCGGCCAGCGCCGACAGCACGGTTTTACCGCTGCCGTTGGTGCCGGTAATCGCCCAGTATTCACCCGGGTTCAGCTGCCACTGATCAACTTCTAAATGACGGCCATCGTGCAGACGTGCCTGAATTGCAGAAAAACGCATGAAAACCTCAGCCCGGAGGCCAGCTCAGCGAGCGACCGCCAATAATATGCAGGTGCAGATGGAAAACCGATTGGCCGGCTCCGGCACCGTTGTTTACAACCAGACGATAGGCATCACCCAGTCCTTCCTGAGCAGCAATTTTACTGGCGGTCAGCATCAGGTGGCCGAGCAGCGCCTGATCTTCCGGCTCCGAATCGCACAGACGCGGAATCGGCTTACGCGGAATCAGCAGGATGTGCATAGGTGCAGCCGGATAAAGATCGCGGAAGGCCAGACAATGCTCATCTTCATAAACCATGGTTGCCGGTAATTCACCACGGGCAATCTTGCCGAAAATCGTATCCTCAGACATGGGTAACTCCTTTACTGGAAAGCAGCAACCATAGGAAAAATTGATGAATATGACAATGACCAGACATTCAGTTAACGCGTCCTTTGGTTTCAGATCCGGTTGGTTTCAGATTCAGCCCGGCCTCTTATGACCATGACAGCATGGCGGGGCTTGGGTACGATGGTATCAATAAAATAAAAATCACCACAGGAACCTAACATGACCCCGATACTGCGCATCTTTGCTGCCGGGCTGCTGGCTTTGTCTGCGCTGTGCCAGGCTGACACCAGCGATAACCCGGTAACCGCCTTTGAGTGGCAGGCCTTTCCCTATGAACAAGCGCCTTATGACTATGCCGGTGAGCGGCTGAACGAATACTGGTTTCAGCTTAACCGCGCAACGGATTACCCCTTCCCCAATGCAGATTATTTATCAGCCGTACTGAGCAGTAACTCCGAGCTGAGACTGGCGACCCCGGAATTTGAATCGGTGGAACAACTGGCGGAAAAACTTCAGCAGGCCTGGCGTGAATTTTATAAAGGCAATTTTCAGGCGGCCGCCAGACAGGGTTACGCGATAGGACCGCTGGGACACGGCGTGGCATTTTATTCTCAGGCAACTTACGGCCTGCGTCTGGAAAATGATAAAGACAAACGCCACGCGCTATGGGAAGACATTATTGCCCGCCATGAAAAGACTGCGGCATTAACGCAGCATGACATTATGGCCCGCTATTTTGCCTTTTATGCCATGGCCCGTCTGAGTGAAGAAATTTCCTCCCCTACCGTGCTCAGCCGCGGTTATATGGACACCATGACCAGCGAACTGAACACGATGGCAGAAGCCGAACCCTACAATGTGTTTGTGCTAGCTGCCAAAGGCTCAATGGATGCCGGCATCGTGCGTAAAATGGGTCATTTTATGGGGCGTATGGCGTACGGAGCCGATGATCAGGTGGTGGAAAATTACTATAACGCCGCACTCGCCCAGAACCGTTTAATTGCCAATGTTCATCTGGAAGCTGCGCAGAGCCTGCTTTATATCTACAAACAGAAAGCGCTCGACCGCGCCCTTGAACAGATGCGTATAGCCGCAGGTATTGATCCCATTTCGGCGATGGAAGCACTGGACAGCTTTCATGCGAAAAAGCTGCTGAAAGAGCTGGAAGAAATAAAGCAGGATAACGGCATCGGACTGCGTGATTATATTAAACGCGGTACGGAGTCTGGCAAAAACTACTACCTCTGATAAAACAGCTTGCGCTGTGATGATAAAAAGCCTGCAAATGCAGGCTTTTTATTTATCTCCGCGTTACAGCGACAAAGGCAACTCCAGGTAGTTCTGGTAGATAAAGTCGCGATGCTCAAGCAGCCTTTCATCCAGTGCAGCAAGAATACGCTCATCAAGAGCAGAAAAGGCAGTGCGGATTGGCGCAGGCATTGGACACACCTCTTCCGCTAACGGACGGAACAGCGCCATAAAGCAGGCCGCATAAATATCCACCGCGCTGAGCTGCTCACCATAATAAAACCGGCTGCCCTGTTGCTGCTGTTCCTGCAGGCGCTTACTCAGTTTATTCAGCAACCTGACAATCTCCGGTACATACTGCCCGGCATTAGCGACATCATAACCGTATTTTTTACCAAGATAGCCGGCTACCGGTGGTGGAAATCCCTCAAATCCCTGCAGGCCACGGTGCACGGCATCAAGACGGCGGAACCAGCCCAGACCATTCACTCCACAGATTTCCGCACACAGCGTCAGCACTTCCGTTCTGTGCGGATCTTCTGCAGGTAATAATGCCGGCTCCGGGCTCAGACGCTCTGCCAGCAGTAAAATTTCCTGCCAGTCGCTGCGCGGTACTTCGCCATTCAGCATAAGCACCGGCGCATTTCTGCAACCGGTCCAGGCAGCCATCACATCATCGCGCTGATCCAGACGGACCGCGAGCCAATCGAGACCTTTAATCTTCAGAATGCCCTTCGCAGCTTCACCCCAGGGACTGGGAATACCGCCAACAACAACCATGCGCAGCCCATCAGCCTGACGTGCCTGCTCTAATCCAACATAATTTACCGGCATCAGAAATCCTTATGCAGTTTATATTTAAAGGAATAATGTTTTACGCAGCACGGTATTTCAAACGACAATCTCTGAAGTCGGATTCAGAATTTCTTAACTATGAAACCATATCGTAAAGCACCACCACTGCAGTATCTGCCGGCTTTTGTTAAATCGGCACAGTTGCGCAGCTTCAAGCATGCCGCCATGCAGCTGAATATCACGCCGTCAGCAATCAGCCAGCAGATCAAAGCACTGGAGGAGAATATTGGCCTGAGTCTGTTTAAACGCAGCCAGCGGGAACTGCAACTCACACAGGCCGGTGCGAGTTTTTACGAAACCGCAGCCAGAGCACTCAGCGCGTACGAGAGTGGCTGGGAGGAGTTCTGCGGCCAATATATTTCGGCGACCATCCACCTGAGCATGATCTCCTATGTCGCCAATGAGATTGTTATTCCGCGTCTCGCAGAATTCCGCCAGGCATATCCGCAGATTGATCTGATTATTCACACCAGCATGGCCACAGAAAACCTGCAGGATAAAACCCTGGATGCGGCGATACGCTTCGGCACACCGCCCTGGGCCGGCCACGATGCGCAGCTGATCTGCCCGGCCTACGCCGTGCCTGTCGCCAGCAGCGAATATGTGCAACAGAACAAAGAGAAAGATAAAAACTGGCAGCAGCACAGCCTGATTCATGGCCGTAACGGCTTTGACGACTGGCAGGCGTTTGGCGGGGTCAGCGGCAAGCCGGCGGATAGCAATCCGCCGTTATACTTCGACAGCTACGACGCCGGTCTGTGCGCCGCCAGAGCAGGCCTGGGAGTTGCACTTGCCATCTTACCGATCTCAGCGCATGAACTGCGTTCAGGGTGCTTACAGGCGCTTGCCGATCAACCGCTGGAGTGCAGGGCGGGATTCTATTTCGTCAGTAAACCGAACGACCATAAACGGAAGGACTATGAGCATGTGAATAGGTGGTTGTGCGGGGTCTTTGCTGCGCTGTGAGCTTATCTGGCGCGTTATTTTTCAGATGAAGACTGAACGGCCGGATGTTGCTCAGCAGATGGCCATCGATATTTCTTACTGGCAAAGAAAAAGCCCCAGTAACTTTCGCTACTGGGGCTTTGAATAAGAGCTTGACGATGACCTACTCTCACATGGGGAAGCCCCACACTACCATCGGCGATGCTGCGTTTCACTTCTGAGTTCGGAATGGATTCAGGTGGTTCCACAGCTCTATTGTCGTCAAGCAAACCTTTATGAAGCTGGTCGTCTTACGCGTTCTGCGACATGACTTCAAATTAGGGCGGATACATGAGTCACTGTTAAGTGAAGAGATTCTCAAGCGAACAAGCAGTTGCTTGTCGTATTCAATCAACCCTTACCGGGTTTGGGTGTTATATGGTCAAGCCTCACGGGCAATTAGTATCAGTTAGCTCAATGCCTCACAGCACTTACACACCTGACCTATCAACCTGGTAGTCTTCCAGGGCCCTACAGGGAACTCGAAGTTCCAGTGAGATCTCATCTTGAAGGAGGTTTCCCGCTTAGATGCTTTCAGCGGTTATCCTGTCCGAACGTAGCTACCCGGCAATGCCACGGGCGTGACAACCGGAACACCAGAGGTTCGTCCACTCCGGTCCTCTCGTACTAGGAGCAGCTCTTCTCAAATCTCAAACGCCCACGGCAGATAGGGACCGAACTGTCTCACGACGTTCTAAACCCAGCTCGCGTACCACTTTAAATGGCGAACAGCCATACCCTTGGGACCGGCTTCAGCCCCAGGATGTGATGAGCCGACATCGAGGTGCCAAACACCGCCGTCGATGTGAACTCTTGGGCGGTATCAGCCTGTTATCCCCGGAGTACCTTTTATCCGTTGAGCGATGGCCCTTCCATACAGAACCACCGGATCACTATGACCTACTTTCGTACCTGCTCGACGTGTCTGTCTCGCAGTTAAGCCGGCTTGTGCCATTACACTAACCTCCTGATGTCCGACCAGGATTAGCCGACCTTCGTGCTCCTCCGTTACTCTTTGGGAGGAGACCGCCCCAGTCAAACTACCCACCACACAGTGTCCTCGATCCGGATAACGGACCAGAGTTAGAACCCCAAATTGACCAGGCTGGTATTTCAAGATTGGCTCCACAAAGACTGGCGTCTCTGCTTCAAAGCCTCCCAGCTATCCTACACAAGCCAATTCAAAGTTCACTGTGAAGCTATAGTAAAGGTTCACGGGGTCTTTCCGTCTAGCCGCGGGAACGCAGCATCTTAACTGCGAATTCAATTTCACTGAGTCTCGGGTGGAGACAGTGTCGCCATCATTACGCCATTCGTGCAGGTCGGAACTTACCCGACAAGGAATTTCGCTACCTTAGGACCGTTATAGTTACGGCCGCCGTTTACCGGGGCTTCGATCAAGAGCTTCTCCGAAGATAACCCCATCAATTAACCTTCCGGCACCGGGCAGGCGTCACACCCTATACGTCCACTTACGTGTTTGCAGAGTGCTGTGTTTTTAGTAAACAGTCGCAGCCACCTAGTATCTTCGACCCCCTTCAGCTTACGGAGCAAGTCCGATCACCAAAAGGGGCGTACCTTCTCCCGAAGTTACGGTACCATTTTGCCTAGTTCCTTCACCCGAGTTCTCTCAAGCGCCTTGGTATTCTCTACCTACCCACCTGTGTCGGTTTGGGGTACGGTCTCTTTATAGCTGAAGCTTAGAGGCTTTTCCTGGAAGCATGGCATCGACCACTTCGGACTCCGTAGAGTCACCGTCATCAGTTCTCGGCATTAAGGACCCGGATTTGCCTAAGTCCTCTGCCTACCACCTTAAACACGGACAACCAACGCCGTGCTGGCCTAGCCTTCTCCGTCCCCCCATCGCACTATAAAGAGGTGCGGTAATATTAAACCGCTTCCCATCGACTACGCTTCTCAGCCTCGCCTTAGGGGCCGACTAACCCTGCCCCGATTAACGTTGGACAGGAACCCTTGGGTTTCCGGCGGGGGAGTTTTTCACTCCCCTTGTCGTTACTTATGTCAGCATTCGCACTTCTGATACCTCCAGCCTGGTTCACACCTTGACCTTCAACGGCTTACAGAACGCTCCTCTACCATGCAATAAATTGCATCCGTAGCTTCGGTGTACAGTTTGAGCCCCGTTATATCTTCCGCGCAGGCCGACTCGACTAGTGAGCTATTACGCTTTCTTTAAAGGGTGGCTGCTTCTAAGCCAACCTCCTAGCTGTTTTAGCCTTCCCACATCGTTTCCCACTTAACTGTAACTTTGGGACCTTAGCTGACGGTCTGGGTTGTTTCCCTTTTCACGACGGACGTTAGCACCCGCCGTGTGTCTCCCGTGATTGAACTCATGGGTATTCGGAGTTTGCAAAGGGTTGGTAAGTCGAGATGACCCCCTAGCCTTAACAGTGCTCTACCCCCCATGGTTAGACACGAGGCGCTACCTAAATAGCTTTCGAGGAGAACCAGCTATCTCCGGGCTTGATTAGCCTTTCACTCCTATCCACAAGTCATCCCCTAACTTTTCAACGGTAGTGGGTTCGGTCCTCCAGTTGATGTTACTCAACCTTCAACCTGCTCATGGATAGATCGCCCGGTTTCGGGTCTAATGCTAGCGACTATACGCGCAGTTAACACTCGGTTTCCCTACGGCTCCGCTATTCGCTTAACCTTGCCACTAACATTAAGTCGCTGACCCATTATACAAAAGGTACGCAGTCACCGAACTAAGTCGGCTCCCACTGCTTGTACGTACACGGTTTCAGGATCTATTTCACTCCCCTCACAGGGGTTCTTTTCGCCTTTCCCTCACGGTACTGGTTCACTATCGGTCATCTGGGAGTATTTAGCCTTGGAGGATGGTCCCCCCATATTCAGACAGGATATCACGTGTCCCGTCCTACTCGTTTTCACTGCTTATAGGTTTTCGTATACGGGGCTATCACCCACTACGGCCGCACTTTCCAGAGCGTTCTACTAACCACAAAACAGCTTAAGGGCTGGTCCCCGTTCGCTCGCCACTACTTAGGGAATCTCGGTTGATTTCTTTTCCTGCGGGTACTTAGATGTTTCAGTTCTCCGCGTTCGCCTCACACACCTATGTATTCAGTGTGTGATACCCGCCTTATGACGGGTGGGTTTCCCCATTCAGAGATCTCCGGATCAAAGGTTGTTTGCCACCTCCCCGAAGCTTATCGCAGGCTACTACGTCTTTCATCGCCTCCAGATGCCAAGGCATCCACCGTGCACGCTTAGTCACTTGACCATATAACCCCAAACCGTTTCAGTTCTTACAAGCTATGAAGAACAAAACTTTATGGTATGGAGTTAATTGCTATCGCCAAGCAACTGCAAGTTCGCTTGAGAATCTCAATTCTCATGTATCCTAATTTTTAAAGAACAACACAAAACCACGAGGGTTCGTGTAAAAGCATTTAAGCAATTCGTGTGAGCACTTAACTGAGACGACTGAAGTATCGTTTAAGGAGGTGATCCAGCCCCAGGTTCCCCTAGGGCTACCTTGTTACGACTTCACCCCAGTCATGAATCACTCCGTGGTAAACGCCCTCCCGAAGGTTAGGCTATCTACTTCTGGAGCAACCCACTCCCATGGTGTGACGGGCGGTGTGTACAAGGCCCGGGAACGTATTCACCGTGACATTCTGATTCACGATTACTAGCGATTCCGACTTCATGGAGTCGAGTTGCAGACTCCAATCCGGACTACGACCGGCTTTGTGAGATTAGCTCCACCTCGCGGCTTCGCGACCCTCTGTACCGGCCATTGTAGCACGTGTGTAGCCCTACTCGTAAGGGCCATGATGACTTGACGTCGTCCCCGCCTTCCTCCGGTTTGTCACCGGCAGTCTCCTTAGAGTCCCCAACTAAATGATGGCAACTAAGGACAAGGGTTGCGCTCGTTACGGGACTTAACCCAACATTTCACAACACGAGCTGACGACAGCCATGCAGCACCTGTCTCTGCGTTCCCGAAGGCACCAATCGATCTCTCGAAAGTTCGCAGGATGTCAAGAGTAGGTAAGGTTCTTCGCGTTGCTTCGAATTAAACCACATGCTCCACCGCTTGTGCGGGCCCCCGTCAATTCATTTGAGTTTTAACCTTGCGGCCGTACTCCCCAGGCGGTCTACTTATCGCGTTAGCTTCGTTACCAAGAGATCAAGTCTCCCGACAACTAGTAGACATCGTTTACGGCGTGGACTACCAGGGTATCTAATCCTGTTTGCTCCCCACGCTTTCGCACCTCAGTGTCAGTATCAGTCCAGGTGGCCGCCTTCGCCACTGATGTTCCTTCCCATCTCTACGCATTTCACCGCTACACAGGAAATTCCGCCACCCTCTACTGTACTCTAGCTTGCCAGTTCGAAATGCAGTTCCCAGGTTGAGCCCGGGGCTTTCACATCTCGCTTAACAAACAACCTACGCGCGCTTTACGCCCAGTAATTCCGATTAACGCTTGCACCCTCCGTATTACCGCGGCTGCTGGCACGGAGTTAGCCGGTGCTTCTTCTGCGAGTAACGTCACAGCTGCAGCGTATTAAGCTACAACCTTTCCTCCTCGCTGAAAGTGCTTTACAACCCGAAGGCCTTCTTCACACACGCGGCATGGCTGGATCAGGCTTGCGCCCATTGTCCAATATTCCCCACTGCTGCCTCCCGTAGGAGTCTGGGCCGTGTCTCAGTCCCAGTGTGGCTGATCATCCTCTCAGACCAGCTAGAGATCGTCGCCTTGGTAGGCCTTTACCCCACCAACTAGCTAATCTCACGCGGGCTCATCTGATAGCACGAGGTCCGAAGATCCCCCGCTTTCCCCCGTAGGGCGTATGCGGTATTAGCAGTCGTTTCCAACTGTTGTCCCCCACTACCAGGTAGATTCCCACGCATTACTCACCCGTCCGCCGCTCTCAAAAGTAGCAAGCTACTTTCTACCGCTCGACTTGCATGTGTTAAGCCTGCCGCCAGCGTTCAATCTGAGCCATGATCAAACTCTTCAGTTTAAAAAGTTTCGACTGGAGGAATATCCAATCTAAATCTTGCTCAAGAATAAAACTGTCTTTGCTTCATAAATGAATTATCGACGAGTTCTTACTTGATAATGCTTTGTCTCCAGAGCGTCTCAGTAAGCACCCACACGAATTACTTAATGCTTGAATTTTTAAAGAACGTCGCTTCGTTTCTCTCAAAGCGGGCTGCGTATTCTATAGAAGCAGCTCTTGGTGTCAAGCGATTTTTTGAATCTTTTCAACCGCTTAACTTTCTGAATCTTTCCACTTTCGCTTCCCAACTCAGGCGGCGCATTTTACAGCACCTTCAGATCGTGTCAAGCGTTAATTTTCAAAATTTCTTTTAAAATCAATCACTTAACTCAGCTTCAAGCAACCCTTTTCGGATCACTCTCAAAGCAGGTGGCGCATTCTACGCTCTTACTGACCGAAATCAACACCTTTTTCGAGAATTTTTCAGCGACTGGCGATTCGTTAGAATATTGCAAGTCATTGAAAAACAAAGCTTTTTCAACCTCCTCAACACACCGCAGCGGTCGAGAGGGGCGCATTATAGGGATATGAATCCGGGGGTCAACTGCTTTTTACATTACTTAACTATTATGTCCATCAGCGTGCTTCGTGACCGTGGCTTTCTGCCACCGCAGTAATAGCAGACAGAGTACGAGCGCGGCATACAACACTGGCTCGAACCACGAAGAACGGATCTGCAGCAGATAATGAACCGCCACGAGAACAGATAACGGATAAATCAGCTTATGCAGACGCTTCCACCCCTGCTTCAGCCGCCGTTGCCAGCCACGGGTGGATGTCACCGCTAATGGCAACAGCAGCAACCAGGCTGTCATACCTAATAGCAAATAAGGCCGCTTAATAGTTTCAGCCCCCAATTCAGCGAAACGCCACTCCAGAAGAAACGCAAAGTAAGACAGCAAGTGCAGAGAGGCATAGAAAAAAGTAAACAACCCCAGCATACGGCGGTGCTGAATCAGCCAGGGCTGTTTCAGTAAGCGGCGCAGCGGTGTGACCGCCAGCGTCAGCAGCAGAAAGTTAAATGCCCAGGTACCGGTAAACCAGACAACCGCCTTCCCCGGCTCCGGGCCTAAAATATCCCATTCACCAGACTGTAGCCGAACGATTGCCTGACCTATATACAGGAATGGCGTGATACCTAATAAGAAGAGAACAATGCGGCGCAGCCTGATCATGCAAACAATCCTGGTTCAGTAGTACTTGTGCAGGTCCATGCCTGAATAGAGAGAAGCGACTTCGCTGTAACCGTTAAACAGACGCGTCGAAATCCGGTTTGGTTTGAACAGACCAGATGGTAAGCGCCGCTCACTGGCCTGACTCCAGCGCGGGTGATCAACCTGCGGGTTCACATTGGCATAGAAGCCGTACTCATTCGGTGCAATGTCATTCCAGGTCGTGCGCGGCATGGTTTCGCGGAAGCGGATGGCAACAATCGACTTGATGCTTTTAAAGCCGTACTTCCACGGCACCACTAACCGCAACGGTGCGCCATTCTGATTAGGAAGCACTTCACCATACAAGCCGACCGCCATCAGCGTCAGCGGGTGCATGGCCTCATCCATACGCAGACCTTCTCTATACGGCCAGTCGATCGTTGAGAAGGCCGAGCGCTGACCCGGCATCTGCTTTTTATCTTCCAGTGTGATGAATTCAATGTATTTAGCGTTGGCCAGTGGCTTGAAGCGTTTAATCAGATCTGCCAACGGAAAACCAATCCAAGGAATAACCATCGACCAGGCTTCGACGCAGCGCAGACGATAAATGCGCTCTTCCAGCTGCTGCCCTTTCAGCAGATCTTCAAGGGGGAAGGTACCTTTTACTTCGCACTCACCATCCACAGTCACCGACCATGGATCAGTGTTCAGCTTACTGGCATAACGATAGGGGTCATCTTTACCGGTACCGAATTCATAGAAGTTGTTGTACTGAGTAACACTGCTGTAGGGCGTCAGCACCTCATCTTCGCCAAACGCGGTTTCACGCGCAGAGCCTATTTGCTCCCGCAGCCAGGGCGAGCCACTACTGCCCGGATCTTCACGACTCTGCAACGCCTGAACCGGCAAAGCACTGGCAGCAAATGCTAATGCCGCACCCTGACCAATAAACTGGCGACGCTTAAGATAGAGGGAGTGAGGAGTGATTTCGGACGCTAAAGGATCGGAGGGATTGTGCGGCTTAATGATCATGGAAGCTCCTCGGCTGGCGGTTTAACCGCCTTCCCGCGCCGGCTCCGGATAAGAGCAGATAACGCGCGGGAAGACTCAGAGCAAGGTTAGACTCAAATTGAGCTAAGAATTCAACCTTTGGCTCTTTTTTCACGCAGACGCAGCCAGGCTTCATACACCGGACCCGACAGCGCGTAGGTCATAAACACGCCCAGCAGTACCTTGGCCGGATCAATGGAGACCACGACAAACACGAAGACTACAGCCAGCATGGCAACAAACGGCACCTTGCCGCGCAGATCCAAACCTTTAAAGCTGTGGTAGCGGAAGTTGCTGACCATCAACAAACCCGCAGCCGGCACTACAACAGCCATCAGCCAGGCGATTTCCGCACCCGGTGTTCCGGTTTCACTGAACACCCATACGGTACCAGCCACAATAGCTGCCGCCGCCGGACTGGCCAGACCGGTAAAGAAGTTTTTATCGGCCACCGCCAGCTGAGTATTGAAACGTGCCAGACGCAATGCCGCACCTGCGACATAAATAAAAGCCCCCACCCAGCCAATCTTACCCAGATCCTGCAGTGCCCAGCTGAACGCAACCAGCGCCGGCGCCACACCAAAGGACACCATATCCGCCAGACTGTCATACTCAGCACCAAAATCACTCTGGGTATTAGTCAGGCGGGCAACACGTCCGTCCAGACCATCGAGGATCATGGCAATAAAGATCGCGATCGCCGCGTTTTCGAAATGGCCGTTCATACTGGCCACTACCGCATAAAAGCCGGAGAACAAGGCACCGGTAGTGAACAGGTTCGGCAGCAGGTAAATGCCTTTGCGTCCCGGCCACTTGGCAGACTTACGTCCGTTCTCGTCTTCGTTATCCATCAGGGGTACAACCTTGTTGTCATCATTCATTTGTTGCAGGCTCATAAACACACCTCAGTAGAACCGCTCATTATGAGGCATTAAATGGCGGCTGTCTTCCATAACGCCTGCAACAGGGGTTCCTGCAAACGCTGACTCTGGGCACACAGACCAATGGCAAAGGGTTCAAGTTCCGGCTGCACATTTAAAACCCGCACCCGGCCAGCCATCGGGCTGTTACGCAACACCAGCTCCGGCACCACACCAACGCCTACTCCCAGTGCCACCATACTGACGATCGCCTCATTACCCGTTACCTGAGCATAAATATGCGGGGCGATATTGCGTGCGGCAAACCAGCGGTTAACGCGGGTGCGTGCCAGACCAGATTCCGACAACACCATCGGCACCTGTGCCCAGTCGATTTCCGTCTGATTCAGTGGCAACACAGCTCCCGGTGCGCGTGGCGCTATAAAGAGAAGCGGTGATGCCGCCATGGCTTTAAAAGTCAGACCGCCAGCCAGCTGTTCCGGACGCGCGGCAATCACCACATCCGCCTCGCCGGACTCGACCCGGGGAATGGATTCCGCCGCATCGCCGGTATGAATGCGCAGATCCACCTGCGGATATTTTTCGCGAAAGCGCGACAATAAGTCCGCCAGAAAGCTGTAGCTGGCGGTAACTGAGCAATACAGCGTCAGCCGGCCGCTCAGATCGCTGACCTGAGTTCCCACCGCACTGCGCAACTGTTCCCAGCTGAGCAGGGTCTGCTCAGCGTGCTGACGGAACAGCTCGCCCGCTGGCGTCAGCTGCAAGGGTGAACTGTCACGACTGAACAATTGTGCCCCGGCTTCTTCCTCCATCCGCGCCAGACGGCGACTCAGTGTCGACGCACTCATATGTAATTGCTGACTGGCCTTACCCAGATGCTGCAGCGAACTGAGACTGAGGAACACCTGCAAGTCCTTGTAATCCATCGTATTTCCTTAGCTGAAATAAGGACGTTGCATAAAACGCAACGAGATGGCGCAAATATAGCATTTTACGCAACAGCCATCTTCCCCTACTATTCGCCGCAACGTTTTTTAATCCACATAACCTCAATTTAAGGAGCCAGAGATGGGTGCTAACTACTTCAATACTCTGAACCTGCGTCAACAGCTTGATCAGCTGGGTCGCTGCCGTTTTATGGACCGTTCTGAATTCGCTTCCGAAGCTGAATTCCTGAAAGGTAAGAAAGTTGTGATCGTTGGTTGTGGTGCTCAGGGCCTGAACCAGGGTCTGAACATGCGCGATTCCGGTCTGGACGTGTCTTACACCCTGCGTGCTGAAGCCATCGCTGAGAAGCGTCAGTCCTGGAAAAACGCGACTGACAACGGTTTCGTTGTTGGTACTTATGAAGAGCTGGTGCCACAGGCTGATCTGCTGATCAACCTGACGCCAGACAAGCAGCACACTGCTGTTGTTTCTGCTGTTATGCCTCTGATGAAAGAAGGCGCCTGCCTGGGTTACTCCCACGGTTTCAACATTGTTGAAGAGGGCATGCAGATCCGTCCTGACCTGACCGTTGTGATGGTTGCTCCTAAGTGCCCGGGTTCTGAAGTGCGTGAAGAGTACAAGCGTGGTTTCGGTGTTCCGACCCTGATCGCTGTTCACCCTGAAAACGATCCTAAAGGCGAAGGCTGGGACATCGCTAAAGCATGGGCTGCCGGTACTGGCGGTCACCGCGCTGGCTGTCTGGAATCTTCTTTCGTTGCTGAAGTTAAGTCTGACCTGATGGGCGAGCAGACCATTCTGTGCGGCATGCTGCAGACCGGTGCGATCCTGGGCTTCGAGAAAATGGTTGAAGACGGTATCGACGAAGGCTACGCAGCCAAGCTGATCCAGTACGGTTGGGAAACAGTGACTGAAGCTCTGAAGTACGGCGGCATCACCAACATGATGGACCGTCTGTCTAACCCGGCGAAAATCGTTGCGTTCGACATGGCTGAAGAACTGAAAGAACTGATGCGTCCTCTGTTCCGCAAGCATCAGGACGACATCATGACCGGCGAATTCTCCCGCACCATGATGGCTGACTGGGCCAACAACGATAAAAACCTGCTGACCTGGCGTGAAGAAACGGCAGAAACCGGCTTCGAAAAAGCACCGGCTTCTGACGTTGAAATCAACGAACAGGAATACTTCGACCACGGCATCCTGCTGGTTGCCATGATCAAAGCCGGCGTTGAACTGGCGTTCGAAACCATGGTTGAGAGCGGCATCGTTGAAGAATCTGCGTACTACGAGTCTCTGCACGAAACTCCGCTGATCGCCAACACCATCGCCCGTCGTAAGCTGTACGAAATGAACGTGGTTATTTCCGATACTGCTGAGTACGGTAACTACCTGTTCTCTCACGCTGCTGTACCTCTGCTGCGCGAGAAGTTCATGCCACATATCAGCACCGACGTTATCGGTAAAGGCCTGAAGCTGAAGTCTAACTCTGTAGACAACAAGCGCCTGATCGAAGTGAACGAAAACATCCGCAACCACCCGGTTGAGTGGATTGGTCAGGAACTGCGTGGCTACATGACTGACATGAAGCGCATCGTTGAAGCCAACTGATTTTGTGCTTTAACCCGCAGTAATAAAAAACCCGGCAATTGCCGGGTTTTTTTATGTCTGCTTATCCGCTTATATAATCCGGATCAGAGGCATTCAAGCTCCAGTGTGGTCTGAAACTTAAAGTGCGACTCAGTGGTATGGCGTTCGGCAAAGAACAGATCAAATGAATAGGTGTTGTAAGGCTCAATCCCCAGACGCTCGGCGACCTGATCCAAATCGAGGGTTTTCTCGATCATGCCATGAACACCACCGATATCCATCGCCAGCTTACCGTTGATAAACAGAAACAGGTCATCATCACCGCGGAAGGTAAAGTGGCCGCCCGGTACATAATAAAACTTCAGGTGTGTTTCCAGCGTGAAGTGGTAATTATGATAATTTCCCTGATTACCGAAGCCTTCACGGTCAATCGGGAAGAAACTGTGGTTGCTGTATTCCCAGAAGCCAGAGGCAATTTCGCGAATCGTCAGATTCTTGCTGATGGCCATATTCACGCCCGGTACATCACGATACCACTGGTCAAAATTGGCTTTGCCCGTTGTCGTTCTGCTGCGGCCTTCATGCGCGTAAACCGGACGTCCATCGTCACCCAGATCTTCTTTTACGATGCCATAATCGACACCATCCATGGTTTCAAAATCCGGATGGCTGGTTTTAAAGTCGCGGATTAAAACCGGAATGGTACGCGTACCATTCTCTGAGGTTTTGCACTCACAGGCTTCGCTATAGTCTGAGGGTGAACCGGCAACACTGATATTGCTGAAAACGAGCGGTAAAACAGACAGCAGCATACCTGTTGCGAAATTCTGACTAGCCATAAAGCCTCCAACCTTAAAGTAACACCAGCATAGTAAACGGAATGACGACTACAAAATGCGACCTGTGTTTACAAACCGTTATGCAATTAAAAGAAAACTGTTAACCCGGTAGCAAATTCAATGTTGTGCGTCTGCTTCTTATGCCCCAACAGCTCCGTGTCAAACATGTGGTCACGATAATCCAGGTTCCAGGTCAGCCAGTCTGAAAAAATAATGCGGTAACCTGTGCCAATCACCAGAGTAAATTGCTCATCCCCGGCAAAACGCGTATTACCAACACCACCAACCAGATAAAATGCAGAATTAAACGTCAGATTACGTGTAACAAAGGTTTCACCAGGGAACAGGTTGTAGCCCACCAGAACATCGTAATAACTGTATTCCCGTTCGGCATCAGTCAGAATATTAATGCCACTGCCATTAATGGTTTCATAGCTTGTACGTCCGGCTTCACTGCGGCCATAGTTTGCCTGCAGGAAAAAATCTTCCGTTGCATGAAATGACGCTTTTACGCCATATAGCGGATGTGTGCCGAAATCTTCGATACTGATCATGCCCAGGAAAAAACCAGCCTCGAACACTTCGTTGTCGATTTTTGCCTGATCATTTTTGCTTTGCTGAACATCCGGCTCAATAATTTTGATCGGATTAATCACCACCGATCCATCATTACCCTCTTCTGCAGACAATGCCAATGGGCTGAGCAGCAACACTGCTGCCGTCAGAAGAAACTGCTGAAACCAATTCGCCATATTGCGTTACTCACTGTGTCATTGTCTGAAAATATTGTCAGATTGCGGTATTCACCGCGTAATACGAAGTTGAAACCGATGTAGGCATTTACACCAATGCCTAAACTGCGGAAATCATCGTTAACCGGTTTATTGCCAGGCAGTTTTTCTTTCAGCTGCAACTCCTGACGACCAAAACCCGCTGACAAAAAAGGAGTGAAAGACCAGCGATCCGTTGGTTCAACAATCAGGCTGACCGAGCGCTGGTAACCATCGACGGTATCTGCGAACAACTGACCATATTCTGCTTCGATACCAAAATTACGGCTCAGGCGATAACCCGCCAGCAGACTTACCTGTTCGGAGCCCTCCTGCTGACCGACAGTAAAACCAAGACGCGCTTTATGACGTAAAAAATCACCGTGGCGGGTTTCCGGTAACGCCACTGGCGTGCCGGTTTCCAGCAGTGTCCGCGCCAGGCTCTCGCGGGTTACCCAGCCGGTTTTGCCGCGCCGGTCGGCGATCAGATACCAGGTTGTACGGCGACTGACCACTGCAATCTCTTCGCCTTTTTCCACCACATAAATAACCGGATAACCACGCCCCGGGCCGGTATGCAGCTCAAGAAACGGATCAATCACCTTCACTTTCAGGGCCTGATCAATATCTTCACTGGAAACTTGTGGAGGTTGTTTTTCCTGCTGTGCCGGTTTGTCTTGTTGCGCCAGGGCGACAGAAGCCCCCAGACAAAGGCTCAGCGCCAGTATCAGGTGTTGTTGCATGATGATGCCGTCATAACAGATTCGGCGGGCATCTTACGGAAAAGGCCTTCCGGCTGTCTGGCAGTGAATCACCTTCCGACTGTTAACCTGTTCACACTGTGATGCCTGTTGCAGCAAAAGTGTGACGCAGGCCTCATTAGCGATAAAAAAAATTGGCACTATTCCATTTTTTGAACAGGTGCAGGTTTTTAAATTCATAAGTGCAGATAATGCCCGACCGTCCAACGTCAGCGTAAAGAGCGGCAGGAGTAACAGACGTGCGTTTTTGGGCATTATTGTCATTTTTCATCAGTTTTTCCGTATCTGCCCCCCTGTTAGCAGCAGATGCCAGCATTGATTTCGGCCAGCAAAAATCGGAAGAAAAAGCCCACAAAGCCATGAGCGAAGTGCAGCGCCTGTCAGGAAACATTCAGGCGCTGAAGAACCGTGTTATCACACTGAACAAAGATCTGCGGGTTATGGAAGAAGCACTGCTGTTTCCGACCAACACCCAGTTTTCAGTTTTTGTGGCCGTCGAAGGTGGACAGTTTTTTACCCTGGAAAGCGTCAAACTGAAAATCGACGACAAGATGGTCTCCACTCATCTGTATTCCGCCAAACAGCGTGAAGCCCTGAACCGCGGTGGCGTACAGAAACTGTTTATGACCAACCTGTCTGAAGGCAAGCACGAAGTCACCGCCTTTTTTACTGGTATTGGTCCGAATGGTCGCGCTTATAAAAGAGCAGCAGAGCTGACTCTGGAAAAAGGCAAAGCAAGCCAATATCTGGAACTGGCCATCACGGATGACAGCGCCCGCCAGGAACCTGTGTTTACCATCAATCAGTGGTAGTGCTTATGCGAATGTTTATGCGCTTTCTGCTGCCACTCATACTTGCCAGCCAGTGTGCCACCGCCGCGCAGGTTAAAGACCTGGAGTACGGCGGTATTCTGTTTGATTACTATCAGCAGGATTATTTTTCCGCTCTGGTACAGTACGAATACGCCCACAGCCAGAATGCTCTACAGCATCATGGCGATGAGGCCCGCTTACTTAAAGGCGGTATGACCCTCTCTTATGGTATTGCCGGTCAGGCCGAAGAAATCTTCAGCCAGCTGCTCACCCCGGAAGTTGCTGCCGGGCAACGCAACCGCGCCTGGTTTTATCTGGCCAAGCTCTATTATCAGAAAGCCGATACTCCGCGTGCTGCGCATGCCCTGATGCAGATTAACGGTCAGGTACCGCAGGATATTGCCGGTGAATATAACTACCTGGCGACGCTGATTAATATCCGCAACCGCCAGACTGATGCTGCCAACGCCGGTATTAATCAGTTGTCAGACAATATTCGTTTTCAGCCTTACCTGATTTACAACCTGGCCATTAGCCAGCTGAAAAGCGGCAAAACCAAAGAAGCTATGGCCAGCCTGAACCGCGTAATGACCACTGCGGCATTGCATAAAAGTGAAGAGCTGGCCGTACTGGCTGACCGTGCACGGCACGCGCTGGCACAACTGGAAATGACCGAAGGCAATCTGCTGGCTGCCTGGAATTATCTGCAGGGCGTGCGTACCACTGGCCTGTATTCCAATCGCGCACTGTTAACCTATGCCTGGGCCGCGATCAAATTAAAACGCTATGGCGACGCAGTACCTGCGCTTAATCTGTTAAATCAGCGCTCAATTACCATTCCCGAAACCCAGGAAGCCAAAGTACTGCTGGCCCATGTTTATGAAACCGAAGGTGCCAAGCGCAGTGCCCTGAAACAATATCTGCTGGCCGAAAAAGCGTTTAAAGACGGCCTGAGTGCTATTGAGATGGCGCGTAAGGTTATCGCCTCGCAAGAAATTCCACAGGAATTTGTTATTAACCTCGAAGCCATGCTGGACGAATCTGACTGGTATGGCATGCAGCCAAGCCTGGATTACAACAAGCTGACCCCTTTTCTTACCGAGCTGATGGCTTCCAATAATTTTTACTCAGTCATCAAAGAGCTGCGCGACCTGTATGGCATTCGCCGCAACCTGCAGTTCTGGCAAATGCAGATTCACGAACATGAGCTCATCATCCGTATCCGCCGCGACCAGACCGGCATGGAAAAGCTGATGGCAGCCGCCAACGAGGCGCAGAAAAAATTCCGTTTCTATAAAGATGGGTTAATGGAGCAAAAGCTGACCACCCTGACACTGTCCGAACGTGATCAGGAACGCTTTACCAGTCTTTGGGCCAATACCCAGAAAGAGCTGGAACTGGTTGGCGATAAAATGGACCAGGTGGCCGCCATCAAAGAACCCTACAAACTCAGTTATCAGCTGCAGGCGCGCAGTAAAAAACTGGCAGCGCAGGTTGAACAGGAACTCAGCAATACCAACAGCCTTATCCGCTCACTGGAAAAAGTGATGCGCGGTGTCATTACCGCCGAGCTGGATAAGCACGAAGAACGGATCCGGTACTACTGGGCACAGGCGCGCCTGGGTAAAGCGCGGCTTTACGACAAAGCCCTGAATAACATCGAAGATTCCAGCAGCGGAGCACAGCAATGAAACACCTTAACCACATAGGCTTGCTTATGGGTTTGCCAATATTGTTGAGCGGATGCAGTCTGTTTGGCGGCAACGACACAATCGGCAGCTTAAAAAGCCAGGAAACCGAAGAAAGTAACCTCGATTTTTCCGATATGAATCACCATCAGGTGCGTGAGGAATATCAGGAACTGCTTGAGCTGGTCGATGACAAGTTCCTGAAAGAGCAGATCGAACGCCGTATCGCCGGTGTCTCCATGGCCGAAGGTGATCACCTGCAAACCAGCCCGGAAAATAAACCAAGCAAAGGTTACTACCGCGACGCCATTAATTCTTATATCGACATTCTGGAAAAATATCCGAACTCTCCGGATAACGCAGAAGTGCTGTACCAGCTGTCGAAAGCCTATGAGATGGAAGGCGAGCCTAAAAATGCCGAGGCCATGCTTAAGCGTCTGGTGGCTCTGCACCCGGATTACTCCGGCATTGCCGAAGCCCATTTCCGCTTAGGCGACATCAATTTCAATAACGAAAAATACAAACAGGCCGAATTTCATTACCGCACGGTAACGGAAGCCAATGCCCCATCGCTGAAGCTCAATGCCCATTATATGCTGGGCTGGGCTCTGTATAAGCGCGGACTGTTTGATGATGCACTGGAATCTTTTGCTTATGTGCTCTCCGTTGTTCTTGACGAGCAAAGCAGCCAGACCCTGAGCAACGCCGAAAAGCCATTGGTTGATGACACCCTGCACTCCATCAGTCTGACACTGGTAAACCTCGGCGGTGCCGAAAAAATCAGTGACGTAAAAGGCCTGCGCAACAAAGCCTATATCTGGCAGGTGTATGAAAATCTGGGGGCCTATTACCTCGAGAAAAACCGTTATGCCGACAGCGCTGCAACCTATCAGCACTTTATTGCCAGCTACCCAATGGATAGCCGCACGCCGGGTATGCACAGCAAGCTGATTGCAGCCTACATTAAAGGTGCGTTTGCCAAAGACGTATTACAGGCCAAGCAGGCTTATGTTGCCCAATACGGTATGCAATCCGCTTACTGGGCACAGGCCAGCGAAACCCTGCGTGCTGATATCAGCAGCAACCTGAAACCCTATCTGACCGAGCTGGCCGCACACTTCCATGCCCAGGCCCAGGCGCAAGCCAAACTGGCTGGCGAGAAAGACGCCGCCAAAATTAAAGGTGCCGATGAGCTTAACGAAAAATCAGCCATCTCTTATGCCAGTGCGACTCAATATTACGGCGAATATCTGAGCAGCTTTCCGCAAAGCAGCGATCTGGCCAAACAGCGTTACCTGAAAGCAGAAGCACATTTCGAGGCGAAGCAGTACGATCAGGCTGCCGCCGACTATGAAATTGTCAGCTACCAGTATCAGGATAAAGAATTCGGCAACCGCTCAGGTTATGCCGCTATCCTGGCTTATCAGAACCGTATTGCGGAACTGGAACAGAATCCAAAAGAAAAATCCCACGCACAGGAAAATGCAGTCGCCAGTATGCTGCGCTTTACCGAGCGCTACGATACCGACAAACGCTCACCAGCCGTACTGACTAACGCCGCCGAATATTTATTCAGCCTGAACCGTTATCCACAAGCGATTGACGTGGCCAGCAAGCTGATTAGCGGCAATAAAGCGCTGGATAAAAATCTGAAACAAACCGCATACGGTATTATCGCGCACTCGTATTACCAGCAGAAAAATTACCTGGAAGCGGAAAAGAACTACGACAACCAGCGTCAGCTGTTGGGCAAACAACATCCACAATACGTCGCTGTCAGCGAGCGCATGGCCACCGCCGTGTATAAAAAAGCCGAAGGCATGATGGCCGCCGGGCAAAAACTGGCAGCCGCCGAACAGCAGCTGCGCATCAAAACCATTGCACCTGACAGCAAAGTCCGTGTTATTGCCCAATACGATGCAGCCGTAACTTTACTTGCAGAAAAACAATGGCAGCCAGCCATTACAGAGCTGAAAGAATTACGAGCCCTCTATCCACAACATGAGCTGGCAGCCGAATTTCCACGCAAACTGGCCTATGGCTATGAACAGGATGGCCAGCTGCTGCCTGCTGCCAAAACCTACGACTACCTGTACGCCAACGACAAAAGTGCTGACGTAAAACGTGATGCCCTGTTCGCCGCTGCAGGCTTATACGAAAAACTGGGCCAGCTGGATACTGCTCTTGAGTATTACAAGACCTGGGCACGTAATTATGAACAGCCATTCGATAACCGTATGGAAGCGCGCTATCACATTGCTCTGATTTACGGCCAGCAAAATGATGAGCGCCGCAAACTCTATTGGCTGCGCCGCATTGTTCAGGGTGATGCCAGTGCCGGTGAAATGCGTACCGACCGTTCCCGCTGGCTGGCGGCCTGGGCCAATAACGAATATGGCGACTACTTTGCTGCTGAGTTTAATAAACGCCGTCTGGCTGCCAATCTCGAGCGCAATTTACCGCTGAAAAACCAGAGTCTGCAGGATGCCGTCAGCCGTTATCAGCTGGCTGCCGAATATGGCCTGCTGGAATTCACCACCCAGGGCAGTTTTAAAATTGCCCGTCTGTATCAGCAGATGGCTAACGAGCTGCAGACCCTGCCCGTTCCGGAAGGCATGTCCGAGCAGGATAGCGCAATGTTCCGCGAGCTGATTGCACAACAAGCTGCGCCGATGCTGGAACTGGCATTGTCGGTATACACCAGCAATGTTGAGCAAGGCTGGAAAGGTCACTTTAACCAGTGGATTGATGACAGTTTCAAAGCGTTGGCGCTGCTGTCTCCGGCGCGATTTAACAAAACCGAAGAACAAAAGAGGTATGGCGATGAAATTCGTTAAGCCCATGCTGCTTCTGGCACTGCTCAGCGGCTGTGCCGCCCAGCAGACGCAGACAACAACAGAAAGCCAGACTCTGACCCAGACAGAAAAGTACCTGCCACACCAGGCGTATGATGAAAAAGGGCAAAAAATTCCCTATGTGCCGGCAGAGAATCCATATCTGAAACAAACCGGTACCATCAGCAAAGGCTCGGTACTGCTGTTTATTGAGGCGAAAAAAGCACTCGCCGCCGATGATGAAAAAACAGCAGTGCAGAAGCTGAAAGTGATTGCCGAAAAAGATCCGTCACTGGCCGGCCCTCTGGCCATGCTCGGTGATATCAGCATGACCAATGAGCATTATGCCGAAGCTGCCGAGTATTATCAGAAAGCACTGGCGATTAACGACGTAAATGTTAATGCCTGGCTGGGTCTTGGCGAAGCACAGCGCCGTCAGGGGCAATTTATTGCGGCCCAGAATACTTATGCCAAAGCCCTGCAACAATGGCCTGACTTTCCTGAAGCACATCTGAATCTGGCTGTGCTTTATGACCTGTATCTCAACATTCCGCAGCAGGCACAGGCACACTATGAAGCCTACCTGTTTCTGACCAATAAAAAGACGCACGCTGCGGCCGACTGGTATCAGGAAGTGCAAAGCCGCACCGGCATCAATAAAAGCTTTATCGATGCCGGACCGGCGGTAAAAGACAGCACCAAACTGGCGGCGGAATAAACCATGAAATATCTGTTCATTGCCTGTTTATTCAGTCTGCCAGCTATCGCTGAAGAACCAATCAAACTGGAAAGTAAGATTGTCGGCGATAAAGAACAACCCTCTGTCAGTTACTTTGTGCCCTGGCAGGAAGCCAGCGGCGTCGACCGGCTTTACCAGAATGTGGAAGACCGGTACGACAACAGTCTGGAAGCGATTGATCGTGACGTTATGCTGCGCTCGATGCGTATCTATGACGAAATGAATCTTGAAAATAACCCAAGTTTAAATTCTGAGGCTAACTAAAATGGGCGATATCTACAGCATCGTGGTCAACTTCCTGAAAGAAGGGGGCCTGTTTATGTATCCGATTTCTATCGTACTGGTACTGGGCCTGGCGATTGCTTTTGAACGCTGGATATTCCTCAAGCGCGAAAAAGCCCGCAACGAAAAAACCTTTCAGGATTTTCTGCCATTACTGCGCACCAACGATCACGAAAAAATGACCCTGTTCACCCGTGATCATCAGGCGGCGGTATCGCGCATTATTGGTTGTGGTCTGGATATGATGAAGATTACCAAGCAGCGTGCTGATATTGAGCAAGCCATGAACGAAGGTGTGATGGAAGTTCTGCCGCGCCTGGAAAACCGTACCAACTACCTGGCCATGCTGGCCAACGTTGCCACCCTGCTCGGTCTGCTTGGTACCATTATTGGTCTGATCGCGGCTTTTGCTGCCGTTGCCAACGCCGACCCGGCGGATAAATCTGCCCTGCTGTCACAGTCTATTTCGGTAGCGATGAATACCACGGCATTTGGTCTGATTGCGGCGATCCCGCTGCTGATTGCCAGTGCGGTAATCAATAACAAAACCAATGCCATCGTCAGCAGCATTGAAATGGCCGCGATGAAATTTCTCAACGTAATGACTCTGAACCGCGCCGTTGAAGCCGGTTATCCGAAAGACAATCGTGGCGACGATCAAAAGGCATCCTGATGGCTTTTAAAATGAACCGTCGCATGGCGGAAGATACCGATATTGATATCACATCCTTTATGAATCTGATGATCGTATTGGTACCGGTATTGCTGCTCAGTCTGACCTTTACCAAAGTGCGGGTGCTGGATATTAACCTGCCTGAGCTCAGCGGTGGTCAGTCTGCAGCGGAACTCAGCCAGTCGCAGCTGGATGTGATGGTCGATAATGAAGGCTTTACCGTGTATTTCCCCACCGGAAAGCTGCTGAAAAAGATTCCGCTCAGCGACAACCAGTACAATTATCGCGAGCTGTCACAGCTGATGCGTGATCTGAAAGATCAGCTGAGCGATAAAAAAGACGCAACTATTATTGCTGCCAAAAACGTCGAGTATCAGACTCTGATTTCCACCATGGATACCGTTAAATCGTATAAAACGGTGGTGGCTGCCAGTCTGGTCGAAGTTGAACTCTTCCCGGAAATTTCTCTCGGGGATAAAAAACGGTAACGGATATGGCCTCAAACAGCTTTATTCAGCGCAAAGTCACCAAGACAGCCACACTGAACCTGACCTCGCTGATGGATATTTTTACCATCCTGGTGTTCTTCCTGCTGATGAATACCGGTGAGAGCCAGGAGTTGGCCAAAGCCAATTTTGTCAAACTGCCGGACTCCAATGCCGATGGAGCCCTGCACGGACAATTGGTTATTAATGTCGCTCAGAATGCCATCATGATCGACAACGAAGAAATTGTTGCCGTCAGCGACGTTAACCGCCGTCCGGGCGAAGTTAATAAACCGCTGGGCGAAGCGTTAAAAGCCTTTGCCGAAGAAAGCGGTGAGCTGACCGAAGTAGAAAAGAAAATCGGCCGCTCGGTAACCATCATGGGTGATCAGAGTGTGCCCTACGATTTATTAAAAGCCGTGATGACAACCTGCAGTGCCTATGGATTCCGTGATGTATCGCTTGCGGTTAATCAGGTTGCCGCCAGCGCACTGACTGCCGGAGGACAATAGTATGTCAGCCAGTGCTCAGTTTGTTTCGCTGCAACTTGATCTGCCGTGGAGCGTTAACGAAGAAAATAACCAGCGTTTTATCCGCCAGGTTAAACGTCTGGCTATTGTGTTGCTGGTGCTGTTTATTGCCGTGCCTTTTTTACCGACCTGGGATGTGCATTTCAGTGATATAGAACAGCCTCCTGTCGTGCGTACCAAGGTGATGCTGGAACCGCCGAAAATGCCGGAACAATCCAAACCGGTACAGGAAGTGGTGCCACCGCCACCCAAGCCAAAACCGAAACCACAGGAAGCAGTAACCGCTGCCGATCGTCCGCAGCCCAAAGCCGGAGGAAAAGCACCGGCTCAGGCACTGCAGGCTCTGTCTTCGCTGAACACCATGAAAACCAAAGTGGATGTCAGCAAATTACAGAATAAAAACCTGTCGGAAAAAGGAGGGCAAGCCAAAGCGAATACCCGCTCCAGCCTGGGTCAGGAGAATCTGAACAGCAGTGGCGGTCTGAAAAATGCTGATATGGATATGCAGGTAAAAGGAACCGCTCTGGCGCAACATCAGGGGACAGCGATCGACAGTCCGATAGCCTATCTCGATTTACCGGATGAAGGCGGCAGCTACAGCGAAGGGGCCCGCGGCCGGCGCGATATGGAAAGTATCCGCCGGACCATCGAAAATACCAAAGGCAGCGTGTATGCCCTGTATGCCAAAGCCCTGCGTCAGTATCCGGATCTGAGCGGTAAGTTTGTCTTTGAACTGGTGGTCGAACCTGACGGCACGGTATCGCGCCTGAAGTTAATCCGCAGCGATCTGAGCATGCCGGATCTTGAGCAAAAGATGTTGGCGAAAGTATCCGGTATTAATTTCGGTCAGGAAAAGGTAGCACCAACGAAAGTGCAGTACACCTTTGTACTGATTCCGAGCTGAACAGCATTGTTAGAATAAATCTCTCCGTATCCTTTTTTACGGGGAGATTTACTCTGCCGAATCTTCTTTGTGCAACATTTTGGTTACGTAAAAACCAGAAATAAGATAATTCGGGCCGCCTGTTGAAAGCGTCCTGATTTGTGTAATTCCGGCTGGCCATTTAGCGACTTCCACATGGAAAAAGCGCAATAAAACCCGCGGATTTTCACGCTTAATCCAATCTCTTCTGACAAATCAGCACTGGTTCACAATATCGGAAACTGCCCCCTTTGCCCTTCTGGTTTGTGATCATGTTCCATCTTCCCATTTAACAAAATGACACAATAGCGATGCCCAATTTCGGGTCCGGATCTCGCTGTTGAGCATCCGGTGTAAGTACTGGTTCAACACGTTGCTCAGGCAGCGTTACCGGTTTTTAGTTCAAGGGTGAGCAACGATGAAATCAGCTGTAATTAAATTCTGTTCTTCCGGCGTACTGTGCAGCAGCCTGTTACTGGCAGGCTGTGGTGAAGATCTTGGCGTTGATCCGAAAATCAGCGAAGGTGACACCACCTTTACCAACGATGTGCCTTTTGCTTATGTGCAGCGAACACTGAGCAGTGCAACAGAAGCTTCCGCTCAGAGTTATCTGGCCGGGGCACAGCTGATTGTACGCGAGCGTGTTTCATCCAGCGCCAGCGATAAAGAAGTTCTGGCCAACGCCATCGGCAGCAGTCTCTACGATGTTAAAGACCTGAACGTCTCACCCGACGGTCGCTTCCTGATTTTTTCTGCCCGTGCCCTGAACGAAAAAAGCGCAACCGCCAACAGCGGCGAAACCTGGAATCTGTACGAATACGATTTTAATCAGGGCAATGTCCGTCGCGTGCTCAGCGATGACAGCCTGGCAAACAGCGGCCAGGACACCAACCCTGCTTACACCAGCGATGGCGATATTGTTTTTTCCTCCACCCGCGGACAAAACGACAGCGCAAACTCAGTACTGTTTAAAATGGGTCGTGATGGCAGCGATCTGACCCAGCTGACCAGCGGCAGCGTTTACGACTACAAACCAACCATGATGGCCGATGGCAGCCTGGTCTTTATCCGTATTGCCAGCGGCAGTGAAGCGCCGGTATGTGAAAGTGACAGCAGCACTGTAAAAGCCACCAGCATCAGTGCCAGCCGCTGTGTCAGTGCCAGCGGTGCAACCGCCGCCAGTAAAAAATACAGCCTGCTGCGCCTGAACAGCAGCAACGGTGAGCCGGAAGAATTAGCCAGCGGCGAAATTCCGCTGGGCAGTGATGAAGCCAGCCTGCAATTAATGAATGTTGTACAGGATGCCGATGGCCACCTGGGCGCACTGATTAAACACCAGAATCACAGCCTGATGGGCGGCGATGTTATTACCATTACCGGCGGCCAGCAGGCCAATACGGTATTTGCCGGTTTATCACCTGAGTCTTATACCGGTGGTCAGGTTAACGTATACCCGGGGCAGATTTCCCGTGGTGGCTGGTACAGTGCCTTCTGGCCTTACCGTGATGGCAGCGGCCGTATGCTGATCAGCTGGACTCAGTGTCTTAGCCAAAAAAGTGGTCTGACCGATTCCTGCCGTGACACAACCGATTTTGATTCGGTCAGTGCCCGCTATGGCGTCTGGGCCTATGATCCGGCCAGCAATACCCGTCAGCCGGTTATTAATGGTAAATCCGGAGTGGTGTATACCGAACTGGCCGTTGCTTACCCATACCAGGGCAGCAATCTGAATTTTGCACCGGTTATTCCGGACCCTACCGATCCTACTGATCCTACTGATCCTACTGATCCTACTGATCCTACTGATCCTACTGATCCGACTGATCCGACTGATCCTACCGATCCTACCGATCCTACCGATCCTACCGATCCTACTGATCCTACTGATCCTACCGATCCGACTGATCCGACTGATCCGGCAGAGCCAACCGGTGCCGCTATTAATGGCACGCTGAGCACCAGCGAAGATATCGCCGTAGCGCTCAACATTGATCTGTCCGCCTATAAAAGCTGGATTGATGATGGTTCGATGGGTGCGCTGGTTGTCCGTGACGTACCTGCCGCGGCTGCATTTAATGTCGGCGTCCGCAATGCTGACGGCAGCTGGACCATCGCCCTGAATAAACTGGCCGAAGCGCAATTTATTCCTGCCGAACATAGCGGCAGCGATGCCCTTCTGAAAACCGCCGTTACCTACAGCGCCAAGGGTAAGAGCAAAACCTTTACTGGTCAGATCAGCGTGGCGGTTGAGGCCGTTGCCGATGCACCGCAGTTAAGCCTGACCCGGCAGCCTCTGGCCAGTGACCGTTTTACCAGTGCTTATCTGCAGGAAAACCGCGCCATCCTGAATATTGATCAGGTCATCAGCCAACTGAACAGCAGCAATTATGTTCTGGTCGGTACCGCTCAGACCCGTGGCGATATTCAGGCCGGTGCCGCCGATGAATGGATTGTCGCAAACGATGCCAATATTTCTGCTTCTGCAGGCGACGATGTTATTCAGGTTAATCGTGGCAGTGTCGATGCCGGCGATGGTAACGATATCGTGCAAATGCTTGGCGGCAGTGTAAATGGCGGCCGTGGTAACGATCTGATTCAGATTAATGCCGGCAGTGTTAATGGCGGCGAAGACGATGACGTTATTCAGATTAAAGGCTGGTCTGATGCGGTTAATACCGATATCGACGGCGGTGATGGCTTTGATCACCTGATTGTTGATCGGTCGCTGGTCAGCCGTATCGAATCTCTGGGCGAGCACGCCGGCCGTATCGAATTTATTAGTGGTGGTTCGGTAACCTACCGCAGCATTGAAAACCTGAGTCAGGGCGGCGAGTTGATTTTTGCTCAGGGCGTCGAACTGACTGCCAGCGCACAGCTGCTGGATACTGATGGCTCCGAAACCATTCTGAGCACCGTTATTTCCGGCGTACCGGAAAAAGCCCTGCTGAGCCATGCAACACGGATTGACCAGAACAGCTGGAAAATCGACAGCGATTATCAGGGTGCACTGCAATTGCTGTGGCCATCCAGCCTGAGCGATGATTTCACTCTGACCATGACAGTGAAAAGTCAGGACAGCGATGCTGACAGCAGCGTGATTTATCCGCTGAGCACCAGCACCACTCTGGCAGTTACCGTGGCAGATCTGCTTGATCCGACTGATCCGACTGATCCGACTGATCCGACTGATCCGACTGATCCGACTGATCCAACCGATCCAACCGATCCAACCGATCCTACCGATCCTACCGATCCGACTGATCCAACCGATCCGACCGATCCGACCGATCCAACCGATCCGACTGATCCGACTGATCCGACTGATCCGACTGATCCGACTGATCCGACTGATCCAACCGATCCAACCGATCCAACCGATCCAACCGATCCAACCGATCCGACCAATCATAAGCCGGTTGCCAATGCCGGTGCGGATATCCTGAATCAGCAGGTTGGCACAACCGTTATGCTGGATGGTGGCGCAAGCTCCGATGCCGACGGTGATACCCTGACTTACAGCTGGAGAGTGATCAGTTCACCGGCAGAAATCGATGTTGACCTGCTGACCGACCCTACCGCCCAGCAGCCAACACTGACGCTGGTCGAAAAAGGTTTCTATGTTGTTGAACTGACCGTGAGTGACGGCAAAAGTGTCAGCGCGCCGGATACCGTAATGATCGAAGCCGTTGCTGATGATCAGATGTGCGTAAGCGGCAAGAAATTATCCATCTGGGCGGCAAAAGCCAGTGAAAATAACCCGGACAAACTGGTTAAAGATGTATTCCTGGGCAATATCACCTCGTTCAAAGGAACCAATACGCCAGCGGCCAGTTACAACTACTACAGTGACTCAGCGCATCCGACCTATGTGGCAGACGCATACAATGATGCACTGCCGCAGCCAAAAGACAGCTCAGCTCATATTTTCTTCTATGAGTCGACGGTTGCCCATGCCGCACGCAGCTACTCGAACAATTCTGCGATTAAACCACGCGGCCAGCTGAATGAAGGCGATCTGTTCCTGTACTTCTTCTTTAATAAAGATGCCGCCGGACAGAGCAACAACAAAGTGTATTTTGAGGTGCTCACCGACAACAATCTGAATGCCGCAGGCATTCCGGTTGATCAGGTGATTCTGTCAGACGATGGCCACGAACTTTATTCAGTAAGTAACGGCAGCGCTGCAGACAAGCATTATGTTGGTGACTTCCAGTACTGGTACAACACCGATGGTGGTGTGGTCGGTCCGTTCCGTGGTGAAGAATTTACCATCGCAGTGCGCGCAACATCACAAAGCCCGGTGGGTGAAGACCTGACCGGAGCAAGCTTCTTCTCCCGTGAAGGAACTGAATATAACTTCTTTAAAGATCCTAAAATCACGTCCTTTATCGTGACTTATAAAGAAGAGAAAAATTGTGATGATGTAGATCCGACTGATCCGACTGATCCGACTGATCCGACTGATCCGACTGATCCGACTGATCCTACCGATCCTACCGATCCTACCGATCCTACCGATCCTACCGATCCTACCGATCCGACCGATCCGACCGATCCTACCGATCCTACCGATCCTACCGGGCCAACTCCGGGCGCCTGTTATTCCGGTCAGGGTTACTGGAAAAACCATAACCGCTACGCCAGCAACCCCAGCCAGCAGGTTGCATGGCCTGCCGTTCCGGATTATCTGGTCAGCGAAGACACCAATATCTGTGGCCAGACCTGGCTGAATAACCTGCATACGCCACCGCGTGGCGATGCACTCTTTATTCTGTCACATCAGTGGATTGCCGCCCGCCTGAACCAGGCCAATGGCGCTGCCTTAACCGGCACCATCAGCGATGCCATTAACCGCAGCAGCGAACTGCTGGCTCAGTGCCGCATCAGCCGTGCCGAGCGTGAAGAAGCCGTTGCTCTCGCATCATTGCTCGACGATTTTAACGACAGCGAAGACTGCGCCTACACCGAGCCAGACCAGCCTATCGGCAACCACTATGGTGTGGTGAATATCCGCAGCATTTATGAAGTTGAAGGCGTCGATATGATGGCCAGCCTGGGTGGCATTGCTGCTCTGCGCGATCCGGCCCTGTTTCCGCTGAATGAACGCAGTGAGCGTTTTATCCGCGTCCTCAGTTCAGACAAAGAACTGCTGGGTTACGCCGCGGTTCAGCCCGATGGTTCCGCTCTGTTTAAAGTACCAGCCAACACCGATTTTACGCTGGAAGTGGTGAACAGCCGTCTGAAAGCACTGGCCAGCAAGAACGAGCATTATGCTTACCTGAATGCCCTGTCAGCGCACACGCTGAACGTTGCTGCCGGTGAAACCCTGCACTATCAGCAAAATTCTGAGGTCAATCCGGGCGGTCATGCCGGTTATGCCTTCGCCAATACCAACAGCGCGATTGTTGCCAGCGAAGATGGTCAGACCATGGCCGAAGCACTGGCAGATCATCAGCACAGTCTGCCTGTTGTCAGCGCCGACATCCGTTATCAGGACGTGTGGAGCCTGAGCAATGCCGCCGCCGATATCAGCTACAGCTACAGCCAGCTGGATACTCCGGCACCGGCCAGCAGCGCCTGTATTAACAGCTGGGATAAAGACTGCAGTGCCCGCATCACCTACACCGACCATGTGCAGCCATTGTGGGAAAAAAGCGGACGCGACAACAGCGGTCGCAGCTGTGTTGCCTGCCACGATAATTCCGGCGCCACCGGCCTGGATCTGACCTGGGACGGCGTAGCACTGGATAAAGCCAATATCGTGTCATACCGCGAGCTGTTCAGCCCACGCGCGACCTATATGTATCTGGCTAACCAGTTCAGCCCGGTGAGCAGTAACCACTGCCGTCGTCAGCAGGAACTGCCTTTTGTCGAACAGCCAGGCAACGACTGCTTTACCTGCTACAGCCGCGTGCTGATGTCCGATCTGGGAGCTCTTGAATCCGCGAATTTCTTCGAACTGTTCAGCACCGAACCGGATCACAGCAACTACCTGTTTAACCCGGATGAAAATACCCCGCGCATTAATCACAGCGCCATGCTCAGTGCAGAAGAACTGCGTTTAATCAGCGAATGGCTGGATAGCGGTGCACGGGTACATTAAGACCGGCAGTAAATAACGAACAATAAAAAAGGGCCTCAATTGAGGCCCTTCTGCCCATAATTTTTAATCAGCACCAGAGCTGACAAAAAACAGCATTTTTTAACATCCAGGCCTGTTGCCTCCCAGGGGAACTTATCCCCTTGCCGGCGGGCCGACCCCAGCTTCGCGCTTTCTGGGCCGTTACCCTTGAAACCTTGATATTTAATGGCCACGCGCCCCATCGGCCATCCATGGCCGGAGCCGCTTGTCCGCATCCCTGCGGACAGACCAGACATATCTGCGGTTTCTGCGGCGGCCCCAGAGGCGCAGAAACCCTCCCCGCGATGCCGCTTTTCAGATCAAACGTATTCTTTAAATGTCATGTCGCAAACACGCTTTCCTTTGAAATGCGGCTGAGCGGATTACTTAAACCGGCGATCGTGCGGCGCCAGACAACCGATGATTCTGCGGCCTTCAGAGCAAAAACCTGCCCCGGAACGATACAAATTGTTGGTACTTAAAAGAGTCGTTCCGGGGCGAATTGTTTTGCGTGCCACATAATCATTGCAGTTGGCTGGATGAAGCCGGACGCGCCGAAAAGAGAGGATCGGAAGGAGATACCTCTCCTTGCAGGGGGCCAGGGGCTTGCCCCGGAAAGGCGTTTCAGATTGAAAAACAGTCGTCGATTAATGCTGCAATTTGGAGTGACGCGATGTCACTCCAAACTGTGGGACAGTAGTGGTGAAGGCCCTTTTTTATTTATGTATCTGGCTCCCACGCTCTGCGTGGTAGTCTGACCTGTCGCTCTGCCAATTAACGCCGCGGCGTTAAGTCTTACAGCAAGCCAAGCACAATAAACAGCGCCAAACCCGCACCGCTTAATACCAGCGTTTTGTTTTTCAGCATCGGTGATTGCAGGCCGAGATACAGGCCGCTCGCCATAATCAGCACCAGAGCGATAGCGAACAATTTTTCCAGCCATTTAAACAGCGAAGGGCCATGACCTTTGTGCAGTTCCATTAATCCGGCCTGCAGATCCGGTTCGCCCCGCTGAATCACAATATTGTTGCCCTGCTGCTGCAGCAGGTAATGCTCACGGCTGGTCGGACGGGTGTAAAAACTGCGGCCTTTATCTTTTACGTATTCGAAACTGGTTTCGATTCCCGCACTTTTTAATACCGCCTGAACATCAGCAGTCAGAGTCGGGCTTTTTGCACTCAGCGTCACACCAGCAACCTGGCCAACGTCGGTATAGGTGGTGTTGCCCTTTACTCCAAACAGATACAGACCACCGGAAATCGCCATAATAATGATGATGGGAGCAAAAAAAGATGCCAGATACAAATGCACCGACACCAGCGTTTTGCGTGAAATAAGGGCCGCCATTGGAAATCTCCTGATACATTAGTTATCAGCAGATTATCCTCCCCGCTACCGGGCTTTGCATGTAAAGAATCGTAGAAGCAGACTGCCCGTCGCGCCGGAATGGCTGTTTCTTGACCTGCAACAAGTCATAAGACGAAGTGCATATCATTCAGCCGCTGGTATAAAAAAGCCGGAGTCTGTACACAGAACTCCGGCAAAGCTCACTGGCGTGTTGTTCTCAGGCTGCTTGTGCAGGCTTATTCATAGCGGCTTGTTTGGCCGCGATCAGTTCGCGGTAATCCTGCTGCATAAATTCTTTAATACCGCTGCGTTTATTCGCTTCCATCGCCAGCTCTAATTCTTCTGCGCAGGCATAACGGCGATCCCAGTCCAGTACCTTTGGTACCATAATGCGGTTCCACAGCGGTGGAATCAGTGTCAGAAAAATCGTGGTCAGATACCCATTCACCATCATCGGTGCGTCCTGATACGAGCGCAGTTTATGGAAAGGAACATCGCCTTCGGCATGGTGGTGAGAATGGCGGGTCAGGTTAAAGGTTGCCCAGGAGCTGACGCGTTTATTGGTATTCCAGCTGTGATATGGCTGTACCGGCGTTTTCGGGTTACGTACCATGCCGTAGTGTTCCATAAAATTCACAATTTCCAGAAAAGCTTTGGCGATCAGTGCAGAGGCGGTAAAAACCAGCACACCGATCCAGCCGGCCATGGCAAAGGCAGCAATTTCCAGCAGCAACGACATCAGCAAACCGCGGATATACAGATTATGGTGGCTGAAGACCGGCAGGCGTTTTTTCTGCAGGCGCTGCTTTTCCAGTTTCCAGGCGCTGATATTTCCTTTCCAGGTTGAAGCCAGAATATGGAAGTACACATTACGGCCACGCGGAGCCGTCGCCGGATCACCAACGGTGCTGACATAAATATGGTGGCCGTAAACATGCTCAATTGAGAAGCCGGTATCCCAGCTGAAAGCCAGCAACCAGCGGCCGATAAACATCGCCACCGGGTCCCAGGTACGGTGCGTTAATTCGTGGCCAACAATAGTACCGACCACCGATGACAATAACCCACAGCTGAAAATCGCCACCACGTATTGCAGCAGGGTATTGTCGGCACGGGCAGCGGCGGCGTCATAACCGGTCAGTTGCTGCACCAGTGCGCCATACCCCAGCACATCGGAATCGGCGACCGTCCACACCATTAAAAAATTCATCGCAAAAATCAGCACCAGCGATGAATAAAGCTGCAGATTCAGAATCCACTCATGGCCGTATACCGGCTCTACGGTATCGTCGCCAAACAACAGATCGCCCAGAATCACAAAGCCTGCGGCGGCGGCCAGACCCAGATACATCCAATCGCCACCCAGTGTCAGGCCGATGGCGAAGGGAATGGTCAGCATATGAAACAACGTATATTTCGCATATTTGAACATAGGAATTTTCCTTTTTTTATAATAAGTCAGGCGTTGACTGCCAGTGCCGCAGCGGCACCGGATAAGTCACGGCTGTCGAGAAATTTATCGAAGAAAATCTGATGCGGGCGCACGCTGAATTTCTGGCATTCGCTTATGGCGGCATCAATCATCGGCGCCGGACCACACAGATAAACCTGGCTGTCTGCAGCCATGCGCCCTTCGATCGCCTGGGTTACCCAGCCACGCAGGCCGTCCCAGTCAGAATCATCAGGCTCGCCGGACAGCACAGGGACAAATTCAAACGGCCCGGCCCAGCGATCCGCCAGCTGCTGAATTTCTTCGAGGCAATACAGATCGTTTTGCGTGCGCGCACCAAATAACAACGTCACCGGACGACGTGACTGCTCGGCCACGCCCTGACGCAGAATACTCAGCAACGGGGCCAGGCCACTGCCGCCGGCAATGGCAAAAATGGGCGTGTCATCCGGGCGCAGCCAGAAATCGCCGAGCGGCCCTTCTACCTGCACCCTGCTGCCGATACGCGCACTGTCCTGCAATAAAGGAGATAACGCGCCACCGGGAATATGGCGGATAAAAAATTCCAGCCCGGTACTGCCACCGGCGGCACAGGTTCCGGCAAAAGAATACGAACGCGCCGGCGCAGCCGTTCCGCTCAGACTTAACTGCGCATACTGGCCGGGAGTAAAGGTCAGCGGCTCATCCAGCGTGATGCTCAGCGCGCTGATATCGTGGGTCAGCGGGCGGATCATCTGAATCACACCGGATACGCTCTGCAGCGAATGAGCCGGACTGCGGTTATCCCAGTACGGAATATCCAGCAACAGATCGCTTTTCGGCACGCTCTGACAGGCAAGAATGTAGTTATTATCGAGATCCTCAGCGCTTAACACATAAGCGCTTTCGGTTAATTCTTTCACCTTACCCTGCTGCAGCTGGCATTTGCAGGCGGCACATCCACCCACGCGGCAGCTGTGCGGAAAACGGATACCTTCGCGCAGGGCCGCCTGCAAAATGGTTTCGCCCGGGGCGGCGGTAAAGCTCTGGTGGGTACTGGCAAGGGTGACTTGTCGGGCTTTCTTCTTAAACAATGACAGCATGAGCAAATGACCTTTATTGTTTTATTAGCTGCGTATTGGTTTACAACCAGCGCAGTGGACAGGAACCAGTCTATGTCTGGCAGGTTTTCCGGGTTACAGCAGCACCAGACAGAGAATGGTCATCTGGGGCCAATAATCTGGTCAGTCAGAAATCGCGGGGTAAGATAAAAGAATGAAAACAGCACAGTCAGAGACTTCGATACAACTGCCCACCAACTACCTGCGCAACCTGCTGGATCTGGTAGCCGGGCGTGGCGGTGACGGTCTGCAGATGATGCAGCGCAGCGGCCTGAGCCCTGAGCTGATCGATACCATTGACGGCCAGATCAGCTGGGAGCAGTTCAGTGGCGCCCTGCGCGAAAGCCGCAACGAGATTAATGAGCCCGGACTGGGTCTTTATTTAGGCAGTCAGCTGACCATCACCACCCACGGTCTGCTGGGACTGGCGGCGATGAGCAGCCCAACCCTGGGCGATGCTGCCCGGCTGGCCTGCCAGTACGTGGCAACACGAACACCATTGGTTTCTCTGCGGTTGGAACAGAGAGGGCTGGAAAAGAAAGGCATGCAGGTATCGCTGACCATCGACGAGCTGTATGCACTGGGCGATATCCGCGCCACCTTTCTGGAAACCCTGACCGTAACGCTGCTGGCGGTGATTGACTTTGTTGCCGGAGGCCAGGCCCGTGTCAGCCAGGTAAACTTTGCCTTCCAGACGCCGGAATACAGCTCGCTATATGAGGCCTTTTTCCCCTGCCCGGTGCGCTTTAATCAGGAACAGAATCAGATCATTCTGCCCGCCGCCGACCTGAATATCCCTTCACGTCTCGCCGATATTCAGGTACAGCGTCAGGCCGCCCAACAGTGTGAACAGCAATTAAAACAGTGGCAGGAAAGGCAGAAATTATCGGGCCAGATCCGCATGATGCTGGGCCGGGCGAAAGGACGCTTTCCGGGCTTTGAACAGGTAGCCGACGAACTGTCGCTGTCACCACGAACCCTGCGCCGGCGACTGGCAGAAGAAGGGACCAGCTATCAGGAATTACTGGAAATCTGGCGTCAGGAAATGGCACACCAGTATTTACGCACCACCAATCTCAGCGTGCAGCAGATCAGTTATTTGCTGGGCTATAACGACCCGGCTAATTTTGGCCGCGCCTTCCGTAAACGTAACGATGGGATTTCGCCGCTGCGCTTCCGCCAGCAGGGGCAGGAAGCACCGGCAATCAGCCGTTCAGAATAACTTCTGCCGCAGCAGGTCTTCACCCTGTTTCAGGCCATCCTGATAGGCTTTATTCAGAATGTTCATATCGGTGGTGAACTGCCCGGCAGAAAAATCGTCAGGCGGACAGATTTCAACGATATTGCAGCCGGCCGGTGGCTGGCGGATAAAATCCAGCGCCCGGTTATAGTCGTCATGACGCTGCTGCAGGCGTGCCGCAATGTGCGGATAGTCTTTTAATAAGCGCGGAAAAAAGCGTGCAATTTTATAGGCTTTTTTACGGTACGAAGCCGGGTTTGAGCGCAGCACCAGAATATTACGCGCACCGCGGCGCCAGGCTTCTTCCACCGGCAGTGAGTCGGCCACTCCACCATCGAACCAGATATTATCACGCAGCTGTACCTGCCCTTTAAATGCCAGCGGCATATTGCCCGAGGCTTTTAACGCCTGAAAAACTTCGTCGGCCTGCGGCGATAAATAATGTGCTTCGCCGCTGTGGGCACAGGTCGCCACCACCAGAAAACGGTGTTTAACCGCTTCGATATGTTCCAGCCCGATCGGTAATTCGCGCTCGGTAATATCCCACAGCCAGTCGATATCAATTAAATGCCCGCCGCGCAGAAAACGCCGCCAGCTTTTAAATTGCGGCCGGCGGCAGTAATCGGTGTAGACCTTATAATTACGACCGTATTGCTTACCTAAATACGCCGCCACATTCGATGCTCCGGCCGATACACCCAGATACCAGTCGAAAGGATAATAATCGGCGGCGATAAAAGCATCGAGAATACCGGCGCTGTAAATACCGCGCATAGCGCCGCCTTCAACAATAAGAGCACTGGCAGAATGATCGGCGCTCATATCAGGCTCCTGCGTTTTCGGCTTGCAACACACCCATCTGCTCGCGCTGCACCGATGAAAACATTCCTTTCATACGCTCCAGTTCATCAGCCGGCATGATATTCATAGCGGCAAATTTTTCGGCAGAAAATAACGCAAAATACCCTTCTGCTTTGGCCGCCACCTGACCTTTGGCATTACGCAGCTCAGCCGCCAGAACAACCTGACGGTCGTTTTTCTGTTCGGCAATAAAACCATAAACACTGACCGGCTCGCCGATACGGACCGGTAATTTAAAACGCACTTTAATATCGCGGGTCAGCAAAAACTGATTGAGCAGATACATGCCGGCCCAGCCCATCACTTCATCCAGCACCGTGGTAATAACACCACCGTGGGCCAGATTGCTCCAGCCGCGCAGATGTCCGGGAATAACCAGATCTGAACGCACCTGCTGCTCGTTGGTGAAGAAGCGCATTTTCAGCCCCTGATGATTGTGCTGACCACAACCAAAACACTCATGGGCAATATTGGTCATCGGTCGCCATTCATTCGGCTGCATAAGAACCTCCATTCATCTCGGTAACAGTAAAATCGTTCAGTCCGGCGCGCTCGGCCTGGGTCAGCGGACCGGCTCCGAGCAACAACAATGCGTGCTCCACCATACGCAGGCCATAAGCGCCGGGGGCTTCGCTGATCTGTGGCTGCAGCTGGTCGGAGAAATAATGCGCGCCTTCGGTCAGAGCCATCAGCACCTGAGCACTGGCGGCTGCATCGGCAATACGCACACACCCCTGCTCCTGCTGGAAACGCAATTCCTGGGTCAGCACGCGGTGATAACGGCGATACATACGGGCCACCGCCAGCCGCACCTCTTCGTGGCGACGGGCCAGCGACATAATGGCGAAGACTTCCGGTGCCGCGAGGGTGTTCATCCAGCGCAGACCGAAATAAACAGCCAGCATCTGTACCAGCCGCAAGCGGGCATCACCGCTGCCCGGTAATTCGCGGAACAGCTGGCCATAACGCTGCAGGCTGACATTCACCAGCGTCAGCATCAGGTTTTCTTTACTGCCGAAATGATGCATCAGCAACGACGGATTCACCCCCGCCGCCTGCGCCAGCCGTGCCATCGTTACCTGCTCATAGCCCTCACTGCGGATCACCTGTACCAGTACATCCAGCAGCTGTTCGCGCCGGTCACCGGCACTCAGACGGGTTTTGCGTGGCGAAGGCTGTTTGCTTTCCTGAACTCCAGTCAAAGAACACCCGTTTATTTAAAACATCAATATGAGCCAAAAATAGCGATTAAAAACACCACTATCAAGTATTTATTGAATATCTATTTAGTTAATAGCTGAAACAGAGGGTTCGGAAAAGCGGTTGAGGATGGGCTTAACCCCTGTCTGAAATCAGGCAAAGCAAAACCTGCTTGCTACTTACTTCACATGTGAACTATATTTGCTTCACATGTGAACTAAATTGCCGTGCGGTCATTAACTATGGATAAACGTCTCTTCTACCTGCTCAACAGCGCACGCCACCGGGTATACAAACACGCCGATCAGAAGGCCGAAGAAGCTCTGGGCATTTCCGTAACCCAGCTTGGCGCCCTGATGCTGATTGCCGCCAATGAAGGTTGTCTGCTGAAGGATCTGGCGCAGAGCCTGAATCTGAATAATTCGGCCCTGACCGGTCTGGCAGCACGGATGGAACACAACGGCCTGATAGAACGCCGCGCCTGTGAGCTGGATGGCCGCGCTTCGCGTCTTTATCTGACCCTGCTCGGACGCAGCAAGATTGACAGCGCCAGGCCGCTGATCAGCCAGCTGAATGCGGCCATGACCGAAGGTTTCAGCGAGCAGGAGGTGTTGGTCATCCTGCGATTTTTAAACCGCTTACTGAGCGAATTCTGAACATACGGAGGACAGCATGGAAAAAATTGAAGTGATGACTCAGGGCGGGCGACTGCTCAGCGCACGCTTATTCAGCGCCAGCGAAGCCCGCTCGGTTGTTGTCGTTGCCGGCGCGATGGGTGTGCCCCAGGGCTGCTATGAAAAGTTTGCGCATTTTCTCTGCGAACAGGGCCACAACGTTATTACCTTCGATTACTTCGGTACCGGAGAATCATTGCAGACACCTCTGCGCCATTGCCAGACCAATATCAGCGACTGGGGCGAAGAAGACTGCACCGCCATTATCCGCTTCGCACGGGATTATTTTCCCGGACTGAAATTACAGTGGATCGGCCACAGTGTTGGTGGCCAGTTGCTGGGAATGATTCCCGCCGTTAATCAGATTGATCAGGCCATTACCGTGGCCTCAGGCAGCGGTTACTGGCGCGAAAATTCACCGCCGACCAAACGCGTGGCCTGGCTGCTTTGGTATTTCATCGCACCATTAAGCGTACCGCTGGCCGGTTATTTTCCCGGTGCCCGATTAAACATGGTCGGCGATCTGCCCGCCAATGTGATGCGCCAGTGGCGACGCTGGTGCCTGAACCGCGAATATGCCGTGGGCGCCGAAGGTGAAGCCATGCGCGCACGCTTTGCCAGTGTCACGGTTCCGATCACCTCAGTTGCTTTCAGCGACGATGAAATGATGTCACGGCGCAATGTCGAATCACTGCACAGCTTTTATCAGAATTCACCACGCACCATGATCCGCCTGAAACCGGCGGATATCGGTGAAAAGAAAATCGGCCATCTGGGCTGGTTCCGCGAGCGCTACCGCGATTCCGTCTGGGCCGGGCAATTACTGCCCTTGCTGCAATAAGTTTTACCGCGAATTCATCACAATAGCTCACCACCATAATTCACCCAAATAAGAGAGAGAAAACGATGAGCCAGTTTTTAAAAATGTTTGAACAACTCGGTGCACAGCAATTTTCGGCCGGTATCGGCATGGTCGCCCCGTATTTTTCCACCATTGATCCGGAAGTCACCGAACTGCGTCCGGGCTACGCCAGTATGATCCTGCGTAACCAGAAAAAAGTGCATAACCATATTGGTACTGTTCATGCGATTGCCATGTGCAACGCGGCTGAATTAATGGCCGGCATTGTGACTGATGCCAGCATCCCGGCTGGCGCACGCTGGATTCCGGCGGGTATGAGCGTGAAATATGTGGCTAAAGCCAAAACCGATTTAAAGGTTGAGGCCGACTGCAGTGCGGTGGATTTTTCCCAACCCGGAGAAGTGCATATTCCGGTCGCCGCTTACGACGACCAGAACACGCTGTGCTTTACCGCCGATATCACCATGAATGTGAAGCATGCCTGAAGCTTATAAAAACAGGTGTCCGTTAATGGACGCCTGTTTTTCCTGTAATCAGACACCAATCAGCTTACGATAACGCTTAATCAGTTTTTTCAGCCGCACCCGGTCGAGTATCAAACTTAACAGCGGATTTAATACCGTTTCTTTTTTCGCGCCATTACCCCAGCGGCGTAAATGGCGTTTGATTAATGCCATGGTAGCGACGCTGGCGATGGCCTTATCTTTCCATTCAATACGCGCCAGCGGTAACTCAAACGCCGGATTCTGTTGCCAGCGTTTGGGCAGATCAGGGCAGACCGCCAGTGCACTGGCCATCCCCAATAATGCCACACCGGCATTAACAACCTGTTCCGCCGTCTGCAGACGGGTAATACCACCGGTACTCATAACCGGCATATTGGCGACTGCCGCAATCTGTGCGGCGAATTCAAGAAAATACGCTTCGCGTGCCAGAGTGCGGCCATCGGCGGTACGTCCCTGCATTGCCGGAGCTTCATAGCTGCCGCCGGAAATTTCAATGGCATCGACCGCCAGCGGATTGAGCCATTCCACCACCGCTTTGGCATCGGCAATATCGAATCCGCCGCGCTGAAAGTCGGCGGAATTTAATTTAACCGCAACAGCAAACCCCGGTTTAACCACCGTGCGGATACGACGGGTAATTTCCAGTAATAAGCGCGCACGGTTTTCCAGACTGCCACCCCATTCATCCGTGCGCTGATTGGTCAGTGGTGATAAAAACTGGCTGAGTAAATAACCGTGCGCCGCATGAATTTCCACACCGTCAAAACCGGCTTCTTCGGCACGGCGAGCGGTCGTTACAAAGCGTTCAATCACATCGCCGATATCGGCTGGCGTCATTGCCTGCGGCCGGGCGAATAAATGCGAGTGCTTACCCAGATCCACCGCTACTGCAGATGCCGACAACACCTTACCGCCCAGTGCGGCATACACCTGACGGCCCGGGTGATTAATCTGCATCCAGATTTTTGCGCCCTGCTCTTTCGCCGCCTGTGCCAAAGCAATAAAAGGGGCCAGCGGCGTTTGCGCTTCCAGCGCCAGACCACCGGGGCCGGTCATCGCCAGATGATCGACCATAACGTTACCGGTAATGATCAGGCCGCTGCCGCCCTGCCCCCAGCGCCGGTAGAGATGAGTCAGTGCCGCATCCGGCAGTAACCGAGCATCGCCCATATTTTCTTCCATCGCCGCTTTGGCGATGCGGTTAGCAAGCTGCTGACCGTTAGGCAGGGTCAACGGCGTAAAGACAACTGAGCTCATAACAACTCCCGATCATTGGTTGGTGATAACTGAACAGCGCCCATGTTAAATTTAAAGTTAACTTTAAGTTCAACTGGTTTTTTTATGCCGTTTTCATCTGTCGAGAAATCCTCTGCAGCCCCCTCCGGCAAAGCGGATACACGCTTAATGCGCATTGGTGAGCTGGCGGCCCAGAGTCAGACGCCTGCGTCCACCATCCGCTATTACGAACAGCAGGGCCTGCTGAGTGGCGTGCAGCGTACCGCCGGCGGCAGCCGCCGTTACGATGGCAGCGCACTGTTACGCCTGCAGATGATCCGCAGTCTGCAGAATATGGGCTTTGCGCTGGGGGATATTCCGGCCCTGCTGCGCGATGAGCAGCAAGCTGTGGATCATGAGCGGGTAATGACGACCCTGAATGGCCGGCTGGAGAATATCGATATCTTACTGGCCAGCCTGCAACGGCAGCGCGATCAGTTGCATTCGCTGCGTTGCCTGCTGGAAAGTAGCTGGGAGGCAGGCCATTGTCTGAGTGACGAGCAGATTCTGGCGCTGCGCGATCAGTATCTGCAGCCGCCAGACAGTGCGGGCAGTCAGGACTGATTCAGGCGCGCGACTGTAGCGGCCACATCTTCAGCGCTGTGGCGGATCTGCTCAATCACATCTGCCGCCTGCTGAATCTGCTCGCCCACCTGCTTTGTCTGCTGCTGGGTTTTTTCCATCTGCTCCATCGCCGCACGGGTCAGGGCTTCATTCGCCTTAACCATTTCGTCGATTTCCAGCGTTGAGCTGTTAGTGCGCGATGCCAGACTGCGCACTTCGTCGGCGACCACCGCAAAACCACGGCCATGCTCACCGGCACGCGCCGCTTCAATCGCAGCATTTAATGCCAGCAGGTTGGTTTGTTCAGCAATGCTGCTGATGGTGGTGACGATGGCGGAAATTTCCGCCGATTTACTGCTTAGTTTGCTGATGCTCTGTGCCACATCACCCACCTGCGTCGCCACCTGCGCCGATGCCGTAACACTGGCACGTAACAGACCACTGCCATTCTGGGCCAGGTTAACGGTATCGGCCGAATTACTGCGTGCCAGCTCCGATGCTTCACGCACCTGCTCGGCCTGCAGCACCCGTTCGGTAATATCGCTGGCAAACTTAATCACCTTAATAACGCGTTTTTGCGCATCAAAAATCGGGTTATAGCTGGCTTCCAGCCATACCGTACGGCCACGCTTGTCACGTCGTTCAAACTTACCGCTCTGCACCCGCCCCTGTGCCAGCCTTTGCCAGAAGTCCGGCTGCTCGCGGTAAAAAGCGTCGTTGCAAAAAATGCGGTGATGTTTACCGCGCAATTCTTCCACCCGGTAGCCCATGGTGTTCAGGAAATTGTCATTGGCATTGAGAATGGTGCCATCCGGGGTAAATTCAATAATGGCCTGCGAGCGGTTCAGCGCATCCATTACCGCTTCCTGGCTACGGCGTTTTTCTGTATTAGCCGTTACGTCCTGAGCCAGCTTGATAACACGAATCACACGGCCATTCTGCAACACCGGAAAATAGGTAGCGCGCAGCCACAGGCGCTCCCCCTGTTTATTAATCCGCGGAAAAGAGCCGCTGGCAAATTGTCCGGCGGCAAGCTTTTTCCAGAACGCACGGTACTCTTCGGAAGCCGCATAGTCGGTGCTGCAAAACATACGGTGATGCTGGCCCACCACCTCATCGCGGCGATAGCCAACCACCTGCAGAAAAAGATCATTCACATCCTTAATCGTGCCATCCGGGGCGAATTCAATCATTGCGGAATCCTGACGCAATGCCTGCTCCAGTGCCTGAGCACTGGCCAGGGCCTGTTCAAGCTGCTGAACCTTGTCTTTGTTTTTATCGAACCACATAACTGCTCCGGAATAAGTTTGCATACAGGGTACACACGCTCTCAATCTAGCCCAGTCCTGCCTGCCCGCCAGTGCTGACTACAAGCGACAGGCACTATTTATAAAAACCAGTGATGTATAACAATCCGGCATCGTGTTGCAGGCATAAAAAAGCCGCCAAACGAGGCGGCTCCGGGCTTTAAGTACAACAGCAGCACAACAGCAACGCCGCTTACTTTTTCAGCACCACACGATAGCGCGGGCTACCGTTTTCCAGACGGTCGATAGCGCTGTTCACGTCCGCCATATCAAACACTTCTACTTGAGGTTCAATATGATGGCGGGCGGCAAATTCCAGCATTTGCGCAATCACTGCCGGGCTGCCAACCGGCGACGACGACACCGAACGCTGGCCGCCCATCAGCGAGAACACATTCAGCTCGACCGGTTCCAGTACCGCACCGACCAGATGCAGACGGCCTTTCGGACGCAGGGTATTTACATAGGAACCCCAGTCGAGTTTTACATTCACCGTCGACAGAATCAGATCGAAATAACCGGCGGAATCTTTCAGCGCCTGCTCATCACGGGAATCCAGCGTACGGTGTGCACCCAGCTCCAGCGCTTCGGTGCGCTTGGCTTCCGACGAGGTAAAGGCCGTTACTTCACAGCCCCAGGCATTGAGGAACTGCAGCGCCATATGGCCAAGACCACCAATCCCCACCACGCCAACACGCGCCGTGGGTTTAACACCAAACTGCACAATAGGGTTAAACACCGTTACGCCACCGCAGAACAGCGGCCCGGCCACTTCGCTGCTGACGTTATCCGGCAGTTTCACCACGCTGGCTGACTGTGCCCGCACCTTGTCGGCAAAACCGCCATGACGGCCAACGATAGTGCCGCGCGCGCCGGCACAGAGGTTGTGGTCGCCTTCCATACAGGTCTGACACTCGTTGCAGTAACCGGAATGCCAGCCGAGGCCGACCCGATCACCCACCTGCAGTTTTTTCACATGAGCGCCCACCGCACTGATGCGCCCCGCCACCTCATGGCCCGGCACAAAGGGATAGCGGGTCATGCCCCATTCGTTATTCAGCATGCTCAGATCACTGTGGCAGATACCGCAGTATTCAACATCGATTTCCACATCATGGTCACCCAGCGGGCCCGGATCGTATTCAAACGGCTTGAGTTCACCACCCGGTTCGAAGGCTGCGTAGGCTTTGATCATGGTTGTTCTCCTGACATAAAAAATGGGCTTAGCGGTTAGACCTGAGCTGATGCCGGCGTGCGCTGTTCACACGCCGTTGTGTTAAACCGACAAAAACTGCGATGACTCAGACCAGCACCAGCTCAACACGGATATTACCGCGGGTAGCGTTAGAGTATGGACATACCTGGTGTGCCTTTTCCACCAATGTCTGAGCGACAGTGTTATCCATGCCCGGCAGGCTGATATGCAGCTCAACGTCGATGGCAAAACCCACACCCTTATCATTAGGGCCAATACCCACATGCGCGGTAATGGCGGTGTCGGCCGGCAGCGCGGTTTTATCCTGCATCGCCACATACTTCAGCGCGCCGATAAAACAGGCGGAATAGCCCGCCGCAAACAGCTGCTCCGGATTTGTACCATCACCACCGGCACCACCCAGTGCTTTGGGTGTGCTGAGTTTGACATCCAGCGCCTGGTCGGATGAGACAGAGCGGCCATCGCGGCCACCGGTTGAGGTTGCCTGGGCGGTATACAAAATTTCCATAGGATTCTCCGTTTTCGGTTCGTCGCTGCTGGCACCGTCTTCTGCTGTTTGCTTCTGCCCGCTGCCACCAAGATATAGTTATCGCGATAACTATTTACCTGTAAAAAATGGCCTTGTGCGGCCAGAACGGAGAAAATATTATCGCAATAATCTATTGCTCGCAATATAAAATCATTCCCCCTGCAATGCCCGGCGCAGAACATCCAGCCGCTCTTTCAGATCCATCAGCTCCGGAATGGCTGCATTACAGTGGCTGGCGGCACAGGCATTCACCTGCAACGCCTTCTCGCGCAGGCTGCGGCCATGCTCACTGAGGCGGATCTCCAGCAGCCGCTCATCGGCGCTGCTGCGCGAACGGCTGATCAGGCCCTCAGCCTCCATCCGCTTGATTACCGGCGTTAACGCCCCCGGCTTCTGCCCCAGACGCGCGGCAATATCCTTCAGCCCCAGACCGTCCTGCTCCCACAGAATCAGCAACACCAGATATTGCGGATAGGTCAGCCCCAGCGGCTCCAGCAGGGGTTTATACACCTGGGTCATCGCCAGCGAGGTGGCGTACAGAGAGAAGCACAATTGCTTATCGAGTAGCAGCGGATTGGAATCGGACATAAAGGCTCGGGCCTGTGGTGATCAAAGATGACAATAAGGGAATGCTGCCATAAGCCGGCGTTGCGGAACAGTGTTGGTGGCAGCTGCAGGCTGGCAGGGTGTGGGAGCGGATCTTATCCGCGACATGCGGGAGTGACCTGTGGGAGTGACCTGTGGGAGCGACTTTCAGTCGCGATAGCCTACTCACTCCCACATTCTGCTTTCTACTCGCTCCCACGCTCTGCGTGGTAGTGCCTGCTGTGTTGCTGGCTCTGGAAACGACTCGCTCCCACGCTCTGCGTGGTAGTGCTGCCGCTGGAGGTGGTTGTGTTCTGAGTTGTAGCCGCTGTGCGGGCTGGTTGCTGTGTCTGACTCGCTCCAACGCTCTGCGTGGTAGTGCTGCCGCTGGAGGTAGTTGTGTTCTGAGTTATAGCCGCTGCGCGGGCTGGCTTTTGTAGTTAGTTGAAGCCAATGCGGGGCAAGCCCCTGCGCCCCATGCAAGGAGAAGTATCTCCTTCCGATCCTCTCTTGCGGCTGTCCGGCGCTGTTCAGCCAACTGCAGCGATTATGCGGCACGCAAAACAATTCGCCCCGGATCGACTATACAAAATATCTATACAAACGCATCGCTCCGGGGCAGGGTTTTGCTCTGAAGGCCGCAGAATCACTTGGTTGACTGGCGCCGCACAAATGCCGCGTTTATTCAGACGCAACGCGGCTTTTCAAAACAAACAAAAGCAAGAACTAAAAAGCGGCTTCGCGTCATGGTTTTTATGCGCCTGCAGGACGCCGGTGTGGATAATTCTGCGCCGGTACGTCCCGGCATGGATGCCGGGCGAGCGAATAGGGCCATGGATGGCCCATTATTCGCGTTACTGAGACCGCAGGATTATTCAGATCGGGTAAAGTCCTGCACAGCGCGAAGCGGGCCGATTGTGTGCTCCTGCACAATCTGCATTTCCGCCATCCATGGCGGTCAGGAGTAAGCGCCCGACCGGCGTGAGGGGTAAGACCCCTCAAAGAGGTCATGGGGCCGGGCGGCAGCCCAAAAAGCCAGACCGCGCAGCGGCTACTCTGCAGCAAAAATAAGACCACGACAGTGAACAACTGTCGCCCTTAGCCTCTTGTAACCATTTTTATCAATTATTGAACCCATACCAGAACTTCAGTACTCTTCAGCCCAGCAGGGAAGCCGTATCCGCCGATATAACAACACCAGAACTCAGACCGTCAGGTCGGTTTATCTGACTCAGCACCGATACCCTCCCCGCCTGAAATCCGAAAGCTTTACCCACGCAATTCCTGCCCTGCGCTTACAAGGACGGGCGGTAGCGTGTGTGAAAGAAAATCAGCTGCTGTCTGTGACCGGAAGACACGGAAAACCTTCGACAGAAAAGTCTGTATATGCAAACAGTATATTTTCCGTTTGCCGGAATCTGATGCGCGTTTTCGCTCCGGCAGCAAAACGCGCATGCGCGAATTGATACCTTCAGCCCTGAAAGATGCCTGAAAAATCAATCATTTAGGGTTTTACGAAAAGTGATAACGCGCAAAGTGTAAAGAACGGTTCAGGGTAAAAGCGCGCATGCGCGTTTATATCCTGACAAGAAAGAGAATAACGATGATTTTTACAGCCCGGACAATGGGTTAGGCTGGAAATCTGAATAAGGGCTTAGGTGTGTTAACGAGCATGCCTACGAATAAACTGTTATATGCCAAAGGAGAACCCGTGGTCCAGCTAGAAAATATTGAAAGGGTAGCCCCCGGCATTGAGCATCTTTCACCTGATGAGCTTCATGCGCTGCAAAGATTTACGCTGCTGTGGACCTTGTTTGAGGCTCAAGTGTTAGATACTAGCGCTTCCGTCAAGAAGATCTCCGAAAAAGTTGCAGGCATTGAGCAGCAGAATATTGACGGCGGTTGGTTCGAAGAGCACCTAGTCTACTTTTCAAATAGGTATATTGAGAATGGCGGCACGAACTACCACTTTGAGCAACTTCACTTGCGCAAAAATGATAACCCTGCCTTGGTGCGTTCTGTGCTAACTGGAGAAGATACTAGCTCCGTTTCTCAGCTCATAGCTTGTCTGACCATAATTTTTCGATTTAGAAACAATTTCTTCCATGGCATCAAGTGGGCTTACGGTCTACGTGACCAGCTAGCTAACTTCACACACTCTGCAAGTCTGCTAGAAAAGTATTTGGAGAAGGTGCCGAATGGCATATAACAATCACATTAAATTCGCTCCCTGCGGTCGCCGGACGCTCGTACCTCGCGCCGTTTATGTGAAGCGTTAGCAGGCTTAAATATGCCATGGATTGAATTCGAAAAATCGGAAAATGAACTGGAAGAGATGTTCACTCAAATCTTCGAAAGTATAGAGTGCGTGATATTTGAGGCCTACTCCGTTCCGAATTTCGTGATCAAAGAGTTTGATTCAGTGGAAGGCCTAAATATAAATTCTGGCTCACTAATTGAGAGTCATGGTACTCAACTATCAATATGGTGTACCAGTGTCATGCCGCGGCCAAAGTTTCGAACCATTGAGCTAAGAGAGGGTGGCAGTCGCCAAGCAGTTGATGGTTGCGGTCTATTTAACTTACAGCTTGGGGGCTCTAGAGAAAGCAGCACCATCGTTGGAAAATTTAGTTATTTCACTGAAAGTGCAGCAAATAATAAGTACATAGGTTTAAATGGCCCAGAATTGGTAAACTGGAAAAATCACAAGTGGGCAGCAAAGTTACTAAAAAAGGCCATAGTGCAAACCGGCCAGCCTGCTAACAAGTCAAGCAAGAAGGACACGCTAAAGCGCGCCTCTTCTTGAGGCGTTAGGTGTAATTAATGATTCGAATTCGGCAACATGGAGAGAATAATACGTTATTCGATATAACGAATTTCCTGAAGGATATCGATGATTTTCTAGAAATTGATTCATGGCATATAAGTGTTGGTTGGTGTTCAGGTGAGAATGCCAAGCTAATCGAGCACGAGACTGAAAATGGTAAAACGTATACGGACTCAGAGTTTCGAAATCTATATTCAGGTATATTTCAAACAATTGATGGCGAGTTCGAGTTATCACTAAAAGGTAACGTAATTGCTAGTTTATTAGCCGTTGACTCAACGTTTTGGCAAATACAGTCTGCCAACTCGTCATTTGAGCAACACATGTTAAACAAATATGGTGCATATGAACCAAGCACCTAACCAGTGCAGCTTGCCGGACTTGGGTAAACTGTCACCTTTTTCGCGCTGCGCAGCAAAAAAGCCGCCAGTTCACCCAAGCCGCAACTGCAGGCGTTATGTGCAAATAGTGAAAGGAGAATAAATTGAGTTCTGATGATCGTGAGCGCACATTGGCTGATGTAGAGAAGACATTCTATGAGGCTATGAGTAAGAACACAGTATTTTCGTCCTTAAATCGTTCTGCATCGGCTCTTGAAAAACTTGCTGTTAATACTGAGGCTCTGACTGCAGAGCTTAAGAATGCCAATGAATCTTCCACTAAATTAACCAAAAGTCTAAATTGGCTAACTTTTGCTGCTGTTTTAATCGCCGCAGGCGCTTTGATTCTGGAAGTATACAAACTATGCGCTGCCAGCTAGCACATAACAAACCGCTTAAATACGTTCCGGCCACAAAAGACGTGGCCTCCACCGGACTCGCTAACGCTCGCTGTTTAGCGGGGCGTTAATAGGCCGTAGCAATGAATGACTCGCAATGGCAGAAATTTACCCGCCTCTGTGATAAGAGTTTTTAGAAATGTGAATTCCAAGAAGATCTTATAGATGCTTGCCTAGGCCATAATGATATAGCTAAGGTGGTTTACTACCACAATAAAGAGTCATCATTTAAGTGGCTAAAAAGTAGGGTTCCAGCAATCGACGACTTAGTCCCAGTCAAGGAAATAGAAAAAGAAAAAGAAAATCTTTAGGCTGTTCGTAATGCATTACTTTCATTTCCGTACTAAACCGGTTATTAACCAAGCTAGTCAATTTGTCAGCAAGCTGGCTGGACTCGCTTCACTCGCCCTTGCTGTCAGGCGTTATGTGAATTTAGCCGAAATAGTACAAAGAAACTCACAGTAGTGTTAATCAGACCAGCTACATGCAGAGAATCGTCCAGATCTATATTATCTATGCTTAAAAATGCCATAACATAGAGGTTAGTTGGTCATGGAAATAGGTGAAATTTACAATGTGGTCTTTTCGACAGGTCGCTATGAAATTGAATATGAAAATAATGTTAAATGTATTAAAAAAACACCAAAGTCCTACCGTGTAGAAAGAGAAGATGGTACTACTAGGTTGGTAGGACAAGATTCGATTTTGGAGTTAAATAAAATATCCAATATCACATAACAAGGCGGTGTTGTCGCCTTCGACTGGAACTACCATTCCGCTGGCACTCCATGTCAGCCCCAAACCGCGGCGTTAAATTTTCAAGGTAGCCATGACCAAGATTCGAGTGCCAATTTCTAGTGATATTTCTGCCGATGTAATGTTTTCATCGGATAGAACTTGCTGTGTATGTCGAGAGCGAGGCAAGGCTGTTCAAATTCATCATATTGATGAAGATCCTAGTAATAATTTATTCGAAAATTTGTCTGTGCTCTGTCTTGAGTGCCACAATGATACGCAGCTAAAAGGTGGCTTCGGCAGAAAGCTAAACGCTCCTTTGGTAATAAAATACCGCGACGAATGGATTGAAAGGGTTTCTGAAAGAAGAAAAATTGCTGATGAAATGGCAGTAAGCAGACAAGTTGGAGAGGTGAGCATAAGTCAACAAGTAGAAAAGACCACGTTTAAGGCGCATCCACCGATTGAGTTAAGAGATCCACCAATGGATTATATAAACTCTTTGCCTGATTTTAAGGCGGCGTTGCTATCTCAAGCACAGCCCAAATGGGACACAGGTGTAACAGCGACGATGTTGCAGGCAACATATGATTATATCGATAGCTTAACTGGCGTATTGGTTACTCTTTCAAACTACTATTCTCCAGAGCAATTCGGTGAGTTATCGCCACAACAATACTTTTCAGAGATTATTTCTTCAAGGTTTCAGTGGCATAGGACTATCGCAGAGCCGCATGGCCCAGGAACTATCGGAACAATAGTTAATGTGACGGTCGGCGGCAGTGTTATGAGCGATATTGAGACAATGGTAGAGGATATGGTTATGGCGCTGGTTGGCTACGATGATTCATTTGATTGGAGAGGTTGGCCAAAGCGGTGGCAGGGTCAAAAAATTTAACAAGCTCATGTTGTCGGACTGGTTTTCCGCTGCGCTTCAAACCGGCCGCAAATGCGAGCGTTAGAACCCCGTACTACCTTCCCTTAATCTGCCGCAAGTCCGCTGTCCTCAATCAGTCACCCCTACCCCGCTTGCTGTACCTGTTTTTCCAGTTCAGCCACCAAACCGGGCTCCAGTTTTAATTGCCGTGCCAGTTCCTGCAGGTAGGCTTTTTCCATAAAGTTTTGTTCATCCACGATTAACACCGAGGCCAGGTAGACTTCGGCGGCTTCTTCCGGTGCTTTTACCTGAGCGGCTATTTCTGCCGGGTCGAGTGGCTTGCGCAGTTCCTGCTCAACAAAGCGGTTTACGTCTGCCGTTGCGCCCATGGCCTGTACGGCGTTACTGATGCGCTGTTGTTCGGCGTCGTCAATATGGCCGTCGGCTTTGGCGGCGGCAATCATGGCAGATAACAGCAGCAGGCTTTCACGTTCGTTCGGTACGGGGGCGATGACAGCGGTCTGCCCTGGCAAAGCGGCCGGAGTCTGAATTGCGGCATCATGGTCGCTACCGGTCGCCGCTGCGTTTTTTCCGGCTTTCCAGCTCTGGTAGGTTTTAAAGGCAACAGCAGCCAGCGCGGCGCTGCCGCCGACTTTCAGCGCGGTTGAGCCAAGCTTGCGGCCGCTTTTTGAGCCCAGCAGCAAACCCAGTGCACCGCCACCCAAGGCGCCTTTGGCCAGGGTCGATAAGGTATCACTGCGTGCCTCACCTTCCGCCGGAATATTCAGTGCCTTCTCCGCGCCCTGCTTACCTTGCTGAGCAAGATCCGTGGCAGAGCTGAGGAACAGATTCACCAGTCCTTTAATATCCATAACGCATACCTGATAACAAATGAGTCCATTACCAGTATGCGGATTTAAATTTAAGGTTGGGTCAGGGATTGTGAGGAAGGGTCAGGCCGGGCATGCAAGGTTATGCGATAAAATTTACACAATAATAAGCAGGCAGCGCCTGTCACAGAGGTTAACAGCAGTAGCCTGAGCCGCTACTATCATTCCGTTACTCATTAAGTGCAGACGGAGTTATCGATGAGCAAGGATGCAGAAAAAACCACATTTACCGCGCAGTTATTCGCTCCGGCAAAAGCCGCTGGCGATGATCTGCGGGCGTTTCTGATTTTGCCTAAAGAAGTCAGTGATCTGCTGCCCCGCCGTGGCCGCACCAGTGTCGAAGGCACCATCAATAACCACCCTTTTCAGGCAACACTGGAGCCGGACGGCCAGCTCAGTCACTGGCTTAAAATGGATAAAGCCCTGTATGAGGCCTGTGGCGCAACAATCGGTAAGACTGTCACTGTAAAAATTGCCGCTATGCAAAAGGAGCCGGAGCCTGCGCTGCCCGAAGATTTTCAGACCCTTCTTGATGCCTCACCACAGGCTAAAGCGGTATGGGAAGCAACAACAACCATTGCCCGGATAGACTGGATTCACTGGATTGAGTCTGCCAAGCAGGCTAAAACCCGCGCAACCCGTATAGAAAACGCCTGCGATATGCTCGCCTCGGGTAAAAAGCGGGTGTGCTGTTTTGATCAGTCCGGGTTTTACAGCAAGGCTTTGCGTTCGCCGGACGCTGAAAATTAAGCAATATTAAAAGTCTGACAGACCTGATGCACAGGCCCGCCAAATATGCATTATTCCGCACATAATTCTTTATCGCTGTAACGGATAGTCAGATAGCGCTTCTGCGCTCTGGTTAATTTCTGAAAAATCAGCCGGTAAGAATGATCGACCATACGTTCCAGCTCACCGTCGGGCACATCGCCGTCCAGCAGCACGGTATTCCAGTGGGTTTTATTCATGTGGTAGCCAGCCATTACAGCGCTGAATACATCACGCAATTCCACCGCCTGCTGCGGATCACACTTCAGGTTAATCCGCGCTTTGCCGTCTTTTTCGTACAGCAGGGCAAACATTTTGTCCTGTACTTTATAAACATAAGCATCCGGGCCGAAGGGAAAATCCTCCAGCGCTTCGGGCTTACTCAGCAGATAAGTACGCAGAGTCTGGAAGTCCATTTACGCTCTCATATTTACGTTTGGCAAATCAGGGATTAAGTACCGTTGCACCATCGCTCGGCAGTTCGCGCGCCACGCGTTTTACCCGCGGCGTCAGCTGGCAGAACAACTCATAGCTGATGGTGCCACACAGTTCTGCGATATGGTCGACGCTGAGATGCTCGCCCCAGAGTTCAACCGGCGAACCGATCTGCGCGCGCGGATGGTCGGTAAGATCGACGGTGATCATATCCATCGACACCCGGCCAATCAGCGGGCATTCGACACCGTCCACCAGCACCGGCGTGCCGGCCGGTGCATGACGCGGATATCCATCACCATAACCAATAGCGACAACACCGACGCGGGTATCGCGTTCAGCCGTCCAGTCACCGCCGTAGCCCACGGTTTCACCGGCGGGTACGTCGTGGGTGCTGATCAGTTGTGATTCGAGGCTCATTACCGCTTTCAGGCCCAGCTCGGCAGCGCTTTTATAATTCAGCGGCGAGCTGCCATAGAGCATGATGCCGGGGCGGCTTAAACCTTCGGCGACCAGTTCATTGTTGGTGCGTTTTTCGGTCAGCAGGCCGGCACTGTTGCTGATGCTCAGCGGCACCGGCCAGTCGCGGCTGTAGAGGGTATCAAGCTGTGCGGCAAGTACCGGTGACTGCCATTCATCGGCACTGGAAAAGTGCGAGATCACATAGCGCAGCTCCAGTTGTTCATCGGCGCCGATCAGGGCGAGGATGTCGTCGGCCTCGCTGACGCGGACCCCTAAGCGGTTCATGCCGCTGTTGATCTTCAGCCACACGCCTACCGGCTGGCTCAGCGTGGCGCTGGCCCGGTCCTGCAGCTGTTTGCGGTGATGCACCACCAGCTGAATTTTGTGTTCGGCGGCCAGTGTCCATTCATGCGCGTCGTAAGCGCCCTGCAGCACCACCAGCGGACGGCGGATACCGGCTTCGCGCAGGGCCAGAGCCTCGTCAACACAGGCCACGGCAAAGCCGTCGGCGCTGCTCAGGGCGCGGGCGCAGTTGACCAGCCCGTGGCCGTAGCCATTGGCTTTGATTACCGCATAGGCCTTACCGCTGACGCCGGATTTGGCCAGTTGGTAATTGTGGCGGAAGTGAGACCAGTTGATTAATGCGCGCGTTGGACGTGTCATGGACGTGGGAACAACCTCGAAAATAGGTACAATAGCGCTTTGACCCTGCCACAACCAGTGATGCTGGTATCAATAACGCAGAGCCGCCATAAGGCGGGAATCGTTGCTGATACGGAATGCCGGGTATTTAGTGCAGGGCCGCCGGAGTACAATGCCGGCAGAATCTGCCGGGCGGCCATTATGTCAGGCCTGTCCGGCAAAAACACCCGCTGCCTCTGGCTGCAAACCCGCTACGGAAATCACCATGCCCAGTCACCCGCTGTTTACCGACAAAACCATTGCCCTCTCGGCAACGCTGGCGGCGACCATTGGCCTGGAAGAAGCCGTGCTGCTGACCGTGCTGAACGATGCCGCCAGCATCCAGGGTCAGCAATGGGCGCGGCTGCATAATCAGGCACTGCGCAATCAGCTGCCGTTCTGGGATGACGTCAGCATCCGCCGGGTACTGCGCAGCCTGCTCGATAAAGGCCTGCTCAGCCTGCAGGGGCCGATGTTTCCCGATGCCGAAGGTCTGATTTACGCCTTCAGCGCCGCGCAACCACAGGGGCGTGCGCAACCCGGCAGCGAAGCACAGCCACAGCAAAGCATTGCCCCTACACAGCCAGGCCACTTTAAGCAGCCGCTGGAATCGCGCTGGCAGCCACAGGAAGACACCCTCGCCCGACTCGAACAACACGGTATTCCGCGCAGCTTTGCCTGGGCCCAGCTGGATACCTTTATTCTGCAGGGACAGGAACAGGGCGCGAACCGCAATGACTGGAACACCCGCTTTTTCCGCCATGTGAAGAGTCAGTGGGTATTCACTCAGAACGATGCACAGAAGCAACAGCGCACTCTTGAGCGTGGTTTTCAGGGCACCGCGGCGGGCGTGAGCATACAGGAACGCAGTGCCTTTAAGCCGGCACAGGATGAAGCTGCCCCCATCAGTCTCGACTGGCAGCCGAGCCAGGATGCCTGCCAGATTCTGCAGCGTGCCGGTATCGACCCGCAGTTTATTACCGATGCCGTGGCCGAGTTTGTACTCTACTGGGCTGAACGCGGCGACGCGTTTAAAACCTGGAACAGCAAGTTTATTCAGCAGGTGCGCCAGCAATGGGCGCGCTACAGTGCCTCGGTGGAGCATTCCTCTCTGCCGACCCGTATTCCCGATAACTGGCAACCGGCGGAAGACTGCTACGACATTCTCGCCATGGGTCATATCGACCGTCAGTTTGCTCAGGGTCTGGTACCGGAATTTGTGCTTTACTGGCGCGACTCCAATCAGGTACACAACAGCTGGAACAGCCGTTTTCTGCAATACGTTAAACAGCAATGGGGCAAGCGTTTAGCCCAGACTTCGTCAGGAGAATCCTATGGCACGCACACCGGCCAGCACACAACTGCTCAACCGGGTTACGCAACAGCTGAAGCAAGCGTCCAGCGACTCAAAGACACCAGCTGGTGAAACCCTGGCGCACGAGCCGAGCATTGAGCAGAAAGAAGCCATTAACCAGATTTTTGAGCTGTTCCGCTTTAATTATCACAACCAGTTTTTAAAGGCCTTTCCCGACCTCGACACCATGATTATGGCGAAGCGGTTATGGGCGCGGCTGCTGGGTGAATACAGTGGTGACGTGATGATGCGGGCCGCTGAAAGAGCGGTAAAAGAAAGCAGTTTTCTGCCCAGTGTGCACGAAGTACTGGCCCGCTGCGACGTGGCCGACAGCCTGGGTTTACCCTCGGCCCACGCCGCTTTTATGGAAGCCTGCCGCGCGCCATCACCGAAAAAAGAATTCAACTGGAGCCATCCGGCGGTGTATTACGCCGGCCGTGCCAGCGACTGGTTTTTCCTGGCTAATAACGTCGAAGAAAAAACCTTCCCGGTATTTAAACGCAATTATGAAATATTGCTGAAGCGCCTGCAGAATGGCGAAAGTATCGAGATGGAAGTGGCCAAAGCGCTGCCCGAACACAGCGAGACACCACTGCCGCGTAAAGAGCAGCAACAGCGGCTGCAGGAACTGAAGAAGCAGTTAAGTTAAAAAAAATCCCGGAATACTCCGGGATTTTTTTATTTAAATCATGATGAAGCGCTGATTACACTTCAAAAGCCTTACCGTTAAGGCACCAGCGTCCAGCGCTGGTTATTCCCACCCCAGTTATACCAGGTTCCGGCGTTATCTCCGGCATTGCTGCCGTAACCATCCACCACCTGTTCCGGTAATGTACGCATAGCTACTGAGCCATCGGCATTCAGGCTGAAGCGCTGATTAGCATTGCCATTGCACTGCCAGATCATCAGGTTGGCGCCGTTGGCAAAGTTGCCGCCATTATCCAGACAAAAGCGGTTGTCCTGCTGGCTGCGGATTAATCCGCTACTGGCGTCGTAATGCCATTTCTGCCAGTTGCCGTTATTGCAGGTCCACTGGCCTACGTTGGTGCCGTTGCTCATGTTGGCATTGCTGATATCCAGACACAGGCCGGAGGCATTATTAATAAACTGCACGTAGTCCACCGCTGGCGGAATATTGCCCACCTGGAACGGTGCGTAAACCACACCGGCTTTATCCAGCTCTTCACCGGCGCGGCCATGCAGGCCAACAATCTGCCAGCCAGCCGGAGCATTAAAGGTCTGACAGCTGCCGGTGGTTGAGCCCGCCGCTACGCTGCGGTTCTGACTGGTGGTAAAGCGGCTGTAGAAAATACGGGTTCTGCCGTCTTTCTGGCCGCTGCACAGCTGCAGTGATGTCAGGTATTCACCACTGTTGAGGTTCAGCACATGATCCGTACCGCCATTACCGCCGTGCGATAGCACGAAGCCGTTGCTCAGGGTCAGGTCGATACGGTCAACGCGGGAACCGGCGCGGATATTAACGCCGCTTACAGCCGGATTCTGCGGTAATACCGCCACATCGTTAAAATGCGTACCGTGCGGGCCACCAAAAGGATCGCTCAACTGGCGGTCGGCCGGGGTGGAATATACAAAGTCAGTCTGCAGCGGTGGGTGGTCAGATAAACGCAGACCATCGCTGGTGTTGTCGTCCTGACGCAGCAGGTGATAGACCGCATCCAGCCCGACAAAACCGTTATCGCGGAACAGCACTTTATCGACAATTTCGCAATCCGGGGCCGAGGTCTGCGGATCACAGGTCAGGGCATCAGCGCCGCTTACCGGCACGTCGCCGTTACGCGACAGTTTGAGCCAGGCATCGCTGAAACCACGGTTCAGCAGTTCCCAGATATTATCGCCACTGCGGGTATAACGGGTGTTGGTATCGCCCATCACGATCACCGCATTACCGGCAGAATTAGCATCGATATAGCTGATTAACTGGCGGATATTGCCACGACGGGCAGCCAGATCGGCATCGCCCACCTGAGCCTGGGTATGCAGGTTATAGATATCCACATACACACCTTCTGCCAGACGGGTGCGCGCCAGGGTGAAGCCCTTAGGGGTTAAACAATCAACGCCATTACAGTCTTTCCAGCGGACCCGTTCCCAGTCGCTGTACGGGAAGCGGCTGAGGGTATTCAGGCCACTGCCAATGCCCATGCCGCCGGTGGTGGCGGAGCGGTATGGATGGGTGTTGCAGGTGTCATAGAGTGCGGCGTGATAGTTAAAATCTTCCTGCACGTTCACCACATCAAATTCGTTGATATAACAACTGATCTCTTCCGTGGCGCTCTGGCGCGGCGATACCGCACTGGAAAACAATTCCAGTAAACCGGCCACGTTGTAGGTGAGCGTACTGAAGCTGCCTTCCTGTGAGGCCGATACCTGAGCAGGCGCGGCACTGAGTGCGGCCAGCATCATGCCGGCGGTCAGCATGGATCTGTTCATAAGTGTTACCTTCGTATTTATGATTATTATTTGGCCCATCGCAATCAGATTGCGGTACTTTTGTACCACATCAGAACTCATCCGCGGCAGGACAACACGGGCCGCTGCGTAACACGCCAGATGCCAACAGCGGCCCATCATGACCAGATGGCGGAAAACCACTCGTTTTCCGCCACCATGAACGATCAGTTCAGACGGGCGATGACACTGGTGCCGGTGTATTCCAGCGTTACCCCGTAATCACCGGCATCCACATGGCTGAACTCACCGGCAACCTTACCTGCCTGCAGCAAGGTATAAGCAACCCCGCTTTGCGGCGTCAGGCCGGCAAAATCGAGAGTCAGCGTGGCACCATCAATAAACAGGGTTTCAGCAGTAGCAACCTGAGTGTTGTCTGCATCCATGGCCAGCTTCAGTACTGCAGCGCCATTCAGGGTGATATTGCCGCCCAGCTGCAATGCACCACGGGCATCAACCAGTGCCGTACCTGAGTTCACAAACAGATCGCCCTGACCGAAGGCCGAAGCAGACGCTGCTTCCAGCGTACCGCCGTTAATCACGGTGCCACCGCTGTAGCTGTTGTTACCGGTCAGCGTCAGGTGACCACTGCCGGCTTTGCTCAGCTTGCCGGCGCCGCTGATGTCGTTGCGCCACCAGTCACGGGCAGAGAAACCGCCATCACTGGCTTCCATAGTCACGCTCACATCCCCCAGGAAAGCGCCGTAACCGTCAGCCGCATCGACCAGATTAATGCGTCCCCAGCCGTTGGAGTCATCCAGAATCGGATAGCCGGAATCGACTTCGGTGGTAAACAACACCGCCCGGCGCTGGGCGTCGGACAGATAAGGCTGGCGGGTTTTCAGCAGGGCTTCCGCACCTTCAGGCACGACCGCAGGCTGGCCGGCTTTGCTGCTGTCCTGTGGCAGACCGTAGGTCATACGGAAGCGGTATAACGCCTTGATCGCGGCGTGGTCATCGTAGTCATTATTGTTAAACACATCGGCATTAACGGTAACGCCGTCGGCCTCGATAACGCTGCCGGTTTCACCTTCTGCCAGAGTGCGGTGGGCATAGTCGTACAGACTCATACCCGCTTCTGCGGCTTTGGTTTCGTAGAAAGCATGCAGCTGGTTGTAAGCGGCCTGGCCGGACTCATAACCTGCTGTGGTGTTCAGCGCATCGGCCGCACTCATCAACGCCATAATGCGGCCACCAATCACATCCACAGGCGAGTGCATACCGGCAACAATACGGTTTTCACCCAGCTCAGAACCGCGCACAACATGCTCGGCAAAACGTTCCGGGAAGGCATACGCCAGCGACAATGACGACACCACACCGGCATTCGTGTGACCACTCGGATAACCACCGTCTTTGCGCAGGCTCTGTTCATCACCGCTGTTACTCTTACGGCGGGCACATACCAGCCCCGGAATCACACTGACATCGCTGTTATACATATCGAAATTAATGTCTGCCGGTGCACCACTGCTGTTGATACAGGTACGCAGATCATTGCCGAGATATTCCACCGCACCGGTGCTGGTCATACGCCACGGGCGCGGGGTCGAGAAAATATATTTGGAACCACTGGTTGATGTTGCCGCCATGTTGTAACGCACATTATTGGTGAAACGTACGGCTGCGCCGAACGCGCTGTTTTCATCACCGGTAAAAGTCCAGCTGTCATCACTGTCGCCGAGGTAATGGCTGTCTTCCAGCACCTGCGCCACGGTCGGTTCGGTAATATCGTAATAGGTGCCGCTGTTCGCCACGTAGTCTTCGGTCAGCGGGCCAAAACCATCAACAACGGAATAGCTTTTACCGCGGCGGTCATCGAGATAAGCGCGGATTGCTGCTTCGTCAGAACGCTCAGCCGTAACTTTTTCAACGTAGGCAATATTGGCCGCCCAGACCGCTGCATTTTTAATCGGACTGGCTTCATAACTGTCCGGACCGCTGCCGCTGGCGGCACTCTGATAAGCGTCACTCGTGCCTTTCCAAATGCTGTTAATACCTTTCAGGGCATGTGGATAGGGGTTGTCATGAATGCTGTATTTCAGCGTACTGTGACCATTATTTTTACCGTATAAAATCACCGGCAAAGGATAGGCAGCATCAGGGGCTGCTACATATTGCTCAAAACCCAGGCCTGCAGGCATTACCGGTTTGCTGATGTCTGCCGTGCTGTTGTCATCGTTATTATCGTCGCCACAGGCACTCAGCATCAGCGTAGCGGCCGCGACCATGGCCAGATACAGACCGTTGCGTTTATTCAGGTTTTTTTCAGTATTCATAACGTTCACTTGGTTGTCGGATTTAAAATTTGTCAGATTTAAAAAGACATAAACCGCATGCCAAGCATGCGATCTATGTTGAGAGAGACACCAGTGAAGACCGGCTTAAGCAGCACAAGGGGACATTACAGTTCTGTGAAGTTTTCCTAACAGGATATCCACAGGCCGGAATTATTTAGGGGTGGTTAATATTCAGTGATCAGAAAAATTCAGACTGATACCGGCCAGTATTTCTGTACCTGTGGTGGAATAACTGTAAACCCGGTTGGTTTTATCAACGAAAAGGTCAAAGGGTTCGTTGCCGAGATTGCGGGCATCCAAAGAAAATGTCAGTTCCGGGCTGGCATTCCAGCGCAGATAAGCACCGGTAATTAATGACGCATTCACACCTTCGCGATCATTATTATTCGCGCCCGGCACCCGCGTCAGATATTGCGAGCGCGCCTTTAATGTCAGACCGGCGCTGACATTCTGGTTGCGGAACCATAATTCACTGTTCACAACATGGCGTGATAACCCTGGTGCTGGCAAGGTGGTAACGCCGTCATCCAGCGGATAACGGACCAGCCCTCGATTCAGTGCATAGCTAACCCGCACACCAAAATTCTGCAGCGCAGCAGGCAAAAAATAAAATGGCAGTTGCAGGTTCAGTTCAAGACCACTGATATCGGTTCCCGGCCCGTTCACCGGCCGCCGGTAAGTATATAAACCGTCGCTCAGTGCCAGCTGATCCCATTGCGGGTTGTAATATGGCAACTGCTCCAGCGTCAGCTCTTCAACCTGCGCGACAACCAGGCTGTCGATGCGTTTATAAAATAATCCGGCGGAAAAAAACTGCTGCTCATCACCGTACCATTCCGCAGAGACATCAAACGAGTGCGCGCGCGACGGTTGCAGTTGGGTATTACCACCTTCCACCAGCCGGGCACTGCTGCGTAATAATAAGGGTGACGTCAGGTCTTCTATCGATGGTCGCGCCAGATCACGGCGATAACCGAAACGCAGCAATAAATCATCGCGTGCCTGCATAACCAGATGAAACGCCGGTAACCAGTCAGCGTAATCTGAGCTGTTATTAACGGTGCTGCTGTCGCTGTCTATCGACCAGCGCCCGCGCACAAGCTGATGGGTAGCCGAATAACGCAGGCCCAGATCGCCACGCAGTGGCCACGGCCATTGCCAGAATTCGTAAGAGGTCTGCCACCAGGATGACCAGGTATATTCGTTTAACCGCCGCTGCTGTAACGGATCATGCACCAGTGCGGTGTTTGTCCCAAGAGCGTCAATAACCGCGTGGCTGCCAACAATCCAGTGATGCGGTAACCCTGATGGCCCGGGACCAGCGGAAAAATCACCGGGGGTACGCTGGTAAAATTCACCGACCGGGCCATTAATATCACTGTTGTTATATTCGCCCTCGGCGCGGTCATTTAAAAAGCCCTGCAACTGCGTCCCGGCAAAGTGTCTGAAATTATCATTGTGCTTAATGTCGAGCTCGAAGGAAGCAACGCGGTACTGATTCATTACCTGATCTTCACGCAGATTAATCTGATACAGCTGCCATTCCTGCGGATTGGTAATATCAAAGCCGTAATGATTAAGCGCAAAGCGATCGTTCTGGCGCAGATCAAAACTGAAATCCTGAGCGTACGACATCAGCGTCACTTTATCGTGGTCCGGACTGTCGAAAACCGAGCGCTGGTAACCCAGCGCCGAATGCAGACGTACGCGTTCTGATAACGGTAAATACCAGTCAAATTTTAATTGGCCGAGGCGGGTTTCGTCGGTTTCGTAATTATGTTCGCTGCGGATATCAACGCCGGAAAAATTACCGTACACCATACCGGCATGACGGGTTGCAAAATCGTTAACCCTGATATGACTCAGGTCCTGGGTTTTCAGTCCGGCCGAACTGATATGGTATTCGTGCATGGTTTGCTGACTGCGGGCCATAAAGGCCGTCAGGTCAAAGTCGCCCCAGCCGGTGTTGTGCCATTGCAGTGCGCTGTTTAAGCCGTAGGAAATTTGTTCACGATCGAGAATATCGTAACGGTTATGGCGCGGATAAAAGACTGCGCCATTTTCCAGCTGCGTCTGCTGTTCAACACTTAATGCCGGCTGCTCTCCCCAATCAGCGGTTTGCCAGCGTACGGTGGAAAATCCCCGCTCCTGAGTTGCCCGGGTACGGTAACTCAGCCCGATTAACCAGCCGATGGTTCCTGCCGTGCCGTTATCGCGGGCCCCCTGTAATCCACCCGATAAGGCAAACCCCTTACCATCATGGCTGAGGTTCTGTTCATTCTGCAGCGCGAACCATTGCTGGCCGGCGTTGTTATCCGCCAGCGGCAGCGGCGTGCGTAAATAAACCGAACCGGCAATGGCACCTTCTTCCGTTCGCGCCGCCGCAGATTTATCCAGCTCGACCTGAGTAAAAAGCCCCGGCGGCAACATATCAAAATCAAAACTGCGCGAATTATTCACCGAGCCCCGCGCATCGATGCTGGTACCGGTAGCCAGCATCGGCATGCCGTTCACCAATACCCGGGTAAAATCAGCCCCCAGGCCGCGGATACTGAGATTACGGTCCATACCGGCTTCCTGACTGAAAGCCACGGCGCTGGTTGCCGCAACGGACGAGGTAAGATCATTATTTCCGGCTAGCTGACCGCGGGATAACGTCGCGCGGGTGCTGAGGGTATTGCTGTTATAACGGCTGGCCAGCGACGCATCGCGGATAAAAGGCGCTGCGGTAACGATGACTTCTTCGGCGATGTTGTTGGCCGCCGTTTCTGTTGCATCCTGCGGCTGAAAAACCAGCACCACTCCGGCAGCGGTCTGGCGGTAATGCCAGCCACTGTTGGCGGTGGCATAGTTAAGAAATTCGCTCAGCGAACAATCACCCAGTGGCTGTGCCAGCCAGGTTGTATCCGGCTGCGGATAATTGGTCAGCACCGCCAGCTGATAACGGTCAGACACCTGCTGAATAATATGACTGAGGGTTGTCTGGCTGACGCCATCATAGAAGCAGCGGTTGGCGGCCTGTGTATAAGCGCTGCCGGTCAGCAGCAGGCCGAGCCCCAGCTGCGGCCATAATCTGCGCCAGCTGCGCATGTTCCGTTGCTCTTCAGCGCGTTTCCGGATCATTGCCCGACAGCAGTATCAGATCGTCACTGACCTGCAGTGACAGATCAAACAAACTGGCAATCAGGCTGAGGGTTCCTTCCACATCGCTCTGGTTATAACGGCCGGAAAACGGCAACGTCTGCTCAATGCCCTGCAAACGGATGGGCCGCGCCGAATAGCGCTGTAAATGCGCGACCACATCGGCCAGCGGTTCCGCCTCTGCACGGCGCCAGTCCTGACGCCAGTCGGATACCACGGCACGCTGGAAACGTTCGCCACGGTCGGCACTGATACGCACACCGTCACCGGCATGCAGCGTCCATTCCTGCCCGGCGAGCGTTACCCTTACTTCGCCATGCTCAACCACAACACTGACCGCTCCGGCGGTGTTATCCACATTAAATGCGGTACCGACAACCCGGATCTGCACCTTGCCGGTATCAACATAAAACGGTCGCTGCTTATCGGCTGCGACCGAGAAATAGGCTTCGCCCTGAGTCAGGCTGACCAGCCGCTGTTTTTCCTCCAGCACCACCGATACCGCAGAACCGGCATTCAGGTGTATTTCTGAACCATCCGCCAGGCGCTCACGCCGTTGCTCGCCCACGGCGGTATTAAAACTGAGCGGCTGAACAGCCGGTACAGACGGCTGCATTAGCAGCGGATAAGCCAGCACCAGTGCCAGCATCATGGCCAGTGCCGCCGGTGCCGGCCACCAGCGCGGGCCGGATACAGGCCGCAGCTTTTGCCACAGTGTTTGCAGCAATTTTGCTCCCCTGACTGGCAAAACCTCCTCGCCCTCTTCCGCCGCAACTGACGGAGCTTTGTGGTTTGCTGTGGCCACACGTTCCAGCGCGATTAATAACTCCTCGTCGTGTTCACCCAGCTGTTGCTGCAGCCAGCTCATGGCTGCCGCATGCTGCGGGCTTTGCATCAGCCAGCGTTGATATTGTTGCTGTTCTGCCGCGTTCAGCTCATGCAGCCGGTCGTACCAGTCTGCAGCCTGTTCACGGATGTTATTGTCTGTTGTTTGTATGGTCATATACCGCGTATTCCGCACTAACTTTTCAATTCCGGCGGTCGGCCGGCGCCGGATTAACAGCCACTTTTTTCCATGGCTTCCGCAATGCTCAGCGTGGCTCTGGTGATGTGTTTTTTAACGGCTTCGATGTTCATATTTAATTCCTGCGCAATCGTTTCACGCGATTTGCCCTGTAAGCGGCGCATGACAAAAACCTGCCGTCTTAATGGCGGCAGCTGCTGCAGGATTTTTTCTAGTTGTTCCAGCTTCTGCGCCTGAATATGCACATCGTCCAAGGGGATGGATGCCATTTCCGGTACGCTGTCACTGCCGGATGGCTGCTGGCGGTTACGGTTCCAGTAATCAAAAACCACACTGCGGGCCACGGTCAGGCTATACGCCAGCAGGTTATCCACCGGTTTTTTCGCCACCGCCGTTAATGCGCGCACCAGAGTGTCGTGCAGCAGGTCGTCCACGTCCTGATGGTTGTACACCCGGCTGGCAATATAGTTGCGGATATTCGGCAGATGCCCGGTCAGCTGCTGAGCATAAGCCTGAGGCTGATTACACTTAACCCCGGCAGAATATGACTTGCCTGCTGACATGGAGCCCCCGATATCGCATACAGAAGGGCGCAATCTGCCAGCGGCGGATGACAACATTATGAATAAACCCCCGAATTATGCCGGAACGGCTGAGCAGCCATGCGCTGCTCCAGGGCCTGTTCACACTAATTAAAGGGAAGAAGACGCCGCAAGGCGCCAAAGGGGGACATTACAACGGAAAATAATTCAGCGGCTGAGTGCCAGTTCTACCCGCTCGCCGGCATTCAGTGTCTGCACACCACCGCCAGACTGTGCACGCACACTGCCTTCCAGTACCTCAAGTGCCACAACCCCCTCGCCCATCTGCAGTGCAAAAGCACTGGCATCGGCGCGCAGTCTCAGGGTTCCGGCCTGCGCCCAGAAAGGCCGGGCATTGTCCGGAGCAATAATAAACAGCACTTCACCACGCAACAGCTGCACGCGGCGCTGCTCAGCGGTATAGCGTACCGCCACGCTGCTGTTTTCCTGCAGGCGCAATTCTGAACCGTCATCCAGCCGCAGCGCACGCTGTTCGGCGCTCACCGTGCTGTAGGTTTCCACATCCGCCGCCTGTTCATTCTGTGCGGGGGCCAGAAACAGATACACCAGCAATGGCACCCCCACCAGCAGCAGTAACGCGGCCAGCAGCATACGCGGGTTTCCCGGTGTTGCCTGATGCTCTGCGGAAGAGTCGTATCGTCCTGCCATAAAAGGCCTCATATCATTCCGGATCGGGTGATTTTGTTGTTATGGGCTGCCACTGTGACAGAACAATTACCCTAACACCGCAATCCATTCTCAGGCATGAGACTTTTCGCTAACGCCGGCCAGGCAGGCAATAACTGACGCATATCAGCCCTGCGACACCCTGTCGCATCCCGCACAGGCGCCCCAGCAGTTACCCTGCGCGCCATTGATGTATTTATCTTTTTATTGCGGAGTATTTATGCCGGCCTTCCGACCATCGTTATTAGCGTTTCTGATTACTTCCCTGAGCGTGCAGAATGCCCTGGCGGCAGAAGCTGATACTGCAACCCAACTGGAGCCGATGGTGGTTACCGCTCCGCCAATGAGCGATGTACTGACAGTTACCACCGACCCGAAAGCGCCGCGCCAGCCCATTCCTGCCCATGATGGTGCCGATTTATTAAAGAATATTCCTGGCTTTTCAGTGATCCGCAAAGGCGGTACCGACGGTGATCCGGTATTCCGTGGCATGGCAGCATCACGCCTGGGCATTTTACTGGATGGTGAAATGATTCTCGGCGGCTGCGGTATGCGTATGGACCCGCCCACCGCTTATGTTTTCCCCGAAGCCTATGACGAAGTGACCGTATTAAAAGGCCCGCAAACGGTTAAATACGGCCCCGGCAACAGTGCCGGTGTGGTGATGTTTGAACGTGCTGCGCCGGATTTTTCCACTACGCCGGTACAGGGCGAAGTCAGCCTGCTGGCAGGCAGCGCCGACCGTAACGATCAGGTTGCCCATTTGCTGGCCGGTGGCCAGAAAGGCTATATCGATTTAAGCGGTACCCGCTCCGACGCCAATAACTATGAAGACGGTGACGGCAACGAAGTACACTCGGCCTATACCCGCTGGAGTACCAACGCAGCACTGGGCTGGACGCCGGATAACGATACCCGCATCGAACTGAGCGGCGCCAGAAGCGATGGTGAAGCACGCTACGGCGACCGCAGTATGGACGGCGCAGAATTCGATCGTTCCAATCTGGGACTGAGCTACGAACAGGAAAATATCTCGCCGCTGTTTAATAACGTAAAAGCCCGTATTTACCGCAATTACGTTGACCACGTGATGGATAATTATTCATTGCGCGCTAACAGCGGTATGAAAATGGTTTCCAACCCGGATCGTTTAACCAAAGGTGCCAGCCTCAGCAGCACGCTGGCATTAAGTAATACGACCGAACTGGAAATCGGCGTTGATACCCAGCGCAACGAACACTCGCTGCGTAAAGCCAGCAGCATGAGTGGCACACCGGATTACGAAAGCCTGAGCCGTGTGGATGATATGCGCTTCGCCAGCAACGGTATTTATGCCGAACTGGATCATCGCTATAACGCTGGCCACAGTGTGCATGCCGGTGTACGCATCAATAAAGATAAAGCCGAAGATTTACGCAGCAATAAAACCACCAGTGACACCGATGACAACAACACGCTGCGTAATGGTTTTATCCGCTACGAACACCAGCTGAACAACACCAATCGTTTATACGCCGGCCTGGGACACAGCGAACGTGCTGCCGATTACTGGGAGCGCAGTAAAAATCCGGCAGCCACCAGCACTATGATGACAGGCATGGCATCAACCTTTGATATTGATCCGGAAAAAACCACTCAGCTGGATATCGGCGCGCTGCACAACAGCAAGGATGTGCAGGCATCGGTATCGGCATTTTATACCAAACACAAAGATTACATCCTGATTGAAACCCTGCCGGATGTGAGTGCCTTTGCCAGTAATGCACGTAATATCGACGCCACCAGCTACGGTGCAGAAGCCGACAGCCGCTGGGAATTTACCCCCGGCTGGAACATCACCGCCACCCTTGCCTGGGTGCATGGCGAAAACGACAGCGACCAGCGCGCACTGGGCCAGATGCCTCCTCTCGAAGCCCGCTTCGGTCTGAATTACGACAACGGTTTATGGTCAGCCGGTGCGTTATGGCGCCTGGTCGCAGAGCAGAACCGCGTTGCTGAAGGCAGCGGTAATATTGTCGGTCAGGATATTGGACAAAGCGGTGGCTTTAATGTGTTCTCGCTGAATGCCGGTTATCGCCCGCTGGACGATATGCTGCTGACCGCCGGTATCGATAACCTGTTTGACGTAACCTACGCCGAACATATCTCCCGCAGTGGCGCAGCTATTCCGGGTTACGAAAGCACCACCCGGGTAAATGAACCCGGACGCACACTATGGTTAAAAATGCAGTGGGCGTTTAAATAATACAACCGCCCCTGAATCATCGGCCAATATCGTGGTTATCCGGCCCAACATCAGTATCTGCTGAATTGGGGCCGGAGCCATATTGGGCAAAGAATTATCCAGAGTTGCCTTAAACACACTGTTACATTAATACCGCGATAAGCACTGCTATACTGCCCCGTTGCAACAGTAATAATGGATTATTCGGGTTATGACCGCTCACACCGGAACCTTACGCAGTGTCCTGTTGGCAGGAATGATGATTGTTCTGCTGCTGGCTAATCAGAGTCAGGCAACGCCAGATAATATTCGCGTTACCATGCTGAATCCAAGCACTCCGGCCAATCTCTTCTGGAATATGCAAACACAGTTTATGCAGGCGGCAGCTGCAGATCTGGGGATTGATCTTGAAATTGTGTATGGCGCAGATAATCGCTTTCACACAACGCAACAAGCCTACGACATTCTTAACCGTGAAAACCCTCCTGATTATCTGATATGTAATTACTTTTTCTCTCAGGGCTGGCAGATTCTTCAGGCTGCAGAAAAAGCTGGCGTTTATACGCTGCTCATCAGTACCGATATTCCGCAACAGGATCAGAAAGACGCGGGTACACCGCAGGATAAATTTCCGCATTTTCTTGCGCGCATCATGCCGGATGACCGCCAGGCCAGTTATGAATTAAGCCGACAACTGATCGCCGAAGGCAGGCATTTATCATTGCAGGGCGCCAGCGGCAAATTAGAGCTGATTGGTATCTCCGGCATGCGTGATACATCAGCCACCGTCTTGCGCAATGAAGGACTGCTGCAGGCAATCAATGAGCAGGACAATACGCTGTTGATGCAATTGGTACACGCTAACTGGTCAGCCAGCACCGCTCAGCGACAAAGCTGGGCGTTGCTGCAACGTTATCCGTCTGCCAGTCTGATCTGGACGGCCAGCGATGTAATGGCCATGGCTGTCATACAACAAGCTCAGGCGCTCGGACGGCATGCGGGTAAAGACATTCTGATTGTCGGTACCGACTGGACAGCAGAAGCCCTCAACGCCATTGACGATGGTTCATTATTCGCCTCCGCCGGAGGACAGTTTATGGATGGTGCGCTGGCACTGGCCATAATTTACGACCACGCCAATGGCAAAGGGCCGGATGCACAGGAAGCAAATATTCTGCGGCGCATGGATATTATTACGCACAGTAATCTTGCCCGTTACCGACAACTGTTGGACCCGCAGCGCTGGCAGAGTATGAATTTCCGCAGCCTGACCCGCAGCCACGGAACATCAGCACAGAAATATGCCTTTGATACCCGTGATGTGATGCAACGTTTATTACTGCCAGCGAACGATACTGTCAGCAACCGTCCTCACCAGCAGCGCCGTACTACCCACTGACTTACATCACTTCAGAACCGTATTATCGGCGGCCTTCTCTCAACCGCATTGCGCCGCCCAGAATGTCGCCAGCTCCCCGGCAGTACCATTAAACTGTTCACGGTCACAGGGGCCGACACCATCGACGGTATGCGGCTCATCACCGACATTACCATCGGTGTATTGCCACAGGGTCCACTGCGACCATGGTGACGGTACAACCGGTGCTGCACCGTAGCGCGCCAGCCACAACCAGCAATTTGACAGCACCGTTTGCTCCGGGCGGGTAATACCAGCTGCGGCCAGAGCTTCACGCAGCGTATTACCGGAATACAATCCGGGATAGCGTCCGGTTACTGAATAAATATGGCTGACAAAGGCTTCCGCTTCCGCCAGCGTCATGCTCTGACCCTGAGTATTATCTTCAAAATCGAGCACCAGCAGGCCATCGTTGCCGGCTACGCTGAGAAAATGCTCAGCCTGTCCGACAGCATCACCACCGGTACCAAAATGATACGCACCGAATTTCAGCCCCACGCCATGTGCAGCATCGCGATGGCTGCTGAACGTCGGATCGGTGTAACTCTGCCCCTGGGTGGCCTTATGAATAACCGCAAGAATACCGGCGTCTTTTATCTGCTGGAAACTGCTGATCTGATTATGGTGGGAAAGGTCGATGACGGCGTTAAGCATCGCAGACTCCTTGTCGGCAAATGGCAGGCGGGTTCCGGCAGAAACTCTGCGCCGGATAAATTCAGTGAATGAAACACTGATTCTCAGATGCAGACTAGCCTATATTATCCGGGAGTGCAGGACAAATACCGTATAGACTGCAATATCTGCCGGTCAGGCAGAATCGCAACAGACGCCCATTTTTTGGCAAGAAACCTATGCCTTTTTTCACCTCCGTACTGAATCAGTTTCCTGAGCACAGCCTTGAAGTAAGGACGATTAATAAAGACCGACAGCGCCAGTGCTTTATTGTCCACAGAAAACCACAGGCGCCGCACTGGCAGGAAGAAAGCGCTCATGAAATTAAAAACGATGAAATATCCCGGGTGATTGAAACCCCTGAAGGTTACATCGTTAAGTACATTAAGCAGCGCACCTGGCACGACAATCTGCGTATCTTTTTTGGTGCCAGTAAAATTTCCGCCGAACTGAGAAGCTGTATTTTTCTGCAGAATATTGGCCTGCGCGTCCCCACTGTTCTGGAATACGGTATGGCTTTTATTCCGGGGCATCTGTGGGGGGTAACTGGTTATTACCTGATGGAAAAACATCCGGCGGTGGACATCGTCAAACATCATTTCCGTCATTGTAATCAGACTGCCCGGCAAAGAATACTGACCCAGCTGATACGCGATCTGCAGCGCCTGCGCGATGCCTGCTGTGTGTACTGCGACCTGTCCTTCCGCAATATGATGACGGATGATAACGGTGAGCTGTTCTGGATTGATACCAACATCAGGCGTTATGCCAAAGCCAACCAGAAATTTACCGCCGACTGGAACAAAACTCTGAAGGTATTGCTGCAGGAACTCAGCATGATGTCGGAGCCTGCCGAACACGACGGGCAACGGGCGATTCAGGCCCTGATGCTCTAATACTTGAACAGTTTTCAGTTATCCTTGGATAAACTGGAGCACCACATCGGCAAACAATTTATCAGCGCTGAATCCAGGTTTTAAGAGATTATCTAGTAGAGCAGAGTTATGCCTGTGACTAAGCCATCCAGAGAAGAATCCTGAGCGTCCAGACTTCGGTACGCGAGGCTCAGGAATATATGTTTGACGCCATACAGCACCGCATATTCACTGTCCGCCAGATTCAGGTTCCTGCCACTCACCGAGGTTCGGTTATAATCCAGCCACACATTATCTGTGATCTGAATATTTAATCCGAACTGAAAAGACTCACTACTGTAACGCTGATTCCCAGTCAGACGGTATCTGCCAATGCCAAGATCAACCTCAACCCGTTTACCAAATAAAAGCCGATAATTAAAACCGTTGTTTATGATGTACATTTCATCATCAGTGTCCGGTTCCTGATAAACAGATTTGCGATGAAATGCACTGACAGGGCCGAATCCAGCCTCGATTCTTTTATCCCGCCATTCAATGTGATCACCCGAGCCACGAGCAAGATCTACCTGAACAAAGGGAGTTGCCATATCAGACAGAGACCAATCATACGGAAGCTCTACAATCACATCGTCGCTTCCCAAGCGTTCATTCGCTGCATTCAAGCTGCCCGCAGTGCCTAAAAGTATCACACCACCAACTATTTTCACCGTCAGCTCAATAGCAGATGCCCTGATATCCGCATCCAATTCGTCTGAACCTGTACTGTCAGGTGCCTTCGGCAAAGTTGATGCTTTTTTCTTTTGAGGCTTATTGGCTGAAGCTTCAAAATTGTCCAACTCACCCGCAACAGCGGTTATGGCGATCAGAGGAAACAACAAAAATGCAATGTATCGCAAAATAATTCCTTTTGTATTCGACCAATCTCAGTCCGTAGACAATCTGGAATACAACGCCATATCGACACTGGTGTCGTTATATTCAATCTGAGCAGGCAGGCAACCTTCGTAGTGAAAACCCAGTTGCCGCAGCAGCGTTTCGTGCGGCTCAGAACCGGCACGCAGACGCACTTCAATACGGTGCAGCCCGAGTTCGCTAAAGCAGAAACTCAACAGTGGTGGCATAACTTCCTGCAACACCAGCAAGTCGGCCGCATTACTTAATTCCCACTGCAACTGGGCACAACTCAGCATCCAGTTAATTTTCTGAATACCGATACGCGCAATCAGCTGTTTATCGTACAGACCTTCCACCAGCCAGAAAGCGGCCTCGCGGGTTTCAAAGCGCATTGCCATACGGCGCAACTCATCCAGCGCCTGAACATCCACCGTCATGGCTGAACGCGGAATATGATCAACCCGGCTCTGTTCTTTTAATAAGGCGAACAACGCATCACCGTCCTGCTCGGATACCGGCAGGCGCAGGCTGAAATTACCGGCGGAAAAATTCCAGTTCATGCCGCACCTCCGTCTTTGTTGTTATCGGTATTCAGATTCTGGCCGGGATTAATATCACTGTCTTCACCCAGGCGACCGGCAACCGGCTTTTTCTTATCCAGTACGATATTAAATTGCACCACATTCGCGAAGGATGTTTCACCGCTGCGCCAGGCATCACGCATCACCGCACTTTGTTTAAAGCCCAGCTCCGTAAGCATGGTTTTAAATTCTTCGTTCTGGCCTTCAATCCACTGATAACCAAAATTACGCAGGTGATATTTTTCCGCCATAAAATCCATGCACACTTTTAACGCGGCACTGCGCTGCGCCAGTGTCAATTGTGGCAGACCATCAACGCGCAACATGGTGCGCAGCAATGACGGCTGCCAGTCAAAGGCACTGACCATGCCGGTGATAGCACCATCCACTTCCAGAGCCCACATCATGCCGCGTTGGGTGGCGGCCATCTGCACGCTCAGGTCGACCATACGGATCAGGTTATCTTTATTGTCCAGTACCCGCTGGCCCGGTAATTCAGGGTGCTGATACAGTTCGAATAATGCATCCACATCATCGTAGGTCAGCGGCCGGACACGGCCACCGGAGAAGGATAATTCGGGGGTAAATTTCATACTGAAATCCAGGAGATAAAACCCGCCACTATAGTGGCGGCGGGTTTTTAATTAATACTCATCATCGCCGCCATCATAAGGGCGGGCCAGATTCTCAAAGCGGGTGTATTTACCGATAAAGGCCAGACGGTCGATACCAATAGGACCGTTACGGTGTTTACCGGTAATAATTTCGGCCACACCTTTGTCCGGCGTGTCTTCGTTATACACTTCGTCGCGGTAAATAAACTGAATAATATCGGCGTCCTGCTCGATCGCACCGGATTCCCGCAGGTCGGAACTGACCGGACGTTTATTCGGCCGCTGTTCCAGCGAGCGGTTAAGCTGCGACAGGGCAATCATCGGGCAGTTAAATTCTTTGGCGATGACTTTCAGGGTGCGCGAAATTTCCGAAATTTCCTGGGTACGGCCTTCTGACGGCCCGGACACCCGCATCAGCTGCAGGTAGTCGACCATGATCAGGGCCAGATCGTTGTTGTTTTCGCGGTAGACTTTACGCGCACGGGCACGCATTTCCTGTGGCGTCAGCGCCGGGGTATCGTCGATATACAGCGGCAGATCTTTTAACAGATTCACCGCAGCGGATAATTTCGGCCAGTCTTCGTCGATTAATTTACCGGAACGAATACGGGTCTGGTCGATTTTGCCGATGGACGACAGCATACGCATCACAATGGATTCCGATGGCATCTCCAGACTGAACACCAGGCATGGACGCTTCGTCGCCAATAAAGCATTTTCCACCAGGTTCATGGCATACGTGGTTTTACCCATCGACGGACGCGCAGCGACAATCACCAGGTCGGCTTTCTGCCAGCCGGAAGTGCGGTTGTCGATTTCATTAAAGCCGGTGGTAATACCAGTCAGGCCATCCGGCTGATTGAACATCTGATCGAGCTGTTCGAGGGTATTTTTCAGAATCGGCGCTACCAGTTGCGGACCGCCGTCTTTGCGGCTGCCTTCGGCAATCTGGGCAATGGCTTTTTCCGCGTCCGATACCAGTGTCAGCGAGGTTTCCCCCTCAGGCTCATAAGCTTTGGCCATAATGTCGGAGGCAGCTTCAATCAGGCGGCGCTGCTGTGAGCGTTCACGCACGATTTCACCGTAGGCTGAGCAGTTGTCGATCGATGGCGTCATATCGACCAGACGGCTCAGATAGGCGGCGCCGCCGACGCTCTCCAGCTTGCCACGCTCTTCCAGCTCTTCGGCAACCGTCACCACGTCGATCGGCTGCTCCTGATCAACCAGATGTTTGATCGCGCGGAAAATCAGGCGGTGGTCGTGACGGTAAAAGTCGCTGTCCTGCAGGGTTTCAGCAACCGTTTCCCAGGCGCGCTCATCAAGCATCAGCGAGCCAAGCACTGATTGCTCCGCCTCTACCGAGTGCGGCGGCGTGCGCTGGCTGCTTTCCTGCCTTTGCTCATATGGCTGCGCAGAATACTCATCATTCATGCAGACGGTTCCCGGAGGTGTTCAGACAATAAAAGGTGATAGCGGCCCGCCTTCCGGCAATGGAGCGGACATAAAAAAAGGCACTATCAGCTGGTCGCTAATAGTGCCTTATCTTGCTCATCGCTGCCAGCCAGCATCCGCCGATGCGGCAGCCATAAGCCTCTGAATTATTCTGCTACTACGTGCAGTTTCAGAGTTGCGTTCACTTCTGCGTGCAGGTGAATCGCGATATCGAATTCGCCAACAGCACGGATAGGACCGTTTGGCAGACGAACTTCAGCTTTGCTCACTTCAACGCCAGCCTGAGAGATCAGGTCTGCGATGTCGCGGTTGCCCAGAGAACCGAACAGTTTGCCTTCGTCGCCAGCTTTAACAGCAACAGACAGTTCGATTTCTTCGATTTTTTCTTTACGGGCCTGTGCATCAGCCAGTTTGGCAGCTGCCTGAGCTTCCAGATCAGCACGACGGGCTTCGAAATGCTCAACGTTGGCTTTGGTCGCAGGAACCGCTTTACCCTGTGGGAACAGGAAGTTACGGGCATAACCTGGCTTAACGTTAACCTGTTCACCCAGTGAACCCAGGTTTGCTACTTTTTCTAACAGAATAATTTGCATCTTAAAATCCTCATTACAGGGCGGCTATGCATTACCCGCCGTGTCTTTTAGTCGCGCGCGGATGTTCAGTAAACTATCCAGCAACGCTACGAAAATTAGTAATGTGTACATGTAAGGCCCGAACAACATCAGTGCCAGATACACCAGCAACATCCAGTTCGGACTGGCCTGTGATATTTTCACAACACCATGGAACAAGGCCAGACCAGCAATCATTAACGGTACCGTTAATACGGGCGTTAATCCTGCCAGCTCAGGCTGCAACTGTCCGGCAGTCAGACAAACCAGCACCGCCGGTAAGCTGAAGGCCAGAGGCAAACGCAGCTGCTTAAACTCGGTGCCGAAGCCGCCGGGGTTATACAGTTCGCTTTGCCAGTAGCGTCCCAGTAACAGACACAAAATAAATACCAGCACATGCAGAGCAGCAAGCACTCCGCTGATCATCGGGGCGATCAGTGGCTGCAGATGAGCCAGTAATTCCGGCTGATCTTTCAGTGCTTCACTGACGGCGGTTTCACTACTGGCCACAACCTGAGGCAGAACCTCAGACAACATCAGCGGCAACAACAGATACACCAGCACGCCCTGAGCACAGGCCAGCAGCATCGACCAGTCAAGGCGGATACTGTAGCGCAGCAACGCGGCCATGGCGCTGGTGCCAATGGCAACGAGTAACGGGGTCGGATCGCCAATGGCGCTCCAGGCGATGGCCGGTAAAACCGCCCATAAAACCACCTGTCCCCCTTCACGGACACCCTGACGCAGGATAACCAGCGCCAGAATGGCTGCTCCGATCCAGAACAGCAGTGGCACAGCCAGACAGCCACCGGCAGCAACCGCTGCCTGCCAGCGTCCGGTCATAGCCCAACGTGCCAGTGCTTTCATACTATTAACTCAATTGCGCAAACCAAGCGTCGGCGAGGCCGATGAAGCAAGGCGAAAATGCCCGAGGAAGCGCAGTGTATAAGTGATACATGAGCATTCCGAGGGCATTTTTAACGCCGCTGCATCAACGCAGACAGCTTGGAAAGGCGAACTTAGTTGTCGTGTTGATCAGTGTACGGCAGCAGTGCGATGTAGCGCGCGCGCTTGATCGCAGTAGACAGCTGACGCTGATACTTAGCACGGGTACCAGTGATACGGCTTGGTACGATTTTGCCAGTTTCAGTGATGTAGCCTTTCAGGGTATCCAGATCTTTGTAATCGATCTGGCTTACGCCTTCAGCAGTGAAACGGCAGAACTTACGACGACGGAAAAAACGTGCCATGACTCAAATCCTCTCTTATTCAGCGTTATCGTCAGAATCGATCTCGTCAGCGTCATCCGCTTCTTCCGCAGCGCTTTCAGATTCTTCAGCGCGTGGCTCGGAACGACGACGATCTTCGCGGCTTTCAGCAGCTTTGATCGGAGAGATTTCGGTGATGGCTTCATCACAACGGATCACCATGTTACGCAGAACAGCGTCGTTGTAACGGAAGTTGGTGGTCAGTTCGTCCAGAACTTCCTGAGTACATTCGATGTTCATCAGGATGTAGTGGGCTTTGTGCACATCGTTGATTGGGTAAGCCAGGTGACGACGGCCCCAGTCTTCGAAACGGTGAATTTTGCCGTTAGCGGCTTCGATTGAGTTAGTGTAACGCTCAACCATCGCAGGTACCTGCTCGCTTTGATCTGGGTGAACCAGAAAAACGATTTCGTAGTGACGCATTGTCAACTCCTTATGGGTAGTCAGCCTTCCGGCCCATCCGGTAAGGCAAGGAGTCCGTTGTTCGCCCGAGGGCCAATATACGGATAAAAAGGAGCGCGGAGTCTACCAGAGGTCTGACGACGGATCAATCTTTGCACAATCCGCCACACCCACCGTTATAGCTGAACCGCGACTGAATCATTCAGCACCCAGTGGTTCACCACGGGTTCAGTGGCCAATTCCTATACTGCCGCGGTTTTTAACGGAGATTGCGGTATGACGTATCCACACCCTACCTTATTGATATCCCATTCTGATGCACTTCTGCCGCCGGCACAGACCCTGAAGAGCCGGAAGCTGTTACTGGCCAGCGCCATCAGCCTGCTGCTGGCCGGCCCGGCCATAGTTCTGACTCCGGCCGCGCATGCCGAAAACCCACTGGCGGTCAGCCCGGACCTGCCCGGTATGGAATGGCAGACGTTCAGCAGCGACCACTTTTACTTTCATTTTGTTCCGGCCCATAAAGCGCAGGCCGAACGGGCCGCTGTGATTGCCGAGCGGGCCTGGAGCGAACTGACGCAGGATTTTGACTGGACGCCCAAAGACCGCGTTCATGTGGTGCTGACCGACGACTTTGATTTTTCCAATGGCTGGGCACATCCGGAGCCTTTTAATCAGATCCGGCTGTTTTTAAGTCCGCCCGATGGCAACAGCACGCTGGAAGCCTATGACGACTGGCTGAATCTGCTGATCACCCACGAGCTGACGCATATCATTCATGTTGATATGGCGCGCGGCATTCCGGCTGTTATCCGTAAGATTCTGGGACGTAATCCGCTGACCTTTCCTCATGCCTACACGCCGGGTTTTATCATTGAGGGACTGGCGGTTTATAAAGAAACCAACGCGGCTCAGGGTTATGGCCGTGGCCAGAGCACGACCTACGACATGATGATGCGTATGGAAGTGATTAACGGCATCGACGATTTATCCCAGGCTGTCGTCACCCTGCGTGACTGGCCGCTGGGTAAGCATTATCTGTACGGTTACTACTACTGGCAGTTTATCGCCGACACCTACGGTGATGACAAAATCCGTGATTACCTGAGTGAATACTCACGCAATATTATTCCGTTCTTTTTGCAGAATTACGAAGCGCGTAAAGTCTTCGGAAAAAGCCATGAGGTGTTATGGCAGGAGTTTAAAGTCTGGCTGCAGCAGCGTTTTTCCCCACAAATTACCGAGCTGAAAAAGACAGCTGACACCCCGGTACAGGCTATCAGCAACGAAGGTTTATCCATCGATGCTGCCGCCAGCGATGGTAAAAATTATTATTACCTGCGCGAAAACGGTAAAGACCGTAACAGTCTGGTTAAAGTCCGCACTGCCAGCAACACAGCCGAAAATCCGGTCAGCGAAGTATTACTGCAAACCACCGGCATGCTCAGCCTGGATGTCAGTCCCCGGGGGGATATTGCCTATACCCGTATTACCGACCGTGCCGACCTGCGCGGCTGGAGTGATATTTTTATTATGCGTGACGGTGGCGAGCAACGCCTGACCAGCGGTCAGCGCTATCGTGCCGTACGCTGGATGCCAAACGCAGCCGACCCACAACAACCCTATTTAATTGCCAAACGTATTCAGGCCGGTGTCAGCCAACTGGATATGCTGGATAAGAACGGGCACTTTATCCGCACTCTGTGGCAGGGATCGCTGGATGATGTTATCAGCGATTACGCCATCTCCCACGACGGGAAAAAAATCGTTGCCAGCATTAAACGCAAGCAACAGGGCTGGAACCTTGAATTACTGAATATGCAGACTGAGCAACCACAATGGTTGCCGCTGACCAATACCCGCGCCAATGAAAGCAGTCCGAATTTCAGCCACGACGATCAGCATATTATTTTCAGCGCCGATTACAGCAACGTTAAAGGTGTTGATCTGGCCAGCGCGACGGCTACCTATAATATTTTCAGTCTGAATCTGGCCAGCGGAGAGGTGTCCCAGCTAACCCACTTATTAGGCGGTGCAGTGCAACCGGTTCTGGTGGGTGATGATATTTATTTCCAGAGTTATCAGGCCCGTGGCTTCAGCCACGTACGCCTGCCGGCTTCCGAACGTAAACCGCTGGCGGTATTGCCGCTGTCCGAGCTGCAGAGCCAGTACGATTATGCCCCCTTATATAATCAGCCACAGACACATAGCGAAGCCGAAGAATACAGCCCATGGTCAAGCCTGATGCCACAGCAGTGGCTGCCGGTGTATTCGGGCAACGAAGAATATAATGCCATCGGACTGAGCACTTCCGGTCAGGATGCCCTCGGGCGGCATAATTACAGCAGCACTCTGTTTGTCGATACCGAAAACGACATCGCGAGTGGCAACCTGATGTATTCCTACAATAACCAGTGGCAGCTATTGGCACAGCGCAACCACAGTTACTACCTTGATAACAGCGACAGATTGCAACGCATCCGCCGCGAAGATACGGTAGAACTCGCGCGCACGAATATCGTCGATTTTCTGGAAAATAAACTGCAGTTAAGCGCCGGTATTAACCGCAGCCACGAGTACGATATTCCGGCCGATGATTTATTGCGCGAGGAAAACAGCTTACATAATTCAGTGGTCGGTGCCCGTCTGGATTTTGATAACCGCGAAATGTACAGCCAGTCGATTTCGGTCAGTTGGGGAACCCAGGCAACCCTGTTGTGGGAATCCAATGACTATCTCGACAGCGACTACAATGGCGACATCATTAATGCCAGCATCAGTCATTTTATTGATTTACCCGGCAATCAGGTACTGGCTCTGCACAGCAGCGGCGCTTATGGTTTCGAACAACCGGAACCTTTTGAGCTGGGCGGCGAAGAAGGTGTTCTGGAGCAGTCATTATTTGGCCGTGATCAATGGGCATTGCGTGGCTATAAAGAAAATGTGCAGCAAGGTAACCGCATTCAGACCAACAGCCTCGAATATCGTTTCCCGTTGCTGAACGTTGAACGTGGCTGGAATTTATTACCTATTGGTCTTGGTGGTATTAATGCCAATATTTTTGCCGATCATGGTGCAGCCTGGCAGGAAGGCGAGCGCTCACATTATCTTACCAGCGCCGGTATGGAGCTGATGACAGAAGTTGTTGTGATGTATGGTTTTGCGCTGCCGGTACGTCTGGGCTACGCCTACGGCTTTGATAAAGACGAAGGCGGTGACCGGACTTACCTGCAGGTGAATTACCAGTTCTGAGGAATTATCCAACAAAGAGCCGCCGTTAATACGCGGCAAACATCGCAGCACTCCGGTGCTGCGATAAACATATCAGTCACTGTTGCTGACTGCAGCAGCCTGCAGATCGCTGACAGAGACAGAACAGTAGGTCTGTACCGACCATGGGGAATACACACTGACCAAATTAAAAACGGGTGCCACGCTGACCAAGGTGCCGCTGATCAGGGCAGTGGTCAGACCATTGGCAAAGGTGTACTCCACCGTTACTTTACTCCAGGGCTTGCCATGGCATTCACGGTAGAGATTCACCGGTGGGCTGATTTCAATCATGCCGTCGATGGTTGTGTCATGCCATTTGATGCGCAGAGGTTCTGCCGGCTGACGGTTGCTGCTCAGGTCATGGGTAAAATGAATTGTGCTGCAGGCTGACAGCAGTGTGCAGGCAATAACGGCTGCAGTTCTGACAATTTTCCATTCAGTCATTCTGCGTCTCCTGTGCCGGATGATCACACCATACCTTGGCCGTACGCGGCGTATAAATCAGTAGTGTCAGTACGCTCTGCAGCCAGTCCGATAAGCTGGTAATTGCCTGCATCTGCATAACCCGCCGTTCACCACAAATAACACTGGTGTTCACTTCGTGTTCGCCAATAATCCCGGCCAGATAAAATGTTTTGCTCGACTGATAATCCGGTGGTGAAGTGTCTTTTTCGCCGCCATAAGGACGAATAGTGACACTGGAGCAGGCTGTCAGAAACAGCAATCCTGCCAGCACAGACAAACGCATTACGCTGATATTGCGTAATACGCTGCATCGGATTAATCCCTTGTTCATCGACACCTCAGAGAGCTCCCTGATTTTCAAACTCCAGAATAAAACAGGCTCCGCCCAACAGCGACTCGCGAATACTGAGGCGGGCGTCATACAATGCCAGAATATCACTGACCAGTGCCAGCCCAAGTCCCTGCCCCGCGATCATGGTATCCAGGCGCACACCACGTTGCAGAACATGCTCATGTTGCTCTTCGGCAACCCCCGGGCCGTCATCCTCAACACAAAGCTGCCAGCCGGATAAAGTATTATGCGCACTGATCAGCACCTGCCTACGACCATATTTACAGGCATTATCCAGCAGATTACCGATAATCTCGGTCAGGTCGTTATCATCACCCAGAAAAAATACATCGTCATCAGCAACCAGCTGTAACGTCAGATGTTTATCGGCATACACTTTTTTCATAACACCCAGCAGCGATTCTGCCACCGGTTTTACCGCTACTTTCTGCAGACTGAAACTTTGTGCCTGGCTGACCGCGCGCTGCAACTGAAACCGGATGCGCTCGCTCATCGTATTAATCTGCCGCTCCAGCTCCTGCCGGTCATCATCACTGATCTGCGGCTGATGTACCATGCCACTCATCACCGCCAGCGGCGTTTTCAGACTGTGTGATAAATCGGCGAGCATATTACGGTAGCGTTCACGCTGTGCCCGCTCACTCTGCAGCAACTGATTCAGGTTGGTGGTCAGTGGCTGCAGTTCACGCGGATACTCACCGGTTAAATCAGCCTGTTCACCGCGCTGCAGTTTTTCCAGATCATGACTGACACGGCGCAGAGGTGCCAGCCCCCAGCGCAGAATCAGCAGCTGCATAACGATCAGCAGTAACGCAAATGTCAGCAGCGCATAATCCATACTGTTGCGGTAGTCGATCAGCTGCCGGTTAAAATCATGCAGATTCTCGATCATCAGCAGATTAAACTGCGGATTATTATTACCGGCATTTCCCCAGTTAACCCCCAGCCGGGCAATCATATATTCTTCGCCCTGCATGCGTGCAAAGCTGTAACGCCACTCCCCAGGCGCGGCGTTGCTGCCGCTCACCGGTGGTAATTCTTTGGCGGACAATGAGCGCCAGACAATCTGATCAGAGGCATCCAGAATCTGAGCGTACAAACCGGAGCCGGTATGATTAAAGCGTTCTTCCGGCAGGTAATCAGGAACCCAGAGTTTGCCCGAGCGATAATCAGCCAAAGCCAGCAGTGAATAGCTGTGCAGGCGCAAACGCTCCTGCAGACCATTAACCTGCGCGTAATAAAACGACTGATAAAGCCATACGCCAATACCCAGCATTAATACTGCCAACAATAATGTTGTCAATAACATCAGCCGGGCACGCAGCGAATTCAGCATTAACCGTTTTCCGCTATAAACTGATAACCCCGCCCCCGCAGGGTAACAATCGGACTGAAGCCATCCGCCTGAGCCAGCTTTTTACGCAGCCGGCCAATCAGTACTTCAATCACATTACTGTCACGGTCAAAATCCTGCGCATACAGATAATCGGTGAGGGTATTTTTGGAAATAACCTCACTGCTGTGACGCAGCATATATTCCAGAATTTTGTATTCAAATGCGGTCAGTTCCAGACGGGCTCCTGCCAGCAAAACCTGCTGACTCTGCACATCCAGTTCCAGCGGGCCTGCTTTGAGTACGGCACTGTGGCCGGTAATACGGCGCAATAACGCCCGGCTGCGCGCAATTAATTCCTCGATATGAAAGGGCTTTTCCAGATAATCATCTGCTCCGGCTTCCAGCCCTTCTACCTTGGCTTTCCAGCCGCCCCTGGCTGTCAGAATCAGCAGCGGAAAAGCACAGCCATCTTTACGCAGACGACGAATCAGCTCGATGCCATCAATTTTGGGCAGGCCCAGATCAATAATGGCCATATCGTATGGATATTCGCTGGCCTGAAAATAACCTTCCAGCCCATCGGCTGCCAACTGGCACTGAAAGCCGGCTTTATCCAGACCTTCGGCCAGCTGGCTGCGCAGATTTGCATCGTCTTCCACAATCAGGATTTTCATCGCTGTTCTCCTTGTGCTTCGTTCTGCCGCGCCGGGACGGTATCAGCTGCAGGGGGAATAGTGTCGAGCAGCGTGCCATCGATTGCGTGCATATAGTAACTGGCAATATTGCCCTTACTGCCAAGCAGCTTGATCAGGTAATAAGGTGGTGGGCCTGGCTCAAAATGAATACGCAGGATTTCTCCCGGATACAGCAAACGCAATAAGCGCCCGGCTTCCTGTGGCGAAATAGCATTTGCCGGAGGGTTAACCCGGTGTGAGAACACATCCGGTGGTGGTACCGCCGGCGGTTCTGATTTAGCGGGTTTGCCCTGAATTTTACGCTCAACCCAGCGGTTAAATGGGGTAAACACCTCTTCAACCCATTCAGTTTTAGGGTTGATGGTTTCCTCTACCCAGTCGGATTCTTCTTCCGGCTTGTCATCCTGCCCAGCCAGCACCGGCCATGCCAGCGCCTGTAGCAGCAGGCATAACAGCAACCGCAGCGCACGGCGATCAGCAGACCGGGACAACGCAGGCGATGCCATCCGGGCACTGAATACAGATTGCAGCGACATGAAAGTGAGGATCAAGAGTGGGGTACCTGTACATCAGTATTCGGGCAATTTAAACAGGATACCCGCTGCAGGTGAACCAAAGCTGAATAAATAACGACGCCAGCTGAACGGGAAATTCAGCTCAGGTTCAGACTCAGTCCGTTACAGTGCAGATTCAATAACCAGAATGGAAGATACTCAGATGGAATTTCCACAGGAATCCAGTGCAGAAGCACAACAAGAGCAACAGCCACAGCGCCACTTTACCGCCTATTTCGACCTGCTGCCCGGCATCACCCGTCAGTTTAGCGAAACCATGGCCAGCAACCGTCAGGCGAAAAACAACAGCGCCGTTGTCGAACCGTTACGCATCAGCTCAGAAGACGATGCCGGCAGTATTGCCGGCTCTGCCACTCTGTGTGACGGTATGATGTGTACCGACAAAGCCGCCTGACTCTGTTATCGCACAGGCCCTACCAGCCAGTGTGCAATGCGGTTGCCGGCTAACAAGGCCAGCACAAAGATCAGTACACCCGGCTCAAATGCGAGCAGGTTTACCAGCGCCGGTCCCGGACAAAGACCAACCAGGCCCCAGCCAATACCAAACAGCAGCGCTCCGGCCAGCAGACGCAAATCAATACGTGTCAGCTTAGGCTCATGAAAAGCCGTGGCGCAGAACGGCGTTTTGCGGCGTTTACTGAAATAGAAAAACAGCGCAAACACCGGAATGGCCGATCCCATAACCGCGATCAGCGATGGGTCCCAGGCAGCAAAAACATCGAGAAATGCCCTCACTTTCGCCGGGTTATTCATTCCGGAAATCAGCAGCCCCAGCCCAAAAATCAGACCACTGGCCAGAGCCACCAGCGGACCCAGCAGGCGTGCGTTCATAAAATACCTCCGGCCAGATTCATAACCGCAACAGTAGCCACACCCGCAACCATAAAAGTGACTGTGGCCACCGCAGAACGCAGCGATAACCGCCCCATACCGCACACACCATGACCACTGGTACAGCCATTGCCGATATAAGTGCCGAATCCGACCAGCAGACCAGCACTGCCCAGCAACAGCCTATTATTGGTGACGACGATAGCCGCGCTGTAACCCAGAGCCAGATATAAAGGATAAGCCAGCACCAGTCCGGCCAGAAACCAGAGTGCCCAGTAGCGCTGCTTTTCGCGCAGCAAAAACAGACTGGATAACACCCCGGTCATACCACTGATACGGCCAATGCCCAGCCACAACAGACTTGCCGCCAGACCAATCAGCGTGCCGCCGATCAGCTCCGGAATAAATTCGTTCATAGAAGAGATACCTGAATAAAACCGTGGGGTATTCTAATCCATGTGCCGGGTTACGTCTGCCGGCGCTTCCGCGCACAGCAAGCTGATATTCACCACCAAGGTCGCTGGTGCCGCCCATTCTGTAATTTGCGGGAATTACCTATACTGTGAACATTATTTTCAGTAGTCCGGAGTTTCCATGTCTGATGTTTTAGCCGCAGGCCAGCAGGGTATCCCTCTTACCATTCTTGAAAGCAGCGATTTTCCGCGCTGGCTCGAACAACAGGCTGACAGCGTTAAAGCCTGGCTGGATGCCTGCGGCTACAGCGGCAAGGGAGCACAGTTATTACCGGCAGCCAATGGCTCCCTGCAAAGCGCGCTCTTTGTCTGCGATAACCTAGACGATATGTTTGCCTGTGGCGAGCTAGCCAACCTGCTGCCCGCAGCGGATTACGTGATCGACAATATCAGCGATACCGATCAGTTAATCAGCATTGCCTTTGCCTGGGGCGCTGGCGCCTATCGCTTTGAACGCTATGTCAAACCGGGTAAGCCACAGGCGCGTTTATTACTGGCCGACAGCGGCGCACTGGCGTACGCCCAGCAGCTGGTCAGCGCAACCCGTCATGTCCGTGATCTGGTCAATACTCCTGCCGCCGATATGATGCCGCAGCATCTGGCAGCTACCCTGGAAAATCTGGCACAGGAATTTGGCGCACAGTTTTCACAGGTCGTCGGCGACGACCTGCTGAGCGAAAATTATCCGATGATTCATGCGGTCGGGCGCGCCAGCGCCCATGCTCCGCGCCTGCTTGATCTGCGCTGGGGCGATGAAAAACATCCGCTGGTCACTCTGGTCGGTAAAGGCGTGTGTTTTGACAGCGGCGGTCTGGATTTAAAACCTGCCGATGCCATGCGCACCATGAAGAAAGATATGGGTGGTGCTGCCCATGTGGTTGGCCTTGCTTACCTGATTATGGCGCAACAGCTGCCGGTGCGTTTACGCGTGCTGGTTCCGGCGGTTGAAAATGCCGTCAGCGCTGACAGTTTCCGTCCCGGTGATGTACTGAATACGCGCAAAGGCTCAACCGTTGAAATTGACAACACCGACGCCGAAGGCCGTCTGGTGCTGTGCGATGCATTAACCGAAGCGGTCAGTGAGTCACCGGATCTGGTCATCGACTTCGCCACGCTCACCGGCGCCTGCCGGGTGGCGCTGGGTACTGAATTACCGGGTTTCTTTACCAATCAGATGCAGCTGGCTTCTGATTTAATGCAGGTCGGTCAGCGCATTACCGATCCGGTCTGGCACCTGCCCCTGCATCAGGCTTACCGCGATTCACTGAAAAGCGATATCGCCGATCTGGTGAACTCTGTACCCGGACCCTTTGGTGGCGCAATTACCGCCGCGCTGTATCTGGAGCATTTTGTTGATAACACGCCCTGGGTGCATTTTGACGTAATGGCCTGGAACCGCCGTAAATTACCGGGCCGTCCGGTGGGTGGTGAAGCCATGGGTATGCGCGCCGTTTTCGCTTATCTGCAGAACCGTTATGCAGCGCAATAAGCGCTGCTGTTTTTTTAATATTACTTAATGCCGGGCGATCACTATGGTTCTGAGCACCGCTGAAGTGATGTACTGGTCAACCATGTTTGCTTCGATTCTGTCGGCCTCCGCCGGTGTGCTGGATGCGCGCAGCAAACAGTTTGATCTGTTCGGTATTATGATTATCGCGTTTTGTGCCGCCCTCGGTGGCGGCACCCTGCGCGATACCCTGCTCGACCGCACCGTATTCTGGGTAGCGGATTCCAGTTATCTGATTTTTACCTGGTTTGGTGCACTGGCCACTTTTTTTCTGGCGCGCTGGATTAAATTATCCGGCCGCTGGTTTGTGCTGCCGGATGCTGCGGCATTGGGTTTATATACCGTAGCCGGCACTCAGGCTGCCCTGGGTGTTGGTGCCGATATGCTGGTCGCTTCATTTATGGGTGTTATTACCGGTGTGGCCGGTGGGATTCTGCGAGACATACTGCTGAATCAGGACCCGCTGGTATTTCAGGGCCAGTGGTATGCGACCGCCGCCTGGAGCGGCTCCCTGCTGTATATTTTGCTGATTCATAACGATATTAATATCGGCGCCGCTGCTCTGGTTGCCGGTATTTTTATTTTTCTGCTGCGCCTGAGCGCCATCCGCTGGAATCTGGTTTTGCCACGCTATAAAGAGAAATAACGTCCGCACAGTACCCTGTAAATTCAAAGGAATGAACATGCCCCCCACTCTGACACACTCCCTGTTACTGTTAACCAGCCTGACCATTGGCACAGCATTCGCAGCACCAGAATTACCGCTGGCCGATGGTCAGTATGTATTTCAGCAACGCTACGCCGAGCACCCACAGATGCAGGGCATCAATCTGGATACCGAAATAAAACAGGGAAGGATCTCTCTGACCAACAACGACAGTGACGGCGTATTTCCTTTGGGATTAATTGATGAGGGAGAGCTGTACTGGCACGCCCGCTCCGGTCATTGGATTATTATCTATGAACCGAAGGATAAAGAGGCAAAAGATGTTGGTGGTTGCAGCGATGGTCCGGCGGTCGTTGATCTGGAGAATAAAATTTACTGGACCTGCTGACAGCAGAATCAGGGCCGGTGAAGAAACCGGCCCTGACAATTATTCGCCGACGCTCGCAATAATATCGGCATAATGAGCCGAGAAATCGTTAAAGGTATCGCTGTTATGGCTACAGCAACGGATACCACCACTTTTAATGTCATACACCCAGCCGTGAATATGTACTTTCTGTGTCGACAGCTTGGCGGCCACCACCGGATGGGTACGTAAATGCTGAACCTGCTGCAAAACGTTCTCTTCAATCGCTTCGTTCAGGTGCTCATGACCCAGACACATATCCGATGGAATCCCATTACGTTCGCGCACGATTTCCATTGCAGAGCGGCAATGACCTAACCACTCTTTAACGTGCGGCAGCCCCTTCAGCTTGGTCATATCCAGCGCGCCTTTAATCGCACCACAATCGGTATGTCCGCACACAATAATATGGCGTACGCCTAAAACCGCGACGGCATACTCAATCGATGCGGTCATGCCACCGGTTTCGTTAGAGTGTGGGGGAATAATATTACCGGCATTACGGCAGATAAAGAGATCACCAGGGGCTGAGCCGGTAACCATATTCGGATCGATACGGGAGTCCGAACAGGTAATAAAGAGTACGTCCGGATTCTGGCCATCGTCAGCCAGCGTGCCGAACAGGTCTTTCTGTTGCGGATACACATTCTGTTTAAAATTCAGTACACCACGTATCAGTTTTTCCACTGCCATCTCCCCTTATCAACGGCGCTAAGAATACGGTATTCCCTCCGTAAGAAACATGATTTTCTCAGCGGACTGTTGTGCCGCTGACGACACAACAATCCTTCCCGGTATCAACCGATTTCGATTAATACCTCACCCGGCGTTACCCGGTCCCCTTTGCTCACATAAACCGCCTGTACGGTACCGGCGATATTGGCGTGAACTTCGGTTTCCATTTTCATCGCTTCGGCAATCAATACCGACTGACCGGCTTCGACTTTATCACCTTCTTTCACAAGCACATCGACGATATTGCCCGGCATTGCTGCGGTGACATGACCCGGTTGTGTGGCACGTTTACGGCCATGATTGCTGCTGCCTTCGGCGACGTATTCGTTCAGCGATTCAAAAATTACTTCTTCCGGCATACCGTCCAGCGACAGGTACAGCTTGCGTTTACCGGCACCGGAGTCGCCGACACCGGTAATAGCCACTTCATAGCTTTCGCCGTGTACGTCGATACGGAATTCAGTTGCCATCGCTTCGCCCATACGGCCTTTGCCTTTCTGATCCGGTGGCAGCAGTTCTTCCGGTTTCAGGGTGCCATCAGCACGCTGCTGCAGGAATTCACGGCCCAGATCCGGGAACATGGCAAAGGTCAGCACATCTTCCTCGCTTTGTGCCAGGGCACCGATTTCATCACGCAGCTTGTTCATTTCCGGGCTTAATAAATCCGCCGGACGACCATCATTAACGCTCTCATTACCAATGGCTTTTTTCTGCAGCTCAGCATTCACCGCTGCCGGTGCTGCACCATAGCCACCCTGCAGGTAGCGCTTAACTTCGTTGGTGATGGTTTTATAACGCTGACCCGCCAGCACGTTGTATACCGCCTGGGTGCCAACAATCTGTGATGTTGGCGTTACCAGCGGAGGAAAACCAAGGTCTTCACGTACCCGTGGAATTTCGGCAAACACCTCACGGATTTTATCCAGCGCGTTCTGTTCTTTCAGCTGATTCGCTAGGTTGGACATCATGCCGCCCGGCACCTGATTAATCTGCACGGAAACATCTTCGCGGGTAAATTCGCTTTCAAACTGGTGGTATTTTTTACGCACTTCGCGGAAGTAATCGGCAATTTCACCCAGTAATTCCAGGTCCAAACCGGTGTCGTATCCGGTGCCTTTTAACGCAGCAACCTGCGACTCCGTCGCCGGATGACTGGTACCTGAGGCAAAAGAAGAAATCGCAGTATCAATACGGTCAGCACCGGCTTCTATCGCTTTCAGCTGACACAGCGGCGCCAGACCGGCGGTCGAGTGACTGTGAATAACCAGCGGTAAATCCACTTCGGCTTTAATCGCTTTTACCAGCTCATAGGTGCCGTATGGTGTGAGCAGACCCGCCATATCTTTAATGGCAATAGAGTCGGCGCCCATGGCCTGCATCGCCTTGGCCTGTTCAACAAAAAGCGCTGGCGTATGCACCGGACTGGTGGTGTAGCAGATGGTGCCCTGCGCATGTTTACCGGCTTTTTTAACCGCTTTCATCGCGGTTTCGATGTTACGCAGATCGTTCAGCGCATCGAATACACGGAATACATCAATGCCGTTATCCGCCGCTTTCTGCACAAAGGCTTCCACCACGTCATCGGCGTAATGGCGATAACCGAGCAGGTTCTGACCACGCAGCAGCATTTGCAAACGGGTATTGGGCAGCGCTTTTTTCAGCTGACGCAGACGCTCCCACGGATCTTCTTTAAGGAAACGCACACAGGCATCAAAGGTGGCACCACCCCAGACTTCCAGTGACCAGTAGCCGACTTTATCCAGCTTGTCGCAGATCGGCAGCATGTCTTCGGTGCGCATACGGGTCGCAATCAGCGACTGGTGTGCATCACGCAGAACCACATCGGTGACTTCAATCTTTTTCACGTTACTCATCATTCATTCCTCCTGCGGATTACCAGCCGGCGTGTGCGGCAATGGCTGCGGCAATGGCCAGCGCAACTTCGCTGGGGTGACGTTTTTCTGAATAATTCAATAATTCCGGATGGGTCGGCACAAAGCTGGTGTCGAATTCCGCCCGTTTAAAATCGGCGTTACTGAGAATCTGCTGGTAATAGTGCGCAGTGGTTTTAATACCGTGCAGACGCATGTCATCCAGCGCGCGCTGCCCACGGGCAATCACTTCTTCCCAGGTCAGGGCCCAGACCACCAGTTTTAAACACATGGAGTCGTAATACGGCGGAATTTCATAGCCGGTATAAATTGCTGTATCGACCCGCACCCCCGGACCACCCGGCGCGTAATAGTGAGAAATACGGCCGAAGCTTGGCAGGAAATCGTTTTTCGGGTCTTCGGCATTAATACGGAACTGCAGGGCAAAACCGCGGTAGGCAATATCTTCCTGGCGATAACTGAGCGGCAGACCAGCGGCAATGCGCAGCTGCTCACGCACAATATCCACCCCGGTGATCTGCTCGGTAATGGTGTGCTCGACCTGTACGCGGGTATTCATTTCCATGAAGTACACTTCGTTGCCGGTCAGCAGGAATTCGACCGTACCGGCATTTTCATAACCGACGGCTGCGGCCGCTTTCACCGCCAGCCCACCAATATACTGGCGCTGCTCCGGTGTTAATTGCGGGCTTGGCGCAATCTCGATCAGCTTCTGGTTACGGCGCTGAATAGAGCAGTCACGCTCATACAGATGCACCACATTGCCCTGACTGTCGGCCAGAATCTGCACTTCGATATGACGCGGGTTTACGATGCACTTTTCCATAAACACATCGGCCGAACCGAAGGCTTTGGTGGCTTCGGAAATAACCCGCGGGTACTGGGATTTTAATTCGTCGGCAGAATCACAACGGCGGATACCGCGACCACCACCACCGGAAGTGGCTTTCAGCATCACCGGATAACCAATCTCGGCGGCCAGTTTCAGCGCCTCATCCAGATCGGCCAGATTACCGTCAGAACCCGGAGTAATAGGTACGCCAGCGGCGCGCATGGAATCACGGGCCTCGGTTTTATCGCCCATTTTGTGGATAACATCCGACTTCGGCCCGATAAAGGTGACTCCTTTCTGTTCACACAGGCGGGCGAACTCAGCGTTCTCTGACAAAAAGCCGTAGCCCGGATGAATGGCATCGCAGCCGGTTTCCAATGCCAGATTCACAATGCGCAGCGGATCGAGATAACCGGCCAGCGGATCTTCACCCAGCATATAAGCTTCGTCCGCACGCTTAACATGCAGCGCATAGCGGTCCGGTTCGGTATAGATAGCCACCGAGCGGATGCCCATCTCGGCGCAGGCGCGCACGATACGGACGGCAATCTCGCCGCGGTTAGCAATAAGAACTTTCTTCAGCATGGGGAACTCCTCGTTCGTAGTCCCTGAGTGAAAGGGTCAGATCAGCTTAGACAACACCAGACCAAAGCAAAAATTGATATTTTTTACCCAACCTATAAGGTATTACTTATAGATAAAGACCAACGAGCAACATAACATGCCGCTTAGCGTACAAAAATTAGCCAGCCGACTGACTTTTCGCCAGTTGCAGGTATTCCACGCAGTATATGAGCTGGAAAGTTACAGTAAGGCGGGCGAGCTGCTCGGCCTGACCCAGCCGGCGGTCAGCAGCCAGATGCGCCAGCTGGAGCAGGCGCTGGAAATGCCCTTGTTTGAATACGTCGGCCGCCGTTTATTTGTGACGGCGGCCGGAGAGAAGCTGGCCCGGAGCGTGGAGGGTATTTTCGGTGAACTGCGCCGGCTGCAGACCGATCTGGCCGAGCTGGACGGTAAAGTGGCTGGTGAGCTGAAACTGGTGGCGGTGAATACGGCGCAATATGTTGTGCCGTATCTGCTGCGCGCTTTCCTTAATCTTTACCCACAGATCAACGTCAGCGTCAGCGTGGTGAACCGCGCCGCAGCGATTCAGCGCCTGAACGATAACCGTGACGATCTGGTGATTATGGGGATGGTGCCAAGCGAGAAACCGCTGGCATCACTGCCGTTTCTGAATAATGAGCTGGTACCGGTGGTGCCGGCCGGACATCCGCTGTTACTGCAGGAAGCGGTCAGCCCGCAGGACTTCCTCGACAGCAACCTGCTGATGCGCGAGGCGGGTTCCGGCAGCCGCCTGGCGCTGGAAGTACACTGCCAGCAACAACGCCTGCGGGTGAAACCCAGCATGGAAATCGGCTCGAACGACGCCGTTAAACACGCCGTGATTGCCGGCCTTGGCGTGGCCGTGCTGCCTAAGCTCAGCATCCTGCCGGAACTGCAGCTGGGGACGCTGCGGGTGTTGGATATTCCGGGCTTTCCACTGCGCCGCAGCTGGTGTGTGGTGTATCCGCAGGCCAAACATCCGACCCCGGCCATGAAGGCTTTTATTGATTATATTCAGCAGAATATTAAACAGTTCGAGCAGGTATTTTTACGTAACCCACAGTTGAAGTCCTGACCAAAAAAAACGACACCCGCAGGTGTCGTTTTTTATATCAGCCTGCGATTAAGCGGCTTTTTTCAGCTTTTTCTTCAGCACTTTCAGTTTGCTTTCCTGCTTGGAGATCTTGGCCTTACGCGCTTTGATCTCTTTTTTCAGGCTGACGACTTTCTTGGATACTTTCTTAGACATAACAAATTCCTTCTTTATTCCGATGGGTGCATTAAGCACTATGACTCTTCAGTCTGCTGATTTTTCCGGATAAAACCGCGGATAAATCGCCGGATTTCACGGGCTGCACTGGTGTCCAGCTCTTCGCACAGAGCAAGAAACTGCTCCCGCTCTTCGCCATTAATACGGATAAGCAGCTGTGCATCATTCTTTACAGCTTTGGCCTTTTTACTGCGGCCAGTTTTGGCTGAAGCCTTTGCCTTATCCACGACGCCTGAAACCCAATAAGATGAAGAGAACTTAATGATATACATTGTATATCATTATGCAATACGTTAATTACTCTGCAGATGACTCCGCTCTGAACTTTGGCTGAAACTGTTTACGATAAGCCGCCGGCGATAAACCCACCCGCTGACGGAAAAGACGGCGGAATGAATTACTGTCTTCATAACCGACCGCCAGCGTAATGCTGTCAATAGTCATGCGGGTCGACTCAATCAGCTGCTTGGCTTTTTCTATGCGCAGCGCCTGCAGATAAGCCAGCGGCGCCTGCCCCGTCGCCTCTTTAAAACGCCGCTTAAAGTTACGCACACCAAAGCCGAAACGGCTGGCCAGTTCATCGATGACCAGCGCTCCGGCAAAGTGTTCATCCAGCCAGTTCTGTACCTTCAGAATATCCTGATCAGTGTGATTTTTCGGCGCGGCCCATAAGGCATAGGGGCTTTGTACGCTGCGGACATTATCAATCAGTAAATAACGGCTGCAGGTTTGTGCCAGCTCTAACGATGCAAAACGGCGTATAAGGTGCAGCAGCAGATCCAGCACCGCCGTCGCTCCGCCACTGCTGATCAGCTGGCCGTCTTCGCACAGCATTTGCTGCTCATCCAGCCGGACCTGTGGAAAGCTGCGCCGGAACAGCCCGGCAAAAGCCCAGTGAGTCGTCACCCGCATACCGTCGGCAAGACCGCTTTCGGCCAATAAAAACGTTGCATTACACATAGTGGCAATCGTCGCGCCTTGCCGGTAGCGCTCCGTCAGCCACGCCCGGTAGCGGCCAAACTCCGGCATCGCCTGCTGCAAACTGAAGAGAAAGCCCGGAATCACAATCAGATCGGTCTGGCGGATATCGGCAATCCCGCAGTCCGCCATCAGCTGCTGACCGGCTGAGGTCGTAACCGGCAAGCCATCAAGCGACACCTGGCTCAGCTCAAACAGCGGCTTCTCCTGACCGGAAAATAAGTTGGCGGCATAAAATATCTCCTGCGCCATAGTCGCACTGGCCGCAGAGCATTGATCAGCCAACAGCAAAGTAACGTGCATAATGCCTCAATTGCAGATTTCGCGTGAAACAAGTCATTTATGCATATACAACGCCGCCCCCGCAAGCCTTAGAGTGGCCGCCTGTTTAAGCAGTCAGGAAAATAAAGATGAATCTCTGGTTTCGATTGTTACTTATGCTGCTGCGCCGCCCGTGGCGCAAGCCGGTCGGCGGCCTGGACACCACTGTGGTGAAAATGCGCGTATGGCCACTGGATCTGGATTTTAACCGCCATGTAACCAATGGCCGTTACTTCACCATGGCCGATGTCGGGCGTATGGATTACGTATTACGCAGCGGCGCCTACAAAGTGGCTCTGCGCCATAAAGCGTTTCCGGTTGTGGGTGATGTCTGGGGAAAATTCCGCCGTGAGCTGCGGCTGTTTGAAGCCTTTGAAATCCACAGCCGTATGCTCGGCTGGGATGATAAATGGGTCTTTGTTGAACACCGTTTTATGCGCAAAGAACGGGTTATTGGCGTGGTGATAATGCGTGGCCTGTTCCGTTCGGCAAAAGGGCTGGTCGATCCGCAGGAGTTTATCGCCGAAATGAATCTTGCTCCGCAATCACCACCGCTGCCAGACTGGCTCAGCGCATGGTCAGAAAGTTGCGACGGTATGAGTTCCCAGCTGCGCGACGAAGAGCTCTGCTGAACAATCTGGCCGGATTACCGGCCAGTCAGCGTTTCCGGCAGCATCAGGAATCTGCCTGCTGCTGCTCGAAGTTCAGCACAATAAATTCAGCAGGACGAACAATCGCAACCTTTACACTGACCCGCAGCCTGCCATTCAGAATGTCGTCCGAAGTCATGCTACCGCCCAATCCCACCGTAACCGAAAATGCATCACTGGTAGAAGCGCCCTGCAGACCCCCTTCTTTCCAGATATTGGTGAGAAAATTCTCAATCATGGCTTTTACAGCATTCCAGGTGTTGGCATCGTTGGCAGCAAAAATATAACGCTTCATACCCTCCTGAATTGAACGTTCAAGAAAAAGCGCCGTGCGCCGCACCGGAATATAACGCCAGTCCTGACTGTTACCATCCAGCGTGCGGGCGCCCCAGACAAGAATGCCCTGACCATTAAAAAAGCGGATGGCGTTAATGGATTTGCCGGAAGCTTCATCAATATTCAGCTCAGCCTGTTGATGATCTGATAAGCGGATAGGTAACGCAGCTGCACCAACGATGCTGACATTAGCTGGTGCACGCCATACGCCCTCGTTACTATCATTAATCACATAAATGCCAGCCATCGCCGCACTGACCGGCAAAATATTGACCTCGGTATTCAGTCTTTGCTGCAAGCTGTTATAACGCTTACTGGCATTCCGTAATGCCATATCGTGCTGCCGGATCTGCGCTGCAGATGGCTCTGCTAAGGCTGCGATATCCGCCAGAATGCGGCTGACTGCTGATGTACCATCAGACTCGGCATGAAGAAACGCCGCCAGTTGATGCAGATTACCGCCAAACAGATTGGTGTAATTCAGCTCGTTACTTCCCACCATCGTGGTGCCGATAAACGGATAATAGCAGGCAGCATTTTTCAGCCCGTTGCTGCCCGTGCTTTCGCGAAAATTCCGGATATCTTCGCTGTATAACAGCGGGTCAGGATTGCGCCCGCCAATGATATCGAACAGACAGAACGGATACTCCAGCTGTTCAGCCTGCAACAGCATGGCCTGCATCAGTGTTGCATTTTCTGCCACCGACAGCACTGTTGCGTCCGGACACAGGTACAGCGTCGGCTCTGATTCTTCTGCCAGATAATGCAGGCCACGCAAAAGGTCGGCGAGCAGAACATTCGGATTAATAATCGCTGCCTGTGCGTTGCTTAAGGGGTTTCCGCTCGGCTTACCGTAATTTCCGACCGATACAACATAAGCACTGCCACCCCCGTTTTCAAAAAACAGCCGCATACTGTTACACAGGTAATACACCGTTGCCGGATCGGGCAGAAGTTCGTAATTATCATCTCCGCCCTGTGGGTAATACTGTACCGGCTGGAGTGCGTCCGCATGCATAAAGCGCGAGACAAATTCTTCGTAAGATTGTACAAGCACCGCTTTATTCAGCAGTGACTGACCGCTTAATTGTGCCGCAGGCGTATAACCGATAAACGCAGGAATAGCGGTTGCACTGGGCATAACCGAATCAGGAAAGGTGTTTATCTCATTGATATAAACACCCGGGGTTTTGACTGTTGTGGTCATAGTGGCTCCGTGCGCTGCTGTCTGTCCGTGAACGACTGAGCATGCCTGAACCAGCCAGAGGGTCAAGGAAAGTTCCCACGCTCTGGCATACCTGAATGTTAACGGAGTTAATCCACAGCGTTCAGCAGGCTTTCTAACTTGCTGACGGTGTTCCAGTTTCTGGCGGTTACAGGAACCCCAAGAACTTTTTCCACACCTGCCGCCAGTTTTGAACGGCCAATACCTTCTGGCGCATACAGATAAAATACGCCGTCAGCCAACTGAAAAGATTCCGATGCCTTACTCAGAGCCTGAAGGCGCTCTGAGTCTACGGTCTTTGGCTGTGCAGCCAGAAAGAAGAAGTGCAGCACTTTGCCATCATCCACCGGATAAGGGTTGGCAGCGATAACTGCTTGCAACTCAGCTGCACTCAGCAACAGAACGTCCACCTCAAATCCATGCTGAGCAGCAATCAGACTGCGCAGCCGCGTACTGTCTGTCGCCACAGGTTGTGCAGCGCTCTGAAAAACAACATTACCGCTCTGAATATAGGTTTTAACCTGCAGATAACCGGCCTGTTCAAACACTGTGATCAGATCTTTCATCGGCAGAATATTTTTCCCGCCGACATTAATGCCGCGTAATAACGCAATACAAGAGATCATCTGCATCCATTCCTGTTAATAATCCAACACTCCGCCTGACAATAGCGGACTTTGATGCGATTAAAAACAAAAACGGCCCGGAAGCAATCATTGCTACCGGGCCGCGGGCTGCTTGTCTGTTCCCAACAAGCATTCAGGGTGCTGAATTTTTAATTCACGCGTTCACTCAGTTGCGGATTAAGTAATCGAAGGAACCCAGTGCAGCGGTTGCACCCGCGCCCATCGAAATAATAATCTGCTTGTACGCCACGTTGGTGCAGTCACCGGCGGCGAATACGCCCGGTACATTCGTCTGGCCATGACCGTCGATAATAATCTCGCCACGCTCAGTCAGGTCGACCGTTCCTTTCAGGAATTCGGTATTCGGCACCAGACCAATCTGTACGAAAATACCCGCCAGTTCGATCACATGGCTTTCACCGGTATTACGGTCCTGGTATTTAATCGCCGTTACCCGCTCACCATCGCCAATCACTTCAGTGGTCATCGCCATTTTAATAATGTCGATATTGGCGGTAGCTTCGGCTTTTTTCACCAGCACCGCATCGGCACGCAATACATCAGAAAATTCCAGTACGGTGACGTGCTCAACAAGTCCGGCCAGATCAATAGCGGCTTCAATACCGGAGTTACCACCACCGATCACCGCAACGCGCTTGCCTTTAAATAACGGGCCATCACAGTGTGGGCAGAAGCATACGCCTTTGGCTTTGTATTCCTGCTCGCCGGGTACGTTCATTTCTCTCCAGCGCGCACCGGTGGCGAGAATCACCGACTTACCCGCCAGCACCGCACCGTTGGCCAGTTCGACTTCGGTTAAGCCGGAATCGGTTTTGCGTACCGCAACGGCTTTCTGGGTTTTCATCACATCCACGTCGTATTCTTTAACGTGTTCTTCCAGATGTGCAACCAGCTTCGGACCTTCGGTGTAAGGCACAGAAATAAAGTTTTCGATGCCAACGGTATCGGCTACCTGACCACCAAAACGCTCGGCCACCAGACCGGTACGGATGCCTTTACGCGCCGCATAAATTGCGGCTGAAGCACCCGCCGGGCCACCGCCCACCACCAGCACATCAAACGGATCTTTATCGGCCATTGCCGCCGCGGCTTTGGCATCGGCGTCGTCATCCACTTTATTGAGGATTTCCGCCAGCGTCATTTTACCGTTGGCCAGCACTTCACCATTCAGGTACAGCGAAGGAACCGCCATAATATTGCGTTCTTTCACTTCGTCCGGAAATACGCCGCCGTCAATCATGGTGGCGGTAACGTTCGGATTCAGCGCGGCCATTAAATTCACCGCCTGTACAACATCAGGGCAGTTGTGGCACGACAGCGATACATAGACTTCAAAATTCAGGGTGCGCGTCAGGGATTTTGCCTGATCCTGCAATGCCTGATCTTCTTTCGACGGGTGACTGCCCGCCTGTAATAAAGCCAGCACCAGCGAGGTAAACTCGTGGCCCATTGGCACACCGGCAAAAGCCACACGGGTTTCGCTGCCCGCTTTGGCAATGGTCATTACCGGAGAACGGCCACCGATTTTTTCGTTGGTCACCGTCAGGGAAATCTGATCATTCAGTTCTGCGATTTCACGCGCCAGAGTTTCCAGTTCTTTGGATTTTGGCGAATCATTAACAGACACCTGCAGTTCAATCGGATTACGCAGATTGTTCAGGTAGGTGCCTAATTGTTGTTTCATATTTGCATCAAGCATGGAAATACCGTCCGATTGAAGATTTTTAAAACGGCTCCGGAAAACCGGAGCCGGGTATTGCAATTACAGTGTCGGCCCGCGTCCCGAAGCCGGCAGCATTTGGCAAAGCCGGCCCGAAGCGTTGGCGAGGCCGACAGCGCCAGGCAAAAGCCGATGAAGAAGCGGAGCTTAGTGGACTAAGTGAGCATTCTGAATCGGCTTTTAACAACGCGATGTCAACGCAGCCAGCTTCGATTAAATTTTGCCGACCAGATCCAGAGAAGGAGCCAGCGTCGCTTCACCTTCTTTCCACTTAGCCGGGCACACTTCACCTGGGTGAGCAGCAACGTACTGAGCAGCTTTTACTTTACGCATCAGGTCGTCTGCATCACGGCCGATACCTTCAGCAGTGATTTCCATGGCCTGGATAACGCCCTGTGGATCAACCAGGAAAGTAGCGCGGTCTGCCAGGCCCTGACCTTCACGCATTACACCGAAGTTGTTGGTGATGGTGCCGGTCTGGTCGCCAACCATGTAGTAGTTGATCTTACCGATGGTTTCAGAGCTGTCGTGCCATGCTTTGTGGCAGAAGTGAGTGTCGGTAGACACAGAGAACACTTCTACGCCCAGCTTCTGCAGTTCTTCGTATTTGTCAGCCAAGTCGCCCAGTTCGGTCGGGCACACGAAAGTGAAGTCGGCTGGGTAGAAGAAGAATACTGCCCACTTGCCTTTAACATCAGCTTCAGTGATTTCTACGAACTCGCCCTGTTTAAAAGCGGTTGCTGCAAATGGTTTGATTTCAGTGTTGATCATGTGGTCTTGCTCCATAGGTTTGTGTTGGGAACAGGACCTATAGTAGGGACATGCTTCTGATTAGTTAAATTGATCTTTTCAAAGAAGGCTATTAGGTATAGCTATTGAACCGTTTGACTAACAGTCCGGAGGATAAGTGCTCTGCCCTTGGATTGAAGGGCAGAGTGTTGCCGGGCAGAGCCTGAGCCTTGTCAGCGCTGGGCCGGGGCCGTACCCGCCAGTTGTGGCGGTAAAGAATCGACATGCAGCGTGCGGGTCGGGAAGGCGCAGTCGCCACCCTTCTCGTGGATGATATTCAGTACTTTCAGCAGTACATCCTGCTTGATCTCGTGGAACCTTACCCAGTCGGTGGTTTTGGTGAAGGTGTAGATAAAGAAATCCAGACTGGATTCACCAAAGCTGTTGAAGTTCACGATCATGGTCTGGTTATTATCAATTTCCGGATGTTCGCGCAGCATGGCACGCACGCCTTCCATAATCGCCGGCAGATGACGCGAATCCTGATAGCGGATACCAATGGTTTCGTAGATACGGCGGTTGGTCATGCGCGATGGGTTTTCCACCGAGATATTGGTAAACACCGAGTTCGGCACATACAGCGGACGCTTATCAAAGGTGCGGATACGGGTCACGCGAAAGCCGATATGCTCTACCGTTCCTTCGATGCTGCGGTCCGGCGAACGCACCCAGTCACCGACTTTGAACGGGCGGTCGAGATAAATAATCAGCGAGCCAAAGAAGTTGGCCAGCAGATCTTTGGCGGCCATACCGACGATCAGACCACCGACACCACCAAAGGCGAGGATGCCGGAAATGGATATGCCCAACAGCTGAAAAATCGGCAGAATAATCAGAATGGTAACGCTGAGTTTGGCCACCTTACCCACCAGCTGAACCGTGGTCGGATCGATGCCATTCACAATCTGCCGTTCTTCCACGCGGTTAATCAAACGCCACAGCGCCCAGGCGGTGAGAATAATCAGCGCCAGCTGACGCACCACCGGAATGCTGGAAATAATTTCAGAAGAAAAATGACCGGCGGTGATGTCGGCAATCCAGGTCGCACCAATGGCAAAAATAATCCAGCTGATGGGGACGCCAATGGCCTCCAGCACAATATCGTCCCAGCGGTTCTTGGTCGCCAGCGCCAGCTTAACCAGACGCTTGCGGGTAAAGCGCCATGCCGCACCGGCAATCAGCGTGATACTCAGGGCAATGCTGACATCCCAGAACCAGTCATAATTCTGTGAAATTAATTCGTTCCACCACTCCACGCAGAAGACTCCATTTATTCAGAAGGGAATTTTGCGCAGACAGGCAACGGCGGTTACCTGCCCGCAAACCAGTACTCAGCTCAACTGACGCTGACGCACCGCTTCAAACAGACAAATGCCGGTAGCCACCGACACGTTAACCGAGCTGACTTCGCCGGCCATCGGAATATTCACCAGATAATCGCAATGTTCACGGGTAAGGCGACGCATACCCGCACCTTCAGCGCCCATAACCAGAGCCGTTGGCCCGGTAAAATCCTGCTGATAAATGCTGTGCGTTGCTTCACCGGCGGTGCCGACAATCCAGATACCGCGCTCCTGCAGTTCTTTCATGGTGCGCGCCAGATTGGTGACCTGAATATAAGGCACGGCTTCGGCTGCGCCACAGGCCACCTTGGCAGCTGTTGCATTTAACGGTGCGGATTTATCTTTCGGCGCAATCACCACCTGCACGCCGGCAGCATCGGCTGTACGCAAACAGGCACCCAGATTATGCGGATCGGTAACGCCGTCCAGAATCAGAATCAGCGCATTGCCACTGATACCATCGAGAATATCCGGCAGGTGTTTCTCGTTTTTATTCTGCACCGGCTTACGCCAGGCAATAATGCCCTGGTGATTACCTTCATCGGCTTTCTGATTCATAAGGCCTTTATCGGCCTCACGGATATCCAGCCCCTGTTCGGCAGCCAGTTCCAGCACGCGCTGCATACGCTGGTCCTGACGGCCTTTCATCACCCACAGCTCAACCACCTGATCCGGACTGCGCTGCAATAAGGTGGTAACGGCATGCAAACCGTAAACGGCTTCTAACTTCATTGATTAATTAACCTGTTTTCTTTCCGGCCTTTTTGGCCGGTTTTTTCTTGGCGGTCTTTTTCTTTACCGCTTTGTTGCTTTCGGTTTTCTTTTTGGCGTTCAGCTTTTGCCGTTTGCTTGGCTTGGGCTTTTTCTTTTTGCTTTTAGTGCCGTCAGAATCGTCAGCAGCAAAGGTTTTAGCGCCCTTGTCAGCCGTACGCTTAACACCGGCTTTTTTAACGCCGCTTTTATTAGCGCCACTTTTATTACCGCCACTTCTGGCACCATCTCCAGATTCTGTCGAGGGTGCCCGTGCTTTTTTTTGGCGGCTTGGCTCCAGCGTTTCTTCGGTTACTTTGCCATCGGCCTGTTTATTACGGCGGCGCGGTAAACGCGCAGGCGTTGGCAGATCGCTGGCTTTGCTGCGTCTGGCGTTAACCGGTGCAGTGGTCAGTTCGAAATCGACTTTGCGCTCGTCGAGGTTCACGTTCATGACCCTTACCCAGAGCTTATCGCCAAGGCGGAAACTGCGGCGCGTGCGCTCGCCTACCAGACGATGTTTCACTGCATCAAAGTGGTAGTAATCGTTTGCCAGACCACTGATATGCACCAGACCTTCGACATAGACGTCTTTTAATTCAACGAATAAGCCAAAGCCGGTAACCGCGGTAATAACCCCTTCGAATTCTTCACCGATACGGTCGCTGATAAATTCGCACTTGAGGAAATCGACCACGTCACGGGTAGCATCATCGGCACGGCGCTCGGTCATCGAGCAGTGCTCACCCATCACCACCATCGCTGCGGTGTCGTATGGGTAAATGGTTTTCTGGGCCAGTGGCTTAGCACCGTCGGCACGTTTTACGTGTTTGCATTCGCGTTCGCTGCGGATCACGCTGCGCAGACCACGGTGCACCAGCAGATCAGGGTAACGGCGGATTGGCGAAGTAAAGTGGGTATAGGCTTTATAAGCCAGACCAAAGTGGCCTTCGTTATCCGGCTTGTAAACGGCCTGACTGAGCGAGCGCAGCAGCACGGTCTGGATTAAATGTGAATCCGGACGGTCGCCAATCTGGCTCAGCAATGCCTGATAATCTTTCGGCGACGGGTCCTGACCATGTGGCATGGATAAACCGACTTCGGCGAGGAAAGATTTCAGGTTCTCGAGTTTTTCTGCGCTCGGACCGTTATGCACACGATACAGTGCCGGCACGTCATAACGCTGGAAGAAGTCGGCAGCACAGACGTTGGCCGCCAGCATGCATTCTTCAATCAGCATGTGGGCCGCGTTACGTTCGGTCGGTACGATTTCCTGAATTTTACGCTCAGCATCGAACACGATACGGGTTTCGACCGAATCGAAATCCATCGCACCACGCTCTTCACGTTTGGCGCGCAGGGTTTTATACAGGGCGTAGAGATTTTCCAGATGCGGCACAACGTCTTTGTAATGTTCACGCCAGGCATCGCCGTCGTCACCACGTTCCGGCTGCAGCATTTTCCAGACCTTGTTATAGGTCAGGCGCGCATGGGAGTGGATAACACCTTCCATAAACTGATAACCGGAAATATTACCGGCTTTGGAGATGGTCATTTCACATACCATCACCAGACGATCTACTTCCGGGTTCAGCGAGCATAAACCGTTGGACAGTTTTTCCGGCAGCATCGGTACCACAAACTCAGGGAAATACACCGAGTTGCCACGACCGTGAGCTTCAACATCCAGTGCCGAACCTGCCTGTACGTAATGGGATACATCGGCAATGGCAACGTATAAACGCCAGCCACCGGTTTTGCGGTTAGGTTCGCAATAGACGGCATCGTCGAAGTCTTTGGCGTCTTCACCGTCGATGGTGACAAAAGGCAGCTGACGCAGGTCGATACGGTTGTGTTTGTCTTTATCTTTGACCTGTTCCGGCAGTTTTTTGGCTTCTACCAGCACTGCGTCCGGCCATTCGTGCGGGATATTATGGCTGCGGATGGCAACATCAATTTCCATCCCCGGTGCCAGATGATCACCCAGCACTTCGACCACTTCACCCATAGGTAAGCCGCCGGGCTTGGGCTGCTCAACAATCTGCACCACCACAAACTGGCCGTGCTCAGCGCCTTTGCGGCCAACCGGCGGAATCAGGATTTCCTGCGCCACGCGTTTGTTATCCGGCTGTACGACGCCAACACCGGACTGATCGAAGTAACGGCCGACAATCTGCTGGGTATTACGCTCCAGCACTTCGACAATTTTGCCTTCCGGGCGGCCACGGCGATCGAGACCAAGAATCTGTACCGCAACGCGGTCACCGTGAAAGACTTTGCTCATCTGGCGGTTAGACAGGTACACATCATCAGCACCGTCACGCAGCACAAAGCCGTAACCATCGCGATGGCCCATCACCACACCGGTAACCAGATCGACTTTGCGCAGCGGCGCAAACTGGCTGCGACGGTTGCTGATCAGCTGGCCATCACGCGACATGGCAATCAGGCGGCGACGCAGAGCTTCTACGCGGTCTTCATCGGTTTCACCCAGTGCTTCGCAGACTTCCGCGTGGGTAGCCGGGTGGCCCAGTTGCTCCAGCAATGCCAGCAGGGCATCACGGCTGGCAACCGGGTTTTCATATTTTTGCGCTTCGGCCTCGGCATTTGGGTCATGGAACGGGGCTTTTGGTGCGTTGGAATCCGTCAATGTGCGGCTCCTATAATTAATTTGCGCCCAGTATAACGGTTACACACGTATTTACAGGGCTTTAAAGTTGATTTGCGCGCTGTCGCGGCTTTTTCCGGCCTGTTGCAGGCGCTGCAGGTAATCAGCCCACAGTTCATCACGATGCGTGCACAAATGATAGAGATAACTCCAGTCATACAGACCTGAGTCATGGCCGTCGTCAAACACCAGTTTCAGGGCATAATTACCGGCCGGTTCAATACGCAGCAATACCACATCTTTTTTACCGCTCTGCAACACCTCATTGCCGACACCATGACCACGGACTTCTGCCGAAGGTGAGTGCACACGAAGAAATTCATAAGACAGCTCATAAGGCTGCTCACCATAGGTCAACTCAAGACAGTGGCTGACTTTCTTCACTTTTATTGCTTTTGGAATCACTGTTATTCCACTCCGGGAGTATGGATAACGGGCGGATGAGATAAAGCGCGCTACACTTTTATGTAAGGCATACATGGTGTGTCGCCCAATATCAGGCTCCGGTTGTACCTGATGTAGTTTACTATCGGTGAGATTGAGCTGCCTATGAATTCTTTACGCAATATCAGTATCCGTGCCCGTTTATGGGTAATTCTCAGTGCTTCCGTAATATGTGTTCTGCTGATCCAGCTGCAAGCCATGCAACATATTTACAACACCATAGACAAGGCGAAACAACAGGCGGTAAAACAGCAGGTCGACAGTGCATACAGCCTGATTGAGCATTATTACCAGCTCAGCCAGCAGGGAATGCCGGTAGCAGAAGCACAAACCCGGGCAAAGGATGCCGTCCGCGAGCTGCGTTATAACGTCAATGAATATTTCTGGATTAACGACTCCGCACCCGTCGTTGTCGTTCATGGTGTCAAAGCAGAGCTGGAAGGAAAAAACGTTAACGACGTTAAAGACCCCAATGGCCTGTATTTGTTCCGCGAAATTGTAAAAGCAGCAAAAAGTAAGTCCGAAGGCAATTATGTGCACTATTACTGGCCCAAGGCCGGCAGTTCGGAACCCGTATCCAAGGTCAGCTACGTTAAGCAGTTCAGACCTTGGGACTGGATTGTCGGCACCGGTGTTTATACCGACGACGTAATGACCGCCTTCTGGCAAAGTGCCACCGGCCTTATTACCACCAGTCTGATTTTTATTATTCTGTTGATTGCCGTCATCATGCTGGTATCGAACAGCATCCGTCATCCGCTGCGGGTTATCACTCAGGCGATGGATGATATTGCCCGCGGTGAAGGCGACCTGACTCAGCGTTTACCTTCCAAAGGTCAGGACGAAATCACCAATATTGCCCAGGCCTTTAATACCTTTATTGGTCAGATTCACAAAGTTGTGAGCGAAAGTAAAACCGCCTCAGAACTGTTGGCGCAACTGACCCGTGAGATTGCCACCGTCAGCAGTGAAACACGCCGCCTCACCGACGATCAGCTGCAACAGACCGATCTTGCTGCCACAGGCTCGAATGAAATGAGCCAGACTATTCACGAAGTGGCTGGCAATGCCGAACGCGCCGCCGCCGCCGCCCGGGAAGTCGATGACAACGCCCGCCGTGGTATGAAAACCATGCAAACCACACAGCAAAGCATTGGTAGCCTGGCCGCCGATATCCAGAGCTCCTGCGAGGTGATTCAGGGTCTGCAGAGTGAAACCGACGCTATCGGTTCGGTACTGGATGTTATCCGTGGTATCGCCGAACAAACCAACCTGCTGGCACTGAACGCCGCCATCGAAGCCGCCCGTGCCGGTGAACAGGGCCGCGGTTTTGCCGTGGTCGCCGACGAAGTACGCACCCTCGCCTCGCGCACCCAGGAATCGACTGAAGAAATTAATAAAATGATTTCCCGCCTGCAGGATCAGGCCGCCAGCGCTGTACATTCGATGGAAGAAAACGTAAAAAATTCTGAATCCACCTCTGTCACTTCACAGCAGGCACTGGACGCGATATCAACCATCAGCACAGCAGTCAGCACTATTACCGAAATGAACCTGAGCATTGCCAGTGCGGTTGAGGAACAAAGCGCCGCCGCCAACGAGATCAGCGGCAACGTTGTACGGATTGCTGAATCTTCAGGGCATATTGCCGACAATATGGTAAAAACCGATCAGTACGGACAGAAACTGTCCGACAGCAGTGAAGCTCTGGTCAGATTAATTGAGCGCTTCCGGATTTAAATTGCGCCAAATAACGTTGCACATAAAAAAAGGAGGCCTGATGGCCTCCTTTTTTTATCCGTATCTGTGTCAGAGAATAAACTGACTCAGATCCTGATCGCGGGCCAGATCGCCCAATTGCTTCTCAACATAGGCAGCATCAATTTCGACCGCCTGAGTCATATCGGTTGCATCAAAAGATACCTGCTCCAGCAGTCGCTCCATAATGGTATGCAGACGGCGGGCACCAATATTTTCTGTGCTCTCATTCACCTCAAAGGCAATTTCTGCCAGACGCTTGATCGCATCCTCGGTAAAGTTAATATCCAGCCCTTCGGTTTTCAGCAGCGCTTTATACTGTTCGGTCAGCGATGCTTTTGGCTCGGTCAGAATACGCTTAAAGTCATCCGGCGTCAGCGCTTCCAGTTCCACCCGGATTGGCAGACGGCCCTGTAATTCCGGAATCAGATCGGAAGGCTTGGACAGATGGAATGCACCGGAGGCAATAAACAGAATATGATCGGTTTTGACCATGCCGTATTTAGTGCTGACGGTGCAGCCTTCGATTAATGGCAGCAGATCACGCTGTACACCTTCACGCGAAACGTCGCCACCGGAACCACTTTCATGACGCTTGGCGACTTTATCGATTTCATCAATAAAGACAATGCCGTTCTGTTCCACCAGCTCCAGTGCACGGGCTTTCAGCTCGTCCATATTCAGCATTTTGGCGGCTTCTTCGTCGCGCAGTTGTTTGAAGGCTTCTTTGATTTTTAATTTACGTTTGTTTTTCTTTTCGCCGCCGAGGTTAGAAAATATATTCTGCAGCTGACTGGTCATTTCTTCCATGCCAGGAGGTGCCATTATTTCCACACCAACGCTGACCTGTGCCAGATCGATTTCAATCTCTTTGTCATCCAGCTGCCCTTCACGCAGCTTTTTACGGAAAACCTGACGCGTTGAGCTGTCTTCTGTTTTTGGCTCTTCGGTAGTGTCCCAGCTGGTTGTGCTGCTGCGCGCCGGCGGTAACAGTACATCCAGAATACGTTCTTCCGCGGCCAGTTCGGCACGGCTGGCAACCTTGACCATTTCCTGCTCACGCAGCAGTTTCAGACCGGTTTCGGTCAGATCGCGGATAATGGATTCAACATCTTTACCGACATAACCGACTTCGGTGAATTTGGTGGCTTCAACCTTAATAAAAGGCGCATTGGCCAGCTTCGCCAGACGGCGGGCAATTTCGGTTTTACCAACACCCGTCGGGCCGATCATGAGGATATTTTTTGGCGTTACTTCATCACGCAGTTCCGGCTGCAGCTGCATCCGGCGCCAGCGGTTACGCAGCGCAATGGCAACCGAACGTTTGGCATTGTGCTGTCCGATAATATGGCGGTCGAGTTCATGCACGATTTCGCGCGGGGTCATCTGGCTCATGGATTATTCTCCCGCCTTCAGTTCTTCGATAGTGAGGTTGCTGTTGGTAAATACGCAGATATCTGCGGCAATATTCAGACTTTTTTCGACGATTTCACGGGCGCTTAACTCGGTGTTTTCCAGCAACGCACGGGCCGATGCCAGCGCGTAATTACCACCGGAGCCTACGCCAATCAGATCGTTTTCCGGCTGCAGCACATCGCCGTTACCGGTGATGATCAGCGACGCCGTATGGTCGGCAACCGCCAGAATCGCCTCCAGCTTGCGCAGTGCACGGTCAGAGCGCCACTCTTTCGCCAGCTCAACCGCAGCACGGGTCAGCTGTCCATGGTGCTTCTGCAGCTGCGCTTCAAATTTTTCAAACAGGGTAAAGGCATCCGCCGTTCCCCCGGCAAAACCGGCCAGCACCTGATCGTTGTACAAGCGCCGCACCTTACGGGCATTACCTTTCATTACGGTATTACCCAGAGAAACCTGCCCGTCACCGCCAATCACCACATCATTACCACGGCGTACGGATACAATAGTTGTCATGAAAATTTCCTGCTTTCTGATGCACGAATAACCGATATGGGGGTCGCCGCAGACAAATCAAGTCACTCCCCTGCATAACCGCCAGAACGCAACAGGTGTTGCCAAAGACCGGGCCGGAAACGATACTCGCGCCTTTTAATGTTTATGGGGAAGTCATTATGATCATCGCCAAGGATACCGTGGTGCAGCTGCACTACAGCCTGTTCGACGAGCAGGACCAGCTGATCGAAAGCACCAATAAAGATGCCGGTGGCGAAGCCATCGCTTATCTGCACGGCCACAACAATATGATTGCCGGATTTGAACAGGCCGTTGCCGGCAAAGAAGCCGGTGAGCATATCAGCATCACCCTGACCCCGGATCAGGCCTATGGCGAGCGTCAGGCCGATGCCGTCGCACGCGTGCCGGTAAAACACCTGCAGGGCGCGAAAAACTGGAAGAAAGGCATGGTTGCCTGGGTCGAAACAGAACAGGGCACCCGTCAGGTAACCATCGTTAAAGTTGGCCGTTTTATGGCTGACGTCGATACCAACCACCCGCTGGCCGGCAAGACACTGAAGTTCGAAGTGGATGTCGTTGCTGTACGCGCTGCAACCGCCGAAGAGATTGCGCATAAGCATGCTCACGGTGCCGGTGGCCACCAGCACTAAGGCTGTTTAATCAGAGAAAACAGCCCCTGACTGAACCCAGACTGAACGGCCCGCAACGGAATTTATTGTTCCGCCACCGGCCGTTCAGCCTGTTTTTTGATCGTTAATGGCTTTCCAGCCAGACGTAATATTCGTCCCGCTGGGCGTCATACCAGGTGTCACGGATACGCGCTTTTACCGTTACGCCGCTGACCTTTTCCACCGTTTCTTTATTCAGGCTGACGCTGCTGGCGTCGTTGCGCACCCGTTCCGATAAATAAGACACGCTGCTGATTTCCACGCCCTGCTGCGCGGCAAGACGCTCGCGGGCACGCTGCAATGCGCATTCTTCCTGAGCATAACGGCCTTTAATATTAAACCCGCATGATGCCACAACGCCATTGCCCGGATTCATAATCCACGCCGGGGCACCATCCTGAACCTTAGCTCCGGCACAGCCATACTGTAATAAAACTGTGATCAATAATGCTGCTGCCAGCGCTGTATTTTTCATCTTTGACACGTCTCACATTCGCCATAATCCCGTGTGGCATTTTGCCATAGCATCCGCTATTCTCGGCACACCTTTTATAGCAGTTTACTTTTATTAAACCGCTCACTTCATTCAAGGAGAGGAAGATGAAACTTCGCGCTTTATTCGCTGTAGAGACGACCACTCTGCTGGTCGCCTGTGCTTCTAACCAACCAACTCAAGCTCCGGTAGCCAGCTGCGTATTCGCCGATGGTTCTGGTCAGGCCGCTCCTGAGTGGGTGTGTGGCGCTCCGGTTGATGGTCTGGATCTGTCTGCCGTTGGTTACGCTGACAAGTCTGCTGCCGGCCCTAACTTCATGAAGCAGATGGCTGCAACCGCTGCCCGTGTTGAACTGGCACAAACCATGAAAGTGGAAGTGCAGAACATGATCAAACAGTACGCCGAAACCACTGGTACCGGTGATTCTGAAACCGTTGATCGTGTTAATACTTCTGTAACCAAACAGATCACCAAAGAAACTCTGGTAGGTTCTAAAATCTTCCGTCAGATGCCAACCCCAAGCGGCGGTATCGTAGTTCTGGTTGGTCTGGATGCTGACACCGTTAATAAACTGGCGGAACAGGCAATCAAAACCTCTATGAACAATGAACGTGCCCTGTGGCAGAAATTCCAGGCCGAGAAGTCTTTTGACGAACTGGCTTCTGAAATTTCCAACATGCAGTAAGCGTTTAACGCTGACGCACGATCATAATAAGAAGCCGGCGTCTGCCGGCTTTTTTATGCGAGGAATCCCGATGAAATTTCCAGCAAAGCTCTCTGTTTACCTTTGTGTCTTACCAGCACTCAGTCTGTCGGCTATAGCAACAGCCGAGTCTGAATATGAACAATGGTTAAAGAAAACCCGTGGCGATTTTCAGACCTATCTGGATGAAAACGACAAAGCCTTTATTCAGTTTCTGCAGCAGAAGTGGCAACCGGTTGATGTAAAACCCGCCGAGCAGCGTGATCCGAAACCCAAGCCGGTTGATCTGCCGGAAATTCCGGCTTCTGCCAAGCCAGATGCCAAACCTGCGGTAGATGACACGCCTAAAGTCGTCCTGCCTAAGCTGCCGCCGGTCGCAGAAGTTCCTGCGCCCAAACCACCGGCTCCGGAGCTGATCAAGCCACCACTAGCCAAGCCACCGGTTGACGACAAACCAGGTGCAGAAAAGCCAACACTGGATAAGCCGGTAGCAGAAAAACCCGCGAAAAAACCACCGGTCAGCGGTCCGGTTGCGCGTTTTGGTTTCTACGGAAATGCCATCGAAATTCCGTACAACGCCAAATTCAAACGCAATTTCAGCGGTAAAATTAATAACGAAAAAATTGCTTCATACTGGCAGCAACTGGCCAGTGCTGAGCACAAACCAACGGTGCAGGCACTGCAGGCTGAAGCACAACGTCTGGGTCTGAACGACTGGGGCAGCGCCCAGCTGTTTGATCAGTTTGCCCGCGCCCTGCATAAAGACAGCACCAGCCGTAAGCTGACCAGCTGGTTCCTGCTGGTAAAAGCCGGTTACGATGCCCGTGTCGCCTATAACGACAAAGTTCATCTGCTGCTGACATCCGAACAGGAAATGTTTGGCGTTACTTTTTTCCGCCTCGGTAATAAAAAATATTACGCCATCAATCTGAATGAGAAAGCACTGAAGCCCGGCAAAGTATTTACCTACGAAGGCCAGCATGACGAAGGCTCACGCGCCCTTGATTTCAGCCAGCCGAATCGTTTTGCCATTGGCGGCAGCGAAGAGCAGCGCCAGCTGAAATTTAAATACCGTGACCAGTCGTACAGCATCAAAGTAGCGTATCCACAGCGTTTCGTGAGCTACTTCAGCAGCTATCCGCAGCTGTCGTTGCCGAACTATTTCAAAGCCGGCTTACCGGCGGTAACCAGCGAATCACTGCTCAATCAGCTGCGTCCGGTCGTGGCCGGGAAAAGTGAGCAGGAAGCGGTGAATCACCTGCTGCGTTTCGTGCAGACCGCTTTTGCCTATCAGACGGACGATGAGCAGTTCCACGAGGAAAATTACCTGTTCCCGCTGGAAACTCTGCACTACCCCTACTCCGATTGCGAAGACCGCGCCGCGCTGTTTGCCTGGCTGACCGAATCACTTTTGGGGCTGGATGTCGTGATTCTCGACTTTCCGGGGCATGTCGCCACCGCAGTCGCCTTTAACGGCGGCGTACAGGGCGATAACTGGAGCTGGCAGGGCAAGCGCTACACCATCGCCGACCCCACCTATGTGAATGCCGATGCCGGTATGACCATGCCGCAGTTTGCCGGGGTCAAACCGAAAATCATGGCCTTCTGAGCCGCACGTTACTGCACCAGCGGGAGAAGCCTGCGGGCTTCTCCCATCCTTCCTGTTAGGCTACCCTTGCGCCTTTACTGCAAACCTAGAGCCCCTGTTCATGTCGTTATCTGTTGCCATTGTTCCCGTTACCGCCTTCGCCCAGAACTGCTCCATCCTGATGTGTAATGCCAGCAAAGCGGCTGCCATTGTCGATCCGGGCGGCGATATTGAACGTATTCTGCAGCAGGTAAATGCCATGGGTGCCAGAGCCGAAAAAATTCTGCTGACCCACGCCCATATCGATCATGCCGGCGGCACCGCTGAGCTGGCACGTCGCCTGAGCCTGCCGATTGAAGGTCCGCACGAAGGTGATCTGTTCTGGATTCAGGGACTGCCACAGCAATCTGCGATGTTTGGCTTTCCGCCGGCTGAGATCTTTACCCCGGACCGCTGGCTTAACGATGGCGATAAAGTACAGGTCGGCGGGGTTGAACTGGATGTGATTCACTGCCCTGGACACACACCCGGCCATGTGGTGTTTTACAGCGCTGCCGACCAGCTGGCGATTGTCGGTGATGTGATTTTTCAGGGCTCCATCGGCCGCACCGATTTCCCTAAGGGCAACCATGCCGAACTGGTGTCTTCCATCCGCGACAAATTGTTTCCGCTGGGTGATGACATTACCTTTATTCCCGGTCACGGCCCGGAATCCACCTTTGGCCACGAACGCCGTACCAATCCCTTTGTTTCCGATCACCGCGGCTGATCACCCTGCCCGGTAAACAACGGACATAAAAAAAACGGCGTGCAGAGCACGCCGTTTTTTATTCCAGGCAGAGTCATCAGTTAAGCACCGGTACCGGCTCTCCCCTGTCCGGCAGAGGAATTGCCTCAACATTTGGCAGGGCCGAGGTCTGCAGACGCGATAAGCGGTTCATCCGCGCCCGGCTTTCAGCCAGCGCCTCATCCATCTGCTCCTCGTAAATATCCAGCCAGGTGCGCGAACCGGGCACCATACGCGCCAGATCACGCATCCCCTGCTTCAGCGCATTCAGATGCAGCTGATAGCTTTTTTCCTGCTCCAGCATCAACGCCTTAAACGCCGTGGCATTACTGCTGTCGAGAATATTTTTGGTGTCGGTCATGCTCTGTTCATAAGCGATAGCCGCTTCTTTCAGAATGCCAACATCACGCTCCAGCTTGGCAAAACTCTTACTGTCGACATAAGCCACATCCGGCTGCATCAGCTTCACCACCGCGATGGTTACCGCCACAGAAATCGCCACCACCGCCAGTACAGCGATGATCATCAGTACAACCCGGTTAGTGGATACGGTGTCTTCCAGCATTGCCAGACGCTGGGCTTCGCTCAGCTCACCTTCGCCTTCTTCATGTCTTGTCACAAAAAACTCTCTGTATACAAATGGCAGGATAAGTTTAGTAACGGATTGGCTGTAGCGCCAATCAACAAACCGATACACCAACACAACAGGTCTGACAGCGTCATACAACAGTCATCCCGGCGCGGCACAGTCTGCGTTACTACCCGACCACCTCTGACAACATTGGCGCATTCTTCGTTCAGCAAACGCAGATTCGTCGCTTCGCCTGATTGCCGCCATGCGCAGAGCAGCCGAGGATGGTACGCCACATTCATCGCGTGAAGGAGCAGACGATGGCACAGACCAGCAATACACCACCGGAGACCGATCAGGCTGCAGCCAGACAGCTGCTGGGAACCCTTAGCAATCAGGCACAGGACATTGAGGCGGCCTATCAGCATCAACTGCGTCAGACGGCCACCCAGCTACTGCAGCAGCACCAGCCCGCCGAACAGCAGGCACTCTGTCTGTCGCTGAATAAGCTGATTGCCGCCCGCCGGAGCCTGCTTAACGAACCTGTGGCAACCAGCCCGGACAAGGCTGCCGTTGAGGCCTCAGTCCACACCACAGGTGCAGAAAACCAGCCGCCGCAACAGTCTCCCCTGGTACGCACGGATTCTTCTGCAGGCTCCAGCGCCTCCCTTTGGTCTGCCATTACTGTTCCACGCATGATGCTGCTTGCCTTGCTGTTACTGTGCATCACCGCTGCCAGCCTCACATTCAGCCAGCAGCAACATATCCACAGCCTGCAACAGCAACTCCTGAGCCTGCAGCAAAGTCTGCAATCCAGTCAGCAACAACTGGCGCAGCAGTTAACCGTACAACAGCAGGAACGGGCCGAATGGCGGCATACGCAGCAGGAATACCAACACCAGATCACTGCCGCACAGCAGCAATTACTGGCTCAGCAGCAACAAGCCAGTGCGCAACAACAGGAGTGGCAGCAACGTCTGGCCAGTGTGGATAAAGCACTGGCGCTGGAACAACGCGAAGGCGATGCCCTGCAGCAGCGGATTAACCGCCTTAGCCGGGTATCGGAAGAATTGATTGCCAACCTGTGCGCCGACAGTGCTGCCGTTGGCCCCGCGGTCGGCCTGACGATCTATGCGCAATACATGCAGCGCTGCCAGCAAAGCTGGGAGCTGGCAGCGCAGTGAGAGCTGACGTCGGATGTCGGACGACTGACCTCTGACGGCGGGCATAGCATCAACGCCGGGAGCGTTGATCAACATTGCGCAGCAATGGCCCGCAGGGTGCCCGCCACGGACGGCGGGCATAAAAAAACCCGCACAAGGCGGGTTTTTTCGGTTCGGGCTTTATTACTTCTTGAAAGCACCGAAACGCTTGTTGAAGCGGTCGATACGGCCACCGGTATCAACAACTTTCTGCTTACCAGTGTAGAACGGGTGGCAAGCTGAACACACGTCCAGGTACATAGTACCAGGCTTAGTGGATTTGGTTTTGATCACGTTGCCGCAGGAGCAAGTTGCTTCCAGAGCAGCGTACTCAGGATGAATACCTTCTTTCATGGGACACCTCTTGGGTCTTCACGCCGCCACTTGCGAATCTTCTCTCCACAAGTACCGCGCTACTGGATTACAAAAACTTGCCCTTGCATGGGCAATAAGGACGCGCATAATACCAGAGCCGACCTAAGCAGCAAGTCTTTTCATGTCCTTTTTTGTTGTCGAAATTGCTCTTCCCCTCCCGCTACGCCGCACTTTTGACTACTTGCCGCTGCCCGGAGAAACGCCGGATCACTATCGGCCCGGCCAACGCGTACGGGTGGAATTTGGCCGCCAGCTGCTGCTCGGCATCGTGCTCAGCTGCCGTGATCAGTCGGATGTCCCCAGCAATAAGCTCAAACCACTGCTGGCCCGCCTCGACGACACCCCGCTTATTGATGAACACAGCCTGGCGCTGTGCCGCTGGCTGGCCGATTACTATCACCACAGCATGGGCGAAGTGCTGGAGCATATGCTGCCAACCATGCTGCGCCGTGGCTGTGAGCTGAGCGAGGCCGACGAACGGGTCTGGCTGAAAACCGCAGACGAGCCGGCCAAAGCCCTGCGCGGCAGCAAACAACAGGCGCTGTGGCAGTTATTTCAGCAAAGCCCGCAATGGCCACACAGCGAGCTGACCTCTCAGGGATTTACCCTTGCGCAGCTGCGCAGTCTGGCCGACGCCGGACTGATTGAAGAACGCCAGCAGCTGCCACTGCCGCCGGTTATTCAGGAGAATCAGCGTTTTCACAGCCTGAACCCGCAACAGCAGAGTGCTTTGAAGGCACTTGAACCGGAGCTGCATCACTTTCGCGCCTGCCTGCTCGAAGGCGTAACCGGCTCGGGCAAAACCGAGGTCTATCTGCGTCTGATCGAGCAGGTACTGGCGGCGGGCAAGCAGGCACTGGTGCTGGTACCGGAAATCGGTCTGACACCACAAACCGTACGCCGCTTCCAGGCGCGTTTTAATGTGCCCATCGCCATGCTGCATTCCGGCCTGAACGACCGCGAGCGTCTGCAGGGCTGGCGTCAGGTGAGTGAGGGCGGCGCACGCATTCTCATCGGCACCCGTTCGGCGGTATTCACGCCGATGCCCGACCTCGGCCTGATTATTCTCGACGAAGAACACGATGCCTCATTTAAGCAGCAGGATGGCCTGCGCTATTCGGCGCGCGATTTTGCTCTGGTACGGGCGCATAAAGCCGGTGTACCTATTGTGCTCGGTTCGGCCACGCCCTCACTGGAAACCCTACACAACGCACTCAGCGGTAAATACCTGCACCTGAAACTGAGCCAGCGCGCCGGCGATGCCAAGGCACCGGGCATGAAGCTGCACAGCATTCTGCACCAGCCACTGACCGCCGGTTTCGCCCAGCCGGTGCTGAACGCCATGCATAAACATATAAGCGACGGCAAACAGGTGCTGGTGTTTATTAACCGCCGCGGTTTTGCCCCATTGCTGGCCTGTCGTGACTGCGGCTGGATGGCCGAATGCCGCCGCTGCGACGCACGCCTGACCCTGCATCAGTATCCGCCGCATCTGCATTGTCACCACTGCGACTTCCAGCAGGGTATTCCTGCGGTGTGTCCGCAATGTGGCAGTCAGCACGTTGAGGGTATTGGTCAGGGCACCGAGAAAATTCAGGATCAGCTTGCCGTACTGTTCCCGCAGGTGCCGGTGCGCCGGGTCGACCGCGACACCATCCGCAGCAAGCAGGCGTTCGATAATCTGTTCGACGATATTCACAGCGGCGGCCCCTGCATTCTGGTCGGCACGCAGATGCTGGCCAAAGGCCACCACTTTCCCGATGTCACTCTGGTGGTAGTGCTGGATGCCGATGCCGGTTTATTCAGCGCCGACTTCCGCGGCATGGAACACAGCGCGCAGTTAATCTGTCAGGTGGCCGGCCGCGCCGGGCGTGAAGAAGCGCCGGGCGAAGTGTGGATTCAGACCCTGTACGCCGAGCATCCGCTGCTTAACCTGCTGCTCGACAGCGGCTACCACGCACTGGCGCTGTCGCTGCTGCAGGAACGCCAACAGCAGCAGCTCCCGCCGTACAGCCATATGGCATTACTGCGCAGCGAATGCGAAGACCGTATGCAGGCGCAGCAACTGTTGCAACAGGCGCGTGCCTTTGTGCAGCAATGGCTGCAAACCCACAGCGGCGCCAGCTGGCAGGCACCGGTTACCCTGCTTGGCCCCTTCCCCGCCATCATGGAACGGCGCAATGGCCGCTTCCGTTTTCAGTTACAGTTTTACGCCGCCGAACGCAGTGTGCTGCACCGTACCGCAGCGGCACTGGTGCATTTTCTTGAGCAGCACAAGGGCTTATCAAAGGTGCGCTGGAATCTGGATATCGACCCCATCGACACTCTCTGAACAGGCAGACAGCAGACTGTCCGGCAGGATAACGAGCGCCATCTATACTTGGTCTTACTTATCAGGATAGCCACTGCACACTGCCAACCTAATGCCCGCGCAAGGACCCGCCATGGAATACCTCAGCTTCCGTCACGCCCGCCAGCACTTTGCCGTTCCCATTGAAAGCGTGCGTTTTATTGCCGCCGAAAGTGCTCTGACGCCCACGCAGGTTGCCACCGGTAAAGGCCAGCAATTCGATATGGTGGAATTTGAAGGCCAGGCCTGCATTATTCTGTCGCTGGCACGTCTGCTCAATCAGCCATCCGAACGCAGCAAAAGCCGTGAACTACTCGAGTTATTGCAGGCCCGTGAGCAGGACCATGTTCTCTGGCTTAACACCTTAAAAGACTGCCTGCAGCATGGCGGCAGCTTTGATCTGGCGCGCGACCCGCACCAATGCAAATTCGGCCAGTGGTACGACAACTTCCGCACCGACGACAGCCAGTTGCAACATGTACTGCGCAGCTTTGACGAACCGCATAAACGTATTCACGCACTCGCTGATCAGCTGCTCACCCTGCGTGATAACGATCAGGCCGAAGAAGCCCTGAACATTCTGAGTCATCAGGGCAGCAGTACGCTGCAACGCCTGCGCGACCTGTTTGCCGAAGCGTCGAACATGGTACGCAGCAGCATCCGCCCGACCGTAATCATGCTGCAGAGCAGCGAACAGCAAACCCTCGGTCTGCGGGTCGATGACGTCGGCGAAGTGTTCAGTTGCAGCGCCGCACAGCTTGAAAAAGAGCAGCAGGACTATATGCCGCCCTTTGCCCGTGGCTGGCTGAAAGGCATCCGCATCGCCGGTAATGAAGTGACCATCATGGAAATTAATCCCGCCCGGCTGCTATCATCCACCGCTATTAAAGAGGGTCAGCTGCTGGCCTGAAACAGGTCAGCCGGAGAACCCTGTGAGTAACTCAGTCAACCAGTCTGCTGTACGCCCCAATCTTAAAAACCCCATTCACCTGCTGGCTTTCGGTTTAGGCTCCGGCCTGGCACCAAAAGCACCCGGCACCTTCGGCACTCTGGCAGCATTACCCGTCTGGTATTTTTTATTGCAGGGCATGCCAACGCTGCCGTATCTGGGCATTCTGATTGCCGGTTTTGCCTTAGGCGTCGTGCTGTGCGAAATCACCTCGCGCGACCTCGGCGTACATGACCACGGCGGCATTGTCTGGGACGAATGGATCGGTGTGTGGATAACACTGCTCTGGTTGCCGCACAGCGGCGATGTGCTCACCGACTTTGGCTGGTTGCTGTACGGCTTTGTGCTGTTCCGCTTTTTCGACATCCTCAAACCATGGCCGATTAAATGGCTGGATGCCAAAGTCCATGGCGGTTTCGGCATTATGATTGACGATGTGATTGCCGGAATTTTTGGCTTGCTGGTATTGCAGGGAACGGTACTGGCGCTGGGATAATTCGCCAGCCTGCTGGCACATTAATATGCTGCAAAGCCGTTGCGGCAACACATGTCGCAGGAGCTGGCCATGCCGGCGACTCATTGCTATGTCGGCGAAGTATTGTGATATCAATACTGCTGACGCTTTCTGTCACCAGCCGCCGCTATCCTCGCTGCTTTCTGAAGGAGAACCATAATGAAGATGAATTACTTTGTGTTTGGCACCAACAATATGGAAGCAGCGGTTAAGTTCTATGATGCATTGTTCGAAAATACGGAAATGCGCCAGACCTTTGCGACCGAGCGTATGACATTCTGGCAGGGTGAGGATGAAGACGGAGCCTTTGCCGTGGCAATTCCTTTTGATCAAAACACAGCGACCAATGGCAATGGCACAATGCTGGGTTTCAGCCTTGATTCTGAGGATGAAGTTACCCGTCTGTATAACAAAGCCATTGAATTAGGCGGAAGCTGTGAAGGCAAACCTGGCCAGAGAGGGCCGCGTTTCTCGGCTTATGTGCGTGATCTGGATAACAACAAAATAGCCTTTGGTGCAAAAAATATGTAACCACGCTGGCAATGACTGAGAACGTCAGTCGTTGTTCTGACTGAGGAGGCTCCAGCCTTATGCCTGTCCCCGATCCGCAGAAAATCATTGCCTTTGCCACGGCTGAAGAACTTGGCCTGTGGCTCAGGCAGAACCACGCGGTTGAGCGTGAATTGTGGGTGAAGATTTTTAAGAAAAACACAGGTATTCCCAGCGTTGTCTGGGAAGATGTTGTATCAGAAGTTCTGTGCTGGGGCTGGATTGACGGTATCCGCAAATCTCTTGATGAACAGGCTTATCTGCAACGGATTACACCAAGAGGCCCGCGCAGTATCTGGTCGAAGAAAAATACTGAACATATAGAACGCTTAATAGCAGAAGGCCGGATGCAGGAACCCGGCCTGATGCACGTACACGCAGCCAAAGCGGATGGCCGTTGGGAAAAAGCCTATTGCGTCAGCGATATGGAAGTTCCCGCCGACTTTCTGCAGGCGCTGGAAGGCAGACCAGAGGCAAAGCAGTTTTTTGCAACGCTGCCTAAATCAAGCCGCACCCTGATAGCTTTCCGTCTGGCAGAGGCAAAAAAGCCCGAAACCCGACAGGCAAGATTTGAAAAATTTCTGACGATGCTGATTAACGGAGAAAAACCGCTTTAGCATTCCGCAGAACAAAAAAAATTAACAGGGTTGGTATTCAGAATTGCCTGTGACTTTATGGATTAATTCACTTCACTTAACAACAGCAGATAAATTCCGCTAAACAACCCTAAAAACTCCGAGCAGACAAAACATTCAGTTCCCGGCCGTATGATCGAAGCGTTTATTGTGATTATTAAAAAGCAGGCCGGAGCCTGCTTTTTAATACAGCGTTTTATTCCGCCGGCCGGACCGTTGCAATTCCGCTATCAGCGGCCCACTGCAGTACGTCTTCCCGCTTCAGCGCCGTAGCCATCAGTTCCGGAAATCTGTCTGGCGTACAGGCAAACACCGGGCTGCCGATGGCGGCAAAATCAGCCGCCATCTGACTGTCGTATGACGGCCGGCCATCGTCGCTCAGCGCCAGCAGCGTGATGACATTAACGTCCTGGCGGATCAGCTCCGCCACCCGCGCTTTCAGCGCATCGGCATCGCCGCCTTCGTACAAATCGGTAATCAGGATAAGGTGCGTTTTTGCCGGCCGTTCGATTTTGCCAGCGCAATAAGCCACTGCCTGGTTGATGTCGGTGCCACCGCCCAGCTGCACGCCAAACAACACCTGTACCGGGTCGGCCAGTTCATCCGTTAAGTCGACAACCGCAGTATCGAAGCACACTAATCGCGTTTTCACTGCAGGAATGGAAGCCATAACAGCAGCAAAAATTGAGCTGTACACCACTGAGGTGGCCATAGATCCCGACTGATCGACACAGAGAATCACTTCGTCAAGGTCCACCAATCGCCGCTGTTTGCGGCTGAAGCCCACCAGCTTTTCCGGCACAACAGTCGCCAGTTCGGGTTGGTAATGGCGCAGGTTGGCGGCGATGGTGCGGTGCCAGTCAATATCGCTGTGACGTGGCCGGTGAGTGCGCTTACCCCGGTCGACCGCACCGCGAATGGCTTCGGCGGTTTTTTGCTCCAGCCGCGCCATCAGTTCATCAACCACTTTGCGGATAACCTGACGCGCGGTTTCCATGGTTTTTTGCGGCATCATGTTACCCAGGCTGACCAGATCGGCGACCAGATGCACATCGGCCTCCATAGCCTGTAAAAACTCCGGTTCAAGCAGCATTTGCCGCAGTCCCAGCCGTTCAAAAGCATCACGCTGCACCAGTTGCACCACCGACGCCGGAAAATATTCGCGGATATCACCCAGCCAGCGGGCAACGCGCGGAGCGGAGCCACCGAGACCACCACGGCTTTTTTCTGAATCCGAGCCATCGCCATACAACGCGGTCAGAGCATCGTTCAGACGTTTGTCACTGGCGCTCAGCGGCGTGCTTTCCTGCTCCGCCCCCAATGCCAGTTGCCAGCGACGCTGTTGCATCAATTCATCCATTGCTTATCTCCCGCAAGCAATTTGCCCAGCCCTTGCAAATGCGCAGACCACTGGGATGCCAGGGTTTCGTTGACGGCAAGCCTGGTACTGTTGTGTACCTCACCGGCATGCAGCGCATCCAACAGACGCCGGCGCTCCATCGCATCCAACTCAGCAAATACCCGCCGCAGCAGCGGCAGACTGTCGATAAAAGCCTCCTCTTCCAGCGCCCCCAGCCATTCGTCGACCAGTTGCCGCAACCGGGAATCGTAGAGCAACCGCTCAGCCGCACCGCTGAAAAAGCCTTCAAAGAATCCTTTAGCTTCATCAATGGGGTTAGCCGGTGACAGCATGCGAGCCATTAATTGCTGCAGGCTGTCTTCATCCAGACGCTTAGCCTGATACAACAAACGGCTGGTAAGACCGCGAGCACCGGCATCACACAGGTTGCTGTGCATCACTTCCTGCAGTGCCTGCCACCAGCCTTCCATAACGCTGTCGTTAACCTGCGCCAGCTCAAGCTGAGCATGGGCATTAGCGATGGCATGCCGGTAGTGTGTACTTTCTTCTTCGTTAAGCTGGCGCACCGCAACCGGCAAAGACAGCGAGGCCTGCACCGCCAGCCGTTCGATCAGGCCATTCACATGAGTCAGTGACAAATTTCTGGAAGTGCCGTAGCGGCTGATATCCACCAGCGGCGGCAGACCATCGAGCAGATCCAACCCCTCGGCCGTGTGGGCCGCGCGCTCAGCCAACAGCGAGAATCCTTGCTCCACTGCCTGCGGCAGTTCGGCTTCCAATGCCGCCAGCAGCAACTTAGCCAGTTCGCCCAGCTGGCGCTGGCCGCGCATCTTCTCGATGGTGCGCTCGGCAGCGGCTTGTGCCAGCGAGCTGCCATAGATCTGATTTTCCACCAGCTGCACCGCAAACTCCGGCTGCCAGGCAATCACCCAGCGTTCGCGGAATGTACCACGGCTACTGCCGCTGCCGGCCTGTTCGCCCCAGGGCACATCCAGCAGCCGCAGGCGGTGCAGCAGCCAGGACTTCAGTTGCCCCGGTTCACTTCTCAGATCCAGCGACAATTCCCGTGGCAGCGCCTCGCTTTTAAGGCGGGTCTTCTTTTGCCACTGCTGCAGATCGTCCAACAGAGGCGCCAAAGGCACATCGGCGGGGACTTCGCCCACCAAAGACCCCAGCAGGAGCTGTTGGGAAATCTGCTGCCACCACAAAATTTCACCACCGCACAGGCTGGCAATCGTGGCATCACGGGCTTCTTCAAACCCCGGGCTGGGACGATTACGGATAACCGCGAGGCTGTGACACAGACGCACGGTTTCTATCACCGCCGCAGTAGAAACCAACAACCCGGCCTGGCGTAACTGCTCGGCAACCAGAGCCAGCCAGCGGGCCAATGAGGCTTCGTCTTGGCCAAAGCGCCACAAATGGCGATACCACATGGGCGCCGATACCCCGGCGCTGTAGCCCGAGCCACTGGCCAACCGTGGACTGGTCCAGGGTATCCAGGTTGAGTTAATGCGCTTGGCCGGAAGCTTGGCCGGTAAGGTTTTCAGCCTTGCTTTATCGTCTTTCTGGCTGACTTTTGCCTTTAACCCCGGCAAGTGCCAGGCACCGCAAATGACAGCGACCGGGCCGTCGGTCTTTTTCGCCGCGTCGGCAATCTGCAGGCGCATATAAGCTTCGCGCTGTACTTCCCTTGGGCTGTCATCGGGAATGGCGTCGCGCAGCTCGGCCATCGCCTGCTCCAGCGCAGCAAAGACCGCAGGATCGTCATCGGCGCCCTGCTCAACAATATGATTCCACCAGCTTTCACCGTCGTCGTAACCCGCCAGGCGCGCCAGGACGGAGATGGGATCAAGGCGCAGCGCCTGGCTGCCGGCACTGGCAGTGTTTTTGGTATCCGGGGTTTCAGTATCCGTACCTTCGGCATCATCTGTGCTGTCTTCACCCGTTTCAGCAAGCGCAGCCGCCAGCTGAACTGACACAGGCAGATCAATAAAACGAACATCAGCACCCGCCTGCAGCGCCCAGCAGCAGGCCTGATATTCGGGCGAGTACTCGTCAAACGGGTAATAAATGCTGTGGCCAACTTCATCGGTCACAAATGACAACAGCGCGACCGGCGGCTTCATCCCTGCACTGGCCAGAAACGGCAGCAATTCGCTGCAGTCGGCCGGGCCTTCGATCAGCACAACCGCAGGCCGTAGCCTCTCCAGCGCCGCCAACAAACGCCTGGAGGAACCCGGGCCATGATGACGAATGCCGAAATAGTGAATTTCCTTCATGGACATCGGTTCTCTGCTGGTTCCGGCTTAAAGCAACTCGTTGATGCTGTGATAATAATCGCTGTAGTCATTGCGCTTTTTCAGCACGGTTTCGAGATACTCTTCGAGTACCAGCTTATCCTGCACCGGGTCCTTAACAATCGCGCCCAACAGATTGGCGCCGATATCGGCCGCACCAAATGACGCATCACCAAACCACGCCGCCTGACTCAGGCCGCCAACCATGACGGCAATGGCTTCAGCCGTAGAGAGTGTGCCCGAAGGCACTTTGAGCGCCATTTTGCCGTCCAGTGTGGTGCCACTTCTCAGTTCGCGGAAAATGGTTACGACTTTTTCAATTTCTTTGCCGGCACTTTCCGGTACCGGCAACGACAGGCTTTGTCCCATTTCAGCAACCCGGCGGCGGATAATTTCGATCTCTTGTTCCATATCATCCGGCAGCGGCAGCACCACCACATTGAAACGGCGCTTCAGCGCCGATGACAGCTCATTAACGCCTTTATCGCGGTTATTGGCGGTGGCGATGATATTAAAACCGCGCTTGGCGAACACCACCTCGTTCAGCTCCGGCACCGGCAACATCTTTTCTGACAGCACGGTAATCAGGGTGTCCTGTACATCCGAGCCCATGCGCGTCAGCTCTTCCAGCCGGCACAGGCTGCCCGCTTCCATGGCACGGAACAGCGGCGTCGGCACCAGCGCTTCTTTACTCGGCCCTTTGGCCAGCAACTGGGCATAGTTCCAGCCGTAACGGATCTGGTTTTCATCTGTCCCCGAAGTGCATTGGATAACACGGGAGCTGTTGCCACTGATCGCCGCGGCCAAGTGCTCTGACACCCAGGACTTGGCCGTGCCCGGCACCCCGAGTAATAACAGTGCCCTGTCGGTGGCCAGTGTTGCGACGGCGGTTTCGATCAGGCGCCGGCTGCCAATGTACTTGGGGCTGATTTCCACGCCCGAGGCGGTGGTGCCGCCGAGCAAGTACTTAACCACGCTCTTCGGAGTCATCTGCCAGTTCTCTGGTTTCTGCCCCTGATCTTCTGCCTTCAGAGCGTCCAGCTCAGCCTGATAAATGACTTCTGCCGGTTGCCTTAATACGTCACTCATCTTTCCGTCCTTCCTGTTTTAAACTCACGTTAAATTTCAAATATTCAAGTAAGGGATGCAGGGGTGATAACCCCATGTTTGTTATCTGCGCCAACAACCACTGCGCGCAGTCATAGCCCAGGCATAAACCAATTTGTCTCATGGCCTGCGTCAACAGGTAATCAGCATCTTCTGGCTCGTCTGCACTGGACAGCGCTTTTATACGCTGCATTAACAAGGCCACCGAAGGGCTTTGGCTGAACGCTTCAAGGCTGAGCCAGCACCATTCCTCAGCGAACAGAACAACCGGGGTATTGGGGAGCAGATCCGCCCGCGCAAGCAGATGAGCGGCCAGCCTGACGCGTGCCTCATCACTCAGCCTGGGAGCCAGAATGAGCAGCTGAATGGACGGATCGATACCGTCGGCAGCAGCGGCTTGCAGAAGTCTTTCAGCAGCCAGCATAGCCTGCGCTTCCGGCAGACTATCGGCGATGTTATGCAACAGGGATTCATTAGGGCTGTAATTGCCTTTGCCACGGTTGTCGGAAAAAGACCATTGTTCCAGCAACGCATTCAGCGTCAGCCCCATACTGGCAGCCAGTGCTGGCAGCGGTACGCTGGCCAATGCCTGACAGCGGTCGCGGTATTGCACGCTGTTTTTCAGTTCCGGGGCCAACAGCAGGGTCTCGCGGCGCAGCAAGCCACGGGTTTTACTGATCAGCCAACCCTGTAACTCAGTGATAGTTTCATCCTGTACCTGCGGCTCATGCTCGCCAAGACGCATTTTAAAACGCACAGCGAGTTCTTTAATCTTTTGCGAGCGATCCTGCTCCAGTGTTTCCAGCAGGGGCAGATCAGCGTGACTCAATCCCAAACTGAGCAATTCATACAGGTCGAAGCGTTTATCGGCCGGCTCAGAAGGAGCCATTAAAGCAAGTAACGAGCGGGCATCGTGCGGAGCATCACGGCGCAGCTCCCGCAGGATGTTCAGCCGCTGAGCCGGACTGAAATCGCTCCAGGTTGTTTCTGTCAGGGCAATATCCCCACCCTCAACCCAGCGCAGCCAGGGAGCTAATGCCGCTGGTAAGCGATGTTCACTGGCGGTCGGCAACCAATCCAGAGGATGTGGTGCAACTCCACGACTCACCAACAGGTTGAACAGCCGCCAATACAGGCCATCGTGCTTACTCAGTGCTGCCAATATTTGCCGGAAGGCCGGACGGCACTCCGTCGCCAGAGTCGGTAAGCACAACGCCGGTAGCGCAGAGAGAGGCTTTAGCTGCTCCGGCACGGCAATCTGCTCCAGCAAAGGATATTGGCTGCAATACGCCAGCGCCAGCAACGCGCGGTCATCATCCTGTGTGTTTTCAGGCAGCGGCCAGTGTGGCGGCAATGCGCCAGCCGAACCACCATCGCCTATTAACCAGCTCTGCTTGAGCGCATCGACCCGTGCAAGATCCTGCGTCAGGATTTCGGTGCTCAGCATGCAATCATCCCCCATTGTGGAGAAGCAACCGACAGCAGCTCTGCGGCAACGCCGTCCCAACAAATAAAGGCCGCCAAATGTTCGCCGTAAGCCAGCAAGGGCAGATCGTTATTCGCCAGCGGCAACAGTTGGTCACCGGCTTTAAGCCAGTAGCCCGCGCCGTTGTCCTGCATCAGACAGCAACCACCAAGCAGCAGCGTAACTGTGCGCTGCCATGGCAATGCTCGGCGCAGTGACAACAACGCCTGTTGCGGGCTCTGCACCACGGCGCTGGGCCATGACACTACATCCGGCTCAACAATCCTGTACTGAGCCAATATCGCGCGTTCAGGCAGCCGCGATGGATAAAACACCAGCTCACCTTCGATCTGGGTCCCGATCCTGAGACTGGCCTCGCGCTTACCGGCAGAAGCCGGGCTGTAGTCCTGCAACATGGCAGCAGAAGCGCACTGGCCATCCAGCGGCCACAACCAGGTGGCATGGCTTACCAGTCCATCGCGACGGGTTTCGATTCGCTCTCCGACACACAGCCAACGCCCGTTAACGGGCGTTTGCTGGCTGTTCAGAAGCTGCTCCCGGTTCTCTGCTCCGAGCAAAGCACGACGTGCGTCCGGGTCCTGAGGGGCGGTCTGCCATGCACGCGATAACAGTACCCACATGCCCAACTCTTCCACCAGGCGAGCCAGCTGCCGTTCCAGCGGCAAGCCGGCCAGCAATGAAGGTAACTCGTCTACCCGTGCCGCCAGCGTACTGGCTTTGGCATCGACCAGGCGCGCCGCAATACGCCGCACACGCGGGCGCAGATCTTTCAGTAGCCCGGCCAGGCCGGTGCGTTGCTGGTCGCGGATCCACAATTCAAGCTCTCCTAAACCATCGCGGACACTGCGCTCGGTCGCCTGCATCGCACTCTCGGCGCGCTTTTGCCGCTGCGCTTCTTTTTTCGCCAGTTCTTCCGCGCTGAGAATCGGCTCATCATTACCGGCACTGGCAATATCTTTTACGGCGACGGCTTTAGGCTCGTCTGTACTGGCTGCACCAGACGAGCTGCGCCGACGGCGGGAAAGCCATTCGGCTACCCATTCCGGTGGAGTGGCTTCGACAAAGCTGTTTTGGCTTTCGCTGAAGATCCACATGAGAGCGAGCACATGCTTACAGGGAAATTTTCTGGATGGGCAGGTACATTTGTAACCATGATCGGCAACGTCGGCCATGGTGAGATAGGGATTGGCCCCGGAGCCCTGACATTGGCCCCAAATGGTATTTAATTCAGACGCCAGACCCAACATGGGCCATTTAGAGGTGTTAAGCAGTTTTTTTGCAGCGCCCAGAGATGACTGATCCGGGGCCAGGTCCTGCACGACCTGTAACGGGAGCTCCATTTCCTGTCCTTGTTTTCTTGCCTGCTGTGCTTATCGGGCAGACTGAGAAGGTCGGTTATACCGGGTTAGCAAGTATTTACCCGGCATGATATTTATTGGCCATATAATGGCTGATTAAAGTCGGATGGTGCCCGATTCCGGCTTAAAAAGAAATCGATCAATGCACAATACTGACACAGATATCATCAGATAATTTATCCGCGCTGACTACAGTCTCATTCGTTTCGCACCAGCTCCACCGCCGCTTCAATTAATTTACGCGCCACGGTCTGTGGCGCCGGAAGTTGCGGCAGGTTGTCGATATCAAACCAGTCGGCACTTTCCAGTTCGGTTGTGTCGATAGTCAGTTCGCCACTGTCGTAGTCACATAAATAGCCGAGCATTAACTGATGCGGGAATGGCCATGCCTGCGAGACGAGATAGCGTGGGTTTTTAATCTGAACTCCGGCTTCTTCAAATATTTCCCGTGCCAGTGCTTCCTCGGCGGTTTCGCCGGCTTCAATAAAGCCGGCGAGACAGGAATACATGGCGGTGCGGTGGCGGTTGGAGTGGGCGAGCAATAATGTCCGTCCTTTGCGCACAACGCCAATCACACACGGGGATATCTTCGGATAAGAGCGATAGCTGCATGCCGGGCAAACCAGTGCACGGTCATTCACAATAGGCTTCAGCAGCGTGCCGCAGCGGCTGCAGAAGTTCTGCGTGCTGCGCCAGTAACGTAACTGTGCGGCAGCATTTACCACACGGAAAATATCGTCGCTGGCGGCGAGCAGATAATCGCGCAATGCCACCTCTTCAAACCCCGGCGGAATATCGGCCAGACCAACCACCCGCAGCGGCACACCATTAACACTGCCGAGTAATAACTCCAGCCGTGGGTCCTGTTCAACGGAATCGGTTGTCCACGGCATGACTTGCTCTGCATTGTCCATCACCCCGGGCTTCAGCAGCAGACGCTCGCCAAGAAAATACAGGCTGAGAGTTTGCGGGCTGTCTTCGCCTGGCACGATGGCGGGATGGTAAATAAATTCGATGGTCATAACCGTTTTTCCGTCGATCAATCCGGACTTAAAACGCTTGCAGGCAAATCTGCAGGCGATCCCTGTCATTCATTATGTATTGGTCGTATTCCTGCAGAAAAGGAATATGAGGCAGATCATTAAGTAATACGCCGACACGCTGCTGATGAAATACGTTAGCGTCGCGGTCGTAATCCAGCGGGTTGCCGATTTTAATCGCCAGCAGTTGCAGTGCCATCAGATCCTGCCCCAGCTGGTAGGTTTTATTGGCACTTTCGCAACGGTAATACAAACTGTGTAGCGCGCCATAGCCCAAAGATTCAATCAGGTGTTTGCTCATAGGCAGATAAATATTGTGACGGTGTTCCAGCACATCGATACTGCGCAGCACGTTATTAACGGCATCACTGACGGCAAAAGCATCCTGACCGTCAATGGCAAATAATTGCCGGATAATATCCCGTGCCTGCTGTTCCAGTTCTGCGGTCAGCTCCGCAGCAGGCGGTAACGGGTAATCAAAGCCACGGTTATCGTCCATCGGCACAAAGTCATTCTGGATAATCGCAATGCCCTGTTCGGTAAACGGATAAGCGCGCGCATCATAGGTTTTGGCAACCGGCAGCAACAGGGTTTCTGTCAGAATCAAGCGGTCAAACAAAGCATCGGTGGCGCCACCGGTCTGTTCGCTGTATTGCACTTTGCGCTCGCCATACAGGCTGATGGCGTCCTGCAGATGTTTTTCAAAGCCGTCGATACAGCCGCTGAGCAGTACAACACTGGCAATAAGCGGCATTTTAAGCAGAGAGAGAATGTTCATTTTTTTTATGTCCCTGGTGAGAATTCCTGAAGGCAGCATCATATCAATTGTTACCTCAGGCCAGAAACACTAATCCACTATAAAGCCTGCAGCGGTTTAGGACGCGCAATATCATATTGTGCCAGCAGCGCCGTGCCACGCAGAACGATATCCGACTGAAAGGCTTTCTCGTAACGCACATCAAGCACATAGGCTTTTACCCGCAGACGGATGGCAAGCACATGAGCTATTTCAACTTCTTCCAGAGTAAAAGCCACAGGTTTTTTCAGGTAGGCGTAACGGCTCGTCACCACCACTTCTTCGATTAACTTTTGTGCTTCAGCCAGATCGGCATTGAGGGCCAGATGAAAATCAGTAACCACCATCATGTCCAGCTCACCGGCATTACCGGAGGCGACAACATCGGTAATAAAACGCGAGTTGGGAATAGTGACCAGATTATCGTCCAGTGTCACCAGCCGCACGGTACGCAGACCAATAGAAACAATCTCGCCATAGGTATCGCCAAAGCTGACGCGGTCACCAACACGGAACGGGCGGTCAAACAGCAGCAGAATACCGGCCACCAGCGATGCAGCAATATCTTTTAAGGCAAAACCCAGTGCAACAGCCACGGAACCGGCGGCGGCAAAAAGCAGTTCTTTCGGCGGTTGCAGCACGGCAATAAATAAGCCAACGGTACCGAAGATATACAGCGCAAACGTCAGCAGCGTGGAAATCTGCAGAATTAAAAAACGCCGGGCGGGGATTTTTTCCATCAACCGCTGGCTGAGGTTATTTAATCCCTGAGCGCCACCCCACAGCGCAAAGCCACCGATAATCAGCCAGAAAATCGCATATAAATTAAAAATACCGGCGATGCTGAGCAGGCCATCGACCAGACCGTTGGTTTCATTCATTCAGCATATTCATCCTGTTCAGTGTGCTCACCACGGTGTGATACCAGAGCGCGGTAATGCCGTAGCGACCATCATTGCCTTTTTCAATCATACCGGCTTCCAGCCCAGTTTTAAGAGCAAAGCGTACAATGTTTTCTGCGGTATTGGTTACCCGTACCAGTTCGGCCGTAGTCAGATTGCCGTGGGTTACAATGGCCGCAAAAATAAACAGCAGGCGCGGCCCGGATTTTTCAAAGCCGGTGCTGGCAGGCAAACGTGGAATGCTGGCGGTAGCCACACCACGCTGGGTACTGACCGACTCTTTCCATAGCATCAGCGCCGTGACCGGAATACCGTGACAGGCATCCCACAGCAGACTGAAATAACGTTGCTCGGCATTGCGCAGCGCGCTGGCAACCGGCGAGCGCGGATCAATCAGCACATCATCGTATTGCAGGCGATAACCGCTCTTCTGGTTGCGCGACAAAATCAGCGAACGGATTTCTGCCTGCGTCCAGCGTTTTACCCGGATCACATTACGCATCTGATAATCACGGCCAAACACATTGCACAGATAAGCCCAGCTCTGATTATTAATAACAATCAGCCAGTAAATATTCTGTACGCGGGTATTGGTCAGGCTGAGCAGTGTGCGCCAGCCATCCAGACAACCTACGTCGGCAAGGAATGAGTTTTCAGCATTATTGAGAATAATCAGCGTTGGTTGCAGCTGTTCATCCTGGGCTGCCAGTGCTGCCGGGCCGGCACTTAAATCTATTTCCAGCGCGTCACCTATCAGGCGATAAATGTCGGCGGCATTAGTGGTTTTTGCCGGCACGTCCAGCTGCCGGATCTGCACCTCCCTGTTTTCATTCTGCAGGGCATTGGCAAAACGTTTGGCCGCCGATTTTTTACCGATACCCGGCTCGCCGGTAATCAGCATAACGTTATCGTCGCTGCGTTCGGCGTCCCAGGCATCAAAATTCTTGCGGATAGCAGCACTTAGACCGGTATCGATAATCGGATAATCCCAGTCATTGCCGGCATTAAACCAGCGCAGATAATTGTCATCGGTACATTCACTCTGATCATCTTCTTCGCCGTTATCAGCCACCGTATTTTTCATACGGAACCAGCGTGCATTCAGCTTCTGATACCAGGTAAATTCCACCAGCAACTGGGCTATAAATGCCTGCAGGAACAGCAACAGATTAAAAGGAATCCACAGCGGCAGAATCAGATTCATAAAGCGCCCATGACCGGCTTTTTCAATCAGAGGGTCCATCTGTTCGGGCAACAGACGCTTAAGATTCTGTATTAATTCTTCGCGGTAAAAATGCAGCAGGTAGCTGATAACCACCCAGCTGAACAGCCAGACAAAACCACCCACCATTTGACTGATCATCGAACGGTGAAACAGATAATCGGCCAGCGCAATCAGCGCCCAGGGCAACAGCAACCAGGAAGTCGATGAACGGGCACGCTGCTCCAGCAGCGCGGTGCTGTCGGCATTTAAATAACTGCCAGCGCCCTGACAAACACTGAACAGAAACCACTCCGAAGCCAGTTTCAGCAACACATACAGAATATAAACCTGCATCAGCAGAGGCAGTGCGCCTCCTACTCCGGCGGTTTCTTGCTGCATAGGCGGCAGCAACGTGCTGAGCCATAGCAGCAGCACCCAGGGCAGCAGTGGTGTAATACCACTGATAAACCGGGTAATCGCACGCAGTCCCTGATGATGAATACCGCCACCAATCAGACGGTTATGCAGTGCCGCTAAAATACTGGCAGTCCAGCTGGCAAATAGTTTGGCCAGCCAGCGCAGGGGAAAAACCAGCAGCAGCGGTGCACCGCTGTTCATAATTACCTGTGTGCGCTGACCTTCGGGAATGCCATGCAGCAGACTGTCCCAGGCGCTGACAACATTATTTAAGGTGGTGTGCAATTGCTGCCATTCTGCACGCAGCATCATTGCCAATCCGGGCCAGTCGATTCCGGGTAAAGCCGCATGAGCGGCAGGCGCCAGCAACAGTACTGCCAGAAACGGTGCCAGCAGTAACAGGAAATAACGGCGGCTGGAATATTGAGACAGATTCATCCTTCACTCACTACGGTGTCCATGCATGCACGTTAACAGGCCCTAAACGAAAAGGCAGCACAATATCAGCGCCGCAATAAGCGCAGCCAGCGGCCGATATTCAGCAGGCTGACCAGCGAAGCGGCAACATAGGTTAAAGCCGCTGCCGTCAGAATGCTGTGTGCGGCTTTCATATCGCGCTCGTCCAGATACTCTCCTTCGCGCAACAATGGCAGCGCTTTACCGAAGCTGGCATCCCACTCCACCGGTAAAGTAACAATATGCACCAGAGTGCCGATCAGCATGGCCCCAACCGCCACAACCAGGGCAAAACGCGAGGCAACAGGGGCAACCACCGCCAGAAACGGCGCCAGCAGCAGCGCCAATGGAGCGATACGCTGCATCCAGTAGGCCAGCACGGCAAAGCCGGTGCGGCTCTGAAACAGGGCCTCTTTACGCGCATGCTGCAGCGCATGGCCGACTTCGTGAGCCGCGACCACTACCGCGGTGAGACTTTTGCCGTCCAGTTTATCGCTGGTCAGACGTACCGTTTTGCTGCGTGGATCATAGTGATCCCCCTGATCGGTGGCTTCCACCTGCACATCATTCAGCTCCAGTTTGGCCAGCAGGTGACGCGCCATATCGCCACCGTTACCCGGATAATCATTGCGCGGAGCACTGTGCTTTTTCAGCACATGCTGCACCCATACGCCGGGTAAAATAAGAATCACGAGTACTAACAAGGCCAACAGCAGCCAGATCATTGGGTCGGTTTCCTGTATTCATTGTTCGCTGAGAGAAAAATAACGCCGCCAGTGACGTTCTGATGGTGCAATTCTACTGCACTTTTCCCTGTATTCCGCCTGCTCCCGGGGGCATTGATGCACAATCGCCACGGCAACAACAAAGCCACAGCGGATAACAAGCCGCCGGTCTTTGGCGACATCGCATTAGGCAGGGCAGTGTCAGACTGTTAGAATACGCGCCCTGTTTTACCCAGGAGTACTCCCATTGAGTATCACATTCATTGCTTCGTCCAAATTACCGACACCGTTCGGTGTCTTCACCATGCATGGCTTTGAAGACAGCAGCAACGGCAAAGAGCACGTAGCTCTGTCCATGGGCGATATCGCCAATGGCGAGCCGGTACTGGCACGGGCACATTCTGAATGTCTGACCGGCGATGCGCTGTTCAGTATGCGCTGTGACTGTGGCTACCAGCTGGAAGAAGCGCTGCGCGCTGTGGCCGAAGCCGGCCGTGGTGTGGTGTTGTACCTGCGTCAGGAAGGCCGTGGCATTGGCCTGCTGAATAAGATCCGTGCCTATAACCTGCAGGATCAGGGAGCAGACACCGTTGAGGCCAACGAACAGCTGGGCTTTGGCGCCGATATGCGTGACTACAGCATGTGCCGGCCAATGCTCGATCATCTGGGAATTCACGCTATCCGTCTGATGACCAATAACCCCCGCAAGGTAAAAGCACTGAGCGAAGCCGGGGTTGATGTGGTTGAGCGGGTATCGTTACAGGTGGGACGCAACCCGCACAACGATGGCTATCTGAACACCAAAGCCAGCAAGCTGGGGCATTATCTGCCGCAATCGGCGGCCGGTATCGTCACTCATCAGGATGATGATATTCCGGGCAGCAGCGACGACACTGAGAAGTAAGCGACGGCCTGTTGCTTACTTTTTCGCGGCGGATTCCCGCCGCACGTGCAGTTTGATTTCATGGCCCTCGAACTGCCGCTCCATGGCCTGCAGTTTGGCCACATGACGCTCCGTCAGCTGTGTTCCTTCTGACAGCAGAACCACCCCCGCCGGACTGACCAGGTTGCCGGCCAGAATCATACCAACGCGCGCCTCTTTGATGTTGATACGCTCCAGATTCGGCACCACACCTTCTTCAAAGTCATCCAGCACCGTCATAAAGACATCCACCAGCTCGCGGTCGTAACGCTGCCCGGCCATTTTCAGCAGATAGGCTCTGGCGGTTTCTTCATCCAGGGTTTCGCCGAGAAAGTTATGTTCGCGCTGCAGCTCAACATAGTCGCTGACGATACGCAGTATGCGCGCCTCTTTGGGGATGGCATTGCCACTCAGCTTGTCGGGAAAGCCTTTGCCGTTATACAGCTCCATGTGTGAGCGGATGATATTGGCGACATTCTGTAAAGGTTCCAGCAGCATCAGGCTGGTCTGGCCATTAATGGTGAAGTGGGCGTATTCGTATTTTTCGTTGGCGCTCATCTGAGTCAGCGCCTTGCCCAGCACACTGTCCGGCAGCGATACCTTACCGATATTCTTCAGCAGTGCGGCGTAATAAACGTCCTGAATGGATTGCCCGTCGAGACCGGAAAACTCAGCAAATAATTTTGCCAGCCGCGCCTGGCGCTCGCTGCTGCCTTTTTCTTCACCATTACGTGCCTCCATGATGCCAACCAGAATGTGCACCATGCTGTTAAACTCCTGCCGCAACGTGCGGTAAGCGTCACTCAGCTTGGCCTCGGCCTCGCCGACCTGATCGGATTTCTGCTGATATTTATCCTGCAGCTCACGGTTCAGGCGCGCCAGTTCGGCATTCTGCTCGGTAATATGCGCATTCAGCTTAATATTGGCGGCTTTGAGCTCACGGGTATCCAGCGCTTCGGCCACGATATTGCGCAGCTGATCGTTATCCCAGGGTTTGGATATATAACGATAGATATTGCCTTCGTTAACCGCTTTGATGGCGGATTCCAGGTCGGAGTACCCCGTCAGCAGAATACGGATCATCTCCGGATATTGTTCAAAGCAATGCTTCAGCAGTTCAGCCCCACTCATGCCCGGCATGCGCATATCGGAAATGATCAGATCAAACTCTTCCTGCTGCAGCAGCTCCACAGCAGCGGCTCCGCTGGTAACCAGCACGACATCGTAGTGACGATGAAATAAGCGTTTCAGTGCCTGCAGCACGGCTTCTTCATCATCCACGATCAGTAAGCGGCCGTGTTTTTCCCGTACCAGAGTCTGGACGTTGTCACTCAGCATGGTTCTTTTCTCCGATCGGCAGAATCAGGGTAAAACAAGCGCCTTTACCGGGAGCGGTCTCAAGCTCAATCCCTCCCTGATGTTCCTGCATCAGTTTGTAGCACAGCGCCAGCCCTAGACCAGTGCCATCTCCTTCCAGTTTAGTGGTAAAAAAGGGTTCGAACACCCGGGATGCAACATTGTTCTCCATACCGGGGCCATCATCGCGGATACTGATACTCAGCACATTCTGATCCAGTGCTTCACTGATATAAATATTGCCGCCACTGCCCTCCAGCGCCTGAATGGCATTGATCAGCACATTCAGTACGACCTGGCCAATCTGCGATGGATTACAGAACACTTCCGGCAGATCAATCAGCTCTACCGTCAGGTTTACGTTGTCGGGCAGTCGGGAACGGGCGATATTGATAATGCTGCTGACGTCATCATTCAGCTGGCACCATTGCATATGTGACTGGGTACGGCTCAGCTTACGCATATCGGCAATAATCTGGGTAACACGTTCGGTACCCCGAATGCAGTCCCGCAGGCGAGAAGGTGCCACGCTGGACACATGCGGGATATCCAGACGCTGGTAGGCGAGCAGCAGCTCCTGATAGAAATCTGACTTAATATCCAGCAGGTCAGAGGCTTCATCGATGGACTGGACAAAATCGAGCAACGCCTGCAGATCATGGCCCAGTTCTTTCAGGTTGCTGCTGATATAAGCCACTGGATTATTAATTTCGTGGGCAATACCGGCCGACAGCTCTCCCAACCCGGCCAGCCGCTCCGAGAGTTTCAGCCGTGTCTGGGCGTTTTCCAGATCACGGTTCAGACCGCGCAATTGATAATTACTTTTCAGCAGTTCTTTCTGGCTGCGCGCATTCAGCGCCATCTGGGTACGCAGAATATGACTGGTTTCTGCCAGCTCAGCTGAACGGCCTTCAAGCTCTCGGCTGACCTGCATACGGCGGCCATACTGATAAAACAGAATAATCAGTAACAGCAGGCTCAGCGCCATAGCAGCACTGGCAGCCGAATATGGCAAATAGGTCTGAAAAAAGTGTCCTTCGATCTGACTGCGATCGAGATAAAGGCTGAATTCCGGTAACAGAAAATCATTGAATACCATCATCTGCTGACGCTGCTGCGGCGCCGGATCGGATAATGGCTGGGCATGGTACATCACCAGTATCGGAATATCGCCATAACCCATATCGGAGGTGATCTGCTGCAACCATTCATAAAGTTCAAGGCGGACAATCAGGCTGCGCTCTTTCATCGCGGAATGGAGAGTCAGCACCAGACCGGGACGCTCGACCAGACGGCCGGGAATAGTGATATCGGCTTTCAGATCCTGCAGCGACATATGCAGCAACCAGTCGCCGGTAACGGCCAGCTTTTCACTGCTTTCCTCACTGATCAGCATGAACGGCCCCAGCGGCGAATTCTGCCGGTATTGCTGCAGCTCAACATAACCTGGCGGATGATCGTTCAGCAGTTGTTCGGCATCTGCCAGCAGCTGGTAATACTCACGCAGCGAACGGATGTATACATGCTGCAGTAAATCGTGGGAAACAGCGGCAGTACGTTGCTGCTCTACGCGGACGCTGAGCTCGTAGACTCCAAATCCAATAATGGTGGAAATCAGCAGACTGAGCAGAACATGACGTTTAGCCATGAGTTCCTCTCCCTGGACATTGCTTAAGCTATCAGTAAAGCACTGTCTGGGAGAAAAACGAGGGGTTATTAAAGGTAGATCAGCCTTGCGCCAACCGCGAACGGATGCTGCTGAGGAGACTATCGGTATCCAGCGCAATATCCCGCTGCTGCTGGGCAGGAGAAGCATGCTCGATATAGCGGTCGGGGATGCCCAGAGTCAGTACCGGAATCTGCACATTGGCGGCTGCCAGCGCTTCCAGCACAGCACTGCCGGCCCCGCCCATCACAGCGTTTTCTTCCAGTGTGACCAGCAGGTCATGGTCTGCCGCCAGCTGTAATACCAGTTCGGTATCCAGTGGCTTAACAAAACGCATATCGGCGACGCTGGCATCCAGTGTGGCAGCCACCAGCTGGGCTTCGCGCAACGGCGCGCCAAAGGCGAGAATGGCAACGCGTTTACCTGCAACCGCACTGCCTTCACGACGGATAATGCCCTTACCCAGCGCCAGTGCCTGCATCTCTGTGGTTGGCTCAACTCCGGTGCCGCTGCCACGCGGATAGCGCACCGCGGCCGGGCCTTCGTGCTGATAGCCGGTATAGAGCATCTGGCGGCATTCGTTTTCATCCGATGGGGTCATCACCACCATGTTCGGAATGCAGCGCAGGTAACTTAAATCGTAGGCACCGTGATGCGTCGGGCCGTCTTCGCCGACCAGGCCGGCACGGTCGATGGCAAAGAGTACATCCAGATTCTGCAATGCGACATCGTGAATCAGCTGATCATAAGCGCGCTGCAGGAAGGTCGAATAAATCGCCACCACCGGCTTGGCACCTTCACAGGCCAGACCAGCGGCCAGAGTTACTGCATGCTGTTCGGCAATGGCTACATCGAAGTAACGCTCCGGGAATTCCTGCGAGAAGCGGATCAGGTCAGAGCCTTCACGCATCGCCGGAGTAATACCCATCAGACGCTCATCGGCGGCCGCCATATCGCACAGCCAGTTACCGAACACATTGGAATAGCTCGGCATTTTCACACCAGCGCCGGCATTGCTGCCTTTCAGCGCATGGTACTTGATCGGATCATCTTCGGCCGGCTGAAAGCCTTTGCCTTTACGGGTAACCACATGCAGGAAGCGCGGACCTTTGAGCTTTTTCAGGTTCTGCAGGGTAAGCAGCAGCTCATCCAGGTCATGACCATCAATCGGGCCATAATAGTTGAAGCCCAGCTCCTCGAATAAGGTACCGGGCGCGACCATGCCCTTCATGTGCTCTTCGGTTCGGCGGGCAAATTCCCACGCCGCCGGAATCTTCTCCAGCACCCGTTTGCTGCCTTCACGCAAAGCGGAATAGGTACGGCTCGACCAGATGCGGGTGAAGTATTTGTTCAGCGCACCGACATTGTTGGAGATCGACATATCGTTGTCGTTAAGGATCACCAGCATATCGGCTTTAACGTGGCCGGCGTGGTTCAGCGCTTCAAAAGCCATACCGGCGCTCATGGCACCATCGCCGATAATGGCCACGGTTTGCTGTTCTTTCTGCTGCGCGCGCAACGCCAGCGCCATGCCTAAGGCCGCACCGATAGAGGTGCTGGAGTGGCCCACGCCAAAGGTGTCGTATTCGCTTTCTTCACGCAGAGGGAACGCCGCCGGCCCTTCAGCGCTGCGGATGCTTGGCATCTGCTCGCGGCGGCCGGTCAGGATTTTATGCGGATACGCCTGATGACCCACGTCCCAGACCAGACGATCTTCCGGGGTGTTAAATGCGTGATGCAGGGCAACCGTCAACTCGACCACACCCAGACCTGCGGCAAAATGACCACCGGACTGGCCAACACTGTAGAGCAGAAACTCACGCAGCTCAGCACACACCTGTGGCAACAGGTCTGCATCCAGCGCACGCAGGTCGGCCGGAGAGTCAATGCTGTCCAGCAGCGGTGTACTGGGGCGGGAGCCCGGAATTTCAGTCAATGTCATCAGCTTATATCAGCGCGGTCGCGGTATCCGTCGGGAGGGGGCATGTTCAGGAAACAATAAGAACCGTAAACCGTAAGGCAGCCCCGCAAAAGGGCTGCCATTCTAACGGCTGTTGACGGTAATGAGTAGCACTGTGACGTATATGGCCCGGACTGACAGCTCAGAGACTGCGCTTTTACCCCTGCCACTGCACGAATAAGATTTAACGCAGATCAGTGATCGCGGTTGATGATGTAATCCGCCAGCTGCGCCAGTACCGAGGTATCACCATCCAGACCAGCCAGTGCCGCATGGGCGTCGGCCACCAGCTCACGGGCTTTGGCCCGCGCACCATCAAGGCCCAGCAATGCCGGATAGGTTGGTTTGTTCAGTGCAAGGTCCGCGCCCTGGGTTTTGCCCAGAGTGACCGTATCACCTTCAATATCGAGAATATCGTCCTGTACCTGAAAGGCCAGGCCGACGGCATCGGCATAACGTACCAAGGCCTGCTCAGTTGCCTGATCCACCTCGGCGCAGGCGGCATGAGCGCCCATTAACACCGCACTGCGGATCAGCGCACCGGTTTTGTGACGATGCATGCGTTCCAGCTCGGGCAGTGTCATCGGCTTGCCGACATGACCCAGATCGATGCTCTGTCCGGCCACCATTCCCGCACCACCGGAACCCTGTGCCAGCAGACGAATCAGGGTCAGGCGTTGTTCTGCCGTTTGCTGTGGTGCATTGGCCAGTACTTCGAAGGCTGCCGTGAGCAGACCATCACCGGCCAGAATGGCGGTGGCTTCATCAAAAGCAATATGACAGGTTGGCTTACCACGGCGCAGATCGTCGTCATCCATGGCCGGCAGATCGTCGTGCACCAGACTGTAGCTGTGCACCATTTCCAGCGCGGTAGCCGCGGCATCCGCCTGCTCCCAGTTACCACCCAGCGCCTGCGCTGCGGCATAGCAAAGAAATGGCCGCAGGCGTTTACCGCCATTTAACACGCCATAAGTCATGGCCTCCGCCAGGCGCGAATCCGCCAACTGAAGAGCCTGAAGATGCTGATGCAGTTGCTGTTCCAGACGCTGCTGTACGCTCTGCAGCTGTTGCTGCAATGGCTGTAAATCCTGTGCCATCAGGGTTCCTCACCTGCGGCAAAAGGCTGTGCCACGCTCTGACCATTTTGTTCAAGCAGCAGCTGTACCCGTTGTTCGGCAGCACTCAGCGCCTGCTGACACTGACGGGTCAGACCAATGCCCTGCTCAAAGGCACGTAACGAGTCTTCCAGCGACAGGTCGCCGTTTTCCATACGCACGACCAATTGCTCAAGCTCAGTCAGTGCTGCTTCAAATTCAAAAGGGGCATTTTTACCAGTCATATATCGCGCTCTCCCGGAGAGCGGCCACACTAAACCCAAGGCTCCGGCGGGTCAACCTGTGCGCTTATGGCGGCCCCTGTCTGCCCTCTGGCGGCAAACAAATCAGCCTGCCAACAATTTCGTCAATGCGAAGGAAGATCACGAATGTTTGACTAAACTCAGAGGCAGTGAATGGTTTAGTGGCAAGGAGCATCAGTGGATCTCGCATCGTTAGTTGGGGTAGTCGGCGCCTTTGGCATCGTCGTTATGGCGATGGTTCTGGGCGGCGATATCAGTATGTTTGTGAACGTGCCTTCGATCCTGATTGTGATCGTTGGCAGTATGTTCGCCGTTATGATGAAGTTTGAACTCGGCCAGTTTCTCAGTGCCATCAAAGTCGCCGCCAAAGCTTTCTCATTCAAGCTCAGTAAACCCGAAGCCATTATTGAAGAAGTGGTGGAAATGGCCGGCATGGCGCGCAAAGGCGGTCTGCTCTCTCTGGAAGGCAAAGAAGTCAGTGATGACTTTCTCAGTAAAGGTATTCAGCTGCTGGTCGACGGCCACGATCCGGACGTTGTCCGGACTTTAATGAATAAAGAACTGAAGCAGGCCAGCGAACGCCACGATATTGGGATCACTATTTTTAAGTCGTTGGGTGATGTGGCTCCGGCAATGGGCATGATCGGTACACTGATTGGTCTGGTTGCCATGCTGGCCAATATGGACGATCCGAAATCCATCGGCCCGGCCATGGCGGTTGCACTGCTGACCACTCTCTATGGCGCAATGATGGCGACCATGCTGTCGCTGCCAATTGCCGACAAGCTGACGCTGCGTAAAAACGAAGAAGACCGGCTGAAAGCTATGATTATTGATGCGCTGCTTGCCATTCAGAGCGGCCAGAATCCACGCGTTATTGAAACCATGTTGCAGGCCTATATTCAGGAAGGCAAACGCAACACATCAGGTGATTGAGCATTATGGCCGCTGAAGAAGAACAGGAATGTCCACCCTGTCCGGCCGGTATTCCCGGTTGGGTGATGACCTTTGCCGATCTGATGTCACTGCTGATGTGCTTTTTCGTGCTGCTGCTGTCATTTTCAGAAATGGACGCCTTAAAATTTAAGCGTCTGGCCGGTGAGCTGCGCGAGGCTTTTGGCGTGCAAACGGTTGTGAACGTCAGTGATCCACCAAAGGGAACCAGTATTATTGCCCGTCATTTCAGTCCGTCGATTCCGGAGCCGACGCCTATTAATGAAGTCCGGCAAAAAACCAGCGATATCACCAAAAGCTCACTGGAAGTGTTGTGCCAGGATGAAGTTACCCAGCAGGAAGAGCGCCAGGGCGATCAGGGGCAGCAAACCCGTGAGGTCGTGGTTCCCAAAGAAGATATTGAAAATAAAAAGACCGAAGCTGAAGCCATGGAAGTGGCAGCCAAACTGGAAAGCGAAATAGCGCAAGGTCAGCTGGAAATCGAAACCGTGGGTAAGAAAATTATTATCCGCATCGAGCAGCGCGGCGCTTTCCGCTCAGGTTCGGATTATATCGACGATAAATTCCTGCCGGTTATCGATAAAATCCGTGAAGTGCTGGTAACACTTCCGGGACGGATTTCCGTTGAGGGACATACTGATGATATTCCGGTTGCCGGTGGCCGCTACCGTTCCAACTGGACGCTGTCTTCCGCCCGGGCTGCAGCCTTTGCCGAAGAGTTGTTTGTCGCACCGGAACTGGACTCCAGCCGTTTTCAGATTGTCGGCCATGCCGATACTCAGCCACTGGTACCGAATACCGATGCTGAATCACGCGCCCGTAACCGCCGGGTGGAAATCGTGATTCTGCGCACCCACGAAAATGACGATGACGATGTTCCGGAAATACAACCGGAAGACGGACAGGTAAAAGATGCGGTAAATGCCCGGCCCGAAGACTTCGAGCTGAGCCCTGACGAAATATTCTGATTGGGATAATAAAAATAATGGAAGAGAGACGCCGCTTTTTTCGCCTTGATGATGAGGTGGTGATGGATTTTCAGGCCATCACCCAGGATGAATTCAGCCACTGGAAAGAGAATCACAGCCAACAGAAGAGCGAACTGAAGCAACTGGAACAGGATATCGGCAATCTGATTCATCAGGTGCGTTCGGTACATCCGGCAATTGGTCAGGTGCTCGAATTACTGAACCGCAAACTCAATCTGCTGAACGGCAACAGTACTACCCATCCGGAGCTCAACCTGTCGATGACGGAAGCCCGGGTAAGGGTCAACCTCAGCGCCTGTGGTATGGCCTTTAACACCGACGCCGACCTGCGCGGCAGCAGCCACCTGCTGTTTAACCTGCAGCTGAAACCGTCCAATGCCATTCTGTCACTGGCGGGTAATATTGTTTCTATCGATGACAGCGGTGAAAGCGATGCTCCTTATATGGTGCGGGTTAACTTTGAAGGCCTGAAAGAAACCGAGCAGGAACTGCTGATTCAGCACCTGTTCCAGCTGCAGAGCCGGACCTTACGCCAGCAACGCGATCACGAATAAAATACCAGCGCCGGGCCAGCCTGGCGCCGCCCGATTCTCTGTCCACTCTCTGATTTCTGCACTTTTTTGTTATCATGTAGAGCTCTACCTTCTGCAGGAATCCGTTCATTATGTCCGGCCCCCGTATTTATTCTGCCGCCGCTCTCAGCAGCGGTCTGCGCACTGAACTGGATGATCAGGCCTTTGCCCACCTGATCCGCGTGCTGCGCATGAACGACGGCGATCCTGTCCGCCTGTTTAATGGTGACGGCCATGAATACGCCGGACAACTGTGTGATGTGCAGAAAAAAAGTGCGTCGGTGCTGGTTGGCGACATTCTGCGCAGTGAAGCAGATACCCCACTTAAGCTGCAACTTGGGCAGGTGGTATCCAAAGGTGACCGCATGGATTTCACTATTCAGAAAGCGACCGAACTGGGCATCAGCGATATTACCCCGCTGTGGAGTGAGCGCTGTGAAGTCCGTTTAAAAGGCGAGCGACTGGATAAAAAAATGGAGCACTGGCAGAAAGTAGCGATTTCCGCCTGTGAGCAGAGTGGTCGCAACCGTATTCCAGCCATTCATCAGCCGCAATATTTTGCCGACTGGGCAAAAAACAATAACGCCGATGTGCGTCTGTTACTGCATCCTCACCGGCAGAAGCCACTGCGTGACTATCCGCAGCCGGCAAGCGTCGCCCTGCTGGTCGGACCGGAAGGTGGATTCAGCGAACAGGAAGTGGAAATGGCCATGAGCAGCGGCTTTGCCGGACTGACACTGGGCCCGCGAATTCTGCGTACCGAAACCGCAGCCCTTGCAGCGCTGAGCGTGTTTCAGTTTCAGTGGGGAGATTTCAGCTGAGCAGACGCTCAGCTGAGATTTCAGAACTCAGCCGCGCAATATCTGTAAAACGTTCTGCACATGCTCGGCGGCATCCAGTCCCAGACTGGTGAGATAACCACCATCAGCCTGATCAATCAGGCCTTTATCAAACAACCGCTGTGCAGCAGCGACAATTTCCGGCGCGGCATCAGAATGTACTTTAATTCCCTGCTGCATGCTGTGCAGATCAAACTGTGCCAGCAGATTCATCTCCTGCAGTAAATCCTGAGAAATCGGCATAGGGTCTGTCCTCTTGTTCTTGTCAGTGAGCGGCTTCAATACACCCGCCAGGAAAACACAGCATAAACCGCCGCCGCCGCCGGAGCTATGATTCCGGTCAGTTATTCTGTATCTGTCAGGCGAAAATCCGCCCAGTCACGATAGCTGGTCAGGTAAAACAGCCCTATCAACAACGCCATCCACCATTCAACCACGTTTTTCCAGCGATCATCGCTATCGGCAACCTGCAGCACGATCATTACCCCAAGGAAAAACCACTGGGCATACACCAGAATAAATTTCTGCGGCAGGCTGGAACCAATATCCACACCACGCTTGGCCAGATGTTTCAGCCAATAGGTGATACGCGTCTGTACCGCCAGTGAAATCAGGAAAAATAAAGCCGCACCAACGGTATGCAATATCCAGGGTAAATTGCCTTTATCGGGCCTTAATACGGCCGTTGCGATAATCAGGCAGACCGAGCTGATAATGCCGGCGGTTACCATATAACGTACCGTCCAGATCGGCCGTTCAGGAGCAATTTCAATCAGCCAGGCCTGCATGCAGTACCACCAGACAATAAACAGAACGCAGGCAGCAATTAAACCACCGCGAAAAATAAACGCCTGCGGATCGGGGATACCTGTAGCGGTAATGCTGGTACAGCCGGTCAGATAAGGAATACAAATATCGGTTACCCCCCAGGCCATGCTCAGCGCCAGAGTCAGCCAGAAGGTGAGATGTGATAACCAGAAACTGCTTAAGGCAACGCGTTGCGGTAAAGTCATGCGGTCACCTCCTGCAGAGTTTCATCCTGTTGCAACGCCAGCTCTTTTTCCCGCCGGGTCAGACGGAAATCGCGCCAGTCATGGAAGGTAGTGTAAAAATATAAGCAACTGAAGGTTGCCAGCCACCATTCAAAAATCTCTTCCACGCCATCGGTTTTTAAATCCAGCAGCAGAATCAGTACAAAGGCCGCCAGTAATAACAACTGCAAAACCGCCAGAATCTGTTTGCTGGCAATACGGCTGAATTTAATATTCAGCTCACGCTGCAACTGCCGCATACGCAGCGTCATCATGATCTGACACAACGCCGTTACCAGAAAAAACAACCCCGCCGTCACCGTGTGAAAACGCCATAAAAAACGATGATCAGAAGGCGGCAGCATATGCTCTCCCAGCACCGCAATAGATGCGATCAGCAGCATGCTGGCAATAATGGCGAAAGTAACAATACGGTGAATCCACGGATGATGCTCAGGGCGGCCAACACTTTCCAGCCAGGCGCGCACGCAATACCACCAGAGAATAAACACTACGGCGGCACTGATTAATCCGGCACGGAACACATAAGCCGCCGGATAATAAATACCGGTCGCGGTAATGGTGGTACACCCCTCAAAATAGGGAATACACCAGGGCTTATGTCCGCCCTGCACGGTAAGAAAATAACTCAGCGCAATAGTAATTATTGGCAGCAGGCAAGCTACCAGCGCCGTTCGTTGCGGTAAGGTCATAACAACATCCTTGTTCCGTTATTTTACAGTTGCGGTTTAATAATGACTGAGACGAACCCGTTGCCAGTCCCAATAAGAGGTCAAAAAGTACAGGCCGATAAAGAGCGTGGCCCACCACTCGATAATGCGTTTGCCGTTACTCATTTCCACGCCGACAGTCACACCGGCAAAGGCGACAAACATCAGCCAGAGAATCGCCATCAGTACGCTTTTGACGATAAACGACGGCACTTCCAGTCCGGCCTTACGGGCGCGGAAAATCAATACATAGTTAATTGTCAGTGCAATCAGCATGCCCTGAAAAAACAGATTCGCGCCACGCACATGCACACCCCAGCGGGTTGCGTCTTTTTCCGGCACCAGCACCGCAGTCCCGACCAATAAACCAACAGCAGCGATCACACCAAAAAACTGCATGGCATTTAAAGCCATACGGCCACTGTGTCCGGCCAGCCAGGTACGCATTACCTGCCACCAGACAATAAAAAATGCGCATCCGGCAATCATGCCACCACGGAAAATAAATCCGGCATCGCCTTTCATTCCGGTATGGGTAATGTCAGTACAGCCATCAAAGAAAGGATTACAGGCAACAGCAGTACCTTCGTTTACGCCAACGGCATAAGTCACGGCAATGGTGCCGAGTGATAGTACTGTGCAGATCAGGGCAATAAACTGACCAAAAGACATAACCAAAAAACTCCGGAGAATGTCCGGCGCACAGCGCCGGACGTTTTCAGATACAACCTGCTCAGAGAGCAGCTTTCAGCGCCTGCTCAACGTCGGCAATGATATCGTCAACGTGCTCGATACCAATCGACAGACGGACCAGATCGGTGCTGACACCGGCGGATGCCAGTTCTTTTTCATTCAGCTGACGGTGTGTGGTGGTTGCCGGATGACAGGCCAGACTCTTGGCATCACCGATATTTACCAGACGCTTGATCATCTGCAGGGCATCAATAAATTTAGCGCCGGCTTCGGCACCGCCTTTGATACCAAAGCTGAGAATCGCCGATGGCTTACCATTCAGCATACGCTGTGCCAGTTCGTGGTATTTGCTGGTTTTAAGGCCGGCATAATTCACCCAGGAAACCTGCTCATGGGCGGCCAGGTATTCAGCCACTTTTTGCGCATTTTCCACATGGCGATCCATACGCAGAGCCAGGGTTTCCAGCCCCTGCAGAATCATAAAGGCATTAAACGGCGACAGGGCTGCACCCATATTGCGCAGCGGCACCACGCGGGCGCGACCGATAAAGGCCGCTTCACCAAAGGCATCGGCATACACCACGCCGTGGTAAGACGGATCAGGCTGGTTAAAGTGCGGGAAGCGTGGGTTATCTTTCCATGGGAATTTACCGGAATCGACAATCGCGCCACCAACGGTGGTACCGTGACCACCGATGTATTTGGTCAGCGAGTGCACCACAATATCGGCACCGAATTCAAACGGACGGCACAGGTAAGGGGTGGCAACGGTGTTATCAACGATCACCGGTACGCCATGTTTGTGCGCCATGTCGGCCAGCGCCTGAATGTCCACCACGTTACCCGCCGGGTTACCGATCGACTCACAGAATAATGCGCGGGTTTTATCGTCAATTAACGCTTCCAGTGCAGCAACGTCATCGCCGGAGGCCATGCGTACTTCGATGCCCTGCTGCGGGAAGGTGTGGGCAAACAGGTTATAGCTGCCGCCGTATAACTGGCTGACGCTGACGATGTTATCGCCGGCACGGGCCAGGGTCTGGATGCTGGCGGTAATGGCGGCCATACCGGAAGCCATGCACAGTGCGGCGATACCGCCTTCCATCGCGGCAACGCGCTGCTCCAGCACATCGTTGGTCGGGTTCATGATGCGGGTGTAAATGTTACCCGGCTCTTTCAGGTCAAACAGGTCAGCACCGTGCTGAGTATCGCGAAAACTGTAAGAAGTGGTCTGATAAATAGGCACCGCAACGGCACGGGTTGTCGGATCATCCGCAAAGCCGGCGTGAATCGCCTGAGTTTCAATTTTCATGCTGATCTTATCCTTATTGTCAGGTTTGACGGAAAGCAGGGAGTTTAACAATTTGTACCGCGCCGCCATAGGGAGAATGCAGCCTCTTTACCGAGCCTGACGATGAACACGTAACGGCCCTGACGCTGAACGCGCAATGCCTTACACTCTCCCCTTCCGCTTATTGCACAGAAATCGCTATGGCCAAGAAAAAAACCGCTTACGTCTGCAACGACTGTGGCTCTGAACACGCCAAATGGCAGGGGCAATGTACCGACTGTGGTGCCTGGAATACGCTGCAGGAATTTGTTGTATCGTCATCCAAAACCCCGTCCCGTGATGCCAGTTACGCAGGTTATGCCGGCGCCGCGGGCAGTCAGGGAATTCAGCGTCTGGCTGATGTCGATCTGGCCGAAGTACCGCGTATCAGCAGCGGCATGCTGGAATTTGACCGGGTACTGGGCGGTGGTCTGGTGCCGGGCTCGGCCATTTTAATCGGCGGCCATCCCGGTGCTGGTAAGTCCACACTCCTGCTGCAGACTATGTGCACGCTGGCCGGGAATATGCCCGCTTTATACGTTACCGGCGAAGAAAGCCTGCAACAGGTAGCCATGCGTGCCAAACGTTTAGGCCTGCCAACCGACCAGCTGAATATGCTGAGTGAAACCAGCGTCGAGCGCCTGCTCAATACCCTGCAGCAGCATAAGCCGAAGATTGTGGTGATCGACTCGATTCAGGTGATGCACGTTGAAGGCGTGGAATCGGCGCCGGGCAGCGTGTCACAGGTACGCGAAAGCGCCGCCGCCCTGACCCGCTACGACAAACAAACCAACACCGTATTATTTCTCGTCGGCCACGTGACCAAAGACGGAACCCTCGCCGGGCCGAAAGTGCTGGAGCATATGATTGACTGCTCGATCATGCTCGAAGGCTCCGGCGACAGCCGCTTCCGTACCCTGCGCGGTATTAAAAACCGCTTTGGTGCCATTAATGAGCTGGGCGTCTTTGCCATGCTCGACAGCGGCTTAAAAGAAGTCAAAAACCCCAGTTCGATCTTTTTAAGCCGCAGCGAAGAGCCCGCCGCCGGCAGCGTGGTGATGGTGATCTGGGAAGGTACGCGGCCGTTGCTGGTCGAAATTCAGGCGCTGGTCGATGACAGCCACTTTGGTCATCCGAAACGGGTGGCCGTTGGCCTCGACCAGAACCGTATGAATTTATTGCTGGCAGCACTGCATCGCCACGGTGGCGTGCATCTGGGTGACCAGGATGTGTATATCAACGTAGTGGGTGGGGTAAAAGTCGGAGAAACCGCTGCCGATCTGGCCTTGTTACTGTCGGCGCTTTCCAGCTTCCGTAATCAGCCATTGCCGCAGGAATTAATCGTGTTTGGTGAGGTGGGTTTATCCGGAGAAATCCGGCCGGTGCCCTCCGGCCAGGAACGCATTAAAGAAGCCGCCAAGCATGGCTTTACCCGCGCCATCGTGCCGAAAGCCAATGTTCCGCGTCAGGCAATACCCGGTATGACCATTATTGGTGTGGATAAATTACAGGAAGCCATCAACGCCGTTTAACAGCAGCGCTGATAAGCCGGCAGGAAAGTCGTCGCAGGAATCCGTTTTAATTCTGGCGGCGGCTTTCCACACCGGGAATCACATCACCGCGTTCAACCTGCTCAGCAC
>FLOH01000123.1_pt1 | contig 220715 bp, 201 predicted proteins | sample 756751 | NCBI WGS metagenome assembly FLOH01 (sample SAMEA4026879, study PRJEB14308) | marine metagenome | biome: coastal water; material: water | depth 74 m
TCTGCGGGGTAATCCCGGCCAATACCCCCTCCACTTCCGGATGCAATACGGCACCGTTACCCTCGGCTATACACGCCACCGCGATACCATCAGAGAACGCCTGTACGCGGACACCAATGGTGCCGCCCCTCGGCAAGGCATCTGACGAAAGAAAAACCTGCAACATCAATATCTTACCGATTCCCCCCGGAAGCGTACTCGGTATCGCCGAATCCCACTGAATTGATATTTTCCTTGATGTAACGATCCCATTGGCCAGATCCAGTAATTGGCTTGTCTCGACCGGGGAATCCCGATCGCCACCCAGGCCAAATACCGCCCGAAAAAAAGCGAGTTTCCGGCTGGCTTCGCTGGCACTTTTAGCCAGCACCTTGAGCGCCTCGGTATCCATGGCGCCGCCACCTTCCTCACCCATCAGCTCAATGGCTGTATTAATCGCACCTACCGGGCCGACAAGATCGTGGCACATACGTGCGCAAAGGAGCTGTACGGTTCGAAAATCAACAGTGATGGTCATAAAACACCCGAGAGTTACATTGGCGATCAGGCCGGTCTACGCCGAAAACGGCATGAAAGTCCGACTCCGCCAAGATTCTGCCAACATTTTCCGCATACCACCAGTATGAAGGCACATGATGCTGCCAGAAAACAATACGCCACCCGGCATTTCTCCGGGCGGCGTATGAGAACAACGTTTTAAAACAGAGGTGTGTGGATCAGAGACGCGTGTTTATCGTCGAAAACTCTTCCCCTGCCGAGGGATTGGAAGCGTCGAGAATAATCCCGGCGATCACGGCAATCCCGATAGCAGCGATTGCTCCAAGCCAAAATGACTTCCAGGCTGATGTCATGTCTACAATCTCCTGTCTGGTAACCGGAATTTATTCGGCCGGTCGACCGGATTCTTCAATCCCACCGGTCTGTTCAAGTTCAGCAACCCAGAGCCCGTGATGTTCACGCGCCCAGTTCAAATCAACGTGCCCTGTTCCGACAGCATCAATCGCACCCTCCATTCCCAGAGAGCCGATATAGATATGGCCGATGATGACAGCAATCATGATCAAGCCTGTAAAGCTGTGCCACAACACAGATAGCTGTACTTCCTGCAACGCCGTCAGTTGGGCCGGCAACTCGGCGCCAAAGGCATTCAATGCAGGCAACAACCACGCCCATGGCGCAATTTCATAGGGGAATATCATCGCCAGCCCGGATAAAGAAAGAGTGACGCCGCCCACGATAACGAGCCAGAAAATGATTTTCTGTCCGGCGTTAAATCTATGCGCCGGCGGGTGCACGCCCTTTGTGAACAGGCCACCACCGACAGAGAGCCATCGAATATCATTCATGTTGGGAATATTGTGACGCACCCAGAGCACAAACATCATGATAATGCCCGCCATAAAGGCAAAGCCGATGTAATTGTGGGCATACTTGCCGAGCATGGTCAGTGAGGCAAAGCTATCTGCCCCTAAAACGGGTTTCAAAATATGCCGTCCGTAAAGCAGATTTAACCCCGTAAGGGCGAGGGCAACAAAACTCGATGCCGCCAACCAATGGGCGAACCGCTCAAGTCCGTTAAACCGTTCAATGGTACGCCCCATCGTATCGGGTCCGGCTTCAATAGTGATGCGTCCCCGTATAAAATAAAATGCCGCTATACCGACGATTGAAATCAGCAACAACCAACTGCCGAAGCTATTGAGAGGGCCCGTCATAAAGGCCCGCCAGGTATCGCCGTGTGCCTGGACAAGCGTTCCGGCTTTCTTGTCCGGGATGCTGACGGTTCCCTCCACACCATGGCGAATTTGGCGCCAGATTTCTGAATCACTCACGTTGCCGGACCAATTTCCGGGAACTTCTCCCGCTGTTTGAGCAGCAGCCCCAGGTACCGTCAGGCCCATACTGCCGGTCAATCCGGCACCCACGCCGAAGGTAAGTAAAGCCATTACAAACAGCCCCCTGAAGAAACGAGCCTTCATTCGTTCTGCTATACAAATCGTCATGTGTGTGTCTCCCGAAATCATCGGCCCCGTTAACTACCTGACTGGTCGCCTATACGATACCGCTATGCTGCCCCGAGGGTCACCGGAAACAAGGCGACCCTCGGAAACAACGAAATGGCATCAATCACGGAGTTTTCAGGACCCCGCTTTGAGTTCATAAGCGGTGCCCCAACCCCATGCTCCGGAGCCGAAGCCACGGGCAACGACACGTTCACGGTAGGTGTTGGAAACGTCATCACCATCCCCGCCAAGCAGTGCTTTTGTTGAGCACATTTCAGCGCAGAGTGGCAACTTGCCTTCGGCCAAACGGTTGCGTCCATACTTCTGGAACTCTGCCGCCGAATGATCCTCTTCCGGACCACCATTGCAGAAGGTGCACTTATCCATCTTGCCGCGGCTACCGTAATTGCCCGCTGAGGGGAACTGCGGCGCACCAAACGGGCACGCATAGAAGCAGTAACCACACCCGATACACAGATCCTTGGAATGGAGCACAACCCCCTCTTCGGTCTGGTAGATGGTATCAACCGGGCACACCGCAATACAGGGTGCATCGGAACAATGCATACACGCGACCGAGATAGAGCGTTCACCGGGTAAGCCGTCATTGATCGTGAGAACCCGACGTCGGTTTACACCCCACGGGACCTCGTGTTCGTTCTTACATGCCGTAACACAGGCGTTGCATTCAATGCAGCGCTCGGCGTCACACAGGAACTTCATTCTAGCCATGAGTATTCCTCCTTTACCTTACGCTACAATTAAGCCGACTCGATGCGGCAGAGAGTCACTTTGGTCTCTTGCATCTGAGTTACCGAGTCATATCCATAGGTTCCGCACATATTCGATGCTTCACCCAGGACATACGGATCCGTACCTTCAGGATACTTGGACCGAAGGTCCGCACCCTGCCAGTGCCCACCGAAGTGGAAAGGCATGAATGCCACGCCCGGTTCCACACGTTCGGTGACAAGGGCTTTCACAAGGACCTTGCCGCCTTCCGGTGAGTAGACCCACATGTCCATCCCGTCGGTGATGCCCGCGTTGTTGGCATCGACCGTATTTACTTCACAGAACATGTCTTGCTGAAGTTCTGCCAGCCACGGGTTGGAACGACTTTCATCACCACCGCCTTCGTACTCAACCAGACGGCCCGATGTAAGGATCGTCGGGAAGTCCTTCGAGTAATCGATTTTCTGGATGGATTCGTACTTGGTTGGCAGCCGGTAGGCTTGCTTATCCGCGTAAGTCGGATAATCCGCCACCAGATCACGTCTCGGCGTATACAACGGCTCGCGATGCGTTGGCACCGGATCCGGGAACGTCCAGACAACAGCCCGCGCCTTCGCATTACCGAAAGGTGCACAGCCATGCTTGATCGCGACACGCTGGATACCGCCCGAAAGGTCGGTCTTCCAGTTGGTCTTGTCGCCAGCAACCTTTTCGATGGCTGCCTTTTCCGAAGCCGTCAGGTCCCCATCCCAGCCCAGCTTCTTCAGCAAGGCCATGGAGAATTCGGGGTGACCATCCTTGAGCTCGTTACCCACCGGGTAGGAGCCTTCGGCAAGCAGGTTGTCGCCGTCTTTTTCGACGCCGAAGCGAGCACGGAAGTTGAGACCGCCCTCGGCAACCGGTTTCGAAGTATCATAAAGGATCGGCGTACCCGGATGTCCAAGCTCCGGCGTTCCCCAGCAAGGCCACGGCAAACCATAGTAATCGCCACTGACAGGTCCACCGCGCGCGAGCAACGTTGTCTTGTCAAATGTCGTCTGGTTCGCCATGTGCGCCCGCAGGCGTTCCGGTGACTGACCGGTGTAGCCAATGGTCCACATACCGCCGTTGAACTCACGCGTGATGTCCTCGATCAAAGGCTCGCCATCGTTGACGGCGATTTTTTTAAACATCTCGTCAGCGAAACCGAGCTTGACCGCGAACTTGTGCATGATGGTGTGATCAGGCAACGACTCGTAAACCGGGTCGATAACCTTGTCACGCCACTGCAGGCTTCTGTTGGATGCCGTGACCGAACCATAGGTCTCGAACTGGGTCGATGCCGGCAACACATAGACGCCGTCCGTGCGATCAGGAATGACGGCAGCAAATGTCGGAACCGGATCGATGACAACCATCAGGTCCAGTTTCTCCATAGCCGTTTTCATTTCTGGCAGACGAGTCTGTGAGTTGACCGCATGGCCCCAGAGAACCATGGCGCGAACATTATCAGGTTGATCGATGTTTTCCTTGGCTTCAAGAACGCCATCAATCCAGCGACTGACCGGAATGCCCTTGGATTCCATGAGCTCCTTCGAAGCGAAGCGCTTCAGAAGATAGTCATAGTCCACATCCCAGACACGGGCCCAATGCTTCCACGAGCCGGTCTTCAGGCCGTAATAACCTGGCAGCGAGTGCGACAGGATGCAGAAATCCGTTGCACCCTGAACGTTGTCGTGGCCGCGGAAGATATTTGCACCACCGCCCGCGACACCCATGTTGCCAAGTGCGAGCTGCATGATGCAGTACGCTCGGGTGTTGTTGTTGCCGTTGTGATGCTGGGTTCCACCCATGCACCATACGATAGTGCCGGGGCGGTTGTTGGCCAGGGTCATGGCAACGCGTTTCAGCTGCGTTCCCGGAACACCGGTAACACGCTCGGTTTCCTCCGGTGTCCACTTTTTCACTTCAGCGCGGATTTGATCCATACCCCAGACGCGCTGGCGGATGAATTCCTTGTCTTCCCAACCGTTGTCGAAAAGGTGGTACAAGATGCCCCAGATCAGGGCGACGTCCGTACCCGGGCGGAACCGCACATATTCGTCGGCATGGGCCGCCGTACGGGTAAAGCGCGGATCACAAACAATCAGAGCCGCGTTGTTTTCTTCTTTCGCCTTGAGGATATGCTGAACCGCGACCGGATGAGCTTCCGCCGGATTTGAGCCAATCAGGAACATGGCACGCGAGTTATGCATGTCATTATAACTGTTGGTCATGGCACCGTAGCCCCAGGTGTTCGCAACGCCAGCCACCGTGGTGGAGTGACAGATACGAGCCTGATGGTCACCGTTGTTCGAGCCCCAGAAGGCGTAGAACTTACGGAACAGATAGGACTGTTCATTGTTGAATTTAGCCGAACCCAGCCAGTAAACGGAATCCGGTCCAGAGCTTTCACGGATCGACAGCATCTTGTCGCCGATCTCGTTAATAGCATCGTCCCAGGACAATCGCTTCCATTTGCCGCCTTCAAGCTTCATCGGGTATTTCAACCGACGTTCAGCATGGGCATGATGACGAACAGATGCGCCCTTGGCACAGTGAGCACCCATATTTATCGGGCTTTCAAAGCCGGGCTCCTGGCCGACCCATACGCCGTTGTCCAGTTCTGCAATAACCGTGCACCCGACAGAACAGTGGGTACAGACGGATTTTACTCTTTGCAGTTCCCTGGCACTTGACGCAGTTTGCGCTGCCGCCTTTTTGGTCATACCGAGTGGGACCACTGACGCCAAGGCTGCGCCACCGGCCGTGAGTCCTGAGCGTTTCAGGAACGTCCGACGATCAATCGATCCGCCGATCACACCTGCTAACGCTTTCTTCAAACGGGGGCGATTCGCAACCCCGCCGCTCTTTTTTGTGAGCATTTGAAGTATCTCCTGTTAGTTGGCTTTTGGTTGTTACCATTCTTTATGATCCGGCATTCTTGAACTGCGCCGGTATATTTTTTCGTATTCTGTCGTCAATCTCCCGCCATGGCGAAGGCTTCAGCCTCGATGGCCATGAACAGGCGTCCCATGGTGCCCAGCGGCATGTACAAAGCCGCCGACTCTGCCTTCTCGAGGTCGGCGAAAAACCTGCCGGCCCAAGGCGCAATATGGGTTTCAAAGAAAGTTCTTTGGCAGGCGGCATCCGGGGAAGCATCCCACGTCCCGGTGATCAGGCCGTACATGACCTCACACAGGAAAGCGATATGGTCTTCGGGCTCCGTCAGCCCGTCCGCAGGCGCAATACCAATTTCAGACAGGGTCCGCCTCAGGTCCGCCAAAGGGCGCTCGTAAAGGAAACCCGTCAAATAGTGCGAAGCATAGGGCAGCAACTCGCCGCCCGAACCGTTCCCGTAAAATAAAAGGGTGAATTCCTCGCTGGCGGCGGTCTCTGTCGAGCGCTGCGCCAATGCGGCAAACGTCGAGAGCGCCCCACCAAACTCGCCCTCTCCGCCTTCGAGATTGCGTACAAACTGGATTGTTTCCGCACTCATGGGTGCGGCGAGAAGCCTAGCGAACAGGCCATAAAATCGGGCACGAAGTTGGTCTTCTTCCTGAAGAACAACGGCGCCAGTCATAGCGTTCTGGATTTCGTCAACGGATTCAGGTCCGTTTTGTTCCAATTTTACAGCTCCCGTAGGTTTTTATTATTATCATACAATTAATTGGCGAACGAAAATGACGGTTTTATCTCAAAAAATCGCCATTCTTGTTTTCACCCTCCCCCGATGATTCCGGGCCATTTTCGTGTGGCCTCATGTATACCACATCAGGAGACATCCAACGTCACTCCCTCAAGTGAACCGTGTTTTAGGTTTCAAGTCAATGGGTGCCCAAATACATTATCACGATTACAAAGAAATCTCAGGGTTACCCAAGCTCAGGGTCGTCGTCGGCTATCAGATCCTCATCGTCAGGCGGCTCAATATCTGTGTTTTCAGTTACGGAGTCGGAATTGGCCGGCGCCTCGCCCTGTTCCGGTTCACCATCCGGGGTTTCCTGAGCCTCTGTGCTCTCGGCAACCTGCTCTTCCGTCTCCACGGCATCATCTTCCGAAACGTCATCTGGCTCACGATCCGGTTCTGTAAACCGCTTCAGGGCCGCCGAATTGTAGACATAGTCACTCAGGACCCGGAAATCCTCATCATAATCGTTCATGCCATCCCTGAAGCCGAACAGCGGATTGCTGGCCCACAGTTTCCGCAGTGCCAATCGACGCAATTTGTCAGGAACACCGTCGCGTATGAACACACTAAAATCCGATTCTTCTTCCAGCGTGTTTATATCCGGCAGACCCATTTCCTCGGCAATCGCCGCGTCTTCAACACTCAGGTCATCACCCTTCAGAGCATCATCAGGGGCATTCTCGTCAACCGCCGATTGGTCAGCCCCCCCGACTGCCGGAACAGCATCGGACACATCAGCCGTGAGCGGCGGCAACCATGGCCGATACGCCCCACTGACTTCAACGGGATAGGCCATTGGTGCGGCCTTGCCACGGGTAGTTTTCCCGCCCGCGCCTTCCGGCGCGTCTGGCGTTACGCTGTTCCTGGTTGCTCTGTCCTTACGGGCTTTCTTGAGTCGCGCCCATCGCCCTAGTCCGGATTCCTCAATGGACACCACGCCCGCCTCCATTGTCATCGTCATCAATTGGCCGTTTTCGCGAGAAATCACCGTGGGAAGGATCATAGGCTTTCTTGTTTTTTCGTTTCTTGAAGACCTGCTCGACATGATGTGTATCAACAAAGTCATGCAGCAAGGCGACGAGTTCCGGCGGCATGGGTACGCCATCGACGATTTCATCACCGCTTTCAATATAACTTTCCGCCTCGTAGGGGCAAACGGTGAGCAGGCAGGGTTCGACCTCCTCCTCACCACTTTCCTCTCCGGCACGAAGGACAACGAATACGGACGGCGTCGGCATGCCAAGATTGACCTTGTAGCCCTGTGTTTCGCGCTTGAAGAGCTCGAGTTTCAACGTCCTTGCATGATACTGAACCCAGTTTTCGCCGGAATGCAGCGGTTTCCACCCCTCGGTTTCCGGCGCATTGGGAATCACGGCAATGGCCCGCCATGAGTAATCCTGCCATGGATTGTCGATTTCGCGGCGTTCGACCACGACACCAAACTGTAGTGTTTCCTCAGCCGACACCTTCATGACACCGCGCTCGTTTTCTGTTGCTCCTGGGCCTGATGTTCCCGGAGCCAGTTTTCCGCCTCGATCAGGTCTTCCGGCCGGTTGATATTGAAAAACGGATCAATCGCCGGTTCCGTGCCCTGTTCAGGGTCGTCAAAATTCACATGCAGAATATGGTAACGTGCCGTCCATCGATCAATCTTACGCATGTCTTCCCCGAGCATGGCACGGCGGAGATCATCCGCTAACCCGATTGGCCACAAGGCGAAAACCGGGTGGGTTCGCCCGCGACTCTGCGCACAGGCCATCTCGGCACCTGATTTCTCGACTTCGCCAATCAACCGGGAAACCATATCAGAGGGAAAGAACGGCGCATCTGTTGCAAACGACACCATCCACCGGGCATCGGGAACATCGCGTCTGCTCCATTCCATACCCGTCAGGATACCCGCCAGAGGACCGGCATAGCCCTCGACAACATCCGCCGCAACGGGCAATTCGTAACCGTCAAACCGACGGGCATCACCATTTACATTGAGAACCAGCGCATCCACTTGTGGCCGGGCGCGTTCAACCACCAGATCAAGGATCGCCCGCCCACCCAAGGACTTGAGCGGCTTGTCGCCATCGCCGCCCATCCTGCGACCGAGGCCACCGGCCAGCAGAACGCCGGTCACGGGGCAGCCATCTTTCATCACACTTGTGCTCCCTTACGCTTATGGCTGGATGGTTCACCTTCAGCCGCATCCGCCTCCGCATCAAAGATGATGCGGTTTTCCCCCGCCAGTGCCACGAACCGGTGCCCGCGCGCACGACCGATCAGGGTCAGGCCAACCTGTCTGGCCAGATCAACCCCCCATGCGGTAAAGCCGGAACGCGACACCAAAATAGGGATACCCATCTGGACCGTCTTGATGACCATCTCACTGGTTAGTCGCCCGGTCGTGTAGAAAATCTTGTCCGCACCGGACATGCCATTCAGATACATGTAGCCCGCGATCTTATCGACCGCATTATGACGGCCCACATCTTCCATAAACAACAGCGGTTGATCCTGTTGGCACAGCACACACCCATGGATCGCGCCCGCCTCAAGATAGAGGCTTGGCGTGGTGTTCACTGTCTTGGTCAAAGCATACAGCCATGATGTTTTTATCTGCATGTCGGCCGGTAGCGTCACACTTTCAAACTTTTCCATCACGTCACCAAAGACCGTGCCCTGCGCACAACCTGACGTCAGCGTTTTCTTGCGAAGTTTATCTTCGAAGTCGGTTTCGCGGGCCGTCCGCACAATAACGGTCTCGATGTCATCGAGGTATTCCACCGCTGTAATCTCATCATCGGCAAGCAGCATGTTCTGATTGGCCAGATATCCCACGGCCAGGTATTCAGGATAATCGCCGATGGTCATCATGGTGACGATTTCACGCTTGTTGAGATAAAGCGTCAGGGGGCGCTCGACCGTCACCGAGGTGGAGGTCGGTTGGCCATTCTGGTCAATCCCGTCCACCCTTTCCGTCAGACGCGGGTCCGTTGGATCAGGACGTACAAGGAGACCATCAGTGTTTTTTTCAGAAGTCACAGTTGCAGTATTTCCTATGATCGGCACATGGCTATAACATGGCCCCGATAATCCTGATGGGCAAGTGTGGCATGCCACAGTGTCTGGAAAACAAGCAAAAGAGCCGGGCACAATTTCGGACTTCCCCCAACATCGCCCTGTTGATATAGTCGCCGCTCTCGGCCGGCGGTGGCGATTGGCCCACACGGTCCAAAGCGTAAGTGTTTTGGTAACGGATGACCGATTTTACCGCAGCTTTCTCAGCGGCACTCTCCCTGGTGGCGACACTCGACGATGATCTTGTCGAGATTGTTGGCCTGTCCCTGCACGTCAGTCTGATGGCCGTCATGATTGCATCGTTGATCGGCCTGCCTGTGGGTGCGGCGGTGGCGCTGTTCCGGTTTCCCGGCCGAACCGTGGCTGCTGTTTTCCTGAATGCCCTGATGGGATTGCCGCCGGTGGTGGTTGGCCTGGTGGTCTATCTGCTGCTCTCGCGCTCGGGGCCATTCGGTGTCTTCGGCCTGCTGTTTTCCCCGACCGCCATGATTATTGCACAGGTCCTGCTTGTTACCCCGATCATTGCCGCATTGGCCCGGCAGGTCATTGAAGATCTGTGGTCTGAGTATCAAGAACAACTCCGCTCGCTCGGTGCTGGCCCCCTCAGGGCATTACCGACGCTGCTCTGGGATGGCCGATTTTCCCTGATAACGGCCGTACTGGCCGGGTTCGGTCGGGCGTCTGCCGAGGTTGGCGCCGTGATGATTGTCGGCGGCAACATCGACCATGTAACACGGGTGATGACCACCACCATTGCCCTTGAGGTCTCAAAGGGCGATCTAGCGCTGGCGCTCGGACTGGGGCTTATCCTGATCGTTCTTTCCGTCGGGGTGAATGCTGCGGTCTATCTGATCCGGCAAATGGCGGAGCGTCGGTACGGATGATGACACACACCCCCCATATCCTTCACGAGCCCCGCATCCTGCCATTGGCCCTTGAAAACGTCTCCTTCGAGGCCCGCGGTATGCGCCTGATCAAAGACATGAACTGCCGGTTTGAAGCCGACCAACGGACGGTCATCATCGGGCCCAATGGCGCCGGGAAAAGCCTGTTGCTGCGTCTGTGTCACGGCCTGATCCCGCCTTCCTCCGGCACGGTGCGATGGAATGGCCCCGGTGCGTCGAGGGGCTCACAGTTTATCGCCCATCGTCAGGCTATGGTTTTCCAGCGCCCCGTTATGCTCAGGCGCAGTGTTGCGGGTAACGTTGATTACGCCCTTTCGCTCCGCGGTATGGATCGGCGCGAGCGCCACACCATCGTGGATCAGGTTTTACAACAGACAGGATTACGCCGCCTGTGGGACAGCCCTGCCCGAGTTCTGTCCGGTGGTGAGCAACAACGGCTGGCATTGGCGCGGGCATGGGCCTTGTCGCCGGAAATCCTGTTTCTTGACGAACCAACGGCCAATCTTGATCCCTCAGCTACCCACAGCGTCGAGGAAATCATCAACGCCATCCACGAAACCGGAACCCGGATCGTTTTGACAACGCATGATCTGGGGCAGGCGCGGCGCATGGCCGATGAGGTTATGTTCCTCCACCGGGGTCGGTTGCTGGAACATGCTCCTGTTGAAAAGTTCTTTGAACAACCGGAAAATGATCTGGCCCAAGCCTTCCTCCGTGGCGAGTTGCTGTGGTGGAAAAAAGGCAAAGCTAACCGCAAGCACGATGTAAGCCCTGAGTAGCTAGAAGCTGGCATTATTCCGGTTGGTTGATCGGAGAGCTCGCCCGGGCCTGCGATAACAGTTCCTGATACTCATCGTCATCAAAAACCCGCCCGCATACCATGCAGTCAACTTTTTCGAAGCGCTGATCTTCCTTGCCCATGCGGCCCGTAAACCGGTTTTGCCGTTCTCCGCACTGAGGACAGCGAACGGGCGGAACATACTCACCAGGGGTATCGGACGTTCCCATTTCAGGTTCTTCTCTATTGGAGGGCACATGAATAGCACACACAATAACATCTCCACCGTGCTTGTCACTTGCCACCGCCGGTCCTGATCCGATAAACAGGCAGTCAGATTATATACTTTCAGGGAAAACTTGTTCATGACTGATGGGTTTAACAACATGGCCGACACCAATTCCGAATGGGTTTGTGGCGTATCGAAAAACAAGATTCAGCAGGGATACCTGCTGGCGGGCTTCATGCTGGTGTCGGGTCTTGCCCTGATGTTTTATCTCAATGATGCCTCGGAAGACGCCACCCTTATCGGAATGGTCAATATCGGCTTCGCCGCCGTGGTTTTTTTCATGACCCGGCGGTCTCTGGCAACGTCCAGTCGGTTGCTGGTGCTGAACAGTGATGGTGTCTGGTACCGAGACTGGAAAGGACCCGTCGTTCCGTGGAACCAGATTGCCAACATTGAAATTAGCGGCTCACGCATCAAGGCCGCCGTGCGGCTAACACTGAAAGACCCGGAAGCCGTCATCACGCTGCTCGACGCCGCAGACCGGAAAGCCTTTGAGAAAAACCCGCTGGTCAACATGCCTGTCTTAAGGGTTCCTAACGGCGCACTCGCCGATACATTGGAACAGATCCACGAAAAATTGAACGCGTTTGCCCGGTTGGCACGGGCGGCCTCTTGACTGTCGGGATATCCATTCGTATCTGACAAAACACAAGACAAGGCTTTTCTCATCCTGTTAGATGAGAGTATATCCGTGGTATGCCACAGAGCACCCTCACATGTTTTCGGGGAAAATAACCACGACACGGCTGCCATCAGGGAACCAGCGATATTATGCAGATAAACGGTAAACGCGTTCTGTTGTGTGATTGTGAAGGCACCATGAACATCGATGCAAAGGGCTTGGCAAAAGCCTGTAACGTCGATGAGACACCGATGATTAACACGCAGTTATGCCGTAGTCAGCTTAACAATTTCGAACAAGCGCTTTCTAAAGGCGAGCCGCTTGTAGTGTGTTGCACACAAGAAGCCCCTCTGTTTCTGGAAACCGCAGACGGATATGAGGGTCGAGATGAAAATAGCCCGGAAATCCGTTTCACCAACATCCGCGAGCGCGCTGGCTGGTCAAAGGCAGGGCGTGACAAACCAAAAAAACTGACCCCAAAGCTGGCAGCACTGATTCTGGAAGCAACACTCGATATCCCGAGCAGCACGTCCGTTACCATGTCATCGGATGGGGTCTTGCTTATCCTCGGCACCGACGCCAGGGCCATTGAAGCCGCCCACGAGGTATCCGACAGATTGGATGTCACTGTCATTCTTACGGGAAAGGCCGACGACGTTGATCCACCTGCCCTGATGGATATTCCAATTTTCCATGGCGAGATCGTCGGGGCAACCGGCCATCTCGGAGACTTCGAGGTTGGCGTCAATCATTTCACCCCGGCAAACCCGGCCTCCATAAAGGCACTGACATTCGATGGGGCGGGCCAGTCTGGGGCATCGGCCTGCGATCTTATCCTTGATCTGCGCGGTGGCAAGCCCCTGTTCACGGCACCTGAAAAACGGGACGGATATTTCAACCCGGATCCGGACAATCCGGCATTGGTCATGAAGGCCCTGCTGGCACTGACCGATATGGTGGGCGAATTCGAAAAACCCCGCTACGTCGATTACGATCCCAAGACCTGCGCCCATTCCCGCAACAGCATTATCGGCTGCTCCCGCTGTATTGATCTGTGTCCGGCGGGGGCGATTGTCTCGTCGCCGGCAGAAGACCGGGTCACCATTGATCCCTTTATCTGTGGCGGCTGCGGGATTTGCGCCGGGGCCTGCCCGACCGGCGCGGCACGTTACACGCTGCCGGAAGGCGATGCCTTGTTCCGGCGATTGCAAACGGTTCTGTCAACCTATTCAGGGGCCGGCGGCACGAAACCGGTTCTGTTTGTTCATGACAGAGAATATGGTCAAGCCGTCACCGGTATCATTGCCCGCCAAGGTGATGGATTGCCTGAAAATATTCTGCCGTTCACCGTCAATCAGACCACCCAGATCGGGCTGGATTTCCTGACCTCGGCCAGCGCCTTTGGCGCATCGGGTGTCGCGCTGTTGATCAACCCGCAAAAGACGGATGAGGCGGAAGCCTTACGCGGTGATGTCGCCACGGCCCAGGCGGTTATGGATGGACTGGGTTACGCAGGCGGTCGTTATCAGGTCCTCGACCATGCGGACCCGGAAGCCATTGCCACCGCGCTGGTGCAGATGGCTGATGACAAAACAGCCCCGGAACCGGCGACCCCTGGAAACTTCCTGGCCATGGGGCGCAAGCGCACCATCCTCAATCTGGCCCTCGCTCATTTACACGATCACGCACCTAAACCCGTCGACTTCGTGGAACTGCCCGCCGGTGCACCCTTCGGCACCGTCGCCATTGATGCAGAAAATTGTACGCTCTGCCTAGCGTGTGTCGGGTCCTGCCCCACCGGCGCATTGAAAGACAACAAGGACAAGCCGCAGCTCACGTTCACGGAAGATTCCTGCGTTCAATGTGGACTGTGTCGCAATACATGCCCGGAAAAAGTCATCACACTGATGCCGCGCCTGTCTTTCCTGACGGATTCGCGCAAACACGTTATCATCAAGGAAGAAGAACCGTTTGAGTGCATTCAGTGCGGCAAGGCCTTTGGCACGCGCTCATCCATCGAGCGCATGGTGGAAAAGCTCAGTGACCACGCCATGTTTACCGAAGGTAACCGGATCGACATGTTGCGGATGTGTGACAATTGCCGGGTTGTCTCGCAGATGGAAAATCAGGACAATCCCATGGCGGCAGGCGAACGCCCCAAAACCCGCACCACGGATGACGATTTGCGGGAACGCGAGATTTTACGCCAACAGGCAAAAGAGGACATGGCAAAAAAAGGCCTTCTCGACCCGAAAGACGATACCTGACAGAAAGCCCTGTGAATCTACCGGGCTTTAAGCCCTGTGAATCTACCGGGCTTAAAGCCCCATAAAGTTTGGGGGCGACATTCGGGCCGGGGCTGACTATGTTTCCAATACTAACGATATCATCTGAAGGTGGTAGTAAATGGCAGAAATGATTGATCCTTTTGGGCGTCAGGTAACCTATCTGCGGGTTTCCGTAACGGACCGGTGCGATTTCCGGTGCGTGTACTGCATGTCCGAAGATATGAAATTCCTGCCCAAGAAAGATCTGCTGTCACTGGAGGAACTCGATCGGCTGTGCTCGGCTTTCATCCGCAAGGGCGTCAAGAAATTGCGCCTGACAGGGGGCGAGCCACTGGTTCGCCGCGATATCATGACCCTGATCCGTAATCTCGGTCGCCATCTCAAAAGCGGTGATCTTGAAGAATTGACCCTGACCACCAATGGCAGTCAACTGGCCCCGTTCGCAACGCAACTGGTGGATTACGGTGTGCGACGCATCAATGTATCTCTCGATACAACGAATGCTGACAACTTCAAGGAATTAACCCGCCGTGGCGACTTCGATAAGGTCATCAAGGGCCTGGATGCGGCCAGGGACGCAGGGTTGCAGATCAAGATCAACATGGTTGCGTTGAAGGGCATCAATGATCACGAGTTCACCGATATGGTGCGCTGGTGTGGCGAACAAGGTCTTGATCTGACCATAATCGAGACCATGCCCATGGGTGAGATGGATTTCCACCGGGGGGATCAATACCTGCCCCTGTCCGAGGTTCGGTCGCGCATCGAAAAGGATTTCACCCTCACCGATAATTCATACCGAACCGGCGGACCGGCGCGCTATGTGACGGTCGAGGAAACCGGTCGTCGTCTGGGCTTTATCACGCCGCTTACCCATAATTTCTGCGAAGGTTGCAACCGAGTACGCCTGACCTGTACCGGCACGCTGTATATGTGTCTTGGTCAAGATGATGCGGCGGACTTGCGCGAGCCATTGCGCTCCAGCGAAGGCGACGAAGCCCTCGAAGCCGCCATTGATGCCGCCATCGGGCGTAAACCCAAAGGCCATGATTTCGTCATTGATCGTGAAAATGGCGGGCCTTCCGTGAAACGCCACATGAGTGTTACAGGCGGATAAGCCGGATAAAATCACCCGACATATATACACAGACTGGCGCTGTGTTGATCATTGGATATACTCTCACCCGCCGGTTGGCCGGAGGGATTTATGACGTTCAAGACCATCGGATTTGTTGCCGCACGAAATGCGGAAGCGCAGGAGGCTCTGGCCCGCCTGACCGAACGCTATGACCATGTGCCGCCGGAGGAGTCTGATGTCGTGGTTGCCCTGGGTGGTGACGGCTTCATGCTACGCGCCCTGCATGCGACAATGGACCGCCGAGCACCCGTCTATGGCATGAACCGGGGTTCTGTCGGATTCCTGATGAATGCCTATGACGAAGAAGACCTGCCGGAACGCCTGAACAAGGCACAGGCCGTCGACCTGCACCCGCTTCGCATGATCGCCATTGACAGCAACGGGGAGCGCCACGAGTCCCTTGCCATCAACGAAGTCTCCTTGCTGCGTGAATCCCGCCTTGCCGCCAAATTACGGATCAAGGTGGATGGCATCGAACGGATGAGCGAACTGATCTGTGACGGCGTACTGGTTGCCACCCCGGCCGGATCAACTGCCTACAACGCTTCCGCCCATGGCCCCATCGTCCCCATTGGTGCGGAGTTACTGGCCTTGACCCCCATCAGCGCTTACCGGCCACGCCGCTGGCGTGGTGCGCTGTTGCCACAGCGCGCTGCCGTCGAAGTCGACGTGTTGAGCCACGATGAAAGACTGGTCAGCGCAGTGGCGGATTACACCGAAGTGCGCAATGTCAAACGGGTCACGGTTTCACAGGACCGCAGCAAGACAGCGACCCTGCTGTTTGACCCGGAACACAATCTGGAAGAACGCATCATCAAGGAGCAGTTTCTGCCGTGACCTCCGATGCAGATCAAGTGCCGAAAACGGCAAACGATCAGCACCCCCCTGCATTACCCCTTATCCCAATGCTTGTCCGCCTGGGGCTGACGCTGCTCATCGGAACAATCGGCGGATGGCTGTTGAGCCAGTTCCGCATCCCTCTCGCGTGGATGCTGGGGGCCATGATTGCAACGATGAGCATTGCCCTGGCAGGAGGGCAGCTTGAGCGCCCCATTCGCTTGCGGGTGATCATGCTGGCTGTTCTGGGCGTCATGCTGGGGAGCACGTTTACCCCCGCCGTCCTGCACAGTATTCCAGGATGGATCAACACCTTGTCGGCAATGACCATTTTTGCCCTGCTGGTCACGATAATCGGATTCATCGGATTGCGTCGGTTACTGGGTTTCGACCAACCGACAGCATTTTTCTCGGCAGTTCCCGGTGGGCTCACCGATATGGTGATCACCGGTGGCGCCATGGGGGGAGACGATCGTTCCATTGCGCTGATCCATTCCGTCCGCATCATGCTGACAGTCTTGATCATTCCGTTCTGGTTCCGTTTTGCTGAAGGTGTCGCACCGGTAAATACCGCATCGGCCATTGCAACCATCGGCGACGTGTCCATTTCAGATGGGCTTATGCTGGCTATGGCTGGCATTGGCGGCGTCCTGCTTGCCCGGATTATTAGAATTCCTGCCTATGCCCTTATCGGCCCCATGGTCGCCAGCATGAGTATTCATCTGGCTGGTTTTACGACGGCCAAACCACCCATTGAACTGGTCAATACGGCACAGGTGGTGGTGGGGGCCTCTATTGGTTGCCGGTTCATTGGTGTGTCGATTCGACAGATTCCCGAAACGCTGGCGGCTGCGGTTATTACCGGCCTCTACATGCTCGCCGCCGCCGCCCTTGCTGCCCTTTTGCTGGAGTCCCTCACAGGCATTTCCTTTGCCTCGCTCTGGCTGGCGTTTGCGCCGGGGGGGTTGCCGGAAATGGCACTGATGAGCATCGCCCTTGGCGTCGATCCAGCCTTTGTATCAACGCATCACCTGTACCGCGTCATCTTGTTGGTGGTCCTAGCGCCGCTATTTTACCGGTTGTACCGCCGCCTATACGACCGGTGGCGCGATCAGTTGTGATCCGCGCCAACGGCATCAGACAGTGATGAAAACCCGTCCGCCCGCAGAAGACCGGCAAGGTCTGGGAGAATATCACCGACAATGCCCGGCCCTTCATAGACCATGGCGCTGTAGAGTTGCACCAGAGAAGCCCCGGCTCGAATTTTCGCATAGGCGGCACGGGCACTGTCAACGCCACCAACCCCGATCAAGGGGATTTTTCCCCCGGTCAGTCGATACATATCGAACAATACCCGGGTCGAAGGCTCGAACAACGGCTTACCGCTGAGCCCGCCGGTTTCTTTGGCTTGCGGGTCTGTCAGGTTCTCCGGCCGCTCAATGGTCGTGTTGGTTGCGATCAGCCCATCAATCCCTTCCGCCAGAACAACGGCAGCGATGTCTTCCCTGTCTTCATCCGTCAGGTCAGGGGCAATCTTCAGCAACAGGGGCGGCGTCCCGTCAGGCACAGCCGTATTCAATGCTGTCCGCACACCCCTGAGCAGGTGCTCCAGCGGGGCACGACCCTGAAGCGCACGCAGCCCCGGCGTATTGGGCGATGATACATTGATCACCACATAGGATGCATACGCCGCCAGGGCATTGACGCCGAGGATATAATCCGAAACCGCCTCTTCCGTTTCCTTGTTCTTGCCAAGGTTGACGCCCACGACACCGCCTCTACCAGTCCGTTCAGTAAGACGTTCCTGCGCCGCCTCGGCGCCTTTGTTGTTGAAACCCATACGGTTGATCACGGCGCGGTCGCCCCGCAACCTGAACAGACGGGGCTTCGGGTTTCCCGGTTGTGGTCTGGGCGTGATGGAGCCCACCTCGACAAAACTGAACCCCTGCCCCAGCATGGCATCGGGGACCTCGGCATCTTTGTCAAAACCGGCGGCCAACCCGACCGGATGGGGGAAATCCATGCCCCATAACCGTGACGCCAGTATGGGGTCGTGAAAGGGACGTCGGGACGGTACCAGACCGCATCGCAGGGCTTTTAGCGACAACCCATGGGCCGTCTCGGGATCGACATGGCGGATCAGCGGTGCGATCAGGTCGTAGAAGCCGCTCACGAGTTCCCCCCATCGCCAATGTCCAGACCGGCAGGGAACGCGTGGAGACCGTTCTCATCCAGAGGCAACGGATCAACGCAGACTGCAGCGCTCACGGGCAGGGAGTCATATAAATGCGGGAACAACTGCCCACCCCTCGACGATTCCCACACAAGCGCACCCTTTGGCAACCGGCCCGGGTCGACCCCCAGCAATAGCAGCCCGCTTTGGCCGGCGCGGTGTTTCGCGGCACTTTCACGGACCTGGCCAGCGGTCGAGAAATGAATGAACCCGTCCGATACATCTTGTGACGAACCATCATACTGACCACAGGTCTCGGCCTGCTGCCACTCGTCCTCGCGGCACATATGAAAAATCAAGCCGGGGTGTTGTTTTTCTATCATGGCCGGACACTACCTGATGACAAAGGGTTGGAACAGTGTCTCGTGGCGCGGCGTTTGCCCCAAAACATACGGCAGTATGCTTCGAATGAGTCTGTTTATCAGAGTGGCTCCCAAAATGGGAATATTCATATGCGCTAATATTCAAATTTTATTGAATACAAATATATGTTTAAAATTAATTGTTTGTTTTCAATACGATACGGGGAGGCTCCTTGCCCTGCAAGGTCCGTTTAAGCTCCATGCTTTAGGCATAGTACTTGCGTGTACAGACATACATTGATTAACCATAAAACGGAAACTTCAGCTATGATTGACCAACTGACATATCTCGATAACTTGTTTTCAAATGGCAGCACTCTGGGCCTGACCGTACAGGTTCTTGATTCTCTTGGCTCTGAAGGATTATCCGTCACACCAACCGAACCCAATGAAACCATGCTTAGGGCTGGCGCGACAGTCGGGGGAGTATCACCCGAAGTCGCTCGACGGGTTTATCAGGTCATGTTGATGTCCCAGGATTGAACAACGATCAAACAGGGCCTACAGCCTCCTTTGGTCACAGCCCCTTTAATACAGCCTGAACCGCTAATGCGTCCTCGGGACGATTGGCAGGGTCATCCTCCAGACACGATGTTATAAACTGGTCAAGATTGGTTGAAACCTCACGATTGAAATCATGAGTTGATCTTTCATTCTCTCCGGGCAACCTCCCGGCAAGCATGCGAAATGCGATACGTCCCAGAGAATAAATGTCAGCTTGGGTGCCGGACAAGCCAGGGTCCCGTTTTTGTTCCGGACAGACATACAATTTTGAACCGATCAGTTCACCGGGCACATCAAAGACCTGATCGCCCCACCGCGCCATACCGAAATCACACAGAATGGCATGCCCATCCCCAATACGGCTTAACAGCACATTTCCCGGCTTGAGATCGCGGTGAATGACATCGCGGCTATGCAAAGTCGCAAGCGCGTCGGTAATCTGGTGAAGTAACAACAGTGACCGCTGCACAGGCATCGGTCCCATACGTTTAGGTGGTAGGCGCCGTTTGTATTCAACCGTTCCATCGACGTCGAACTTGATCTCATAGGCCAGATTGGCATTGATAAACGGCATGATATGATAGGGCCGCCCGTCGGACAGACACCCCCTGTCGTGTAATGCAATGATCCCGGGATGATCCATGGCATCAAGGATACGGGCTTCAAGATAAAACCGGTTTCGCCAGACCTGCTCATCGGGCGTGCCGATCGCCTCTTCATTCGAACCGTTCAGATCAAATATCTTAACGGCGAATTTTCCAGGGTGAATTTCCGATTCTGCCGAATAGACCGACGTCCACCGCGACCGCGCAACGCGGCGACGCAGACGATAGACACCGATTGTTGCGCCAGCCTTGAGGTTTGTAAATTTCACGATCCAGACTCATACAAAATCAGCGCCATCACTATAGATGGCGCTGATCATGGTACAATTTCAGTTCTCAACGGCAACCCGAAAGCTACCACTCGATCTTGTCGACACCCTCGAAGGTCAGTTCGCTGCCATCCGACAACTGGATGGAACCAGAGGCGTCGTCTTCGAATTCGATGCCGGTTTCGGTCTGGGTGAACCCCGTATCGCCATCAACCTGCACGGTCCAGCCCGCATCAACGCCGGGGCCACCATCCATGCCCTCCATACTGACCGTATCGGTCCAACCGTCGCCACCGTCGAAGTAATCGCTGCCGTCACCGGCACCGAAGATGAACAGATCATTGCCGCCTTCACCGAAGGCCATATCGTTGCCTTCACCGCCCACGAACGTATCATTACCGTCACCGCCGACCATAATATCGTCCCCAGCACCACCGTCGAGTGTATCGTCGCCTTCACCACCGATCAGGATATCGTCGCCAGCGCCGGCTTCAATGACATCATCACCTTCGCCACCAGACAACACATCGTCACCGGATGTTCCGGTCATCGTATCATTACCGTCCGTGCCTTGTGTCCCGATCTCGAATTCGCCATCATCATCAGCATCTATTTCAACGACACGGCTGGTTGTGAAGGTATCTCCGTTTACATCCGTGGAGGTCGCATTCACGTTCAGCAGGAAGTCACCGGCATCATCGGGCACGGTCATGGTCAACTCGCTCATATCCGTGTTGCTATCAACATCAATCGACCATGTTCCGCTGTCCTCATTATAGGCAGCCGGTTCAGACAGGGTTGCCCCATCGGGTACACCCTCGAATGTGACAACCAGGGTTTCAGAAGCATCGGCGACAGCCGCAGCGATGTTCAGGGGGTAGACAAGATTACCACCACTGTTATCGTTATTGTCGCCGCGACCACTGTCGCCGCCGCTACCTCTACCGCTATCTCGCTCGTTACCGCTGCCACGGTCGTCGCCACTGCCTTTGCTCTTATTACCCTTGTCGTCTTTATCTTTGCCGCCTTTATCTTTGTCGTCACCGCTGCCACTGCCTCTGTTATCGCCACTACCACTACCACTACCACTACCACTACCGCGACCACTACCTCTGCCGTCACCGCTACCTTCATCACCGGAATGCTGATCGCCATCATCAATGTAGGTGGGTTCACCAATATCCACCGTAAGCTCTGGCGCGTCGGCGACGGCCTCAACCGTTACACTGGCTGTTGCCGTGCTGGTATTGCCTTCATCATCAGAAACCGTATAGGTGAAAGAGGTATCACCGCTCCAGTCTTCGTCCGGCGTAAAACTGTAGCTACCGTCACCATTGTCGGCAATGGTGCCGTTATCCGGCTGATCAAACGATACAATCGTCAATGTATCGCCATCTGAATCCGTATCATTGTCGAGCAGGTCTTCCGCAGAGAAGGTAATCACCCTGTCTTCTGATCCGCTCAGGGTATCATCATTGGCAACCGGACCGTCATTGGTGCCTTCAACCGTGATCGTACCCGTGGCCGTCGATGTACCACCCTGCCCGTCGGAGACTTCGTAGGTGAACGTCACCTCTGCCGTCTCGCCAACGCCCAGGTCCTGATAGCCAGCACCCGGATCAAAACTGTACGACCCATCCGCGTTGACCGTCAGACCCGGTACCGCGTCACCCGTCTGGGTGTAGGTCAGACTGTCGCCGTCTATATCCGTGGCGTCCAACTGACCGGCAACCGCACCACCGTCTTCGGTGACCGTCAGGGCCTCGTCGGAAGCAACCGGACCGTCATTGGTACCTTCAACCGTGATCGTGCCGGTGGCCGTCGATGTGCCGCCCTGCCCGTCGGAGACTTCGTAGGTGAACGTCACCTCTGCCGTCTCGCCGACACCCAGGTCCTGATAGCCTGCACCCGGATCGAAACTGTAGGAGCCATCCGCATTGACCGTCAGACCCGGCACCGCGTCACCCGTCTGGGTGTAGGTCAGACTATCGCCATCCAAATCCGTGGCGTCCAACTGACCGGCAATGGCGCCACCGTCTTCGGTGACCGTCAGGGCTTCATCAGAAGCAACCGGACCGTCATTGGTGCCTTCAACCGTGATCGTACCCGTGGCCGTCGATGTGCCACCCTGCCCGTCGGAGACTTCATAGGTGAACGTCACCTCTGCTGTCTCGCCAACACCCAGATCCTGATAGCCTGCGCCCGGATCGAAACTGTACGACCCATCCGCATTGACCGTCAGACCCGGAACCGCAGCCCCCGTCTGGGTGTAGGTCAAGGTATCGCCATCCAAATCCGTGGCGTCCAACTGACCAGTGACCGCACCACCATCTTCGGTCGCCGCAATGGATTCGTCAGAGGCAATCGGGCCATCATTGGAACCTGTTACCGTAACAGTTGCCGTCGCCTGACTGGTCGCGCCATTTCCATCTTCAATGGTATAGGTGATCACAACGTCCTGGGCCTCGCCGACACCAAGCGCATCGAACCCGCCGCCCGGCGTGAAGGAAATCGTGCCATCGGCATTGACCACAATCGAGCCATCGACGCCATCAGGTAAGGTCGCACCTGTGACACTGAGAACGTCACCATCCAGGTCCATATCATTAGCCAGCACATCAATAGTGACAGTGGCGTCCTCGCCGGTCGTCGCCGTATCAGCGGTTGCAACGGGACCATCATTGGTGCCGGTGACCGTGACGGTGGCTGTTGCCGTATCCGTGCCGCCCAGGCCATTGGAGATGGTATAGGTGATCACAACATCCTGCGTTTCGCCGACGCCAAGGGCGTCAAATGCATCACCCGGTGTGAAGGAGACTGTCCCATCTGCATTGACGACTACCGTGCCATCGACACCATCGGGCAGGGTCGCGCCCGTGACGCTTAAGGCATTGCCATCTGGATCGGTATCGTTCGCCAGAACATCAATGGTAACAGCAGCATCTTCGCCCGTCGTCGCCGTATCGGCATAGGCCTGAGGGCCGGCACTATCATTACCTTCCACCGTGACCATAACGGTTGCCGTATCGGTACCGCCGCGTCCGTCGTCAATCGTGTAGGTGATGGTAACCTGTTGTGATTCACCTGTGCCCAGGGCATTGAAGCTAACGCCCGGCACGAAGGAGATGGTTCCGTCTGCATTGACAACAACCGTACCGTCAACGCCATCAGCCAATGTCGCGCCTGTCACGCTGAGCGTATCACCATCCAGGTCTGTATCGTTGGCAAGGACATCAATGGTGACGCCGCTGCCTTCGCCCGTCACAGCCGTATCATTCACCGCATCCGGGGCGTCATTGACGTCATTGACCCCGACGGTGAACCAGTTCAGCGACGTGCCACCATCGCTAGACGTCGCCAACGCTGTCAGGGTCATGTCGCCTGCGAAATCCTGCGGCGGGGTAATGGTCAGGCCATCCAATTGGTCGGCCTGCAACGTCCATGTGCCATCGCCATTGTCCGTGCCAGCGCTAATAACCGCCCCATCGGGAACACCGGCAATAATCACATCGACAACGGATTCCAAAGCACCCGCGTCCATGTCAGCCGTAACGTTCAGCTCGATAGCCGTGTCTTCATTACCGGATGCATTCGCCACCCCGAGGTTGGGAGCATCAAATTCCGGTGTCACCGTCACACCCAGAGTCTGGGTGGAGGAAGTGGAATTGCCGCTGGCGGCTTCCGTCGATGTTGCCGTAACGGACAGGTTGATATCGCCATAGAAATCCTGAGGCGGCGTCATGGTCAGGCCATTCAACTGGTCAGCCACGCTGACCAGCGCTCCGCTTTCATCCGTGAAGGCGGAAATCGTCCACGTACCGTCTGCATTCTGGACGCCATCGGACAACACAGCACCATCAGGAATATCACTGATCGTGATACTCAGGGACTCATCGCCACCGTCCAGATCGTTCAGCACAGCGCCAATATCCAGCGCAATCGCTGTATCTTCCGCACCGGTGGCTGATGCAACCGTCAGGTCCGGTGCATCGGCCAGCGGGCCGTTATCCGGCGCAGGGTCTGGCAGAGGCGGCGGTGCCGTGCCCAGACCATCAACCGTTACGGTCGCGGTAGCCGTCGAAGTGCCACCCTGACCATCCTCAATGGTATAGGTAATTTCCACATCCTGCGATTGGCCGTCATTCATTGCCGCAAAAGTGGTTCCCGGCGTAAAGGTCACCGTTCCGTCGGCGTTGACGATAACCGTACCGTCAACGCCATCGGGCACCGTGGCACCTGTTACGGTCAAACTATCGCCATCCAGATCCGTATCATTCGCCAACACATCAATCGTTACGGCCGTGTTTTCATCCGTTGTCGCAACATCAGCCGTCGCAACCGGGCCATCGTTAGATCCGGTAACCGTTACCGTCGCCGTTGCTGTGGAAGTGCCGCCCTGACCATCCGAAATAGTGTAGGTGATCGCAACATCCTGCATCTCGCCGACACCAAGGGCATCAAATTCATTCCCCGGTGTAAAGGAGATCGTGCCGTCTGCATTGACGACAACAGTGCCGTCAACGCCATCGGGCAGACTAGCACCCGTTACTGTCAGCGCGTCGTTGACGTCCACATCCGTATCATTGGCAAGAACGTTAAGGGTGACACTGCTATCTTCGCCCGTTGTCGCCACATCCGCCGTTGCCACGGGGCCGTCGTTTGAACCTGTTACGGTAACCGTTGCGGTTCCCGTCTCAATCGCCCCACCGGCATTGGTCGCCGTGTAAGTGATCGCAACATCCTGCGTCTCACCGACACCAAGGGCATCAAACCCGCTACCCGGGGTGAAGGAGATTGTGCCATCAGGATTAACAACAACCGTGCCATCGACGCCGTTCGGCAACACAGCCTCCACCACAGAAAGTTCACCACCGTCGAGGTTTACATCGTTGCTAAGCACATCAATGGTAACACTGGCATCCTCGCCCGTTGTCGCTGTATCAACAACAGTGACAATACCCGTCGTAGACCCGGTTACTGTGACGGTAGCCGTCGCGGCAGCCGTTCCACCCTGGCCATCGGAAATGGTGTAGGCGATTTCGACCTGCTGGCTTTCGCCTTCCACCATGGTGCCGAAGCTCGGCCCCGGCTCAAACGTGATCGTGCCATCCGCATTGATGGTTACCGTGCCATCAACGCCATCGGGCAACGCAACATTGGTAACTGTAAGGGCGTCACCATCCAGGTCCGTATCGTTGGCGAGAACATTCAGCGTGACTCCGGTAGTCTCCTGCGTGACCGCTGTATCATGGACCGCAACCGGTCCGTCATTGGATCCGGTTACGGTAACCGTGGCCGTGGCCGTCGAAGTCCCGCCCTGACCATCGGAAATGGTATAGGTAATTTCAACGTCCTGCGCCTCACCAACACCAAGGGCGTCAAAACCGGCGCCCGGCGTGAAGGAAACAGTGCCATCGTTATTAACAACGACGGTGCCATCAACCCCATCAGGAATCGTGGCGCTGGTAACACTCAGGATGTCGCCATCCAGATCCGTATCATTGGCAAGAACATTGATGGTAACACCAGTGTCTTCGTTCGTCGTCACGGTGTCAGCACTCGCCACCGGCCCGTCGTTTGATCCGGTAACCGTCACCGTCGCCGTTGACGTAGATGTGCCACCCTGACCGTCGGAGATGGTATAGGTGATGGCTACGTCCTGTGTATCACCCACGCCAAGGGCGTCAAAACCGGTGCCCGGCGTAAAGGAAACCGTGCCGTCTGCATTGACAACAACCGTGCCGTCAACGCCCGCAGGCAACGTGGCCCCGGTAACGCTCAACGTTCCACCGTCGGCATCCGTATCATTTGCCAGCACATTGATGGTGACGCCGGTATCCTCGTCAGTCGTCGCTGTATCAGCACCTGCCACAGGGGCGACATTCGCGGGTGGTGGTGATGGCGGCGGTGCGGGCTCTGATTCAGGCGCCACATTCCGGGGTGCAGGGGGAGGTGCAGGCGGGGGAGCAGAGGGAGCCGCCGCCGGAGGTGTAACAGGTGTTGCTTGCTGTGCTGGTGTCTGGGGGGGCGTCGTGTCTGGCGTAGGGGCACCGGGAGGCACCTCAGTAATCTGGCCTTCACTGGCCGCACCGTCAGCGGCTACAATGATTTCTTCGTCGCCACCGCCATCGCCATCGCCACCGTCGGGCTCAGTCGGAGCATCCGTACGCCCACGCCCCGCAACGCCACCGGCCCCGCCGGGTTCACGACCCGTGCCCGGACCTTGCGGGCCATCACCGGGACCAAAGCTTCGTGATCCGCCTGCATCGACGGTTTCACCCTGGGATTCAGTATCTGCATCCGTGGTCGTGGTCTGAAGCCCATCCACCTGAATGCCACGGTCATGAACTTCGGATTCCGCAATATCCGGTATTTCAATAACCGGCGACTGCTGCGGCGCCAGATTGTCCATCAACTCATGTTCAGTCGTCTGGCTACCCGCGTGGATCGTGCCAAGAGTACGGTCTTCCGGCTCGGCTTCACCGCCAACAGCACCCGTCGTCTCTCCATCGGCATCGACAGCATCACCGTCGGTCATAACGGTCAGATCATCGAGCGTTTGCTGCTCGTCGTCGTCCTCTTCATCAGGAGCGGCTTGATCGGGATTCGGTGTTTCTTCAGCCATGTCATTATCCTCTGTACGACCATGCAGCAGTGGCCTTAAAGCGAGGCCACGCAATAAACCTTAGTCCTAGAATATAAAAGGGGTGGTTCCCTGTCAGTTAAAACCCACAAACCGGGCTGTTAAGGTCAATCACCTGCGTTTATTTTACATACGATTGAATGCACTTCCAAATCTGGTTTTGATGACCTCAGAATGTTTCCGAGACACGGCAGAAAATGGGGATATGGCAAAAAATCAGTGGGAAATCGGCGAGAAAGCCCCCACATTAAGTGCGATAGGAAAATCAAGATTACGGCATGAGTGAACGGTCGGGTGTGGAGAGGTCAAGTGACAGACAAGAATGCGCTAATCGAAGCAAACGAGGCATTCTATACGGCCTTTGCCGAGAGCAATACCGACCTGATGGAAGAGCTCTGGTCCGGGCAAGCCGAAATTACCTGTATTCACCCCGGCTGGCCACCGCTGGACGGGATGGAAGAGGTTATGGGAAGTTGGCATTGTATTCTGAGCGCGCCCTCTCCTCTCATCGGAATCAGTGACGCAAAAGCCTATCAATACGAGAATGTCGGGTATGTGGTCTGTCAGGAACATCTCGAACCGGGCGTTCTGATCGCGACCAATATTTTCTTTCTGGAAAACGGAAACTGGAAGCTGGTCCACCATCAGGCCGGCATTTCACCGTCAAATATATCCCCCTCCAATACCGAAGGCTCCAGGACGTTACAGTGACCGGCTGATAGCGTATTTTTGCCAATCCCATAGGTGACATCCGTGCAGGGGCCTGATATAGGCGGTGGCGAGGACGTCCCATTACCAAGCTTGCCCAAAAGCATAGCAAGATACCGAAGGAATCCCCATGGGACACAAAGATATCAACGGTCGCGAAGTCGCAGCCCATATTCTTGAAAAAGTTCGTGGTGACGCCGCCGTTCTGACAGAGGCCGGATGGCAACCCCGACTGATTTCCGTCACCGTCGGTGATATCCAGGAAGTTCAACTCTACGTGCGCAACCAGCGTCGTATGGCAGAACGCGCTGGCATCCTGTTTGAGGAACGGTGTTTTGATTCCACCATCACACAGGCCGAACTGATGGCCGCGATCCATGCCATGAATGTTGACCCGCGTGTCACAGGGATCATTCTGCAACGCCCGGTGCCGGCGCACCTTTCCATTAAGGTCCTACAGGAATCGGTCCATCCACTGAAAGATGTTGAAGGCATGCACCCGGCATCCATTGGCCGCATTGTCTACAATGAACTGGAACTGGGGCCGTGTACGGCGATTGCCGCCGTTGAGTTGCTCAAATCCACAGGGATGAACCTGCCCGGCATTGAAGTCACGGTCATTGGTCATTCCGAGATTGTCGGCAAACCCATCGCGTTTCTTCTCATGGCCGAAGGCGCAACGGTTACGGTCTGCCATCACATGACCCGTAATATTGCGGTCCATGCCCGTCAGGCTGACGCTGTGTTTGTCGCCGTGGGGAAACCCGGATTGCTAACAGGTGATATGATCAAACCCGGCGCGGTTGTGATCGATATCGGCATCAACCAGATTGAAAACGACAAAGGTGAGAGTCTGGTCGTCGGGGATGCAGATTACGAATCATGCATTGAAACGGCGGGATGGATCACGCCGGTTCCCGGTGGGGTAGGTCCGGTTACCGTTTCGGTTCTGATGCGTAATGCCGTCACGGCAACCCGTCGCCAGCAGGCCCACTACGAAGGATTGCTTGGACAGTCGACGGTATCCGTTGCACCGCAGTCTGCGAGCGCCTGATTGTGTAATGTTTTGGACAGGATAACACCATGGCTGTAACCACGCGAATTGAATGGACCGATGGCGTTGCTTTTCGTGCCGTGACGGGGTCTGGCCACGAAATCCTCATGGACGGCGCGCCAGAGTCAGGTGGGCAAAATTCGGGGGCACGCCCGATGGAACAGGTTCTCACCGGACTTGCCGGATGCGCATCGGTCAATGTCGTTGAAATTTTGAAAAAAATGCGCCAACCCGTGACTGGCGTATCAGCGGATCTGAGCGCTGAGCGCGCTGACACGGTGCCAAAGGTTTTTACCAAAATTCACATGGCCTACACGATCACCGGCAACGGAGTCGATCAATCCAAAGCCGAAACCGCCGTATCGCTCTCCGTAGACAAATATTGTTCGGCGGTCGAAATGTTGAACAAAACGGCTGAAATCACCTATTCCGTCACCGTCATGAACGAGGGTTGAGCAAAACTTAGCCAGAGAAAATTCTCTCGGCTACCAACCTTTCGAGAGCGCACAGATTTTTGTCACGGATACCATATTTCTCCAGATGTTGAATGGTGTTCATCAGGTATTCGGCATTGGTCCCCAGATGTCCCACGGCCTCCGCCAGGCGATGTGCCACGGCTTCCATCGATAACCCGCCTTCATAAAATCGCCCCGCCCGGTCGATGGTAAAACTGACCGCCGGGAGAACCCCACCGGTAGTGCGAACCGGTAACCATCGGGCGGAATAGGTGCACGGCTTGGTGATCATTTCCCTGCGGACGAGCGCATCCAGAGCGTCACGTCGGTCTGCCCACGCCACTTCGTGAACAATACCCCGGCACGATCCGCCACGTTCCAGCCCCATCATCAGGCCCGGCTGATCTTGTGATCCCCTGAATCGTACAAGACGCATACAGAAAGCCCGGTGCCAACCATAAGCCGTACCGTGAATGACCCGATCCACACCGTATTCCGGATTCCAGATGAGCGACCCGTAGGCAAAAATCCTAAGGTGCGTCTTCTCCGGTGTCTTCCCCGGTGCTTGTGACAGCAAGCCCTCAACAATGTTGGCGTAATCCGCATCACCAAAATGGGGCACCCCCGGAATCGGTCCCGGGTCTTCCATGGCGCGGTGGACGCGAGCGATGAGTTCCGGGGTCAGGCGCATGGCTACAGATAAAGTCCCAAGGTCTAATCCGGCATCTTGCCATGGATGATATAGGCCAACGCCTGCACGACCTGAACAGGGTCCCGCGCCGTGGCGGATGACGCGGCATCGACTTCCTTCAGGGCATGGTCATGCTCCGGCGGATGAAGCGTGATAATGGGTTTCCCGAGTGCGGCGGCATACCCGGCATCAAATGCCGCGTTCCACTGTTTATATTTCTCACCGAACCGGACAACGACGATATCTGCTTCGCCAAGCAGGGTTTGCGTCCGTATGCTGTTGAGCCGAGCGCCTTTGCGATCATGCCAGAGCTTATCGGCCTCGGGCCCGAAAATCGCCACGCCACAGTCGTCTGAATCCTCATGAACAGTGACAGGTGACATCAGTTCAACCGGCAGGGCGGCACCGGCGATACCGGTGGTAATTTGTTCCCGCCAGTCTGAATGGATTTCACCAGACAAATATACTTTCCACGTCTTCATTCAGAGGTCTCCTTTATGTCGCTGTTCTAGAGGGCACTGCCGATGGCTGCACAAGCACGAAAAAACGATACTTCTCCGGCAGAGTCAACGGCATCCGTCTGACAGGAAAACTTGGCGCAGACCATATTGTTCGCCGGATCGACATACAGAAACTGTCCGTGAATACCGGCGGCAAACAAGGCTGAATTTCCTTCCCCGGTGACATACCATTTGTTGCGGTAGCGCATGGGCCAATCCGTGTAATCGTCGGCATAATCACCGCAATTCCATTCATCGACGCTGCCGTTCGTTCGGGTATCTGTGATCCAGTCTTCGGGAATAACCTGTGCGCCGTTGTGCTGTCCGTTCTCCAAGATCAGTTGTCCAAACATGGCCAGGTCCCGCGCCGTGGTACAGATCCCCCCCGCCGTTCGGGGCGCGCCAATTCCGTCTATAGTGATGCAGGCCTCGCGGGTCGCACCCATGGGACGCCAAAGGGTCTCACTCATCAGATCGACAAATCGCGTTCCTGTCGCCCGCTCGAGCACCCACCCCAGCAGATCGGTATTTGGGGAAAGATAGCGGAACTGACCGCCATGGGGTTTCTCGACATCCGTCACTCCGGCCAGAAAGTCTCGCAGGTGAAAATCGGGCCCGGTAACGCTTCGCACATTCCATCCCGAAGCCTCCCGGTAGCGAACAATCGGCCCGTCCGTTGCCGTATAATCCTCGTCAAAAGCAATACCAGTAGTCATATCGAGAAGATGGCGCACCGCCGCACCGGCATAGGCCGTAGCGGACATTTCGGGAATGTAGTCGGTGATCAGGGCGTCCGGGTCCAGTTGCCCCCGACCGACGACGACCCCAGCGACCATCGCCGTTACCGATTTCGACACGGAAAACAGGATATGCAGCGTTGATGCATCCATACCGTTGCCGTATTCCTCAAACACGATCTCGCCGTTATGCAAAACCAGAAAGGCATCATTATCACTGCTGTCGAGCATCTGGCGCACCGTTTGCTGCCGATCCCCGTTGGCATAGCTGATCGACGCCAGATCTATTGGGCGCTGGGGAAATGAACGAACAGCCGCCGGATCATTCGCGATCGGCGCCGTCGGAATGATTTCGCGGATATGCTGGAATCCCCAACGACTATAGGGTGGTGTCCGCCAGTTTTGCAGCGATACGCGTTCACCCTCGGCAGGGGGAAACCCTCGCATAATAGTGTCATTCGACATCTTCAATCTCCTCTCTTTTTTTCGGCGCAACCAGGAACAGACCTGTCATCATCACGGCCAGGGCGATCCATATCCAGTGGGAATGTTCCTCGGAATAGATCACCACCCCCCAGAACACCCCGGACAGGGTCACAACATAGGCCATCTGGCTGGCGAACACCGGCCCGGCAATCTGGATCAGGTGAATGAAAAAGCCATAAGATATGACACTAATCAACGCCATGGCGATAATGGACCATTCCACAACCGTCCACGGCCACGCCAGAGGAACAAAGCTGTCGGTGTAAACCACGAACGGCGCCAGCACGAAAGACGCGAAGATGAACATGCCGGTCAGAACCGTGGCGGAGTTGGCGTTTGATGGCATAGCTATGGCGACAACCATATTTTCCGTGGCGTAGCAGGCAGCGGAGATCAGGGCCGCCAGCACCCAGATCACACTGCCCGGATTGGCCAACGCATCATCGGGCGATACCAGCAACAAGACCGCACTCAACCCGCAGACGACACCGACAATGCGGCGAATCATGAATTTCTCGAACCGCATTGCTGCCGCGCCAACGTAGGTCATGATGGGAACCATCGCGACCGTGATGGAAAGCACGCCCGCCGACAGATTGGGCGCAGCATAGAAATAGAGGGTATTGGGAATGGCCGATCCCGTCAGGGCACACACCGCGTAAAACAGCAGATTACTGCGATTCAGCGGGATCTTCTGGCGGAACACAAGACAATAGATAATCAGAATGCCGGAACCAATCAGCGATTGCCAGAAAGACACCCCCAATGGGTGGGCCCCTGTTTCTGTCGCCAGCTTCGCCAACGAGAAGGTAACCCCCCAAACACCGCCGACAACGATCAGTATAATCCAGGCCATGAAGCGCTCAATAAAGCTCTTTTCCGCCAGTTCCCTGATCTCAGGCAAAATCGTGTGAGAAACCGCATCTATCGCGTCTGCATTCGCAGAATTCGCCACGGTATCTGCTGCTTTCTGCTCTATGTCGCTCGGCATTTAATCATACGCTCCTTTAAATCCTGAAATGAATAGCCTTCGATCAGGTTGGCGGCGGATGGTGGGGCAGCGCTCCCGTTGCGTCAATAGCCCTCATGATACGCTTGCCCCGCCGGTTTGCCTCACCTCATACTCCTGACATGCAGACGGGTGCAACACACGAACACACAGGGCGAGGGATACTGGCAATTATTTCTGCTGTGTTTTTCTTTTCGGCTGCCGACACTCTCGCCAAGTGGCTTGCTCATCAGGGATATCCACCGGCGGAAGTCGTTTTTTTCCGGTATCTGTTCGGATTGTTTCCCGTCATCTTATTGATCCGGAAATTCGGTATTGATACCCTCAGAACCCGGCGGCCTTTTATGCATGCCTTTCGGGCCTGCCTGATCTTCTCAGCCCTCGTGTTATTTTTCTGGGGGCTTAAATATATGCCTCTGGCCGAAGCCATCGCGGTGGCATTCATTGGGCCGCTATTTGTCACAGCCCTTTCCGTGCCGTTGCTGGGCGAACATGTCGGCCCGCGGCGGTGGTGTGCCGTTATCATTGGATTCATCGGAACGCTGGTTGTCCTGCAACCCGGTACCGAGGCGTTTCGCATCGAAGCGATATTAATCGTAGGCTCTGCATTTTTATTTTCTGTCGCGATGATTTTAACCCGGCGGATGTCGCGTACCGAGACCAGCATTTCCATGTTTGCCTATTCAACGATCGGCGCTGGCCTGATCAGTATCCCGTTTCTCGGACTGGCATGGCAACCGCCGGACTTTGAACATCTATTCGCTTTTGCCCTGCTCGGTTTTATCGGCGGCACTGCGGCATATCTCATCATTATCGCCTACAGGAACGCATCCGCCTCGGTGATCGCACCCTTTGATTACACGGCACTGATCTGGGCATCCCTTTTGGGTTGGCTGATCTGGAATGAACAACCCGGCTTCTCCGTATGGATCGGCGCATCCATTATCATTCTATCGTCGCTCTATATTGCACGCCGGGAGGCAAAACTGGACAATATCTGAATAGAAAAGGCCCCGGCATAAACCACGCCGGGGCCTTTGTCTCTCTGTCAGAATGGGACTGATCTATAGCGATCAATGCGCCAGATGATCAGTCACGCATTCTGAAAACCTTACTCGCTGGCGGAGATGTTTTCCGCAGCAGCTTTACCGTTGCTACCTTCAACCAGTTCAAACTCAACCTTTTGGCCTTCGTTCAATGTGCTCAGACCAGCTTTCTCAACAGCGGAAATATGGACGAACGCGTCGCTCGATCCGTCTTCCGGCTCGATAAAGCCGTAACCTTTTTGGGCGTTAAACCACTTTACTGTACCTTTGAGCATACTTCCCTCCTTGGGATGGACTCACATTCACAAAGACGACGACACCGCGTCGTACACTAACCAATCCACGTACTTAGGAAGGAACAACAGCTCTTCATTAGAAGATGGCTTAAGTCCGCCAACATACTGGATAACAACGTCCTGGACGATAAACATCACATCCAGATAACAAGCCAGGAACATATCCCGTCCTCGACCATAGCAAATAATAAAGCCATTCTAAAAAAAAATCTCTAAAAAAATCCACCATTCTGATGCGTTACCGCGCCCGTGTGTGGGGGGGGGAAGCGCGCTTGATCGAAATCAAGTCATTCAAATTAACCTGATGATAGAGTCGTGCTCGAATGGCGATCTCTGAACGTCTTGGGCCAAACGGGTAAGGCGGTATGCATCCACAGGGTTCGTGTTGAATTCACTGCGTAGAAACGCTTTCAGGAGTGCACACTAATGACTGCCAAAACGAAACCACCCAGAAAAATTACCTCGCGAATAGATGCCATTACACATATTGATACAGATCGACGTATCGCCGCCCCGCCGTGTCCGAGAAGCGTAAAAATAGAGCTGACGGCCCGATGTAATTTCAATTGTTCGTTCTGCGCGACGGGATACAAGCTCCGCGATAAACGCGATATGGACTGGGACTTTTACCTCCGGCTGCTGAAGGAACTGAAGAGTGCCGGCGTGGAAGAAGTCGGCATGTTCTATCTGGGGGAAAGCTTCATTCTGCCCTGGCTGCCCGACGCCATCAAAGCGGCAAAGGACGAAGGATTTGAGTATGTCTTCCTGACCACCAACGGATCGCTCTGCACATCAGGGAAAGTAGAGGCCTGCATGGCCGCCGGTCTCGACAGCTTGAAATTCTCCCTCAACTACGCCGATGAAAACCAATTTGTTGACATCGCCCAGGTCAAGGGCTCCCTGTTTGGCGACATGGTCACGAACATCAAGGAAGCCCGCCGCATCCGTGATGAAGGCGATTACGATTGCGGCCTTTACGGCTCCTACATTAGCTACGATGGCCAGCAAGGTGAACGCATGCAGGCCATGGTCGATGATCTGCAACCCTACCTTGATGAGGTCTACGCCCTGCCGCTTTATTCTCAGGCCGATCTGGTTAGTGTCGATGAAATTGGCCGTGGCTGGGAAGTCCGTGGCGGCAACCCGGGACGCGCGGGTGCAATGCGTCCGGCGGTTCCATGCTGGTCCCTGTTCACCGAAGGCCGGGTATCATACGACGGTCATGTCTCAGCCTGTTGCTTTGACCACGATGGTCGATTCCAGATGGGACATCTCGATGAAATGAGCTTCATGGATGCGTGGAATTCTGAAAAATTCCAGACCTTACGCAAGGCCCATCTGAAGGGTGACGTCAGGGAAACCGTGTGCAAGGATTGCGTTTCGTACGCCTGACGGTTCAGCCCGGCTTCGTTTCCTGCCACTGTGCCAGTTTTGCGTGGGCCTCGGTTTTGGCCGTGGCGGCATACTCGGCGGCGCCCTCGGTCGGTGACGTCAACTCAATCACATAGCCGTTCGGATCCCGGAAATAAATCGAATGGATAAACCCGTGATCGGCGACGCCGCGCGTCTCAATGCCTTCGGCCTTACCCTTTTCAAACATGGCCACCAGGGTATCGGCTGAGACCTCAAGGGCAATGTGCAGATCGTAGTCGTGCTGCACCTTGAAATCGAACGGGGTGTCCGGTACTTCGAAAAAGGCCAGGTAGGAGCCATCGCCCAGTTCATAGAAACTGTGCAGCGCCGATGTTTCCCGCCCGGTCTTGGATTCGTTGATCTCGAAAGCATCAACCAGGCTTAACCCCAGAAAATCTTCATAAAAACGGCGCGTTTCTTCCGAATCCCGACACCGATAGGCGTTGTGGTGTAGTCCCTTGATCATGGGCATGGCCCTCCATAACTCTCTCCGCTATAGATAGGATATAGGTTATAATTGTGTAAATTTGTAGGGGTAAGTGCTGTGCCGGAAATATTTGTGGACGCCGATGCCTGTCCGGTGAAGGACGAGGTCATTCGGGTTGCATCACGTCATAGCCTGAAGACCCATATGGTTTCAGACGGTGGCATCCGGCCAAGCTCTGACCCCATGATCAATCTGGTCATCGTTCCTTCCGGTCCTGATGCCGCAGATGACTGGATTGCCGACAATATTGCCAAGGGCGACATCGTCGTAACTTCGGATATTCCGCTGGCCGCCCGGTGCATAGAACAGGGCGGCAAGGCGATCCGGCCCAACGGTGATCCTTTCACGGAAAGTTCCATCGGTATGGCGCTGGCGACCCGCAACCTGATGTCTACGCTGCGTGAAACCGGCACGATTACCGGCGGCCCCCGACCGTTTTCTAACCGGGATCGCTCACAGTTCCTGAACGCCATGGAAGTCATGGTCCAGTCGTCACTGCGGGATTAGACGCCATGCCCCCTTCATCATCCCGCTCATCATCAGCCCGGCCGGAATTTCGCATTCTTTCGCCGACCGCCATTCTTGGCTACGGCTTCCCCGACGAGTCCTTCCGCGAAGGCATGCGTCGCAAACCCGACCTGATCGCCGTGGACGCCGGCAGCACCGATCCCGGCCCTTATTATCTGGGCAGCGGCAAGTCCTTCACCGCCCGAGGCAGCATCAAACATGATCTCGCTCGTCTGATTGCGGCCCAACAATCGGCGGGCCTCCCCCTGATCATTGGATCAGCGGGAGGTGCCGGCGCACGCCCCCATCTGGACGGGACCCTCGATATCATCCGCGAGATCGCCCTTGATCATGGCACTCCCTTGCGTGTTGCCGCCATACCGGCAGATATCCCCTCATCCGTGGTCGAAACAGCCCTTGATGCCGGGCGGATCAATGCCTTGGCCAACGTGCCGCCGCTAACCGGTTCAGACATTGTGGAGACCCGTCGGATTGTTGCCCAGATGGGCCATGAACCTATCGTTGAAGCGCTGAAAGCAGGGTTTGATATCATCGTCTGTGGTCGTTGCTACGATCCGGCTGTGTTTGCTGCCTTGCCAATCCTTAGGGGCTACGATCCTGCGCTGGCGCTTCATCTGGGCAAGATTCTTGAATGCGCCGCCATCGCCGCCGTACCGGGCAGTGGCAGCGATTGTGTCATGGGGCGACTGTTCGACGACCATTTCGTGCTGGAGCCGCTCAGTTCCGAACGGCAGTTTACCCAAAACTCCGTCGCGGCCCATTCGCTCTATGAAAAATCGGACCCGGTTCACCTGCCGGGACCGGGGGGTGCCCTGAACCTCGAAAACATTGTCTATGAAGAATTGAGCGAGGGCCGGGTCAAGGTATCGGGCACGCGGCTCACACCATCACTGCCCTATCAGGTCAAGCTGGAAGGCGCACGATCCATCGGCTTCAGGACGGTTAGTATGGCCGGCATCCGCGATCCCAACATGATCGCCCGTCTCGACGAAATCCTCCATGACGTTGAAGCACGGTGTCGCCAGACCATGGATGCGGCATCCATCTTGACGTTTCACGCCTATGGCAAAGATGGTGTGATGGGACCTCTCGAGCCCGTCCACACACCCGCACACGAAATCGGTCTGGTCATTGATGTGGTTGCCCCCGATCAGGCCACCGCCGATGGCGCTTGCGCGCTGGTGCGCAGTACACTGCTCCATTTCGGTTTTCCGGGGCGGTTATCAACGGCGGGCAATCTCGCTTTCCCCTACAGTCCATCAGATTTTTCTGCGGGCGAGGTCTTTGAATTCAGTCTTTATCATCTCATGGAACTGGATGATCCAACGTCACTCTTCCCCATAGAGCCAATGGAGTTCAGGCTATGAGTAGCCGATCACAGCCGCTCCATGAAGTTGCGGACGTTATTAGGAGCAAGAACGCCGGGCCGTTCGAGCTGACCCTCGATGTCATTTTCAAAGACCATGCCCAGTTCTGCCGGGTGCGCGATAGCGGGTTGTTTAACCCGGCCATGATCGCCCGATTGTACGGCATTGCCGAGGGTGACGTGCTTAACCTCGTGCATTACGAACCGGCGCGGGCAATCAAGGCGACGATCCGGCGTCATATCCCTTCTGGCGCCATCGGCGACAGGGATGTATATGGTGCTCAACAACATGCACCGTTGCTCACCGTATCGATCCCCCTGCTGGCGGCTAAAAAATAGAGAGAGGATGAATGATCCCATGATCGCTGATTTTGACCTTGTTTCCTCTCTAGGGGGCGGGCTCCTGATTGGACTCGCTGCCGTTCTTTTGATGGCGTTAATCGGCCGCATCGCTGGCATTTGCGGCATCGCGTCCGGCATCCTGAACAACGCATCCGGTGACAGACTATGGCGATTTACCTTTCTCGGTGGACTCATCATCGCCCCGCTCCTGTTTGGTGCTTTCGTCGGGGAACCTGTTCCTCTTGTTATCTCTCAATCCACGCCCGCATTGCTCATTGGGGGGCTGCTGGTTGGTTTTGGCACCATTGTGGGGGGCGGGTGCACCAGTGGTCATGGCGTTTGCGGGCTTGGCCGCCTTTCCGTTCGATCACTTGTTTCTGTCGTCGTTTTCATGGCGACCGCCTTCATTGTTTACAATCTGAGCCATCATGCTTTTGGGTGGCAGCTATGATGCGCGCTGTTCTTGCTGCTGTATCGGGCATTGTTTTCGGCCTCGGCCTCGCCCTGTCGCAAATGATGAACCCGGCCAAGGTTCTTGGGTTTTTCAATGTTTTTGGAACCTGGGACCCGACACTGGCATTCGTTATGGTCGGTGCCCTTAGCATTTCCATTCCCGGTTACTGGTGGATTAAATCAAGCATGACCGGCCCCGTGACAGGGGGCATTTTTCATATCCCGGCACGTTCTGACATCACCATGCGTCTTATCGTGGGCAGTGCAATTTTCGGTGCCGGATGGGCGATCATCGGCCTGTGCCCGGGGCCAGCATTTGCCGGTCTGGGATTGCTGCTTCCGGAAAGCTGGATCTACATGGCCGCCATGGCAGTCGGCACGGTGCTTGGCATGGGCGTGAACCGCCTTAAACGCTAAAGCATGGCAATTTCGGCGGGTGCATGAATTTTTGTGCGTTGATCGAAATCAAAGAATTCGCTCCAAGAATATGGTCAAATCAATCCGGGTCAAAAAACCAAGGGTTCTTGCGACATTTCAGGTGGAGAATGGACATGGCTGAGCACATTAAAATCCGTCGTCGTCTTGAAGAGCGTTTGGCCCAGTTGTCGCACGAAATTTCGGAAATTGATCAGACTCTCCGCGAACCGGATAATCCCGATGTGGAAGAACGTGCGGTGGAAAATGAAGGCCATGAGGTTCTCGAAGTTCTGGGCAATGCTGCCCTGCAGGAAATTTCCCAGATAGAGGCCACTATTCAACGCATGGAGCTGGGCACCTATGGTCAATGCACGAGCTGCGGTGCCGATATAGGGGCGTCACGTCTGGAGGCCATGCCCTATGCAGCGAGCTGCATTGACTGCGCTTCGGCGGGCGAGGCGACAACCTGATACACCCCGTTGTATGTGGTGATTTTCTGAACGGTATTTCGGTATGGGTCAATGCGCTGTACATTGGCATATCGAAAGCACTAGCGCCTCTGGCGGACTTCACCAACGGGAACCACGGCTATCAACTCACCTATTCTTAAATTTCTTGTCGTTGTTCTGGCCTGGCCTGCCGCCGCACTCATACTGATTACCTTCTTTGAAGGCTATTTGTTCCCCCCAGAGGAGGAAATGGTAGAGGCCCCTTCTCAGGCCCGAATTCAACACCCAAACTACCACTATCTGGCATCCGATGCCCTGAAAGCATTTAAACAGATGCCCGCATCTGAGCAGGAAGCCATCAAATCGAGTCTCGCTGAAATTCACAAACCCGCCGATGTCTGGATCGCGGAGATCAACGAAACGGATATCAGGTTTCTGTGTGTCGGCGAGAACCACACGAATGCCACACGGGCGTTCCTCGCGCGCGTCTTTTTCTCCAACTTTGACATCGACACCCTGCTGCTCGAAGCCCGGCCTGAAGAAATTTCAAAAATTCTCCGACATACCGACAACGGTTCACGATCGGTTGCCCTGCTGGATGCCGATATTTCGGCCATTGTCCGACAGGTGAAACAGCGCAATCCGGGCATCCGGATCAAAGGAATTGAAGAGACCCTGCGCCAACGCACTAACCGAGCAGGCAAACCGGGTACAGCCAGAGAAGACTCTATCCTCGCTAATCTCATTCAACAGTACTCGCCAGACGAAGGACGCTATGTGGTGTTATTCGGCGCGCGACATTGTGGTGCCATCGCGCACTGGCTCTATCCCATGACCATGGATGCACTCCCGGAATTGAATGGGGATGACGCCATGAGTATCCGGGTCATCAGTGAACATCAGGAAGGCCCACTGGAAGCGTTCATATACTTCCTCGACACAATCGGGATGCCCCCGGGCAGCTTTGCCCTGATCAACTCAGAGACGCTGCACCCGTGGGTGCGCGAGACGTTTTTGTTACTGTGGGCCCAGATGGTAAATCTCTATGACGGAATCGTTGTTATCCGCACGGAAAAGAAACACCCCGGTACATAAATGTACCGGGGCGTAAGTCGTTATTGGATAGTTTATTATGGATTACGAATAACGGTACGGTACACCCGCTTTTTCCATGACGGTCGAGTAGTCTTTATAGGCCTGAACAACCCGGGCTGTACGCGGGCTGATGCCGGCCAGTTCATCCCAGAATTCTTCTGCGTCCTTGACCACGCCATCCCACTCGGCTTTTGGAATTTCGGTCAATTCCATCTTTTTACCTTCGACCCGGAGCTTGGCTTCGCCACCCCAGTACCACACATTGCGGTAGTGGTGCGAGCTGTCACACGATAGCTTGAACAGTTCCTGCAGTTTCGGTGACAACTTGTTCCAGCTATTGGAATTGGCGAAGTAGGAACCACACCATGCGCCGGTGATGTTGTTCAGCAGGGCATAATCGCAGACATCTGCCCAACCCACTTCATAGGCTTCGGTGAAGCCGCACCAGGCAACGCCGTCAAGCTCACCGGTTTGCAGGGCGACCTCGATATCATCCCACGGCAACGTCACCGGAATCAGGCCATAGCGTGACAGGAACTTGCCAGCCGTCGGCACACCAAAGACGCGCTTGCCCTTCATGTCGGCAATACTGCGGATTGGTTTTTTGGTGAAGATATGGCACGGATCCCATGCGCCGGCGCTAATCCATTCAACGCCTTCCACTTCGCCATAGGCTTCGGCCCAGATTTCGTTCAGGCCGTAATACTTGAACAATACAGGCATATCGAGGCTGTAACGGGTCGAGAACGGGAAATACCCGCCAAACACGTTGATGTCGACCGGTGACGCCATCGTCGCGTCATCGCTCTGTACCGCATCAATGGTGCCATTCTGCATGGCCCGGAACAGCTCGTCTGTTGGAACCAACTGATCAGCGTAATAGAGTTCGATCTCCATTTCACCATGCGCAGCCCTATTAAAGGCCTCGATCTGGGGCAAGATAACATGTGCGCCCAGAGGAGCCCCGGAATAGGTCTGAAGCCGCCATTTGATCGGGTTGCTTGCGGCATAGCTGTACGGTGCAGCGAGCGTGGTTGCCGCAGCAGCACCGGCCGCCGTCGCTACGCCTGCTTTTTTAAGAAATTCACGGCGCGGATTGCTCGCGGTCTCTTTTTTCGTCGTCGTCTTGTTGACCTTCGTAGACTTGGACTCTTTCATGTCGTCCTCCCTGTTAAAGTAGATGGTAGTTGGTCGTATCGTTCCTAGTCGTCGTTCGTATCACCTTCGCCAATTCGTCGCCTCCGGGATCACTGCAACCGGCTTGGATACACCATATCCGGCAGCCAGAGGGCGATTTGAGGGAAAATGATCACAAGTACCAATCCAAATATCATGACGAGCACGAACGGTATGATGGACCGATAAATGTCTGGTAGGGTTATTTCCGGTGGTGCCATGGCGCGCATAAGGAACAGATTGTATCCAAATGGGGGCGTCATGTACGCGATCTGGCAGGTGATGGTGTAGAGCACGCCATACCAGACCGGATCAAATCCTAGGGCAATAACCAATGGGACGTAAAGAGGGGCAACGATGACCAGCATGGCTGTGTCATCGAGGAACATACCCATGAAGATGTAGGAAAGCTGCATCATGATCAGCACTTCCCAGGGGGTGAGTTCCCAACGGGTGATGAACAGGGATTCGATCGCATTCACGGCTCCAATCCCGTCGAATACAGCGCCAAAACACAAGGCAGCCAGAATAATCCACAAGAACATGCACGAGATACCGAGGGTCTTCCTGACGGTTTCTTCAATCACCCTCTTTGTCAGACGACCTTTGAAGAATGCCGCGAGCGTTGCGGCGGTGGCACCAACAGCAGAGCTTTCCACCAGGCTGGTCACGCCCATGATGAAAAGGCCGGTCATACAGAAGAAGATCAGGAAGGGAATAATTCCGGCCCGCAACAGTTTCAGTTTTTCCGCGAACGGTATATCCAGTTCTTCTTCGGAAACCGTCGGACCCAGTTCTGGCTGTAATTTACAACGAACCACGATGTAAATGATGAATAGCGTGGCCATCATCAGGCCCGGGAGGGCACCGGCGAGCCACAGCTGGCTGACCGGCTGGCGTGCAATCATGCCGTAAAGTACAAGAACAACACTCGGGGGTACCAAAATTCCCAATGAACTACCGGCCTGAATAACACCCGTGATCATGATCTTGTCATAACCACGCTTCAGCATTTCCGGGAGCGCGATGGTCGCGCCGATAGCCATACCGGCCACACTAAGTCCATTCATGGCCGAGATAACCACCATCAGGCCGATGGTGCCAACGGCGAGGCCGCCATTCAGTCTGCCGAACCAGACATGAAACATCTTGTACAGATCATCGGCGATACCTGATTCTGAGAGGATATACCCCATATAGACAAACAACGGGAGCGTCAGAAGTGGATACCAGATGAACAGCTTGAAGGCCGCGTTGAACGGCATCTCGATGGCGCCGGTTCCCCACAACAAGGCGGCGGCACCGGCGGAGACAAATCCGATGGCGGCAAACACACGTTGGCCCGTCAACATCATCACCATCATTGTCGCGAACATCAAGATGGCAATCATCTCGTAACTCATAGGTCGGGTTTCTCCCTTTTGTGGGCGATTTCTTCACCTCTGACGAAGGCAATATCTTTGAACAACATGGAAAATGCCTGAAGCAGCATCAACGTGATGCCAAACACCATGATCAGCTTGATGGGAATCATCGAAGGGTTCCACATGGAGAACCTTCTCTGACCCGTCTCGATGGCGTAAATGGTGCTCGAAATCGAGCCAAACAGCAGCGCGCCTAGATAAAATATCAGGCATCCACTGGTCATAATGTCCAGCTTTGCCTTGGTCCTTTCCGAACACTGGTCGTAGATCAAATCCATGCGCACATGCTCACCCAGTTGCATGGAATATGCGCCGCCCAGAATGTAATAGGCAGCCATGGTGAACATCGCGATCTCAACACACCAAGACAAGGGATAATGGATGACGTTGCGGGTAACGGCATCAAGCATCAATACGCCAACCATGACGAAAATCAGGTACATGGCCAGTCTGCCGCACTTCGTCGAGACATAATCGACGTATTTGACATAGAGGAGAATTGGCTTTGGCATGATCTACCCTGTTCCCGCTTCAACTGATCCGGCGATTAAATTATCTCCGCTTGCAGACTCTGAGCATATTGGATTTGGTTTTGATTTGGAACAGGCGTTATCAACGAGGGCTGCAAGAGCCGTTTTCGCATAGATTGACAATCGTTCGGCCATGGCCTGTTGGCCCTCAGCCGTCTCGATCAGGTCATTGCGTATTTCAACCATCACGTTCAGCAAGCCCCGTGACAAAGCGTGTTCCTTCAAGGTGTGCGTAACGTCATCGGCGGCACTATACGGCGCATTTCTCTGCACCTTAAACGTAGCGTCGGCTTCGGCGACGCTCAGATATGCATCGGCGAAACGAGCGTCCTCATCATGGATGATCCCAACATCCAGATCGCGCGTCTCGCCGTCGTAGACCGGGGCAAAGGAGTGAACCGTCATAATGACAGGCGCACACCCCTCCCCGATCCGCTTCTCAATGACCCCCGTCACTGCATCATGAAAAGGCGCGTAGTACTGATCGGCACGCGCCTTGCGCTCATCTTCACCAAGCCCCCGGTTTCCCTGAATTTCATAGGCCTCACTTCTTTCCGGTACGGCGCTTTCAGCCGCGCCGTCGCGGTTGCAGTCGTAGACCAGCCGCGACACCCGTGGCGCAACCAAAGGCGCGTCGAGTTTCTCGGAAACGGCCTTGGCTACCGGGTAGGCTCCCGGGTCCCAGGCGATATGGCTCTGCAGGGCGTCGCTATTTAATCCCAGGTTATCCAATTCGGGTGGAATGGCATTAACAGCGTGTTCGCAAACGAGAACAAAATCACCTGCGCCCGACGGATTGGTCACCTCGACCACCTCATCAACGGATGACAAATGTCCCACCATTTACTTATTGCCTCCCACAGGCGATGTTACCTTTGTTTTATTCTGTACACATTGCTTCAAAGAAAATGGCGCTGTCAAGTTAGTTTCTGTAATAATAGTTTCTAACAAAACTTTTATGGAGGATTAATTTCATTCGTGACTATAATTATGGTGGACCTGTTCAGGGTCAGGAGAGACAAAGCGTAATGACGGCACCCCAGGACTTGACTGTTGCAGAGCGCATCCGGAGTCGGTTTAACGACCTGACCCGTGCAGAGCGACAGCTTGCCAATACCATTTTGGAGAATTACCCGGTTTCAGGACTGGGCAGCATTACCGCATTGGCGGAAGCATCCGAGGTCTCGACCCCGACCGTTGTTCGCATGGCGAAAAAATTGGGATTCCGGGGGTTTCCGGATATTCAGTCGGCACTGCGCGGTGAGGTGGAAGCCACGATCTCCAACCCCATCAGCAAACATAACCGCTGGGCCGAAAATGCCCCGGACACCCATATTCTTAACCGTTTCGCCGAGTCGGTGATGGACAACATGCGCCAGACCCTGCGTCAGCTTGACCCCGATGAATTCATGGCTGTGGCAAAACTGTTATCGGACCGCAGCCGCGCGATCCATGTGGTGGGCGGGCGTATCACGCGGTCTTTAGCGGACTATTTCTTCACTCACATGCAGGTGATCCGCGATGATCTCACGCTGGTGGCACCGAATTCGAATACATGGCCCCATTTCGTCCTGAACATGAAAGAAGGCGATATTCTGGTGGCTTTTGATATCCGTCGTTATGAACGCGATATTGTATCGCTGGCCGAGATGGCCAAAGCCAGAGGCGTACAACTGGTGCTGTTCACGGACCAGTGGGGCTCGCCCGCGTCGAAACACGCCGCCTACAGTTTTCATTCTCGCATTGAAGTGCCTTCTGCGTGGGACTCATCGGTGGTGACGATGTTTATTATAGAGGCGTTGTTCGCGGCGGTGCAGGACCTGTCGTGGGAAGAAACCGAAGACCGCATGAGGTCTCTCGAGGAGCTCTTCGACCAGACCCGCATGTTCCGAAAGTTCAAATAGACTGAACAAGTTCCCCCTTTATTCTTCTGAATTGATTGCCCTGGCGGTTATGTGGCACGGTGCCGGTCATGTCTGAACTTCTAACAAATGAAACGGGATCAAATTCCTTCTACGATGTTGTAATCATCGGGGCCGGTGTCGTCGGGTGTGCCGTTGCCAGGCGCTTTACCCTCGAAGGGGCGAGCGTTCTCATAATCGAAAAAGCCGCCGATATCCTCGACGGTGCCAGCAAGGGCAACAGCGCCATCCTGCACACCGGTTTTGACGAACCGTCCGATTTCCTGGAGCTACAGTGCATTAAGGCAGGGTATCAGGAGTACATGGAAATCCATGAACGGCTGGGCCTGCCCATACTGGAAACCGGCGCTCTTGTGGTCGCATGGACACCTGAGGAGGAAGCAAAACTTGGCGGCCTGATGGACCGGGCACATGCCAACGGCGTCCCTGATGTTGAGCGCCTGACGCCCCGACAGATTGCCGATAGGGAACCCCATCTGGCGGGCACGGTAGCCGGTGGTTTCCATGTCCCCCGGGAATACATCATCGATCCCTGGACGACCCCTTATGCCTACCTGATGCAAGCCATCGAGAACGGCGCTCACGTTCTCCGCAGCGCCGAAGTGACCGACGGCCGCTTCGATGGCAATGGATGGCGGCTCGAGACTGACAAAGGATCGATCCGGGGCCGCACCGTCATCAACTGCGCCGGTCTGTACGGTGATCGCATTGATGGGACGCTACTGGGAAAATCAGAATTTGAAATACGCCCGCGCAAAGGCCAGTTCCTGGTTTATGACAAACCGGCCAGTGCGCTGATTTCATCAATCATTCTGCCCGTGCCCAGCGAGACCACCAAGGGCGTGGTTATCACCCGAACCATTTTTGGCAATGTTCTGGTCGGACCCACGGCCGAGGAACAGGACAGCCGGGACGATGCCTCTGTCGATACGGAAACATTGCGGGCCCTGCGCCGGAAAGGCGAGGAAATGATTCCCGCGCTGGCTGGTTGCAGCATTAACGCGACCTATGCCGGGATCCGTCCCGCCAGCGGGAACAAGGATTACTGCATCGCGTATCATGCCGATAAAAACTATGTCAGTGTCGGTGGCATCCGCTCAACCGGCCTTAGCGGTGCCCTCGGTATCGCATCGCATGTCTACGAGCGCTACAGCACAGCAGGGAACGCTCATGAACCGATTGAGCCCTGTATCTGGCCGGTGATCACGCCCATTGCGGAGTGCGCCGGGCGCGACTGGACCAAACCCGGCAACGGCGGCATCGTCTGTCATTGTGAACTGGTGACAAGGCGCGAGATCGAACGCGCGCTCACCGGCCCCCTCGCCGCCGCCAGCCTGCCCGGACTCAAACGCCGCACCCGTGTCACCATGGGCCGGTGTCAGGGCTTTTATTGTTCGGCCCAACTGAGCGAGATAACCGCCGATCATTTCGATCAACCCATTGGGTTCCGTGATGACGACATCAGATAGTCCCCCATTGTTGCCCGACACCTGTGACGTCGCCATCATTGGCGGTGGCCCATCGGGGCTGGCGGCGGCGACACACCTGAAACAGTCGGGTGTCGGCTCTGTCATGGTTCTGGAACGCGAGCCCGAAGCAGGCGGCATTCCTCGCCACTGTGGCCATCCGCCCTTTGGCATGCGCGAATTTTACCGCTGCATGACCGGCCCCACATATGCATCCGCACTGGTCGAACGGGCAAAGAGCGCAGGCGTCTCGATCCACGTGAACACCACCGTCGCGAAAATTTCCGAAGGCGGGAGGCTGCTGCTTTCCACCGGGGATGGCTGTTCGGAACTTGTTGCCCGTCGGGTTATCGTGTGTACCGGCGTCAGAGAGACCCCCCGCTCAACCCGGTTGGTCTCCGGCGAGCGTCCGCTTGGCATCTTCAATACCGGTGCGCTGCAGTCCATGGTGTATCTGAAAAACACGGTCCCGTTCCGTCGCCCGGTCATTGTCGGCACCGAACTGGTATCCTTCTCCGCCCTGCTCACCTGTCGGCATGCCCGGATCAGGCCCGTCGCCATGGTCGAGGCCCATAACCGCATCACGGCCCGCGCGGTGTGCCGTCCCCTGCCCGCCCTGATGGGTGTGCCGCTGCACCTGAACACCCGAATTGCAGAGATCATGGGTAAGGATCGCGTCACCGGCGTCCGGGTCATCAACGAGCAGGATCATGAACAGGTCATCGAGTGCGATGGCGTGCTGTTCACCGGCCAGTTCACTCCTGAATCCAGCCTGCTTCGCCTCGGCCATCTGAGCGTTGATCCGGCAAGCGGCGGCCCTGTTGTCGACCAGTATGGGCGCTGTTCCGATCCGGTATACTTCGCAACCGGCAACCTGTTGCGGCCCGTCGAGACCGCCGGGTGGTGCTGGAACGAAGGCTGGCAGACAGCCGCCACCGTCGCCCGGTCCCTGTCAGGTACTTTGCCCGGACAAGACCGGCAGGTTCGCATCGTGTCACAAAGTTCACGGGTAAAATTCATCGTGCCGCAGGTTATTTCCCTGCCAGGCACTGAGTCCGCCCCGGGCTATATCCAATTAAGGTTCGAAACATCCGCAACGGGGCTTTTGTTTGTGCACCATAACGGACAAACGCTTTGGTCGAAGAACATAACCGCCCTGCCCGAGCGACGGGTTCTGGTTCCCCTGTCACCGATCATCCACCATGATATGGACGGCACACCCATCGACATCTGCTTCACGGAAAGAGAATAGACGCCATGCCGATACTCGCCATTGATCAGGGAACAACCAGCACCGGCGCTATGGTCGTTGACGAGAACGGTGCAGCGGTCATGGCCATGGTGATCGAGCACCAGCAGTTCTACCCGGAGCCCGGTTGGGTCGAACACGACCCCGAAGAACTGATGATCGCCATGTGGCGCTGTATCGAGGCCAACAATCATGTCTCCGCCATCGGGATCGATAATCAGGGAGAAAGCTGCCTTGCCTGGCACGCCGATACCAAGGAAGCCGTATCACGGGTCATCGTGTGGCAGGACAACCGGACACAAGCCGCCATTGACGCTTTGAAGGCCGAGGGTGCCGGGGATCGAGTGTTGGAAAAAACAGGCCTGCCGCTGGATTCCTATTTCTCCGCCTCGAAACTGGGCTGGATTGTGCAGACAATACCGGCAGCGAAAGATCTGTTGAAAAAAGGAAAATTGCGGCTCGGCACCACGGACGCGTTTTTTCTTGATCGCCTGACCGGGCATTTTGTCACCGACATATCCACCGCCTCGCGCACCTCGCTGATGAACCTGGAGACCGGCCAGTGGGACGATGAGTTGTGTCAGTTGTTTGGCGTGCCCATTGAAGCCCTGCCCGCCATCGTTCCGACGACAGGGGATTTTGGTGCCGTTGAGGTGGGTGGGAAACACATCCCCGTCACGGCCAGTATCGTCGACCAGCAGGCCGCCCTCTATGGCCACGGCTGCCGCACGAAAGGTGATGCTAAAATCACCTTCGGCACCGGCGCGTTCGCCCTGACCCTGACCGGAGACAGCATTTTTCGCGCCCCGGAAAAAGGACTGCTGCCGACGGTGGCATGGCAACTATCCGGCGCCAAACCGGTTTATGCGCTCGATGGCGGCGTCTATTGCGCCAGTTCCGCCATCAACTGGGCGCGGTCGCTGGGGTTGTTCAACGATTTCGCCGAGATCAACACCTTCGGACCCTCGTCTGCTATCGCGCAGAACCTGGCTTTCGTTCCTGCCCTGACCGGCCTCGCCTGTCCGCACTGGGACCGCAGCGCCACCGGAATGTGGATCGGGCTGTCACTGGACACCACGCCGCTGATGATGGTGCAGGCGATCATCGAAGGCATCGCCTTTCGCGCCGCCGAGGTGCTGGCCGCCATGAATGATCATGCTCCCTTAGGCGGTGCCATCTCAATCGATGGCGGGATGACCGCCAACCCGTATTTCTGCCAGTTTCTCGCCAACGTTCTTGACCGCGACGTAGCGGTACCACAGTTGCGGGAACTCACCGCGTTGGGCACCGCTATGCTGGCCAGCCGGGACCTGGAGGCCCGGGAAGATCGGGAGAGTCTGGCAACCGTCAGCCAGAAGCCCGATGTATTCCACCCGGTACAGGACCTCGGCGCGTACCGACAGAAGTTTGACGAAGCGATCCGGCGGTCAAAAGACTGGCAGGAAAAACCCATGTGATAAAGCAGCTCACGCCAGGCCGTAGCGTCTTTCAATGACGTTACGACGGCGTACCATGGAGCTGCTCATGAATCCCGTTCTGGCAATCCTATCCATAATTTCCAATGATCTCGTTCCGGTGAAATATGATGAATAGGCATGATGGATTTCTTTCTGCTCCAGAATTTGCGCCAGCACCCAGTCAGAAATTTTTTCCCTGCTCTCCGGGTCCTGATGATCATAGACGGCATGAACAGGAACGAACGGCTCGTTGATAAAGAAACATGTTCTGGCATCGTAAATTGACAACAGCGTCTCGATTGTTTGCAGAAATTTTACCCATTCGCCAAGATCGTTATAAACACGCGCCAGGGTAAGCAGAGGAGAAATAGCGGCTTCCATCCGCGCCGTGATTTCAATAAGCAAGGTCTGCGATTTTTCAAGCGCCCGGTATCGATCAACCGGCGACAGTGCCGCGCACCGGGCGGCCAAAAACAATTTCAACGCCGCAGTATATGTCCGATCGGTGCCGCCCGTTTCATTGCTGGGGTCAAGGCCTGAATCACCTAATAATATTTTGTGGAAAGGCAGTTCATGGAGGTCCGAGAAATCATCCTGCACGGTAGGGGGGGTCGCAGCATGATGATCGAGGGATTGCTGTGTTACGAGAAGCCCATCGCCCTCAAGGGAAGCCGCCCTGTCATCCTTGCAGCAAAACACATTCAGATCCGAAGGGGTGTTCTCACCTTGATCAACAAAAGGCGCCAGTATGCCAAGGCCGGGAATGTGGCGATAGGGAGCATACCCCATAGCGGAGAACTTCTTGATCAGGGGGCGGTTGACGTTTTCCTTACCGCCAAGCTCAAACATAACCAAAGGTGACATCTCGTGGAAAAACCGCGTGCCGCCAGCGATGATCTTCTGCTCATGGCCTTCCGCATCCATTTTCAGAAAGTCGATCCCCTGCCAACAAAATTCCTCCAAACAACCATCAAGCGTCTTAAGCGGCACCTCTTCATAATTTGAACTCTGTTCATCACCGAGCTCATTCAACTCACTGTTTTTATTGATGGACAGCCGCGCCGTACCGGAAACATCGGACAGCGCGGCATTGATAACCGTTGCCGTTGTGAACTTGTTTTCTTCTATGCTCCGCCTCAGGTACCCAGCCGTTGTACTGGCCGGTTCAATCGCCCAGACAGCGCCATCGGACCGTAATTTATCCGCAATGGACAGGGTATAGACGCCAAAGTTGGCGCCGACGTCTACGGCGTGCATGCCGGGGCAAATGAAGCTGGTAACAAGCCGGATATCACCTTCGAACCATTGCTGTTGCTCCCTGATAACGTAGGGTGTCATTTGATGGAGTGTATCGGGGAGAACAATTTTAACGCCATCGCCAAAGACCATGACGGTGTCCTCCGGATCATCGGTCTCCAACTGTGCATAATTAAGCCAACCGGTTATTTGCTTATGGGCCGGATCATGCTTCAGGGCGCGGATTAAACAAGGGATTGCATCGCTTAACCGTCCCATGGACATATAAAGCGAGCCTGAATTGAAGTCTGGCAGGAAGGAATCCGGGACTAACCTTGCCGCCGCTTCGAAACAGGTAATGGCCTTCTCGTTTTGGCCGAATTCCTGATAGGCCAAACCGAGATTTATGTGAATACTGTCATTCGTCGGCGCAAGTTCCACAGACCGGGACAACAGTGTAATGGCCTGATCACCCCGCTCGGTGCTCATGGCAATCAGCCCCAGGAGATGCAGTGACTCGGAATGATCTGGATTGCCCTGCAGTATCGAACCCAAGACATCTTCGGCACTTTTCAAGTCCCCGTCGCTGTATAACGCGAGGGCCCTGTTAAAGCGTTCAACGATCAAGTTGGGATCTTGCAACATAGGACCGTCCCTTTCCGCGCCCTGAAGATATTAGCAGGCTATGACCGGGATTAGTTTCCGAGTCTTACGTGGGCGCAAGAATAGAATAGAACTTCTTGAGAGGGCCCGTCGTCTTCCAGCTGCAAACCGTCCCCATGGGGGTAAAGAAGGCATCTCCGGCCTTGAAGTGGTGCGCCGTTCCATCTTCCTCGGTGATCGTCACCTCGCCCTCGAGCATCTGGACGAACTCGTGACAGGGAAAGGGCTTCATGGCGCTTTCGAAGGCTGTCGTGTCCCACATGCCGACAAACATATTTCCGGCGTCATTGGTGAACAGCATGCTGTCGCGCTGCACGGGCATATCGCCAACGATCTCGAACGGATCGGTGGTGTCCATCTTCGTCAGGCCGCCTTCCAGTGCCGCCCGATCGAATACCAGGACGCCGCCATCGGCCGATGCTATTTCCGGTGTGACCGCGTTCGGGTTGTCATAGGTCATGAAGATTTTTTTGAGGAACCCGTCCTGTTTCCAGCTGATCGGGATGGCGTTGCGAATGAAGAAGGTCTCGCCCTGCCTGACCCGTGTTTCGTTCCCGTCGCCGTCAACCATGGCGACCTGGCCTTCGAGCACCCACATGAATTCGTCACCCGGATAAGGGCCAAAGATTTCCTGCATGGTGGTGGTGGTCCAGATGCCAACGGTCAGGCCTAGTGCCGCATCTTCATAATAGAGGTGCAGGGTCTGTTCGGGCAGATCGGACTGAAAACCAGCCTGATCAAGGTCCATTTTAACCAGACCGGTATCGGCGGGGCCGTTGGGCTCCAGGCGGATCACTCTTTTTTCGGTGCTCATGGGATGGTGGTACTCTCTGATCGGTGAAAATTGAAAAAGGGCTATCCCTTTCAAAACGGATCACACCCTACCAGATCAAGGGAATGGTTGACCACCGGTTAAGCCTTGCCCGGCGACACCAGACAACCCGCGCATCTTCGGCTGAACAGCCGCGCGATTAGGGCCGCACACGGCAGCCCTTGTACTCGGCAGTCGCCTATTCGGCAGCCATGGCCTCGCGGTCGTCCGAGCCAATGACCTGATCGACGATCCAGTTGGCGAAGGCGCTCACTCTGCTTTCAGCGCCACAAAGTCGGGCAATTCTGGCCAGGGGCGACCGAAGCCCCGCGTACTGGCGCAGCGAAACGACCTTGTCCTCCACCACAACCATATCGTTGCGGCGGTAATAATTGGCCGCCAGAGCCTCGAAGTCGTCGCGCTCGAAATACGATTTGGGAAACAGGGAGCTTACGGTCAGGCGTGATTTGCCCGCCGATATCGGCTCGCTCTGGAAAACCAGGGCGCCGTCATTGGACAGCGTCATCAGGAACCCCGGCGGCAGCGTCGAGAATAAGGTTCCCGCTTTCTTGTCCGCATCAATCTGCTCCATCGCCGGGAACCCGACATAGCTGTCATCGGGCAACAGCAGCTGGCTGCCTTCATGCGACGCGAAGCCAACGGATTCATGGCCGTGCGGCGCGATACGCCGGTATTCCGTCGTTTTCCAGAGGGCGAGCGAGTCCTTGTGGACATAGGGAATGTGGTGCAGATCGATATAGTTCTCGACGAAGCACTTCCAGTTCGCGTCCATCTCGTAGACGACCGTGCGGGCACACGCCATGGCCTCCAGCTTGTGGGACGCAAAGCTCTCGACAAAGGAGCCGAGATGGTCTTCCAGCGTCTCGGCTCCCTGCTTGAAGCGCACAAAGATGAAGCCGCCCCAGGTGCCGCTCTCAATTTCGGGAAGATCGAATTGTTCCTTGTTTGACTCATCGATCAGCGGCTTGCCATCGGGGTCCGTATAGTTCGGCGCGACGATCAGGCGGCCATCCAGACCAAAGGCCCAAAAATGGTAAGGGCAGCGGAGCGTCTTGCAGTTGCCGGAACCCTCCGCCACAGACGCCCCCCGGTGGGGGCAGGTGTTGGCGAAAACACGCACCGTGTCGTCGGTGCCGCGCGCGATTACCAGGTTGGCACCCAGAAAGGTGATGCAGTGGAAGTCCCCGGCATTCGGGACGACTTCCTCGCGCTCAAGCATGTTCCACGACGGCAGGAAAATCTTGTCGATTTCGGCCTGATGGAATCGCTCCGATGTGTAACACCAAAGCGGCAAGGCACGCATCTCGCGGCCTTTGCCACGCACGGCGGCGTAATGATGCGGGGAAAACATATCTTCCGGTTCCCGGACGCCCAGATTAGCGGGATCTGCGTAGCTGGCGTATGTGGTCATCGTGCGCTCCACTCTGTAATTTGTATGCTTTCCCAAAAGCCTGTCTGGGTCATTACTCGGGGCCATTATCCGGGGCCATCGACCCGATGAGGATGCTAATGCCCTGCCGCACGCCCGTCTAGGGTTAAGACGGTTACGGGTGGGCAATATTGGCGCCTGTTGCAACAAATATTGTTAGTTTCATCATAGTGTCTCCTTTACCCTGTGGCGCATGATAATTGTGGCGTGTATTGCTGACAGGAATTTGTAGATGGCATCAAAAGAAACTGTGGCGAAAAAGCGGTCAGGCGGACGAAAAAGCCGAATGGCGGCGCGCAACACGACCAATCCTGAAAAGGCAGTCGTCTCTAGCGGATTAACCGGTGGGCGTTACGCGCCTCTCCTGCCGTCGGAGGTCGAGCAAATAATTGGTTGTGCGCTGGATGTCTTGTGGGAAGTGGGCGTTGGCTCTCCTCCACCCGACGTTGCCGCAGAAGCAATAAAGCAAGGCGCTTCACTCGACGACAAGGGGCGGTTACATCTGCCGCACAAACTTGTTGAACACATGATATCCATTGCAGCGAAGAGTTTCACACTCCACGGTCGCGATCGCCGCCATGACCTACTCGTTGACTCAAGCCGTGTTCATCTTGGGACAACCGGACTTATCGTAAAAATGGTGGACCCGATAACAGGCATACATCGGGAATCGACGCTGGAAGACCTCTATGATTTTGGCCGTATCGTCGATGCCCAGGAACACATTCATTACTATATCCCTAACGAAGAACTGATCTCCCAGCGCGTCGAGAACTGGTCTTATTCAGATCGCCTGGTTCGCCAACGCATTCCCATCGGCATTGACTATTCATCCGATGTCCAAAAGGCGATTGAGTTATCAGTTGCTGCTGCCGAAGAGGTCCCGCGCGTGCTGGATAACCCCAAACCGGTCTGCCATTTGAACAGTTTCGGAGACAACGCCGTTAACCTGGAATTGAGGATATGGATTGAAGATCCGCAGGATGGCCTGTCCAACGTTCGCAGTGAAATCCTCTTAAAAGTGTGGGAACGCTTTCACGAGGAAGGCATCGACTTCCCGTTCCCGCAACGCGACCTTCATGTCAGAAGTTCCGTGCCGCTGACGGTTCGTGTTGATAAGGATCAGGAATAAGGCCCGCGAACGAGAACACTGCGTTCAAATGAACACGGACATTCTTCAATCAGAGAGCCTGACTGGTTATTCACAGGGTTTTTTCTGGCGCTGGTTCCGTATCCGTCGCGTCTGGAGCAATGACTTCGGCCTCCAACTGCGTGACTGTCTGGGCAGATATCACCGATTCATTAAAGCTGATCCGGTCCTCTTCACTGGCGGGCGCTCTCTGCGCGATACGCCAGACAACGAAAGCAATGAAGATGGCGTAAACCCCCCCCATGAAAACAAAAAGGGCTTTCCCGGGAAGCACATCTTCAAGCAGTGATGACATGAGTGGGCCAATCGCTGCCCCGACGCCATAAACCAAAAGCAACCCGCTGGATATCTTGACCATATCGCCTGTTTGCGCGTGGTCATTCGCATGTGCCACCGCCAGAGAATAAAGGGGAAAAGCCCCTGCCCCGAAACAACCCCCCAATATCAGGATCATGCTGACGCTTTCTGCCAGGAACGTGACACAGATCGTGGCAATCCCTGCGATCAATGCCGATAGCATTATAACGAACCGGCGATCCATGCGGTCAGAGGCAATCCCCAAAGGCCACTGGGCGACGGCACCGCCGATGGCAACAATGCTCATGAACAGGCCAATACCGACAACATCAAACCCATGTTCCTGCGCGAACACCGGCCCCAGAGTCCAGAATGCACCGTTGGCCAGACCAACGGCAGCACATCCGGCAACACCGACGGGTGAATTCCTGTAGAGCTCAACCAGATTAGGCATGACAAATGCGGAAGGTGTCGGCGCAGATGCCGAGGTAAACGCGACAGGCAGGGTTGCCAGCGACACCAGGATGGAGGCAAGGGCGAACAGCCCGAACAGGGCAGGGTCACCGACAGCAATCAACATTTGTCCTGCTGTAATGACCGTCAGGTTCAAAATGGTATAGACGGAAAAAACGGCACCCCTGTGCTCGTTGCTGGTCTTTTCGTTCAACCAGCTCTCAATCGCGATATACAGGATCGCGAAACAGAACCCGGTCACCGCCCGGAAAAATGGCCAGGCAAGAGGTTCCAGGACAATGGCATGCAGCAACGGTATCGCCGAAGCAACCGAGGCCATCGCCATAAAGGTCCGGATATGCCCCCCGCGCCGCAACAGCAATGGCCCAAAGATACAACCGGAAATGAACCCGAGGAAGTAACCTGTACCCAGCAGGCCAAGCTGGAAATTCTGGAAATTCTCAATATTGCCACGAACCGGGATCAACGTACCCTGCAGCCCGTTGCCCATCAGCAACACAGCCGTACTGAGAAGCAGCGCGAAAACAGCCGCCAGCGCGCTGGTTAATGACGACGCTCCGGCAGGACCCTTGATCGCCGTTGGGTTAGTTTGTTCAGACATCCTCTATCCCTACCACCCCCCATACAGATTTCCCATCATCATGAGCTATAAGGAACCATAATATTCCATGCAGGCTCAGCCCCCTTGCCCCACCCCAACAAAAAAGGCCCCGGATGAGGGCCTGTTTTGTTGGTAGCGGAGGAGGGACTCGAACCCCCGACACGCGGATTATGATTTAATCTATTTGCCCTGACATGTTGTTACATTTCATAACATAAAGGCCTGAAGGATGGTGGTTTTGAACGGGTTTTGTCATCTTCACCCTAACAGGTCATGACATATCGTTACATTTAAACACACCCGTTCCTGTTACCCCATTGTTACCCCGGATCACTCCAGCATCTATTGGATGAAGGCAATAAGTTTCACAGAAATAGGAATAAATACTTGATTTGCACGCCCTTCTGTGTTTAGGTGTCTTCCAGCGAACGGTACAGGTACGCCCAACCATCAACCGGCCCCACAAGGCCGGTTTTTTTATTGCCCCTGCCCTGTATGCAGCTCCTGCTTCAGGGCATTCCTTTTTTATTGAGGAGAATACTCATGCTCGGAAACTCCTTCCGGTTGCGATCCACCCTGTCCGCGTCCTTACGCGCCAATGCAACTGACATCCGAAACGCCAATCGGATTTTTAGCTCCCTTGGATACATAACCCCTTCTACCCGGCAATCATCAAAACGATCTGGCGAAGCCCTGTTCGACGGCATCAGGCGGTTTCAATCCGATCATAATTTAACAACCGATGGCGTCATGAAACCGGGCGGCGAGACGGAACGGGCAATCTCGACGTTGCTTGAGAAGAAAAGAAACAGTGCGGGGAGATCCGCCTCTTCCCTGGTTGCTACGCCAGAGACGGATCAAAAGCCTTCCCTGCTTGATCCGTTCCTCTCCAGAACACCCGGCATTATTCCAGAGCCGAATAAACACGGGGCGTCGAATGAGATGCGCCGGGCCGGGAAACCTGGCCGGGACATCAGGGGTTTGCTGGAACTGATCGCTAATAAAGCCAAGGATAACGCGGTAATCGCCGAGGGTGCCCGCACCGTAAAAGCCGCGCTCAAAACTTCCGATCACACGGAACTCGCTAAATTCCATACCCAGGCCGTTAACGACATGAGCGATGATGCGCTGGCTGAGATTGCCGAGTTCGGCAGCCAATTAAAGCGTGCCAATCCAGAGGCTTTCAATAGCTGGCTCAACATATTCAGAAGCGAACTGCCCGGAGATGCAGAACGATTGGAATTGGCCAGCAGTATTGGAGAAAATGAACTGAAAGGGAGTGGAGAAGATGGCTCATTTAATACTGAAGAACGGACCGGCTTGACCGAAGAAACAGTCGGCACGCCGCCGAAGAAGTACGCCAGCGCCTTCTGGGGTTCGATGAAGGACGAAATTGATAATGGGGCCAGATGTTAAGAAGATAGATGAATGCCAAAACCGGTTTACAGGTAGCTTTCATCTTGGCCGGTCCAGCCGAATACTAAGCGCCGAGCAAACGCACCTTGAGACGCACCTTGTGTCACCAAATTAGGCGCAACTGAAATCGAGTTATCCCGATTAAAACGTTGATATAATTGATATAAATGATGGTAGCGGAGGAGGGACTCGAACCCCCGACACGCGGATTATGATTCCGCTGCTCTAACCAGCTGAGCTACTCCGCCCCAAGGCGATCGGCCATCCGTAGCCGGACGCGTCGATCTGTTGGTGCTGTCCCCCCACCGTTCGGGAGGCACGGCAGGGATATAATGCGCTTCGGTACGGGGTGTCAAGCAGCCCTGCGCCCGGATTTTGTGCAATTTTGCCGTATCGACCTTTGGCCGTGATCCGCTATGATCGCCCTAATCCCTTTCCGTCCCGTTTTGCCCGTTTCAGGAGCCCCCCATGAGCAACGCCGCAACAAATCATTCAACCGAGACCCTTGCCCTGCCCGTCACCAGCCCGGGCACCGAGCGGTTTCTGACCGTTCACCGCTGGGGCACGGCGGGGGCTGGCAAGAAGGCCTATGTCCAGGCCGCCCTGCACGCCGATGAATGGCCCGGTGTGATGGCGGCCCATCATCTGATCTCGGCATTAGATACCGCCGCCGCCGAAGGCCGGATCGTGGGCGAGGTGGTCATGCTGCCCTACGCCAACCCCATCGGCATGTCACAGACCCTGAACGGCCACCTGATGGGCCGCTTCCGGTTCGGCGATGGCGGCGGCAACTTCAACCGCGGCTGGCCCGACCTGACGGAAGCGGTGCTCGACCGGATGACGGGCACGCTGGGCGACGATGCCAGCGCCAATATCCCCATTGTGCGGGGCGCGCTGCGCCAGGCCGTCGCCGAGCTGCCCGATGCGACAGAGAGGGAAGCCCACCAGAAGGCCCTGCTGTCGCTGTCCATCGATGCGGATTATGTGCTCGATCTGCATTGCGATTCCATTGCCCTGCTGCACCTGTTCGCCAACGCCGAGCATGAAGACGTCATCATGCAGATGGCCTGTGACATGCAGTCCCCGGTGGTCATGCTCGATAATGGTCTCGCCGGCGAATGCTTTGATGAATGCAATGCGCTGCCCTGGATTAAAGTCCGTCGGGCGCTGGGGTTAAGCCCTGAGGCCCTGCCCGCCGCGTGTTTCTCCACCACCGTGGAATTCCGCGGCCATTGTGACGTGCTCGATAAACAGGGCGCCCGGGACGCCGCCGACCTTTTGAGCTTCCTGATGCGCCAAGGCGTTGTATCGGGCGACCCCGGTCCCCTGCCCAAGGCGGCGTGCGAGGCCACGCCACTCGATGGCTGCGATATGTTTACCGCCCCCGTCGGCGGTCTGGTCGCGTGGCAGGTTCCGCTTGGGTCACAGGTCAAGACCGGCGACCATATCGCCGACATCATCGACATAACCGCCACCGACCCGGCCACGGCCCGCACGTCCATCATGGCGCAACAAACCGGCCTCCTGTTCTCCCAGCACACCGACCATCTGGTCCGGCCGGGGCAGATCATCGGCAAGATCGCCGGTAAGGACAGCCTGTCGCATCGACAGGGCGGGTCACTACTCACCAATCGATGAGGGTGCGGGATAAATTAATTTGGAAGCAATAAACAACAAATAACGATAGGTTTAGAACGAAAAGGGATACCGTGCCTTCCGCAAATGGCATACTAATTCGGCGGCAGTTACTTGAACATCTTTGGCGCGGTCAGGATCGGTTTCGCGTTCTACCACCTCAAAATCACCGCCTGTTTGACAATCAAAAAATTCATCTAATTTTAATTCCAACGCAGGGCGGATGTCCCATCTCCTTTTATTCTCTTCGAGTATGTCGAACATTAAGTTGATACGGACTTGAAAACCGTGGATTCTGGCTTCCATAAGTTTTAACTGAGCATCATCGCCGGATGATAACCAGTATTCTGATGTATCATTGGCCGCGGAAATTATCAGATCACAAAGTTCATTGAAGCGTGCAGAAGGGTAATACCCCCCTTATTAGGGGCCTTTTTGAGTAGAATCGATTAAGCGGCTATGGACGTTGCCGTAGCCAGTTTTTGCATTGGTGTTATGCCACCGAGTGCCATGTTGGGTCTTTCATTGTTGTATGTCCAGAGCCATGCGGTAGCGGCCTCCTGAACGTCTTCGATTGTTTCAAACAGATACTGGTTCAACCAGTCATATCTGACCGTCCGATTGTAGCGCTCCACGTAAGCATTTTGCTGTGGCTTACCGGGTTGGATAAATTGCAGTCCAATGCCACGGTTCTCCGCCCAGGTCGCGAGCAATGCACTGATATATTCAGGCCCATTGTCACACCGAATAGCCAGTGGCCATCCACGCCATTCGATAATTCGATCCAGAGCGCGGATCACACGCGGTGCTGGCAGTGAAAAATCAACCTCGATCCCAAGCCCCTCGCGATTGAAGTCGTCAATCACATTGAATGTTCGAAAAGTGCGCCCATCCATAAGTTGATCGTGCATAAAATCCATCGACCAGACTTCGTTGATCGTTTTCGGCACATGAAGCGGATCCGGCTTTACCCTATACAGCCGCTTCTTCGGCTTGATCCGCAGGTTCAGCTCCAGTTCACGGTATATCCTGTAGACCCGTTTGTGGTTCCATTTGAAGCCTTTCACGTTGCGCAGGTACAGAAAACATAACTGGAAACCCCAGTTGCGCTGGCGACTGGTCAGCACCATTAGCCAATCAGCAATGACCGCATTCTCATCACTCAATATTGGCTGATACCGATAACACGTCTCGCTGATCGTGAAGGCCTCACAGGCTGCTCTGATACTCAGCCGCCCCTTGCAGACAGCAACCTTTGCCATCTCGCGACGCCGGGACGGCTTTACCACTTTTTTGCCATGGCTTCCTTGATCACATCATTCTGGAGCTGGACGTCAGCATACATCTTTTTAAGGCGGTTGTTCTCGGCCTCAAGTTCCTTCATCCGCGTCATAAGCGAAGCATCCATGCCGCCGTATTTGGCTCGCCATTTATAAAATGTAGCATCACTCATACCGTGCTCGCGACAGAGATCGGGAACCTTCGCTCCGGCTGCGGCCTGGTTCAGAATATTAATGATTTGGCTGTCTGTATAACGTGACTTTTTCATGGGGAATCTCCTCCGTTCAAATTACGAGAAAATTCTACTTTTGAGGACCGTTAATTTACGGGGGTATTACCGAAGTATCTTCAATACGAAGAAAAACATATTTCCCTATAATGGAAAGTATGAATCCAAAAAATAAGCCTATGAAAAATTGCGGATCAGGCACTCGACAGGATAACCCCTATCTTGCTTCTTTAATAAAATTATACGCACGACGCATATATGTCTCATAGATGCGATTTAAAGCAACAATCTCAAGATTACGCTCAACGATTCCACGTGATAAATCCTGTGTGCGAATTAAACCACCAAATGCTTCTTCCAAAAAAGAGGACCCATAGCTTCGAGCACCATCTAATACTATCCTTACCCTATCGCCACGCTTTAACGGAGCTTCTAGAAATTCTTCACGGAATCTTTGACCGCTAAACTTACCATCCTGCCGCGTTCGCCCAGCAGGGTGTTTAGAGAATTGTTCTGCAATTTTAATTGTAATCGTTTCAGACATCTATTCTTGTCTACCCGCTGCCACAGTCCATTCAATCAGAGTGCCGCCTATAGAGGAGTTATGAGTATAGCACCTTTCCGGCTCACCCGTTTCATATATGTATTCTCCACGTCTACTCAAGACCCTAAGCCTCCCCCAGGCACTATCCTCTATCGCACTTTTCATGTCCTGGAAGCCGTTCCCGTGATACCGCTTGCCTGTGGAGGTTTGCTTGACCATGGTAGCTCTTTTAATCATCTCTCCATCATCTTCTTTGGTTCTGTTTCCCCCCGGAATCCAAGCCAACAAATCCTGCCCCCAACGCCTCGGCAGGTGAACGGGTATGGTAACCCCTTGATCATATATCACTACACTCATCTCTCGTTTTTCTCTATTTGCACTTCCAGTCATCCACCACTGTTGGGTTACTGGATATGAAAATTCATGCCAATCCGGGTATGCATGATGAACGGCATTATTCATAGCCTCGCCAACTGCACCATTGAGCGAAATCTCGCCAGATTCGCTAAGAACCTTTGAAAGATTGTTAACTGCCGTAACAATTTGATCGGCACGAGCTGTAACTACTGTATCTCCACTAAGAAACTTCAAGATAGTTTCTTCTGTTCTCTCTGCCTCCGGAGGCTCTGAAATAGCATCTAAAAGTTCAAGAAAGCCAACACTATTCAGTACATTCCTAACAGCTGGGTGCCATTGCTCAAGTGCGATTGGAAACATTGGCTGATTAGTTAACATTCTAATGCGATCAAATTCGGCAGCAAGAACAAGCGCCGCAGACGTTGAAATCGTAGTAATATTACGAAAATCTATATATTTAGTTCTCTTCGCAATTCTATAAATATTATTAATTTTATTTAATCTTCTTCTATTATTTAAATTATTCTTTGTTTGTTCTCTAAATTCTTCGAGAAACTGCGCCGTCTCATCAAAATTCTCAGTCAAACAAAATTCTGCAGGGGGATTAAATCTTGTTCCATACTTCAAAATTGCAGGTGTTAATATATTTGACCGTTCCTCAGGCGTAAGGGCGCTCACAAATTGCCTATTCCAATCGTTACCCGCTTGGCTGCTTAGCTGGCGGATAATTTTCAAATATGTTTCGTGCTTTTTCTGCCGTTTAAGCTGGTACTTTACACGATGAAGTAGCCATTTTTTATAACGCGGGCTTAGCTTCCGCATTTAATTTCCCCCATTTGTAGAGCAAACTCGCTCCCTATTATTAGATTATTATCTTACATTTTACATGCATATGATTTGTGGACTATCTGATGAACCTTCACTCATATCGTGTATGCAATTCAATATATTGCTATTTATTATTTTGTTTGACTTTTTGCTTAAAATATGATTATATTCCTTATTGTATTTTTTGCTCTTTGCCATTGTGAATATCCCCTGCTGATCCCTCGCCCGGCCCCGTTTGTCTGGCCCGGTGTGATGATCGCGCATCCCCCCCAAACGTCCCCCAATACCCCAACCGCAAATCTGCCCAAATTTTAGGCAGGGTTCAAAAGTCTACATTAGCAAAAAATGTAATAGGCTGTAATCATTGGGAAATTCAGGAATTTTCCATAACCTGGCGAGTATAAGTCTACAAAAGTCTACATTTTGTTGTAGATCAAGGGGTTACAGAGGGCCATTTGTTACAAAAGTGAACAAAAGTCTACATTTCGGTCTACATTTTGAAAAATCCGACCGAGACCGAAATCACGTCAGGCGTTTGCGCCTAACGGCCCAAATCATGTTAGGTGCTTGCGCCTAACGGCCCAAAACATGTTAGGTGCTTGCGCCTAACGGCCAAGCAGCGACATTTTCGGCTTCAGTTCCGTCAGCGTTTCCTTGCGCTGGCGCAGGTGGCCCAACCAGTGGTGCTCCCAATAATTGAAGCCGCGCGTGATCGCGAACACCAGAATCATGTAGAGAACCATGGCGGTGATGAAGCCTTCGTAGGCCAGGTAATAGCGCCCGTTCAACCAGCGCCCGACGCCGAGGATATCCTGCAACGTGATGGTCGATGCGATGACCGAGCCGTGCAACATGAAGATCACTTCGTTGGAATAGGCCGGCAAGGCGCGCCGGAAGGCGCTGGGCAGGATAATCCGGCGCATCATGGTCCATGGTGTCATGCCGCTGGCCTTGGCGGCTTCGACCTCACCAAAGGGTGTGGTCTCGATGGCGCCGCGCAGGAATTCCGTGGTGTAGGCCGCCGTGTTCAGGGTGAACGCGATCAACGCACACCACCATGCATTGCTCAGGATCGGATCCCACAGGGCGCTTTCGCGGACATAATCGAACTGCGCCAGCCCGTAATAGATCATATAGGTCTGCACCAGTAACGGCGTGCCCCGGAAACAATAGGTAAAGACCCAGATCGGCCCGTTGAACACCGGGTGTTTATAAGCCCGGGCGATGGCCAGTGGAATACACAGGATGCCGCCCAGCACCAGCGCCAGAAAGGTCAGTTCCAGGGTGATGGTCACGCCCCACAGGAACTTCTCGAAATGGTCCGCTACCAGCATGAAATCCAGCGGCGAGTAGTTTTGGCTGACCAGCACCAGCCAGTCGCCGATGGGGGTCTCTGTGACGGTCGTCGCGGCGGTTTCAGATGCCATATCAGGCCCGCCGGACGCCGGCGCTGTAGCGGCGATCAAGCCAGCGCAGGCCGGAGTCTGAAATAGCGGTCAAGATCAGGTAGACGATCAACACCGCGACCATAAAGGTGAAGGGCTGGCGCACAGAACGCCCGGCGATGTTTGCATTGTAGACCAGATCTTGCAGGCCGATGACCGAGACCAGCGCCGTGGACTTGATCAGCACCAGCCAGTTGTTGGTGAAACTGGGCAGCGCATAGCGCACCATCTGCGGCCACAGGATACGGGAAAACACCTGCCAGTTGGACATCCCGTAGGCGATACCGGCCTCGATCTGGCCGCGCGGCACGGCCAGCACGGCGCCCCGGAAGGTTTCCGTCATATAGGCGCCAAAGATAAAGCCGATGGTGCCGACGCCAGCGAAAAACTGGTTGATTTCAACGTAATCCCACAGGCCCGTCGCCTCGCCCAGATCATTGACCATTTGCTGGCCGCCATAAAACAGCACCAGCATCAACACCAGATCAGGCACGCCCCGGACCAGAGTCGTATAGCCCCCTGCCACCTTATGCGCGGTCAGGGATTTGGATAACTTGGCCCTCGCCCCCAACAGCCCGAGCAGGACCGATAGAAGCAGCGACATAAGCGCCAGTTCGACGGTCACCAGCGTACCGGCCAGCAGCGACATGCGATATTCGAAGATCACGTCCATGGAATCGGGTTACAACTTTCAAAACACAGTGCAGAAAAACAGTGCAGAAAAAAGGGGCGGCAACGCGCCGCCCCTGATTTCGTTCTTTCAGACCTTAACCACCATAGATATCGAACGGGAAGTACATGTTGTTGATCTTCTCGTAGCTGCCATCGGCGCGAATGGCCTGAATGGCGTTGTTGATGGATGTCAGCAGAGCATCGCTGCCCTTGCGCATGGAAATACCGGCGCCTTCGCCCATGCATTCCACATCGTTCTGATCACCGCCCATGAAGGCGAAACCCTTGCCGGCATCGGTTGCTAGGAAGCCTTCCTGACCCTGGATGGAATCGGAAAGCTGGGCATCAAGACGACCTGAGGCCAGATCCTGGAAGACTTCTTCCTGGGTGCCGTACATGACCAGTTCGGCATCAGGGAAGAACTTCTCCACATAGCACTGGTGGATGGTGCCGCGCTGGACGCCGACCCGCTTGCCGGCCAGGGATGCATTGCTATCCATCAGGCTGGTGCCGGCCTTGGCGATCAGCTTGGCAGGCGTATCGTAATACTTGTTGGAGAAGTCGATCTTCTTCTTACGTTCCGGGGTAATCGACATGGACGCGATGATCACATCGAACTTCTTGGCCAGCAGGGCGGGAATCATGCCGTCCCAGTCCTGTTCCACCAGCACGCATTCACGGCCCAGTTTCTCGCAAACCGCATAGGCAATATCGATATCGAAGCCTTTCAGTGTGCCATCGGCTTCCTTCCATGAGAACGGAGGGTAAGCGCCTTCAACGCCGACGCGCAACGGATGACTGTCGGCAAAAGCCTGTCCCGCAGCCAAGGCAATCAGCCCGGCGACGGCGACGGAAAGAAGTTTCTTGAATTTCATGTCTTGTTTCTCCCTGGGTTATAAATCCCGCCGCAAACGATTGTGACGGAAGCGTTAGAGTCCTTTGGTTCTAGTTCAGCGAATTCGACAGGAATTGCCGGAAACGCTCCGATTTCGGGTCCCCGAACATCTCGCCCGGAGCCCCCTGCGCCTCGATACGCCCTTCGTCCAGAAATATTACATCCGAAGAGACGTCGCGGGCGAATCCAATTTCATGGGTCACCACAATCATGGTGCGGCCTTCGTCCGCCAGATCACGCATGACCCGGAGAACCTCGCCCACCAGTTCGGGATCCAGTGCCGACGTGGGCTCGTCAAACAGCATGACTTCCGGGTCCATGGCCAAAGCCCGGGCAATCGCCGCGCGCTGCTGTTGGCCACCGGAAGCGTGGGCCGGGTAATAGTCGCGGCGGTCCCACATACCGACCTTGTGCAGGATGGCCTCGGCCTTTTCCAGGGCCTCGGCCCTGGGTTGTTTCAGGACATGGATGGGGGCTTCAATCACGTTTTCCATGACCGTCATATGCGACCACAGGTTGAAGCTCTGGAACACCATACCGAGGCGGGCGCGGATCTGGGTGACCTGCTTCATGTCCTCGGGCACCGTATTGCCATGACGGTCCGTGGTCATGCGGATGGTCTCGCCATGGACTGTGACGGTTCCCGCATTGGGGGTTTCGAGCAGGTTGATACAGCGCAGGAAGGTGCTTTTACCGGACCCCGATGAGCCCAGCATGGAGATGACATCGCCCTGCTGGGCCGTCATGGATACGCCTTTGAGAACCTCTACGCTGCCGAAACTCTTGTGTAGATTATCGACAACGAGGGCCGTTGTGGACTCCGACATGTTCCTCCCAAATCTTCCCCTGCTGCGGGCATTGCCGCCCCGTTTATTCTTTATCGCCTGTAAATAATCACCATTTTTGAACCAATCACAAGTCCTGCCCCTTACTCAGCCGTGATTCAGCCGTGCATCAGGATATGCTGACAGTCCACGCAAGGGGGCGATCACTGAAAAACGGCTCGATCTGCTCACCGTCCGACATCTCAACCCGGTCCGGGGCACCGGCTTCCATCCGTTCCAGGGTCATGGTTTCATCGTTCACATCGAGGCCATAGAATGCCGGTCCGTTGAGTGAGGCGAACGCCTCCAGGGCGTCCAGCCTGTCGTCTTCATCAAAGGCCTGGGCATAGACTTGGCAGGCGACGGGGGCGCTGAAAACACCAGCGCAACCACAGCCGCTTTCCTTGGCTGTTACGGCGTGAGGTGCTGTATCGGTGCCCAGAAAGAACGGTCCTGCCCCCGACATGGCGGCTTCCCTGAGGGCAAGGCGGTGCTTTTCGCGCTTGGCAATGGGCAGACAGTACAGATGCGGACGAATGCCGCCCCGGAAGATATCCGTGCGATTGATCATCAGGTGATGCGCCGTGATGGTCGCCCCCATCCGGCCCGGTGCTTCTGAGTGGCGAGCTTTGACGAAATTCACGGCCTCGGCGGTGGTGACGTGCTCAAAGACGATTTTAAGTTCTGGAAAATCCTGCGTCAGGGGATCCATAACGGTGTCGATGAAGACCGCTTCGCGGTCAAACACGTCCACAGCCGGATCGGTTACCTCACCATGGATCAGCAACGGCATACCGTCTACCTGCATGCGATCGAGAACCTTCGATATCCGTGCCATGTCACTGACCCCGAAGGCGGAGTTCGTCGTCGCATTGGCGGGATACAGCTTGGCGGCAGTGTAGACACCACCGCGAAAGCCTGCCGACAGGTCTTCGATATCCGTATCGTCGGTCAGGTAACGGGTCATCAATGGTTCGAACCGGATGCCTTCGGGAACCGCCGCCAGAATGCGGTCCCGATAGGACCGTGCCCCATCCGCTGTTGTAACCGGCGGTGTCAGGTTAGGCATGACGATAGCGCGGGCAAACTGTCGGGCCGTACAGGGCACAACGGCGTCGAGCATGGTGCCATCCCTGAAATGGACGTGCCAGTCGTCGGGGCGTCGCAGGACAATTTTCTGTCTCTGGGCTGTGCTCACCTAAACCTCCTTATCATGCCCTTGATGCAAGCACATCAAAGACACCACCGTCCACCGTTCGTCCTTCAATATGACGAAGATGCCATAATGTATAGAACAGGATATTCCACGCCGCCTGTCCATGTTTCTTATCACCACCAACGCTGAGCCCCTTGAACAGGCTGCCCACGACTTCAGGATCAAAGACTTCCTGGACGACAGGCTGATCGACCAGCAGCGCACCGACCCGGCCGCCCTGCATGGCAATCCAGTCGCCGACCGGCACCGTGAAGCCCATCTTGTGGTGGTAGGGTCGTGATTCCGGCATCGCGGTTTCCAGCCATTTCCGAAGCAACCATTTCCCCATGCGACGATGGGTCTTCAGGCGATCTGGCAGACGAAAGGCAAAATCTGCCAAAACCGGGTCGATAAAGGGCACTCGCCCTTCAACACCATGGGCCATCAGACAACGATCCAGCTTGGTCAGCAGGTCATTGGGCAGCCAGTCAGCAATATCCACAGCCTGCGCTACCTGTAACTGCGTCCGATGCGGCTTTCCTTCATGCCTTTCGGCCTCTGCGATGCCATTCCGCCAACCCGCCGGTGTTTTCCGTAATAATCCCAGGTCATCCATGACGCCACTGGACCGCATGGGCCGCCCGCCAAACAGTCGCCACCGGGACGCCCGCCGATAGCGTCCGTAACCGCCGAACAGCTCGTCACCGCCTTCCCCCGACAGGATCACCTTCAGGCCGGCTTCCCGCGCCGTCATGGCAAGCTTGTATGTGGGCAGGATGGCATAGTCTGCCGCCGGATCATCCATGGTTGCCGCCACCCGTGGCAGCAGGCTCCAGAAGTCTTTTTCGGAAAATGATACCTCGTCATGCTCGGCACCAACACTTGCCGCCGCACGTCGTGCCTGTTCGCGCTCATCGGGCACCCCGGTTCCATCGAAACCGGCAGTAAAGGCGTGGACCGGACGCACGTTCAGGCGCGCCATCATGGCGAGGATTGCTGATGAATCGATACCGCCTGATAAAAACATGCCGTAATCAACATCGGCGCGCTGATGAAGTGTCACGCTCTCCATCAGGTAATCATCCAGTACCTTCAGGGCATCCGCCTCGGACAGCCCCCTGACGCCCCCTTCAGGCAGGGCCGCATGATGATGACGTTCAACAATCCGCCCCTCCCGGATTACCAGAACCTCTCCCGGCAGCACCCGCTGGATATGCTCAAACGGTGTCTGGCGTCCCGTGGTGAATTGTAATTGAAGCAGTTCGTCGCGTTTTTCGGAAACCACCGATGGCGTCACCAGACCCGCCGCAACCAGCGCCTGTGCCTCTGACGCAAAGGCCAGTCCTTGTGCCGTCTGTGCGTAGTACAGGGGCTTGATACCAAACGGATCGCGCGCCAACACGATACGATCATGCACCGGATCATCAATGGCGATGGCATACATGCCCCTGAGATGGCGCACAAAATCCAAGCCGTGTTGCATGTATAGATGAAGCGGCGGCTCACAATCGGATTGTGTCTTGAAATGGCAATCCTTCAGACTCTGCCGTAACTCCCGGTAATTATAGATCTCGCCATTGGCAACCAGTGCCGGGCCATCAGCACCGCCCGGCCCGTAGATCGGTTGATCACCGCTTTCCAGATCAATAATCGCGAGGCGAACCTGCAACAACCCTGCACCCGCTCGTACATGCCTCCCCTGACCATCGGGGCCGCGATGAACCAAGGCGCTGGAGAGACGATCAAGCAGCGCATCGTCGGGCCGTGATCCATCCATCATCGAAATGCCGGCAATGCCGCACATCTATCGGGCCTCCACAATGCGGTTGAAGAAATCCAGATACTGCGCCACCACGATCTGTTCGGTGAACTTGCTCTCGTATTCACCATAGCCGTTCACTGCCAGTTCACCGGCAAGGTCCCGATTATTCAGCACCTGATTGATCTGGGTCGCCATCTCATCAGCGGAATCCACGGCGGCAAGCAATCCGCTCACGCCATTTTCGATCAATGCCAAGGGCCCCTGACTGGCTGCGGCAACGACCGGTCGTGAGGCAGCCCATGCTTCAATAACAACATTGCCGAGCGGTTCGTGCCGTGACGGACAGACGTAGACATCGCACGTTGCCATCAATGCCGCCACATCCTGTCGCCAACCAAGAAACCGGATACGATCCAGAACACCACGTTTCTGAGCCTGAACCTGTAACGCATCACGCTCCGGTCCATCGCCGGCGATCCACAGAACGGCATTCGGAATTTTAGGTAAGGCCGCCAACAGCACATCAAAGGCCTTGTTCTTGTGTAGCCGCCCGAGGCTGAGAAGCAACGGCACGTCATCGGGCGTTGAATGCGCCGCCCGGGAAACCGGTGGTGCGGTGTCCGCAGAAACAAAGTTGGGAACATAGTGGGCGCGATCAGCTGGCCATCCCTGCCTGATCAAATAATCGACGATATCGCGTGTATTTCCGATCAAGTGGTCACAACGACGATAATATTTAAGGTCATAGTAGCCGCCGAGTCGGGCAACAAAAGAGTAGTCTCCCGTCGGCATCATCCGCGTGGCGCGGTTCATCCATGTCATCACTACATCGGGACGATAGGTTCTGCAAATTTTCCTGAGGGCAAAAGGCGTACAGAAATCCAGCAATCCGCCAAAGGGTAGTTGTGTTACCTCGCCCCCCCCTGCCCGCAGGCGGTCAGCACGATCTGCATCTTTGCGAATAATGACCTTCTGTTCGACGCCTGCACTCGCCAGTCCAATGGAGAGACGTTCAAAAAAAGCTTCGGCGCCACCATGGTGTGCGCCTGCCATAGCATTCAGGACGCGCATCAATCGTCCTCCAGCTTTGCCTTGAGGTGCGAGATGAGCGGATATAACCCCGCACACAGGGCGATCAGCAATCCGTACCCACCTTCACGGTACCCTTTACGCAGCACATAGCATTTGAAAAATCGGGAAAATAACCGGCGCACATTATTGGCCGTGGAGCCGATATTTCCGCTGGCTCTCATATCGCGTGCCTTCGCCGTGGTGTAACTGTCGAGCCGACGAATGGTGTCTGAAATATTCCGGTCCACATGATGGATCAGATAGCCTTGCAACCGCGGTCCTTTGGCTCCATTCCAGATCAGGCTAGGGTGGACGGACTGCCGACCCCATTCCTTGACGCCTTTTCGGGACAACCGGGGAACCGATGAAGTCCCAAACGATCCACCCCAACCATACCTGACAAGGCGATCACCGATGTAGTTATCAATAGGAACTTCGTGCCAGTCGAAGTTTGACGTGTCGATGACCCGACGCACTTCTTGTGCTAGATCCTCAGGGACCCATTCATCACAGTCGACTTCCAGTATCCAGTCACCGCTACAGAAACGGAGCCCCTCATTGCGCCGGTCCCCTTCTATGGCCCAAGAGCCTTCAAGAAGATGATCCGTGTATTTTTCGGCAACAGCTTTTGAGTTGTCCGTACATTTGTCCAGCACCACGACAATCTCATCGGCAAACGCAAGGCGCTCAAGACAAGATTGCAGCCTGCCTTCCTCATTATGCGCCACTACCAGAGCGGACAGACGGATGACACTCAACGCCCTGCTCCTCTCCGTTCAATCCACATCATTCACAGCTCTGGCCTGATTTGGCCTGGTGCCATAACGCAACCACCGCCTCGTACACCCGGTCCACCGTCAGGCTGGACATAAGATCATGACCATCGGCATTCCGGTAATCATAACCCTTCGGGAACACTTCATGATACCCAAGATCACCCCGCACAGCCATGGCCACACCTCCCCATGGCGCGTAATGCTCTTCCCGGCTGGGTCCAAACAGCCCCAGCGTCGGCACCCCTGCCGCTGCCGCCATATGCATGAGGCCAGAATCATTGCCGATAAACATATCAACCTGTTCAAAACAGGCCTGAATTTCCAGTAGGTCAAGCTTGCCCATCAGGTCCAGTGTCCTTTCGTGCGGAAGAGCATCTATCAATGCGCCTGCCTGGTCTCTCTCGTCATGGGTGCCAAATACCGCTACGCGGGCGTCCGGCAGGATGCCACCGATTGCCGTCAATCTTGCAGCGAGTTCCACGAATCGATCCGCAGCCCAGGTTTTTGGCCGCCAGTTCGCAACCGGCCCAATCGCCAGCACAGGACCGTCACCAGCCAGAATGTTACGCGCGCGTTTCTGGTGTTCATCCGATGTCCACAGATGTGGTGATGGTGGGGAATCCTGTAGTCCCAGAGCCCCCGCTATGCGCACCACCCGATGATCGGACATGTTCTTCCGCCCAAGATGCCAGGCCTTGCGGCTCGGTATGGCATAGCTCAATGGCGCATTCCTGAGATCGACAACAACATCCCACACACAACCAACACTCAACGCCCAGAGCCGCAGCCAGTGAAGGGAAAACTGTTTCTTTTCAAGAGTGATGATCCGCTCGAGTCCGGGAACGGCCTCAAACAGCCCAGCCGCAGCAGGGCCACAGGCGATCGTGACCCGCGCTTCTGGGTGGCGTTGCAGCAGATAATGTAACAACCCGGTAGAAAGTACGGCGTCACCGACGCGGGTTGCAGTAATGAAAAGGATGCGCATACGGAGCGTCCGTGAGTTCAGGAACAGCGTCGCAATAGTGAACGCTTTCAACCTTTATAATTGGAAACCAATGACTTGCAAGGGAAAGGCCTTGTATCCGGTGCATTGGTGTCATACCTCCGGTGGTATATGACAGCACGGACAGTCCGCATTTATGCTGTTATAATCAACACTGGAGGCCTGAATGTCCGAGCCATGTATTTCCATTCTTCCCGATCGGGGGGTCATTGCCGTCAGTGGTGAGGATGCCCGCTCGTTCCTTCAGGGGATTGTCTCTAATGATACAGAGAAGGTGACGTCGGAGCAGGCGGGATACGGCGCCTTCCTGACACCGCAGGGGAAATATCTGTTTGATTTCTTCATGGCGGAATGCGGCGGCCTGATTTTTATTGAAACAGAACGTGCCCGTATCCCCGATTTCATAAAACGCTTAAGCCTTTATAAACTCCGGGCAAAAGTGGCCCTCGAAGATGTTTCGCCACTGTATTGTGTCGCCGCAGCTTACGGCCCGGACGTACTGGATGCTTTCGCCCTACTATCGGAGCCGGGTGCCTGTGTTGATTTCAATTCAGGCATCGCGTTCACCGACCCGAGGCTTATCGGGGCTGGCGCCCGCCTCATTGTCCCTGTTGCCAAGGCAGACGCACTGACAGACCTCCCTGCATTCCAGCAAACGGCAACAGGCGCATATGACTTGCACCGCATCAAACTCGGGTTACCCAATTCCACTAATGACCTAATTGTCGACAAGTCAGTTTTACTGGAAAACGGCTTCGATGAGCTAAACGGCGTCGACTGGAACAAAGGCTGTTACATGGGGCAGGAAGTTACCGCGCGCACGAAGCATCGGGGCCTGGTCAAGAAACGCCTGCTTCCGGTCTCCATAGATGGCACCACACCTGAGCCAGGAACACCGATCATGGCTGACGATCGGGAGGCCGGAGAAATGCGGTCCTCCTGCGACGGGATGGGTCTGGCGTTAATACGGCTCGATTATCTGGATGATCAGGGCAATCCCCTGACACCTCTGAAGGTTGGCCAGACAACCCTGATACCGAGTTGGCCCGACTGGGTTAAAATCTGAATGAGCAACATACTAAGCAAACTGCTGGATCAAGCTTTCCCGCAAAAGAAAGCCATACCGTCAGGCGAGGTTGCACCTGCGCAGGACTCTCCTGCCGCCGTAATGCAGGGGTTCAAGAGTATGTTGGTGCCCGTGGTGGGAGCCTACCGTCGCCGCTTCCAGAATTACGGTGCGGCCCCACAAGGGGTTTTTTGGAGCAACCCGGACACGGTGAAGAAACGTTTTGAAATCCTGTGCCGGGTCTTCGATCCGGAGGATATTGCGCGGGGTGAATCAAGCATCACCGATCTGGGGTGCGGCTATGGCGCGCTCTATGATTTTCTCAATGATCATCCCGTTATACGCGGCGGAGAATACCGCGGGTACGATATTTGTGAACCCCTGCTCGATGCCTGCAAGGTACGTATCAAGGATCCACGGGCGTCATTTCATCTCAACATGCAAGCAACCCGGCCAGCAGATTATTCCATCGTTTCCGGCACATTCAATCTGAAGCTGCACGCTACTGATGCGGACTGGCTTAATTATGTGCAGATATCGCTCCTGTCTCTGTGGCAGCAGACGGACAATGCCCTTGCCTTCAATATGCTTGATGATACGGATACTGAACCCCAGGAAGGGCTGTATTTCGCTAATTTACAGGCATTCGAAGCCTTTTGCCGTAATAATTTATCTGAAAACGTGACCGTCATCACCGATTACGGACTCTCAGACTTCACCATTCTTGTGCGCCGTTGATCAATCACAACCTCTCCTTATAATTGTAATTATTTCAATATACACCTATAACGTGTATACCGTTAGAGCCCGATTTCCCGGAGAGAGAGCATGAGCATTTTCGACAATCATGAATCAGCCGTGCGGTCCTATTGCCGCAGTTTCCCTGCTACATTTGACCGCGCAGAGGGCAGTTACATGTATGGCGCGGGAAAACGCGCCTATATCGACTTTTTCTCAGGTGCCGGGGCGTTGAATTACGGACACAATCACCCTCGCCTCATCGCCGCCCTTACAGACTATATGGCACAGGGCGGTGTTGTTCATTCCCTCGACCTGCATACCCGAGCCAAGAAGAGGTTTCTTGAAAAGTTCGTGCAGGTAATCCTGACGCCGCACAACATGGACTATCGCCTTATGTTTCCCGGTCCCACCGGGACCAATGCCGTCGAAGCCGCACTGAAACTGGCGCGCAAGATAACGGGGCGCACGAATATTGCCGCCTTTACCGGCGGGTTTCACGGCATGACACTGGGCGCCCTTGCCGCAACAGCCAACAAAGACAAACGCGCTGGTGCCGGTGTTTCGCTGGGCGATGTCATCCGACTGCCCTACGACGGATTTCTTGGCGACGGCATCGACAGTATTGAGGTCATTAGCGCTCTTCTGGAAACTCCCGGTAGCGGTTACGATCTGCCGGCGGCTGTCATTGTTGAAACCGTGCAGTGTGAAGGTGGTCTCCACGTTGCCCGGAACACGTTCCTGCAATCGCTTGAAGCTTTATGTCGACGCCTCGGATGTCTGTTGATTGTTGACGACATTCAGGCAGGATGTGGTCGAACAGGTTCGTTTTTCAGTTTTTCAGAAAGTGGTATCCAGCCCGATATTATCTGCCTCTCCAAATCCCTGAGTGGACTGGGGTTACCCTTGTCCATGGTCCTCATCCGGCCGGACCTTGACCTGTGGAAACCCGGTGAGCACAACGGCACCTTCAGGGGGCATAACTATGCTTTTGTAACGGCAGCCGCAGCGCTGGAATTCTGGTGCAATAATGAACTCGCAACGCAAACGGAGATAAACTCGGTATTTCTACATTCTTGTCTTGATGCAATCCGGAAAGCCAATACTGCGACAATTTCCCAGGTGCGGGGCCGCGGCATGGCACAGGGGCTGGTCTGCCGAAACCCGCTTCACGGTGCGGCCATATCAAGAGCCGCCTTCGACGCAGGGTTGATCGTTGAAACCTGTGGCCCGGAAGACGAGGTAGTGAAACTGCTCCCGTCCCTGACCATTGATCATGCCGTCTTGAATGACGGTCTGTCGATCCTCGGCGAGGCCGTCGCAGGTATCGCCGGAAGCGAAAAAGCCGCTTAGGACTTCTGGCGCAAGGCTGCCTGTGCAGCGGCGAGTCGAGCGATGGGAACGCGGTAGGGCGAGCATGACACATAGTCCAGCCCGACCTCCTGACAGAAGGCTACGGATGCCGGATCACCACCATGTTCGCCACAAATACCCATCTTCATGCCGGGGCGAACCGAGCGCCCCCGCTCCACGCCGATCCGGACCAGTTCACCGACACCGTCCCGATCGATGGTGACGAAGGGGTCTTCCGTCAGCACACCCTTGGCGTAGTAATCATCGAGGAAGGATCCGGCATCATCACGGGAAAACCCGAAACATGTCTGAGTCAGATCATTGGTGCCGAAGCTGAAGAATTCAGCCGACTGTGCGATGTCATCTGCACGCAATGCGGCGCGAGGCAGCTCCACCATGGTCCCCACCATATAGTCCAGTTTGGTCCCGGTTTCCGCCATCACTTCGTCTGCGATGCGGTCCACCATCACCTTGAAGAAATCAAATTCACGCCGATTAACAATCAACGGGATCATGACCTCCGGTTCGGCCTTCGAGCCCCGTTTGGCAATTTCTGCTGCAGCCTCAAAGATTGCCCGCGCCTGCATCTCATAAATTTCCGGATAGGTCAGTCCCAGTCGGCATCCACGGTGACCGAGCATGGGATTAACCTCGTATAGCTCTGCCGCCCGTTCCTTGACGGTGGCGATATCGACACCGGCGGCATCTGCGACCTTCTGCATTTCGGTGTCGCCATGGGGAATGAATTCGTGCAGCGGCGGATCCAGCAAACGGATGGTGACGGGTAGTCCATGCATAATCTCGAACAGTTTCGTGAAATCATCGCGCTGATAGGGCAGTAATTTGTCAACGGCGGCACGGCGGGTGGTTTCATCCTTGGCGAGAATCATTTCCCGCATATGAATGATGCGCTCCGGCTCAAAAAACATGTGCTCGGTCCGGCTGAGTCCGATACCTTCCGCACCGAACTTGCGGGCGGTTTCCGCATCGGTCGGGGTTTCTGCATTGGCCCGAACACCCAGCGTACGAAACTCGTCCACCCACTCCATCAATTCAGCGAAGGTGCCGCTCAGCTCGGGCAAGATCATATCCACGGCCCCTGCCATGACTTCACCGTTGGTGCCATCCAGGGTAATCAGGTCACCTTCCCGGTATTCTGTGCCCAGAGCGCGCATGCATTTCTCACGATAGTCCACGTGCAGATCACCTGCACCCGACACACAGGGCTTGCCCATTCCGCGCGCGACCACGGCGGCGTGAGAGGTCATGCCGCCCCGTGATGTCAGCACACCTTGAGAGACATGCATGCCGCTGATGTCTTCCGGACTTGTTTCCGTACGCACCAGAATGACCTTCTCACCATTGGTCGTCCAGATTTCAGCATCCTTGGAACTGAAGACAATCTTCCCGGTGGCCGCCCCGGGCGATGCGGGCAAACCCTTGCCGATAATGGTGCGCTCGGCCTTGGGGTCAAGCATGGGGTGCAGCAGTTGATCCAGCTGATTGGGGTCAATGCGCATCACCGCTTCGGCTTTGTCGATAATGCCTTCGTTGACGAGATCCAAAGCGATCCCGAGAGACGCCTTGGTCGTGCGTTTACCTGTCCGGGTCTGCAACATCCACAGCTTGTTCTGCTGGACCGTGAATTCCATGTCCTGCATGTCTTTGTAATGATGCTCCAGCACATCACGCACCTTGCACAATTCATCAAAGACGTTCGGCATGGTCTCTTCCATGGATCGTAGATCGCTACCCTGGGCCGATTTTTCTGCATTGGTCAACGGTTGCGGCGTGCGGATTCCCGCGACCACATCCTCGCCCTGTGCATTGATCAGGAACTCGCCATAGAAATGGTTTTCACCCGTTGACGGATTGCGCGAAAAGCAAACACCGGTTGCACAGTCCTCACCCATATTACCGAACACCATGGCCTGTACATTGACGGCGGTGCCCCAACTTTCCGGAATATTGTGTAAGCTACGATAAACCGATGCGCGGGGATTCATCCAGCTGTTGAACACCGCACCGACGGCGCCCCAGAGCTGCTCAACAGGGTCCTGTGGGAATGGCTTGTCCAGTTCGCTTTCGACGGCACGTTTGTAATCAACAATGACGTCTTTCCAGTCATCACCGCTCAGGTCCGTATCGAGCGTCGCATCCAGTCGTAACTTGTGGTCCTCGAGGATATCTTCGAACACATAGTGTTCAACACCCAACACCACGTTGCCATACATCTGGATAAAGCGGCGATAGCTGTCATAGGCAAAACGAGCATCACCACTGACAGAGGCGAGGGCCTCGGCTGTCTCGTCGTTCAGCCCCAGATTGAGCACGGTGTCCATCATCCCCGGCATGGAAGCACGGGAGCCGGAGCGAACGGATACCAACAACGGCATCTCGGTGCCACCGAACGTCATACCCAGTGCTTTCTCCATCTGCTGCATGGCGGCCATCATCTCGGCGTCTAGGCTATCGGGATAGGCGCTGTCATTGGCGGTGAAGTGGTTACAGGCCTCTGTGGTGATGGTGAATCCGGGAGGCACTGGTATCCCCAGACTGGACATTTCCGCCAGATTAGCCCCCTTGCCGCCCAGCAAGTCTTTCATTTGGGCATTACCTTCGGCTTTGCCATCACCAAACACGTAAATCCACTTGGTCATTCGTACTTATCCTTCGACACGAGAAAAATCAGCAACCGGGTCCATGGCATTCCGCACCAATGCCAACAAGTTCAGGCGATTGACCCGAAGTGCCGCGTCATCACAATTGACCGTTACATTATCAAAAAAAGCATCCACCAGAGGGCGCGCCGTCGCCAGCGCGGACATGGCGTCTGCAAAACGTTCATCGTTTAAGGCGCTCAGAAGTCCAGTTTCCGCGCCCACCAGATGATTGAGCAAAGCCGTTTCTTCATCCTGTTCAAGCGTGGTTGCATCGACTTGGTTGTTATAGATGCATCCATCTTTCTTTTCTTCGATGCGGAGGATATTCGCGGCGCGTTTGTAGGCCGTCAGCAGATTGGCGCCGTCTTCGGTGCTAAGAAAATCCTTCAGCGCATCAACCCGCGCCAGCAGTCGAACCAGATCGTCCTCACGCCCGCCGTCCTGCTTTTCGACCGCGAACACCGCATCGACCAGATCATGGCGGACGCCCTGATCGCGGAGATGGACTTTCAGTCGGTCGGCAAAGAAATCGAGCACGTCATTAGGCTCGCATGCAAACCCGTCACGCCCTGAATAATGTTTGCTAGCGGCGGCAAACAAATCGGCCAGCGGTATCCGCAAACCATTTTCAATGATCAGCCGGATCACACCCAACGCGGCGCGGCGCAGCGCAAAGGGATCTTTTGATCCCGTGGGTTTCTCATCAATGCCAAAGAATCCAACCAGTGTGTCGACCTTGTCCGCCAGCGAAACACAGATACTGATCGGCTTGGTAGGACAGGCATCACCCGGTCCCTGTGGTGCGTAATGTTCCGCGATAGCATCGGCAACAGCCGTACTCTCGCCATCATTGAGGGCATAATACCGCCCCATGATACCCTGTAATTCAGGGAACTCACCGACCATGCCGGTGGAAAGGTCCGCCTTTGACAACCGCGCTGCGGAACGCACCATGTCCTTTTCCGCGCCCGGAACCGAAGCCGCCAGATCAGCCGCCAACGCCTGAATGCGGTCAACCTTCGCATCCAGCGTGCCCAGCTTGGCATGGAATACCCGGTCTTTCAGCGCCGGGGCGCGAGAAGCCAGTGTCTGTGCGCGGTCCGTATCCCAGAAAAAACGAGCGTCGGACAATCGCGCACTCAACACCCGTTCGTTACCGGCGATAACCTGCGCGCCGTTGTCTTTGGTTTCCGTATTGGCGACGACAATAAATCGATTGGCGAAGTTACCGTCCGCATCGAGGCACGAGAAATATTTCTGGTGCGAGCGCATGGACGTCACCAGCACTTCGGCAGGCAGGTCCATGAACTGGTCATCGATTTTGCCCATCAACGTGACCGGCCATTCGACCAGACCGGCGACCTCGGCCAGCAACGCGGGATCATCCTTGACCGTCAGACCTTCCGACGCCGCTAACTCGGCAGATTTAGAGGCAATGAGGTCACGCCGTTCCGCCGGATCAATCATGACCCTGGCGGCGCGCAGCTTGTCCTGATAGTCGGCGAAGTCTGTCACCGTGAACGGTTCAGGTGATAGGAAACGATGGCCTCGAGTTGTAACGTCGGCAAATACCCCCCCTAATATCCACACAGGTAGTACTTGGTTATTAAACGAGCACAACACACTTTCGATTGGCCGGACCCATCGAAATTCATTGCGCGCCCAGCGCATTGATTTTGGCCAAGGCAATGCCTTAAGCGCGTCATTTATGACTGATGGCAACACAAACGCATCGGATGCCGCAACACCCTTCTTCTCAATAACCGCGAAATAGAATTCCCGACCCTTGATCTCACGTTTTTCACACTGATCCAGCGTCAACCCGATGGAACCCAGAAAACCGTTCAGCGCCTGTTCCGGAGCATCGGTGGCGGGGCCTTTGCGTTCTTCGGATATGTCGGGCGTGCTTTCGGGAATACCGGCGGCGACAAACACCAGACGGCGCGGCGTCACGAAGGAGCGCGCATTATCGAAATCGAGCCCGGCAGCTTTCAATCCATCACACATCAGGCGTTTCAGATCATCTGCGGCCCGCGCCTGCATGCGGGCGGGAATTTCTTCGGACAGGATTTCCAACAACAGTTCGGCCATCAGCTAACCTCCCCGTCTTTGTGCCCGTCTTTATGTATGGCGACCCATTGCTCGCAGCAGCCCTTAGCCAACGTCCGCACCCGACCGATATAGGCGGCGCGCTCGGTCACGCTGATCACGCCACGGGCATCGAGCAGGTTGAACAGGTGAGAGGCCTTCAGGCACTGGTCATAGGCGGGCAATGGCAATTTGGCTTCCAGAATACGGGCGCATTCTTTCTCGGCGTCCTCGAAGTGACGCCGCAGCATATCGGTATCGGCAATCTCGAAGTTATAAGCAGAGTGTTGCTGTTCGTTCTCCAGAAACACATCGCCATAGGTCTTGCCACCCTTGTCTTTATCCACCCCGTCCCAGTCCAGGTCATAGACGTTCTCAACGCCTTGGACATACATGGCAAGGCGCTCAAGGCCATAGGTCAGTTCCACTGGCACCGGCGTACAATCCATCCCGCCAACCTGTTGGAAATAAGTGAACTGGGTGACTTCCATACCGTCACACCAGACTTCCCAGCCCAGCCCCCAAGCGCCCAGCGTCGGACTTTCCCAGTCGTCTTCGACAAAACGGATGTCGTGGAGACCCGGATCGATGCCGATATGGCGCAGGCTTTCGAGGTACATGTCCTGAATATTGTCCGGTGACGGCTTCATCAGGACCTGAAACTGATAGTAGTGCTGTAACCGGTTCGGATTTTTACCATACCGTCCATCCGTGGGGCGACGGGATGGTTGAACGTAGGCCACATTCCATACATCCGGCCAGAGCGATCGCAGCGTCGTCGCCGGGTGAAATGTCCCTGCACCGACCTCTACATCAAAGGGCTGCACGATCATGCAGCCACGCTCGGCCCAGAACGCCTGAAGCCCGAGAATGATAGATTGGAAACAGGTCGATTTGTCGGCCCCGATGGACATAAGCCCGGCCCTTCCAGATATGTTTGGCAGGCGTCTTAGATGCAGCGCAACATAGCCACCCCCCTAGGGTGGGTCAACACGATGAAAGGGGACACCAGAACAGGGCTCAATTAACCGGGATAAGGACAGTCGGTACGGCCACACGAACGGGCACCGCTGGCGGCAACATAAGAGCCACAAACTTTGCATTCGATCATGGTCTCAACATCGTCTGCATCATCTCTCGAGGCCGCACGCTGCTTTGAGGATGCCGCTGAACCACCCGATTTCCGGGGGCTCGCACGTTTCTGTACACGTTCATCGTTACGTTGCTGCAATTGTGCGATCCAGCGAAAGCCGTAGATCACTGCCGCAATGACAATGCCGGTGAACAGAAGTTTGGGAAGTGAGAATCCGAACATAGTCGATCTTTTAGGGGTGTATGGGCCGCCGGGTCAAGGCTTTAGCAAAATGCAATTGATCACCTAGAGACCGAATCGACCCCAGAAGAAGCGTTCCTCGACAGCAGCAATCAGGTCATCCGCCCAGAATCCGAGCCTCCCGGTTTCCCCACCGGGAAGCCATCCACCACCAGATCGCCACCATGATTTCTTCTGTCTGACGATGCGGAACCGCACTTCATCGCCAAAGCGGTCTTTCATGACGGCGCGCAAATCACCGATCCCGTCAATTAGACCCAGTTCCTGCGCCCGTCGACCGGTCCAGAATTCACCGCTGAACAGCACATCTTCTGTTGCCTTCAGCCGGCCGCCTCTACGGGTTTTGACCGCATGCTGAAAATTGTCGTGCATTTCTTTCTGGAGGGCTTTCAGGCGTTCAACATCTTCCGGATTTTCATCACTGAAAGGATCAAGCATGGCTTTCCGTTCGCCCGCGGTATGAACACGTCGCTCAAGCCCGATCTTTTCCATTATGCCGGTAAACCCGAAACCGGCGCTGACCACACCGATTGAACCAATAATGGAGTTTTCATCCGCGTAGATTTCATCGGCTGCCAACGTCAGCCAATACCCGCCAGAAGCCGCCACATCCTCCGCAAAGGCAATGACGGGTACATCCTTTTCCCGAGCCAGTTCCCGTACGCGGCGACAGATCATGGCAGACTGTACAGGTGATCCTCCCGGTGAATTCACCACCAAGGCCACCGCAGACAAACCACGTAACCGGAAGACCCGGTTAAAGATCGGTGCCAGCGCATTCAGGGACAACCCCCGGCGCAAGGCACCGACTTGCCCGATGACGCCGTGCAGTCGCACCACACCGACCACCGGTGCCTTACGACCCACAAAGGGTATTTTTGAAATTAGGCTCATAATGTCCGACGATACGCCTGAGCACCGCTCCTCGCAATGTGTTAGACGGAAATTCTGTCAGATTGTGTCAGAGTGTGATTGACGCCGCATCGCGCAAAACCCTGTCGGCCGCGTGCGTAAACCGGCCATCCTCCTGATGCACGATCATGCCCGGTAACAAACTCAACGGCGTATTAACCCCTTTACGGGCCTGCACCAGCACCCGCTTTGCGGGTTTATCCATCCCCGGCCCCGGCCACAACGGAAAAACACGAATATCTCCAAATCTTCCCCCCATGGCCGTCAGGATGCAGGTCAACCTTTCTGCCCGGTGAACCAACGTCAGTGAGCCCTTTGGTTTCAATACACTTGCCGCAAAAGAGACCCAGACATCAACACCACCATCACCTTCCACCATGGCGGTGGCCCTGACGGGATCAGGTGGCGGATTGCCTGTATGCGCCTGCATATAGGGGGGGTTGGCCATTACATGATCGAAGTGACGTTCATGGATATCGTGGGGAGGATGCGCAATATCACCCTGAACAATCGCGATCCGCTCTGCCATGGCATTGGCCACAACATTCTCCATGGCCAGTCGTATCATTTCGGGCTGTAGCTCCAGCCCCGTCACCGAAACACCGGGGATTCGGGCTGCAAGGCAAAGACTGGCGGCGGCCGTGCCGCATCCGGCGTCCAGGACGGTTTCACCCGCCCGAGCCGGGATGGCGGCGGCCAGAAAGACCGGATCAATGGCCACCCGATATCCGCTTTGAGCCTGATGCAGCACGACGCGGCCACCCAGCATCTGATCGGCACTCGCATCTTTCATTTCGACCATATTATCAGCTTTCATCACAATTCCACATCACTCCAAAAGGCTCTAGATGCTTGACCGCCTCGTGACCACGTCCTTATGCTCCCGTTCAAAGAGGCAATGGTCAAGTGGCGCATTGCCCGAAACAATGCAAAGGTCATTAATCTGGTGAAAAACGCCAGCATTGATACCGGTTTTGAAGAGGTGATTTAACAGTGGGTGTTGTCGTCAATCTGGACGGAGAGCGTGATAAGAAACCGACAGTGGATCGGCTGACGGCGCTGGTGGCCGATGACATCAAGGCCGTTAACGCGCTCATCATCCAACGCATGCATAGCCCCGTGGCCATGATTCCTCAGCTTGCCGGACATATCGTCGCGGCTGGTGGTAAACGGTTACGCCCCATGCTGACACTGGCAGCAGCGCGAATGTGTGGCTACGAAGGTGAACGGCATCTGTCGTTGGCAACCTGTGTCGAATTCATTCATACCGCCACGCTGCTGCATGATGACGTGGTCGACGAAAGTGACCTGAGGCGGGGCAATGAGTCCGCCAATGCCATCTGGGGTAATCAGGCTAGCGTGCTGGTCGGTGATTTCCTGTTCAGTCGGTCGTTCGAGCTGATGGTGGAGGACGGCTCCATTGATGTGCTGCGTATTCTGTCCAATGCGTCCGCGGTCATCGCCGAGGGTGAAGTCATGCAACTCATGACCGCTAATGATACGGAAACCGGCGAGACCGCTTATCTTGAAGTCATCACGTCGAAAACCGCGAAGCTGTTTGCCGCCGCCAGCCAGATTGGCGCCGTTGTCGCCGATCGCCCCAAGGTCGAAGAAGATGCCCTTGAAGCCTTCGGTCTTAATCTCGGTATCGCGTTCCAGTTGATTGACGACGTACTGGATTATTCCGCCGTGCAGGCTGAACTGGGGAAGGCCGTTGGCGATGATTTCCGGGATGGGAAAATCACCCTTCCTGTCATCTTGGCATTCCGTCGCGGCGACAATGATGAGCGCCTGTTCTGGCGCCGTACGCTGGAGGATCAGGACCAGAAGGATGGTGATCTGGAGCACGCCATCAGTCTGATGAACAAGCACGATTCCTTGAAAGACAGCGTCGAGCGGGCGCGCCACTACGGCTCCATTGCCCGCGATGCCCTGGGTATATTTGCTGACTGCCCGGAAAAATCGGCATTCCATGAACTCATCGAGTTCTGTATTCGGCGCCCATACTGACTGTCGTTTTATGCCGGGATAAATTCTTGCCCAGGACCACACGCACCGCTTGCGGTAGCGTACCGGGGGCGCTATAAACCGCCCCCATCAGGACCGTCGGAGTGTAGCTCAGCCTGGTAGAGCACCGTCTTCGGGAGGCGGGGGTCGGAGGTTCGAATCCTCTCACTCCGACCAGTTACTTAAGATCACCCCAAATTAATGAACAAGGTCACGCGGTATCGTTGCCTGCGGGCTCGCTCGCGGGTTCACACGGGGTCTCCGGAATACCCGACTTGATCGTTTGCGGTCGGATCACTTCGACGATGCCCGCGCTCATGATCAGCAACGTGCCGAGGATTTCACTCAACCCGAAAGGCTCGTCCGTCAGGAGAGCGGCAGACCCGATACCAACGATTGCCTCTGACATAAACAGGATGCCAACCCTGGCTGGGCTGAGAACAGTCGCTGGCCAGACAACAAGATAGAGCGAGGGAAGAATGAAAGCCGCCACGGCAACAATCCATATCCACGCAGCTTTGACCTGCTCGATATCAGGAAGGTTTTTTTCCATGTCCAGTGGCAATAGGGCAATGATGACCGACGCCACCAAAGCGCTGAGGGTAAAGCCGAACGTCTTTTCCAGAATAAGCGCCGAGCCGCCCTTGAAAAACCTGACCGACGCTATGGCCCAGAAAAACCCGGAGCCAAGAGCAAACCAGTCGCCGAGGTTGCGTGGCCAGGGGAACCCGGTTTCCACACCCAGCACAACAGTCAACCCCGCGAAGCCCAGCGCGATGGCGACCACCCGGTTTACGTTCAACCGTTCGCCAAGAAAGATCGCCCCGAGCAGGGTGCTCCAGATCGGTGAGATGTAAAACAACAACATGGCGTGAATTACATCTGTGAGGTTGAAACTGATGGAATAGAGCGTAAAGGTGCTTCCACCCAACGCACAGGCAAGCCAGAAATTACCATTGGCTTTCAGGAAGTTCCGCCACCGCCACAGGGCCACCGGTAAAAACGCCCCCACCACGCAGACGAACATAACAGGTGACGTCCACGCAACACTGACACCGGCTTCATTGATGGCCCGGACAGGAATCCAGAACAGGCCCCAGAGCGCAGAACTGAAGGCAACACCGATACTTGGTAATAAATCCGGCCGTCGTTGGAACAGGCTTTGGGTCACCGTGGTCTCCTGATGGTTGACCGTATGTTGTTATAGCTTATCCGATCATGTGTGAAGGCGTTGCTAACGTCCTTTTAACTTCCTTGTACTACTATGGTTACGGTTCCGCTGTGCCAAATCACACGCGGGTTAGGTGTGCAATATACTTTGATATAGTAGGTCAGGAGCACGATATGGCGTCCGAAAATGATGATGATGATGAAGTCGATCCTAAGGATGAAGAGGTTACACCATCCGATCTTGATGAGTTGAGCCACGCTGAGCTTCGGATGCTATATCGGGAATCAACCGCAACGTTGAGGTTCGTGAAGTCCCTCCAATGGAAAACGGTCGGGTCGACCCTGCTTACGTTCATGGGATTGATTGCCATCGCACGCCTTATCGACGCGAACAAAGGGCTCACTGACAAATTCATGGCGATCTCCATCCTGCTGACACTGGCATCAATATTTACCCTGGTTTTGTATCAGTTCTGGCAATCCAACGAACATGCCAAGATCAATTCCATGAACACAAGGTTTTCCACCCTGTATCGGTCAGTGCGCGCTCAAAAGTCTTCGCTTGAGGCTAATATCCATCGATATACGATACTGACATTCATGATGCTGTCGATTATCCTTGGCGTTATTGTGACTCATCTGGCGCTCAACCGGATCGCATTTACTTAAAGCTAGTGACAGCTCCCATCCGGGCGGGGAAGGCTGGGTAACCCGCATGCAACAGCCTCGATCACTGCTAACGCCTTTCGCATTAGGGCATTTCTGCAATGATTTTGCGCCCTGTGCTGTGTGGATTATAGCCCCCGCATTTGCCGTTGCCATGGATTTAAACCCGGCGGAGTTGGGGCTGTTGTTCACGATCCACAGTGTCGGTTCCGCTATTGCATTCTTGCCCGCAGGAATTGCCGCCGATCACATATCGGACCGGGGCCGGTTGTTACTGGTGACCTTCTGGTGGGTCGGGTTGGGATACTTCGCTGCGTCTTTTGCCCCAGGATTCTGGACCTTCGCCCTGTTGCTAGCATTTGGCGGCATGGGGGATGCGGTCTGGCACCCGGTGGCAACAGGAACGCTGGTGCAACAGGCCCCCGCCGGTAAAGCCAGAGCGCTCGGTATTCATGCCATGGGTGGCGCTTTTGCCGAAGTTCTGGGACCATTGCTGGTTGGATTTCTGCTAGCGCACATGGATTGGCGAGGGGCATTGCAGATTGCCGTCATTCCGGCTTTTGTCATGGGCATCTTGTTCTTTTTTGTAGCACGCAACATACCGAAGCAACAAACCACGCGGTTTTCCCGCCATGACCTGATTTCCTTATGGCGAATCTGGTACACACCCTCGGGCATGAAAGTTGTCGGACTGATCGCCATATACAATATGTCGTTCATGGCATTGCTCAGCATGATCCCCTTGTATCTCCACCGTCGTCATGGCCTAGGGCCGGAAATGACGGGCATGGCCTTTTCCGCCATGTTGCTGGTGGGGGCACTATCGCAGCCACTGGTCGGTAGCATCTCGGACAGGTTGGGGCGCCGGCCAATTGTTATTGGTGGTAATCTTCTATCGGCATTAGCCGCCGGACTGGTATTGATCTTCAAGCCTCTGGCTATTGTTCTGGGCTTACTGATTATCGCCACCAGCACCCTGACGGCAATTCGCTCAGTCCTGCTGGCCTCTGCCGTTGAGTATGCCGGTAGCCGGGAAGCCACGACCCTCGGCCTCGCCTTTGTGGTTCTAGATGGCGTCGGCGCGCTCGGCGCTCTTCTTGCCGGCGCTGTGGGCACCCTGCAATTGGAATATGCATTTGCCCTGGCCGCCGTATTGTCTCTCATGGCTGTCGGGTTCTCCTTATCCCTACCAAGAGAACAGGACACGTCTGTCACATGACGACGCTTGATTGAGCCGCACTTACCGGGTTAGCTATTATGCAACGCCAAATGACCTGAGAGTGACTAGCCGTGCCCGACGATATTCGCTTTAGCGCCTGCCCCCACGATTGCCCCAGCACGTGTGCGCTGGAGGTCGAAACCCTGCCATCGGGAAAGATCGGTAGGATTCACGGTGCGAAAGACAATACCTATACCGATGGGGTCATCTGTGAAAAAGTCGGTCGTTACGCTGAGCGAGCCAATCACCCGGACCGCTTGCTGACTCCCCTTAAACGCACCGGCGAAAAAGGCGACGGACGCTATGTCCCGATCTCATGGGACGATGCTCTTGATGAGGTCGCCGACGCTTTCTTGAAAGCCGAACAGAAGCACGGCCCGGAAACTGTCTGGCCCTACTACTACGCCGGCACCATGGGGCTGGTCATGCGAGACGGCATCAATCGCCTGCGCAATGCAAAACGGTATTCCGGCCAACACAACACGATCTGCACGACTCCTGCATGGGCCGGATTTATTGCCGGTACCGGAAAACTGATGGGACCGGACCCGCGCGAAATGGCGTTATCTGATCTCGTCGTGATCTGGGGCACCAACGCCGTTAACACCCAAGTCAATGTGATGACCCATGTCGCCAAAGCGCGTAAGAACCGGGGTGCCAAAATTGTCGTCATCGATACTTACCGTAACGGCACAGCAAACAAGGCTGACCTGTTCTTGTGCGTGCGACCCGGCACGGATGGCGCGCTGGCCTGTGGCGTCATGCATGTTCTGTTCCGCGATGGTTTTGCAGACCGTGATTTCCTGAATACCTATACGGATGCACCCGACGCGCTCGAAGCTCATTTGCAGACCCGAACCCCTGAGTGGGCATCGGAAATCTGCGGTGTTCCGTCGGAAAATATCGAAACCTTCGCCCATATGATCGGACACACACCACGCACCTATTTGCGGCTTGGTTACGGGTTCAGCCGCAGCCGGAACGGCGCCATAAACATGCATGCGGCACAAAGCATCGCCTCTGTCGTTGGCGCGTGGAAGCACGAAGGCGGCGGCGCATTCCATAACAACGGTGAGATTTACCACTGGGACAAGACCATGATCGAGGGGCTGGATGTCCGCGACCCGTCCGTTCGCGTGTTCGACCAGTCCCGTATAGGCGCGATCCTCACAGGTGACTCCATGGATCTGGCAGGGGGACCGCCGGTCACGGCAGTTCTTGTACAGAACACCAATCCCATGTCAGTCGCTCCGGATCAGAACAAAGTCCATGCCGGGTTCAATCGTGACAACCTGTTTGTCTGTGTACATGAGCAGTTCATGACAGAAACAGCCGCGATCGCCGATATTATCCTGCCTGCCTCCATGTTCGTTGAACATGATGATGTCTATCAGAGCGGCGGCCACCAACATATTATGTTGGGCCCCGCGATTGTTGATGCCCCCGGCGAATGCCGATCAAACCACGAGGTAATCTGTGCGCTGGCAAAGCGGGTGGGCGCAGAACATCCTGGCTTTGAGATGACATCGCGTGAACTGATTGACTGGACGTTACAGAACTCCGGTTGGGGTGATCTATCGTCACTGGAAGCGGCCCGCTGGGTTGACTGCCAGCCCTCTTTCGAGGACTCCCATTTCACCAAGGGTTTTGCCCATGCAGATGGTAAATTCCACTTCCAACCCGACTGGAAGAACAAGACCCCAACCGGTTTCGTTGACCCTGCACTGTTTGATACAGCCCCTGCCCTACCGGACCACTGGGATGTTATCGATCAAGCAACCACGGACAAACCCTTCCGCCTTGTCACCGCGCCGGCGCGTACATTCCTCAATTCAACATTTACCGAAACCCCCACATCCCTGAAGCGGGAAGGCCGTCCCGATGTCCAGATTCACCCCGATGATGCCGACACCCTAGGTATCAAAGACGGTGCGCGTATTGAAATCGGCAATGAGCGTGGCCACATCAGGCTACATGCTCGCCTGTTCGATGGTGTTCAGCGGGGCGTCGTAATCAGTGAATCCATCTGGCCCAATGATGCTTTTGAAGGCGGCAAGGGGATAAATGTTCTAACCGGTGCCGATGCCGTTGCCCCCGTCGGGGGCGCAGCCTTCCACGACACGGCGATTTGGATCAAGGCATTATAAGTTTCCCATGGCTGGCATTATTGATCGATCCCTAAAAATACTGAAAGCGGCGCGTGGTGTCGCCGCCTTGCGTAAGGCAGAAGGTGCGAATGACCGGGCGCGAGCACAGGCGGCGCTCGCCGAATTGTTCGCCGATGCCCGTGGCGTCACCATGAAAATCGGCCAGTTATTCTCCGAAATGGATGGTGGTTCTCCCTTTGATACTCTTGCCAAGGGGATTGAACCCTATCCGCTTGAAACCAGATTCTGTTGCAAAACTCGATTGTCTGCGGATTTTCGACGTCCGCTTATAGTAATAGCGGACGTTTTCTCTCCCGCTTTCGGCTGATGCCGATGCGGGGGGGGGCTTTTTCGGTTTGTTGTTTCGTTAATTCATATGGTTTTCAGCCTGTCGCAGGGATTGGTGGTGGTCTGCTCACATATCGCGCCAGCTTTCGAAGGTTTTGTGCGGTTGCGGTGAGCAGCACCTCGTCACGAGCGCCGCTTAACCCTCGCAGCCTGAGCCGATCCAGTTTGAAGATGCGTTTCATGTGCGCAAAGGCCATTTCCACCTTCTTGCGTTCGTCGGACATTGTTTTGAACATCTTCGTTTTGGCTAACCCCCGCACATAATCACGGGCATCCTCATTGATATCGCGTGGAACTTTGCGCTGCGGGGTGTTGGGGCAGCAGCGGCCCTTCAACGGACAGGGGCGGCAATCTTTGGTGCTGGCCAGATAACGAAGGGTATTATCGGAAAGTATCTTGCCTGTGGTCTTCAGGGTTTTGCCTTGTGGGCAGGTGTAAAGATCACGTTCCCGGTCATATGCAAAGTCGGCGCGAGAGAAGGTACCGTCCGTTCGATTGCTCTTGTCCCAGACGGGAACATGCGGATCAATGCCACAATCCATAAGAGCCTTGAGTGTCTTTCCAGATCCATAGGCCGTATCGGCGGCGAGACGCTTGGGTTTGAGACCGAAGCGACTTATTATCCGTTCGATCATCGATACGCAGACCAGGTTCTCATCAACGCGATTGGCGCGCGTGCCCTCGGCATCGACGATGACGCCCAGCTTGTTGTCGATCAGATAATTGGCGTCATAGACGAAGTGAGGCCGCACCTTCTGCTTCTTTGTTGTCCAGGTAGCTTGAGGATCGGTTAACGAGATGGCTTTGGGCGGCTTCACTCTTTTGCTGGCCTTGTTCTCATCAGGAACTTCCTGATCGAGAGCGTTCAGATACTCTGTAACCGCCCGTGACGCCTGCTGGTCATCGGGCCAGTCAATCGGCTTGTCTCCTGGAACGCGCTTAAGCTGATCGACATCGGCCCTGATGAAGCTGGCATCGACTGAGATCGACTGCCCTCCGACCAACCCCTCCTGAATGCAAGAACCAACCACCGCCTCGAACACCCGACGGAGAACTTCTGACTCGCGGAACCGCTCATGGCGGGCGCGGGAAAATACCGAATGATCGGGGATCGGGTCTTCAAGACCCAGTCGGCAAAACCAGCGGTAGGCCATATTCACCTGAACATCCGAGCACAGTTGGCGTTCTGAACGGATGACGAAGACATAACCGATGATCAGCATCCGTATCATCAGTTCCGGATCAATCGAGGGACGCCCGGTGTGGCTGTAATGGGGCTCCAGTTCTCCGTGCAGCCAACTCAGATCAAGAACCGCATCAATCCGGCGCACCAGATGATCGGCAGGGACAACATCATCAAGGCAGAAGTTATAGAAAAACCGATCCTGAGAACTATCCAGCCGACCCATCATCGCTCCGTCCTCCTGATAATTACCAGAAAAATGGAATCATGTTCTCAGGCCTTGATCAAGGAGAGTTTTGCAACAGAATCGGGGACTTAAGCAGACATCTTGAAACGCCTGAAGACAGATTTAACCAATGTGTTGCAGTGACCGGTTGAGAGCGAAACATGGCGGACATTCGACAGCTGCAAAAGGACTGGATAAAGATCAGTAGTGACAGTGTTGTAAAGTCACGCGACTTGGGAGCATGATGATTTCAACACGCCGGGACACGCAAAAAGCGATGTCAATAGTACGATGGGAGCATCTACATGCCGTTAATCAGTGAGGAATACCGTGAATTAAACAAACTCCTTCACCAATCCAAACCAGATTACGGAACTTCTGGAACATCCAATGCAAAATATGTCGTTGAACTTGCCAATGCTATTGGATCAAACGACATCTTGGACTATGGCTGCGGCAAGGGAACTTTGAACGAGTGCATGAATGTTGAAATCAAAGAGTATGATCCATGTATCGAAGGTAAAGGCAGCCCACCATTACCAGCGGAAATTGTGGTGTGTACTGATGTTTTGGAACACGTAGAACCAGACTGCCTTGATGCGGTTCTAGATGATCTTCAGAAACTAACAAAACGAGCACTGCTACTTGTTGTTGCGACTCGTCCAGCAGTCAAATCACTGGCTGACGGTAGAAATGCTCATTTGATTGTGGAGCCAATAGAATATTGGCTTCCAAGATTAATGTCCCGCTGGGAGCTGATAGAGTTTAGGTCTCTTGAAGGTGAATTCAAGGTTGTTCTTTATGCAAGGTAATATGAATGGAATGTTCGCCTGCCCATCCGATGACTGCGATGGAGCGGTGTCGTGTTTGTAACGTAGGCGTGGCTAATTTTGTCAAGTCAAGAATGCTGGCTTCTGGCTATCAGCGGAAGGGGTTAACGCCGACATCAGGCTCTGCTCGCCGTGAGGTCAATCAAATGACCGGATTGGCGCTAGGGTGTCTGCGATAAATACGTTGCCGCTTATTATGAACAAACCAAGAGACCCTCAAGTCACAAGGGCCGTTTGCGTGAGCTTTATTCCGACCGTTTGTTTTCTTGTCGGTCATCAGGCTTTAGCGCCACAGTTTCAATCAGGCTGACCCGTTCCTCATCAAAATTGCGACGCAGGTTATAGGCTTTGGTGCTGATGTCGTTACCCACCAGCATATATACCCCCAGTACCGGCAGGTCGGGCTCGCCCACGGGTTCATTGACGTGGGCAAAGGCCTGCTGTGCGAGATCCGTCTTGTCATTCCAGGCCGTAATTTCAAATCCGGCGGATGTGATGACATCGCGGAATGATTCCGGTGACACCAGGAAACTCATGGAACCATCTTGCGCCCATGGCACCGGAAAATATTGTGGCGCGTTGTTGTTGCCGCATACTTCATACAATACAGCACGGCAGCCGGGCTTGAGAACGCGATAGGTTTCCGTCAGCCACGACAGCTTATCTTCAACATTCATGTTCATCTGGAGCGACCAGACGCCGTCAAAGTAATTGTCGTCAAACGGCAATTCCAGGGCACTGCACGCCTGAAACTCTACCCGGTCCTGCATGTTCAGTAAGTGTGTCAATCGTTGTGCGGTATCGATGTATTCATCGCTCAAATCGATGCCGGTTACCCGGCACCCCGTTTCATGTGACAAACGACGTGTGGAACCGCCGATGCCGCACCCCACATCCAGGATATGCAGGTCTGGGGTGAAGCCGGAAAGTTTGATCAGCTCTTTGGTTGCGGTGTCACCTCGGATATGAAATTCATCCACGGGCTGAAGATCATCGAGTGTGACGCTTGCCAAATCCGTGCCAAGTGTCTTTAGCCCTTCAATGATTTTATTGTACAGATCATTGGGCGAGTAATAGCTGTGAATGTGGTTGATATCATTAGCCATGATCCGTCTCCGATTTACTTTTTTTACACTGTGCCGACTCGTATTGTCCCGATGGGGTGCGCATTGCGATGGGTTTAACCATCGATTCCAATTTCACCGCTTATATTCGGTACATCAAAAACAGACTTTCCCGCATGGATGCGTTTTGATCAAAGACTAATTAATGAGCCCGGATAATTGGGTGCGTGAAGAAGCACTTTCTGATGACCCAACGGACGAAGAAATTGAAATATTTTGATGGTCATGCGGGCTGTATTTTCCACCAGTTCTCAAACGAAATCAATCGGCCTGGATAGGCGGGGCGTTTGAGTGGCCAGCATTCCTCAATCCAGAATGACACTGTTTCAAACAGGTGTTCGTCAAGGCCTTCCTGAACTCGCGACTGTCGTACCCACATGGTGATTTCAGCGTCGTAGCCTGGTTTCCTGGTTGGATCGATATACACGCAACCAAGCACCTGAGCCTCATCTAGGTTGACGACCGTGTAAGCAAATGAGGTGCGCATCTGAAACTCCTTCTGATGCCAGCCAAGGTCAATAGTATTTTGTTCTAGGGTTAATCCATGTGGCCAATCACCGCCGGGCTCGTTGGTGGTCCGTAAGCGCTCTTCGCTCTCCATTACGGCGGCGTAGTCCTTGACCGCATCGGTGATCGCCAGCGGACGTAGGCGCATACGGGCGGTTTCCAGAAGCATCGGAACATCAAAACTATCGGGCACAAGCGGTTGGCTGTACACAGCGCCATCCAAAATATTATTTAAGCCTGTGACAACTGTAGATCAATTTTTCCGGCGTTGGAACAAGCCGGAATCTATTATTGACGGTCGATGCCTGCTTTTGGCTGAGTCTGTTGAACAAGTCTGTTGAACTGGCAGACTAGTCGTGATTCTCTTGTTTTAGCAGGAACGAGGGGATTTTCGGCGATGATGGGTGATCCAGTTGGACGGCAAAACCGTCTTTTCTATGAATTTGATCTGGAAGATATGGTGCCGGACGATCATCTGTTACGGCGGATTGATCGGGTTCTGGATATAAGCTGGCTGCGCGACGTGATGAAGCCCCATTATAGCCACCTGGGTTGCCCGTCGGTCTGCCCGGAACTGATGATGCGCATGCTGTTGGTTGGTTACTGTTATTCAATCCGCTCGGAGCGTCGGCTTTGTGACGAGGTGAAGATGAACCTGGCCTACCGCTGGTTCTGCGGCCTGGGCCTGGAGGACAAGGTTCCCCACCACTCGACTTTTTCGGTGAACCGACACGGTCGTTTCCGCGAAAGCGATATGCTGCGTAAGGTTTTTGAGGAGGTTGTCTGTGGTTGTATGACGGCAGGGCTTGTAGGCGGTGAAGGGTTCGCCGTTGATGCTTCGGTAATCGAGGCCAATGCCAGCCGCTTTCAACGGATCGAAGGAAGTGAGGTTGATTGGACTCCTGAGCGGAAAGCCAGTCGTCCGGTTCAGGAGTACCTGAGCGCGTTGGAAAGTGATAATCCACCAACCAATCCCAAACAAAAGCCCAAGGCAACATCACCCACTGATCCCACGGCAGCGTGGACGGTCCGTGGTCGCAACAAGGTCATGTTCGGCTACAGTCTGAACTACCTCATGGACATGGAGAACGCCGTCATCGTTGATGTGGAGGCGACACCCACACGCATCTCCAAGGAGGTCAACGCTACCGAGACCATGATCGAGCGGACGGAAGATCGTTTTGGCTTGAAGCCTGATCGTCTTGCGGGCGATGTGGCCTATGGCACTGGTGAGATGTTGGGCTGGCTGGCCAATCGCAATATCGTCCCGCACATTCCCGTGTGGGATCGAAGCCGTGTGGCGGTAGATGGTAAGTTTGTTCGCGCCGACTTTGAATACAATAAAGAACGTGATCTCTATGTGTGTCCGGGCGGCAAAGAATTGGAAACGTCGGGTACGGTCTATGATGGCACCACCATCAAATATATCGCCAAACGCAGTGACTGTTCCCAGTGCCCGCTCAAACCCAAGTGCACTACAGGCCGGGAACGTCGCATATCAAGAGACGTCAATCAGGAAGCCCGGGACTACACCCAGGCTCTAATGGAAACCGATGCCTATTACCAATCGAGCGTTGATCGCAAGCAGATCGAACGACTGTTCGGTGAGGCCAAGAACATCCTCTCCATGGTGCGCCTGCGATTGCGCGGGCTCAGCGGGGCAAAGGATGAGTTCCTGCTGACAGCCACCGTCCAGAACCTCAAAAGACTCGCCAATCACAGTACAAGACCGCCACCACACCCGATAGCCGCTTAAATAATGACCAAAAACAGCAATCACAAAGCCAAGAAAACAGAAAACCGCATCGGTTTTAAGACGATGCGGAAATTGAATGTCCGCTTCTAACTATAGTGGATACCGAAAACACCATCTAATCAGACTTTTTCAACAGCCTCAGCCAAGGGGAGACATTTCCTGCTGGGCGGGCATACTAACCATTGTGCGGTGTCATCCGTCATGACGGTTCACACCGACAGGCCAGCTTTCCGGCGACCGTCAAGGAGCTGTTCGTTTCTCTCTTTGTCGGTGTATGGCCGCCAGTCTCGCCGTGACTCGACAAACCCTGCGCTAAGTTTATCGCATTTTTCTAGCGCCGCACGGGCCTCTTCTATACGTCCCAGGTGGGCCAAGGCGATACCCATCAAGTAGTTTGCTGCGACATAATCGGGATTACGTCCGATGGCCTGGCGCGCGCGATCAGCTGCGGTGGAAAAATCACCAGCGGCGACATAGGCGCGCGCCAGAAACGTCAGGTGCATGTGCCGCAGCGCGTCCTCGGGATTGAGATTCTGCGCTCTCTCCATGTGTGCAATGCCACTGGGATCTCCCGCAAGGTCGGATTTGTTTCCGAGCGCATGGACTGCGTATGCGTTGTTAGGATTGAGGTCGACCGCCGATCGGGCCTCGTCCAAGGCGTCGTCTAGGCGATTGAGCCATTGGTAGGCTGTGCTTAACTCGTGATGTGCCCAAGACGAGGCAGGATTGCATCGAATGGCATTACGTGCGGCCTCCACGGCCAGAGTTGCTGACGCCGTTAGGTCTTCTACAGCCCCAACCAGAATATCCTGATTGTAAGATTGCGCGAGGCCGGAATAGGCATCGGCGGAATCGTTATCGATCTCGAGGGCGCGCTCGAAGAGTTCCCGCGCCCCAACGTTGGCAGCAAACGTGCTCTGGCGAAGCAGCGATTTAGCACGCAAGCAAAGGTCCCAAGCATCGAGGTCCTCCGATCGCTTGTCGGTCGAGCGGTCGAGCGCGGCCCTATCCATCTCCGGCGCCACAATCGCGGAAATCCGCTGCACGATCTCGTCCTGGACATCAAAGATGTCGTCGAGGCTGCGGTCATATTTTTCCGCCCACACATGATGGCCATTGGTTCCGTCGACCAAATGGGCGGCAATGCGTACGCGCGCCCCGCCTTTTCTGACGCTGCCTTCGACGATGTAGCCTGCTCCAAGGTCACGGGCGGCTTGCTTGACGTCTACGTTCTTACCCTTGTAGGCAAAACAGGAATTCCGAGAGATAACGGGGAATGACTGCCAACGTGTCAGGGCGGTGATGAGGTCTTCCGTCAGGCCATCGGCAAAATACTCCTGCTCGGCATCGCCACTTGTGTTGGCAAACGGCAAGACGGCTATCGACGGTATGTAGGGGGACATCGAGGCCGGTTCGGCTGACTCCTGCACGGCTTTACGATCGGTCTCCGTGCGCGGCTGATCGGTCTCCGCGCGCGCCCGGTAGACACGAACGGGCCGTGCGATGTTTTTGACTGTGTGTTCGCCGAGATCGTCAAAATCTGCCGGCAGCTTGCCTGAAACATGGTCGTACACTGTGCCCGAAACGTAAACGCCGCCCGGCTCACACAGGCTTTCTATCCGCGCCGCAACGTTCACGCCGTCCCCGAAAACATCGTCGTCCTGCACGATCACGTCGCCGATGTTGACACCGATGCGGAATTCTATGCGGGGATCTTCGGGGGCATCCGTGTTCCGCCCGGCCATCCCTTCTTGAAAAGCAAGGGCACAGCGCACGGCATCAACCACACTGCCAAACTCGGTGAGCAGCCCGTCTCCCGTCGTTTTAACTACCCGGCCCCGGTGGTCAGCAATGCAGGGTTCGATATGTTCAGCAAGGTGGGCCGTCAGTTTGGTAAGCGTTCCTTCTTCATCTTTACCCATCAGTTTCGAATAACCGATGACGTCGGCGGCAAGGATAGCGGCAAGGCGACGTTGTGCGCGTTCTTCGACCATATTAATGTAAATGCTTTCAAAGGATTCGAAGCGTGAGACTATGAGATTGTATGGTCGGCCTATGAATAAGTCCATCGATTCCCAGAGTCTGTTCCGGGCCAAAAGCGGACAGATGCGTCTATGAAAAGAGGTATCTGCTAAAGGGCAGATTCTGTTGCAAAACTCGATTGTCTGCGGATTTTCGACGTCCGCTTATAGTAATAGCGGACGTTTTCTCTCCCGCTTTCGGCTGATGCCGATGCGGGGGGGGCTTTTTCGGTTTGTTGTTTCGTTAATTCATATGGTTTTCAGCCTGTCGCAGGGATTGGTGGTGGTCTGCTCACATATGTTATGGATGGCAAGACATACCGATCCCTCTCAGCCATTGCACAACGTATCACCGGGGCCCACTGGTCGGGCCCACGCTTCTTTGGACTTACCTGATGCGCCGGGTCAGATGTGCCATCTATACCCGTAAGAGCACAGAGGAAGGACTAGAACAAGAATTCAACTCGCTGGATGCGCAACGGGAGGCCTGTGAAGCGTATATCGCCAGCCAAAAACACGAAGGCTGGGTGTTACTTACCGAGCACTATGATGACGGAGGTATCTCAGGAGGGCATCTTGACCGCCCTGCCCTTCAACAACTGATGCAGGCAGTGGACGAAAAGCGGGTCGATCAGATTGTTGTCTACAAGATCGACCGTCTGACGCGCTCACTAGCTGATTTTGCCAAGCTGGTTGATCGACTTGATACTGCAGAAGCCTCCTTTGTCTCTGTCACACAAAGCTTCAACACGGCGACGAGTATGGGCAGGTTGACGTTGAACGTGTTGCTGTCATTCGCACAGTTTGAACGTGAAGTTACGGCCGAGCGTATCCGGGACAAGATCGCTGCCTCTAAGAAGAAAGGGTTATGGATGGGTGGTAACATCCCGCTCGGATAGAGTTTACCGCCCCTAAGCCGTTGACAACGCTGCACAATAATTCAGGGAATTGTCTGGTTATCAATTCTAGGAAGTGGGTGGCTGGGGAACGTGGATTCGAACCACGATTGACGGTGTCAGAGACCGCTGTCCTACCATTAGACGATTCCCCACCGGATCCTTATCGGTATCTTTAATCGGCGGCCGTCGCGATGTGGCCCAACGGGCTAACAATTCGCTTCATAACGGCTCCGTGCGGTGCGGCGGCTTTCTATCATACGGCCCAAAGCGTGTATAGCGCTTCTTTGCCGATACCTCAGTCCCTTTTGGGCTTCAGCAACGGAATTATCCAGACCACGCAGGACAAAACCCACAAAACGCTGCCGACAATGGTCAACGTGTCACCGAAGTTGATGCCCGCCGCGACAAAAACGAGTCCGGCAATGATAAATCCCACGAGTCCAATGATCTGGTAGTGTTTCTCGTCCATACCGGCCTCTCTTCACGTTTGTTGAAACACAGGAATCAACAGGAATTGCGGGAATTACAGGCTGTTCCAGCGCCCTCACTTATAGAATCTAGTTCCCCGCCATGACAAGGTCCATGACTGTGCTTGAGCGATCCCCTATGGCAGATAGAATGAATACCTGATATCACACGAAAACACGCACGCCTTTACACGTCCGGGGAAACGCCGATCATCATGGTCCAGCCGCGCCGCCATCACCAGACACGGATCCCGCCCCCGCCGGGCGAGGCGTATGCGGCGCTTGATCTCGGCACCAACAACTGTCGCCTGCTGGTTGCTGTCCCTGACGGGGCAGAATTCCGTGTCATCGATTCGTTTTCCCGCATTGTCCGGCTGGGCGAAGGGCTGGGTGCCTCGGGACGGCTCGCAGACGAGGCCATGGACCGCACCCTTGAAGCCCTGAACATCTGTGCCGCGATCATGGCCCGCAACGGGGTCGAACGGTACCATGCCGTCGCCACCGAAGCCTGTCGGCGGGCGCGAAACGGAGATGGCTTTATCGCCCGGGTGCTGGCGGAAACCGGTCTCAAGCTGGAATCAATCACCACAGAACGCGAAGCCAGCCTGACATTTGCCGGATGCCATCCTCTGCTGGACGATCATCTGCCCTATGGGCTGGTCTTCGATATTGGCGGCGGCAGTACGGAACTGATGTGGATTGACCAGTCCCGGATCGGCAGCGACCGGCTGGTGGCTTTTCATTCCATCCCCGAAGGTGTTGTCACCCTGTCTGAACGGTTTGGCAGTGATGCACTCGATGCGGCGGCCTTTGAGGCCCTGCTTACCCATATCGACCCCTGGCTGGATCGTTTTGATAGCGAGGTCGGCGCATCGGAAGCCGCCGGCAGGAAGCATCTCTCCATGCTGGGGACCTCCGGCACGGTGACCACCCTGGGTGCCCTTCATCTGGGACTCAGGCGCTATGACCGGTCCCGCGTGGACGGCATGGTGATCGATCTCGACAGCATCAAGAACCTGAATTCCCTGCTGGCCTCCATGACCTGTGAGTCGCGCGCCAATCACCCCTGCATAGGCCCTGAGAGGGCCGATCTGGTTGCCATGGGCTGCGCTATTCTCGAAGCCGTCTGTCGGCGCTGGCCGGTCGACCGGGTCCGGGTTGCCGATCGCGGCATCCGGGAGGGTTTATTGCTGGGCATGATGCTCGAAGACGGTCGTTTGAGTCCCCCTGTCGATAAACAACTCGATAAACCGGGACTCAACACGCCGATCAATCCCACCATTGCCGCGACAGGATACATCCCCACATGAGCCGCAAACCGGGAAAAGGCAGTAAAGCCGGAACCAGTGGCACTGGGGCCAGTGGCACTGGGGCCAGTGGCACTGGGGCCAGTGGTGCCAGAGGATCGGCCCGCTCGGCCGTCACCCGCTTCACACAACGCTCGTTGACGGAAAAAGTGCGGACCGCAAAAGGCCGCAAACTGTCGTCCACAAAATGGCTGCAACGCCAGATCAATGACCCTTATGTGGTTGAAGCCCGGGCCCGGGGGTATCGATCACGGGCTGCCTTCAAGTTGTTGGAGCTCGACGACCAGTTTCGCGTGCTCAGGCCCGGTGCCCGTGTCGTTGATCTGGGCGCTGCCCCGGGGGGCTGGACACAGGTCGCCGTGGAACGCGTTGGATCAAATAAAACAGGACCGAAAGCGGGCCGCGTCATCGGGCTCGATATCAATGAAATGGAAGAGGTCGCCGGCGCCACCTTGTTGTTACAGGATTTTCTTGAGCCGGAAGCGCCTGATTTGCTGAAAGCGGCATTGGACGGCACGGCGGATGTTGTGCTCAGCGATATGGCCGCACCGGCAAGCGGACACCCGGCAACGGACCATATCCGGATTATGGCGTTGTGTGAAATCGCCCTGGAATTCGCCGAGGAAATCCTCAGCCCCGGCGGATCGTTTATTGCGAAGGTTCTGCAAGGCGGAACGGAAAACGAGATGCTGGCGCACATGAAGAAGTTGTTCAAGACGGTCAAACACGCAAAACCCCCGGCCAGTCGATCCGATTCGGCGGAAATGTATGTGGTTGCCATGGGGTTCAGAGGCCGCAAAGCCCCTGCCACCCCCCCGGAAACACCCCCGGGAAACAGGGATAAATAGCCCAATACCCGAAACCGCAAGAATCCGTGTTGGCAAGACACCGGCGATGTGTATGATTGCCCGCCAACTCGTCCAAGGAGGTGGCATGACTATCAAGGAAGCTTTGACGTTCGATGACGTCATCCTCACGCCCGCAGCGTCCGAGGTTCTTCCCGCCAATGCGAACGTCGGCACGAACCTGACCAAGAGCGTTAGCCTCGGGATTCCCCTTATTTCGGCAGCCATGGATACCGTGACCGAAAGCGGCTTGGCCATTGCCATGGCCCAGGCCGGTGGCATGGGCGTAATCCACAAGAATTTGAGCATTCAGGAACAGGCAGACCAGATCCGCAAGGTCAAGAAGTTCGAGTCCGGCATGGTGGTCAATCCGTTGACCATTGACCCGAACGCCTCGCTCGCCGATGCGCTGGAAATCAAGAGAACTCATGCTATCTCCGGCATCCCCGTTGTGGAAAAAGACAACGGCAAGCTGGTTGGCATTCTGACCAACCGCGATGTCCGGTTTTCCACCAACACGTCCATACCGGTCAGCGAACTGATGACCCGCCACACCCCTGATCGTCCGTTGATCACGGTACGCGAGGGTGTCGAGCGTGACGAAGCCATGCGCCTGCTGCACCAGTACCGCATCGAAAAATTGCTGGTGGTTGATGATGAATTCCGATGCATCGGCCTGATAACGGTCAGGGATATCGAAAAGGCGCAACAACACCCGAATGCCTGCAAGGATGAAAAAGGCCGGCTTCGCGTCGCCGCCGCAACCGGGGTCGGCGATGATGGCTTTGAGCGCGCCCAGGGTTTGATGGATGCCGGAACCGACGTGATCGTCGTTGACACCGCCCACGGCCATTCCAGGGGGGTTATTCTAGCCGTGGAGCGCATCAAGAAGCTCTCCAATTCGGTCCAGATTATCGCCGGAAACATCGCCACGCCGGAAGCGGCGAAAGCCCTGATTGGCGCTGGTGCAGATGCGGTTAAAGTTGGCATTGGTCCCGGCACCATCTGCACGACCCGCGTTGTCGCCGGTGTCGGCGTACCGCAATTGTCGGCCATTCTCGAAACCTCCGAAGAATGCCGCAAGCAGAACATCCCGTTGATCGCCGATGGTGGTATCAAAACTTCCGGCGACATCGCCAAGGCCATTGCCGCCGGCGCCGATTGTGTGATGGTCGGATCACTGTTCGCCGGCACGGATGAAGCGCCGGGCGAGGTGTTCCTTTATCAGGGACGGTCCTACAAATCCTACCGGGGTATGGGCTCGCTGGGCGCCATGGCCAGGGGCTCTGCCGATCGTTACTTCCAGGAAGAAGTCTCTGATAACCTGAAGCTGGTGCCGGAAGGTATTGAAGGCCAGGTTCCCTATAAAGGATCGGTCGAACAGGTCATCCATCAACTGGTCGGTGGCTTGAAATCTTCCATGGGTTACACGGGAAACCCGACCATTGCCGATATGCAAAAGAATACTGTTTTCCGTCGGATTACCGGTGCAGGACTTCGCGAAGGCCACGTTCATGATGTCACCATCACCCGGGAAGCGCCCAATTACCGGTTTAATGACTAGCCTGCACCGGCAGGCGGCGGGAGACCGGCAACCATGACACCCGGCGCCCGTATCTGTGCGGCCATTGAGATCACAACGGCAATAGACGCTGGCACATCGGCGTCCGACAGCGTCGTTGAAACCTACTTCCGCCATCGGCGTTATGCCGGATCGAAAGATCGCCGGGCCATTACGGACCGGGTCTATGGCCTGATCAGGCGCCATGCACGCCTGAACTGGTGGATCGAACGGTCCGGCAGTTTTCTCAGCCCCGATGCCCGTTTGCGCATGATCGCTGATCTGGCCCTGAGCGACAAAAGCCGCCCTGAGGAAATCCAGCAATTGTTCAGTGGCGGTCGGCATTGCGCCCAAGCCCTCAGCCCCGATGAAGTCGCGCTGGCCGATAGTCTGGCGGGCCGACCGGTAACCCATCATTCCGAAATGCCGGATTTTGTGGCGATGGAATATCCCGCGTGGCTTGATGGTAGCCTGAGGCGGAGCTTTGGGGCGCGACTGAATGAAGAGATGACGGCGCTCAATCAGCCCGCGCCCATGGACCTGCGGGTCAACACGCTGAAAAAAACCTTTGAAGAGGTTTATAACTCGCTGGCCGAGGAGAGTTTCAGTGCTGATCCGACGACCTTTTCTCCCCTTGCCCTGCGGATCAGCGGGCATGTGCGGATCGGAGGAACAACAGCCCATCAACAAGGGTGGATCGAAATCCAGGATGAAGGTTCGCAACTCATTTCACTGCTGACGGATGCCCGCGACGGCATGACGGTTGTCGATTTTTGCGCTGGTGCCGGCGGCAAGACCCTGGCTTTGGCGGCATCAATGGCCAAGGAAGGCATCATTCGGGGGAGACTGATTGCCTGTGATGTCTTCGCCCAGCGCCTGCAACGGATGAAATCCCGGCTTAAACGAGCCGGCGCCGAAGGCATCCAACGCCATACCCTGTCATCGGAGAGCGACCCCTGGGTAAAACAGCAGGCGGCAACCGCTGATCGGGTTTTGCTCGATGTCCCCTGCACCGGCACCGGCACATGGCGACGTCATCCGGTCGGCAAGTGGCAGCTTAGCCCCGCTGAACTGGAAGACGCCATCGCCACCCAACGGCGGATTTTGGAAAGCGCATCGTCTATGGTCAAACCGGGGGGGCGTTTGATTTACGCCACCTGTTCGGTTTTGTGTGAGGAAAATGAAGACCAGGTAAACTGGTTTCTTTCGGAGCATCCGGATTTTTCAATCCTGGACTGCCGGTCCCTGTGGCAGGAATGCGTCGGTGGAGAACCCCCCATAGAAGGACCGCATCTGCATCTCAGCCCCGCGGCAACACGAACGGATGGTTTTTTCTGTGCCGTCTTGCACCATACCGGGGCATGATTGCCATTACGCCTGGCGCCCCTCAAGGTTGATATCGTAAAAGGAAATCAACATACCAACCCCCCCGTCGCTTCCCTTGATCGGGCATATGACACCCTCAAAGCGAATATAATCCCTCGAGCGCCAGAATTCCATGGTGCCGGATGACTTCATCGGCCGTGCCGTTTCGACAATCGCGCGGTGAAGCGCCAGCCCCTCACTCACCGCATCGGGCTCAAGGTAGTCTGAAAATTTTAACCCCGTTGCATCGAAGCCGTAGGCGTCCCCCAGGCCCGTCCCCCAGTAACGGTTGTAAAAATCCTGTCCGCCATCGATCACATCCTTGACCGCAATGAAGGGCGCAAGGGTGTAAATCTCCATCAGGTCAATATCCGACCACACAGGCAAGGCATCCCCCTTTTGTCGGGACCGCCAATAGTCATAGAAAGCCAGGACCCGTGGTGAGGTTATCGCGTCAACACTTTCAACTTTCAGATAGTTTTTTTTAGGGATTGGTTGAACAGGCATTCTTGTTTTTTGCTTTAGGTTGCAGGGTTTTTATACTTGAGGACTGAAACCTGAAAATACAATCCATTTAAAGATTCACCTAATGGTTTGTTTTTACAGTCTTATTTTCAGCAACCAATACATTAGAAGACTCATATTCAACTAATTAGATCGACAATATGAATGTTTTCGCCCCTATATAATCTGAGGAGTTCACCGTTGATGCCTGTATCAGATACCCGTTCCCCGCTCCTGCAACCGGGGGCCTATGTTCACCACCCGACAGAAGATTGGGGGTTGGGTCAGGTGCAGTCTGTTGACGGGGACCGAATCACCTGTAATTTTGAACATCAGGGGAAGCTCACCATCAACGCTGCCGTGATCACGCTGGTTGCCGTGGATATCAATACCATCGACAATTCAGCCGGTTAATCAGCCAACGCATCATTCAGGCCCGTTTTCGACGAAATACGCTGGAACGAGTGGCGGGGTTTCGCTATGTTCGCGCCTCGTTACATACTGGAGTTCCCATGACGGACGACACCACGACAGATCGCATCCTCATTGTCGACTTCGGCTCCCAGGTTACCCAGCTTATTGCGCGGCGTATTCGCGAGTCCGGCGTCTATTCGGAGATACATCCCTTTAACAAGGTTGATGTGGCGACCATCAATGCCTTCGCGCCGAAGGGGATTATCCTCTCCGGCGGTCCGGCCTCGATCACGGAAGACCATACACCCCGGGTACCGGAGGGTATCTTTGACTTAGGCCTGCCCGTGCTGGGGATTTGTTATGGCCAGATGGCCATGGCCGAGGAGCTGGGCGGCACCATTGAGGGCTCCGACCATCGGGAGTTTGGCCGTGCCTTTGTAGACGTTGTCGACGATTGCGCTCTGTTCGATGGCGTCTGGAACAAGGGCGACCGGGAACAGGTCTGGATGAGTCACGGTGATCGCATCATCGAGCCGCCAAAGGGTTTTCGGACCGTGGCGCGATCGGAAAATGCACCGTTCGCCCTGATCGCCGATGATGAACGGCGCTTCTATGGCCTGATGTTCCACCCCGAAGTGGTCCATACCCCGCACGGTGCCCAACTGCTTGCCAACTTCACCCACAAAATATGTGGGTGTGGCGGATCGTGGACCATGGCCGCGTTCCGGGAAACTGAAATCCAGCGTATCCGCGATCAGGTCGGATCGGCCAAGGTCATTTGCGGCTTGTCCGGCGGGGTCGATTCGTCTGTTGTTGCGGTCCTGCTGCATCAGGCGATCGGCGATCAGCTCACGTGTGTATTCGTTGATACCGGTATGATGCGGGCCAACGAAGCCGAGGAGGTCGTGACCCTGTTCAGGGATCACTACAATATTCCACTGGTACACAAGGATGCCTCCGAGCTGTTTTTGGGCAAACTGAAGGACATCAGCGACCCTGAACAAAAACGCAAGATCATCGGCGCGACCTTTATTGACGTTTTTGATGAGGAAGCCCACAAGGTCGGCGGCGCAGAGTTTCTGGCACAAGGCACCCTCTACCCCGATGTGATCGAATCCGTTTCCTTCACGGGCGGGCCCAGCGTTACCATCAAATCCCATCACAACGTGGGCGGTCTACCGGAACGCATGAACATGAAGCTGGTGGAACCCTTGCGCGAGTTGTTCAAGGACGAAGTCCGGGCCTTGGGGCGCGAACTGGGGCTGCCGGACAGCTTCGTCGGCCGCCATCCCTTCCCCGGCCCCGGGCTGGCGATCCGTATCCCCGGCACGATCACGACCGAAAAGCTGGAGATCCTGCGCAAGGCCGACACCATCTATCTGGAAGAAATTCGCACTGCCGGACTATACGATGTTATCTGGCAGGCCTTTGCCGTCCTGTTGCCGGTCCAGACCGTTGGCGTCATGGGTGATGCGCGGACGTATGAGTATGTCTGTGCCCTTCGCGCCGTCACATCCACCGATGGCATGACGGCGGATTACTATCCCTTCGAGCATGAATTCCTGGGCCGCACCACGAACCGCATCATCAACGAGGTGCGCGGCATCAACCGGGTGGTCTACGACATCACGTCGAAGCCACCGGGAACCATTGAGTGGGAATGATCCCGTCTGAGGGGGAGCCGCCATCCAATACCCGCACTAAAAAATGACAGTCACAATAATTTTAGCCATCCTGCGTCAGGTTCGTGCAATCTTTCCCGTTTACTCCTGTTCATGACGGAACAAGGAAAGGGGGCAAATCATGTCAGCCATACTCGAAGCACTAAGCGAAAGCCGGTACGGGCTCACCATCGGGGCTGGCCTTGTCGTCCTTCTTTTGCTTCTCATTTACGCCCTTGTCTCAATGCGGGGGAAAAACAAAAAGGGCCAGAAGAAGAAAGCAACCCCTGAAGGCGGGACGGCGGCACCGCTTGGCGGGACAGGCGGGATCGGTACGACGGGTGATGGTGGCGTCAAATACTATAAAGACGGCCCCCCCATGCCGCAGGATAATGATAGCGGCGAATACCGCGATTCAGATCTCTACGGCACCAAGGGCGACAAGAAGGACAAGGAACAGTTCTACAAGGACTGGGATTAAATCCAGGCCGATAATGTCTCGGCATCCATGATCAGATAGTCACGAACCCTGTAACGCCGGGCCAGAACACGCTCCGCCGTGCGCATGGCCGTCTCGCCGCTACGGGCGCGCGCATGGAAAACCTCCATGGGTGCCAGGGCCAGATTCTTGCGAATCGGATGGTACTGTATCTCTACCAAGTTCCTTCTCATGGGCTCTATCCTTGAATATCAACTGTGTTCCATGACGTGTTCCTTATTTTGTTCTTGTTTTGTTCTTATGTCAAGTCTCCCATTTGCCTGTTCTGTGTGTTATTGGATCAGGTCTCTATCCGACCGGCCCCGGCATTGCTAAACTGCTGAGCTACCGGAAGGATTCCGGTCAAGGAGATAAGACACCATGGGGCGGTTAATCAGCTGCGCGGCGGCTGTGATGGTTTTTGCCATCTCGGCCCTGCCTGCAGCGGGTGGTGAAATCTGGACGTTTTATACCGGCGAGGCGTATCTGAATGCGCCCGAGCCTTCCCGTACGCTCTATGTGGCAGGGATGAGCGATACCCTGAATGCCCTGACCGATTCCGGCGACATTGCCGCGACCTGGGTGGTAACGTGCACCAAAGGCAAGCATTCAACGGAATTGACCGCCATGTTCGATCGCTGGCTGGTCGCCAATCCGGCGCTTCTCGGCAAATCGGCTCCCCTGCTGTTTCTGGTGGCGCTCCGCGCCAACTGCGTCAAATGACGTCCTTTTTACTTGAAGTGAGGTTCCTTAAAACCACCCTGCCACATTGAAATTGCACTATTTCAGACTACCTTAGAATTCCGGGTTTCATAAAAATCAGGCCAGACTTCCTTCAACACCAACCCCAAATCCAGGTATCCATGAGACCACGCGACCATACGAGTTCCGAGCCCCATTCTTTGCGCAATGACGCGAGGACGATCCGCACCCTGCTGCCCTACCTGTGGCCCAAAGACAGCCCTGATGCCTTTGGGCTGCGCATCCGGGTGCTTACGGCCATGGTGTTTCTGGTCGCATCGAAGCTGATCAACGTCGTGGTGCCCTTGTTTTATAAACAGGCCGTCGATGCCCTTGGCAGTTCAACAGGCGCTATCCTCGCCGTGCCGGTGATGTTGCTGGTCGCCTATGGCGTCACCCGCATTCTCGCCCAGGCTTTCGGGGAACTGCGCGATGCCGTGTTTACCCGGGTCGCCCAGCGGGCGGTCCGACAGGCCGGCGTCAAAACATTCGCCCACCTTCACAGGTTATCCCTGGGCTTCCATCTCGGCCGGAAAACCGGTCGGATCAGCCGCGCCGTGGAGCGTGGCACCAAGGGAATCGAGTTCCTGCTGCGCTTTACCCTGTTCAACATCATTCCGACGCTGTTCGAGATCGTGCTGGTGTGCGGTATTCTATGGAAGCTCTATGATTTCTGGTTTGCGTTGGTCACCTTTGTCACCATCGTTGGCTACATTGCCTTTACGCTGATCGTGACCGAAATGCGGATCAAGCACCGCCGGGTCATGAATGAATCGGATTCCAACGCCAACACCAAAGCCATCGACTCGCTGCTCAATTTCGAGACCGTCAAATATTTCTCCAACGAAGATCACGAAACCAAACGTTTCGATGATGCCCTGCTGACCTATGAAGATGCCGCAACCAAAAGCGGCGTGTCGCTGTCATTGCTGAATATCGGGCAAGGCTTCATCATCGCCGTGGGCCTGACTGCTGTCATGATCATGGCGGCACAAGGTGTGGTTGACGGGGTCATGACGGTTGGCGATTTTGTGTTGGTCAATGCCTACCTGATCCAGCTTTACCTGCCGCTGAATTTTCTCGGTTTTGTCTACCGGGAAATCAAGCAGTCGCTGGTCGATATGGAACAGATGTTTGGCATTCTCGATCTGAACCCCGACATTGCAGACCACCCCGACGCCCCGCCTCTCGCCATCTCGGGCGGCGCCATCTCGTTCAAGGACGTCCGGTTCTCCTACGATACCCGCCGCGAGGTCCTCAAAGGGATCTCCTTCGATGTGCCACCCGGCAAGACCGTTGCTATTGTCGGGCCCAGTGGCTCTGGTAAATCAACCATTTCGCGCCTGCTGTTCCGCTTCTATGACGTGGGCGATGGCGCGGTCCTGATTGACGGACAGGACATCCGCACCGTGACACAGGCCAGCCTGCGCCATTCCCTCGGTATCGTGCCACAAGATACCGTGCTGTTTAACGACACCATCTATTACAACATTGCCTATGCCAATCCGGCGTCCTCGCCATCTGAAATCGAGGACGCAGCGCGCCACGCCCATATCCACGATTTCATCATGTCCCTGCCGGACGGCTACCAGTCCATGGTCGGCGAACGGGGCCTGAAGCTTTCTGGCGGTGAAAAACAGCGCGCAGCGATTGCCCGCACCATCCTGAAGGATCCTGAAATCCTGATTTTCGACGAAGCCACATCGGCCCTCGACTCTCACACGGAAAAGGAAATTCAGGACTCTCTCAGGGAAATATCGGCGGACCGAACCACGGTCGTCATCGCGCACCGGCTCTCCACCGTGGTCGATGCCGATGAAATTCTGGTGTTGGAAGCGGGCAAGATCACCGAGCGCGGCAGCCACAGCGACTTGTTGAGCCGCAATGGCGCCTACGCCGCCATGTGGGCACGCCAGCAGGAAGCCGCCAAGGCACAGGAAGTTCTGGAACAGACGGCAGAAACCAAAGGGCCAAGCATCCGCGATACGGCAGAGGCTGTTATCGAGTGAAATCGAAGAGCACCGGGTAGCGAGATTCTCGCTTGGCTTAGGTTTTCACGCACGCTCGTTTTTTGGTCCGAATATCCCAGATTGAAGAGCCAACGAGCCCTACAAAACCTGCAAACTCAACAGGGACCGAATAGGCTCCATAAAAAACCCAGATGAGCACACCGGCAGCCAGTCCGCCCAGTATCAGGGGACCCGGGTTTCGGTGAATGCGATAGGAATAGACCATGCCCGCCACCGCGAGGATCAGTAAAACCGTAATGATCGCGACGAGAGCACCCTCGTTCAGGTCAACGGAGACCCCTAACACGGAAAGCAGAGCAACGGCCCCCAACGTGCCATAACATGCGATAACGGCCATTAAGCTCGTCACTGAGCTAAGCCATGACAGGCCGCCCGGTTTTGGTGTGCCCGTTTCTTGCATCATTTATCCCCCCGAAAAACTTCACTATAGACATAAATATTCAGGCACGGTCAATCATGCCAAAACGATCACAATCATCATTTATGCGTGTGTTCCGGTGCCGGCAATCCAGCCCCCACCCATGACCCGTTCGCCATCATAGAAAACACACGCCTGCCCCGGCGATATCCCCGCCTGCGCCTGATCGAGCGTAACCACGGCGCCACCATCATTGGAATGGGGCGTTGGCGTGACCAAGGCCGGTTCCGGCGGTTGGGTCGAGCGTAATTTGACAGACAGGCGCATACCGCCCTCTGACAGGCCGTCGGCATTGCCCAACCAGTTGATCGCCTTCACATGCACGGTCTTTTCCAAAATGGCCTCATAAGGCCCGACAATGACCCGCCGCGCGGCGGGCTCCAGCTTGACCACATAGAGCGGCTCACCCACGGCAACACCCAACCCCCGGCGCTGGCCAATGGTAAAGCCGATAATGCCGTCGTGCTGACCCAGCACGTTGCCGTCGAGATCAACAATATCGCCCGGATCGCACGCACCGGGGCGCAGGTGTTCGACGACGCTGCGATAATTGCCATTAGGCACAAAACAGATATCCTGACTTTCCGCCTTTTCCGCCACCGAGAGGCCCAATCGTTCGGCGTGGGCGCGGGTCTCGTCCTTTGCCATGCCCCCCAGCGGGAACCGCAGGTAATCGAGTTGCTCCCGCGTGGTGGCGAACAGGAAATAGCTCTGGTCCTTTGTCGGATCGACGCCCTGGTGCATCTCAACACCACCCGGTCCGGTTTCGCGGCGAATATAATGTCCCGTCGCCAGCGCATCACCGCCCAGATCCCGGGCGGTGGCCAGCAGATCACGAAACTTCACCGTTTGATTACAGGTCACACACGGGATCGGCGTTTCGCCATGCAGATAGGAATCAGCAAAACCTTCCATCACTTCATCGCGAAAGCGGCTTTCGTAGTCGAGCACATAGTGCGGAATGCCGATGCCTTCGGCAACGCGCCGGGCATCGTGAATATCACGGCCCGCGCAGCACGTATTGGCACGCGCGATAGCCTCGCCGTGATCATAGAGCTGCAAGGTGACGCCAACCACGTCATAGCCCTGCTCGGCCAGCAGGGCCGCCGTCACCGAGCTGTCTACGCCGCCGGACATGGCGACCACCACGCGGGTGTCCGCAGGCTCTTTAAGAATACCGAGAGAATTTTCCATCATGAGCGGAATATAGGGATTGCAGGAAGACTGACAAGGGGTTGCCGCCGAGATGATTGACAAAACCTGACCAAAATAGTCAACAAGGCAACCAAATCACCTCCTATCCCCTATCTGACGAGACAACAAAATGACTGAACAGGACCAACCCCCGACATCCCAGCCCCGGGCATCCCTCCGCTCCGTTCTCAGCCGGGGTTTGCGGCGGCGCTGTCCCCGTTGCGGTTCGGGGCGACTGTTCCGCACCTACCTGAAGCAGGTCGAGAACTGTTCGAACTGTAATACAGAATTCGGTCACATTCGCGCCGACGACATCCCGGCCTACTTCACGATTTTGCTGGTCGGCCATGTGGTTGTGCCGCTGGCCGTAACGGTGGAGCAGCTTTACCACCCGGACCAGTGGGTCCATATGGCTATCTGGATTCCCCTGACGCTGGTCCTGACGTTTGGACTCCTGCCCCTTATCAAAGGCGCCGCCGTCGGCGTCATGTGGCGCCTGCGCATCAGCGGCAACGAGATGCAGTAGGCCGTCTTAACGGCGCTACTTTTCCTCCGGAATACGGACAATCAGGCCATTGAGGTCATCCGTCATGCGGATCTGGCAGCTCAGGCGCGATGTAGCGGTCAGGCCATCGGCGAAGTCGAGCATATCCATCTCGTTCTCTGCCACCGGCGTCAGCTTGCCGTACCATTCTGTATCCACCACCACATGGCAGGTGGCGCAGGCCAGCGCGCCTTCGCACACGCCTTCGATATCGTAGCCCTGATCGCGCAGAACCTGCATGACATGATGGCCCACCGGCGCATCAATCTCGCGCTGTTGCCCGTCGGCGGATAGAACGATTAATCGTGGCATGAAGGAAACCGTCGATCAGACGGAGAAACTTTCGCCGCAACCGCAGCGACCGGTCTCATTGGGATTATCAAAGACAAAGCCGGAATGGAACTTGTCTTCCACATAATCCATGGTAGAGCCGAGGACAAACATGACGGCCATGGGGTCGATAAAGATTTTCACGCCCTTATCTTCGACCACTTCTTCCATCTTGCTCTCCGTTTCGGCGTACTCAACCACATAGGACATGCCGTTACAGCCCTTGCTCGACACGCCCACGCGCAAGCCCAAAACAGGCTTGTCGGTTTGGCCGATCAGCGCCTTTGCCCGGTCCGCAGCGGCATCGGTTAGTGATATCAACTGGGGCTTCTGGTCCATGCTCATGTCTTTCACTCTCAATGCCTGTCTAACAGATAAGGTCAGATCATACCTAATGCAAGTTTGGCGTCTTCCGACATCCGGTCCATGGTCCACTGGGGCTCCCAGACCAGCAGCACGGTCACCACGCCTGTGCCGTCCACCTGCGTGACGGCATCGGCCACCATACCCGGCATTTCCCCGGCAACAGGGCAGCCCGGCGCGGTCAGTGACATCTCGACATTTACATCGCCCACGGCCGTGATATCGATCGTATAGATCAGGCCCAGGTCATAAATGTTGACCGGTATTTCCGGATCATAGACCGTCCGCATGGCCTCAATCACAGTATCCTCATCGGTAATCTCGCTGCCGGGCAGCAGGGTCTCGCCCCTTGTTGCCTCAAATTCTTCAATAACACCCGGATCACCATATCCCATGCCGGCATGGGGTGACGCCTCATACATGGGACGTTCCGGCATGACAGGTGGCGCAGGCGGCGTTGCCGCGGTCTGGGCAATATCCTCTGCTACGGCTGGTTCCTTGCTCTCATCACTCATAAAGCCATACTCACTGTTCTCGTCAGCCCCATCATCTGCGGGTTTCCGCGACAAAAATTTACTAAGAAAGTTCATCATACACGTCCTGTTGCCGCCTATTCCGTATTCATTCCGTTGAAATTTCCTGACTGCCATGCACGGCAGCATCCATTGTATGCCATGCAAGGGTCGCACATTTGACCCGCATGGGAAATTCCCGCACCCCGGCCAGCATGCGAAGCCGCTCAACGACTTCCTCATCAAAGCTGTCCAGCGCCTGCGGTGCATCATCATCACCGGTGCACATGGTATGAAATGCCTGAAACAGGGCTTCCATCTTCTCAACGGTCATGCCTTTGAGGACTTCCGTCATCATTGAGGCCGATGCCATGGAAATGGCGCATCCCTTACCCTGGAACGCCACATCGGTGATGGTCTGGCTATCATCCAGCGTCAGATAAATCACCAGGGCATCACCGCACATGGGATTATTGCCCACCGCCTCATGGGAGAAGCTCTCCGGGTGGCGGAAATTGCGCGGATTCTTGCCGTGATCGAGAATCACTTCCTGATACAGTTCGCGTAAGTCTTCAAGCATCAGCCAAACATCTCCCTCACGAACCCGATGGCGTCCACCAGCACATCAACTTCGCCCCGTGTGTTATACAATCCGAACGAGGCCCGCGCCGTCGCCGACAATCCATAGCGTTCCATGACAGGTTCCGCACAGTGATGCCCGGTCCGAATGGCGACCCCCGCCCGATCAACAATGGTACCGATATCATGGGGGTGGGCGCATTCCATAACAAAAGAAACGATGGCGGCTTTTTCCCGGGCCTGACCGACAACCCTGAGACCATCAATCGCCGACAGCTTGTCGGTGGCATAATGCAGCAACCCTTCTTCATGGGCCGCGATATTCTCCATGCCCAGCTCACTGACGTAGTCGATGGCGGCACCAAGACCGATGGCCTCGACAATTGCCGGGGTGCCGGCCTCAAAGCGCAGGGGGGCTTTCTGGAAGGTGGTTTTCTCAAACGACACGGTCTCGATCATGTCACCGCCGCCCTGCCATGGTGGCATATCGTTCAGCAGGTCTTCGCGGCCATAGAGCACGCCAATACCAGTCGGCCCATAGACCTTATGGGGCGCAAACACATAGAAGTCCGCATCCAGATCCTGAACATCCACACGCATGTGGGGAACCGCCTGACAACCATCCACCAGAACCTTGGCGCCGTGGTCGTGGGCCAGACGGATCACCTCCTTGATGGGAACGATACTGCCCAGCGCGTTGGAGATGTGCGTCATGGCGACCAGTTTGGTCTTCGGGTTGAGAAGTTTCTCATAAGCCTCAAGCGTCAGGTTGCCATCCTCATCCACCGGTGCGACGCGCAACACGATTCCGGTTGCCTCGCGCAGCAACTGCCACGGAACGATATTCGCGTGGTGTTCCATGTGGGACAGAATGATCTCGTCGCCCGCTTTCAGGAAGGCACGTCCATAGGCGTTGGCGACCAGATTGATCGCCGCCGTGGCGCTGGATGTAAAGACGATTTCGTTGTCGCTCCGCGCATTCAGGAAACGGGCGATTTTCTTTCGCGCCGCTTCGTACTCTTCAGTGGAGCGCTGGCTCAAATAATGCACGCCGCGATGAACGTTGGCGTAATAGGTCTCATAGGCCCCGGACATGGCATCGATGACCTGTCTGGGCTTCTGGGCGCTGGCGCCGTTATCGAGATAGACCAACGGCTTGCCATGGACTTCCTGCGTTAAAATCGGGAAATCCTGGCGTACCCGTTCGACGTCATAGGCTTGCGCCGAATTATCGCCCCGGCGGGCGGCGGCGGCAATGGCAGCGTTTCTGATTTTGGCTGTATCCATTTAAGCCCTCCACTCTTCCTGCCGGTAGCATGCCGCCGGCAGCCAGTGGACAATTTTGTCGATAACCAAGGCGCGCAGGGTATCGTCTGCAATACGGTCCACGACCTGGCCCATGAAAGACTGGATCAATAGATTACGCGCCTGCGCCTCGGGGATACCACGGGACCGCAGATAGAACAGGGCGGTCTCGTCGATCTGGCCCGATGCCGCACCGTGCGCGCATTTGACGTCGTCGGCGTAAATCTCAAGCTCCGGCTTGGTATCGATTTCCGCCTGATTGCTCAGCAGCATGGTCTTGTTCAGCATCTGGCCATCGGTTTTCTGGGCGTCGCGCTCAACGACGATCTTGCCCTGGAAAACCGCCCGGGCCTCATCATCGAGAACGCCCTTGAACATCTCGTCACTGCTGGTGTTGGGGACGCGGTGCTCAACACAGGTTGTGTTGTCACAATGCTGACGCCCCCGCATCAGATAGGCCCCGTCCAGCCGACACTCCGCGCCTGATCCATCAAGGGTTACGTGGCTATCATTGCGCGTCATCCGCCCGCCCATGGAAAGGGTGAAGCTTTCAAACACGCCATCCCGTGCGATGGAAACAAAAGTTGTCGACAGGTGTGCCGCCGCCATGGAGTCTTCTTGCAAGGTGGTCAGCCGCAGCACAGCGTTCTGCGCTACGGTAATTTCTGTCACGCCGTTGCTCAGGTATTCACCAATGGCGCTTCCCACATGGCTCACAACCACGCGGGCCTCAGCGCCTTCCTCCATCACAATGAGATTGCGGGGGAAACTGATCACAGCGTCATCCACATACCCGCCCATGCAGACGATTTCGATGGGGGCCGCGACGGCAACACCTTTGGCAACATGCAGGACATAGCCGGTATCAAACGCCGCATTATTCAGGGCGACCAGCGCCCGTGTGTCACCATCGGCCATCCGACCGAGGTTCTGTTCCAGCCAGTCCGGGTTGGTGCGGAGCGCCTCATCCAGAGGCTCAAGCCGCACACCCTCAGGCAATGACGCCGTATCTGACAGATCGGCACGGTAGCAACCATTGACCAGTACCAGCCGGGCGCTCCCTTTCGATGCATCGCCGAGACCGGGGATGGCATCAATGGCAACATCGCCATCGGCTGCGCTGACGGCACGATAGGCAATCTCGCCCAAGGGCTGAAGGTTGGTGTACTTCCACTCTTCCAGCTTCACATGGGGCAGGCCAAGCACCGCATAGCGCTCAGAGCCGCCTTTGCGGACCGCTTTCAGCCACTTCGGCTCGCCACCGGAAAACCCGACATTGCCCAGCAACGTCAGAAACGGCGCAGCATTTTCGTTTATTGTCGTCATTTTTTTCTGCCCGATCCTACGCTTTAAGCCGCCGCGTCCGCGAATTCCGCGTAACCATTCTTTTCCAACTCCAGCGCCAGTTCTTTGCCACCGGTTCGCTGAATTTTACCATTCGCCAGCACATGAACCGTATCAGGGACAATGTAATCCAGCAGACGCTGATAATGGGTGATCAGCAGCATGGTCCGGTCCGGGCCCCGCAAGCGATTGACCCCGTCGGCAACGATTTTCAGCGCGTCAATATCGAGACCACTATCGGTTTCATCAAGCACGGCCAGGGACGGTTCCAGCACCGACATCTGGAGAATTTCGTTCCGCTTCTTCTCACCACCAGAAAATCCGGCGTTGACGGCGCGCTTCAGAAGATCATCCGAAATACCCAGTTCCTTGACCTTTTCCCGTAAAATCCGGACGAACTGCATGGCATCGAGTTCGTCTTCGCCCCGATACCGACGCACAGCATTCACCGCTTCCTTCAGGAAAGTTGTATTGGCAACACCGGGTATTTCCACCGGATACTGGAACGCCAGGAAGATGCCCTCGGCCGCCCGGTCTTCCGGGGGCATGCCGACAATGTTCTTCCCCTTGTAGAGGATTTCACCTTCGGTCACGTCGTATCCGTCGCGCCCGGCGATGACGTAAGAGAGCGTGCTTTTGCCTGATCCGTTCGGCCCCATGATGGCGTGCACCTCACCACTTCCCAAAGTAAGATCAATGCCTTTGAGGATTTCCTTGCCATCGACCGTAGCGTGCAGGTTCTTGATTTCGAGCATATGGTTCGTGTCCTAACTTCGTGTTCGTGAGGGCGTCAACCGACGCTGCCTTCCAGTGAGATGCCGACAAGCTTCTGTGCTTCGACGGCGAATTCCATGGGTAACTGCTGCAAGACATCCCGGCAGAACCCGTTGACGACCAGCGCCACGGCGGTTTCTTCATTGATGCCGCGCTGGCGCAGGTAAAACAACTGATCTTCGCTGATCTTCGATGTTGTGGCTTCATGCTCTACAATGGCTGAGCTGTTCTTGCTCTCGATATAGGGAACCGTGTGCGCCCCACACTTGTCGCCGATCAGCAGTGAGTCACACTGGGTATAGTTTCTGGCACCCTCGGCCTTAGCCGACAGACGCACCAGCCCCCGGTAGGTCTGGTCGGAGCGCCCCGCCGCGATCCCTTTTGAGATGATCCTCGAAGACGTGTTCTTGCCGATATGGATCATCTTGGTGCCCGTGTCGGCCTGCTGCATGTTGTTGGTGATGGCGATAGAATAGAACTCGCCCACCGAATTTTCACCAAGCAGGACGCAACTGGGGTATTTCCAGGTGACGGCGGAACCGGTTTCCACCTGGGTCCATGAAATCTTCGAATTTTTACCCCGACATGCACCGCGCTTGGTGACAAAATTGTAAATTCCGCCGAGACCGTTTTCGTCACCGGGATACCAGTTCTGCACCGTGGAGTATTTGATCTCCGCATCATCGTAGGTGACCAGCTCAACCACGGCAGCATGGAGCTGGTTTTCATCCCGCTGGGGCGCTGTGCAGCCCTCCAGATAACTGACATAGGAACCTTCGTCTGCGATAATCAGGGTGCGTTCGAACTGACCGGTGTTGGCTTCATTAATCCGGAAGTAGGTCGACAGTTCCATCGGGCATCGCACGCCCTTGGGCACATAGACGAACGAGCCGTCGGTAAAGACCGCTGAATTCAGCGTCGCAAAGTAGTTATCGGAATAAGGCACCACACTGCCCATGTACTTCTTCACCAGATCAGGATGCTTCTGTATGGCTTCCGAAATCGGACAGAAGATCACACCGACCTCTTCCAGCTTGGCCTTGAAGGTGGTGGCGACGGACACACTGTCAAAGACCGCATCAACGGCGACACCGGCGAGCATTTCCTGCTCGCGGAGCGGGATACCCAGTTTTTCATAGACTTCAAGCAGTTGAGGGTCGACCTCGTCCAGACTCTTCGGGCCGTCCTTCATGCTTTTGGGCGCAGCGTAATAATAGGCATCCTGATAATCGATCTCCTCGATCTCAGGTTTCTGCCATTTGGGTTCCTCCATGGTCTTCCAGTAGGCGAAAGCCTTCAGACGCCATTCCAACATCCATTCCGGCTCTTCCTTCTTGGCAGAAATGAAGCGAACGGTGTCTTCATCCAGACCCTTGGGCGCCATATCGGATTCAATGTCGGATGAGAACCCGTACTTGTATTTCTCGTCAGCGAGATCGCTTACCTTGCCGACTGTTTCAGCGGTTGCCGCCATAATATATTATTCCATCCTCTTACTGTTTATTTTTGCGTTCTCATGCTGCGCTCTGGCGATCCCGGGCGCGTTCATACAATGCGATGAAAGCATCGACAAACCGCTCGACATCGTGATCGTCATTGGCCCACCCAAAACTGACCCGAATGGCGGAGGACGACTCGTTTTCGGCATACCCCATGGCGTCGAGGACCGGACTGACCGACACCTTTCCCGATGAACAGGCAGAACCCGCACTCACCGAAATGCCTGCCAGATCAAGCGCCATAACCTGCGTCTCACTGATGATGCCGGGTAAAATAAGGCAACTGGTATTCACCAGACGTTCGGCATCCACACCGACCACAATGGCCGATGGAATCTGTTCTGTAATGCGACCTTCCAGGCGGTCACGCATCTGTTTCATGCGGGCCGCTTCGGCCTCACCGTTTTGTAGGACCGCCGCCGCCGCTGCACCCAACCCGGCGATGCCCACAAGGTTTTCGGTACCGGACCGCACCTTCCGTTCCTGCCCGCCGCCGTGAACCAGTGGTTCCAATGGCAGGTCATTGCGGTTAATGATCGCGCCACAACCGGCTGTTCCGCCAATCTTGTGGGATGACAGGACAAGGAAGTCCACGCCCAATTCAGTCACATCAATCGTGTATTTCCCAACCGCCTGCACCCCATCACAGTGAACCAGGGCACCATGTTGGTGGGCGAGATCGGCAATTCGGGAAACAGGCTGTATCACGCCGGTTTCATTGTTGGCTGCCATAACGGAAACCAGCGCCGGCGAACCATCCGATGCCAGCATGGTTTCCAGCACACCAAGGTCGATCACACCTGCGTGGTCAACGGGGATAATTTCAGCATCCGGACAGGCCTCACGGACAGACGGGTGTTCCACGGCAGACATCAGTACACGTTGGCGACCTGCGCCCTGCAACACGATATTATTGGCTTCTGTTCCGCCACTGGTAAAGGTGACCATTTCGGGCGAAACATTGCACAAACGGGCAACATCGCGGCGGGCCTGCTCAAGAATCTTTCTGGCATTGCGCCCGTGGCGGTGAACCGAGGACGGGTTCCCGACAGACGCCATGACGCCCTCCACCGCCCGGATGACTTCCATCCGGGTTGGCGCAGTCGCGTTATTGTCGAGATATATGCTCTCGTTCATTACAAGCAACCTGTCTGGTTTAAGTTAATCTGATCAGGATTACTGGGCAGCCGTTCGAGCCGATTCATCAACATCGTCAACACCCGAGACAGCACATGGATTATCACGATGAAACAAAGCGCCACTGGTTCCAAGGACCTTATTACCAACAACATCGGCCAGCGTGACAGAGCTCAGAAACAGGAGTATCTGGTTGCTGAGTTCCTGCCAAAGATCATGGGTAATACAGCGCCCTTTTGTGCTCTTACACCCGGCAGGGGACCCCGGCTGGCACCGTGTTACCTTGATGGGCTCATCGACAGCCAGAACGATATCGGAGACCCGAACGTTGATGGTTTCGCGGGCGATAAGATATCCACCGCCCGGTCCACGAACGCTTTTTACCAAGCCGTTGCGGCGCAACTTGCCGAACAACTGTTCCAGATAGGAAAGCGATATCTCCTGACGTTCGGCGACATCGGCAAGGGCAATCGGCTTGCCCGTGGCATGGGTCGCCAGATCCGCCATCGCCATGACAGCATATCGTCCTTTTGTGCTGAGTTTCACTGTTCTTCTCCTTCCCCCATGGGGGTCAACACCCGAAGGTGGTTCTCTCTAAAAGATCAACACGCTTTCTTTCGGCCTGATCCGCTACGGGAATTCGACTCGTTATCTGATTTTGATTTAGATTTTCCGGGCTTCTTGCTGGAGCCGTCCTGTTCGCCTTCCAGCTCCTCGATTCTGCCAACCAGGGCGCCAATCTGACGACGCAGATCATCAATGGTCTGGATAACCGGGTCCGGTCCATCCGCCAACGTTCCGTAGGCGACGAACTCTTTGGCTTTATTCTTGTCTTTTGGCATTATGACCCGCGCTGGAATACCCACGGCCGTGGTTCCTGCAGGGACGGGTTTGGTTACGACCGAATTGGCACCAACCATGGCACCTTCGCCGATAACGATAGGGCCAAGGATCGCAGCGCCCGATCCAATGATCGCACCATTTTCAATGGTCGGATGACGTTTTTGACCAACCTGGGATTCAGAGTCCACGGACGGCGCAATCCCGCCGAGTGTCACATCATGATAAAGCGTGACATCATCGCCAATGATCGAGGTTTCGCCAATAACAATCCCCATACCGTGATCAATGACAAAGCGTCGGCCAATGGATGCGCCGGGGTGGATTTCAATGCCGGTCAGCATCTTTCCGATTTGCGAAATAAACCGTCCAAGCAGACGAAAATCCGCCTCCCACAACCAGTGAGCCATGCGATAAAACACGATGGCGTGGTAACCCGAATAACACAGGATGATCTCCAATGTTGAGCGGGCCGCAGGATCGCGTTCCATGAACGCCTGCACATCTTCCTTTAAGTTCTTGAACATAACTAAACTTTGACTATCTTACAGTGGTCCGAAGATATCCCCCACCCGAGCCGGGGTCATCGGACGCGCCAGAATTGCCGGGCAACGTTTGATTAATGGAAATATAGTAATCCCGACTAAGGGAATCAAGTATAAGTCGCCGATTCAGCAAGAATCATCGACAATTAACCGGAATTGAAATAGGGTTATATGCCGTTTAGGGCAATTTATTGCCTCCACAAGCCCCAGAAAACCAACAGGAATGCCATGCCAGAAGTAATTTTTAACGGCCCCGACGGTCGTATCGAAGGACGTTATCAGCATGCAAAAAAGAACAGCGCTCCCATTGCACTGATTTTGCACCCCCATCCGCAACATGGCGGAACCATGAATAACAAGGTTATTTATGCGCTGTACCAGAACTTCGTTCAGCGCGGATTTTCGACTCTGCGGTTTAACTTCCGCGGTGTTGGACGCTCACAAGGTGTCTTTGACAATGGCCAGGGAGAATTGAGCGATGCCGCATCTGCCCTCGACTGGATGCAGATGCACAATCCCAATGCGCCTGCATGCTGGATCGCCGGGTTCTCCTTCGGGGCCTGGATTTCCATGCAGTTGATGATGCGTCGGCCCGAGATCACCGGCTTCATTTCCATTGCGCCCCCCGCCAGCACCAATGACTTCACGTTCCTTGCCCCCTGCCCGGCCTCCGGCCTGATTGTGCATGGCTCAGACGATGAAGTCGTACCGGTAGGCTCGGTTGATAAACTGGCGCAAAAACTGTCCAGCCAGAAGAATATCGTTATCGATTATCGAGTCGTAAAAGGATGCAACCATTTCTTCACAGAGCATCTCGATACCCTGGTCGGTCATATCGACGATTATCTGGAAAAATCACTGGTCGAAGCGGCGTAAGCAGCCGGAGACTTTTCTGCTCAACCTGAAACAGGGTCAAACAGGTGCCCGCCCGACATCGGGCGGGCAACGCCTGTTGTTGTGGGCACGCTCAGGGGCAATCCTTTAAGCGACCGCACGGCCAAAAACCCGAAGGCTTCAGCCTCCAGGTGATCGCCTGACCACCCGACAGCTTCGACCGGCTCGACAGGCACACACAGGTTCTCCGAAAGCAGGCGCATGATCGTCGCATTGCGGCGACCACCACCACAAACCAGCCAACGCACCGGCACATCGGGGAAATGATCCCGCGCCATGGCTATGGAACGGGCGGTAAAGGCTGTCAGGGTTGCCGCGCCATCTTCAACAGATAACGCCGAAACGGGTGTGGAATCAAAGCTATTGCGATCAAGAGATTTCGGCGGAACCTGCAAAAAATAAGGATGGGTCATCAAGACAGCCAATGCGTCCCGGTTCACTGTCCCGCTCGCCGCCAACGCGCCGTTTGCATCATAGCCACCCCGGCCATGGTCGCTTACCCAGTCATCAAGCAGGGCATTCCCCGGCCCGGTATCAAAGGCAAGAATATCCTGTTCGCCGTTACCTCCTAGCCATGTCACGTTTGCCACACCACCGATATTCAGTACCGCCAGAGGCCGATCAAGAGACTGCGCCAGCGCCGCATGATAGAGGGGAGCAAAGGGAGCACCCTGCCCGCCAGAGGCAACATCGGCACTCCGGAAATCAGCAACCACCGGAATACCTGTCCGGTTGGCTAGAGATTGACCATCCCCCAACTGACAGGTCAGGCCCTGGGCCGGATCATGGAACACGGTCTGGCCATGAAAGCCGATAACATCGACCTGTGATCGATCCATGCCTGCATCCACAAGCAACGCCTCTACCGCGTCCGCATGCAGGGCTGTCAGTTCACCAACGACATGATGGTATGTCGCCATACGCTCCGGGTTGGGGACCAACAAGGCTCTTAAGGCGTCCCTGAAACCCGGATCATAGGCGATGAACGCCGTCGCCCCCATGGCCGATACCTGATGCCCGTCGGTTTCAACGAGCGCCGCATCAATGCCATCCATAGACGTGCCGCTCATCAGCCCGATCGCCGTTGAACGCTTGGTATCCGCCACGTAATTCTCCTCAATCATCATTCGCCTGAATCAAATTGACCGTCAGGCAGGGATTGCACTTCACGGCTTGATATCATAAACCCATTTGCAATAAGGAACACGAGCCATGACATCATATGACATCATTTAAATCAGATTTTCTTAACACCATCGTAAATCGCGGCTTCATGCATCAGTGCACGGACCTCGATGCACTCGATAAGCGTGCCGCAAAAGGCGTGGTGACAGCGTATGTCGGCTACGATTGTACGGCTCCCAGCCTCCACGCCGGCAGCCTGGTCTCCATCATGTTGCTGCGTTGGTTCCAGAAAACCGGCCATAAGCCGATCGTGTTGATGGGTGGCGGCACCACGCGGGTTGGCGATCCGTCCGGCAAGGACGAATCACGCAAACTGCTGAACGATGAACAGATCGCCGCCAATATGGACGGCATCAAGCAGGTGTTTTCCCAGTTCCTCACCTTTGGTGACGGCCCGACAGACGCCATCATGGTGAACAACGCGGACTGGCTGGATAAACTGCACTATATTTCCTTCCTCAGGGATTATGGGCCGCACTTTTCCGTTAATCGCATGATGAGTTACGACAGCGTCAAATTGCGTCTTGAGCGCGAGCAGCCGCTGACATTCCTTGAATTCAATTATATGATTTTGCAGGCCTATGACTATCTTGAGCTGGCGCGGCGTCATGATTGCGCCCTCCAGATGGGTGGCTCCGATCAATGGGGCAACATCATCAATGGGGTAGAGCTTGGCCGCCGGGTGGATGACCGATCCCTGTTTGGACTGACGACGCCACTGCTGACCACATCGTCCGGCGCCAAGATGGGTAAAACGGCTGATGGCGCTGTCTGGCTCAGTGACAAAATGATGAGCCCTTACAATTACTGGCAATATTGGCGCAATGCGGAAGATGCCGACGTCGGACGGTTCCTGCGCCTGTTTACGGAAATGCCAGATGACGAAATCTTGCGCCTCGAAAAACTTCAGGGCGCTGAGTTGAACGAGGCAAAGAAAATTCTGGCAACCGAGGTCACCACCCTATGTCATGGGCGCGATGCGGCTGACCAAGCGGCGGAAACCGCCCGCGTGACATTTGAGGAAGGCGCTCTCGGCAACGATCTGCCGAGCGTTGACATTGACAAGGCAACACTGGATTCAGGGATTCCTGCCTACGAATTACTCTGCCAGGCCGGCCTCGCGTCTTCCAATAGCGAAGCCCGTCGACTGATCAAGGGCGGTGGCGGCAAGATCAACGATCAACGCATTCCGTCGGATACCTATGCCGTAACGCCCACGGACCTGAATGCTGATGGTGTGATCAAGCTGTCTGCCGGTAAAAAACGTCACGCCCTGATCCGTGTGTCCTGAACCATATCCTGATTCTGACAGCCATGCTCAGTTGCCTGTTGATTCCTCAACACCGGATTGATCCGGTGGCGGGTCGATAGGATTATCAAACAAGTCAAAGATGTTTCGCAAAAATCCGGGGGTAAAGGCGCTCAAGGGATTAACAGTTACTTCCGGATCGCTGCGCGGGCCCGTCATTGAATAGTTCGCAGCAAAGATACCGCCGCCTTCTTCTCCGCCAGTGAATATACCACCAATCAGGGGCAGATTGCCCAAAGCACTGTTAATCGCATAAACCGGAACAACGGTCCCATCAATATCGACGACATCGGCATGTGTATATATCACGCCTGATGCGGTAAACCCGAGAGACGTGCCTGTTGCCTTCGCATCGGTCACCCGGATGGCGCCATCAGTATAGTCAAAGGGCATCTGCAACGTATCAAAGGCAAGGCCCTCTCCCTGCAAGGCTTCAACGATACCGCTTAATGCCATGATGCTGACAATCCTGGCCAATGCCGGTGCTTCAATGATCCGGTAACGATGGATATCCAGCAGCCCCGAGAACGGATGGTTTTCCTGCGTATCATCGACTATGCCTGTCAGGGAAAGCTCGCCACCCTTCATCAGGTCATACAGATCGAAGGTGCGCAAAACCTCTCCGGCATCGCTGGACCATACCGTCAGAATTCGACCGATCGACCGGTCCGATGGGGTCATTTTGATTTCCAGCGGTGCCCCGTTTTTTACCTCAGAGGTGACATAGACGGTGCGCATAATCTCGTTTTCACGGGCAAACGCCGCAATCAGGTTATCGAGGGCGCGATCATCCGATAACCAGACCCGTTCAAATTGCGCCGAGACACTGACGTTCGCCAAAAACGTCTGGCCCGATTCCGTAAAATCGCCAAAGACTATGTCTTCCCATACAGGGTCCAGATCGAGGCTGGGGCCGGTGAAATTTGCATCCCAGGAATCGCCCACTCCGGGCACAAGCAGGGCTGTCATATCCGTCCGTCCATAGATGACTTTGCTTAATTCAATACGGTTCAGCTTTCCACTATCCGGCGCATAATGTGCCGCCCCTTCGACACTAAGATTCTCGGTCTCGATGGCAAACTTGGGGATTGCCGTTACCTTGTTATCCTTCAACTGAATTGAGACCCGGGCTTCCCCTGGCTCACTCTCCTCCTTGTACCAGTTAATGACGGGAATGCTCATAATCACCCCGCCCAGTCCCACCCTGGCCTCAAGTTCAGTAAGGCCTTCCTGGGATTCCGTCACGTGAACATTCAACGGCACATCACCTCTGATCATGTCCGCAGAAAACGGGCTGACATCAATGCCCAGATCCGTAATGTTCTGCACATCCGTCACATGCACTGAAAGCTCATAGCGGTTCTTGACCGGTGCTGTGTCATCGAAATTTTGCCGCCACGTCAGGACTGTCGGAAAATTCTGAAGCAGCAATTCGCCGGCAACGGTCATTCCGTCATTGTCGATAGCAAGGTCCAGTTGACCTTCATCAACATCAAGGCCGAATAAACCTTCAGGAATGGAAACCGACTTAAGCTCGGCCAGTGCCGATGCCTTGACCTCTCCCCAGGTCAGGGTTTCCTTCAAGGGAAAATCAAAGTCGAGGTCGGCGCGAACAACCCCTGCCGTGTTATCTGGGGAGATGTTCATGACTTCAGTAAAATTAAGCGGCTCCTGATCTATAAGCTCCATAGCTTTCTGGAAGGGGCCTGTAACCACGGTCGTTATTCTCGCGCGTTCAGTATCCCCTGTTAGTTCGGTCATGGAAATTTTACCGCCGTCAATATCGAGTCCGGCAGATTGCGCGCGTTCAACATCCAGATCGATCCGCCCCCGGCTAAACTGGGCAGAGGCATCAAATCCGGTGACTTCCGGTAGCGCATCGACGTATTGGATTGTTGCGTTACGAACATCAAACCCGCCGTCCAGCCTGTTCAGACTGAACGCATCAAACCCGTACATTATGCCACCCACATCGACATGGAGTTGGCTGATCGTGCCACTTTTCACCTGTGAGGTAATCCAGTCATAAGAATCGGTACCGATAGCCTGAGGCCAGTAATCCTTTAACTGCTCAATGGCCATATCGCTCACATCCACGCGCAACCCGATCTGCGGTACCGCCATCAAGCCATCAATGCTTCCATGGGAACGAACGCTAATTCCCGCCATATCCAGATCCAGCATCTGAAGGTTGAGAAAATCAACCACCCCATCATAGGTGGCCGTTGCCGTAAATCCGTCGAGGGGAAAGCTGTGGTTCAGGGGCTCTGGCAAGTAGATGGTGGTTTCGGGTGAAAAATTTGCACTGAATTCAGCGATTTCCAGTTGCCGCGTCGGCGCGTCGAAAAAACCCCTCAGGGAAAAACTCTCCGTCATAAGGTTATCTTCCAGAGGCGCCGGCAAATACATGGTGCCTTCCGACCCTGAAACATCAAAACCAATGCTTTCGAGCACACCATCAACGCTGGCTGCGATTGTGATCGTTCCCTGCACCGGCACATCAATGAGCTTCAGGAAATCAACCTCCGGGGACGTGTTCGCCAATACGGAAGGCGTCACACCACTAAAAGATAGCCCCGCATCAATCCGCCGGGTTGCGGCGTCATAGGCGCCGACCAGCGACATCTCGGCAACCGTGCCATCCAGATCAATCAAAAAGGATGTTTCCCCGTCGATTCTGGCGCCGTTGCGGCGCAGACTGATCTGGGTGTCCGGAGTCACCCATGACCGCCCGCGACCCGTATCTTCGATAATCAGGTCTGCATCCGAGATATCAATCCGTTTCAGATAGCTCAACGGATCATCCGGATCGGATGCTTTCGTCAGTTCATTCAGAAAAGGCTCCATCCGACCTGTTGCCATTGCCCCCGCACCGGCCAACGCCAGATTCAAATGACCATCGGTCTCACGAATCGCATAGAGCGTCGGGCCGAATAATTCCACCCGTGCCGGAGCGATAATCCCGCGCATAAGCGCATCGGTGCTGATCGAAAAAGCGACCTCCGGGATCTGTGCCAAAACGGATCCTTCGTCTGCACGAATACGGAGGTTGATGACCCGCAGGTCGACGGCACGTTCCCACCCCGCCCACGTCAGGATGGTGTCATCGAACTCTGCCTCTACATCAGGCAATGCGCTATTAATCAAGTCACCGACATAAGGCGCCATAAACCCAAGCGAGACCGGCCCACGCGACAACAACCAGGCAAGGGTCAGCAATATAATTGCCGTCCCGGCAAGCACCCCTGCCATGGCGTGAACCATTCCCTTGACCATACGTATCAGCAATGAATTATGTCTCTGCTTTCATGCCGTCTTGACCCATTAGATTGCTTCACGCACTTTGCAAGGAATAGAGGATTTGCGCGATGCATGATGTGTCACCTGAAATCGAAAATGCGGTTTTTCCTGCGCCTGCAGACGATGCCCTGATGCACCTTGGTTACGCCCGTTGGCAAGAATGCATTCAAGAATCAGATAATAGCGAAATTGGCAAGGCATTAGAAAGCCTTACCGACAATGAAGGGCAAAATTCTCTGCTCTCGAGTATCTTCGGATGCAGCCCCTATCTGACACAGGTTTGTCTCAATGACCCTGCTTTTGTTGTTGATCTCCTGCAAAAGGGACCTACCAGCGCAGTACAATCCGTTTTAGCCGGTGTATCAACGTATGTAGACACGGGAAACAATGGCGATATTACCGCCATAAGCCGCACACTGCGCCGAGCCAAACAAAGGATGGCCCTGGCCGTGGCGACAGGGGACATGTCCGGCAACTGGCCATTATCGACAACGACAGGCTACCTTTCGGATTTTGCCGACGCTGCCCTGCAATGTGCGACCGCCCATATTCTGCGTCATGCCCAGGCCAAGGGCATCATTGAATTGCCTGATCCGAATGATCCCCAATGTGGCAGCGGCTATATTGTTCTCGGCATGGGGAAACTGGGGTCACGGGAACTGAATTACTCCAGTGACATCGACATCATCGTGTTCTTCGACCCACCCCGAATGCAGGGGGCAGACCCGGCTACGGTGCAAAAACAGTGCATTCGCATGACAAAAGATCTCGTCCGCATCATCGATGAGAGGACATCAGACGGCTATGTGTTCAGAACTGACCTGCGCCTGAGACCTGATCCGGGAGCGACACCCATCGCGGTTTCTGTCCCCGCAGCAGAGGTCTATTACGAAAGCCAGGGTCAGAACTGGGAACGCGCCGCCATGATCAAGGCACGACCTGTCGCCGGGGACAGGGCTGCCGGGCATGATTTTTTGCAGTGGTTGAGGCCCTTTATCTGGCGCAAGAATCTGGATTTTGCCGCTATTCAGGATATCCATTCCATCAAACGGCAGATCAACACCCACCGTGGTGGTGCTGTCATCGCCGTCGAGGGACACAACATCAAGCTGGGCCGGGGCGGCATTCGTGAAATCGAGTTTTTCGCCCAGACCCAACAACTGATCTGGGGTGGGCGAGAAGCACAACTGCGGACACCATCAACGGTCACAGCCTTAGCAACCCTTGCCCAGTACGGCCATATCAAACCCGAAGTCGCCACCAATCTGACCGAAGCCTACGAATTCCTGCGCCAGACAGAACACCGGCTTCAGATGATAAACGACGAGCAGACACAGACCCTGCCTGAACAGCACGGCGAAATGAAAAAACTGGCCATTTTCATGGGCTACGATGACCGGGCAGCCTTCGCGAAACAGCTTGTCCGGCAGTTGCAAACCGTGGAAGACCATTACGCCATCCTGTTTGAAGATGCGCCGGCGCTCAGTGCGGCGGGACGTATCGATGGAAACCTGGTCTTCACCGGCAGCGACGCTGACCCGGATACTCTTGAAACCATTGGAAAGTTTGGCTTCGAAGCCCCTGAGACCGTGGACTCGGCGATCCGGGGCTGGCACCACGGTCGTTACCGCGCCATGCGATCGACCCGGGCCAGGGAAATGCTGACGGAGCTCACCCCGGCCCTGCTTGAAACCATCGGCAGCACGCCCGAACCAGACGCCACCTTCATCAAGTTTGATGAATTTCTCGCCGGTCTGCCCGCCGGGGTGCAGTTGTTCTCCATGCTGTATTCCAACCCACAGTTATTAAAATTATTGTCGGAAATCATGGGCGAAGCACCGCGGCTTGCCGAGCTCCTGAGTCGACGGCCGTCGCTGTTTGACAGCGTGTTGTCATCGGACTTCCTCGATCCGCCGCCGCCTCTTGGTGCCCTGAGAGACGCCCTGTCAAAACAGATTGGTGATGCGGAACACTTCGAACAGGTGCTCGATATCGTTCGGCGCTGGGCCAATGAGCGCAAATTCCAGATCGGGTTACAGAGTCTGCGCGGGGTGCTTAGCCCGCCGGATGCCGCCTGGGCGCTCAGCGATACCGCCGAGGCCGCCTTGCAATGCCTGTTTCCCGCCGTTGAAGCCGAGTTCGTTATTCAGCACGGTCGCATCCCCGGCGCTCGATTCTGCACCATTGCTTTTGGCAAACTAGGCGGTCACGAAATGACCCCCACGTCCGATCTCGATCTTGTTTTCATCTATCACGCGCCGCCGGACTCAGAAGCATCCGATGGCGACAAGCCGCTGGCGCCAACACAATATTTTGCCCGGTTAGGACAGCGCTACATCAATGCCATCATGTCGCCCACGGCGGAAGGTGTGCTTTATGACGTGGACATGCGCCTCCGACCATCGGGCAATGCCGGCCCCATTGCCTGCACTCTCGATGCCTTTGTTCAGTATCACGAGGAAAAGGCCTGGACGTGGGAGCGCATGGCGCTGTCGCGTGCGCGCACCGTCCTGGGTGATGGAACCTTCCGTCTTGAGGTTGATAACGCGGCGCGCCGGTTGCTTGCCCAGCCCTGTGATGAAGACAGGCTGCTCGCAGACGTTGCCGAAATGCGCGCCCGGATTGATGCCGAGCACCACACGGAGTCCCCTTGGTCCATCAAGCACCTGCGGGGCGGCCTGGTTGATCTGGAATTTATTATCCAGTACCTGCAATTGCGGCACGCGGCGGCGCATCCGGCCATTCTGTCATCCAACACCTGGCGGGCGCTCCGTAATCTGAAACAGGCCGGTCTGATTGCTGAGGATGCCGCAGATACCCTCAGCCGGGCGCTGGATTTATGGCAGGCGTTCCAGAGCCGCCTGCACCTGACCATCGATACGGACGCGCCCAAGGGCGGCGCCCACGCCATGCCCATTGCCTTGCAGGAACGGTTCGCCCAACTGGGCGGTGCCGACAATCTGGAAGGCGTCGAGGCCATCATCCTCGACACCGCATCCCGGGTTTATGCTGTTTACAACGACATTATCGGCGAGCCGGCACCATCCGGTCACGCGTAAAAAAACCTACTTTTCCACAAGTTTGATTCGATATGTCGCGTACCGTCATGTTCACAACCGTGAGAATACGGTAAGCATGGGCCCTGTTCCGCTGATGATCAGCGGCGATCAATTATTGTTAAACGTAAAGGTCAAAACATGGTCGATATCGGCGACACCGCCCCGGATTTCAGCGCGCCCACGGATGGTGGTGGCACGTTCAGCCTGAAAGCGCAGCGCGGCGCGGCGGTTGTGCTTTTCTTCTACCCGAAGGACATGACCCCGGGCTGCACCAAGGAGGCCATTGCATTTAGCGAGCAGATCAAGGATTTCGAAGCCGCTGATGCCATCGTGGTTGGCATTTCCAAGGATACCGTCGCCAGACATGACAAGTTCAGGGACAAGTACGACCTCAAGGTCACGCTGGTCTCCGACGAAGACATCAGCATCTGTGAAAAATACGGCGTCTGGGTGGAGAAAAGCCTGTATGGCCGCAAATACATGGGCATCGAACGCACGACATTCCTGATTGATGCCAAAGGCAAGGTTCGCATGGTCTGGCACAAGGTAAAGGTCCCCGGCCACAGTGATGCCGTGCTAAGCGATGTGAAGGCGCTTTAATCGTCCATGACACCTGTCGCTACCCTTCAGGTGCCCAGCGCACCGCCGGATATTATGCCCGATACCTTGAGCGATGCTGCCTTGTGCGTCCTGATGGAGCCTTCTCCCGCTGAGAAGGTCCGCCTCACCAGAATTTTTGCAGCACGGTGGCGTGACAAAGCGTTCTCCGCAATTGGTCATGCAACTCCGCCTGATCACCCGGCCCGGCCTGAAAAGCCAACCCTGCTGTCGCCCAGAGACATGCCGAAACGAAGCAAGGGAGGGGGCGCCGGGCGGGCTGCATTTGTGCATGCCATCGCCCACATCGAATGCAACGCCATTGATCTGGCATGGGACATGGCCCTGCGTTTCACCCATGAAGACTTGCCCGAGGCTTTTTATGATGACTGGGTGGGGGTTGCGCTCGATGAAGCGGAGCATTTCCATATGCTGAACCAGCGCCTCGTGGAACTGGGGGTTGCGTATGGTGATCTGCCCGCACATGACGGCTTGTGGCAAGCCGCGCTCGACACCCGTGACGATCTTCTGGCCCGCCTGGCCGTCGTTCCCATGACGCTGGAAGCGCGCGGCCTGGACACGGCACCCGGTGCCGCTCGCGACCTGCGCCGCCTCGGTGATTTTGAAACAGCCGAAATTCTGGAAATTATTTTCCGGGAAGAAGTCCCTCATGTGGCGGCCGGGGTGCGCTGGTTCGAACATATTTGCCGAATACGAGAAGATGACCCCATTGCAACATTCCGCCACTTACTAGAAACTCGATATAAGGGCACCCTGAAACCACCCTTTAATGAGGGGTTACGCAGTGCTGCCGGAATGGACCGCGCTTACTATTGCGAATGATAAATTTTCGACAGCAACCAAATCGAAAAAGATAAATGGTGTTTACCGGAGGGCTTGATGGCCAAAAAGGCGAAGAAAAAGACCAAAACGGATGACGATGACGACCTCGGTCTCGATGAGGGCGACGAAGAGAGCTCTGGCAAAAAAGGCGGCAAGGGCAAGCTGATTGCCATTATCGCGGTTGCCTCGCTTGTGATCCTTGGCGGTGCCGGTGGCGGCCTGTTCTATTTCGGTCTTCTCGATTCTCTGCTCGGGATTGGGCGCGCAAACGAGCATGCTGAAGAGGAGTCCATGGTATCGGGTGGCGACCCACTGGACCTCGGCAAGCCGGTTTACTATGAGATGCCTGAATTCATTGCCGATCTTAAAACCGACCAATGCCGATCGCCATACCTGAGGTTGGCGCTGACAATCCAGATTGACCATAATGATCAGGATGTTCTGATCGAACGCCACCCAAAAATCGTTGATCGGATCCTGCGCCATCTGCGCGACCAGGAACGCCAGTCACTGGTGGGTGAAGAAGGTGCAAGAAGGCTGCGTCAGGATATTATCCTGATCGTCAACGCGGCGATCAAACCCGTAAAAATTCATAACGTCCTGTTTCGGTCGTTGACCTTGCAATAAGGGCGTTCAGACCCGGAACCAGTCGCTATCTGTCGGCGTCAGCCTTCCTCGCTGTCTGATCCCTTGACGCGTTGTGCCAGAGAGGCCGCCAGAAAATTATCGATATCACCGTCCAGAACCCCTTGGGTGTTGGAGGTCTCAACGCCTGTCCGCAAATCCTTGACCATCTGGTAGGGTTGCAGGACATAGGACCTGATCTGATGGCCCCAGCCGATATCACTTTTTGCCTCATGTTCGGCCTGGGCCTTGTCTTCGCGAATTTGTAATTCCCGTTCATACAGGCGGGCGCGCAGCATGCCCATGGCGGTGGCGCGATTTTTGTGTTGTGAGCGATCATTCTGACACTGCACGACAATGCCGGTGGGTTCGTGTGTGATACGAATGGCACTGTCGGTCGTGTTCACATGCTGCCCCCCGGCACCGGATGCCCGATAGGTATCAACGCGGATATCCTTATCCTGGATTTCAACTTCGATATTATCGTCAATGACCGGGAAAATGCCTGCTGAGGCAAAGCTGGTATGGCGTCTGGCACTCGAATCATAGGGGGAAATACGAACCAGGCGATGCACGCCGCTTTCTGTTTTTAACCACCCGTAGGCGTTTTCACCGGATATTTTCAAGGTCGCGGACTTGATACCGGCTTCTTCACCCGGACTTTCTTCCATCCACTCGACTTTGCAGCCATGGGCCTCGGACCAGCGGGCATACATACGCAGCAACATCTCCGCCCAGTCCTGGGCTTCGGTGCCGCCTGCGCCAGCATGCACTTCAATATAACAATCATTACCATCAGCCTCGCCAGACAACAGGGTCTTGAGTTCGGCCTTGGCTGTCGTGCTGCGCAACGCCCCGAGGGCGGCTTCCGCTTCGGCGATGATTTCCTCATCACCTTCAGCCTCGCCAAGCCCGATCAGTTCCACGTTATCTGATAGCGTGGTCTCGAACTCGTCGATTTCCTTGATGCCTGCTTCCACCTGATTGCGCTCACGCATGATGGTCTGCGCCCGATCTGAATCATTCCACAGCTCGGGGTCTTCAGTGAGTGCGTTCAGCTCTTCTAAGCGTCGGACGGCCTGAGCGTAGTCAAAGATGCCTCCTCAGCAGCGCGATCGACTGCTTGATTTCCGAGGTGAACGTTTCAATTTCCGCCCGCATGGAGGCCTCACTTCATAAAAATTCCGCCAGACAGCTATCTAGCGAAAGCCGCGTGCTTGAACAAGGCAGAACTTTGCGCCGGTGAATAGACAACCCCGAAAAAGGCGGTTCTCTTTTAGTAGAGTCCGCCGGTTCCCGTTGACGGCGAACCGCTGCCCGATATTTCCCCGGTCACAGAGAACCCGGGCGTATAACCGTCACCCGCCAGCAGTTTGGATTCGCCCGTTGGCTCGGTTCCCGGCTTGAAGGCTTCCAAAATAACGCCCTTTTCACCGGGTTGCGCCGGTGCGCCGGTCGAGCCATTGATACGAACCAGACGGATACCCGGCGGAATACGGAACGGGATGCCGGGCTTGCCTTCCAGTGCCGCCTGCATGAAATCCTTGAAAACCGGGGCGGCGACCGATGACCCCGTTTCCCGATACCCCAACCCACGGGGCCTGTCGAAACCGACATAGACCCCGACGGCCAGATCCGGCGAAAAGCCGACAAACCAGGTATCCACCTGATTGTTGGTGGTGCCGGTCTTTCCCGCCAGCGGTTTTCCCAGGGCCTTGATACGGCGTCCTGTGCCACGCTGAACAACGCCATCGAGCATGGAAACAATCTGGTAGGCACTGCCCGGGTCCGCCACTTTATCCCGATTATCCGGCAACACGGGGACACCCTGCCCGGTCCAGTAAGGCGCCAGACATTGCGGACATTCCCGCACATCATGACTAAATACCGTAAGGCCGTTACGGTCCTGAATCCGGTCAATGAATGTCGGCACGATGCTGCGTCCCCCGTTGACCAGCATGGCATAAGCCGTGGTAAGCCGGAGCAGCGAGGTCTCGCCTGAACCCAGCGCCATGGCCAGTTGCTCCGGCATGTGATCGATAACGCCAAACCGTCGGGCATATTCCGCGATCCGGCCCATACCAACGGCCTGGGCCAGTCGGACAGTCATCAGATTGCGTGATTTCTCAATGCCAAGGCGCATGGTGCTCGGCCCGTAAAACTTTTTCGTGTAGTTGGCGGGCCGCCATTTAGGCAACCCCGGCCCCTGATCAATAACGAACGGCGCATCCAAAATCAGGGTAGACGGCGTGTATCCTGACTCGAGCGCTGCCAGATAGACAAAGGGCTTGAAGGCCGAACCGGGCTGGCGATACGCCTGGGTTACCCGGTTATAGACGCTGCGCTCGTAGCTGTAGCCGCCTGACATGGCGAGGACCCGCCCGGTATGGGGGTCGAGCGCGATCAGGCCGCCGTCCACTTCCGGCAATTGGCTGAGCGCATAGGTGTGGGGTGGATAGGGGTCTCCCTCTGCACCGTCCTCACCCGGCGCATGGGTAACGGGCAGGACGGCAACAATATCCCCCGGTACCAGGACATCGGCCGGGTGCTTTATTTTCGGGCCAAGCTTTTCACCCTTTTTCCAGGCCCTTGCCCAGGTCAGTTCCGCCAGAGGAATACGGCCCGTAGCACCACCGGTCATGGCGATATCCACGCCGCTATCATCGAGCACCATGACAATAGCTGCCGTCCGGCCCTCCATTCCTTTGGGTGGTTCAAAAGCGGTGATCGCCTGATAGTAATTTACGCCCTCAGGCACGATGGACAAAGGACCGCGCCACCCATGTCGACGATCATAGCGCTCCAACCCCGTGCGCAGGACACGGTCCGCCATGTCCTGTAAACGAGGATCAACCGTGGTGCGTACCGACAACCCGCCCTTGTACAGCTTGTCTTCACCATAGAGTATCAACAACTCCCGACGCACTTCCTCGGCAAAATAATCGGCCCGGACAAACTGGGCTTCCTGGCGCTTGCGAATTTCAAGGGGCTCACGGATCGCCTGTTCAGCCTGTGCGGATGAAATAAAGCCTTCCGCCGCCAGACGTCCGATAACCCAGTTTCGCCGGCTGATCGCTGCTTCATGGCGCCTGATGGGATGATAATTATTCGGTGCCTTGGGCAGAGCCGCCAGAAACGCTGCTTCGGCGATGTTCAATTCATCCAGCGACTTGTCAAAGTAGTTCAATGCCGCTGCCGCCACCCCATAGGCCTGGAACCCCAGATAAATCTCGTTCAGGTAAAGCTCCAGTATCCGTTCCTTGGAAATGGCGCGTTCGATTCGAAGCGACAGGATGGCCTCCTTGACCTTGCGATCCCATGACACCTCATTGGTCAGCAGGAAATTTTTCGCCACCTGCTGGGTAATGGTAGACGCCCCTTCAAGCCGCCGGCCGGTGCCAATATTTTTCAGGTTGGTGACCACCGCCCGGGCGATGCCGGTGACGTCAACACCGGGATGCTCGAAGAAATTCTTGTCCTCGGCGGCGACAAAAGCCTCAACCACCAGACCGGGCATCGCGGTAAGGGGAACAAACACCCGGCGTTCTATGGCGTATTCATTCAATAGTCGTCCATCACCCGCGTGAATTCGGGTCATCACGAGGGGTTCGTAATCCGCCAACTGGCGATAGTCCGGCAATCCCTTGCCGAAATGATGGAAAACATACAACGCGCCGACAGCGCCGGAAACAGCGACAGCGAACAGCACTAGCAGGGAGATAAACAGAGCTCTGAACATGATAACTTAACAGTGTGCGGTTAACCGGTTCCGGCGTCAAACATGGTGTTTACGATACAAAACTGTCGATAGTTTGGCTATAATTCTGGCGCTTTGGTTATAACCGTGGCGACTTTATGGCCCTGGAGTGCGGCTATATTGTGACGAAATCAGCATACCCCGGAATTCATCAGGTTTGTTGGCAACGCCCGGTTTCCGCATTATGGGGTCCTATCAATTAGAACGGGCCTGTTGCAGGCCTGCGAAATAGTAATCGATCCCGGCCAACATGGATGCCGCTATTTTCTGGCGGTAGGCCTTGGACCGTAGATTCTTCTCATCCTTTTTATTGGACAGGAAGCCCAGTTCCAGCAAGACCGAGGGGACATCAGGTGCCTTCAACACGGCAAAACCGGCGAATCGGTGCGTATTGCGTAAAACGGTCGTGTTGTGTTTCAGTTCCTGCACCAAAATGTTGGCGAATTTTGCCGATTCGTTCATGGACTCCCGCTGTGCCAGATCAATCAGAATGTTCGTGACTTCCTGTGATTCGCCACTCAGATCGATTCCCGCGATCAGATCCACCTTGTTTTCCTTTTCCGCCAGCATAGCGGCCTCCTTATCGGAGGCTTTCTCTGACAGGGTATAGACCGATAATCCACTGATTTCCTTGTTTTTGATCGAATCCGCATGGACCGAGATAAACAGATCGGCCCCCGCTTTCCGGGAAATATTCACCCTGTCACGGAGTCGGATAAAAACATCCCGATCCCGTGTCAGCACCACTTTATATCGCCCGCTTTGCTCCAGCGTGCTTTTGATCTGTCGCGCCATGGCGATGGTGATGTGTTTCTCATAGATACCCGATCCGCCAATAGTGCCCGGATCAGCACCACCATGGCCGGGGTCGATAACAACGACACGCTTTTGCCCGACGGCGCCAGCGAGCGGTTTGCGCGGCGCTGGCGCCATGATGGATTGACCCTCGGTAACCGCTGTGACCGGGATCGCATCGGGTGCGGGCGCAAGGTTGGCCGCCGTTGCAGACCCGGTGGTGGTCTCGGACAACGCCACGACCGGCAGGGATGCTGCCTGATAGGCCTTGCCCGCCGACACCGGAATGATGTGGTTCAGGCCAGCGACGAACGCCGCACGGCCTGATGGCACCAAATCAAGGACAAACCGCTTGATCCCCGTCTTTTCATCGTTCAGATAGAATGCTGATTTCACGGCTGCGGGATGGGTGGTCTCAAGCACCACGCGGGATTGCCCCGCCTGATAAAGGCCATATCGCATGGTTTTGAAGATTCCGGTTTGTGTCGGCAACGGCAGTGCCGGCAAGCGCCAGCCAACCGACGGCATGTCGAGCACAACCCGGTAGGGCGAATCGAGCATAAACAGGCGCACATCAATGGCCTGGGAAAGATCGAGAACGAATCGGGTGTGTTCGCCGCTATACCCAACCCGGATATCCGTAACCACGGTCCCGGCGGCGGAAAGCGGGCGCGGTGCCACCACCAGCGCCACCAGAAACAGGCAGACGACGATCCCAATCCTGCTGAAAATCCGTTTTGTCATTCCAAAGCCCTAACGCATTGCCACACTATGTTGTGTGGCGAACAGGTATATCGAATATATATATACCTCCCCTCACAGGGCAGCTTCAATAATCATGTTAGTATGCGGCCTGAGCATGTTACACAACCCGGGAAATTTCCGACCAATTCAATATGGTGATTGTGGAACGGAGATACTGAGATTATATTAACGCCGAAGCGGTTTGGATTTGGCCGTAGCTGTCAGAAGCTATGGCCTGTTTAATTATCCGACGCTCCCACGAGATTACAGGGACGGATGTTCCGTCCCAACCTCTGACGGCCCGGTGCTCAGGGATATTTATCCTGAAGCATTTTATCGGGCAGCAAGGTGATTAGATGCCGGTTGTAAATATGCGCGAACAGATACCAGCCTCCACGGTAGCCATGGCTATCAGTGTGCTTTCTGTCGTTCGCGCCACCGGCCCAATGAAAACATCGTCTCCCGCTGAGCGTGCGTACACCGCACCATGGGTGAACGATAACCGGAGTTCCATTATTAATGTCAGCCAAGAAAATGTTAATCGATGCGACGCACGCGGAAGAAACGCGCGTCGTGATCGTCGACGGAAAACGTCTCGAAGATTTTGATGTAGAGGTCGCCTCAAGAAGGCAGTTAAAAGGAAATATCTATTTAGCCAAAGTGACGCGGGTTGAGCCCTCGTTGCAGGCTGCGTTTGTTGATTTCGGTGGAAATCGACATGGTTTCCTGGCCTTTAACGAAATTCATCCCGATTATTACCAGATTCCTATTGCGGATCGTGAGGCTCTGATCGCAGAGCAGCTCGAAGCGACCGATGAGGATGATGAAAACGACAGCGTTGTAGACGCGAACACGGATGAAGCGCCCGTTCAAAGCGTTGGCGGCGACGACACGGACGACGTGGCAATTCGCCGCCCCGTCAATCTGCGTCGACAATACAAGATTCAGGAAGTCATCAAAAGACGCCAGATTTTGCTGATCCAGGTCGTCAAGGAAGAACGCGGCAATAAAGGGGCTGCCCTTACCACGTATATTTCGCTGCCTGGTCGCTACTGTGTCCTGATGCCCAATACGGCGCGCGGCGGTGGTATTTCACGCAAAATTGCCAATACCGTTGATCGCCGTAAGCTGAAAACCATCCTCAACGAGTTCAAAATCCCCCCCGGCGTCGCGGTTATCGTGCGAACGGCAGGGTCAAAACGCACAAAAGCGGAAATCAAGCGAGATTATGACTATCTGATGCGGCTGTGGAATCAGGTTCGCGAAACGACCCTCGAGTCCATAGCACCCTGCCTTGTCCATGAAGAAGGCAACCTGATTAAACGGGCTATCCGCGACTTGTATTCCAAAGATGTCGAGGACGTCATTGTTGAAGGCAATGAGGGTTACCGCATCGCCAAGGATTTCATGAAGCTTTTGATTCCGAGCCATTCAAAGCGAGTGCAGCCCTATAAAGATGCGACCGTTCCTCTACTCCATCGCTATCAGGTCGAAGGCCAGCTTGACGCCATGCACGACCCTGTTGTGTCGCTCAAATCGGGTGGTTACATCGTGCTGTCGCAAACCGAGGCTCTCGTCGCCATCGACGTCAACTCGGGCAAGGCCACGAAAGAACGTAATATCGAAGAAACTGCCTTGCAGACAAATCTTGAGGCAGCCGAGGAAGTCGCGCGGCAACTGCGCCTGCGTGATCTTGCCGGACTTGTGGTCATTGACTTCATCGACATGGAGATTCACCGCAATCAAGCCAAGGTGGAGCGTCTGTTAAAGGACGCCATGAAGAACGACAGAGCGCGCATTCAGATGGGCCGAATCAGCCCGTTTGGCCTGCTTGAACTGTCCCGCCAGAGGTTGCGCCCCAGTCTCATCGAAAGCAGCACAGGTCCCTGCCCTCATTGCGGCGGCACAGGGGCGCTCAGGTCAATCGAATCCGCCGCTTTGAGCGTCATTCGGGCCATTGAAGAAGAAGGCATGCGGGGGCGTTCAACCTCTATTACCGTTCATGTCGCAACGTCCATTGCACTCTATATCCTCAACCAGAAGCGCGCTGCACTGGCAGAGATAGAATCCCGTTACGGGTTTTCTGTCACCCTCGCCAGCGACGACACACTGATTGCGCCGGATCACCGGATTGATCGGGTGAAAGGAACACCCACCGGGGGTGAACGCGTTATTGAGTTGTATGAAGAAGACGACAACGACGATAAAGATAACGAAGAGAGCGTCACCAAAGACGAGACCAGTGATGAAGATAGCGAAGACGGCGCCCCCAAGAAACGCCGCCGCCGCAGATCCCGCCGGCGGGGGAAACGTCCGGACGAGGAGAACACGTCTGCAACGGAGGAATCCGAAGATTCATCCGATAGCGAGACCGTTAAAGAAAATGCAGCGCCCTCTGAAGACGATGCGTCCGGTGACGATCCAGCGCCCAAGAAACGTCGCCGTGGACGGCGCGGTGGACGCAAAAGATCTCGCAATCGCGATGAAGACGGCACAGAAACCGATGAAGAAACCAGTATTGGAACCAGTGTTGGAACCAGTGCCATCGATAACGCCGATGTGGTAGCGGACACTAGTTCTGATGCCATATCAGAGGCCATCAGCAGCGATTCTACGGAGACGGGCTCTACGGATACAGAGAGTTCAACCACCGAAAAGCCAAAACGCAGCCGTAGCAGAAAAAAAGCAGACTCAACGGAGACACCTGCTTCGCCGGAAACATCGGATGAGCCCTCAATTGAGGCATCTCCCGTTGCACCGGAGGCGACTGAAAAGCCGAAACGTGCACCGCGCACGCGCAGGAAAAAATCGGATGGAGAACCCGCCCCTGAAGCGGGAGCTAGTGCACCAGAAGCGGCGGCGGTCGTTGAAATACCGATTGTGGCGACTGACCCTGCCCCTGAAATTGTCGCGGAAGCTGCAAAAACAAATGTTATTGTGGTTGGTGCCGAGGAAGCTGAGAAAACTGAAGAGCCACCCCGCCGAGGCGGATGGTGGCGGCGCTCCTGACGAGCCTGAGCGAAAAATCAGACACTAAAAGATCTGACGGGGGCCTCAAAATAGAGGCCTCCGTTTCTTTTTGTTCCTACCGCAACCATACCTTCAGGCGCGCTGCCGCCTCGGCCATATTCTTGGTTGAGCCAGCAAAGGAAAACCGGACAAAATAATGCCCGCGTGACGGATCGAAATCCGTCCCTGGCGTCACCGCCACCCCGGTTTCTTCCAGCATGCGTCGACAGAATTCGGGGCTGTCATTGGTCAGGGCACTGACATCTGCATATATGTAGAAGGCGCCGTCGGCTGATGCCAGTCGATCAAACCCGGCTTTCGGTAACTCTTCCAACAACAATGCCCTGTTCGCGGCGTATCGGCGCACATTTCCCTCTAGTTCGTCCTCGCAGTCAAAGGCCGTAATCGCGGCATGCTGTGACAACGTCGGTGGCGAGATAAAGAAATTTTGCGCCAGACACTCAACCGACCGGATCAAATCGCCGGGAACAACCATCCACCCCAGTCGCCATCCTGTCATGGAGTAATATTTAGAGAAGCTATTGATAACAATGGCTTCTTTTGTATAAGCCAAAACCGTTTCCGGCTTCGTTTCATAGCTGATCCCATGATATATCTCATCTGATATCAACCGGATCCCCTTCGTTTTACAATAATCACACAAGGCTTTCAGATCGTCATTATTGATCATGGTCCCCGCCGGATTAGACGGGCTGGCGATGATCAGGCCATCGATCTGTTCTCCACAACGGTCTATCAAGGAGGGGGTCGGTTGAAAATTGGTATCAGGGTCCGTGATCAGGTCCACCACCTCAATACCCAAAGCCTGGAGAATATTGCGATAAGCCGGGTAACCCGGACTGGCCAGGGCGACACGATCGCCAACGTCAAAGGCAGACAGGAATGCGAGAAGAAAACCACACGATGATCCGGTGGTGATCATGATGTGATTCGGATCAACAACCTGATCGTGCCGGTCCGCATAGTGTCGGGCAATCCGAAATCGCAATTCAGGAATGCCCAGTGCCACCGTGTAACCGATCCGGTCCTGATCAAGAGCCTTTTTCGCAGCCGCAATGACCCCGCCTGGTGCACCTGTATCGGGTTGCCCCACTTCAAGATGCAGGACATGTTCGCCAGCCGCTTCACGCGCCGCCGCAGCCTCCATGACATCCATCACGATAAACGGCGGCACCATCCCCCGCCGGGCGACTTTTAATGCCATGAGACTGTCCCTAAATTTTGTCAGCCGACAACGCCAGGCCGAATCCGCGCGGATCGGTGGCGATTTCACACGTCTCCGGATGATCTGGAAGCCCGCTAAAACATGACATGGCATTGACACGCCCGATTGATGGCGCGCCCGCCGATTGATGGCCGCGCCTTTTCAAGCCATCCAATTTATCAGGCGCCAGGCCTATTTCGTAATATGTTGTATCGGGTTGACCGCCATGGTGAACCCGGTGCGCCGTCATGGCAGTTTCCATCGTGTGCTCTGCAAGGATTGATTGCGCAGCAACATTCATCAGTGATGTTGGTGCCGCGACACCGCCACTGGCCGCCCCTGCCCAGTACAGATTGCTGGTATGGATATTAGCCACGATCATGGGAACCAGCGACATGGCGCCACGACCGCCTTTGCCGGGAACTGTCGCCAGAACCACCCCTGTCCCAGGCGCAATCCGGCCGGCGCCAAACAGATTGTTCATGGTCAGCGAACAGGCAACGGCACCACCGTTCTTATCAACCACAACAAAGCTGGTTCCGGAGGGATTTTCCGACCGGCGCGCCGGTTTCTGGGCCAGTTCGGTCATCGGCGTGTGTCGATTTGGATTATAAGTCGCCATATCTTTCTGTAACCGGGTCGGATCAGATAACTCCGAAGCAGACCAACGAGTCTCACCACCATCAACCATCCAGCGTGCCCTATCCGCATAGGCGTGCATGGCTGTTTCCGCTATCAGATGGGGGCGTTCCTCTTCGGGTGCGTCGGCATACCGATCTTCTTGCGTCATCATCTGCCACATAGATGCACCAACGACCCCTGCCGCTGCAGGTGGCGGTGCAAAATGCATGACCTGGTTTCCGGCCTCAACCTTTATGGTATCGCGCCAAACCGGCAGGTAAGTGCGAAGGTCTTCAACACTTAATGACCCCCCCGCACGAATGACGGCATCAACATAATTCTTGGCCCCCTGACCGGCATAAAAATCACCCGGCCCTTTCAAGCCCATTCGACCCAGAATGATCGACAGATCGACTTGCTTGAGGAACTCGCCCTCATCAACCAGTTGGCCGGTCTTTGGCGAAGTGAAAATGGCGGCAATCTGAGCATCCACAAGCAAGGCTTCACTGGCGACGGACAAATCCCGCGCCAGGGCTCGGGAGACCTGGGTGCCAAACCGGGCCAGGCTGGCAGCGGGTGAAACCAGTTGCTGCCACCTGAGCACGCCATAACGGGCGTGCATGGCGTAAAAACCGCGTGGATTACCCGGGATGGCGCTTGGTCGACTGACGCCCGCTGAAATTTCCGCTGGCGCACGGGCCAGAAAATCCAGTGCAACGACCTCACTGTTTTCCGGATCGTGGATCAAACACACCCCCCCACCACCAATGCTTGCCGCAGACGGCATCGTCACAGCCAGGGTGAAATAAACGGCCACAGCAGCATCCGCCGCTGTCCCTCCAGCGGCAAGGATATCCCGCCCGATTAATGCGGCGCGCGGCTCATCAGCAGCAACGCCACCAATAAAGCCTTCAATAAAGCCGATGGTGCCACGTTCGCCCTCATTGTCCAAGGCACAGGCGGCCAAGATCATTGCCACTGCCGCCAATACCGAGAATTGACGAAACACCGGTCTGCAACTACCTTTCAAGTGAGTTCGAAAGGGATTGAATTTCTTGACCAGATTCATTGCTACACCGCTTGTGATTTCATCGTTGCTGTTCATTACGCTGGCACTCGCAGTGTCAACGCCGGCACTATCTGCGTCCCAACGCATATTGGTACGCGATGCCGAAACTGAAACTAGCATCCGGGAATACTCAACGCCACTGTTTGAAGCAGCAGGGCTCAATCCTTCTTCCGTTAATATTTATCTTATTCATGATCCATCGTTGAATGCCTTTGTCGCAGGCGGGCAGAATATTTTTATCCATACTGGTGTTTTGATGGCGGCCGGGTCTGTTAATGAGGTTATTGGCGTTATCGCCCACGAAACCGGCCATATAGCCGGTGGGCATCTGGCGCGCACGAAAGACGCCATCGATGCCGCACAGAGCGCCAGTCTGATCGCCACTGTTCTGGGCGTTGGTGTTGGTATTCTGACCGGTCGGGGTGATGTCGCCGCTGCAACGGTAATGGGCGGGGAAAATGTCGGTGCCCGCAGCTTTCTGGCCTATAGCCGATCGCAGGAATCCGCTGCCGATAATGCTGCTATCAGATATCTTGAAACCACCGGCCAATCAGCCAAAGGCATGTATAACTTCCTCCATACCCTGGAGGATCAGGAGTTAATGAGCATATCGCGTCAAGATCCCTATCTCAGCACGCACCCCCTGAGCCGTGAGCGCATTGAGGTGATCGAGCAGCATCTCGCCAAATCAACCTACACAAACACGCCCGCACTGGAGAAATGGCAAATTGCCCAGAACCGTATCCAGGCAAAAATCTACGCCTATTCCAATCCACTGGTTTATGTATTGCGTAAATATCCCGAATCCGACCAGAGCATCTGGGCGCGATATGCCCGGGCGTTTGCCTATTACCGGAAGCCTGATCTGGGCAAGGCAATGGAGTTGATAAACGGATTGCTGGCGGATCTTCCCAACGATCCCTACTTCCACGAATTGAAGGCGCAAATGTTGTTCGAACACGCCAAGGTTTTCGAAGCAATTCCCGATTACCAGCGCGCTGTCGATCTATCACCCCCATCATCAATCCTGTCTCTGTTATTGGGGCAGGCGCAAATCGCCAGTGAAGACGACAGCCTGCTTGTAGACGCGGAACGCAACCTGCGGCGTAGTCTGGCGATCGAACGGGATTCAGCCATGGCATGGCATCAACTCGCCATTTCCCTGGGCCGTCAGGGCAAAATGCCGCTGAGCACGCTTGCCCTGGCTGAGGAAGCCGCCCTGTCGGGACGCTCGGCAGACGCCATTTATCATGCCGAAAAAGCGGCCAGCCAGCTACCACAAGGGTCACGGGAATGGATCCAGGCGCAGGACGTCCTGAATGCCGTCCGGCGAAAACCCTAGATATGATTCTGTTTATGCGTCGCGTCCTGTTGATCCGCGCCATGGCTGCCACTGTTATCTTGCTGGCGCTTGGCGCCTGCGCTGATTCGATTATCGTTTCCGAAGTTCAGCCCGATGGATCATTGGCCATCATGGGGCCCACCCCCCGTTTTGCCGAAGACTTCGAAAGCGGGCGCTGGATTACTTCGGGTGATCTCGGCCCGGGAACACTTGTGATTACGGAAAAACGGGGAAAACGAGCACTCCTGATCCCACCGGGAGATCAGGTCTTTACGATTTTGCATCCCGTTGATGCCAACGTGCTCTCAACCCCCTATCTGGGCTGGTCATGGCTGCTGGAACAGGGTGACGGGAGCGCCGAGTATCATGCTGTTTCTCTTCTCGTTGGTTTTCATGCCCCCCCTGGAGTGGGAAAATCACCATCTTTTGCCAACCTGCCTGATGCGGTCTATGAAACGCCGGCCAACAGGGTATTGGGCATTCGATGGGCGGCCTCCGCGCTGCAGCGGGGTGACATGTCTTCTTTCGACGATCATGACGTGCCGTTTTATATTGTTCGAGGAGGGCGGGAAAACTTTGGACGCTGGTGGCACGAAAGCGTTGATCTGGCGGCGCTCTACACCCGCCTGTGGCCCGGCGAAGACCTGCTGAAAACACACATTGTGTTTGTCGGTATCATTGTCGGCACCGGCAGGGCAAATGCACCGGCATACATGGCAGACATGCGGTTGTTTCGTTAAGGCTTGCTATTGTCACATTCAGGTGAACCCGGCACGTTCACCGCCATCACCGCTTGTTGCATCTTTACCGGTACGCCATGATGAGCCCTACCAATCGCACGCAACAATAGTGTTACACCAGACCCGGAAAGAATTATTCCATGATGCCTGTTCGCCTGATTCGCCTGATTGCCGCCGCCCTGATGATTTCGGCCTTTTCCCTCCTGCCCCTCAGGGGTGCCCTCGCAGAGGAAGGTTTGAATAATACCCAGCGGAGCGAGGTGGAGTTATTGATCCATGATTACCTGCGGGAAAATCCGGAAATTCTGCTTGAAGCCATTCAGTCCCTTCGGGACAAACAGGAAATGGCGCAACGCAACCAGGCCCAATCGGCTGTGATGGATTTCAACGCCCAGGTCGCGGACGGCCTGAACGCTCCTTCTGTAGGTCCTGCCGATGCATCCGTCACGGTTGTTGAGTTCTTCGACTATCGCTGTGGTTACTGCAAGCGAGTCTTCGCCGACGTCCAGACACTCATCAACAGCGGCGATGATATCCGGTTTGTCTTCATGGAATTCCCCATTCTGGGCGATGATTCCCTGGAAGCCTCAAAAGCGGCGCTGGCCGTCTGGTTAAATTGGCCGGAACGGTATCTGGACGTTCACAATGCTCTCATGGGCAGTCGTGGAAACCTGACCTCAGACAAGACCATGGACCTCATTTCGGCGCTCGGGATTGATATGAATACACTCCGCACCGCCATGAATTCCGCAGACGTGGAAAAGATGATCCGCGACAATCACGAACGGGCCAGTTCCATGGAGATTAATGGAACGCCAGCCTTTATCATCGGCGATGAACTGGTGCCCGGAGCAATCAGCCTGAAAGACATGAAGCGCCTGATCGACGCTGCACGCAACAACTGAGCACTGGTATTATCGTACTGGTATTATCGTACTGGTATTATCGTACTGGTATTATCGTACTGGCATTACCGTACTGGCATTACCGGGCCGGCATTACCGGGCCGGCGCTACCGGACCGGCAGCAGGATAAACACGTAACCACCGGGCCGTTCCAGCAACAGAAGCGCCGTTGCTTTCCCGCTGCCCTTTGCCGCTTCGTATGCACTGATCAGCTGCGCAGGCAGCCAGACCGGTTGCTGGTTGAACTGGACGATCACGTCCCCACGCTTGATGATTTCGGAGACCCCCTTGGAGGGGTCCACCAGGGTCACCACAACACCTTCGCTATCCCAGCGGACACCGAATTGTTCACGAATTTTTGTGCTTAACGCAGTTGTCGTTAAACCCAGGGCTGGAATCTGGCCAACGAAATTTTTCTTGATCTTGCGTGACTCAGGCCACGGGATACTGGTCAACGAAAGATCGACTTTCTCTCCGTTGCGCAACACCGTCAGACCAAATACATCACCGGGTGATGCCTTGGTGACAATGGCAATAACCTGATCAAGGGTCTCGATCTGTTCGCCATTCAATGTGAGCATAATGTCCCCGCGCCGCACCCCCGCCTGCTCGGCCGGTGTGCCGCGCCCCACATCGCGAATGGCGACAACGCCCTTTGATGAAAGCCCCAGGGCGTCGATCGCCTTTTGGGGTAATTCCTGTGGTTGCATGCCGATATAGGGAGCCCCCCCTGCATCCGCCCGTCCGTTCCCAAGCAAGCACGTGAAAACAATGGCCAGCAGTATGAATTTTTGTGTGGTTCTACAGCGTGTCATCTAGCTATGCATTCCTGTCCGTCGACTGACGATCTGCCCTGTAGCTTAGGGAATGACATAAAAGGATGCAATATTTCCGGCACCTTCTATTTCCGGCATCCACTGGTTAAGAGCAAAAACTCAAGAACACGATGGACGCTCTATGGCCTCGAGGCGCTGGATCAACATCCTGGTGGAGAATTCCCCAAAATTCATCTGCAATTCCGGTGAAACGCCATTCCCCAGTTGCAGGGCGCGCATCTCGAAGGTTGGAACGCCGGTCTCGCTGGCCAGCGGGTAGAATGCCATGGTCAGGGGCCAGCCCCCTTCCGAGGCCAACTCACCCATACCCTCGGTGGCATAATCCTTCGGCGCTTCAAAATCCCCAATGAAGGCATTGACCAGTTCCGCCTCCAGGTCTTCTGATCCGGTAAAGACGATATGGGGGGCGGACCGGGTGCCGGCCTTCGCCTCATCAATCAGCCATGCCGTATGGGAAACCGGAAAAAACGTGCCCTTCGGCAAGGCGATCTCTATTTCCTGCGGCACGCGGTACGATGCCGTCCCCGATCCATCCTGATCCAGCCGCGCATCGCCCCGCAAAATCAATTGCCCGCCACCGGTCTTGACGCGAGACGCAAAACGATACTCCCGACCATCAAGCGACTCCCAACTGGTAAACAGCGCCGACTGGTTGATCGTATTTCCATTATCGACGGTGATGGCCGTTTTCATATCCTGGGTGAAAATCCAGCCATCACAGGTTTCCTCAATGGACATGGACATCACGCCGTCAACGCCGAGAACCGGGCCGCCAGCCGAATCAGGTGACAGTGATACCGCATAAATAGCCCGGTGCGACACCAGTTGGGTTGCCGCCTGCACAGGCGTCAGAACACCTGTTACCGTCATGATAATGGCGGCAACGGAAAGGACAGCAACGATGACTAAGTTTCTAGAAAGCATAGGACCGACTCCTTGATCCCCCACCATACGGTGGAGGCGGCTTTCCCGGAAGTGAAATCATCAGGCACCTTCGTGCTCACAGCAAAGCCGCTTCCCGGATATCGCGCAATCGCTGTATACTCGCCGCCAGGTTTTCCGTGTGATCCGGCATGAATGCGATGGGATCATCCAGCTCACGGGGACGACCCAACACACCTTCCAGTGTTGCATGCAGACAGTAGGCGGCGTAGCTGAGGGCGTATCCCCCTTCCTGAACCAGCACGATTTTCCCGCCGCACAGTTCTGCCGCCAGAGAACGGGCGCGCTGCCCAAGCTGATAGAAGCCCTCCATATTCACGGTCTGGCGGCCATTGGGATCGAACTGATTGGCGTCCTGCCCCGCCGCAATAAACAGGACCTCCGGTGCAAATTCCCTGACTGCCGGGGCGACGATCTGATCGAAGGCCGCCAGATACAAGCCGTTACCACTCCCATAGGGCAGCGGAACATTCAGGTTCGCCCCTTTCCCCTCACCCGCGCCGATCTCATCGGCAGCACCGGTCTGCACATGCGTCGGCCCCCACGATCCATGGTCCATGTGCAGGGAAACTGTCAGGACATCCGGGTCGCTATAAAACCCTTCCTGCGTGCCATTGCCATGATGAACGTCCCAGTCAATGACGGCGGCCCGTTTCATTCCCTGTTCTCGAAGGACCTCGATGGCGACACCGATATTGTTGACAAAGCAATAGCCATCCGCCATGGCCGGCTGCGCATGATGGCCGGGCGGGCGGGACAGGGCGTAGGCCATAGGGCCTTTGCCCTGCCAGACATGCTCCGCCGCCGCGATAGAGAGGCCGGCCGCGACCTTGATAATGGGCCATGTTCCGGGTCCGAAAATCGTGCTGTCGGTATAACGATAGGAGTCCTCTTGTGCCACCGCAGCAAGACCATCCAGATACCCGCCGTCGTGAAACAGGCGCAGGGCCTCATCCGATGCAGGCGACGCGCCATGCCAGGTCAATGCATCCCGGATTGGCCCCTTGCGGAGCACAGACGCCATATTGCGTACCCGTTCGCCATTTTCGGGATGACGCTCGGAAACCACCAGATAAGGCGAAGGTGGGCAGCCGAACAGGCCGTAACCGGTTTCGTGATCAAACACCTGGGCATCGAAGTAGACAGCTAAACGGTCGTTCATCAAAACCTCCTGAACAGATCGGCGTTCGCAAAACCGACTGTATCTTGTTTGTGATTGCTGACCCCTAAGGTAAACTGCCCATGTGTTTCACAGCTATATCCCAAATGTCACCAATTCAATATTCCGCCCTCTGAAGCAGGCCGCACCCAATTCAGCGCCACGGCCGCCTGCAATATTTTCCCCCTCCGCAGGGAAGTTATTGCCGCCCGCCGCCCGGCTACAAACGCGTTTTGTGCGTTTGTCCCAACTCGCCACCGCAAAACCGTATGGCTGACGTCAATTCCTGTCACGAATGATGTTCTGATACGAAACTGGCATCTTTATTGCGTAATTTTCTTCAAATACTCAATAAAACAGGGGGATGCTGACATGTACATTGGGCCAGAAGGAAACGCTTGGTCTTCCCTTGCAGACTATCAAAAGACGCCTGCGGTAAAAGCGACCACCATCAAGGAAACCTCAACCGAACGATCAGGCGGAACGGCTAAATATTCTGATATCGCTACCGGGCCAGCAGATACAAGCCATCCAAATAACGCTGTCACAGGCGCTGTCACAAACAGCCTGTCATCAGAGACGGCGGGATTGCTCATTCAGGCCAGCCAGCAAGAGGAAGCGGCGGACCCTTCCGGTTTGCTGCACATTTCCGAACAACATGGTCTGGACGATATCGCCAATGATCCCGGCTATGCCGCCCAGCGGGCCCGGGAGATGGGCACGCTTCATTATCTTACCGCAATACCAGCGGAGGACATGCCAAAGAACGGTGATCCGGCCGAAGTCTGGACGGCATTTGCCAGAAAGAGCACTTTCCGTATGGCCGATGCGGAACAGATGCGGCAGAAACGGAGCGCCTATTACGACAGTCTGGTCGAAAAAGGCCTGCCTCCCGCCGAAATCTACATGAAAATCCTTGAGTACAATGCCGACCTGCCACAGGCGCACAAGGATACACAGGGATTCTCCGCAAACTGGAAAGAACAGCAACTCGCCGCCCGTGATTACCTGCAACAGGCCATTGAACGCGCGAAGGACGAATCAGGAAACACCGAAAGCTAGGTCAGTCCAGCGGTCTCCACGCGATGGCATGAGTATGCTATACGCCCTGACATAGCGCCTAAATTACCGGAAGATGGTTTCTATGTAGCAATCGTGTCATCGTTAGGAAGAGCCGATGGATGGTATGGTCGGTCTGGTAAAAGTCGATGCGCTCACCCGTCAGGCGTATCGGGATTATCCCCGGGTCACGGAAATATATTTCCAAACCCGCCCCGGTTAGCCTATGAAACAGTCAACAGAATAGAACCTTGATGCACACTCGGTTTCCCACAGATAACCACGGCTGGACAGAACTGTTGCCCGCACGAAATCCATGCCCGTCGTTGCAGGGCAATCACCGTTTCGCGTGGGTCGTTATCGGGGCAGGGCTAACCGGTTTTGCCTGTGCCCGCCGTCTGGCAGCATTGCATCCCGGTGACGAAATTGCCGTTCTGGAAGCGCGTCAGGTAGCCCAGGGGGCATCGGGGCGAAACTCAGGCTTTGCCGTCGCCGTCAGCCATTTTTCGGGTAAACTCGATCCGGCCCAAATACCCAATTACCAGCGTATCAACCGTATTAACGCAGCCGGGCTGGATATGCTGCGTCACACGGTCATAGAGAACGATATTGATTGCCAGTGGCGTGAGCAGGGCTTCCATCACACCGCCGCAGACACCCTGTCCATAATAGAATGCGAGCACTTCGTGCGTTACCTGAATGCTATGGAAATTTCCCATACACCATTGGATCAGGGTGATTTAACGGACCGGCTGGGAACAAGCCTGTACAAGGCCGGCGTTCATGTGCACGCCGGTGCGTTGGTGCAACCTGCAGCACTGGTTCGCGGGTTGGCCTCGACGCTACCACCCAATGTCACGCTGTTTGAGCAAAGTCCGGTACTTGAAATTACCGATGGCGCGCCCGTGACCCTGCGTCTGGACGCAGGCCACGTGCGCGCCGACAATGTCATTCTGGCAACCAATTATGAAGCCGCTCATCTCGGGTATCTCCGCGGTCGAATCCTGGGCAGCTCGCTGGCGGGTAGTTTCACACGTGTCCTGAACCCGGACGAGGTATCCATGCTGGGGAGCCTTAATGATTGGGGTGTTCTTTCGCTTCATGGTGGTGGCGCCACGGTGCGCCTGACCACGGATGGCAGGATCAGTTTACGTAATACGGCGGAATATCATGGCGGTGTCTTGTTGTCGGATGATGTGCTGGCGACGCGTCAGGTCATTCACCGCCGGGCGTTCGAAAAACGCTTCCCCCAACTGGCTCACGTTCCCTTTGAATTTGCATGGTCCGGCGTGGAAGGCATCAGCCGTAACAACACGAACTTCTTCGGCAAGCAGTGCGATAACATCTATCTGGCCGGTGGATTTAACGGTTCAGGCGTCAGCCGGGGAACAGCATTCGGCACAGCGATAGCCGAGTACGCAAGCGGTGAACAGTCGACACTGATCAATGACTGCCTGGCCTCCCCCCCCGCCACCTGGATGCCCCCCAGACCCTTCCTGGATATTGGTGCCTGGTTCACAGTGAAATCACGGTTCAGGGGGGTGGGCTTGGATCGGTAGCGAGGGTTGCCGACGGGTTGGCCCGAGTATGGTATACGCCCTGACGGTGGCACCCATAACGGCCCCAAGCAGCCTTTTTCGATAACCCTAAACAGGGACCGCTGTACGCGACGAAGCTGACGTTCTGACGAAAGATGTCTGATTAAGCCCCAAAAGAAGATAGTTTTGAAGGCAGCTCATCACTTCCGCTGATAGCCATATATGATGTTGGTTACCGCCTCGTCACGACGAAATGACACGCTCTCAAGATCGAGGTCGCCGGCTGGTACAACGTCTGCTTCGAGTCATTCCCGGAGGTTTGAACCCGATGACCGGCGAGTAAGGAAAATGCGTTGTTAGACGCGGTTGACCCCCTTCCGTATATTGCAAGCAACAACCAACACGAACCTTGGAGATACCATGTTCAACGAAAAACGAGTTTTGGTGACGGGCGGTAGCCGAGGATTAGGCTTTGCTGCGGCCAAGGCGTTCCTTGATGCCGGCGCGAAGGTCGCGATCAATGGGCGAACAGAAGAATCCACCAATGCGGGCATTGCAAAACTGGGTAGCGGCGAGCGGCTATTCGCGGCTCCTGGCGATGTGGGAACGGTGGCAGGTTGTGAAACGGTGGTCGGGACCGCCGTCGACGCGCTTGGCGGGCTCGATGTCCTGGTCAACAGCGCCGGCGTTGCCGCGACCCTGCCGATTGAGGAGGGTGATGAGGCGATCTGGGACGCGATTGTCGATGTCAATCTCAAGGGCACGTATTTTTGCTGCCGCGCGGCGATGCCAGCCCTGCGTGAGAGCGGCGGCAATATCGTTAACATTGCTTCGACCGAGGGTTTGATGGGATTGAAGGGGGCGTCGATCTATTGCGCCTCCAAGGGTGGTGTGGTGCTGCTCACCCGCGCCCTTTCAGCGGAGCTTGCACCGGACATGCGGATCAACTGCGTCTGCCCGGGCTACATAGACACCGACATGGTGGTCCGCGACTGGATCGATAAGACGGATGATCCCGCCGCCACCCTACGCGATGATGTCGATGCATTTGCGCCCATGAACCGGATCGGCAGGCCCGACGAGGTTGCTGCGGCGATCCTTTATCTCGCCTCAGATCAGGCTGGCTTTACCACCGGTGCCGCGCTTGCCGTAGATGGTGGCGCTACGGCTACGAACTAGAGCGACCTTCCGGTAGACTCCTCCTCATGATCAGGGTGTGCGTACCGGGTCTGAGCCCGAAAGCAGGCCTTTTCGATGGGCGTTAAACAGCCACGAAGAGACATTACATACGTTTGACGCACATGTTAGGTTTACAGAAATTCGTCTCAATCCACTCTTCAGTTTTCAACCATTTTAACAATGAACAAGCTTTATTTCTGTTTGGAACTTCAAAGGGTTTGTTATAACAACCCAATAATATTAACTAGACCTTCGCAGCAGTCCAAGCCGAGATTTAACAGAGTGAACAACACATGGTACAGATAATTGACACCCCACAGGCTGAGTTTGTGCTTGGCTACTGGGCTATCAGGGGATTAGCACAACCAATTCGTTTTCTATTGGCTTACGCGAAGGTACCATTTTCGGAGGTGCGCATAGGTCTCAACCAGAATGGCAGTATCTGTGCTGATGAGTCAGCAGATTGGGAGTCGCACAAACACACTCTTGGGCTGGCGTTTCCGAACCTACCCTATTTGATCGACAAAAGCGGCCCAACCGAGATTCGATTAACCCAAAGCAACGCAGTGTTGCGTTATCTCGCCCGACGCTTCGATTTCTACGGGGATAGCGAAGCGGAACAAATCAGCATCGATGTTTTGCAAGATGAGGCTTATGATTTTCGTAACCGTATTGTGGAGGTCTCTTACACACTTGGGGATGGCTATCCGGCCGCTTTTGCCGAATTTTCCGCCACTGCGATACCGCGTTACCTAGATGGTTTTGAGAGCTATCTGGCAAAGCAAGAGAATAGCTTATACTTCGTCGGAAAGCGGGCTTCGCTGGCTGATTTTGTGCTCTACGAACTTATCTGGCAGGCCAGCATCATGGTTCCCGGTTCGGTGAGTCAATCCAATCGGCCAACGCTGTTTGCGTTCATCGAGACTTTTGCCAAGCACCCTGCCATCGCTGCCTACATGGCAAGCGAGGAATATATTGAGCGCCCCGTGAACATGCCCTATGCGTCGTTCACCTAGTGTAAAGTTGTTAGATGTGAAATGCGGACTAGCGTTACCATCTCAACATTTATCGTACGGCAAAACCTCATACAGGAATAATCGCACAAGTAATGAGGGTTGATAAGTCCCTCATGGGCACTGTCAGATCAAACCAACTTTAACGGCCTTTAACCAAAATCGTATGATTTTGAAATGAAACATCAAAACCCATTCCGCTATCTCAAAATATCACCCGAGGTTATTCGCCTTGCTGTGATGATATGTGTTCGGCCTCCACTACGTCATACGATCTTCTGTGCCCCATTTATTATCATCAAAGATTAAAGTGTTGCGTTGACCGGTTGAGGTGGCAGCCATTTGCAGACAGATGCGTCATCAGAAAGTTATAGAGGAATAATCTATGGCATTTTTCTGGGCTTACCTGCAGAATTTTGCACCTATATGCCTTAGGGTGGGAGCCGTCCACGGCATCAGAAGCAGTCATTACCAATATACGATACCTATTTGAAATCTGAACTTTGATTGACGACGTAATGCCAATGTCATTTTTGTATATTATTGATGGAGGCATACAGGATCGTTCGTGGGGCTTCATATTGAAGCTAGGACGGTTGCACGGCCTTAGAGTCCTGTGTTGGGATGACGGATAATGACCAAAATTGGAATTAACAACTCCAGCAACGGTGTTGCCTGGCGAGAGTTATCTGCGGAGGGGCAAGAAAGCCTTGTCGCCAAACTGGATCACGATAGAACTATCCTAAAGACCATCAATGCCTTTGCAGTGGAACTCATCACAATTCCGTCAAAAGAGAAACTTGCCTGGTATCTGGCCCGTGAGGTGGTCGGAAAATTAGGTTTTGTCGACTGTGTTGTCTATTTGATGGACGACGAGAAAAGGCTATTGCGTCAGTATGCGGCTATTGGCGAACACAAAAATCCTGCATCAGATGAGATCGCTAATCTTTTGGAAATTCCTGTTGGTGAGGGAATAACCGGACAAGTTGCTCAAACAAAGAAGCCATTGATCATTGACGATCTGGAAAAGGACGACCGATACATATCGGATATAGAACCTGCTCGTTCAGAAATTTGTGTGCCTCTATTAATTGAAGATAAGGTTGTCGGTGTCATTGATTGTGAAGATCAGCGGGTTGCATATTTCAACGAGTTCCATATGGAAGTATTATCCACTGTATCGGCAATGGCGAGCGCCAAGCTGAAGTTGATTGAACAAAGTCAGGCCGCGGTGATGGCGGAGGAGATGGTGCGGACCCGGGATTCCTGGTTACGCTCAATCTTCAAAAATGCCCCGATCGAGATCGTTCTTAAGGATACCGACGGACATATTATTGCCATTAGCGATAACGTGCCAAATATCCTAGGGTTTGATAAAAACGACTTTATCGGTAGCACCACTGCTGATTTTCTGCCTAGCCATATCGCCGATGTCTACATGGCCGCCGACCGCAGGGTCGTGGAGACGGGCATTCCATCGCATCAGGAAATCAAAGAAGAAAACGATGGCATCACTCGGTATTCGCTGAGTGAAAAGTTTCCGCTTCAGGACGAAGATGGTGTGATTGTTGGCATCTGTAGTCTGACCACCGACATCACTGATCTAAAACGGTCGGAGGACGCTCTGCGCGAGGCACACGACAGCTTGGAGTTACAAGTCGAAAAACGCACCCGCGAACTGATGGAAGAAATTGATGAACGCAAACGCGCAGAGGAAGCCTTGCTCAATGCCAAGGAAGAGGCCGAAACCGCCAACCTAGCCAAGTCCGAGTTCCTGTCATCCATGAGCCACGAGCTGCGGACACCCATGAACGCCATTCTGGGCTTTGCGCAGCTGCTGCAACACAACCCAAAGGAACCCCTGAGCGAAACCCAGAACTCCTCCGCCGACCACATCCTCAGGGGCGGCAACCATCTGTTGGAATTAATTGAGCAAGTGCTGGAACTGAGTAAGATCGAGGCGGGACATATATCCATTAGCGTCGATCATACGCCAGTGCGGGATGTCATTGATCATAGCCTGAACCTGATCCGGGAACGGGCCAATAAGGACGGTATTGAAATCATTGATCAGATTGGCAGAGATGATCTTCCCCTGTTATGGACGGACGACACCCGGCTGACGCAGGTTCTGCTCAATCTGCTATCCAATGCCGTCAAGTACAACCGCAAGGGCGGCACGGTAACGCTAACGTGTCAGGAACTGCCCGACCGAGTGTTACGGATCAGCGTGGCGGATACCGGCATCGGCATCTCAACCGAGAAACAGGATGATCTGTTCAAGCCTTTCGAGCGGTTAGGCTTGGAGGCCGGGATGATTGAAGGCACCGGCATCGGCTTGACCATCACCAAGCAGATTATCGAACTGTTGGGCGGGCATATCGGCTTCGAGAGTGAAGTGGGCAAGGGCAGCACCTTCTGGATCGACGTTCCAATGAGCGAGAAGCCGGACACCGATATAGCCATTGTGAATATGGCGACATCGCCCGGCAAGATGATCGAAGAACTGGACAAAACAGGTTCCCAATATACGGTTCTTTACGTCGAGGACAATCCAGCCAACATGCAGTTGATGGAAATGATAATCGGTCGTATTGGAAACACGAAACTGCTGACGGCTTATAATGCCGAACTGGGTCTTGACCTCGCCAAGAGCGAACACCCCAACCTGATTCTCATGGATATCAACCTTCCCGGCATGAACGGCATAGAGGCGTTGAAGCAACTACAGGATACAACGGAAACGACAGACATTCCCGTTATCGCCATCACTGCCGCCGCCATGCCCAAGGAGGTGGAGGCTGGTCTGAAAGCCGGGTTCAGGGATTACATCACCAAGCCGATCAATGTGTCGAAGCTCATTCAGACAATAGAAGAAACACTCCATCTTCATATCAAAGACTAAAGTGTTGCGTTGATCAATTGAGACCACCGTCATAAGCAGGCGTAAAGGTCTCACCACACGGCTGTTTGCTCATCACCTGATCAGCAAACAAAACCGATTTATCTTGACTTTTCATTTAAAATATGATTATATTCCTTTTTCCTTTTGCCGATACGGAGATCGCTGCCATGGGTTTTGCGCACCGTTCCAGACCCGGAAACGATCAAAACGAGAATCACGGGAAAACCCGGTTGTTACAAAAGTCTACAAAAGTAGACAAAAAATGTAGACTAAATGTAGACTTTTGTAGACCGCCGATTTTTAAGAAAGTGATATAAGCATCTGGTCAATAAGGCGTTTTTGGGATTATCCATAATAAATCAGGATAAAAGTGAACAAAAGTAGTCAAAAGTCTACATTTTGAATGGAATCAATAGGTTACAGAGCGCCGCCGGAGACCCCGAAAAACCCGCGGTTCAGGTGCCCTTCATACCCATAACAGACTCAATAAAAGGCCCGGAGGATAGCCATGACGACCTTGCTGGAACGACGCCGCATTGAGGCGGAATTCGCCAAAGCCGTGTTTGATGAAATGGTGCCCGTCATGGGCGAGGCCCAGGCGCTCGATCTGCTGGGCTCGGTGGCGCGCAAGCTGGCCCGTGCCATGGGCCGGGAACTGGCGGAAAAAGACGGCGAGACGGATATGGCCTCCTTTGCCGCCAATCTGTCCCTGTGGTCGGAAGGCGGCGCACAGGAAATCGAGCCCCGCGAAGAAACCGATACCACCGTCGCCTTTGATGTGACCCGGTGCCGTTATGCCGAAATGTACCGTGAAATCGGCGCCGAAAAGCTGGGGTCCGCCTTGTCGTGCAACCGCGATGGTGCGCTGTGCGAAGGATACGACAGCCGCATTGTGATGGACCGGGATGAAACCATCATGGACGGCAAAGCCCGGTGTAATTTCCGCTTTACCCTGACAGAAGGGCAACCGGAACCGTCGTGAGCCGATTGGCAATGCCGGTGAAACCGCTTATGTATGAGGCTACACAGTCTCACGGCAGCCACAGACACCACAAGACACCACAGACCAGACAGGAAGCACCATGTCCGTCCTTGAAATCCACCAGATCCCCGTGCTGAGCGATAACTATGTCTATCTTGCCCATGACCCGGCCAGCGGCGACACCGCCGTGGTTGATCCGGCGGTTGTTGATCCTGTGCTGGATGCCGCCGCCGCCAAGGGCTGGACCATCAGCCATATTCTCAACACCCATCATCATGGCGATCACACCGGTGGCAATCTTGAGATCAAGGAGAAGACCGGTTGCACCATCGTCGGGCCCCGCGCCGACCGGGACCGCATTCCCGGTATCGATATCGAGCTCGCTGACGGCGAGACCTTCATGTTGGGCGAGGCCGAAGCCCGGGTCTTCGATGTTCCCGGTCATACCCACGGCCATATTGCTTTCTGGTTTGAACAATCCGATGCGTTGTTTTGCGGCGATACCCTGTTTGCCCTGGGCTGCGGACGGGTGTTCGAAGGCACCATGGAACAGATGTGGTCATCGCTTTCCAAACTGAAGGCCTTGCCGGGACCGACCAGAATTTATTGCGCCCACGAATACACCCAGTCCAATGGCCGTTTCGCGCTGTCCGTGGAACCCGGCAATACGGCGCTGGTTAACCGGATGGCCGATATCAATGAAAAGCGTCAGCACAATATCCCGACCGTGCCCTCGACGCTCGAAGAAGAATGGGCGACCAATCCCTTCCTGCGCCCTGACAGTGAAGGCCTGCAACAAACCATCGGTCTTGTCGGGGGGGACATGATTGCCGTCTTTACGGAGACCCGTCGCCTGAAGGATAGTTTTTAAGGCACGCTGTTGGGGGGGGGGGGGCAGCAAACGAGGTAACGCTTTCCCAAATCGGTAATTTTCCCTGTTACGGGACCGGGCACAGGGCATGGTCTCAAAATGGCCCTCAAACCGGGAAAGCGTTCGTATTAATATCGTTTAATTTCAATGTATTAATGTAAATATACGCGTGGCACGTTCCTTGCGTGACATCCCCTGGAGCGCCGTTAATGAAGCGGTGCGATCCGAGTTATCCCCGGCAAGGTGTGTCATGTCTTCCACCTCTACACCATTTTTTGTTACCGAGCTGGTATCGTCCGTTAGCGATATTATTGCGGGTCACTCGTCACTTACGGGACCCTTACTCACTATCCATATTGACGAGCAGGTGCCGAAACAGGTGCTTGGTGATAGTGAAAAAATTCGGCGGGCTCTGATCATCACCATTGAGCGTTCTCTGATTCAACGCCCAAACCTGCCCATAACGATTTCTTGTGCCATGGTCAGGCAAGATAGCGATGACGCAACCCTGTCGTTCTCGATCATGCAGCGAATTGGTGAAACCAACACGGCACACACCCCGCATTTCCGGGACGCCGCACCCGATACTGAACACGCGGAGATCCCCGAGGAACTAAGCCTGAAAATTGCCAAACGGGTTATTGATGAGTGTGGCGGCAAAATGTTCATTCAGCCTGCACATCAATACCCCCACGAGATATGCTTCTGGATACCCGTGGGACTCCAGACGGGGCTCCAGACAACGGCGATCCCGTGCCATTGTGCCCACGCTATCGAGTCCCGGCATCGGGACGCGAAGCCGTCCTAATCCTGCTCAACATCCTTGAGGCGCCGGTACAGGGTCGATGCGCCGATTTCCAACATCGCCGCGGCACGGGAAACGTTGCCGTCACACACGTCCAGTGCCCGCCTGATATGGTCTTGTTCCACCTGCCACAGAGGCACCATCGCAGGGCCCGATGAGGCTGTTCCGACGGGACCATTCCCGCCTTCGGGGCGTGCTGATGATGAGGGCTTATCGTTATGTTGCGATGGCCCTGTGCTTCTTATCATGCCGGGGCTGCCTGGGACCGCCTGCAACTGTGGCATGATGTCCAGTGTAACCGTATCGCCGTTATTCAGGACGACAGCATTGCGGAGGGTGTTTTGCAATTCCCGCACATTCCCCGGCCACGGATAGCCTGAAATGGCGTGTTCGACAGCTGGCTCAAAATGCTGAAAACCCTTGCCTTCTTCATGGGCATACCGGAGCAAAAATGAATGAGCGATTTCCATGATATCATCACCCCGATCCCTGAGCGGCGGCAACATAATCGGCACAACGTGAAGGCGGAAATACAGGTCTTCACGAAACCTTCCCGCTTCCACTTCCAATAACGGATCCTTGTTGGTGGCGCAGATAAACCTGACATCGACTTTTTCAGTGGTCGAACTGCCAACTTTATTGAACGTCCCGGTCTGAATGAAGCGTAGCAGTTTAGCCTGCAGGCCCTGGTCCATTTCGCAGATTTCATCGAGAAACAGCGTTCCTCCATCGGCCATGCTTGCCGCACCATTCCGGCTCGTAACGGCACCGGTAAAGGCCCCCTTAACATGGCCGAATATTTCGCTTTCAATCAGTTCATGTGGAATAGCCGCACAATTCAGGGCAATGAACGGTTTGTCACAGCGTTTGCCTCTGGCGTGGATCGCCTCGGCGCACACTTCTTTACCGGTTCCCGACTCGCCGGTAATAAAGATCGAAGCCGTACTCGGCCCCGCCGCATCAATCGTCTTGTATACGGCCTGCATAACCAGTGACGAGCCGATAAATCCTTCATACTCCCGCCGGTCAAATTCACTCTGAAAAACCTGAACGATGCTTGAGAGCTTCTGGCGCTCAAGCGTGTTGCGTAGCGTGTAGATCAGCCGCTCAGGATCAAAAGGCTTCAGCAGAAAGTCGGCAGCGCCGAACTGCATGGCCTGTACTGCGGTGTTGATGGAGCCATGCGCCGTGATAACGACAACCGATAAATCGGGGGTGTTGGCCTGGATGTGCTTCAGTATTTCAATGCCGTTCATATCCGGCAGGCGGAGATCGAGAATAACGGCACTCAGTCCGCCGGACGCTATTTCCCTGAGCGCAGCCTTCCCGGTATCCACATGCACGATATCGTAGGGCTCATCATGCAGGTATTCCATATAGACACCGGCAAGGGCCATTTCGTCTTCAACAAGCAAGATGCGTTGAGTCGCTTGGTTAGCCATCGTTTTATTTTTCTCAATCCGGTAAATGATGTGCCATCTACGATTGTAACGGTTGCGCCGCAGGTCCGGCAACTAAAGAGTGTATGGTATATCTTTGTTGCAGCCTCGCGAATCACAAGGAACTTTTGTTCCCCGGCATCACCATCTTATGAAAAACATCGATTAAATTCACACACGGGAACAATAAATCAATAATCAATCCATGAAAAACAAACAGATAAAAAGACGGCGGTGCAGGGTTCTCTACACCGCCGGAGATCGTCGTATATCCGATGAACCTGCTATCCAACAATATAGTGCAAGAGGCCAAGGGCAGCGACCAGCAATACGGCCGGATTGGCATCCTGGAAGCGTCCTGTCGCCACTTTTACAACGGCATAGGTGATAAATCCGATGGCGATCCCGTTGGCAATACTGAACGTCAGCGGCATCAATATTGCTGCCAGCATGGCTGGTGCATATTCCGTCGTATCATCCCAATCGATATCGTTCAGGTTGCGCGCAAAGAATGTCGCAACGAAAACCAGTGCCGGTCCTGTTGCATAGGCCGGAATGCTTTGTGCCAACGGCGCAAAACCGAGGCACAGCAGAAACAGGATGGCGACGGTAACCGCCGTCAGACCGGTCCGTCCCCCTTCCTTGATGCCTGCCCCGCTTTCGATATAAGACGTCGTATTGGATGTGCCGAGCGCCGCACCGGCAACGGTTGCGATTGAATCGCTGATGACAGCACGGCCAATCCCTTCAACTTTGCCATCCGCTCCAACCTTGTCGGCAATATTGGCGACGCTGGTCAGTGTTCCTGCGGTATCGAAGAAATCGACAAACACGAAAGCGAACACGACACCGATCATGGCGGCGCTGAAAGCGCCGGCGACGTCCATTTGCAGGAAAGTTGGCGCCATGCTCGGTACCCCGCCGACAATGCCGGCTAGCTCCGAAGCACCGGTTACCCAGCCGAGAATGCTGATGGCAAGAATACTGATGACGACCGCGCCGGGCACTTTCAGGCGATCAAGCACAATCATCATGGCAAACCCCAGTCCGGCGAGCAGCACCGGCAGGCTTGAAAGATCACCGAGGCCAACCAGCGTCGCCGGATTGTCTACGACCACGCCAATATTTTTCAAGCCGATGATTGCCAAAAATAATCCGATACCCGCGCCGATCCCGTACTTAAGTGATTTGGGAATACTGTTAATGATCCACTCGCGGAGGCCGGAAAGGCTGAGAGCAAAAAACACAAGGCCGCCCAGGAAAACCGCACCGAGCGCCACCTGCCAGGAATTACCCATACCAAGAACAACACCGTAGGTGAAAAAAGCGTTGAGCCCCATTCCTGGTGCAAGAGCCACGGGCCAGCCGGCCCAGATCCCCATAATGGCAGTACCGATAGCGGCGGCCAGAATGGTTGCCACGAAGACGGCGCTGAAATCCATACCGGCATCCGACAAGATGGCCGGATTGACGACGATGATATAGGCCATGGTCAAAAACGTCGCCACGCCCGCAATAATTTCTGTTCGAATGGTGCTGCCATGTTTGGTAACGCCAAAATAATCATCAAGCCATTGCATGTGAAACCCCCTATGTCCCGTTTGTCCCGTTTGCCTTATTGAGCAACGTCGGCAACGATTTTGCCGGTTTTCTGAAAGTGAAACAGATTAGAAGATTTCAGCACTGCCCGTCCTTATCGCCCGTAATTCAACATAAAAATCGCTGTTTTAAGCCATATTTAACGCTCCACCCCCCTGCCGCGACAGCCAGCGTAACGCCAAAACAGTGAATTTCCGGGTTTCGATTCGCTCTTCCAGACAAAGTCACTCTAACATGATGTTATTGACCACGGTCGCTATTGCGTGCTCAATCCGGCCATCAGGTCGAACCCCGTAATGGGTGCCGTCAATTCTAGGAATTATCCATCATGAAGCGCATTGCCATCGCCGGGTTCCAGCACGAAACAAATACATTCGCGCCGACGCTTGCCGGTTTTAATGAGTTCGAGTTGGCCGATGCGTGGCCACGGATGCTGTCCGGTGCCGACATCATCCTCGGCATGGCTGGCATTAACATTCCTATTACAGGCTTTGTTGACGCGGCGCTGGCCAATGGCGAATACGAGATGTGTCCCGTGCTGTGGTGTTCTGCCGAGCCGTCCTCCTACGTCACAACGGACGCCTTTGAACGTATCTCGACCATGATCGTTGACGGCATCAGGGGTGCCGGGGAAATCGATGGTATTTATCTGGATTTGCATGGTGCCATGGTGACCGAGGCGCATCAGGATGGTGAAGGCGAGTTACTACGCCGGATCCGCGACCTGACGGGCCCGGACCTGCCCGTGGTCGTCAGCATCGACCTGCACGCCAATGTGACACTCGCCATGGTGGAACACGCTTCGGCCTTGAATATTTACCGGACCTACCCCCATCTGGACATGGCGGAAACCGGTGCCAATGCCTTTGCCTCCCTGAAGCACATCGTGAACAACGGCGCCTTGTTCAAGGCCTACCGACAGGCACCGTTTCTGGTTCCCCTGACCGCGCAACACACGGGCTCTCAGCCTTGCAAGGATTTATATGGCGCGCTCGACACGCTGCCCTTTGCCACGCTTTCATCGGCAGACATTGCCATGGGCTTTCCACCCGCCGATATTTTTGACTCAGGATCATCCGTGGTCGCCTATGCGGGAACGCAGCAGGACGCCGATGGTGCGGCCGATACCCTGCTCCAGTTATTTCTGGATGCCGAAAGTCTGTTTGATTGCAGCCTGATGAGCCCTGATGACGCCGTTGCCTTGGCGATGGAACTGGCTACGGCAAACCAGGATGAAAAGCCGGTGGTAATTGCCGATGCCCAAGACAACCCCGGTGCCGGGGCATCATCCGATACGACAGGGATGCTCGATGCGCTGGTCCGGGGCAATGCCCAGGGCGCGGTGCTGGCCCTGCTCGATGACCCTGAAGTCGCGCTGAAAGCCCATGAGGGCGGGATCGGCGCAGAATTCGATGCTGCCCTTGGCGGAAAATCAGGTCAGGTCGACCAACACCCCTATGCCGCCCGTTTCCGGGTCGAAGCGATCAGCGACGGCGTGTTTCCCTTCACCGGCATCATGTATGGCGGCAACGTGGCCGAGCTTGGCCCGACCACCGTGTTGCGTGTTCTCGATACTCAGGCTGATGTCCGTGTGGTTGTCGGCTCCAAGCGTTGCCAAGGCCTTGATCAGGCCATCTTCAACCACATCGGTATTGACCCGGCCCAACAGCGCATTGTCGTGGTCAAGAGCAGCGTCCACTTCCGGGCGGATTTTGACCATATCGCCTGCCGCACCCTGGTTGCCGAAGCCCCCGGCGCACATCCGTGCCGTCTCGATAAGGTAACCTACCGCAACCTGAGGCCGGGAGTCCGACTGGGGCCGGGTGGCGCGCCGTTCACACCGAAATCATAACAACCGGTTATTCAAGGACCCGGCGGCCTGCTTGGCCTCACGCATCAGTGTGTCGATGATGTCAGCGACGGGCTCAATGGCGTCGGCAAAGCAGGCCGACTGGCCAAAATCAATGATCCCCCGCCGCACGTCCCCGCTCGAAAAAGCATTCCAGGCTTCCGTGCCACTCAAAATAGGGCGGTATTGATCGAAATCATCCACCCCGCCCGCTTCCAGTTTCATGACCTCTTCCGACGCCTCGTTGCGAAGAACACGGTGGTGGTTCTTCATGCTGGTCTCTATCACAACGGAATCCGTGCCGTCGCTGCTGATGACGCGTTGCTTGAAATCATCATGGGGTACGGCTTCTTCCGCCACCATCATCCGGGTGCCCATGAGCACGCCCTCACAGCCCATGGCCAGCGCCGCCGCCAGTTGCGAGCCGGTGCCGATACCACCGCCCAGAATAACCGGAATGGACAGTTCTTTCGGTGCCAGACCGCCCTGAATCATGGTCCCGATCATCAGGTGACCGGGATGGCCGCCACATTCGGCGCCCACGACGATGACCGCATCGACCCCGGCCTTTTCCGCCGAGAGCGCGTAGCGCACGGCGGGGACCTTGTGGATGATAGTCACCTTCGCCTCGCGAAGCTTGGGCAGCAGTTCTGTCGGCTTGGCCCCTGAGGTCTCGACAAACGGGATGCCTTCGTCGCACACCACGTCGAGCAACGGCAGCAACCTCTCGTTGGCATCGGGCCTGGCTGAAATGTAGAGATTGACCCCGAAGCGGTCGGTTTCACAAAGATCCCGGCATTTCTGGATTTCGTCACGCAGCATGGCCGGGTCGGAAAACGTCAACGCCGAGAGAAATCCCGTCGCTCCGGCGTTGACGACGCCCGCCACCAACTCGGCACGCCCTAGCCACATCATACCGCCGACCAAGACAGGGTGGCGGATGCCGAGGGTCCGGGTGACCCAGGTGTCAAAAACCTGCTGCATCGTAACGTTTCTCCGATAGCCGTGGGGAGAGGGATATATTAGGGTCCTTCTTCAACCCAGCCGATTTTATTATCGCTATTCATTATCACACGGGTGTCCTTATGAAAATAAAGAGCATAGAAACCTTTACCAACCAGTTCGTGTGCTTTGTGCGTGTCAGCACGGATAGCGGCCATCAGGGCTGGGGCCAGGTCGCGCCCTATCATGCTGACATCACAGCGCAGATCGTTCATCGCCAGATCGCGCCTCATTCGCTGGGTGCAGATGCTCTCGATATCGATTACCTGGTCGACCTGATCCCCGAGTGCGAACACAAATACCCCGGCTCCTACGTGCAGCGCGCCATCGGCGGCCTTGATACGGCGCTGTGGGACCTTAAGGGCAAATTGGAAGGCAAGAGCGTTTGCGAACTGATCGGCGGCACCCCCGGCACGGTCCGCGCCTATGGCTCCTCCATGAAACGCGACATCACACCGAAGGACGAGGCCGAGCGCCTCAAGCGCCACCGCGACCAGTCCGGCTTTGATGCCTTCAAGTTCCGCGTCGGTGCCGAATGTGGCCGCGACCAGGACGAATGGCCCGGCCGTACGGAGGAGATCGTTCCCACCATGCGTGCGGCCATGGGCGATGACATTGCCTTATTGGTCGATGCCAACTCCGGCTTCTCGCCTAAGCGCGCCATCGAGGTCGGCTACCTGTTACAAGACAATGGCATCTCGCACTATGAAGAGCCCTGTCCTTATTGGGAGTACGAACAGACCAAACAGGTCACCGACGCGCTCGACATAGACGTGACCGGTGGCGAACAGGATTGCGAACTACCCAACTGGAAACGCATGATCGAAGGCGGCGTGGTCAACGTCATCCAGCCCGATGTATGTTATCTGGGCGGCCTGACGCGGACGTTGCGCGTCGCCAAAATGGGCGAGCGGGCGGGTCTGCCCTGCACCCCCCATTGCGCCAATCTGTCACTGGTGACGCTGTTCACCATGCACTTGCTCCGCGCCATCCCCAATGCCGGCAAATACCTGGAATTCGCCATCGAGGAAGAAGACTACTATCCGTGGCAATACGGGCTGTTTGTTGACGATCCCTACGCGATCACCGACGGCAAGGCCACCGTGACCGACGCACCCGGATGGGGTGCCGAGGTCAGTCCTGAATGGTTAGAGAACGCCACCTACCAGATCAGCGAAGTGGGGTGACGGTGTTGGACGCTCTATAAGCTATCCGCCCGGTCACGCAGCTTGAATTTCTGGATCTTGCCGGTTGAGGTTTTTGGTACAGAGCCAAAAACCACATGGCGAGGGCATTTGAAATGCGCAAGATGATCACGGCAAAAGGCGATGATCTCGTCTTCATTCACCACTTCACCGTCTTTCAATTCGACGAAGGCACACGGCGTCTCGCCCCACTTGTCATCCGCCTTGGCAACGACGGCCACCGCCATGACGGCGGGATGCTTGTAGAGGGCGTTTTCAACCTCGATAGAGGAGATGTTCTCGCCGCCGGAGATAATGATATCCTTTGAACGATCCTTGAGCTGAATGTAACCATCGGGATGCCACACCCCCAGATCCCCCGAATGGAACCAGCCACCAGAGAACGACTCCTCCGTTGCCTTCGGGTTTTTCAGATACCCCTTTACGACAGCATTTCCACGGAAGAAGACCTCGCCCATGGTTTCACCGTCCTGGGGCACCGGCACCAGTGTTTCAGGATCGGCAATCATCAGGTCATCCAGTTCATGGTAGGGCACACCCTGCCTGGATTTGATGCGCGCCCGTTCATCACTTGGCAGGGCATCCCATTCGGGCTTCCACGCACAGACAACGGCGGGACCATAGGTTTCTGTCAGGCCGTAGACATGCGTCACATTGAAGCCATCCTTTTCCATGGCTTCCAAAATGGATGCGGGGGGCGGCGCTGCCGCTGTCATGACGTTAACCTGATGATCGAAGGATCGACGCTGTTCCTTGGTCGCGTTGATGATGATGCTTAAAACGATAGGGGCGCCACAGAAGTGCGTTGCCTTGTGCTCGGCGATAGCATCAAAAATATTGCCCGCCTCGACCCGGCGAAGACAGACGCTGGTGCCCGCCATTGCCGCAAGAACCCAGGGGAAACACCAGCCATTACAATGAAACATCGGCAGGGTCCAAAGATAGACAGGGTGAGCCTGCATACCCCAGGCGAGGGCATTCGACGTCGCCATCAGATGCGCGCCCCTATGGTGGTAAACGACACCCTTGGGATTGCCTGTGGTGCCGGAGGTGTAATTAAGACTGATGGCGCGCCATTCACTGTCCGGTGGTTGCCAGTCATAATCGGCATCGCCTTCCGAGAGGAAGTCTTCGTACGTCACCTCACCCAGTAATTTTCCACAATCGCCCCCAGCACCGGTGTACTCGGGGTCATCAATATCAATGACCAGCGGGGATGCCTTGGCTTTTGCCAGGGCTTCTTCAATGACACCTGAAAATTCCCGATCCGTGATCAGCACTTTTGCCTCGCCATGATCGAGGATAAAGGCCAGCGTCTCGGCATCAAGTCGGATATTGAGGGTATTCAACACGGCTCCCGCCATGGGAACACCGAAGTGTGCTTCAAAAATCGCCGGGACATTCGGCGCCATCACCGCGACCGTATCACCCACACCAATGCCGCGCTTTACCAAGGCGGATGCCAGTCTTCGGGACCGGTCGTAGGTCTCCGCCCAAGTGTAGCGGATATCACCGTGAATTTGTGCAATATGGCCCGGATAAGTCCGTGCGGTTCGCCGGATAAAACCCAACGGTGTTAACGCCGCATAGTTGGCGTCATTCATGTCCAGATCGGTTTCGTAGGGGTTGGTCATTTTTGTCACCCTGTAGATAGAAGAAAGCAGTCAGGTCATAAGGATGATTAAAGCATGACAGGCCGGTTGTGCTTACAATTCGCTTTCATCAATGGTCCTGAAACCACCACGAACGAAAACAGCGACCTTCGCGCCTGTGTCGGAGCGCGTGTTATGCCGGGAGCCCTTCGGCAGCGAAACACAGTCTCCTGCTCGATAGACCCACCCGTCGTTATCGATCAGCTCGCCTTCAAGAATAACAAACTCTTCATAGCCCAGATGCTCGTGTGGGATTGAAACGCCACCCGGTTCGAAACTGATCAGAAAAAATCCGGAATTATCCTCATCTGACCAACTGATGTTGTGCCAGGACAAGTCCTTCTGGGGCGCGCCCTGAAGACTGTAGGTATCGAAAGCGGCGTCTTTGTAATTAACAACTGTACGTTTCATACTATTTTCGAGCCATGTCAGCCCGCATTTGGGCAAAATTAAGGACAATTACAGAGTAAGTAATACTCTAGCGCGCAGGTTTTTCCCATAGAAAACCATCGCTGCTCATCGTCGCAGGCTGCGTCATGAAGGGCACCCAATGAAGTGCTTCGCCAGTTCGTGGGCAAATGGGCGCTTCAGGGCTTTGAATCGCTTGAGCGTTATAAACAATTCCCGGGCGATGAGCTTTCACGGCGTGCTGATGTAGACTCAGCGCGTCGTTATTTTTTGATAGATTATCTTTACCTTACCCGCACAATAGCAAGATAATCGAAATGCTAATAATGCGCTGAAATTATTGTGAAATGCCGGACAGGAGGTTCTGCCATGTCTGATCTGCAGTTAATGAGCGCCGAGGTCTGCCCGTTTGCTCAACGCACCCTGATTTTGATGGCAGAAAAAGGGCTTTCCTATGAACACCGGGAAGTAGATTTGAAGAACAAACCCGACTGGTTTGAGGCGGCTTCACCCTATAGCAAGGTACCTGTGCTGATACATGGTGATGTGCGCGTTTATGAGTCCGCCATTATCAATGAATACCTGAACGAGGCGTTTCCCGAACCACCCATGATGCCCGCCACCCCTGCCGGACGAGCGCAGGCCCGTATCTGGATTGATTATGACAACGTCAAATTCGTTCCGGCATTTTATAAGGTTCTGCTGGCAAAGGATGAAAGCCGACGGCAGGAACTGGCGGACACGTTAGTCGAATCCCTGCGGTTCATGGAAACCCAGGCTCTGGCCAAGCGCAACGGCGGGCCGTACTGGCTAGGGGATTCCTGCTCGCTTGTGGATATTGCCCTTTACCCGCATTTTGAACGGCTTTGTGTGCTGGAATTTTATCGGGATATTTCCATCCCTGATGAATGCGGCGCCCTGCGCGAATGGATGGCGGCAATGGCCGAGCGGCCCTGTGTCCAGCTTTCCGCCCATGATGCAGAGTATCACATCAAGGCCTATACCGGGTATGCGGACGGAACCGCCAACGGCACGACCGCCAAGGATATGCGAAACTAGAGCGGTGGCGCGCGGTGAAACAGAACGGCAGGCTTCACGCCCGCCCTGTTGAGGGCGAAAATTACAAAGCCATGCCCGCCACTATTGTCTAGTGAGCGATACCCAGAATTTCCAGGGCTTCATGCAAGGCCTCGACTGATTTGCCGTGCTTGCCTGTTTTGTGCATGGCTTCGCCCTTGGCCCGCAACCCCTTGACCTTGGCCAAAGCGGCTGCCGACAGCTCCGTGCTTTGCAGGGCTTCATCAATTTTCTTCATATCGAGGGGGCAGTGACTGGCAAGTGCCGGGGTCGCAAATAACGTCAGCACCACCACGACCGGGAAAATACGTCTGAACATAGGGACCTCCTTGATGATTGAGTCTGCTATTCAGAGATAGGGAGCGACGCGGGTGATGCCAAGAGCATATTTTTATGAGCGCAAGCATGGCCATGCCATTCTAGGCCGTCCTATTTGACGATATTCCAATTGGATATCCAAGAAAATGGCGGACAGGGAGGGATTCGAACCCTCGGTACCGGTTTCCCAGTACGGCGGATTAGCAATCCACTGGTTTCAGCCACTCACCCACCTGTCCGCATTTTGTGGCTCAGACCCAGAAGGCCTGTGCGCTCTATCTACTCACTTGATCCGGCCCCGTCAATGCATGGAAACCGCCAAGCCGTGTATTTTATGAATCCTCGATGGGCCGGGCGATATTGTAGGACACGATTCCCCCCGTCATGCGCTTCAATTCGTCAACCGTGGCGGGGAAAACGCAGTGCGGATGCCCGGCGGCGGCATACACGGTCTCGAACCGTTTCAGGCTGTGGTCAATCACCATGGGCAGCACCGTGGCCGACCCGATGGGCGCAACACCCCCGATGGAAAACCCCGTTACCGCCTTGACCGCATCGGCGTCCGGGCGGGCCGCCTCGTCACCGTCTCTGTTCAAGGCCCGTGGCAGGTTTTCAGGTACGCACTGATGATCGCCCGCCACCAGCGCCATGACCATGGCGTCACCCAGTTGAAAGACCAGCGACTTGACGATGGAGCCCTGTGCCGTGCCGATCGCTTCGGCGGCATCGGCGGCGGTGCGGGCGGTTTCTGCCAGTTCGATCACCCGGTCGCCGTATCCCGCATCCACCAGCAACTGGCGAACCCGGCGAACCGGCTCGTTTTCCAGATTGCCACCCTTGTCTTCAAGAACACCCTTTTCCAGTTCCGCCATGGCCTGCTCCCCCTCAATTCAGTTATCTCTCATCCCGGCATCATCCCGGCACATCCATGCCCTTCTGAACAGCGGGGCGAGAGCCGATGCGCTGTAGCCAGTCCCAGACATGAGGGCACGTGGTTGCCAGATCGATATCGTGCCATATGTGGCGCATGACCCAAGGATAGCATGCAATATCGGCAATTGAGTAGTCACCCCCGGCCAGATAGGCCACATCGGCAAGCCTGCGGTCCATCACGCCATAGAGCCGGTGCGCTTCATCGCGGTAGCGTTTCTTGGCGTAGGGTACGTCTTCCTTGGACCATTTCAGGAAATGATTGGCCTGTCCCAGAAACGGCCCGAGATTGCCCATCTGGAACATCAACCATTCCAGCGTCACCATGCGCTGGCGCGGCTCGGTCGGCCACAGGGTGCTGCCGGTCTTTTCTGCCAGATAAATCAGGATCGCGCCGGATTCAAAAACTGACAGAGGCTTCCCGTCCGGACCGTCCGGATCGACGATGGCGGGGATCTTGTTATTGGGGCTGATGGCCAGAAAGTCCGGCGCAAACTGCTCGTCGGCGCCGATGTCAACCGAATGCACGGCATAGGGCAGGGCAAGCTCTTCCAACATGATGGATATCTTCCGGCCGTTAGGCGTGCTCCAGGTATAAAGATCAATCATGGTTCAATATTTCCTGCTGGTTGAAGGCGATCCGGCATGGCTGATCATATATAGGCATAACGGCAGAGCCGCTCAACCACCCACATACTAGGATTCCAGACAAAACCGGCTATACTTCGCCCATCCGTAGAATACGGACCATGGAAATATGAGAACAACAGGAGTGCCCCATGACCAGAAGAATTCGAAACACCCTCGCCGCCCTGGCCGCGGTGGCCCTCATCATGGCCTCGATCTTTACCGTTCCGACCCCGGCCCTCGCCAGTGCTGAGCTGATGCAGTGCATGGTTGATTGCATCAAGTCGGAAGGAAAAGCGGAAAAGGCCACCTGCAAGACGCGCTGCGCCGATATTCCGATCAGCGCCGATCCCCAGAACCATGACTGCATGGCGATTTTCAAGCAGTGCAAGAAGGTCTGTGAGAATGACAAAGACTGCAAGCAGGTGTGCAAAGACGGCCTGATGAACTGCGTCTGACAAACCGCCCGTTTCAACATCGGCGATCCGACAGCACCTTCGCAGACTCCAACTCAGAGCCTGTCAACTGCATTTCGCGCGGGCCGCGTCAGCCCCAGCGCATATAGCATGCCGCCACTGACCACAAAGACGCCGGCCAGTTCCAACCCGCTCGGGATTTCCCCCAAGGCCGGAAAGGCCGACACAACGGCAAGCCCCGGCACCAAGGCAGCAAACACGGCCCCCCTCGCCGCCCCCAGATATGCCACGGCGCGGGTATAAAAAAACAGAGCGAGGATGGCCAGTACAATGCCCTGGAAAAACCCTTGCAACAGGATTTCCGAAAGCGGTACCGCCAGAATATCGGGACGTCCCCAGATCAGATAAGGCGGCAGGTACACGATCATGGAGATCACCGCCACTAATGCCGTGGCATGCAGGGGTTCTGCTTTTGCCACCTTTGATGCGACCGTATAGACCGCCCAGGCTATTCCGGCGCAAACAAACATCAGGTCCCCGATCCAGGCGTCGGGACCGGAATCACCAGCGAGGCCTTCCAGTCCAACCAGACCGATACCGATCAGAATAACCCCGTACCCTATGAAGCGTTTGGCGTTGGGTCTCTCCCCCAGAACGACCCACCCGCCGATCATGCTGCAACTCAACATGATGCTGGGGATGATAATGCCGGCGTGACCGGCCGGCGCAAACATCAACCCACCTGCCATCAATAAGATGAAAGGAGCCCCGGCACCGGCTACCATGACCAGAACAACGCCCCAACCCAGACCTGCCATACCCCGGCGCACAACGAGGGGCAGCAGGATCACGCCACACACCACAAATCGTAACGCGACCAGATCATAGGGGTCCAAAGACCCGGTCACGCCCAGGCGAATCATCACAGGCGAAATACCCCAAATCAAAGCCGCCAACGCACCGTAGATCACGCCAGCAATCGCCTTGTCGGCGGCTGGCCCCGGTTGCGAGTCCGGCGGCAAAGAGGGTGCAGATTCAGGATGGTGGGATGACGGATCATTCATGCCGGTATCATAAAGGCTATCTGATCCGTTCCAAGCGGCAATGCATCAAACGTGACAGAAGGCGAGGCCTCGTTTCTCCAGATATTTCTGGTGATAATCCTCGGCACGCCAGAATGTCGGCGCGTCCTCAACGGTCGTGACCACGGGACGTTCCAGGGAACCACCCTCATCCAGCGCCTTTTTAGTCGCCTCTGCTTCTGCCTTCTGCGCTGCCGAATGGCAGAAAATAACCGAGCGGTACTGTAGCCCTACATCGGGTCCCTGTCGGTTCACCTGAGTTGGATCATGGCAATTCCAGAACACATCGAGCAGGTGTTTATAGCTCACCTGCTCCGGATCGAAGGTAACCTGCACCACTTCCACATGACCGGAGTTACCGGCACAGACCTCGCGGTAGATCGGGTCATTACTCGTGCCGCCCATGTAACCGGCCTCTGTCCTGATTACACCTGGAACCTTGCCAAAAGTCACTTCAGGTCCCCAGAAACATCCCGCACCGAAGGTTGCTGTATCTCTCGTCATGGCTTCGTTATCCAACTCGATTATTCGGCAGCATTCGCCGGTTTAAGTTTCAGCGAACAGACCGCCTCGTCATTTTTTTCCAGATACCGCTGCTGGTCTTCCCGCGCCCGGTGAAAATGACCAACCCGTTCCACTACCGTGGTGACAGGAGGATCAAACCTCCCCGACAGCACAACTGCCGCCAGCGCCGTATCTGCCAACACTCGTTGCGCGTCATCGGCAACAAAAATGACTGATCGTTCCATGCCCGGCTTGCCGTCACTGTTATATGGGGACCCGGTAGGATCATGGCAATCCCAGAACAACGCCAATAAATCCTGATAGGTCACAGTGTCCGGTGAATAATCGACCATCACCACCTCGACATGACGCAACGCATGGGCGTCATCATCAGATGTGGGCGCGCCCTCGCCACACAAGCTGTCTGCCATATAGCCGACACAGGTATCCACCACACCGGGGGCACGGCGGAAGGCTGCTTCCGAGCCCCAGTAGCATCCCGCACCGAATATGGCTTGCTTGATGGTTTCAGTCATGGGCGACCTGCTGTTCACCTGCCTACGTTTCACCACCCATACTAACCCACAACGGCAACCGATAGGAAGTTACGAATACAGGCTCTTACACCGGATCGTTGAATGCCGGGTGAATACACGCCTGAGATAGCGCAAATGAGATACCCCAATGAAATACCCCAATGGGGATACAGCCATCATTGGGCCAGTTGGCTAGGATGCCTCCGGGAATGGACTTCAAAACACTGAGAATGGTGCTCAAAATACTGAATATGATGGTTGAAAGATAGGCTGGCCGACGGCAAACTGTCGCCCGACCGGATTCCCATAAATTTCGTTCAGTGTTCGTATTGTTAACGAAGGAAGAATAATGACGACTGTTGCAATTGATATTCGGGGGGTTTCCAAGATCTATAACCCTGGATCAAACCAGGCGGTTCAGGCTCTGGATACGGTTTCCCTGACCATCAACGATAACGAATTTTTCACCTTGCTGGGCCCGTCGGGGTGCGGCAAGACCACGCTGTTGCGCCTGATCGCAGGTTTCGAGCAGGTTTCAGGTGGTGAGATCCTGTTGTTTGATGAGGAAATCGAGAACCTTGAACCAAGCCAGCGTCCCGTGAACACGGTCTTCCAGCACTACGCCCTGTTCCCCCATATGACCGTCGCCGAGAACGTCGCGTTCGGGCTTGAACGCCTCAAAAAGCCTAAGGCGGAAATCGCAGCAACAGTTGAAAGCGTTTTATCTCTGGTAAAGATGACGGAATTGGGTGACAGACGACCCAACCAGTTATCAGGCGGCCAGCAACAGCGCGTCGCCCTGGCCCGCGCTCTGGCCCCCAGTCCGAAAGTACTGTTGCTGGACGAACCCCTGTCGGCGCTGGATCTCAAACTTCGCCAGAGCATGCGTGAGGAACTTAAACAGTTGCAACGGGAAACCGGTATAACCTTCGTCTTCGTGACCCACGACCAGGAAGAAGCCCTCGCCATGAGCGACCGGATCGCCGTAATGTCCGATGGTGAAGTTCAGCAAATCGGTACTCCCACAGATATCTACGAGCACCCGATCAACCGATTTGTGGCTGACTTCATTGGTGACACCAACTTCCTTGAAGGTCAGATTATCGCCGTAAACAATGATCTGGTGACGTGCCGCGTTGGCGAGCAAAGCCAGTTTGAGGCAGAAAACAGTGGCGGTCACAATATCGGCGATCGCGTCACGCTGTTTTTACGCCCGGAAAAATTATCGCTCGCTCCCGCCGGGGGATCACCCCGTCAGGGCCGTGTTGCCAACATTGTTTATCTCGGCAACCAGGCCGCCTACACCGTGGATATGGGCGACGGGATTGAACTGACGGCGCAGGCGCGTCCGCGTGAAGATGGCAATCTTCCGTTTGCCATCAACGATACGATCTCTGTCGATTATTCGGCACGGGCATTGCGGGTACTTGCAAAATGAGCGGATGGCTACCCAGAAATCCTGCGGCCCGGCGTTGGTTAGGGCTGGCCCCGTCCTATGTGGTGATCGGCATTTTCATGTTGATCCCCATGGTTATTATGGGGGTCTTTTCTTTTTTGGAGCCCAATCCCTATGGTGGCGTTCTGCCGGAAGGCTCTTTTGGTGCCTATGTCAAACTCGCCTTTGAATATGATCTGGAAGATCAACTGGTATTCAATCCGGGTTACATCAACATCATCTGGCGGTCTTTCCAATTGTCGTTCATGGCAACAGTGCTTTGCCTGATCTTTGGCTTCCCGGTCGCCTATTACATTACGTTGCAGCCGGAAAACAAACGCAATTTCTATATCTATCTGGTCACTATTCCGTTCTGGACCAATCTTCTGATCCGCACATTCGCCTGGATTATTATTCTGGGAAGAGGCGGTGTCATCGAAACGCCCTTACTGGGATTGGGAATCATCGATGATTCTCTTAACATGATGTATTCAGACGGGGCGATCGCCATTGGCCTGACATATAGTTATCTGCCGTTGATGGTGCTTCCCATTTACGCCAGCCTGGAAAAGCTTGATTTCCGCCTGCTTGAAGCCGCCAGTGATCTTTACGCCAACCGGTGGGTCATCATGGCAAAAGTGGTCATCCCTTTGTGCAAACCGGGCATTATTGCCGGTTGCGTCCTGGTCTTTATCCCCTGTCTCGGTGCGTTCATTGCCCCTAACCTGCTGGGTGGCGGCAAAAAACTCATGCTCGGCAGCCTTGTGCAGTTCCAATTTTCCTCGGCCCGGAACTGGCCCTTTGGTGCCGCGCTCTCCATGCTGCTGCTTTCGGCCGTGGTTATTTCACTGATCTTTTATGCCCGCGCAGCGAAAAAACGATCTCTCATGGAAGGAGATGCTTAAATCATGAGCGATCAACTGAACACATCCACGCAAACCACCCGCAAACGTAAAATACTTCCGGTTGGCCACTTTCGCGGCCTTGCAACGTGGAGCGCTTGCTTCTTTATTTTTCTCTACATGCCGATCGTGGTTCTCATCTTCTATTCCTTCAACGCCAACCGCATGGTCATGAACTGGGGTGGCTTCGGCCTCAATTGGTATCGCAAGGCCTTTCTCAATGATTCTATTCAGCATGCGGTTATAAATTCCCTCGTCGTCGCTACGGTGGCAACGGTGTGCGCAACGCTGATCGCCACCATCGGCGCGCTGGTTCTCGCCCGTGGCGGAAATTTCAAGGGCAAGACCCTATCACTAGGTTTGATCACCCTGCCCCTGATGGTCCCCGAGATCGTTACGGCAGTTGCCGTTCTGATTTTCTTTTCCTCCATCAGCATGGACTTAGGGCTGGGTAATGTCATCATCGCCCACACAACCTTCTGCATCCCCTTCGCCTTCATGCCGATCCGGGCACGCTTGGAAGGCATGGATACGACCATGGAGCAGGCCGCTCGTGATCTTTACGCATCCGAGTGGGAGACGTTCCGCTTCGTGACCGTGCCCCTGTTGATGCCGGGCATTGTCGCGGGTGCCATGCTGTCATTCGTGATCTCCATGGATGATTTCATCATCACGCTCATGGTCGGCGGTGCGGGGTCGACAACTTTGCCCGTGTATATCTACAGTATGATCCGTCGGGGCCTGACACCGGAGATCAATGCCGTCTCGACGGTATTGCTGTTTTTCTCCATCACCATCGTCACGGCATACTGGATACTCTCGAAGAAATCACAGACCAAAACTGTGCACTAATCCCAATCACCCTTAACGAAGACAACCAACAGAAAGAGGAAAAAACATGAAGTATATTGCATCATTCTTTGCTGCGGCTGCCGTAGTATTGACAGCCGGGTTGGCAAAAGCCGACGGCGAGCTGTTCATCTACAACTGGACCGAATACACACCGCCGGAGCTGATCGAAAAGTTCGAAAAGGAAACCGGCATCAAGGTTACCGTTGATACCTATGATTCCAACGAAACCCTGCTCGCAAAAATGCAGGCCGGCGCTACGGGTTATGACCTTGTCGTTCCCAGCCAGAACTTCGTTCCGATCCTGGTCAAGGAAGGCCTGATCCAGAAAGTGGCCGTCCACGATCTGCCCAACTATAAAAACTATAAAGATGAGTGGAAGTCCCCGGAATGGGATCCGGAGCAGGAATACTCCTCCGGGTGGCAGTGGGGCACGACCTCGTTTTCCTACAATCACGAGCTTTATTCCGGCAAGGGTGAATCCCTCAAGGAATTCTTTGAACCTTCTGAAGAAGTTCGCGGTCGTCTGAGCATTTTCCAGACCCCGGATGAAGTAATCAGCCTTGCCAACATCTATCTCGGTACGGAATTCTGCTCAGAAGATCCGAAGGTCATGAAGCGCATTCAGGACATGCTGATGAATCAGAAAGACTATGTTGTCGCTCTGAACTCTGAAACCATGAGCGACCTGCTGACCAGCGGTGAAGCCATTATTACCAACCACTGGAGTGGTTATAACCGTCTTGGCCGCCTGGCTGGCGCACCGATCACCTATGCTTATCCGAAAGAAGGTGTTGTTGGCTGGTTCGACAGTCTCACGGTTCCCACAAGCGCCAAAAACGTTGAAAATGCACGGGCATTCATGAACTTCATGATGGACCCGGTCAACATGGCCATGCTAACGGAACAGCAGGGTTACGGCGATGCTATCAAAGGCACGGATGCTTATTATTCCGACGAAGTTAAAACGGCTCCGGAAATCAATCCGCCGTCAGGCTTGAATGTTGTCTTTGCTCCGACTTGCTCTCCTGCGGCCCAGACCCTGATCGATAAGGTCTGGACGAAGGTATGGCAGTAAGTCACATCGATATGACTTAAGAACAGCGGGGCGGTGTCTTACGGACATCGCCCCGTTTCTCTTTTGACTATTTTTATGTCAGCGTTTTCACCATACCCGTCTTCTCGACCCGTTCACGCAAATGCCCGTCCGGACGCAAACCCTGCCATAACGTCACATAGCCAAGATGCTGGTAAAGGCCGAGAGCACGGTTGTTCGCCGTCAGCACTTCAATGGTGATCGTGCCAAATCTACGGGCCCGGATTCTGTCCGTCATGGCCTGCAACAGGGCCGTGCCGATGCCCTTTCCTTCATAGGTCGGATCAACCCACAGATCGCTGATGTAATTATCCCCGTTTTCCGTGGCGACGTAACCCACCGGGACTGACGGGAGGGCATCGTTAACAAAGGCGGCGAGAATTTGATCGGGGTTTTCCCGGATGAAATCAGCGAAGTCCAGTTCGCTGATCCCTTCGCGCGTCGCCGCTGACACATGGGGGCCAACACCTTTCTCCCATGCGGCAAAAGAGGCATTTGCCAAGCCCGCCGACTCTGAGGCCAGGGGCTCGCGGATATCAATTTTAATTTCCGGAATCATCTCTGCTATCATTTATGGCATTATCCTTGGAATCATCCCAGTGCAGGATGACCTTCCCGGAGGATCCGGAGCACATGATATCGAACCCCTGCTGAAAATCATCGATCGCAAAGTGATGGGTTATCACCGGAGAAATATCCAGCCCGGACTGCAACATGGAGGTCATCTTGTACCAGGTCTCGAACATCTCGCGGCCATAGATACCGCGCAACTCCAACCCCTTGAACACGACCCAGTTCCAGTCGATGGCCGCTTCTTCCGGCAAGATACCCAACATCGCCACACGTCCGCCGTGGTTCATGGCCTGTAGCATGGAGCGAAAGGCCTGGGGATTGCCGGACATCTCGAGGCCGACATCAAACCCTTCAACCATATGCAGCTCCGCCATGACGTCATCGATGCTGCTTCGAGTTACATTCACAGCCCGCGTCGCGCCCATTTTGTCGGCCAGTTCCAGCCGGTAATCGTTCACATCTGTAATCACCACATGCCGCGCACCCACGTGCCGGGCAATGGCGACCGCCATGATACCGATCGGTCCGGCACCGGTGATCAGCACGTCTTCACCGACCAGGTCGAAGGCCAGGGCCGTATGTGCTGCGTTGCCAAAAGGATCGAGAATGGAAGCGACATCCGATGACACATCATCGGGCAGCTTGAACACATTGACGGCAGGAATGCAGAGGTATTCCGCAAAACACCCCGCCCTGTTGACCCCAACCCCGATGGTATTGCGACAGAGATGACGCTTGCCAGCCCGGCAGTTGCGGCAATGTCCGCAGGTGATATGGCCTTCACCCGATACCCGCTGACCGATATCGATACCCCGGACTTCTACACCTAAATCTACCACCTCGCCCACAAATTCATGGCCAATGGTCATAGGCACAGGGATTGTCGATTGCGCCCATCTGTCCCAGTTGTAGATGTGTACATCCGTGCCACAGATGGCGGTCTTGTGAATTTTGATCAGCACATCGTTGTGACCAATCTCCGGTATCGGCGCATCATCCATCCAGATACCCACTTCGGGTTTCGTCTTGGCGAGTACTTTCATTGTAGCGTTGCCTCTGTCACGAAATGATCCCCAACTCTCGTCCAACGTCTGTAAAGGCGTCAATGGCACGGTCGACCTGATCTGTTGTATGGGCGGCAGACATCTGGGTTCGGATCCGGGCCTGGCCTTTCGGCACCACGGGGAATGAGAACCCGACCACATAGATCCCCGCTTCCAGCAGTCGGGCTGCCATATTGGACGCAAGCTGTGCATCGCCCAGCATAACCGGGATAATGGGGTGCTCACCCGCTACCAGATCGAAACCCATAGCTGTCATGCCATCACGGAACCGGACGGCATTGGTGTGCAGATGCGCGCGCAGCGCGTCGCCCGTTTCCAGAATATCGAGAATGGCAATAGATGTCGTTGCGATCACAGGCGCCAGCGAATTGGAAAACAGATAGGGGCGGGAGCGTTGGCGCAACCATTCGACAACAGCCCGACTTGACGCTGTGTAGCCCCCCGATGCGCCCCCAAGCGCCTTACCCAGCGTACCGGTGACAATATCCACCCTGTCCTGTACACCCCAGTGTTCCGGTGTGCCGCGCCCATTCGGTCCCATGAACCCGACCGCGTGAGAATCATCAACCATGACCATGGCGTCATATGTATCGGCCAATGTGCAAATCTCCGCCAGATTGGCGATGGTGCCATCCATGGAAAACACGCCGTCGGTGGCAATCAGACGAAAACGATTGCCCTGCGCCTCCTTAAGACAGCGCTCCAGATCGGCCATATCGTTGTTGGCATAGCGAAACCGGTTGGCCTTGCACAACCGCACGCCGTCAATAATGCTGGCATGGTTGAGCGCGTCAGAAATCACTGCGTCCTGTTCGTCCAGAAGGGTTTCGAATAACCCTGTGTTGGCATCGAAGCAACTTCCATAGAGGATAACATCCTCCATCTCGAGAAACCCTGCAATGCGTTGCTCAAGTTCCTTGTGGACGTCCTGGGTGCCACAGATGAACCGCACCGAGGCCATTCCATAGCCGTGATCCTCCAGCGCCTGCTCTGCCGCAGCCACCACGTCCGGATGATCGGCCAGTCCGAGATAATTATTGGCACAGAAATTCAGGACAGTGCCCGTTGCCGCAACGCGTACATCAGCGCCCTGGGGCGACGTGATAATCCTCTCAGCCTTATAAAGGCCCGCTGATCGCACGGCAGCCAACTCGCCATTCAGGAATTCATCAAATCGCTGGCTCATACCTACGCCGTCCCCCCTATCGGGCCCCGTCAGCATCGCTGACAATTAACCCCTGTCAGCATCGCTGACAATTATCTCTCGTTATCTCTAGTCATGATCCATACGGATCATTGTGTCACGGATGATCGTATCTGGTCGATCATAACCAAACAGCGAATAGCCTGTCCTGATCACGGATACCATCTTGTCAGACCGCTTGACCCACCACGCAATCAGGCCGAATCAGGAGTCGCTATTGTTGTGGATAGTTTTGTGGATAAAGTCATTTAAACGAGCATAACCTATTGTTTTTAATAGTATATCATTTTTTTATTGTGAATTGGTATACCACATGCCAAATTTTCTTTATTCGCATATGGGTTCATACCTTGGTGGTCCTCCCCATATTTCCACCATGGCGATGATGCGAGCATCTCTTGGTTCCTCCCCAGGAACCAGCGAGAATGATCTCCCTCCCTAGCATAGCGCCGCCTTCCTCCCCGGGTTGGCGGCGCAACGCTTTTCAGAGACTGTTTGGATACACGTTGATCAGAGCAGGTCGCGAACCATCGCCGCCGCACTATCTGACGTAATTGCATCCCCGATCAGGATACGGGCGTTCTTCGGTCCTTCTCCGAGGGGATAGGGCAGGATGTCACCGTTGCCAGCATCCGGTGCAAGGCCCAGCGTCGGTGCACCGCTGAGCGTAGCGAGATGCAAGGGCGCACTGTCCACGGCAATCACCAGTCTGGCGGCCAACATCATGGGCAAGGCGCGGGCCAGATCGGTTTTCTGCAATGAAACATTTCCCCGCTCCAATAATCCTTTGATGTCCGGTGTGCGTTCCAACAACTCAGGGTCACCCAGTAGCAATACCTGATGGTCCGCCGGAATGGCATCCAGCACAGCACCATAAAAATCGGCCGAAAGCTGACGGGGAACATCAGGGCTGAACGGTTGCAGCAAGACCGTGGGCGTTTCAAACGTCGTTGGTTCGGGCAACTGCTCATCACTCAGCCGATAGGGTGAAGGCGCCAACAGGTCGGGATCATCAGACGAAAGAAAACCGGCGAACGCAGCCCACCGTGTCGGGATCGGCGTTCCTGTCAGTCCGCTATCGAACTGTTTCTGATAGATCGTAGCATTCTCAGCCAATGCCTTATCCAGTCCGGCCGATGGCGCTGGCTTCATGGCGACCGCAGGACGCTGCCCTGATTTTATCAGGGCTTCATCGAGATAAGGATGACGATGGTAGTCCAGCGATACGATACCCTTGAAATGGCTTTGATACATTTCACTCAGGCGAGTGCCACGATAACTTGTTTCCTGACCCAACCGCTCCATATCAACGGTCATGACTTCCGCCCGGTCATCAAACAGGAAAAACGCCGCCCCCGCATCGTGACGCGCGAGCACCACCAACGGGGTATCAGGCCCGTCCAGCGCCAGCCGGAAACGCTCCGGTTGGGCGGCAAGGAAAACCAAATGGGATGTCCCACCGGTACAGATCAGCAGGTATTCTTCCGGTCTTTCATTGCGGTTGGTGAGCCTCTGGGTCAGCTGCTGTGCAAAATCGACCCAACGAACGGTGTTTCTCATGAACTTTCCTTATACGTTGGTGATAAAAGCAGGAAGACGGGTGTCTCTGAATCTATTTTTTAGCGATGGAAACACTGCGCCCTGACCAGTCAGGTATTTCTGTCACGGTCACGTCTCGCAACAGGGTCTGTGATGCTTCCGGCATGGGTACTGTGCGGCCCTCTTTGGTATCGAAATGCAGCAACAGGCATTCAAATGTCGCCCGCTCCGTGCCATCCACTTTCAGGACATGGGCCAGATGCAGTTTCTTTGCATCCGAGCTCAGAACCATGCTTTCAAATTCCAGCATGGCCGGGGCTTTAACATCATCGAGATAACGGATGTGGGTTTCCACCGTATAAAGCGCACAGCCCGTCGCTTGAAAGTAATCCGTGCCGCTGAGACCGAAGTGCTCCTGCACAGCCCATGTGGCATTGGAAAATGCCACCACATAGTAGCCCTCGTTCAGGTGGCCATAGGGATCGAGCCATGACTCCTGCACCGGTTCGGAATGGAGTTTGAGGACCGTCATGGTTTCAGCTTCTCTTTCAGCAACTGGTTCACCATACCGGGGTTAGCCTTGCCCCCTGTGGCTTTCATGACCTGGCCGACAAACCAGCCGGCAACCCGCTCGTTACCGTCCTTGAATTCCTGGACCTGCCCGGGATTGTTGGCAATGACCTCGTCTACGGCGGCTTCGATGGCGCCCGTGTCCGTGATCTGCTTCAGACCCTTTTCCTCGACAATATCAGCCGGGTCCTTTGAGGTCTCGATCATGATCTCGAAGACATCCTTGGCGATCCGCCCCGAGATGGTGTCGTCGGCCATGAGATCGAGCAACTGGCCCAACTGCTGGGACGAGACCGGGCTCTCAGCGATGGGGTTGCCCCGTGCGTTCAGTGCGCCGAACAGGTTGCTGATCACCCAGTTGGCCGCCAGCTTGGCATCGCGGGTTTTGCCCTTCTCCGGGCTGCGCACCACATCTTCGAAGTAGGCTGCGGTATCCTGATCGACGACCAGAACACCCGCGTCATAAGCGCTCAGACCATAATCCGTCATGAAACGGTCTTTTTTCTCGTCAGGCAATTCCGGCAGGGTCGCCGCGATGGCGTCAACATATTCCGAGCTCAGCTTGACAGGCAACAGGTCCGGGTCCGGGAAATAGCGATAATCGTGAGCGAACTCCTTGGACCGCATGGCCCGTGTTTCACCCTTGGCAGGATCAAACAGCCGGGTTTGCTGTTGCACTTCCTCACCAGATTCCCAGACTTCGACCTGACGCTGTGCCTCGACTTCAATGGCCTGCATGACGAAACGGACCGAGTTCACATTCTTGATTTCGCAGCGGGTTTTCAACTCATCCGAGCCCGGCTTGCGTACAGAAACGTTCACATCAGCCCGCATGGACCCCTGTTCCATGTTGCCGTCACAGGTGCCGAGATAGCGCAAAATAGAGCGCAATTTGCGCACGTAGATACCGGCTTCCTCGGGCGAGCGCATATCCGGATCAGATACAATTTCCATGAGCGCCACGCCGGAGCGATTGAGATCAATAAAGGATCGTGTCGGGTCCTGGTCATGCATGGACTTGCCCGCATCCTGTTCCACATGCAGGCGTTCAATTCCGATCGACCGCGTCGACCCGTCCGGCATGTCGAGAATAACGGTTCCCGCGCCCACAACAGGATGGGCGAACTGTGAAATCTGATAACCCTGCGGCAGATCGGCGTAGAAGTAATTCTTCCGCTCGAATACCGAATAGAGATTGATATGCGCCTTGAGGCCTAGCCCGGTGCGCACGGCCTGCTCGATACAAACTTCGTTCAACACAGGCAGCATGCCAGGCATGGCCGCATCAACCAGCGACACATTGGCGTTGGCGTCGCTGCCGAATGTCGTCGAGGCGCCGGAAAACAACTTGGAATTGGAAACAATCTGGGCGTGAACCTCCAGCCCGATCACCACTTCCCAATCGCCGGTTTCGCCTTGAATTAGATAGCTCATGGCTCAGCCCTCCCCGCCAGATAGATGGCCAGAAAAGTCCGGTAGTTCGAACCCGGCTGCCTGCTCGAGTGCCTCACCGGCCCTGAACAGGGTCAACTCGTCAAACGGCTTGGCGATCAGTTGCAGTCCCAACGGCAGACCATCCGAAGACAACCCTGCCGGAACCGACATGGCCGGCAGACCGGCGAGCGATGCCGGCACGGTAAATACATCATTCAGATACATGGCCACAGGGTCATCCATCTTCTCATCAACGGCAAAGGCCGGGGACGGTGTCGTCGGTGCCAGCAGGACGTCCACATCCTCGAACGCGGTGCGGAAATCACCGGCGATGCGGGCTCGGACCTTCTGCGCCTTCACGTAATAGGCATCGTAGTAGCCAGCCGACAGCACATAGGTGCCGATCAGGACGCGGCGTTGGACTTCCTCTCCGAAGCCTGCCGCACGGGTATTCATATACATCTCGTCGAGAGAGTCGCCCTCGACCCTGAGACCATAGCGCACCCCGTCGTAACGGGCCAGATTGGATGATGCCTCGGCAGGCGCGACAATATAATACGTCGGCAGGGCGTATTTGGTGTGCGGCAGGGAGACTTCAACGATTTCCGCTCCGGCATCCTTGAGCCACTCGGCGCCCTTGGACCACAGATCGGTGATTTCCTGCGCCATGCCATCAGCCGTATATTCCTTGGGGATGCCAATACGCAACCCCTTGACGCCTTGCCCTAATAAGCTTTCAAAATCCGGTGTTTCAACGGGTGCCGAGGTGGAATCCTTGGAATCATGCCCTGCCATGGCGCTCAGCATGATGGCGGAGTCCCGGACGGTGCGAGTCATGGGTCCGGCCTGATCGAGGCTGGAGGCGAAGGCGACAATACCCCAGCGCGAACACCGCCCATAGGTTGGCTTCATACCGACAATTCCAGAGAACGAGGCGGGCTGGCGGATGGAGCCACCCGTATCGGTGCCCGTGGCACCCAGACACAGCCGCGCCGCAACGGCGCTGGCGGAACCACCGGATGATCCACCGGGCACCAGATCCTTGCCCGCGTTCGCGCCCGACGACGCTTTCCACGGATTAATGGTGTTGCCGTAATAACTCGATGTGGTGGTCGAGCCCATGGCGAATTCATCCATGTTGGCCTTGCCCACCATGACGGTTCCGGCATCCTTCAGATTCTTCGATACGGTGGATTCGTATTCGGGAATAAACCCTTCCAGAACATGCGAGCCCGCCGTGGACTGCACCCCTTCGGTGCAAAACAGATCCTTCATGGCGATGGGAACACCGTCCATGGCGCCCCGTGTGTCGCCCGCCGCACGTCGGGTGTCAGACTCTTTGGCTGCCGCCAGCGCCACGTCCGGTGTCTCGGTCACAAAGGCATTCAGGGACTGAGCATCGGAAACCGCCTTGTTATGGGCTTCGGCCAGTTCCACGGCGGAAAAATCGCCCCCCGATAATCCGGCGCGGGCTTCTGCAATGGTGAGGTTCGTCAATGTATTGCTCATGGCGATCACTCCATAACCTTGGGAACGGTAAAAAACCCGTCTTCCCGGTCGGGCGCATTGGCCAGCACCCGGTCACGGCAGTCGCCATCGCTGATAACATCGGCCCTGAGCGGTGGGATCACTTCTGTTACGCTGGTCATGGGCTCCACACCTTCGGTATCAACCTCGGAAAGTTGCTCAACCCAATGCAGGATTCCGTCGAGTTCGCCTGCAATCTTATCGAGGCGTTCATCCTCGACCCGGATGCGGGCGAGATAGGCGATACGGCGCACGGTGTCTTGATCCAATGCCATGTGTTTATGCTTCCTGAATGGTGATCGTTGTCCAAGAGGCGCGGAAATTAGCACCCACGCCGCCAAGGCTCAACCTCATTCCCCCTCAAGGGCGGCAGTTAGATCGTCCCAGGCTTTGCCATTCCAGCTTTCAAGTGTCATCCGAACGGCCACATTCAAGGCTTCCGGTATGGTCTCCGTATCCACCTCGTCTTCCTGGGGCTTGCCAGCATAGGGTTCAATCGTGACATCGCCGAAGATGGACTTCCCCTTTTCCGCATTGAAAAATACGTTTGTGGTAAAGGATTTGTCGTACTCGCCGTCCGTATAAATCTCCAGCAAGTCGATACCGATCTGGTGAACGTTTGGCTTGGACGGAATGTAGGCACCTTCGGTCATGAACATGAACAGCAGGAAGGACAGCTTGACGCCACCACGGTCACATTGAACCTGAACCTCATAATCCGACATGCCGAATTCTTCTGAACCCGCCGTGCTTCGGCCACTATAGATGATTTCATAGGCGCACTTTCCATCATTCTGGATCGTCGCACTGCCCCGAACAGGCTGCGTCAGTTTACCATCGATCATTGGCGCCAGATACTTCTTGAAGGCAAATCCCAAAGGCTCGTTGTCCTGCACGATCGCCAGCCACCCTTGGTATTGGCCGGCGACATGGACCCGTTCGCCTTTCTTGAGGCCATCAACACGCTTTGCAGACGTTTCCGGTTTGGCGCGCACATTCACATCGCGGGCGACAATATAAGTACGGCTTATCTTTTCAATTTCAACACCCAGAAATTCCTCTGCAACCGCTGGGGACCCACCATGACAAATGACGCCAAGCAGCAGAGCAACGGCAACCAATGGCCGACAAAGCCATCTGATCGTGTCTTTATCCCCACCTCTCATCCGGGAAGTCCCCGTGACGGCCATTGAAAGTTCCTCATGCGTTTCAGGAATCCACCACCAAAGGATACCCAAGGATGATGCACCGCGCCAAGGACTATCGTGGTAATATCGCTATCACCACAGAAAGACGCAGGGTATAAGCGGGGCCATGAGCATCCTAACAACCGCCGAATTTCGACAATCCGTACCGCATGGCAAACGCATTATGGGCCTTGATGTGGGGACCAAGACTGTCGGCGTATCCTTGTCCGATGTCCTCCATATGATCGCAAGCCCGCTTGAAACCATCATGCGCAAGAAATTCCGGGACGATATCGTCCGATTCCAGAAAATCGTAAAAGACCATGAAGTTGGTGGCGTGCTACTGGGGTTACCGCTCAGTATGGATGGGACCGAAGGGCCGCGCTGTCAGTCCATTCGGGCTTTTGCCGATAATCTGGGGGAAGTCTTTGATATGCCCATAACGTTCTGGGATGAGCGTTTGTCGACCTCGGCGGTGGAGCGGATGCTGGTTAACGACGTGGATATGTCGAGAAAACGCCGGAGCGAGGTTATCGACAAGCTGGCGGCTGTCTATATTTTACAAGGCTTTCTGGACGCTACAAAATAGCTCGCCAATCAATTTTCTGACAATCTTCTGGCTGTCAAATCAAAGTCTTGCGCAATGGGCACCCTGCACCTTATTATGCCGACTTAATGACAACGGACCATTCTGATACCAACGGTTATCCTCACCGTCACTTGCTCGGTATAGAAGGCCTTTTCCCCAATGAGATCACCTATCTGCTCGACCGCTCAGAAGCGTATGTCGACCAGAACCGGCAGGCCGATAAGAAGAAATCGACCCTGCGCGGGCGCACCATCATCAATCTTTTTTTTGAGAACTCGACCCGGACCCGCACGTCGTTCGAACTGGCCGGGAAGCGGCTTGGCGCCGACGTCATCAACATGTCGGTAGCCGACAGCGCCATCAAAAAAGGGGAAACCCTGATTGATACAGCCATGACCCTGAACGCCATGCACCCGGATGTTCTTGTCATTCGCCATCCGGATTCGGGTGCCGCCCAACTGTTGTCCGAAAAGGTCAATTGCGCCGTTATTTCCGGCGGCGACGGTAGCCACGAACATCCAACACAGGCCCTGCTGGACGCCCTGACCATCCGGCGGCGGTTGGGCAAGCTGGCCGGCCTGACGGTTGCCATCTGTGGCGATGTGCTGCATTCCCGGGTCGCCCGGTCCAATATTCACTTGCTCAACACCATGGGCGCACGGGTCCGCCTGATTGCGCCGCGCACGCTAATTCCAACCGGCGTCGAACATCTTGGTGTTGAAGTATTCTACGATATGGCCGAAGGCCTTAAGAATTGTGACATCGTCATGATGCTGCGGCTTCAAAAGGAACGCATGCAGGGAAACTTCTTCCCGTCAACCCGCGAGTACTTCCATTTCTTCGGGCTTGATTATGAAAAGCTGGCAAATACAAAACCCGATGCCCTGATCATGCATCCCGGCCCCATGAACCGGGGTGTTGAGATTGACTCGGAAGTTGCAGACGACTTTGGCCGCAGCGTGATCCGCGAACAGGTTGAAATGGGTGTCGCTGTTCGCATGGCCTGCCTTGAAATTCTCGGGCTTGCCCCTGTCGACAGTGCTTTGAGGAATTCCTGACCATGGCCGACACCTCGCACAACGGACCAACCCCAGACAAGATCGCGTACGTCAACGCGCACCTGCTTGATCCCGCCAGCGGCCTCGATGGAAGTGGCGCTATCATGACAGAGGGTGAAGGTATCGCCGACATGGGCCCGGATTTGTTTCGCGACGGCAAGGGATGGTCCGTTCCTGATGGCGTGAAAATGGTGGATTGTGGCGGGGCATATCTGGCCCCGGGATTTGTCGATATTCGCGTCCAGACGGGTGAGCCCGGACAGGAGCACAAGGGAACCCTGGCCAGTGCCGGTCGGGCGGCGACGGCTGGCGGCATTACCTCCATGGTCTGCCTGCCCAATACAGAACCTGTCATTGATGACATGAGTGTCGTTGAATTCGTTGCCCGTCGCGCCCGCAAGCTGGGTTTGACCAAAGTCTATCCCTACGGTGCCATCACCAAGGGAACCAACGGCAAAGAACTGGCGGAACTGGGCATGCTGTCGGAAGCCGGTGCCGTTGCCTTCACCGACGGGGTAAAGACTGTCGACAACGCACAGGTCATGCGCCAGGCGCTCAGCTACGCGTCTACTTTTGATCTTTTGCTCATCCAGCACCCAGAAGAACATACCCTTGCCGGTGATGGGGCCATGAACCTGGGTGAGATATCGACCCGCCTCGGGTTGTCAGGCATCCCCATTCAGGCCGAGGTTATCATAATCGAGCGTGATATCCGGTTGGCTGAATTGACGGGTGGGCGGATTCACTTCGCCCACGTTTCCACGGCTGAATCAGTAGATGTCATTCGCCGAGCCAAAGACAGAGGAACGCGCGTAACCTGTGATACCGCCCCGCCCTATTTCGCCCTGAATGAAACAGCCGTCGGTGAGTACAGGACGTTCTCCAAACTGTCGCCCCCGCTGCGCTGTGAAGCAGATCGTCAGGCCATTGTTGCCGGCCTGAAAGATGGCACCATTGACGTCATTGCATCGGATCACTCGCCCCAAGATGAAGAATCAAAGCGGCTCCCCTTTGCCCAGGCAGCCTTTGGCGGCATCGGGCTCGATACCCTGCTGCCACTCACCCTGGAGCTGTATCATAATGGACACCTGAGTCTGCTTGACGCGATTGCCATGATCACCAGCAAGCCTGCCGCCCTGCTTGGCCTGCCTGCCGGGCAACTCGCCGTCGGCGCGCGCGCCGACCTGACCGTATTCGAACCCGATCGCGGATGGAAGGTGGATGCTGAAACCCTGATCAGCAAATCCAAGAACACCCCGTTTGACGGTCGTCCCGTACAGGGCCGGGTTCTCCGGACTGTGGTCGATGGACGGATTGTCCATGAATTGCCGGGGGGCGGATAAATGTCGGTGCTCGACCAGCCCGGATTATTGGCTGTTATGATCCTCGGTGGATATATTTTGGGCTCGATTCCCTTTGGACTGGTCCTGACTCGCATCGCCGGGTATGGCGATATTCGCCAGATCGGGTCCGGCAATATCGGCGCAACCAATGTGCTTCGCACCGGCAACAAGCCACTGGCCGCGTTAACCCTGTTGCTTGATAGCGGAAAAGGTGGCGCGGCTGTTCTGTTGGCTGGCGTCTACAGCCCTGATCCGGTGTTACCCCTGATAGCAGGGGCGACGGCCGTTATCGGGCATAACTTTCCTGTCTGGCTCAAGTTCAAGGGCGGCAAAGGTGTTGCTACGATCATAGGCACTTTGCTCGCTGCTGCGTGGCCTGTGGGAATCGCCGTATGCGTGGCCTGGCTGATGACCTTTCTGATCTTCCGTTATTCTTCTCTCTCATCCATCGTTTCGGTGGGCGCATCCCCAGTCCTGGCATGGTTCCTGACCCCCCCACCGGAGAATCTCGCGCTTACGATCATGGCGGGCGCGCTCGGCGGACTGACAATTGCACGCCATCATGCAAACATCCGCCGGTTGATAAACGGCGAAGAACCCAAAGTCGGCAAGAAAAAGACTGTTCCGGCAGAACCCAGGTGAGAGAATCAATCTTGCCCGGGTAGCATGTCCTTGAAAAACCTGAAATTGTTTTTCCCACTGTTCTTGACATCATACATGGCAGCGTCTGCGTGTTGCATAAGGCTCTCTGCTTCAGTGGAATCTTGCGGACAAAGCGCAATTCCGATACTTGCACCGATGGCGATTGGCGCACCGGCTATTCGCACGGTCTCGGTTAGGCGATCAATGATCTTTGAGGCCACGATAGAAACAATTTCTTGATCAGCAGCATCTGTGATGATGACGACAAACTCGTCGCCGCCAATGCGGGCAACGGTATCGGTGGCGCGGACACATTCCTGCAATACCCCGCTAACCCATATTAACAGTTCATCCCCCGCTTCATGACCGAGTGCATCATTCACCGCTTTGAAGCCATCCAAATCAATGAACAGCAATGCTGCCATGTTTTCACGCCGTTTAGCCCCGGCGATAACCGTTTCAATTCTGTCGAGCAGCAGGCTTCGATTGGGGAGCCCTGTCAGGGCATCATGGGTCGCCAGATGCCGGAGCTGTTTTTCAACCTGCCGCCGCGATGATATCTCGTTTTGAAGTGTCGCCGTGCGTTCTTCAACGCGAACCTCCAGCGTTTCAATGGAATTGCGCAAATCGCCGACAGCCCGATTATGTTCTGTAATATCATGAGCTTCCGCCAGAAAGCTGTTACCCTTGTTATCGCCCATCGGTGTAAAGGCGACGTCCACATCCACATAGGAACCATCCCTGCGCTTCAGACGTAAGGGAATATAGCTATCCTCGTTCAGTATCTCCTGGAATTCCGCCTCAAAGATATCGTGATAATCACGATGGAAAAGTTCATGAATGGGCAACCCGATGACATCGACGTCGGATTGAGCGCCTAACAGCTTCACACCGGCCTGATTAACAAAACGGATCACACCGTTTCGGCATTCACAGATCAGGCTCAGTGAATTGTTGATCAGGTCGCGGAGATAATCCTCCCGCAAATGCAAGCTTTCTGCGATACGGGAAAATTCAGAAATATTACGGGCATAGACGACATAGCGATCACCACCTTCGGAAAAGTGGGCAAGGATACTGAGCTCGCAATCATATGATACGCCATCCAGACTCTTCATTTTGATTCGAACTGGAACTTGCTCGTCAACCAACAGGGAATACAGATTGGGCCCGAGTGCCGCATAATCTGCACCCAGGAAATCGGTAAATTGCTTGCCTACCACATGGGTGTCATCATCCGCATTCAACAACCGAAGACCCGCAGCGTTGATCCACCGAATCGTATCATCCTCACAGACGCAGACAAGGTCGGGCAAACCACCAAGCGCAGCCTGTGCTATTTCACCACCCAGATCAGCACCGCCGTCATCAAACATCATATTCCTTGTCGTTATCCATGCTGCCGAAAATACAGACAAAATGCCTAAGCAGAAGCATTCAGGAAATCAACCACGGTAGACTTACAGAGCCATTACATCGGCACAATACCCCCCTTACGACCGATAATAAAGTGATCCTCACTTGACCTTGCGGGAGGTCTCCCCCACTCTCTCGCGCCATGCGAGAACAATTGCCAGCCCCGCTATCTGACACAGAACGCCTTTCCTGGCTGATGCTGATTCGCTCAGAGAATGTCGGACCCATGACCTTCTACCGATTGCTTGAACAATTCGGCAGTGCTGAAAATGCCATGGCGGCTCTGCCTGATCTGGCACGCCAGGGTGGCCGGCGCGATTATCGCCCCTTCCCGGCCTCACAGGCAGAAACGGAACTGGCTACACTGGAACGGATGGGCGCATCCCTCATCGGGTATACAGAGCCCGAATACCCGCCCCTGTTACGCGCCATGGAAGGCGCACCCCCTTTGATTTCTGCCAAGGGAGCGCTGCATTTACTGAGCCGCACCACCATTGCCGTTGTCGGCGCGCGGAATGCATCAGCTAATGGCCTGGGCTTTGCCCGTAAACTTTCAACTGGCCTGGGTCGCGGCGGCTTTGGCGTTCAGGATGTCGTGATTGCCTCCGGTCTTGCCAGGGGAATCGATGCCGCCGCGCATCAAGGCGCGCTGGAGACGGGAACCATTGCCGTTCTGGCTGGTGGAATCGACATGGTTTACCCCGCAGAAAACACACGCCTGCATGATGAAATCGCCGAGCGTGGCGTGCTTCTGGCCGAGATGTCCGTCGGCACGAAACCAACAGCTCGATTGTTCCCGGTCAGGAACAGAATCATCTCCGGCCTGTCGCGCGGCGTTATCGTTGTAGAGGCCTCACCACGCTCAGGCTCCCTGATAACGGCGCGTGCTGCCCTTGATCAGGGGCGCGAAGTCTTCGCCGTTCCGGGTGCGCCAGGTGACCCCCGCACACGGGGAACCAATGGATTAATCAGGGATGGGGCAATCTTGACGGAATCTGCCGCCGATGTTCTCCGGGCCATCGGCGAGGCAGGAACGTTGGCCATGGGCCGGCAACATGTCTTTGATTTCACAAAAGAATTTCCATCATCAGGCGATCATGATGATACGGCAGACGCCCGCCCTGTGGTGATGGAATTATTAGGTTTCTCGCCTGTAGCGGTTGACGAACTGGTTCGCAACTGCCAATTCTCCTTCGCCGCCGTATCCGCAATATTACTCGAACTGGAATTGGCCGGGCGGTTGGAGAGACATCCGGGCAACCGGGTCTCACTAATAAACGAGCATTAGAAATCGATAGAGAGACCGGCTAGCCCATGACCAGCGTCGTCATTGTAGAAAGCCCCGCAAAGGCAAAGACCATCAACAAGTACCTGGGTGGCGGGTACACAGTACTGGCCAGCTATGGCCATATTCGTGACCTTCCCGCCAAGGACGGCTCGGTGCGTCCGGACGATGATTTTTCCATGGACTGGGAAATTGATGCGCGTTCGCGCAAACATATCCAAGACATCGAAAAAGCCATGCGTGGTGCCGACAAATTGTTTCTGGCGACGGATCCTGATCGGGAAGGTGAAGCCATATCATGGCATGTCCAGGAAACCCTGGGCCAAAAGAAACTCCTCGATGGGGTCGAAGTTAAAAGAGTCGTCTTCAACGAAATCACCAAGGGGGCAATCCAGGAAGCCTTCGCCCACCCCCGGGAACTGAACAGGGAACTGGTGGATGCCTATCTGGCACGCCGGGCGCTTGATTACCTTGTGGGCTTTACCCTGTCGCCGGTCCTGTGGCGTAAGCTGCCGGGCAGTCGTTCAGCCGGGCGTGTCCAATCCGTTGCGCTTCGCCTGATCTGCGACCGCGAAACCGAGATCGAAATTTTCAAGCCACAGGAATACTGGTCCGTTGATGCGACGCTGACTACACCCGATGGTGCAACGTTCAAGGCGTCACTGAGCCAGTTGGACGGCGAGAAGCTGAAGAAGCTATCGCTTACATCCGAAGCGGAAGCGACCCGCGCAGCCAGCGCCATCGCTGCGGCGTCGCTGAGCGTCGGAGACATCGAACGCAAACAAGCGCGCCGTAACCCGGCCCCGCCATTCACCACATCAACGCTGCAACAGGAAGCCTCCCGCAAACTGTACTTTGGCGCCAAGAAAACCATGCAGGTTGCGCAGAAGCTCTACGAGGGCATCAATATCGCTGGCGAAACTGTCGGCCTTATCACCTATATGCGAACCGACGGCATCAACATTGCCAACGAGGCCGTTGATACGGCCCGGGCCCTTATCGGGCGAGACTATGGCAACAATTATGTGCCGGAAGCCCCGAGGGTCTATAAAAACAAGGCGAAAAACGCACAGGAAGCCCACGAAGCGGTTCGCCCTACTGATATGAACCGTCGGCCCCGTGATATTGTGTCCTATCTCGATGATGACCAGCGCAAGCTGTATGAACTGATCTGGAAACGCACGGTGGCGAGCCAGATGGAGTCAGCTATCCTTGATCAGGTCGGCGTCAACATTCCTGCTGCCGACAACAGTGTCGTTCTACGCGCGACCGGTTCTGTCGTTGCGTTTGATGGCTTCTTCCGGGTCTATCAAGAAGGCAAGGACGACGAAGCTAACGGGATGAGCGATGCGGCCATTGCGGCCACCAAGAAGACCGACGACAAGGACCGTATCTTGCCGCCGCTGACGGAAGGAATGGCGGTGGAGCGCGCCTCTGTTGATCCCGAACAGCACTTCACCCAACCGCCGCCGCGTTACTCCGAGGCCAGCCTCGTCAAGGCGCTGGAAGAAAACGGCATTGGCCGACCGTCGACATACGCTTCAATCATATCCGTGCTTCAGGAACGTAACTATGTGCAGCTAGACAAGCGCCAGTTCATTCCGGAGAATCGTGGCCGCGTTGTTACGGCCTTTCTGTTTCGGTTCTTCCCGCGCTATGTAGAATACGACTTCACTGCCGGGTTGGAAAATGAACTGGATGAAATTTCAGCCGGGAAAATCAACTGGAAAGCTGTCCTCAGAGAATTTTGGTTACCGTTTTTTACGACCACAGAAGACATCAAAAGCCGGTCCAACCGCGAGATCATCGACGCCATTGATGAGCTTCTCGGCCCGCATTTCTTCCCCGAACGCGAAGACGGACGCAACACCAGAGACTGCCCGATCTGTAATGATGGACGTCTGGGCCTGAAACCAAGCCGCCAGAATGGCTTCTTTATCGGCTGCTCGAATTACCCCGAATGCAATTACACGCGTTCACTGGGTATTGTAAGCGGTGATGAGGATGATGCGGCTGCTGCCGATAACGGCCCCCGGGAATTGGGCACAGATCCCGACACCGGCCTGGAGATATCTCTCCGCAAAGGTCCCTTCGGGCCTTACGTCCAGTTGGGTGATACACCGCCAAAAGAAACCGGCAAGAAAAAGAGCACCGCTCCCAAGCCTAAGCGCGCCTCCATTCCCAAACACATGGAACCCGCCAGCGTCGATCTGGAAAAGGCCCTTAAATTGCTGTCCATGCCGCGCAATATTGGTGAGCATCCCGAAACTAAAAATATGATTTCTGCCGGTCTGGGTCGGTTTGGCCCTTACCTGCGCTATCAGGGAAACTATTACTCCCTGAAGGAAGATGATGTTCTTGAAATCGGATTGAACCGGGCCGTCACCGTGATTGCGGAAGCCCCACCAAAAGAACCGGCCATTGAACTGGGTCCCCATCCGTCCGATGGCAAACCAATTGTTCAGAAATCCGGACGCTGGGGCCCCTATGTACAGCATGGCCGGATTCGCGCGACGTTTCCGAAGGATATGGAACCCACCAGTATCACCCTAGAACTGGCCATAGAAATGCTCGCCGTCAAAGCCGGGAAAGATGGCAACGGGAAAACCCCTGCCAAGGCAAAGCCCAAAGCCAAACCAAAGGCTAAGGCTAAGGCTAAAGCTAAACCCAAAACGAAAGCCAAGGCAGCCAGCAAGAAGAAGGCGCCCGCAGATACCGACACGCCCATCGCTGCGGCGGATGGCTGACACCGGTGCCCAGACACCCTAAGACGTCGTTCCCTTTTCCCAGCCGGGAAGAAATCCTGCGCTTCATTCACGAAAGCACCGGCACCGTGGGCAAGCGGGAAATCGCCCGCGCTTTCCGGCTCGATTCCAAACAGAAGATGGAACTGAAAAAATTGCTTCGGGAAATGGAACTCGATGGGACCCTGCAAAAGGGCCGCGGCAAACAGTTTGCCGAACCAGGAACCTTACCGCCCGTCAGCGTGGTCGAAGTTACCGGCGTTGACATCGATGGCGAGGTTCTTGCCAAGCCGGTCCCTTGGGAGCACAACCAGCCGGCGCCCCTCATCTATATGTCACCAGAAAAACGCGGCCATCCCGCACTGGGTTTTGGCGACCGTGTACTGGCCCGGCTTTCGCCGACAGAGCGCACCGGCGCCAATGATGCGCCTGTGTACGAAGGTAAAACCATTCGCCTTCTCACGGCATCGTCCACTAAGATCATGGGCATGCTGGAAGATGTCGGGGGCCGTTTTCGCTTGCGCCCCACGGACAAGCGCACCAAATCCGAGGTCATTGTCGAGTTTCCGAATGCTGAAGGAGCCAGCAATGGTGATCTCGTCCGCGCCGAATTGCTACCCGGACGACATTACGGGCTTAAGCATGCCCGCGTTGTCGAGAACCTGGCCAATGCCGATAACCCCCGCGCGGCAAGCATCATTGCAATCCATGATCATGGACTGCCGGTAGAATTTCCTTCCGACGCGTTGCATCAGGCGGATACAGCCATTGCAGCGCCCATGGATAAGCGGGAAGACTTGCGTGACGTGCCCCTGGTAACCATTGACGGTGCCGATGCCCGGGATTTCGATGATGCGGTCTGGGCTGAAGCTGACGACAAGGCAGATAATAAAGGTGGCTGGCATATTATTGTCGCCATTGCCGATGTGTCTTGGTATGTGCATCCGGACAGCGCACTGGACAAGGCGGCGTATACGCGTGGCAATTCAGTCTATTTCCCCGACCGTGTCGTCCCCATGCTGCCAGAAGCGCTGTCGAATGGATGGTGCTCGCTGGTCCCCCATGAAGAACGCCCCTGTCTGGCTGTTCATATGTGGCTCTCAGAAGATGGCGCGTTGTTACGTCACCGGTTCTGTCGCGCCATGATCCGAAGCCATGCCCGCCTGACCTATGCCCAGGCGCAGGCGGCCCATGACGGCGAGACTGACAATGACGGGCAGGTTGCTGACAAGGAACTGCTGGAGAGTGTCATTACACCGCTCTATGGCGCCTATGCGGCGCTGAGCGCGGCACGAAAGAAACGCGGCGTACTGGAGCTGAATATTCCGGAACGTCAGGTCCTGATCGGTGAAGACGGCAGTGTTTCAGAGATTGTTCAGCGGGAGCGTTTTGACTCACATAAACTGATCGAGGAATTCATGATTGCCGCCAACGTTGCGGCGGCTGAAACACTCGAAAAGCGCCAACAACCCTGCCTCTACCGCATCCATGACCAGCCCAGCATGGAAAAAATGGAGATGTTACGGGAATTTCTGGCGACCCTGGATCTGCCGATCCCGAAAGGGCAGGTGATGCGGGCTGCGCAATTCAACGGCATTCTGGATAAAGTAGCGGACACGCCAAAAGCGGAAATGGTTAACACCGTTATCTTGCGATCCCAGTCACAGGCCGAATACAACCCGGACAACATTGGTCACTTTGGCCTGAACCTGATGCGCTATTGCCATTTCACCTCACCCATTCGACGCTATTCGGACCTGATCGTACACCGCGCCCTGATCAGAGGGCTGAAACTGGGCGACGGGGGGTTGGAGACAGACCATCTCGACTTCCATGAAATGGGCACCCACCTTTCAGCAACGGAAAGGCGGGCCGCCGCCGCCGAACGAGATGCGACTGATCGCTTCACCGCCGGATACCTGTCGGTCCATGTGGGTGGCGAGTTTACCGGGCGGATCACCGGTGTTACCCGGTTCGGCTTATTTGTCATGCTTGATGACAGTGGCGCCGATGGCCTGATTCCCATCAGCACCCTGCCCGATGACTACTACCGCCATGACGAGGCGGCACATTGCCTGCGCGGTGATCATAGCGGCCGAGAATTCTCCCTCGGCCAACGGCTGGCCATCATCTTGGCGGAAGCCGATGCTATTACCGGGGGCATGGTGCTCCGCCTGACGGACAAGGAAGCCGCCTCCGGTCCCGTGTCATCCGGCCGGCGACCGGGGAAAAATAAGCCCCGATCATCAAAAGGCCAGCGCCTCGCAAAACGAGGGAATCCTCCTCCGCGCCGCAAACGGTAACGCCGCAATAGCTGTCCGTATGATCGTCTCTGAAACCAATCTCTTGTTCTCATTTTGATCTAACCGTATGATGTTGCTGAACAAGTTCGGGGACCGCATGACACCGTATCGATCCGGATATATCCGCATTCTGGCCGTCTTTGGTTTGTTGCTTGTAGCCGCGTGCTCCAGCACTCTCCCTGACAGGGATGTTCTGAACAATCAGTTCCCGATTGGTGAAGCAGAGAAAGTTTTTACCTCCGGGTTCAACAACATCTCTGACAAGTACATCGACGCTGTTAGCGTCGAAACCCTGGCCATGGAAGGCATGCGTGGATTATCTGCATTGGATTCTAACGTATCCATCGTCCGGAATGACGAAACCATTGAGTTGCACTATCGCAGACAGCTCATCAGACGTTATCCCGCACCGCCCCCCGATGATTCGGCCAGATGGGCTTCTATCGTTGCAAACATGACCGCTGATGCACAGAGTTTTTCACACGAGATAGCCACCTCCAGTGCTGAAAAACTCTACGAAGCGATATTCGATGGCTCTATTGGATCGCTCGATGTGTTCTCGCGCTATGCCGGAAAATCGGAAGCCAGTGACAACAGGGCCAAACGCGATGGATTCGGCGGTATTGGCGTTCGTTTTCGTCTTGACGATGATCGTGTCCTGATTACCGATGTCATGCTGGCGACTCCTGCGGCGCGTGCTGGTTTACGCATCGGTGATGAACTGACCGCCGTTGACGGACAGGCCGTTAGCGGGTTGGGCAGCCATGCCATCATTAAAATGTTACGCGGCACGGTAGGAAGTATCGTCAATCTGGTCATCGTCCGCCCCGACATCAACGCCCTGACCCTCAGCATGAAGCGTAACCATATCGTGCCGCCGACTGTTATCGCTAAAATCCGTGATGGCTTGTTGTATCTGAAAGTCAGCAGCTTTAACCAGGGAACCGCGAGCAGCGTGGTTAAAGAACTTAACCATGCGCTTGACCCTGACAATCATTCACAGGAAATAATGGGCGTGGCCCTCGATCTGCGTGGCAATCCTGGCGGCCTGTTGAAACAATCCATCGAGGTTGCCGACGCCTTTCTTGCCCATGGCACTATCTTGAATACCAGCGGACGACACCCCGACAGTATCCAGCACTATGAAGCCGCCGGGCAGGATCAGGCATTGGGGTTGCCCATAGTCGTACTGATTGACGGCAAATCGGCGTCAGCGGCCGAAATCGTTGCCGCTGCCCTACAGGACCGTGAGCGTGCCGTGGTCGTCGGCACGGCATCCTATGGCAAGGGTACCGTGCAGACCGTTGTCCGGCTGCCGAACAGCGGTGAGATCACATTGACATGGTCCCGGTTCATGGCACCGTCAGGCTACACCCTACATGGATTAGGGGTTTTCCCTGTTATTTGCACCAGTGGTTCTGACAATGACACCGATGCCGTCTTGCGTCATGCCATGGAAACATATGACGCGACGCTGGACACACTTGAGACCTGGCGGGGGACATCGCACAGGGACAAGGCCGATTATAAGGACCTCCGAAGTCAATGCCCGCCGGAACAGCATGATGGTAAAGATGACGTGGAGATCGCCCGGTCGCTTATCGAGGATGGGTCACTGTATTTCAGGGCGCTGGATATTACATCCGCCACGGCGCATGCCGTTGAATGATTACGGCGCATGCCGTTGAATGATTACGGCCCATGACGTTGATTGTTTACCCCTTTCTGCCTGTCTTCCCCCTTGACACCGTGCACGCTGGATGTATGGTGCGCGGCCTGACAGCACCCTGTGCCGTATATTAATCGAACGGATAGATAACGATGGCCAAGCCAACTAGCATTCTCGTCAAATTGCAGAGCACAGCCGACACCGGCTACTACTATGTGACGAAGAAAAACCCGCGAAACATTACGGAAAAGCTCGAGTTTCGGAAATATGACCCGGTCGTGCGCAAACACGTGATGTTCAAGGAAGCCAAAATCAAATAACTGGTTTCGCGCAGCGCTCTATAACGCCGTGGCACAAAAAACAAGGAATCGTCGGTCAAACTGATCGGCGATTTTCGTTTGCGTGCGAATCCACACCCCGCACGATGGCGGTGGCAAAATTATCATTCGAAAAAATTTGAAGTATCGGAAATCAGTTCAGAAACTTGTTAATGGTTTCCAGGAACGTGGGGACGGAAATCGGTTTGGCAATATAGCCTTCACAACCGCCTTCCCTGATTTTTTCCTCGTCGCCTTTCATGGCAAAGGCCGTTACAGCGATAACCGGTATCGATTTAAGTTCGTCATCCGCCTTCATCATCTTGGTGACTTCAAGGCCGGAAATTTCCGGTAATTGGATATCCATGAGCACCAGATCCGGTTTGTGCTCACGCGCCAGTTTGATTGCATCGCGTCCGTCCATGGTCTGAACAGTATTGTACCCATGGGCCTGAAGCAGGTCATTGAACAACTTCATGTTCAATTCATTATCCTCAACAATCAAAATCGTTTTACTCATAAATCAATCCCACGCTTCCTTTGTATTGGTCCATTACCCTGAGCCCATGATATCGGCATTTTATCGCCAACCTGACATAAATGACCACCATTATAATCATTCAATTAAATGGCCAGTGATTATTCACCCTTTACTTCCTCGACCATTTCTTCCAATGCCCCAACATCCAGGACGGCAAGTTTGTTTTTCTCGCGTTTGACCAGATTCTGGCGCGCCAGATCATTCATGACCCTGGCAACCGTTTCACGCGTGGTACTGACCCGGCTTGCCACATCGCCATGCACAGGGATCGGCGATATACTGGCCTGATTGTCGCCCTCCATATTTGCGCGGGCAAGCCGCAGCAAATCAGCATGAACCCGGTTGTTGGCGGCAAGTGTGCTCAAATCCATGATCCGTTCCGTCGCGGAGCGCACAATGCCCGCCAGCGAACACATGACCTTGATAGCCACCTGCGGATACTTGCCGCACAGGGCCATAAAACGATCCGGTGACAACATGGCAATCTGGCAGTCGCCCAGCGCACCGACAGACGCCGAGCGGGGAGAACCGTCAATCGCGGAGAGTTCACCAAAATGAGCCCCGGCACTCAGATCATCCAGAGTGATTTCCCGACCCGACAGGGAGAAATTGGCAACCCGGGCGCCCCCTTCAACAATGAAGAAAATATCCCGTGCCTCGCTATGCCGATCAATGATCTGCTCATGCGGGGCGTATCGTTTCCATACGCATTCCTTGGTCAGACGAGCTATTTCCTCGTCCGGCAAGTCCGCCAGAAGCGTCACCCTTTTCAGCGCTAAATTATCAATATCCGACACTGGATAAATTTCCCTTCAATGCAGCCCTGTTTACAAGGGGCTATCGTACACGTTACCGACACACCCGGATCGAGGGCCTGAATCTAACCCGATAGAAACCATGTGCGCAACATTACAGAGGTTTATACACTTTGGCGAGTGCATGGCTGTCAAAATTCACCTGATCGTCATGTATATGACCATCATTCCCAGTGCCATAACATATTATGCCACAAGGGCATGGCCACCACGACGCGGGTCGCCGATGGCATCGTAGGTCTGTTGATCCGCGATGTGTTGCACGGCGTGGACGCCGCCAAAAAACAGATTGGGTTGTTCCCAATAAAGGGCGCTCTCAACAGTACTCGCGAGGGCCTGCACCACCTCAGGCAGACGTGGGCCTTCTATATTGAGAACCCCGTTCTCATAATGCATCCGGGGGCTGCAAACGGCGTTGGCCATATCCATGCCATTGTCGAGAATATTGCTGATCACTTGCAACACGGCGGTTCTGATCCGGTTCGACCCGCCGGAACCGAGAGCCGTGACGACATCTCGATCCTCCAGCATCAGGCTGGGCGACATCATCGAACAAAGCCGCACATCTTCGGCCCAGGCATTGAACCCGAGGGGATTGATGTCCTCCTCCCCCAGCATGTTGTTCAGCATAAAACCGCGCCCCGGCAGCATGCGTCCGCACCCTTCCCCGTTGGAAAGCGTAACCGACGCAGCATTCCCGGCAGCATCCACGATACTGATATGGGTCGTGCCCCGTGGTGCCTGCGGCCGGCCAAGGATTTCTGCCTCGTATGTGGCCAGAAAATCAGCATCAAGCAGAGTTTCTCCCGCCGTTTCATGCAGATCGCTGAGGCCGCTCTCCACTCTGGCCCGGTTTGTTGCCGCCATGATCTGGGCCAGCGCCTTGTGGTCCGGCACCTCGCCCGCACCACCCACTGCGTCCTCGTGCTGGCCATACCCCGTTTTTTCCATCAGGCGCAGGGCAAAGGCGATCAGCAGCCCTCCTGTAGATGGTGCCGGGTTAGTCAAAATCCGGGCACCCTTGTAATCGATGCATAGCGGGGCGCGCTTCTCCACCCGATAACCGGCGAGATCCTCCTTTGAGAGATGCCCGCCATGGTCGCGTGAAAAATCACCGATTTCCGATGCAATCTCGCCGTGGGAGAAAAGCTGGCAACCTTCATGGGCCATGGCAGCCAGGGTGGCACCAAGATCAGGGTTTTGCATCAGTGCGCCTAAAGGAGCGAGCTTGGCAGGGGCGCCGTTGGTGTTACGGGCGTTATGGGAATCGCCGAAACAGGCAATGCTTTCCGGGTCACGGTCATAGATTGCCGAGACGACGCCAAAAAGGAAGGATTGGAAGTCGTTCACGCGCACGCCGTTTCGGGCAAGCCCGATGGCGCGGGAAAAATGATCCATCGGGGCCATCCGGCACAGATCATGCTGTATCATCGACATGCCTGCTGCCATCCCGGGCGTGGCGCAGGCACCCGCGCCGATATGGAATTCCTGGGTTGCCGTACCAAAATCAGCCAGCACCGGGAAAAACTCAATCTCGTCACGGGAATGTCTGTTTTTCGGCGTCTGGGTGAAAAAATCGTACAGCACCGCCTCGCCCGGCGCGCTAGCCGTGCGGGCAAGAAGGAACCCGCCTCCTCCCAGCGAGGCCAGCACCGGCTCTGTTACGCAGGCAGTCGCCATGGCAGCCACAGCCGCATCAAAGGCATTGCCGCCCGCTTTCAATACCTCAACGGCGGTAACGGCTGTTTCCTCATGGCCGGCCGCAACCGCGCCGAATGTCCCTTGTTTCCGTGCCACAGATTATCTGCTCCATTCCTGCGGTGAACAATTTGGGTAACGGTGAAAGCCATGCCCTGTCAAACAAACGATGAAATTGCCTCGCTTCAGAGCCCTGCCATCAGCACCACCGGTTGACAGCGTGCTTCTGCTATGATTCCCTCATGCTCTTGTCAAAATGGGTAACGACTTCGAATCAAAGGCGCACAAATGCGACAATCTTTCTGGATTATCGGACTTATCACAACGCTGGTCACAACCCAGATCACGACCCTGGCACCGAACGCCTATGCACAGTCGTTCGGTGAAGGCGTTGTCAACGCCGTCAGTTTCCGACCCCTGCCCGCTGATATGTCAATCCGGGTTCAGGCGTTAGATAACTCCGATGATAACCTGGTCCTGATCGATGAGGTCAAAAAAGCCCTCAAGGCGCGTGGCTACCCTCTGTCTGACGACGGCGGCATGATCCTGACGTTGGAAACCCGGAGTGAAATTGGTGCCTGGTCGACAACAGATCGTCGCCACACATTGGAAATCAAGGGCGAAACAGGCTCGCACAGTGACGATGCACAGGTGAAGCTCAACCTGTTCGACAGCAACACAGGCGGTATTCTCAATCAAGGGACAAGCGGCACAACCATCGTCACACCAAGCCAGTACGTTATTGAAATCTCATTGGACAACGCCACAGACGGCAAACGGCACTGGCAGGCATGGGCAGCGGCTGAGCTTGGGCAGTCAGACGGCCTGACCCTGATGCGTGGCATGATCCCGGCATTGAGCGATGTCGTGGGCAAGACCGTGAGCCAGCAAACCTTCCATCTTCAATAAGCATACCCTTTCATTAGCGCTCCACTGACGTTCCATTGGCGTTCCATTGGCACCATAGATTGATTTTATTAATTCGATATTTCTAGAAATATAGTTGATTACTAAACTTCACTGCCCTATGCTGTGACCATGAAACAGATCATGACACTCGATAGTGCGGCCTTATGCCTTGGAGAGTTGGGCAACACGACCCGCCTCGCCATCTTTCGTTTGTTGGTTCGCGCCGGGCCTGAGGGTGCCGTGGTGGGTGACATTCAACGGCATCTGGATATTCCCGGCTCCACACTGTCACACCATCTGGCGCATCTGGTGCGCGCCGGCCTCATCAAACAGAAACGGGATGGGCGCAGTCTGTGGTGCATTGCAGAGCATGCCGTGATGGATGACCTGATCGGGTTTCTGACAGACCAGTGTTGTGTTGGCCTACCTGAACTACGAGACGATACAGAACAGGCTGCGTCAGACGCTGCCTGATAGAAATTTCTTGGGACACCGATAAATGACGACACACATAGACCAGCCTTCCTCACCGGCGCTTTACGCCTTGATGGCACAAGCCCGCCGCACAGACCGAGTTATGCTCGCTTGTCTGGCGCTGTTCGCCCTCATCGCCATCGTTGATACGCCGCAGGCGCCGGAAAGTTTCTTCTTCGTCCTTGATTCCCTGCTCTGGATTGCACCGTTCCTGTTGTTATCCGTTGCCGCCGCCGCCGCCGCCAAGGCAACCGGCGCAGACGCCGTTATCGCTCAGGTTTTCACCGGCAAGCCCTATCGCATGATCGTGGTCGCTGCCCTGTTCGGCAGCCTGTCACCCTTCTGTTCATGCGGCGTGATCCCCGTCATCGCCGGGCTTCTTGCCGCCGGAGTCCCGCTGGCCCCGGTCATGGCGTTCTGGATCAGTTCACCCCTGATGGATCCGGAGATGTTTATTCTTTCCAGCGCCTCGCTGGGCATCCCGTTTGCGACGGCCAAGATGATCGCCGCCATCGGCATTGGCCTGATGGCAGGCTTCGCCACCCACGCCGCGATAGCTGGCGGACTCTTCGCCGCCCCCCTTCGCGGTGCCGCCCTTGAGGGTTGCTGCGATACCGCCTGTGGACCATCCCTGCAAAAAACCCAGTGGCGTTTCTGGACCGACGCGCCGCGACGCAAGATGTTCATCGATGCATCCATCGAAACCGGCTGGTTTCTCACAAAATGGCTGGTTTTCGCCTTCATTATTGAAAGTCTGATGACCGCCTATGTCCCGGCCGACCTGATTGTCAGCTGGCTCGGCAGTGGTCACTGGTGGACCATTCCCGCCGCTGTTTTTGCCAGTGTACCGGCCTATCTGAACGGCTATGCGGCCATTCCCCTGATGGCACGGTTGATGGATATGGGGATGATGCCGGGTGCCGCCATGGGGTTCCTGTTGGGCGGTGGCATCACCTGCATCCCCGCTGCCATCGCCGTGTTCGTTCTGGTCCGGCGTGCCATTTTCATGTGGTATCTGGCGTTGGCCGTAACCGGATCAATGCTCGCTGCCCTGATTTTCCAGGCCACTCTCTAGCACGCACGGAACTCCCGACATTGACCCTCCGCTCTTTCTCGCCCGTGCAGTTGATCCTGTTTTCATGCCTGATTGAAATTCTCAGCATGATGACCCTATCCACCTTCCCCTCCCTGATTCCGGTGTTCCGGCAGGAATGGGGCATCAGCAACACCGAAGCCGGCACCATCAGCGGCCTGTATTTCGCCGGTGAGTTGCTTGCCGTCACGGTGCTCACAGTCCTGACAGACCGCATGGACGCCAAGCCAATCTTTCTCGCCAGTCTTGCCCTGGGCGCGGTATCGGCGTTCGGGTTCATGCTATCAGATGATGTCTGGACGGCAGGCTTCTGGCGTCTGATGCAGGGCATCGCGCTGGGCGGCACCTATATGCCGGGCTTGAAGATCCTGACCGATCACCTGCCGTCATCGCACCGGGCAAGAGGAACATCGCTTTATACGGCGACTTATTATCTGGCCGCAGGACTGTCCTATTTCCTCGCCCTGAACGCAGAACCATTGGTCGGCTGGGCATGGACTTTCGGCATTTCGGGTCTCGGCCCCACCATCGCCATCGTCTTGGCTTTCTGGGCGATTCCCTCAAGCCCACCGCCAACCGACCGCCCGGATACGGCCCTGTTCGATTACCGGCCAGTCTTGCGTAACCGTCGCGCAGTGGGGTTATCCATTCTGTATGGCCTTCATAATATGGAGCTCATCGCCTTCTCGTCGTGGCTGATTCCTTTTTTCGTCTACAGCCAGAGTGTACAGGCGGCAGGATCATGGGGCGCTGACCTGAACCTCGGCAGTATCGCCGCCATGGTCTCCATCGTCGCGCTGCCCGCCAGCGTCATTGGCAACGAAATCGCCCAGCGTATCGGACGACAGGTGGTCATCATTTCGGTCATGCTGACTTCGGCAATCATTGCCGTAAGCTTCGGCGTTCTGGGCAGCAGCTACTTCTTCGTGCTCATGATTGTTGCCTTCGTCTACAGCATGTCCATCGCCGCTGATTCCTCGACCATTTCCGCCGGGATTATTCATGTGGCGGACCCGCGTTACAAGGGCACGACCATCTCACTCTATTCCATCATCGGTTTTGCCGGGGCGGCGCTCGGCCCCATCATCTTCGGCATTGCACTTGACTTTGGTGGTGGTGAGAGCAACGAGACAGCATGGATCATTGCCTTTTCAACCATTGCCGGCCTGGGGCTTCTCGGACCTCTGGCGCTATGGCACCTTGTCGGTTTCAAGCCACTTGATCCTTGAGCAGAGGAAATTCACTACCCCGCCCCTTGCCGTAAGGCCAGAATCCGGGTAGTAGTGTGCGCCACAAACACAGGAGCCGGGAGCATGTAATCCCGGACCCTGTATGAGGGTTGTGGCGCAACGCCGACACAGCCCTGTTTTTTTGCCTGTTGCTTCACTGAACGAGCCTGAAAAGACCATGAGTACCACCAACGACAATGCCGACAAGGCCCTGCTGCCAGCAGGCATGGCTGATGTCCTGCCGCCGGATGCAGCGTTTGAGGCCACCGTGGTGGAACGCCTGATGGCGCGGTTTGGCGCTCAGGGGTATGGTCGCGTCAAGCCGCCGTTACTCGAGTTCGAGGAAAACCTGCTGCGGGGCCCGGGCTCTGCCATGTCTTCGCAGACGTTTCGCCTCATGGATCCGGTATCGCAGCGCATGATGGGTCTGCGCGCCGATATGACGCCTCAGGTTGCTCGGATTGCCACCAGCCGGCTCAGGAAAGCGCCGCGTCCCCTGCGCCTCAGCTATGCCGGACAGGTCCTTCGCGTCAAGGGATCGCAATTGCGCGGCGAACGCCAGTTTGGCCAGGTTGGCGTCGAAGTTATTGGCGCGGTGACCCCTGCTGCCGATGCAGAAATTATTCTGATGGCCGCGTCCGCCCTGACGGATATGGGCGTTGAGAGCATGTCGGTGGACCTGTGCCTGCCGACGCTTGTTCCTGCCATATGCCAGGATCTCGGCATCAATCAGAAGGCGGAAGCAGCCCTTCGCACCGCCCTCGACCGAAAAGATGCGGCTGATCTTTCGGGATTGGCCGAAACCATCGGTGATGCGGGACTGGCCCTGTTCAGCGCCCTGTTGGCCGCGACCGGCCCGGCCGAGGATACCCTGACCAGCCTTGCCAAACTTTCATTTGGCCCGGCCGCCGCCGCGGAATGCGATACGCTCGCCGCCATTGTGGCCGCCGTACGGCAGGAATCGCCGGATCTGGTCGTGACCATTGACCCCGTTGAAAACCGGGGCTGGGAGTACCATACGGGCGTCACCTACACCTTCTTCACCCGGGGCGTTCGTGGTGAACTGGGGGCGGGCGGACGCTACATTACCGACGGCGGAGACACATCAACCGATAAAGAGCATTCCACCGGACTGACATTGTTCATGGATACCCTGCTTCGCGCTATCCCCTCAGGGGAAGCCGCCGACCGTATATTTATGCCTTACGGCACATCCCAAACGACGGGGCAGTCATTCAGGGATGAAGGTTGGATCACTGTTTTTGGATTGGAAGATAAGCCTGATATAAAGCAGCAGGCCGCCCATCAGGAATGCGGATACAGACTTGAAAATGGAAAAGCTGTACCCCTGTGACATGTACATGCAAGAACTGGCACATACAAAATACGGAAGGATCGACACCTAATGGCTAACGTGGTTGTCGTCGGCTCCCAATGGGGTGACGAGGGAAAAGGCAAGATCGTCGACTGGCTATCAGAGCGCGCAGACGTCGTCGCGCGTTTTCAGGGCGGCCACAATGCGGGCCATACTCTGGTCATTGACGGCAAGGTCTACAAGCTAAGCCTGCTGCCATCGGGCATCGTGCGTCCAGGCAAGTTGTCGGTCATCGGCAACGGTGTTGTCGTTGATCCGTGGCACCTGCTGAAAGAGATCGAAACCCTGCGCGCCCAGGGCGTCACGGTCGGACCGGAGAATCTGCGTATCGCCGAGAACGCTGTGCTGATCCTGCCGCTGCACCAGAATTTGGACATGGCCCGCGAAGTCGCCGCCAGCAATGGCAAGATCGGCAAAATCGGCACCACCGGCCGCGGCATTGGTCCGGCCTATGAAGACAAGGTAGCTCGCCGCGCCATCCGCGTCGGTGACCTGACCGATCCTGAACTGCTGGATGCCAAGATGGATGCCCTGCTGTTCCATCACAATGCCCTGCTGAAAGGCATGGGTCAGGAAATCATTGATCGCGATGCGCTGATGGCACAGCTGCGCGAGATTGCGCCCAAGATCATCCCCTACATCGATACGGTGTGGAAGATCATGGATGACGCCCGTCGTCGTGGGCGGCGTATCCTGTTCGAAGGTGCACAAGGCACCATGCTGGATATTGATCACGGCACCTATCCTTATGTGACGTCGTCAAATGTTGTCGCCTCTCAGGCGGCCACCGGCACGGGTCAGGGCATGAACGCTATCGACTATGTTCTGGGCATCACCAAAGCCTATACCACGCGGGTCGGCAGCGGCCCGTTTCCCACGGAACAGTTAAACGACATCGGCAAGTTTCTGGGTGAGAAAGGCCATGAGTTCGGCGTTGTCACCGGGCGGGCCCGTCGCTGTGGCTGGTTTGACGCCGTCCTCGTCAGGCAGGCCGTTATCGTCAACGGCATCACCGGCATCGCGCTGACCAAGCTGGATGTTCTCGACGGCATGAAAGAGTTGAAGGTTTGTACGGGCTACCGGATCAATGGTGAAGCAGTCGATCACCTTCCTGCCTCAACGCTGAAACAGGATATGGTGGAACCCGTCTACGAAACCATGGAAGGATGGAGCGAGAGCACCTTCGGTGCCCGCTCCTGGGCGGACCTGCCCGCCACCGCCATCAAGTATGTCCGCCGCATTGAAGAATTGATCGGCGCGCCGGTCGCTATGCTGTCGACCAGCCCGGAACGCGACGACACGATCCTGGTCCACGATCCCTTTGAAGACTAATCCCTGATCATAATGAACCATCAAGGCTGAATTCTGGCGCAATGATGCTGGACTGCTTTCGTCCGCTCAGGGGAGTGCATCCTGGGAGTGCATCCTGCCGTTGTTGTTCGATGCGATTCAGTTGGCGGAAGACTCCCCGGAGGTGTCGGGCCGAAAATGAACCCACATATGCCCCAGTTGGGACTATTCGCGGGTTCGCGGGTGGTCTATGCTTTCTGGACCAGTAGCGAGCTTAGTGGGGTCAAAGAGATGAACACCCAAGCGAAGCCTGAAAAATCCGACACTATAACGCGGCACCGAACCGGTGGCCGCGCCGGGCGGATACAATCCAAGCAGGATTGTGACGCGAATTCAGCCGTGATGACGGGTGTCAGCGGCGGGACCTATACCCCGCTTAGTCAACGCGATATGGCCCGCATCCATGAAACAGCGTTGGATGTTCTGGAAAACATCGGGATGGCCGATCCGGTTCCCCGACTCCTTGAAGCTGCCCTTGAGAAAGGTTGCACGCTTAGTGACAAAGGGCGGTTGCTGTTTCCACGGGCCCTTGTCGAGGACTGTATCGCTGGCACACCCAAAACAACCCACCACCTGTCCCGTGACAAAAGTTGGGACATCGAATTAAGCGGCAAACGGGTGTATTTTGATCCGGGCGGCGAGGCGGTCAGCACTCTGGACATCGGCGCGAACACCTATCGGCCCTCGACACTGGTTGACCTGTACGATTTCGCCCGCCTGACCGACAACCTGGGTCATCTTGACACCTTCGGCAAGGTTGTGGTGCCCACGGACGTGCCCAACCTTCGGTCGCACGATATCAATACCGCCTATGTCTCGCTGGCGGGAACCCGCAAGCACGTGGGTCTCGGCTTCATGGATGTAAGGCACATGGACGACGCGCTGGAAATGGTTCACATGTTAGCGGGCGGAGAAAGGGCGTACAGGGACCATCCGTTCTGCTCCAGCGGTGGTTGCCCGGTGGTGTCGCCGTTGACCTATGGCGAAGATAACACCGAGGTCTGTATTGATGCCCCCCGGTTTCATGGTGCCGTGAGTGTTGTCATTGCGCCTCAAGCCGGGGCGACCGCCCCTGCCGCACTGGCAGGAACGCTGGTGCAGACAACGGCCGAGACCCTTGCCGCCCTGATGATCGTGCAACTGACAACGCCAGGGCACCCTGTTTCGTTCGGTGCCTGGCCGTTTGTATCCGATTTGCGTACAGGCTCGTTCAGTGGTGGCGGTGGAGAGCAGGCCTTGTTGGCGGCGGCGGCAGGGCAAATCGGTAAATTCTATGACCTGCCATGCAGTGTCGGCGCCGGCATGACCGATTCCAAAGCCGCAGACAATCAGGCCGGATACGAGCGAGGGATCACAACCGTTCTCTCCGCCCTGGCGGGATCGAACGTAATCTCCGAAGTTGGCGGCACCATGGGCAGCCTGTTAGGATGCTCGTTTGAAGCCATGGTCATCGACAATGAAATGCTGGGCATGATCAAGCGGGTCGTGCGCGGCATCGAGGTTACCGAAGAAACCCTGTCCTATCACGTGATCGAGGATGCCGTGTATGGCGCCGGACATTACCTCGGCCATCCCCAGACCCTTGAGTTGATGAACAGCGAGTATCTCTATCCAACCATCGCCGATCGCACATCGCCCGGTGAATGGGAAGAAAACGGGTCACATGACATCCGCGACAAGGCGCGCCTCGTGGCGCGCGATATCCTTGCCACTCATTACCCGGTGTATATCGACCCGGACGTGGACAAGGCGCTGCGTGCACGCTTCCCCATCCAGTTGCCAGAAACGGCCATGACGGCGGCAACGGGGCGCTGGTGACACCTTATTTATTAGAGCGCCCTGCGCGTGATCGCCCCTGCAAGAGTGCCCGATAGATTACACCATCAACCGCTGTTCTTTGCTCGGCATCAACATGGGAAATACCTTGGATTCGGGCCAGTCGACAAGCAAGCATATCTGCCTGCCAGACCCTGAAGGTGCCATGCTGCACACAAAGCACCATGCTATCGCCATCGATAGAAAGAAAATGTGGAATTCCTGGCATGAAGCATTCTGCCAGACGGATGACTTCCGAAGAAACCGCTGCGATTTTTGATGTTTCGGTGACCAGACGAATATGCAATCGCGGTCGCAAGTCAACGGAGCAATGCGGGATATCTTCAGATAAAGGGGCAGATGAGTCAGGTGAGGGCTGAACAGACATATGACGGACTTTCTTGAAAACCATGGGTAACCGGGAAGGAACGCGAACGGGTAACGGCCCGTTTTCGGGTCATTTTCATGACCGCGATCCGCATTCGTTTCAGTCCGGTTGGTTTCAAGTTAGTACGCATGGTCAGCGTCGTAACACCGGGATTGCCCGCCGTCAACAGGCTAGCTGACAAACGGCTCATCAATGGTGCAGAATTTGGTCGGCATAAAACCATTGAAATCTGTCCGGATCGCCGGGCCATAAGCGCCCATCATGCCGAATTCAATCCAGTCGCCGGTCCTGATATCACAGGGCAGATCCAGCGGGTAAGGCAGCACATCAAGACTATCGCAGGTCGGTCCGAAAACCTTGAATGATGTCGGATCACCCGATACCTCCTGCTCAGGGCGAATAACCCGTTTCGGGAACGTCAACCCGAGGCGACTGCCGCCAAAGGTGCCGTAAACGCCATCGTTCAGATACAGCGTGTCCCCCTTGCGGAGCTGAACCTGTGTCACCACGGACATGCCATCGGCTGTCAACGCGCGGCCCGGTTCGCACATGAGATGACAATCGGCAGGTAGATTAAGCGCCTCGATCCCCGCATCGATAACCGACATGTAGTCCTCCAACGGCGGAGGTGAGGGTACGGTGTTTTCATAGGTGACCGGAAAACCACCGCCCACATCGAGACAGTGAATAGGCTCATTGGTTTGGCTCAGCACATCGCCAGTCAAGTTGAATGCTGCCTCGTATCCTGATGTGCTCACGCATTGTGACCCTACGTGAAAGCATAACCCCGGTCGTGCGCCCATATCTGCTGCCGCGCGCAACAGCGTCACGGTCTGATCAGGTGTCGCACCAAATTTTTCCGACAGATTGAAGGTGGCTTCCTTGCTGGGCGTGGCCAGTCGCACCATCACGATGGGAGGCTCATCAACATCGCCCAAAACATCCATGACCTTGTGCAACTCGTCGCTGTGATCAACAACGAAATGGCGAACCCCATAACGGTGATAGGCAACGCCCATGGCCTTCCATGCCTTCACTGGATGCATGAAATAGCTATGGGAATCCTCATAGCGTTCACAAACGGAGGAAATTTCAGGCAGCGATGCCGTATCAAAATGACGGATGCCGCCGGCATAAAGCGCGTCCATGACTGGGTCCAGCGGGTTTGCCTTGACCGCATAGAGAACCCGGCCCTTGAACAGGCGGGTAAACAGATGGGCATTTTCAATCAAAACATCCGGGCGAAAACAATAGACGCTTTCTTCCGGGCGGTTCTTTTCCACCATTTCCCGGGTCGATTGATAGTGTTGCAGCATCTGGATCGCCTTTCGATAAACGCCTGAAATGACGTATTCTGGATGAAATATTGCCTTGCATACCATTACATGAGAAGCCCTCCCGATATGCTGATTTCGGGCGGCACGCCTTGTTTTCCGCTATTCTACAATATTAACCATCTTTTTCCTGTTCGATAAAACAGCATTAACAATTGTTTAACACTTGCTATTTAACCCGATTTTGGATTCTCTTGGGGTGTATGGGTAAATGTTTGCGTAGAATTTGCGCGTTTTCCCGACTATTATCGTATGGGCATTTCAGAATGGAATGCCCTGAACACGCCTATACCGGCACGATCGGATTGTGGCTATATGGCAGAAGCGGCCAAAATTCAGGCGGAAGCGCCTGCGGATGAACCTGTAGAAGAGCCAGCGGCAGAACAAGCCGTGACATCGGCGCCTATTGGTGGAACCGCCATACTTATGGAACGGTTCCTGATCGACGGCGGAGCTCCGCTGCCGCATTTGGACTCGCCCAATGCACGTGCCTACGCGGCATTCGATCGCGAAGAAGAAGGGTACAAGCTTTTTGCCCTCATCTGTCAGCCTGGGATGCCCGTGCGGATAGACACAATGCGAAAGCTGAAATCAACGCACAACAAAGGCGTCCTTCCTCTTGTCGAATGGGGTCCTATGGACTGGCCTGCACTGGGCCATCGGGCCATGGCCGTAGTGTACGAAATGCCGCTTGGCGGACGCCTGTCAGATGCAATCGCATCGAAAAAAACCCGACTCAACGAATATGATATTGTCCGCCGGATCCTTGAACCGGTCGTGTCGGGAATAACGTCCCTCCTCACTCTTGGTGTGCCTCACCGCGCCATCCGCCCCGATAATATGTTCTTTATGGACGAAGAGTGTGAGGATTTAGTCCTCGGCGAGTGTGTCACAACACCCCCCGGATATGACCAACCCACCATTTTTGAAACGATACCGTGCTCCATGGCCACACCTGCCGGACGTGGCATTGGCGGCGGCACGGATGACATGTATGCTTTGGGTGTCTCTCTGGTGTTTTTACTGCTCGGCTTTAATCCTGCAGAAAAATATAAAGACCTGCTGCTCCTCGCCTTAAAGGTTGAGCGGGGTACTTATGCCACGGTTTGTGGTAATTCCCGATTGCCGCTTTCAATGATCGAGGTGCTTCGCGGGTTACTTGTCGACGATGTCAATGCGCGCTGGGGATCAGAAGAAGTTGAGACATGGATTGCCGGAAACAAACGCACCCCCATTCAACGCCATGGCCTGCCCAAGGCCAGCTCACCGTATATGTTCCAGGGCCAACCCCACAACAGCCCCATAACCCTGGCTTTTTCTTTTGCAGGTCATCAGGTGGAAGCCTTACGGACACTGAAGTCCGATGAGACTTTGGATGCATGGCTGCGTAAGGGGTTGAATAATGAACCCATGGCCGATCAGATTAAGGCAATTGTTGAACAGGCTGGCGGTTCTTCTGTCGATGATGATGTCGTGATTGCGCGTGCCTGCATGGCGCTAGACCCAGATGGCCCCATCCGTTTCAGGAATATATCAATTATGCCGGATGCCATGGGAACGGAACTGGCTCATGAAATGTTGATCCAGAAAAATGTCACCCCCATCATCGATCTTATCTCCAAGGAATTGTATGACACATGGTTCAATAATAATTCGTCAAAGGATCCGACAATAATTAACGCGAAACGCCAGTTTTTGCGGTGCCGATCCTACCTGAAAAGCGAGGATATGGGGTATGGCATCCATCGCTGTCTCTATGAAACGAATCCCGGGATCCCCTGCCAGAGTTCTCTCATCAAGGATGGGTTCATCGCAGAGATCAAGGAGTTATTACCCGCACTTGATCGTGCGGCAAACCATGTTGATGCGGATGAACGTCCTCTTGATCGGCATATCACAGCATTTATCGTCGCAAATATTACGGATGACATTCAACCCCACCTGAGGGCCATTGCTTCTGATGAGGAAGCGCGACGGGTCATTGGCACCCTGAGCCTTCTTGCCTATCTGCAATGGAAGTTTAAAGCGCCGGCACTCCTCGGTCTGGCAAGTTGGCTTGGCGGACTGTTAGGGCCAGCCATCAACACCTATCACAGCCGGTCAACCCGCCGTCATCTTGAAAAAGAAATTCCTCAACTTGTCCGCAAGGGAAGTTTGCCCGAGTTGTTTGATCTGGTCGACAATGCTGAACGGCGGCAAATTGATTCAGGGGGCTTTGTCGAAGCCCAGGCCGAATTTCTCAAAGCCGAAGCAGAAGTCTATGAAATCGAAGGTGAGGAAGGTGAGCGAGACGGGCGGATTCTGAAATCCGGTCAAAAAACCACTGCCCTGTTATCCATTTTGCTTTCCATGACAATTGTTACCATGCTTTTCCTGCTGAAAATCTGGCCATGAGTGGAGACAGCAAACATGGCAGATAATCAGAAACAACAAGCGGCCTCTGGAACAGTTTACAGCCGCAACCGAGCGACCATGATCTTGTGGGTATCTATCGCCGCAATGGTGCTTTTAATATTTTCACTACCGACCGTGATTGTATTTATCTTCGGGATGCTGCCTTCTTTTGCGGCTTATGTCGTTGACCAGACGAAAGAGAAATACGCAACATTCTGTGTCGCTGGCGTTAATTTTTGTGGCGTATTTCCCTTCCTGATGGATCTGTGGTTCGGTAACCATACCATTTACGAGGCCACAAATATAATGGCAGACGTGTTTGCCTTGTTCATCATGTTCGGCTCGGCAGCGGTCGGGTGGGCTATCTTTTCAGGCATGCCACCTATCATATCTTCATTCATTTCCGTGATTGCACAACAACGGGTTAACACCCTACGTGCCCAGCAGAAAATCCTGATAGAGGAATGGGGAGAAGCGGTTACCCGCAGCGGAGAAGGCAAGGTAGAAAAAAAACCGGCGCCCAGCGCACCTGAATCGAACGACGAGGCCATTGGCCACCCCAATGCCGATGATCAGTCGGAGCCACAGGCCGCCGCCTGATATTTGGGGCTTCGCAATCCACCCACCTGTCATCCAACAGGATGCAACTTACTAGTGGAGGTTCATTTCCCGTGCAGCATTGCGTACGGACTTCTGGATTTTCTCAAAAGCACGCACTTCAATCTGGCGCACCCGTTCGCGGGAAATACCGTAATGCTGGCTGAGATTCTGCAAGGTCGACGGCGCATCCTTTAACCGCCGCTCAATCAGGATATCGCGCTCACGGTCAGACAGGCCATCGAGGGCTTGCGTCAACAACACATGACGCCCCTGGCCTTCTTCCCGCTCACCGACAATCGTTTCCTGATCATCGCCCTCTTCCACGAGCCAATCTTGCCATTCTCCTTCCCCTTCTTCCCGTAAGGGCGCATTCAGGGACTGATCCGGTGCGGCAAGACGACCGTTCATGGAAATAACGTCCTTCTCCGATACCTTGAGCTTCTTTGCAACCGTTGCCACGTGTTCAGGCGGCAGGTCGCCATCATCCAGCGCCTTGAGCTGTGACTTTAGTCGCCGCAGGTTGAAAAACAATTTCTTCTGGGACGCCGTGGTTCCGATTTTCACCAGCGACCATGAATGCAGGATATACTCCTGAATGGCGGCGCGGATCCACCACATGGCATAGGTCGACAACCGGAAGCCCCGTTCGGGATCAAACCGTTTAATAGCCTGCATCATGCCGATATTGCCTTCACAGATCAGGTCACTGACCGGTAGGCCATAGCCGCGGTATCCCATGGCGATCTTGGCCACGAGCCTCAGGTGGCTGTTCACCATCTGATGCATGGCATCATGATCTTCATGTTTAAGCCAGCGGCGGGCAAGTGCCAGTTCATCTTCGTACGGAAGCATAGGGTACTCACGGATGCGCTGAAGATAACGGGAGAGATTACGTTCCGGAGACACATCAAATGTCGGATAAGTCGATGCCATATCAATTTTCCTTCCTGGTGCTTTTTTTGAAGCAGAGAAGGTCGCATCCCCGGGCATCAATAACTTAATGCGACTGCCTTGCAACCGCATCATAATACATAAGTAATTTAGTCTAGTATACAGAAAATTACGCTTTTTCGAAAATTTCTATCACCTTGTTGAAATACAATGGATATTCAGCACTCCATGTCACTTTTTTTCCTGACACTGGATGCATAAAACCCAACAAAAAGGCATGTAATACCTGATTGGTTTGATCGGATAACTGTTGTCGAAATAACGCACTCCCGGCTTTCACGCCGCGTCGGGTGCCATACAACGGGTCGCCCACCAGAGAATGGCCGATACTGGCCATATGGACACGGATCTGGTGGGTGCGGCCCGTTTCCAGCCGGCATTCCACCAGCGCCGCCATATCCTGAAAGCGCTGCTCCACAGTATAATGTGTCACGGCATGCTTTCCGCCGCGCTCGACAATCGCCATTTTCTTCCGGTTATGGGGGCTGCGACCGATATTTCCCTCGATGGTGCCTGTTGTGGGCCGCGGGACGCCCCACACCACGGCACGGTAGGCGCGCTCAACCGTATGAGCGGCGAACTGTGCCGTCAGACCGGCATGGGCGCGATCATTTTTGGCTGCAACCATCAGGCCGCTGGTGCCCTTATCGAGGCGGTGGACGATACCGGGGCGGGCCACGCCACCGACACCGGTCAGGGAGTCGCCGCAATGGGCCAGTAATGCATTGACCAGCGTACGGTCCGGGTTTCCGGCGGCGGGATGCACCACCAACCCCGGCGGTTTGTTGATGACAATGATGTCATCGTCCTCATAGATAACATCCAGGGGAATGGCCTGGGCCTGGGGCACGGCACCGATAACGGCCGGGACGGTAACGTCGTAAATCTGACCGGCCTGCACCTTGGTCTTTGCGCCCGATACCACCTCGCCATCGCAGCGGACGTGCCCATCGGCGAGCAAGGCCTGCACCCGGTTGCGCGATAACCCCTCCAGTGTGTCCGCTAAAAAACGGTCGAGCCGCAACCCGGCCTTGTCCGACGGGACGCAAGCGCGTAAATGTTGGGGAAGTTCGTGTTGCACCATGTCTAGGACTGTTCCTCAGATAGCGGGATGATTATCTAATCAACCAGATGAAGGCAGACTATACCATGCAATTATTGAAGGCTCTCGTCATCGGTATGGGTGTGTTGATTATTGTCGCTATTGGATTGCTGGCCTATGGCCTGCTGACCAAGACAACAAGCCCCTTGTCACAGGCGGAATCACCGTTCGACCAAATGACCGCCAGCGAGACCGGCCCCTTAAAGAGCTTTGGTGATCTTGCCCTCGCCGGCAATGCAGGCTGCCGCATCGAGAGCGCGACCCCGGACGGACGACGCCTGGTCATTGTACTGGCACCAGCCATGGCAGGAACGCCTGCTCTTGATTGTGAAAAGATCGTCATCATCGACATGAGCACCGGCGCTCTTCTTGGTGGCGTCGTATTAGAGCCATGATCGACGCAAGCCACCTCCTTCTGGCTGAAATATCGCGTCTGGCAGAGGCCAGCTATCCGTCAGAATGCTGCGGCCTGCTGGCGGGTGTTGATTCATCGCCCGGCGACATCCGGATCACCCGCGTTGTGCCCAGCGACAATGTTTCCCAAACCGACACCCGAGACAGCTTCGAGGTTGATCCAAAA